>OOIW01000015.1_pt1 | contig 228847 bp, 215 predicted proteins | sample 1691751 | NCBI WGS metagenome assembly OOIW01 (sample SAMN05831949, study PRJEB22555) | human gut metagenome | isolation source: Skin biopsy | host: Homo sapiens
GACCGTGACATTAATGCGGCACGGAATATAAAAGCTGCCGGGCTGGCAGCGTTAGCCCACGGAGAGCCTGTAAATCCTGAATCGCATCAAGCGGCTTAGGTTCGACTCAGTGAAGTGGGAATCCTCGCCCTTTAGGGCGGGGAGCAGTCAACAGTGTTTATTAACAGGAGTGAATTCCATGGCGGTATCTTCATTGGTTTTGGCCTTTCCACCGGGGACGGCGGCGCAGAGTCTGGATTATCTGGCCGCGAAGCTGAGTTATTACGCAGATGCGTGGGACGTGGCGGAAGATCTGCGCAACGGCGTCAGTGAGATCCTGGTGATCGATACCCGTGCGGAAGCCCTATACGCGGCCGGGCATATTCCTGGTGCCATCAGTTTGCCCCATCGCCTGATGGACGAGGCCGGTACGGCGCATCTGGCGCGCGATAAAGTCTATGTCACGTATTGTGATGGCATTGGCTGCAACGGCTCCACCAAGGGGGCGTACAAGCTGGCGCTGCAAGGATTCCGGGTGAAGGAGTTGATTGGCGGGTTGGACTTCTGGCTACGCGATGGCCATCCATTGGCCACCGGTGCACAGCCGGGCTCGCTGCAGGGAAGTGCTATTGGAGAAGACTGCGGCTGCGCCTGAGGGGTTAAAACACCAGCGCCAATACCAGGGCCAGCACCAGAATAAACAGGATAAAGGCCACGGCCGGTTTGCTCAGCGCTTTTTGCAGCGGTTGGGGCAGGGCGGCAATCAGTGGGTTGAGCAACGGCTGCGGTTCGGCATGGCTACCGGACAGCGGTTGTGCCGGGGCGGCTTTTTCCAGACGGCGTGCAAACAGCTGGTTAATAATATCGCTCATCTGCGGATGGGTCAGCGGTGCGCTGGCATTGCAGTGAAAACGCGACTGGCAGTAGTCATTTAACTGTTGCTGTTCTTGCGAGTCTGCAGGCTGTTTGAGCGCGGCCAGCAGGTTGTTCAGCGTCGGCGCGGTCTGCGGACTCAGCGCGACCTTCACCTGCAAAAACTGGTTCAGCAGTTGGAAGTGGCGTGCAGGCAGCGGATCGTTGGTTTTTACCCCACTCAGGTCAAACAGCGTCTGCCAGATCTTGACCGGTGATTCGCCGGTGGCGGCGCTGAGCTTGGTCACCTGCTGTTGCAGGCTCTGGTGCTCGGCAGGCAGCAGCGGGCGATCGCTGGTGGTGGTTTGCTGCGGCTGAGGAATGGCCAGGCTGCGGGTCTGTAACAGGTTCAGTACCTGCTCTAACTGCGGATGGCTCAACTGGCTCAGTACCGTATGGCCAAACTGCTGGCGAATAAAGTCGCTGACGGCCAGGCGGTTATTGCCCTGCGGCAACAGTTCGGTGAGCTGCTGCAACAGTTGGCGGCTGGCATGGCTTTGCTGCACCTGCGCCAAACGGTTTTGCAACAGCTGCTCGGCCGGTTGGAAATGGCGTGCCAGCAGCTCGCTGTTGTTGTCCGTCTGCAGGTCGTGGCGCAGCGTGACCCAAATCTCTGCGGACTTGGCCGGGCTGAGCGCCATGATCTTGACGACCAGCTTCTCCAGCGTTGTGCGTTGTGCCGGGGAGAGCGGACTACCGTCAGTGGCTGTGGTTTTGTCCGGGCTAGGGGAACGATCGCTGGCGATCGGGGTGCCCGGACCACTCAAAGGTTGCATATCACCTGTCCTTCGCTGTGTAGAAAATCGTCATACCCGGCGAAAAGCGCAGGATTGTGCTTATGATACCTGTAAACGGCCGTCATCAATACCGCCGTCAGACATTTCTTTACAGGCAAAACATTGCTAAACGCGTCTGCGCCGCTAAGATAAGCGCAGACTTGGAATTGAGGACGGCATGATTAAACAGCAGTGGATTGCGAAATGGTTTTTATGCCTGGCTTGCCTGGTCGTATTGACCTGCATGACTCAGCGCATGGCGAGCATGCATGCGTTGCAGCAAGTGACGGGCCTGCCTGTCGCCAGTGCACTCGCCTCTGCCGCCGATGACGCCGCTGAACTGCAACCCACGCCCTGTGAATTGAGTGCCAAATCCTTGTTGGCCTCGCCGCCGCTGATGTTCGAAACCCTGCTGTTCGGCCTGGGTCTGTTACTGGTGCTATTGGCACCCACCGTGGCCGCGCGTCTGCGCATTCCTCCTCCCAGAGTTATTTCCCCCACCACCCTCAGGGTACATCTGCGATTATGCGTGTTCCGTGAATGAGTTAATCACCCGTCTGTTTTGGTGATTGGCTTATTTATGGAGAAAAAACATGTTGAATATCATCAGGTCGGCGTTAGCCTGCCTATTACTGCTGTGGCTACCTGCTTTGCAGGCGGCGGACAGCGGCTGGCTACAAAGTCCGACTAACGATCATGCCAAGGTGCGGCTGCGTGCCGACACTTCGCACAATGGGGAAACCCGTTTGCTGCTGGCCATTGAGCTGCAAAAAGGCTGGAAAACCTATTGGCGTTCGCCGGGGGAAGGCGGTATTGCACCGGCCATCACCTGGCAGGGCAACCCACCGCCGGCGACCTGGTACTGGCCGACGCCACAGCGTTTTGACGTTGCCGGTATTTCTACCCAGGGTTACCACGACCGGGTTGAGTTGCCGATGGTAATCAAGGGCGCGGTGCCACGTCAGTTGGCGGGCACGCTGACGCTTTCTACCTGCAGCAACGTCTGTATCTTGACCGACTATCCGTTCAGTTTGGATCTTGGCGCGCCGTCAGACGCGCAGTTTACTCATGACTTTGCCCAGGCGATGGGGCAGGTACCCATTGCTGATGGGCTGGTGGAGAGCATTAAAGCCGGCTATCAGAACGGGGAGTTGCAGATCAGCGCCGAGCGAACCGCCGGTTGGCAGCAGCCTGAGCTGTTCTTCGATACGCTGAAAGATGCCGATCTCGGTAAGCCGAAGGTCAGCAGTGAGGGTTCACAGATGTTCGCGCGGGTACCGGTCAGTGACGGTTGGGGTGACAGCGCAGCAGATCTGCGTGGCAAAACCCTGACGTTAGTGATCGGTGACGGCGGTGTGGCGCAACAGGTGACACTGCCGATTGGCGGGCCTCTGGTCTCTCCGGTGGCGGCGAATTTCTCGCTGTGGCAGGCGGTCCTGATGGCGCTGCTCGGTGGGTTGATCCTCAACCTGATGCCCTGCGTGCTGCCGGTGTTGGGCATCAAACTGGGTTCTATTTTGCAGGTCGAACAGCGCGACCGACACAGCATCCGGCTGCAATTTTTGGCCTCGTCGTTCGGCATTGTGGCGTCGTTTATGGCGCTGGCCTTGCTGATGACGCTGCTGCGGCTGAGCAATCAGGCGCTTGGCTGGGGTATCCAGTTCCAAAACCCGTGGTTTATCGGCTTTATGGTGCTGGTGACGCTGTTATTCAGTGCCAACCTGTTCGGCCTGTTCCATCTGCAGCTTTCCTCTTCGCTGAACACCAAACTGGCGACCCATAACGGCCGTGGTTTGGGCGGCCATTTCTGGCAGGGCGCTTTTGCCACCTTGCTGGCGACGCCGTGCTCTGCACCTTTCCTGGGTACCGCGGTGGCCTTTGCCCTGGCCGCGCCGTTACCGGTGTTGTGGGGCATGTTTGTCGCGCTGGGTATCGGCATGAGCCTGCCCTGGCTGCTGATTGCCGCCTGGCCGGCGCTGGCGCTGCGTCTACCTCGGCCAGGACGCTGGATGAACAGTCTGCGTTTGGTGATGGGCCTGCTGATGCTGGCTTCTTCGCTGTGGTTGCTAAGCCTGATGGCCAACCATATCGGCGGGATGCTGACGCTGGTGGTGGGGGTTATCGCTCTGCTGGCCCTGTTGCTGGCAGTTGGCTGGCAACATGGCATTCGTCTGGCGGCCAAGCTGGCTGCCGGGACCCTGGTACTGGTCGGGGGGGGGCTATTGGCCGGTTCGCTGACCGCCGGGCTGTGGCGTCAGCCGCTGCACGACAATGTGGCCTGGCAGCCGCTGAGCGAGGAGGCCATCACCCAGGCACTGGCCCAGAATAAGCGGGTGTTTGTCGACGTCACTGCCGACTGGTGTGTGACCTGTAAAGCCAACAAATTCAACGTGCTGCTGCGTGATGACGTGCAAAAAGCGTTGAGCGCTGAGGACGTTGTCGCCCTGCGCGGGGACTGGAGTCGCCCATCGGCTGAAATTAGCGCCTTCCTGCAACAACGCGGCAGCGTCGCCGTGCCTTTTAATCAAATTTATGGCCCCGGCAGCCGCGATGGCGTGGTGTTGTCCCCACTGTTGACCCGCGAAGCGGTATTGCAAACCCTGTCCGCCGCCAAAGGAAACTCACAATGAAAAAATTAATGATTTTACTGATGTTGATCGCCACCCCTGTCTGGGCGGCTGCACCTTTTACTCCGGAGCAGGAAGTGCGTATTAAAGAGCTAATCCGCGAAACCCTGGTGTCAAACCCGGATATCCTGGCGCAGGCGGTCGATGCCTGGCAGCAGCAAACTTCCGGCCAGCAAATCAGCCAGGCGATTAAGCAAAACGCCAAAACCTTGTATGAGGATCCGGCCAGTCCGCGTCTGGGGGCGGCCAATGCCAAACTGACGCTGGTAACCTTTACCGATTACAACTGCCCGTACTGCAAACGTTTTGACCCGATGCTGGAAAAAATCGTTAAAGAGAACCCGGATGTGGCGTTGGTGGTGAAACTGTTGCCGTTCAAAGGGGAAAGCTCGGTCAGTTCGGCGCGCGTGGCCTTGACCACCTGGCAGCAGCATCCTGACCAGTTCTGGGCGTTGCACCAGCGGCTGATGGCGAAGAAAGGTTTCCACGACAGCGCCAGCATTACCGCCGCACAGCAGAAAACCGGGGTGAAAGCCGTAGCACCGAGTGAGGTAAGCATGACCACGCTGCGCACTAACATGGAACTGGCGGAGCAACTGGGCGTGCAGGGGACGCCGGCGACGCTGATTGGCGACCAAATGCTGCCGGGGGCTGTGTCTTACGAGGAACTGGAGGCGGTGGTGAAACAACAATTGGCGAAGGTCAAAAATGGCTAGGCTGCGGCGTTGGGCCCGCGAACTGTTGATCCTGGTGCTGATCGTTCTGGTGGCGGCATTCGGGATGGACTGGCTGCGCGCACCGCAGGCACCGGCCGCCTTCGACTTGCAGGTTCTGACGACGCTGAACGGTGAGCAGGTGTCACTGGCGCAGCTCAATCAGGATAAGCCGCTACTGGTCTATTTCTGGGCCAGTTGGTGCGGTGTTTGCCGCTTCACTACCCCCTATGTCGCCAGACTGGTCGGCGAGGGGGGCAATGTGCTGACCGTAGCGCTGCGCTCCGGCGACGACACTCAGGTAGCACAGTGGCTGGCGGGCAAACGGGTGACCTTGCCGGTGGTGAATGATCCGCGTGGCGAGCTGTCGGCGCAGTGGCAAATCGGCGTCACCCCAACGTTGGTGATCATCTCCAAAGGTCAGGTGGTGCAAAGCACCACCGGTTGGACCAGCTACTGGGGCATGAAGTTGCGGCTGTGGTGGGCCGGGCTGTAATCAGCGGCTTATTCTGACGCCATCACCTGACTAATCGCCCGGCACAGCCGGGCGATACCTTCCTCAATCAGCGGCGGCGTATTGGCGGCGAAATTCAATCGCAGGCCGTGTGCGCCACGCTGTTCCTCGGCATAAAAACATTCTCCGCGCGCAAAAGTTACACCCTGTCGCCAGGCCACCGGCATCAGGGCTTCGGTGTTAACGGTCGCAGGCAGCGTCAGCCAGATAAACAGCCCGCCCTCCGGTGTTTCAAACTGGCAGCCTGACGGCAGTTGTTGCTGCAAAGTCGCCACCATCACGTCCCGGTGTTGGCGATAGATCCGCCCGGCGCGCCGCAGCTGTTTGTCGTAGCGACCGATGGTAACGAAGGCGTCCAGCGCCCGCTGGATCAGGTTGGAACTGGTAAAGCTGTCGACGTGTTTCAGCCGGGCGATGCGCTGATAATGTTCGCTGTCCGCCACCAAATAGCCAATGCGCATACTGGGTAACAGCATTTTGGAAAAAGTGCTGACGTAAATTACCGCGCCCGGCTGCGCCAGCGCCCGCAGCGACGGCAACTGCTTGCCGTTGTAACGTAGATCGCCGACAAAATCGTCCTCCAGGATCACCACGCCAGCACGCTGGGCCAGTGCCAACAGGCGTCGACGGCGGGCTTCGCTCATGCAGCGTCCGGTGGGATTATGGAAATTGGGAATGGTGTAAATCAGCTTCGGGCGATGTTTTTCCAGCAGGGCGGGCAGCTGTTCAACCAGCATGCCGTGCCGATCGCTGGGGACAGTGACGATATTGATGCGGTGCAGGCGCAGCAGCCCCAGCGCTTCGGCGTAGGTCGGTTGTTCGACGATCACCGTATCGCCCGGTTCCAGCAGGCTTTGTACAATCAGGCTGATGGCGTGCTGCGAACCGTTGGTGATCAGCAATTGTTCCGCATGGGTCGGAATGCCCTGCGCGGTGAGGATCCGCCCCAGCGTATCGCGCAGCGGGTAGTAGCCACAGTATTCGCCATAGCTGAAAGCTTCTTCCGCATGGCGGCTGAGCACCGACAGCAATATCTTGCGGAATTCTTCCTGAGGGAAAACCTTCGGGCTACCGACACCGGCGGCAAAGTTGATGATGTTGTCCGGCAGCGGGATATCGGGGTAGCCATCCAGCCGTGAGGTCAGGGTGGTGAAACGCTCCGTCGGGAAAGCTGTGTCGGTGCTGGGGCGTGGTTGAGCGGGTTGTGGCAGCGGGTGCTGGACATAGGCACCGCTGCCGCGTCGTTGGCGTAAGAAGCCTTTGGCCGCCAGTTCGGCATAGGCGTTATCTACCGTCAACCGGCTGACAGCCAGTTCGCTCGCCAGCGTACGGGTGGAAGGCAGCTTATCGCCATCGACAAACACGCCGCTCAGGATCGCCCGCCGCAGCGCCTCTTCAATTTGCAGATACAGCGGGACGTCCTGCTGGCGGTCTAATGGAATATGCATGCGAAATTGGCTCGGTTAACGGTGATGATTTTTACTATACCCCATAGCAGCAGGCCTTCAAGCGGATAAAAGTGGCCTGTATAACATTGGGGGAAAGTGGCTCTGGCGGCAAAATCGCGCGGCGTTAGAATCTCTGCCTGAGTCTATTACCGCCGTTTTTTGAGGGTGTCATGTCATTACCATCGGGTGTTTCAGCCAGGCCGCTTTTCCCCGGCGCGGGTATTTTACAGGGCAGCAGTCAGGGCTATGTGATTGCCATTATCAGCGCCATGTTGCTGGCTTTTACCGCCATTATTATCCGCGTGCTGACGCAGTATTATCACCTGCCGACCTTTGTGCTGGCTTTTTGGCGAGCGGCACTGGTGGCGCTGGTTTTATTGCCGGTGTTATTGCTGTTTAAACCCGAATGGGCGCGTTTACGGCGTTCGCAGATCCCCTTTTATGCCTGCTATGGCCTGCTGCTGGCGGTATTCAACAGCCTGTGGACGCTGTCGGTGGCACTGAACGGCGCGTCGGTGGCGACCATCCTGACTTACTGTTCGGTGGGCTTTACCGTCTTTCTCGGTTGGATGATCTACAGCGAGCGCCTGAACCTGCGCCAGTTAGTGGTGATTGTGGTCAGCCTGGGCGGCTGTTTCCTGGTCAGCAACGGTGACAGCATGGGCAACAGCCATTTTAACCTGTTGGGGCTGCTGGTCGGTATGCTGTCCGGTATCGGTTATACCCTCTACACGCTGGGCGGACGGGTGGCGACGGAGCGGCATTATCCGGTGTGGAATACCATTTTGTATGTGTTTGGCTTTTCGGCCATCTACCAGTGGCTGTTCAACGCCGCATTGACGTTCTACCCGCTGGCGGCGTTCCATGGCATGACCGGTTCTTTGTGGTTCCTGTCCCACGGCGTTCAGGGCATTGAGTGGCGTGGCTGGCTGTTGTTGCTCACCCTGGCCGCCGGGCCGACGCTGTTGGGGTTTGGTTTGTACAACATCAGTCTGAAAACCTTGCCGCTGGCGGTGGCCAACCTGATTTTGTCGCTGGAGCTGGTGTTTACGGCAGTGATCGCCTATTTCCTGCTGGGGGAAAACATGAATCAGTTGCAGTTGCTGGGTAGCGCGCTGGTGATGGGCGGGGTGCTGATGTTGAAGAGCAAGACGGCTGAGGCGTGATTTGTTACCCTTATGCCGCAATTTGGAGGCAATAATGACCAATAACCCAAGATTAAAGCGGGCACTCATCGCTTAACCCGGCAGTGTTTTGTGACCAAAAAACACTGCCACAGACCTTCGGCTGTGGCTCTTGTACTGAATAAAAGAGTAACTGCCATGACAGAAAAACACTGGTCAAAAACAGAACGGCTGCACCAAACGGTGACTAACCCCAATATCATCGTCAAGGGAACCCACAGTTATTACAGCGACTACTGGGATGATGGCTTTGAACGCTCGGTGGTGCGCTATTTGCACGGTGATGCAGTCAGCCGTCAGTGGCCCCCGTTAGGGACGATAGACCAATTGCTGATCGGCGATTACGTCTGTATCGCCGCCGAAGCGGTGATCCTGATGGGGGGTAATCATACTCATCGCATCGACTGGCCGTGCCTGTATCCGTTTATGGAAAGTATTCAGGCCGCTTATCAACCGAAAGGGGATACCCGGTTGGGTGACGGTTGTTGGATTGGGATGCGGGCGATGCTGATGCCGGGCGTGAGCATTGGAGAAGGGGCGATAGTGGCTGCAGGCAGCATTGTGACCCAGGATGTTGAACCCTATTCCATCGTGGGCGGCAATCCGGCACGGCCGATCAAACTGCGGTTTAGCCCACAGACTATCGCCCGGTTACTCGCTTTGCGCATTTATGATTTGTCGGCGGAGGACTTTGCCCTAGTGCAGCCTTTGCTGGTCAATGATGATATTGCGGCCCTTGAGCAGGCGATAGCTGAAATTAAACGTTAAATGAAAAGGGCGGGGTAAACACCCGCCCTTTGGCTTACTCGGCCTTGGCCGCTTCCGCTCTTTGGCGGCGTTTGCGTACGATGCGCAGCAGTGGCGGCAGTACCAGCACGGACACCGCCAACACCAGCAAGGTTTGCGCGATGCTGCTGCTCCACAGAATGCCAAACTCCCCGTTGCTGATCGACAGCGCGCGGCGCAGGTTCTGCTCCAGCATCTCTCCTAATACGAAGCCCAAAATCAACGGCGACATTGGGAAGTGCATTTTCCTCAGAATATAACCAAACACCCCCAGCCCGACCATCAACAGCAGGTCAAAGGTGGTGCTGTGCACCGCATAAACGCCGACCGCAGACACCGCGGCAATCGCCGGAACCAGGAACCACAGCGGAATGGTCAGCATGCGGGTGAACAGGCCGACCAGCGGCAGGTTCATGATCAGCAAGATCACGTTGGCAATCAACAATGCGGCAATCAGCCCCCAGACAATATCCGGCTGTTCGGTGAACATCGCCGGGCCAGGCGTGATGTTATACAGCGTCAGCGCGCCCATCATCACCGCCGTGGTGCCGGAACCCGGCACGCCCAGCGTCAGCATTGGAATAAACGAGCCGCAGGCTGAGGCGTTATTAGCGGCCTCGGGCGCCGCTACGCCGCGAATATCCCCTTTACCGAAGGTGTCGCTATTGCCACTGATTTTCTTTTCGGTCATGTAGGTGAGCGCACTGGCGATGGTGGCACCGGCGCCCGGCAGAATGCCGACGAAGAAACCAATCACCGAAGAACGCAAGGTTGGGCCAACGCACTGGGCAGCTTCCTTACGGTTGAACAGCAGGCGCCCAGTTTTGCGTACCAGTTTTTGCCCGCCGCTGGTGCTTTCCAGCATCAACAGGATTTCACTGACCGAGAACAGGCCGATTACCACCACGATGAACTGCACGCCGTCGGAGAGATGGACACTGTCGAAGGTGAAGCGGTAAACGCCGGTATTGGCATCCACGCCGACCGTCGCCAGCCCCAGGCCAATCAGTGCCGCCAGCAGCGACTTCAGCGGGTTCTGGCTCATCATGCTACCCAGGCAGGCGATGGCGAACACCATCAGGGCAAAGTACTCCGCCGGGCCGAACGCCAGTGACCAGCGTGCCAGCAGTGGGGCGAACAGGATAATCCCGCCGATGGCGATCATCGAACCGACAAAAGAGCTGACTGCCGAGATCGACAGCGCCACACCGGCACGGCCTTGCTGCGCCATCGGATAGCCGTCCAGCGCGGTCATGATGGCTGCCGCGTCACCCGGCACGTTAAGCAGTATCGAGGAGATACGACCACCGTACTCGCAGCCGATATACACCGTCGCCAACAGGATCAGCGCGGACTCGGCCGGCAGTTTGAGGGCGAACGCCAGCGGCAGCAAAATAGCCACGCCGTTGATCGGCCCCAACCCCGGCAGCAGGCCGACAATGGTGCCGACGAAGCAGCCGATCAGGGCGATAATCAGGTTCTGTGGCACCAACGCCACCTCAAACCCTTGAGACAAATACATCCAGGTTTCCATCATCGCTCCCGTTAGCTCAGCCAAACGCCGAGTGGCAGTGTCACATCAAGTAAGCGGTCAAAGGCGTAATACAGCGCCACGCCCATCACCACGCCGGACACCAATGCCGCCTTCAGGCTGGCCTGGAACAGCAGGCCAATGCTGAAGGTCAACAATGTCGTCGCCAACGGAAAGCCCAGCCACTCGAAGCCCCAGGCGTACAGCACCAGGGTAATCACCAGTACCAGCAGGCGTTGCATCACCTTGTTATGTGGCCATTCAACCACCTGGGGTTTGTTCAGCAGCAGCAGGGCTGCGCACAATGCCATCAGGCTGAGAATCGCCAGCGGGAAGGGACGTGGCCCCAGGGGTTCGTAACTGTATTCGCTCTGGATACCCCAGCCGATAAACAGGCCGCCGATACACAGCAGCAGCCAGAAACCGGCAAAAATGCGATCGCTCATGGTATGCCCCCGGTTACTTGGCCAGGCCGAAAACTTTGGCCTGTTCGCGGTACTGATTGACCTGGGCTTTCACGTAAGCATCGAGTTCCTTGCCGGCCAGGTTGAATTCAAACAGGCCACGCAGATCGCGCTGTTTTTTGAACTCATCGGTCGCCGCCATTTTCTGGAAGGTGTCGAGCCACCATTGGTATTCCTCTTCACTGACCTTCGGGCCAAGGTAGAAACCGCGGATAACCGGCCAAACCAGATTGAACCCTTGTTCTTTGGCGGTTGGCACATTGGCTAACTGACCCGGCAGACGCTGATCGGCATACACCGCCAGCACGCGGATTTTGTCGCCCTGCAGGTAGGGCACCATTTCGCTCAAATCACCGGAAACTGCCTGAATATGATTGCCGAGCAGCGCGGTAACCGGTTCGCCGCCGCCTTCGAATGCCACGTAACGCATCTTGTGAGGATCAACCCCGACCTCACGTGCCAGCAGGGCGGTTTTCATCCAGTCCTGGCTGCCGATAGAGGCACCTGCGCCGAACACCACGCTGTTCGGATCTTTTTGGAAGGCATCCATCAGATCTTTCAGGGTTTTGTACGGCGAGTCGGCGCGGACCGCGATCATGCCGTAGTCGGTGCCGACGGCGGCCAGCCATTTCACGTCGTCGACGTTGTAACGGCCAAATTTCCCCTGTGACAGGTTCAGCAATGAGCCGCCGGAGAAGGCGACCACGGTGCCGAATTCCGCCGGACGTTGGGCAACGATGGCGTTATAGGCCACCGCGCCAACGCCGCCAGGCATGTAGGTGACGCGCATCGGTTTATCGATGGCTTTGGTTTCCTGCAGCGAGACCTGAATCAGCTTACAGGTCAGGTCAAACCCACCGCCGGGCTTGGCAGGGGCGATACATTCGGTGCGTTTCGGTGCTTCAATGGCAAAGGCCTGATGGGTTGCCAGCAGCAGAGCGGTCGCGGTCAGAGTACGGGTGATTATTTTTTTCATTGCTTTCCCCAAGGTATTTTTCAGTCGGTGTCGATCCCCGCCGATACGGGTTGCTGGATTGTTAAATCAATAACCTTTCATTTACCTTTCAACCCAGGGAAAAGTTTGCGGGATGTGATACGCGTCTCCTGTCAGGAGGCGTAACATCGCAATCACCGGTCAAATTGGCCGCTGCGCTAACACATATCGCGGGGGACTAACAGTGCGTGAACCTGACTTAAAACCTGCGTAATATCAGTTTTGCCGTTTATGTCTTGAGATAAAATGCCTAAAACTAAAATTATGACAGGTGCGGGATCATGTTTTCATTAGGGAAATTGTTCGGTGGCAGGGACAGCAATAAAGTAAAAGCTATCAAGATGTTGCCGTCGGCGTACGCCGAGGTTTGCGGGGGAGTGGGAGAGTGTCGGCTGAAACGCCTGCGACCGGAGATCGGCGTTTTTGAACTGCATTTCGCCAATGAGAAAGGCGATAAATACGTTTGCCCAATGACGGCCTGTATTACCGGCATTGATATTGTTTTTGCCGCCAATAACCGCTCGGTGCTGGTGTCACCGCCATTCACCCCAAGTAAATTGCAGCCGGTGTTTGATATCGCTCTGGCCGACAGCGAAAAATAATAGACGGCTGTACCGACAGACCTGAGTTCATTCAGTGTCACAATTGTGCCCCAGCTCCCAAAACTGGCCCGGCATAACCCTTCTATCACTCGGTTTTCCGTGCCATCCTTTGGTTATCAAGATGTTAATTAACCTCCGACTGGAACGGGGCCCTCTGCACCGCGCCTGGCCTGTAGGCATAGATAAATCAATGGAATGGATAAATGCGTCTGTTATTGGTTGAAGACCACCCCGAGTTATCTCACTGGTTGCAAAAGGCGCTGACCGGCGTCGGTTTTGCCGTCGACGTCGCGCCGGACGGGCTGGCAGCTGACCATCTGTTATTAAACGAAACCTATGCGCTGGTGGTGCTGGACGTGGCGTTGCCGCGCCTGAATGGGCTGGAGCTGCTGGCACGATTGCGCAAGCGCGGACAGGATTTGCCGGTGTTGTTGCTGACGGCCAGAACCGACGTCGCCGATCGGGTCAAAGGGTTAAACCTGGGCGCAGATGACTACCTGACTAAGCCGTTCGAGCTGGATGAGCTGGAAGCGCGTATCCGGGCGTTGCTGCGCCGCAGCGTTGGCGTCACTCAGCAGGCGCTGCAGTACGGGGCGCTGACCTATCACGATGAAGGCTATTTTCAACTGAACGACAAACCCTTGCAATTGACGCCACGAGAGCTGGCAGTGCTGACCGTCTTGATCCACCGGCGTGGCCGACCGGTTGCCAAACAGCAGCTGTTTGAACAGGTGTTTACCCTGTCCGATGAGGCCAACCCGGAGAGCATCGAGCTGTATGTTCATCGACTGCGGAAAAAGCTGCAGGGCAGCAATGTGGCAATAATCACCCTGCGTGGTCTGGGCTACAGCCTGGAGCTTTGCAATGAGGTGGTTTAACGCACCACGATCGCTGTTTTATCAACTGTTGTTATTCTTTGGTTTACCGCTGCTGGTGCTGGGCGGCATTTCGATTTATACCCACTATTTCAGCGCGATGAATGCTGCCACTCTGGCCTACGATCGTACGCTGCTGGCATCGGCGCGTACCGTGGCGGAGCGGCTGGTGGTGCGCAATGGTCGGCTGGAGGCGGACGTACCCTATGTGGTGCTCGACAGCTTCGAGCGCAACATGAACGATCAACTGTATTACGAGGTGATCTCCCCGCAGGGGGAAAGCATTTCAGGCTACGATGACCTGCCGCCGATGCCGCCCTATATCCTGCGTTCCAGCCTGTATCCGGCGCTGGTGCATTTCTATGATGCCGAATATCGCGGTCGGCCGATCCGCGTAGCTGCGCTGTACCAGCCGATCAACGAGTCCGGCGTGATGGGCATGGCGACCATTCTGGTGGCGGAAACGCTGGAGTCGCGTCGCTATCTGGCGCGGCAAATGATGCTTTCCGCGTTGCTCAGCCAGGGCACCGTGGTGGTGTTGACCATGATCCTGGCCTTTGCGCTGCTCAAGCGGGTGCTGAAACCGATGCGCAAGCTTTCCGGTATCATGCTGCGGCGCGATCCGGGGGAATTAACCCCCTTGCCGATGGTATTGCCCTGGTCGGAAATGCAGCCACTGCTGTTGGCATTCAACCGTTATATTGAACGGCTGCGGCTAATGGTGGCGCGTCAGGAACGTTTCAGTGCCGACGCTTCGCACCAACTTCGCACACCGTTAACCGTGTTGAAGACTCAGGTGGGGGTAGCGCTGGCCAGCGATAAACCGGAACAGTGGCGGGAAAGTCTGTTAGCGATGAGCGCTACGCTGGATAACACCGTGGCGCTGACCGATCGTCTGCTCTATCTGTCCAGGCTCAAAGCCCATGAACACCAGGCGGATCACCAGTTGCAGCCGGTGAATCTGGCGCAGGTGTTGCGCGATGCCTGTTTTTCACGGCTGCCGCAGGCGCGCAGTAAACGTATCGATCTGGGGTATGAAGGGGAATCCATCTGTTGGGTCGGTGGGGAGGCGTTGCTGCTGACCGAACTGTGCGCCAACCTGCTGGATAATGCGCTGAAATACACCCCGAGTCAGGGCACGGTCACGGCACGACTCACCATGGATAAGTTGGCTGGGGAGTGCGTGCTGGAAATTGAAGACAGTGGCCCAGGCATTGCCGAACAGGATACTGCGCAGGCGCTGCAGCCGTTTCATCGGCTGGATAACGTGGGTAATCAGCCCGGTGCCGGCTTGGGGCTGACGCTGGTCAGCGACATCACCCGTTATCACGGCACCCGCCCGGAGCTGTTGACCTCGGCCACCCTGGGGGGCCTGCTGGTGCGGGTGCGTTTTCAACTGCTGCCTTAGCTTTCACACTCTGCGGCTTGCTTTGCCTTACGGCCCAGCGGCGTGCGCAGACGCTGCGACAGGATCACACCCAGCAGGGTGATACCGCCGCCAATCAGATGATAGCTGTGCAAGTGTTCATGCAGGAACAGTACCGCAATGATGGCGGTAAATACCGGGGCCAGATTCATAAAGATCGACGCGGTATTGGCACCCAGGCGCATCACGCCGTGGATCCACAGGTAAGGCGCGACTATAGAGGCCGGGATACCGGCGAACAGCACCAGTGGGATATTCTGGCTGGTCAACGCGACGTCCTGCGCCATCAGGAAATTAGGCAACAGCAACACAACGCCGAACAGGATCTGTACGTACAGAGACTGCCAGTTAGGCAGGGCGATCGCCCAGCGCTTGGTCAGCACGCCGTACAGCGCATAGGCGGCGGTGGCGGCAAGCATCATCAACTCGCCTTTGCCGATGCCATGTTGCAGCAATTCGGCCGGGTTACCGGCGCTCACCAGCCAGATTAAGCCAGCCAGCGACAACAGGCTGCCGATCGCAATGCCCACCGTCGGTGCTACCCGCAATAACACAATACTGATCAGAATGGTCAGTAACGGGATCAGGGAAACAATGATCCCCATGAACAGCGCGCTGACGCTGTGCGCCGCGTAGTAGGCCAGGCTCTGATACAGCACCATGCCCAGCATGCCGAGGACCAGCAACTTCCACCAGTTGGCGCGTATCGCCGCCCAGTGACGGATCACCCCAGGCAGGACAAAAGGCGTCAGGGCGATCAGCGCCAGCAGCCAACGGTAGAAGGAGATGGCGGCCGGATCGATGGCGGTGGCGGAGAGCTTGCTGACCACGGCGTTGATTGACCAAATCAACACCGCCAGCAGAGGGAACAGCATATTCATGATAATTATTCTCATTAACAACGGACATGCTGGCTAGTTTACTCGTGTCCGGTTTATTATATATAGCGATATCCAGACAATATTTTCCCTAAACAAGACAAGTCACGGGGCGAAACCATGCCAGAAATTCGTCATTATCCCGAAGCGCTGATCCCGGCGCCACGGCCGGTGCAATTCCGCTGCGAGGAGTTCAACGCCCGTACAGAGTTTCAGCCACACCAGCACAGTTGGGGGCAGTTGATGTGGGTCAAGGCCGGTGTGATGGTGCTGCGCATCGGCGGCCAGCGTTTTTTGGCACCGCCGGAGTTTGTGCTGTGGGCACCGGCGGGCATTGAACACTCCTGTTATAACCAGCGGCTGGCACAGTGCCGCATGGTCGATATTGCGTTGCCGCTGTGTGCCGGGCTGCCGATTGATCCCTGTTTGGTCAGCGTGACGCCGATTTTCCGTGCCATTGCCGAAGATTTTTACGCACGCAAACAATATATCCCTCAGAGCAAACAGGATTTGCGCCTGTGCCGGGCGCTGATCGACCAACTGCATCTGTCGCCGATTCAGCAAACCTACTTGCCGTCGTCCGAAGACAAATTCCTGGCACCGGTGCTGGAAGCGCTGGAGCACTGTCCTTCGGACAATACGTCGCTCGCTGCCTGGGCCGCCCGGGTCTATACCACCGAACGTACGCTGTCGCGCCGTTGCCAGCAGGATCTGGGGATGTCATTCAGCGAATGGCGCCAGCGACTGCGTTTCCTGCATGCCGTATCCTTGCTGGAACAGGGCAAAACCGTGCAGGAAGTGGCGCTCGAGGTAGGCTACAGCTCGGCCTCGGCGTTTATTGTCATGTTTCAGCAAATCGCCGGTACCACCCCCGAGCGCTTTCGCCGGGCATGATTCGGTGGCACACTATTTCCCAGCGAAATAGCCGTAAACCGTCGGAGCAATAAGTGAAAATCCTGGTTGATGAAAATATGCCGTATGCGACTGAACTGTTCAGTCGTTTGGGGAACGTGCAGGCGGTGCCTGGCCGTCCGATCCCGAGTGATGCACTGGCCGATGCCGATGCGTTGATGGTGCGTTCAGTGACTAAAGTCAATGAAGCGCTGCTGGCCGGCACCCGCATTGGTTTTGTCGGCACCGCCACCGCCGGGACCGACCACGTAGACGAAGCCTGGCTGCAACAGCAGGGCATCGGTTTTTCTGCGGCGCCGGGCTGTAATGCCATTGCGGTGGTGGAATATGTGTTCTCCGCGCTGATGCTGCTGGCCGAACGCGACGGTTTTCAACTGCGGGATAAAACCGTCGGCATTATCGGTGTCGGCAACGTAGGTTCGCGACTGGATGCCCGCCTGAAGGCCCTGGGGGTGCGCACCTTGTTATGCGATCCACCGCGTGCCGAACGTGGTGATGCCGGTGAGTTCTGGCCGCTGGAAAAACTGGTGGCGCAAGCTGACGTGTTGACCTTCCATACGCCGCTGAATAAATCCGGCCCTTACAACTCGCTGCATCTGGTGGACGCTGAGCTGCTGGCGGCGCTGCCGGACAATCGTATTCTGATCAATGCCTGCCGCGGTGCGGTGGTGGATAATGCTGCGCTGCTGCAGGCGCTGGAAAAAGGCAAAAAGCTGAGCACGGTGCTGGACGTCTGGGAACCGGAACCGGAGCTTTCGCTGCCGTTGCTGGCTCGGGTGGACATTGGCACCGCGCATATTGCCGGTTACACGCTGGAAGGCAAGGCGCGCGGCACCACTCAGGTGTTTGAGGCCTTCAGCCGCCACCTGGGGCAGCCGCAACAGATCGAGCTGGCCTCGCTGTTGCCGGTACCCGAATTCAGCCAGATCCAACTCAATGGGCCGCTGGATGAAGGCAAATTAAAACGATTGATGCACTTGGTGTATGATGTGCGCCGCGATGATGCGCCGCTGCGCAAAGTGGCCGGGCAAGCGGGCGAATTTGATCGTCTGCGCAAGCATTATCAGGAACGCCGCGAGTGGTCTTCATTGCGCGTCCAGTGTGATGACAGCGCCAGTGCGGAGTTGCTGCACAAGCTGGGTTTCCTGACGGCATAAGGCTTTCTTAAGCCACAGCGACTAATTTTGTTATCAGGGCGGTGCAGTAGCCGCCCATCTGCATTTGAATAAATACTCTGGAGAAACCCAATGTCTGACGGCTGGAATATCGCTCTGCTTGGCGCCACTGGCGCGGTAGGTGAAGCGTTGCTGGAATTATTACAGGAACGCCAGTTCCCGGTGGGCGAACTCTATCCCTTGGCCAGTGAACGTGGTGCCGGTGCTACCGTGCGCTTCAATGGCAAATCGGTACTGGTACAAAAAGCGGAAGAATTTGACTGGTCACAGGCGCAGTTGGCGTTCTTCGTCGCCGGTACCGAAGCTTCGGCTCGCTACGCGGAAGAAGCCGGCAACATGGGCTGCCTGGTGATCGACACCAGTGGCCTGTTTGCGCTGGAGCCGGACGTGCCGCTGGTGGTCCCTGGGGTGAACCCGCAGGTGCTGGCGGATTACCGTAACCGCAATATCGTTGCCGTGGCCGACAGCATGGTCAGCCAACTGCTGACTGCGATCAAACCGCTGACCGAGCAGGCCGGGCTTTCCCGTCTGCATGTCACTACCCTGATGTCGGTATCGGCACGCGGCAAAGTGGCGGTCGACGATCTGGCCGGCCAAAGTGCACGCCTGTTGAACGGCATTCCGGCTGAAGCGGGTGTTTTCGCCAAGCAGTTGGCGTTCAACCTGTTGCCGTTGCTGGCTGATGAGCAGGGCAGCGTGCGCGAGGAACGTTTGATCGTCGATCAGGTGCGTAAAGTGCTGCAGGACGAAGGGTTGCCGATTTCCGTGAGCTGTGTGCAGTCGCCGGTATTCTACGGCCATGCGCAGGTGGTCCATCTGGAAGCGCTGCGCCCAATGTCTGCGGAAGAAGCACGCGGTGAACTGGAGCAGGTAGACGATATCCAACTGAGCGAAGAAGACGACTACCCGACGCAGGTGACGGAAGCCTCCGGCAGCGATGTGTTAAGCGTCGGCTGCCTGCGCAATGACTACGGCATTCCGGAGATCCTGCAGTTCTGGTCGGTTGCTGATAACGTACGCTTTGGCGGCGCGTTAATGGCGATCGAAACCGCCGAGCGTCTGGTGCAGGAGCAGATGTACTGATGTCTGAAGTTGTCTTGCCCACCCAGCCGGCCTTAAAAATCGCGCTGGGGATTGAATATGACGGCAGCCATTATTACGGCTGGCAGCGTCAGCAGGAAGTGGCCAGCGTGCAGGCCTATCTGGAACAGGCGTTGAGCAAGGTGGCCAATGCGCCGATCAACGTGTTGTGCGCCGGACGTACCGACGCCGGGGTGCATGCTACCGGCCAGGTGGTACATTTTGAAACCACCGCGCAGCGCAAGGACGCCGCCTGGACGATGGGGGTCAATACCCATTTGCCGCCGGATATCGCCGTGCGCTGGGTGACCGGTGTGGCCGAAGATTTTCATGCGCGTTTCAGTGCGACTGCGCGCCGCTATCGCTACATTATTTATAACCACCGCTACCGCCCGGCGGTATTACAGCAGGGGATGACCCATTTTTATCACCCGCTGGATGCCGAACGGATGGAAAGGGCGGCGCAGGCGCTGCTGGGCGAGAACGACTTTACTTCGTTCCGCGCCGTACAATGTCAGTCGCGCACCCCCTGGCGTAATGTAAAACACGTTAAGGTTACGCGCTACGGCGAGTATCTTGTGGTAGATATCAAGGCGAATGCCTTTGTACATCATATGGTTCGCAACATTGTCGGTAGCCTGATGGAAATTGGCTGCGGCAATCAGGATGAGAACTGGATGGCCGAGCTATTGGCACTGAAGGATCGAAATCTGGCTGCGGCGACGGCGCGGGCCGACGGGTTATACCTGGTTAGCGTCGATTACCCTGAGCACTTTGCCATACCCCGACCGGCAATGGGGCCACTGTTTTTACCCGACGACTAAACAAATGTACCCTATGAATTTCAAGCTGCAGCTAGGCGCCCAGCTCACTCATCCCCAGGCGCTTACTTGAGTAAGTAACTGGGGTGAGTGACAAATCTGTCGGGAACAGATTTGAACGCTGCTTGCAGCGGCCCCGAAGGGGCAAGACCCACGGATGGGTCTTGTAAAGCAGGTAACAACGCTGCAGCTTGAAAGGCGACGGGTATAAACACTGGCGCGCTTGGCGCGTTACTCCCTTGTGCACCTGCCGGGTGGGTGAGACACCCGGTAAAAGAGAGAACCTATGGACATCATCAAGTTTGTAATTGATTTTATTCTGCATATTGACGTGCATCTGGCCGAGCTGGTGGCGCAATACGGTATGTGGGTGTACGCAATTCTGTTCCTGATCCTGTTTTGTGAAACCGGGCTGGTGGTGACGCCTTTCCTGCCGGGCGATTCTCTGCTGTTTGTTGCCGGTGCGCTGGCGGCATTGCCGACCAACGATCTGAATGTGCACACCATGGTTGCGTTGATGATAGGTGCGGCGATACTCGGGGATGCGGTCAATTACACCATCGGTCGGCTGTTCGGGGAAAAGCTGTTCAGCAACCCGAATTCGAAAATTTTCCGTCGCAGCTATCTGGATAAAACTCACCAGTTTTATGAAAAACATGGCGGGAAAACGATTATCCTGGCGCGATTTGTACCGATCGTGCGTACTTTTGCGCCGTTTGTTGCCGGTATGGGGCATATGTCCTATCGCCACTTTGCGGCCTACAACGTGATTGGTGCGCTGGTTTGGGTGCTGCTCTTCACTTATGCTGGCTACCTCTTTGGCGATCTGCCGATCGTGCAGGAAAACCTGAAACTGTTGATCGTGGGTATCATCATTGTTTCAATTCTGCCGGGTGTCATTGAAATTTGGCGCCATAAGCGCGCGGCTGCCCGCCAGCAAAAACAGTAAAAACATCGCTTAACCTGTCGGTTCGACCAGTTTTTTGTCCACAGAGTCGGGCCGATATGGTTTAATGAGCGACATTTATGGTCTGTTCCTGTTAACAACCTTGAAACCTGTGCCTTGCTCGCGCGCATGACGCGTTTTGCTCAGGCATTTTTCATTGGTGTTTTCGGGGGGATTGTTAAAGCATGAACAGCGGACTGGCATTTGCCAGGTTCAAACAGAAAGGTCATCGATGAGCTGGATTGAACGAATTCTTAACAAGAGCAATATCACCCAAACCCGTAAGGCGAGTATTCCTGAAGGGGTCTGGACCAAATGCGATAGCTGCGGTCAGGTTCTCTACCGCGCCGAGCTGGAGCGTAATCTGGAAGTGTGCCCGAAATGCGACCACCACATGCGCATGACTGCGCGTATGCGTCTGCATACCCTGCTGGATGAAGGCAGTGAAGTGGAGCTGGGCAGCGAACTGGAGCCGAAAGACGTTCTAAAGTTCAAGGATTCCAAAAAGTATAAAGATCGTCTGGTTGCCGCACAGAAAGCGACCGGTGAAAAAGACGCGCTGGTCGTGATGAAGGGCACGCTGTACGGCATGCCGATTGTCGCGGCTTCGTTCGAATTTGCCTTTATCGGTGGTTCCATGTCGTCCGTGGTCGGCGCGCGCTTTGTGCGTGCGGTTGAGCAGGCGCTGGAAGACAACTGTCCGCTGGTGTGTTTCTCAGCCAGTGGCGGTGCCCGTATGCAGGAAGCGCTGATGTCGCTGATGCAGATGGCGAAGACCAGCGCAGCGCTGGCGAAACTGCAGGAACGCGGTCTGCCGTATATTTCGGTATTGACCGACCCAACCATGGGTGGCGTTTCCGCCAGTCTGGCGATGCTGGGCGATATCAATATTGCCGAGCCGAAAGCGCTGATCGGTTTTGCCGGTCCACGTGTTATCGAACAGACGGTACGTGAAAAGCTGCCACCGGGCTTCCAGCGCAGTGAGTTCCTGATTGAAAAAGGCGCGATCGACATGATTGTACGCCGTCCGGAAATGCGCCAGACCCTGGCGAGTATCCTTTCCAAGCTGACCAACCAGCCGCAGCCGCATTTCGATGAGGCCGCACCGGTGTCTGAGCAGGAAAATCAGGCCGACGCCTGAAGCCAATAAGTGACCCGCACCGGTATCAATCGGTGTGGGTTCAGCCGCCATTTTGTGGCTAAATGACGGCTGAAAACGGAGAGCATCGCCTTTACCGCGGTGGGGTGGTGCCCTGATGGATTAATGAACCCAAGTTCAGTGACGGGACTCATGCAAAACCACCAAATTCCCCAAGCCACGTCGCCATTGAGCTCGTGGCTTTTTTATCTGGAACGTCTGCACAGCCAGGCGATCGAACTCGGCCTGGAACGCGTACAGCGCGTTGCGGCGCATCTTGATTTACTCACTCCTGCACCGACGGTATTCACCGTTGCCGGTACCAACGGCAAAGGCACCACCTGCCGCACCCTGGAAACCATCCTGTTGGCGGCCGGTTTGCGGGTTGGCGTCTACAGTTCGCCACACCTGGTGCGTTATACCGAGCGGGTACGCATTCAGGGCGATGAACTGAGCGAGGCTGAACACTGCCGTTCGTTCGCTGCCATTGAAGCGGGTCGGGGTGAAACTTCTTTGACCTACTTCGAATTCGGCACCCTGTCGGCACTGCAACTGTTTAAACAGGCTAAGCTTGACGTGGTGATCCTGGAAGTTGGACTCGGTGGCCGCCTGGACGCGACTAATATCGTCGATCCTAGCGTGGCGGTGGTGACCAGCATCGCGCTGGATCATACCGACTGGCTGGGCAACGATCGCGAAAGCATTGGCCGCGAAAAGGCCGGTATCTTCCGTAGCGGCAAGCCGGCGGTGGTAGGTGAACCTGATATGCCGGCCACCATTGGGCAGGTCGCGGAAACCCTGGGTGCCCAATTGTATCGCCGTGGCGATGCCTGGACCTTCAGTGAACAAGGCGAACGCTGGCAGTGGCAGGGCGGCGGTACCTTGCTGACCGACTTGCCGATGCCAAACGTCCCCTTGGCCAACGCTGCGACCGCGCTGGCGGCGCTGCATTTTTCTGCCTTGGAAATTGATGAGCGGGCGATCTTCACCGGCTTGCAGCAGGCGACATTGCCCGGGCGTTTCCAGATTGTGCGGCGTGAGCCGACGCTGATCCTCGACGTGGCGCATAACCCCCACGCGGCAGGTTATCTGGCCGGGCGTCTGGCAACCTTGCCGCGCAAGGGTGGCAAGGTGCGTGCGGTGGTGGGGATGTTGTCGGATAAAGATATCGCCGGTACCCTGGCCTGTCTGAGTGAGCAGGTCGATGAGTGGTATTGCGCGCCGCTGGACGGGCCACGCGGGGCCAGCGTCGAACTGTTGGCGCAGTATTTGACGGAACCGCGGCAGTTTACCGATGTCGAAACTGCCTGGCGTCAGGCTATGCAGGACGCAGATATTCAGGATATTGTGATCGTCTGTGGATCGTTCCACACCGTTGCACAGGTTATGGCGGCGTTAGACGAGATGCGGGGAGTGTGAGTGGCAAGTAAATTTCAAAACCGATTGGTCGGTACCGTGATTTTGGTCGCGCTGGGGGTGATTATCTTGCCAGGGCTGCTGGACGGTAAAAAGAAGCATTATGAGGACGAATTCGCCGCCATTCCATTGGTGCCGAAGGCCGGTGATGTGGAAGAAAACGACGTGGTGCCACCGGTAAGCCAGCCGTTACCGGCACAGCCACCGGAAGGGGCGGGCGCGTTGGTTGAGCAGCAGGCGGCCAATGAGGCAGCAGCGCAGCAGGCAGTTCGCCAGCCGACGTTGGTTACGCCGCCGGTCGAAACCCGTCCACAGCCGACACCACAACCGACGCCACAGCCAAAACCGAAACCGGTAGAGGTGAAGCCAAAACCGGTGCCGCAACCTAAGCCGGTGGAAGTGAAGCCGGTGGTGAAACCTGAAACCCGACCGGAGCCGAAACCTGAACCAACGCCAGTACCTAAGCCTGAGCCTGCACCAGTGCAGAAGCCGGCGGAAGAGAAAGCGCCGGCGGGGCAGGCTTATGTGGTGCAGCTCGGCGCGTTGAAGAACGCCGCCAAGGTCAATGAGGTGGTGGCATCGCTCAGGTTGTCCGGTTATCGCGCCTTTACCGTGCCGTCAACGCCGGTACAGGGACAGATCACCCGGATTTATGTCGGCCCGGATGCCTCGAAACAGAAGCTGCAGTCTTCGCTGTCCGCGCTGAACTCGATCAGCGGTTTGAGCGGTCAGGTGAAGCCATACGGCGTACGTTAAGATGAGGGGGCACAGCATGCTGTGCCCCTGAAATGATGGATGCCGATATAATCATTAAAAATAATGTGCCTTTCGTAGCTGAAATGGCCTATGTAGGCGCGGCGATTGGGAATTTTTTTATCGCCGTTTTTTATTTGTAACGTGGTAGGAAAACCCCTACGCAAACGTTTACGTTTTCTGTTAGAATTCGCCGCGAAATGGATGCAGGGGCGATTCATCATTGGAATAGTTCATGGTCTGGATTGATTACGTCATTATAGCGGTGATTGGATTTTCGGCTCTGGTGAGCCTGATCCGAGGATTTGTTCGCGAAGCATTGTCACTTGTGACATGGGGATGTGCGTTTTTTGTTGCCAGCCATTTTTACTCTTACCTTGCAGTCTACTTCACTCGTTTTGAAGATGAACTGGTGCGAAACGGCATCGCGATTGCCATCTTGTTTATCGCGACCCTGATCGTAGGCGCTATTGTTAACTATGTGATTAGCTCACTGGTAGAGAAAACCGGGTTATCAGGCACCGACCGGGTGCTGGGCGTCTGTTTTGGCGCACTGCGCGGCGTGTTGATCGTTTCGGCGATACTGTTTTTCCTGGATACCTTTACCGGCTTCTCACAAAGTACCGACTGGAAACAGTCGCAGCTGATCCCCCAGTTCAGTTACATCATCAGGTGGTTCTTTGACTACCTGCAGAGCACGTCGAGTTTCTTGCCGACCCATTTACCGGGGCGGTAGCGCTGATGAGGAAAAGACAACATGTGCGGTATTGTCGGTATCGCCGGTTTTATGCCGGTAAACCAGTCGATTTATGATGCGTTGATGGTGCTTCAGCACCGTGGCCAGGATGCCGCAGGCATCGTCACCATAGATGCCCATAATGGGTTCCGTCTGCGTAAAGCCAACGGTCTGGTGAAGGATGTGTTTGAGGCTCGCCATATGCAGCGCTTGCAGGGCAACATGGGTATTGGCCATGTGCGCTACCCGACGGCTGGCAGCTCCAGTGCCTCAGAGGCTCAACCCTTCTATGTCAACTCGCCGTTCGGCCTTACGTTGGCCCACAACGGCAACCTGACCAACGCCCATGAGCTGCGCCAAAAGCTGTTTGAAAGCGGCCGCCGCCATATCAACACCACTTCCGATTCCGAGATCCTGCTGAACGTACTGGCCAGTGAGCTGGACCGTTTTCAACATTATCCGCTGGAATCCGACAACATTTTCACCGCCGTTGCCGCCATGCATCAGCAACTGCGTGGCGCTTACGCCTGCGTGGCGATGATCATTGGTCACGGTCTGCTGGCGTTCCGTGATCCTAACGGCATCCGCCCGCTGGTGATTGGCAAACGCACGCTGGAAGATGGCCGTAACGAGTATATGGTGGCTTCCGAGAGCGTGGCACTGGACACGCTGGGCTTCGAATTCCTGCGCGACGTGGCGCCGGGCGAAGCGGTGTACATCACCGATAAAGGCCAACTGTTCACTCGTCAGTGTGCAGAGAACCCGAAAACCAACCCGTGCCTGTTCGAATATGTCTACTTCGCTCGTCCAGACTCCTTTATGGACAAAATTTCGGTCTACAGCGCCCGTGTGCGCATGGGGCAGAAGCTGGGTGAGAAGATTGCCCGTGAGTGGGAAGATTTGGACATCGACGTGGTGATCCCGATCCCGGAAACCTCCTGCGATATCGCGTTGGAAATTGCGCGTATCCTGGATAAGCCGTATCGCCAGGGCTTTGTGAAGAACCGCTATGTCGGCCGTACCTTCATCATGCCGGGCCAGCAGGCGCGCCGTAAGTCGGTACGCCGCAAGCTGAACGCCAACCGTGCCGAGTTCCGCGACAAGAACGTGCTGCTGGTGGATGATTCCATCGTGCGCGGTACCACTTCCGAGCAGATCGTAGAGATGGCGCGTGACGCCGGGGCGAAACGCGTTTATCTGGCTTCCGCTGCACCGGAGATCCGTTTCCCTAACGTGTACGGCATCGATATGCCGAGCGCCAACGAACTGATTGCTCACGGCCGTGAAGTGGATGAAATCCGCCAGATCATCGGTGCCGACGGTTTGATCTTCCAGGACCTGGACGATCTGATCGAAGCGGTGCGCGAAGAGAACCCGGACATCAGCCAGTTCGAATGCTCGGTATTTAACGGTATCTACGTCACCAAAGACGTCGACCAGAGCTACCTCGAGTATCTGGAATCGCTGCGTAATGACGACGCCAAAGAAATGCGTGGGCAGACCGAAGCGGAAAATCTGGAAATGCACAACGAAGGCTAAGCCTTAGCCTTGACCAAAACAGTGCACCGTGGCGCTCGCTGCGGTGCATTATCCCTCCCTGACTTGCTTATGTAGCCCCATTGCGGCAAAGTCTGCCTGATCCTATTTTTTCCTTGGCAGAGGCCAGCTTTATGAAACGACTCATCATCGGTATTTCCGGCGCCAGCGGCGCAATCTACGGCGTGCGCCTGTTACAGGTATTGCGTGACGTCGCAGAGGTGGAAACCCATTTGGTGATGAGTAACGCGGCACGACAAACGCTGGCGCTGGAAACCGATCTCAGCCTGCGTGAAGTGCAGGCGCTGGCCGATGTGGTGCATGACTCACGCGATATCGGTGCCAGTATTTCTTCCGGTTCGTTCAAAACGGCCGGCATGGTGATTTTACCTTGCTCGATCAAAACCTTATCGGGTATCGCCAATAGCTACAGCGACGGTCTGCTGACGCGGGCGGCCGATGTGGTGCTGAAAGAGCGTCGCCGGTTGGTGCTGTGTGTGCGCGAAACCCCGTTGCATATCGGCCATCTGCGCCTGATGACCCAGGCGGCGGAAATGGGAGCGGTGATCATGCCGCCCGTGCCGGCGTTTTATCATCGCCCTGAAAGCGTAGAAGACATTATCGATCAAACCGTCAACCGGGTGGTCGATCAGTTTGACATTGAATTACCGCAAGATTTATTTGCCCGCTGGCAAGGCGCGAATTAACAAATTTCTCCCCAATTTGGCACATTTGTGCAACACCGCACTGAATTAGGGCGGCGCATGCACCATAATGATCCCACTTCATCACGCTCACTGTTTCAAGGCTCTGGTATTTATCCATTGCCCGTGGCGCGGCCAACACTGGCCGATTTAATTTTGCGGTTATCGTCCCAGGAAACAGTTTTGTGAAGGCCGGAGCCGTTCCCTCCGCCTACAGCAACAAATGTGGCACGATTACTGCAAATTGATTTGGTGGAAAAGTAATGCCCGCAGTGGCATCAAAAAATCAATTTGAGGGTAATTTATGAAAAAGCTGGTTAAGGTTCTTCCTTTAGTCTTGGCTTTAGCAGCAGCAAGCAGCGCATTTGCCGCGGTACCATCGACGCTGAAGATAGGTACTGATCCGACCTATGCACCATTTGAATCCAAAAATGCCAAAGGTGAGCTGGTCGGTTTTGATATCGATCTGGCCAAAGAGCTGTGCAAACGCATAAATACCCAATGTACCTTTGTGGAAAGCGATTTTGACGCGCTGATCCCGTCCCTGAAGGCGAAGAAAATTGACGCCATCATCTCTTCTCTGTCGATCACCGAAAAACGCCAGCAGGAAATAGCCTTTACCGACAAGCTGTACGCTGCTAATGCCCGTCTGATTGCACCGAAAGGCTCCAAGCTGTTGCCTACCGTGGATGCGTTAAAAGGCAAGAGCGTCGGCGTGTTACAGGGCACCACCCAGGAAGCCTATGCCAACGCCATGTGGCAGCCTAAAGGCATCACCGTTGTGCCTTATCAGAACCAGGATCTGGTGTATGCCGACCTGGCATCCGGCCGTATCGATGCCGCCTTCCAGGACGAAGTGGCGGGCAGCGATGGCTTCCTGAAACAGCCTCCAGGCAAGGATTATGCTTTTGCCGGTGAATCGGTGAAGGATGACAAATTCTTCGGCGTGGGCACTGGCATGGGCCTGCGCAAGACCGACACCGAACTGAAGGCGGCGCTGGATAAAGCCTTTGCTGAAATGCGTAAAGACGGTACTTACGACAAGTACGCGAAGAAATACTTCGATTTTGACGTCTACGGCGGTTAATGCCGCAACCGTTCCGTGTTGTGACTTCGGGGCTGGCTTGCCGGCCCCGATGGTTCGGGATCCAATGACGACAGGGTGAAGTAAATGCTGCAAGGCTATTCCCAATTGATATTTGAGGGCGCTCTGGTGACGCTGGAGCTGGCCCTGAGTTCCGTACTGCTGGCGCTGGTGATCGGTTTGATCGGTGCCGGTGGCAAGCTTTCCCAAAATCGCCTGCTTTCAACGCTGTTTGGTGCCTATACCACGCTGATCCGCGGCGTGCCTGACCTGGTGCTGATGCTGTTGATTTTCTACGGCCTGCAAATTGCGCTCAACAACCTCACCGAACTGCTTGGCTTCTCGCAAATCGATATTGATCCGCTCAGCGCGGGGATCATTACCCTCGGGTTTATCTACGGTGCCTATTTCACTGAAACCTTCCGCGGTGCCTATATGGCCGTATCGAAGGGGCAGATCGAGGCGGCAACCGCTTACGGTTTCACCGGTTCGCAGATTTTCCGCCGCATTCTGTTTCCTGCGATGATGCGTTTTGCCCTGCCAGGCATCGGCAACAACTGGCAGGTGATCCTGAAGGCAACGGCGCTGGTGTCTATTTTGGGCCTGAATGACGTGGTGAAAGCCACTCAGTTGGCCGGTAAAGGCACCTATCAGCCGTTCTTCTTTGCGATCGTCGCTGGGGTGGTTTACCTGATTTTCACTACCGTCTCCAATGGCGTGTTGTTGTGGCTTGAACGGCGTTATTCCCTGGGCGTCCGGAGGGCTGAGCTATGATCGAAATTTTGCAACAGTACTGGCAATCGTTGCTGTGGAGCGACGGCTACCGTTTCACCGGTGTCGCCGTCACTTTATGGCTGCTGATTTCCTCGGTGGTGATGGGCGGTTTACTGGCGATCCCGATGGCGGTGGCGCGGGTTTCTTCCATCACCTGGGTGCGTTTCCCGGTCTGGCTCTACACCTATATTTTCCGCGGTACGCCCCTGTATGTGCAGTTGCTGGTGTTTTACTCCGGTATGTACAGCCTGGAAATCGTACGTGGGACGGACTTCCTCAATGCCTTCTTCCGCAGCGGGCTTAACTGCACCATTTTGGCACTGACGCTGAACACCTGCGCCTATACCACCGAGATCTTCGCCGGGGCGATCCGCTCGGTGTCGCACGGTGAAATCGAGGCGGCCAATGCTTATGGCTTCTCTCGCTTCAAAATGTACCGCTGCATCATTTTGCCGTCTGCGCTGCGCACCGCGCTGCCGGCTTACAGCAACGAAGTGATCCTGATGCTGCATTCCACCGCGCTGGCGTTTACCGCCACCGTGCCGGATTTGTTGAAGATAGCGCGAGATATCAATGCGGCGACCTACCAGCCGTTCTATGCCTTTGGCATTGCGGCGGTGCTGTATCTGATCATCTCTTACGGGTTAATCAGCCTGTTCCGCAAGGCGGAAAAGCGCTGGATGGCACACGTTAATCACTGATAATGACGGGAACCTACTATGTCTGAGAATAAATTAGCCGTCACCGAACTGCATAAACGCTATGGCGAACACGAAGTGCTGAAAGGCGTCTCGCTGGCGGCCAACGCAGGGGATGTGATTAGCATCATCGGGTCTTCCGGTTCCGGTAAAAGTACCTTTTTACGCTGCATTAACTTCCTGGAGAAGCCGAGTGAAGGCTCTATCAGCCTGAACAACGAAGATATCCGTATGGTGCGTGACAAGGACGGCCAGCTGAAGGTCTTCGACAAGAAACAGCTGCAGCTGCTGCGTACCCGCCTGACCATGGTGTTCCAGCACTTTAACCTGTGGAGCCACATGACGGTGCTGGAGAACGTGATGGAGGCGCCGGTGCAGGTGCTGGGGCTGAGCAAGACCGAAGCGCGTGAGCGCGCGATACGTTATCTGGATAAGGTGGGTATCGACGAGCGGGCCCGCGGCAAATACCCGGTGCACCTGTCTGGCGGCCAGCAACAGCGTGTGTCTATCGCGCGCGCCCTGGCGATGGAGCCGGAAGTTTTACTGTTCGATGAGCCGACGTCGGCGCTGGATCCGGAGTTGGTGGGGGAGGTTCTGCGTATCATGCAGAAGCTGGCGGAAGAGGGCAAAACCATGGTGGTGGTAACCCACGAAATGGAGTTTGCGCGCCATGTTTCCAGCCACGTGATCTTCCTGCACAAAGGGCTGATCGAAGAGCAGGGACCACCGGCCGAGCTGTTTGGTAATCCGAAAAGTGCTCGCCTGCAGCAGTTCCTGTCCGGCGCGTTAAAATAGCGACCTGTCGGGGCCGGATCTTTCTGGCCCCGATCGGACCTTCAGCGGGTTTCGGCCCGTTGATTAATCACATCATCCAATGCCTGTTCCAATTCCAAAAAGCGGAAGCTAAAACCGGCTTCCTCCAGCCTTCTCGGTACCGCGCGCTGCCCACCCAACACTAATACTGCCGCTTCCCCCATCAATAAACGCATGGCGAATGCCGGTACGCGTAAAAATGCCGGCCGGTCGAGCACGTTGGCGAGCTGTGCGGCAAACTGTTCGTTGTGAACTGGGTAAGGGGCAACCATATTGAACGGCCCTTGCAGGGTTTGGTGTTCCAGCAAATAGACAATGCCGTCGACCATATCTTCCAGATGGATCCACGGCAGATATTGACGGCCGTTGCCTATGGGGCCGCCCAGCCCAAAGCGGAACGGCGGCAGCATTTTCGCCAAGGCACCGCCTTTGGGCGCCAGCACTACGCCGGTACGTAGCAAACAGACGCGGGTGGCATCGCTTTGCGCTTGCAAAGCCAGAGACTCCCAGCGTTGGCACAGCTGATGGGTGAATTCGTCGTGTGGGGCTTCGTCTTCGGTGACCACCGCCTGGCCCTGATCGCCATAGTAGCCAATCGCAGAACCGGAAATCAGCACGCTGGGCGGCGCGCTGCCGGCGTTAATCAGCTTGGCCAACTGCTCGGTCAGATCCCAACGGCTGTGGCACAATCGCTCTTTCTGCGCTTTGCTCCAGCGCTTGTCGGCGATCGGCTCCCCGGCCAGGTTGATCACTGCGTCAAAACCGTCCAGCGAGGGCTGGTCCTGCAGCGTTGACCAGTAGCTGGCCTGCTCGCCGAACTGCTCACGTGCGCGCTGCACGTTGCGGCTCAGCACCGTAATTTGGTGAGAAAGGCCCAGCAGCCGTTGCGTCAGGCTGCTCCCTATCAATCCTGTGGCACCGGTGATCAGGATCCGCATGGTCGATTCTCCCTGAAGCTGTGGTTTTCAGGCCCGGCGATAGCTCATGGTCATCGAAACCGAGTCGGCGTAGCGCAGGGCCAGTAGTTTATCTATCTCCACTTCAGCATAGGTTACCCAGGCGTGTTGTTTCACGATATCGAGCACATCCTGAGTTAATTTTTCCAGCAGGGCGAAGCGGTTATCTTCCACATGACGGATGATGGCTTTGGTGATGGTGCGGTAATTGAGCGCGTCGTCGATATTTTCACTGTCGCGCGCCTTATCCGCCGGGTAATGGATCGCCACGTTAATCAGGATGTCCTGACGGTTGTTGATTTCTTCTTCCTTGATACCGATGAATGTACGCAACCGCAGATTTTTTATACGAATAATGGCGTCGGGTTGACTGAATGACATCAGAGAGTCTCCACAGGTCTGATTATTGGTGCTCAGAATACACGGAAAGTAGGGAAAAGATAACGAGTCAGGGGAAACTCCCCGGAGGCCGGGGAGCTGGAAGTTTAACCCTGCTCAGCCAGCTTGTAGGCACGCTCGGTAGCCGGGCGGTTGCTGATGCGTTCGAACCAGTTGCGTACCGCAGGATAATCTGCCAGATCGATGCGCTGACGCGGGTGTGACACCACCCAGGGATAGGTCGCGATATCGGCTATGCTGTAGTTGTCACCGCCCAGATAGGGGTGCTTTTGCAACTCGGCTTCCAGCACGGCATACAGGCGCTTGGTTTCCAGGTGGTAACGTTCGATGGCGTAAGGCACCGGCTGTGGTGCGTAGTGGTTGAAGTGGTGATTTTGCCCGAGCATGGGCCCAAAGCCCGCCACTTGCCAAAACAACCACTGCAGCGTGGCAGCGCGCTCACGCAGCCCTTTGCTCAGCAGCTTGCCGGTTTTCTCCGCCAGGTACAGCAGAATTTCGCCGGACTCGAACAGGCTGATCGGGGCACCGCCATCAACCGGCTGCTGGTCGACAATCGCCGGGATTTTGTTGTTGGGTGAAATGCTCAGAAAATCCGGCTTGAACTGGTCGCCGGCACTGATATTTACGCGGTGGATACGGTAGGGTAAGCCAACCTCCTCTAGAAACAGGGTAATCTTGTGACCATTGGGAGTAGGCGCGTAATACAGGTCAATCATGTTGCCTCCTGCGGTAAGGTGATCTGTAAGTCATTACACGTTGTTGCGGTCTTCGCCGCGCACAAAGGTATATCAGAGATCTTTCTCTAGGGTTACCAACAATAGCAGCTAAGAATAGCAGGCTATGTGAGATTCGTCTGATGCTATCTCCACAAGATGCATCACAATGCTTTGCAGGCGCATCTGCGGTTTGCCGCACGGTGCCAGCGCGCTAAAATAGGGCTTATTTCCTTAACAGGGACAAGGTTATGAAGCTGTTATTTGCCTCGGATATACATGGTTCGCTCCCCGCGACCGAAAGCGTGCTGGAGCGTTTCGAACAAAGCGGCGCCGACTGGCTGATCCTGCTGGGCGATTTGCTGAATCATGGGCCGCGCAATGCCCTGCCGGTGGGTTATCAGCCGGCGCAGGTTGCCGAACAATTGAATCGCTATAGCGACAAGATCATCGCCGTTCGCGGCAACTGTGACAGTGAAGTCGATCAGATGCTACTGTCCTTCCCTATCACCGCGTCTTGGCAGCAGGTGCTATTACAAAAAAGACGATTGTTTTTAACCCACGGTCACCTTTATCATCCCTCGGCACTGCCGCCGTTATCTGCCGGTGATGTGCTGGTCTACGGACACAGCCATTTGCCGCAGGCGGAACGGCAGGGAGAAATTTACTGCTTTAATCCAGGGTCGATCAGCATTCCGAAAGGGGGCTTTCCTGCCAGCTATGGCATACTGGAGGACGGCGTTTTAAGTGTGGTCACTTTGCTCGGCGGCAAGGCTGTTGCAGAGGTGGCATTAACGCACTAATTTATACACACACAATAAAAATCTTTGAAAAACACTCATTGATTAACCAGTGCGCGGGATGCATCGCGCCAAAATAGAAGGTTTTAGAGGATGGCGGAACAGGATCAGGCTGCAGATACCGAGTGGGTTGATATCGTCAACGAGCAAAACGAAGTGATTGCTCAATCCAGTCGCCAACAGATGCGTGCCCAACGGCTGCGTCATCGTGCTACCTATATTGTGGTGCATGATGGAATGGGAAAAATTCTGGTGCAGCGTCGCACCGACATAAAAGATTTCTATCCGGGCTGGCTGGACGCCACTGCGGGTGGTGTGGTGCAGAGCGGGGAGAATGTACTGGATTCCGCCCGTCGCGAAGCGGAAGAGGAGCTGGGCATTGCCGGCGTGCCTTTCGCCGAACACGGCCTGTTCTACTTTGAAGAAGATCAGTGCCGGGTGTGGGGCGCATTATTCAGTTGCGTATCTCACGGCCCGTTTGCTCTGCAGGAAGAAGAAGTGGCGGAGGTGAGCTGGCTGACGCCGGAAGAGATCACCGCACGCTGCGACGAATTCACGCCGGATTCGTTAAAGGCGCTGTCGCTCTGGCTGACGCGCAACAACGAGCAAGCTTACGGTAAACCGCTACGCGATAGCGATGAAAATGCCTGATGGGGCTTCAGAAATGAAAAAGCCGGTCAATTGACCGGCTTTCTCTTAATCCTATCCTGTTTTTATTCCAACCGTGCAAAACCCGCATCAAGATCGGCAATTAAGTCTTCGATATTTTCAAGACCAATATGCACACGCACGAGTGTCCCGGTGAAATCCACTTTGCCTGCAGGGCGGATTTCGTTGAGTTCCTCAGGCTGATTGGCCAGGATCAGTGATTCAAAACCACCCCATGAATAGGCCATGCTGAAGTGCTCAAAATTATCCAGATAATGGGCAACTTGTTCATCGGTTAAGCGTTGTTTAAGCACAAAAGAGAACAATCCGCAGCTGCCAGTGAAATCCCGCAGATAATATTCGTGCCCTTTACAGGAGGGCAGCGCCGGGTGATTGACTTGAGCCACCTCGGGGCGTTTAGCCAGCCATTTTGCGACGGTGATACTGCTTATCTCGTGTTGTTTTAATCTTACTCCCAGGGTTCTCAATCCTCGGCTGCCAACATAGGCCGTATCGGCATCGGCCATTTGTCCCATTAGATAAGAATTCTCGCGCAGTTGATCCCAACAGCGCGTATTTGATACCGCGGTCCCTAACATGGCATCGGAATGGCCAATGATATATTTGGTTCCTGCCTGAATAGAGATATCCACGCCAAAATCCAGTGCTTTAAATAAGATGCCTGCAGCCCAGGTATTATCAATCATGATCACAATGTCAGGATTAATCGCCCGGATTGCCTTTACCATGCCGGGAACATCTTGAATCTCCATAGTGATGGAGCTTGGTGACTCAAGAAATACCACTTTGGTATTGGGTTGAATGAGATCGACAATACCCGCACTTATCAGTGGGTCATAATACGTCGTTGCCACACCCAATCGTGCTAATACCTTATTACAGAAATCCTGAGTGGGTTCATAAGCTGCCCCCGTCATCAGAATATGATCGCCGTTAGCGACAAAGGCCAGAATGGCATTTGTCACTGCGGCAGCACCGCAAGGGTAAAGAGAGCATCCTGTGCCACCTTCTAACTCCGTCATGGCATCCTGGAATGAAAAATGAGTCAAGGTGCCGCGGCGACCATAAAATAGTTCACCTTTGGTGCGGTTAGCCATAGCCAGTTTTTTTGCCTTTACTGAGCTAAAAATTAATGAAGATGCGCGTTGTATTACCGAGTTTACCGAACCCTGGGTAAATTTTGGTTTACGACCCGCGGTGACCAAGGCAGTTTCTATTTTTTTAGATGTCATAATTTACCTGCTTATTCTCGATTGTTAATCCAATGGGTAACGAATGAATTTCTATGAGGCATTTTTTTCTTTTATTAAAGAGACGTTCATCTGAGTTGCGGTAGATACCGATTTCTTACCAGAAAAACGTTCAACAATTTGCGCTGCATTTAAGTCATGGATCACGTTGATCAAGGTGGCAGGAGCATCAGTAATGGTGCCAAGTACAACCAACATGGGAATGGTTTCCAACGGCAATCCTAATGTCGTCACAATGAAAATCTCACCGAGGAATGCACCGCCAGGCACACCGCCAACAATAATCGCCGAAAGTACAGAGATTAACATGGTCAGGAAGAAGGTCTCCATCGTGAAGTCCAATCCCAGCACAGCAAAGATGAAAACGATTTTCAGCGCGGCAATCATCGCCACACCGCCTTTATTCAGGTTTACCAATAAGGGTAAGGCAATATCAACGATTTCCGGGTCGATACCCATGGCTTTACCGGCGCGAATATTGACGGGTAAAGTTCCTAGGGAAGAGCAGGTTCCCAATGCTGTTGCTGAAGGTTCGATAGCATTTTTCCAGAATGCGCGTATCGCAGGGACACCGCCGCCAATCCAGGAATAGAAAATGGAGCCGAAAATGTAATACAGCAATGTTGCCAGAAAAAATAGGCCAATAGCCCGGGCAAAGGTGAGCAGTAGCTGTGAGTCTTGGCTTGCCATAGTCGAAGCAAAATAACAGCCCAAGCCGATAGGGGCCGCTTTCATGATGATGGACACAATCTTCATGATGACGGTATTCAGATCGTTCAGCGAGTTGGAAATACGTTTGCCTTGCTCACCGGATTGCCCAATGGCGATCCCGGCGATAACCGACATGATAATCAGCGCCAGGATGTTGGATTTGGACAGTAATCCAACAAAATCATTGGCGGTAACCATGCTGACAAAATCCATCTCACCACCGCCGGTGTTGAACTTCTCGGTCAGCTCAATCACGACGCCCTGTGCTGGATCAAACAGTGTTGCTAAACCAACAATGCCTGCCGCCGGTATCAGCGCCATCATAATGGAAACGGCGAAGATAATTCCCATGATGCGCCCGAGTTTTTTCAGGTCCGTCATGCCTGCAATCGATGACATAACGCTAACGCTGACCAATGGCACAATAATCATAAATAATAAATTTAGGAATATTTTGCCTATAGACTGTAATTTCAATGCGATTTCAGGTGCATAGATGCCTAATACACCCCCTAGTGTTAATGCGAGTAATAGAATAAGCGAGGATCGGTAAGGTTCTAAATGTTTCCACATATTGATTCCTTTTTCATCATTTTTTCACATGTGACTTAAGTCACTTTTTTATTTGCTATTTTTCTTGATTTTTTGTTTTGTGATTGTGGTCACCATTTGGTGCTTTATTTAAAATTAAAAACGTATAATGTTTCCGTAGTTAATAATTACATTTTATTTTAATGAATGTAATGCGCCATTCGTACCATTTAATGAAATCACTCGTGAATGAAAGGAAAAAATGAGCAATCCAGTCTCGTTAAAACAACTAGAGATCCTGGTCAAGATCGTCGAGTGTGGTGGCTTATCGGAAGCTGCAATACAGCTTAATGTCTCACCCTCTGCGGTGAGTAAAAGCCTGTCGCAGCTGGAAAATCAATTAGGTACAACTTTGTTGAAAAGAACAACACGAAGTTTTACTCTTACTGAACCTGGGCAGTATTTATACAATAGGGCAACGCAACTGTTGCTGGATTTTGATGAATCAGTAAACACAACTGCGGGCTACTATAATCATCCTCAAGGTGAATTAAGGATAACCTGTTCGATGGCATTTGGTTATTCACACTTGGTGACTCTGGTTAATCACTTTCGTAAAAACTGCCCTGATGTTGATTTTCACATCGATCTTAATGATAATTTTGTTAATCTTAATGAAGTTAATGTTGATATCGCATTACGGGTTTCTTCATCCCCCCCTGATAATTATGCTATGCGCAAATTGGCGACCATTAACTGGGCATATTGCGCAAGTCCTGATTACCTCAGTAAATATGGTAAGCCCAACTCTGTTCAAGAGTTTCCTCAACATCATTGTCTGACTTATCCGGGCTTAACCCCTATAGAGAGAAGCACCGATAAACAGGGCGTTACACACCAGTTAAAAAAACGAACCCCTATTCAAGCAAATAGCAGTCTGGTTTTGCTCAAGTCTGCCCTTGAAGATCAAGGTATTGCCTATCTTCCTACCTATTTACTAAGCGATTCGATACAACAGGGAACCCTGGTCCCTTTGGCACTGGATGGTAAATTGACTCACGATACCCATGCACTCTATGCCCTTTATTTTCCAAGCCGATATAGCAACCCAAAGGTTCGTTCATTTATCGATTATCTGTTGGATGAGCTCCAGCCGATTCCCATCTGGGATAATTGGATGAGCAAGTTCACAAAGAATTAAAACCGGGCTTTTCGTTGAGGTAAGCAGCTTTTGATGCACTGGCGAGGGCTAATCAGTTGTTACACCGCTGAGTGAGCTGTGACCCGTCCTAAATAGCGTTGACACGTTTTCGACTTAGATCCGGAGAACGTGATAATGGCTGAGTTCCTGGATGCCGTCGTTAACGTGCTGAAAAATGACTATGGGATCAGCGTCATAAAAAAGCGGCCAGGCAAGTCCTCACGCAAAAACAGACCCAAAAAATAACCATTATCCGGGTCGCCTATTCCTGGGGCAGAGCCGACAGACCTGGTATCAACACAATACACGGCTCAGTAAGCTGCGGAGTCGTGACGTCCGGATCGTCGATTTTGTTAAAGCAATAAGAGTCCGTCAGGCGTGTATCGGAACCCGTAAGTTGCATTATTTGCTGAATAAACAATCAGATGATGGATTACATATCGGACGTGACCGGTTGTTCTCCCTGCTAAAGGAACGCAGGCTATTGGTTCCTGTCAGACGGGCGTACCATAAAACAACGGACAGTCATTACCGTTTTCGGCGACATCCCAATTTATTAAAGGCGGGGCCGGAACAGGTGGTGGTAAGGCGGCCAGAACAGGTATGGGTGGCGGATATTACTTATCTGCCAACCCGGGCATGGTCTACCTGAGCCTGATAACGGATGCCTGCTCAAGGAAAATTATGGGTCATCATGTGCACAGTGATCTGCGTACGGATAATGTCGTGCAGGCTCTAAAACAGGCCTTAAAGCTGAGAAAAACTACCTAGCCGCTAATCCATCACTCAGACCGTGGAATACAATATTGTTCAGCAAGTTACCAGTCAGTCCATGAAAGATACGGGCTAATCTGCTCAATGACGAATGGCTATGACTGTTATCAGAACGCACTGGCGGAAAGGGTGAATGGAATACTGAAAACGGAGTTTTTGCTGTCACGCCCGACAGATCTGGAGCCGGCAAGATATTTACAACAGAGAGCACCCTCACCAGTCGCTGAAATACAAAATGCCCGATGCAGTGCATCAGGCGTTTTACAGGCATAAAAGTGTCAACCTATGCCAGGACTAGTCACTGAAAATGAAAAAACCGGTCAATTGACCGGCTTTTTTTATCGCATAACCCAGGGGTTATCAGGCTTTAGCTGCTGCTTCATCAGCCTGGGAAGACTGAATGGCGGTCAGCGCCACGGTGTAAACAATGTCGTCTACCAGTGCGCCACGTGACAGGTCGTTCACCGGCTTGCGCATGCCTTGCAGCATTGGCCCGATGGACACCAGGTCAGCGGAACGCTGTACCGCTTTGTAGGTGGTGTTACCGGTGTTCAGATCCGGGAAGATGAACACGGTAGCCTGGCCGGCAACCGGCGAGTTAGGCGCCTTGGATTTGGCTACGTCAGCCATGATCGCGGCGTCGTACTGCAACGGACCGTCGATGATCAGATCAGGACGTTTTTCCTGTGCCAGACGGGTTGCTTCACGCACTTTCTCAACGTCGCTGCCCGCACCGGAGTTGCCGGTGGAGTAGGAGATCATCGCTACGCGTGGTTCGATACCGAAAGCGGCGGCGGAGTCGGCTGACTGGATGGCGATCTCAGACAGTTGCTCAGCGGTTGGATCCGGGTTGATCGCACAGTCGCCGTACACCAGAACCTGGTCAGGCAGCAGCATGAAGAACACGGAGGACACCAGCGAGCTGCCCGGTGCGGTTTTGATCAACTGCAGCGGTGGACGGATGGTGTTGGCAGTAGTGTGAACCGCGCCGGAAACCAGCCCGTCAACTTCGCCTTTTTCCAGCATCAGGGTGCCGAGAACCACGTTGTCTTCCAGTTGCTCACGCGCAACCACTTCGGTCATGCCCTTGCTCTTACGCAGCTCAACCAGACGCGGCACATAGAGTTCGCGGACGGCGACCGGATCAACGATTTCGATGCCTTTGCCCAGTTCAACGCCCTGAGCGGCAGCAACGCGCTTGATCTCTTCCGGATTACCCAGCAGCACGCATTCTGCGATACCGCGTTCGGCACAGATAGCTGCAGCTTTCACGGTACGCGGCTCGTCACCTTCAGGCAGCACGATGCGTTTGCCGGCTTTGCGTGCCAGCTCGGTCAGTTCGTAACGGAACGCCGGTGGAGAAAGACGACGTGAACGCTCGGAGGTGGCGGTCAGAGACTCGATCCACTCGGCGTTGATGTGGCTGGCCACGTAGTTCTGCACTTTCTCGATGCGCTGATGGTCGTCCGCCGGCACTTCAAGGTTGAAGCTTTGCAGGCTGAGCGAGGTCTGCCAGGTGTTGGTGTCGACCATAAATACCGGCAGGCCGGTCTGGAAGGCACGTTCACACAGCTTTCTGATCGGCTCGTCGATGGCATAGCCACCGGTCAGCAGGATGGCGCCAATTTCTACGCCATTCATCGCGGCCAGACAGGCAGAAACCAGCACGTCAGGACGGTCTGCCGAGGTCACCAGCAGTGAGCCTGGGCGGAAGTGCTCCAGCATGTGCGGGATGCTGCGCGCACAGAAGGTCACAGACTTCACACGGCGGGTCATGATGTCGCCTTCATTGACCACGGAGGCCTTCAGGTGACGAGCCATGTCGATAGCGCGGGTGGCGATCAGATCAAAGCTCCACGGCACGCAACCCAGAATCGGCAGCGGGCTGTTGGCGAACAATTGCGCCGGGTCAACGTTGGTCACGCTGGCCTTGGTGGAGTCGTCGAAGATCTCGGACAGGTCAGGACGGGTGCGGCCCTGTTCGTCAACCGGGGCGTTCAGCTTGTTGATGATCACGCCGGTGATGTTTTTATTTTTGCTGCCGCCGAAGCTGCTGCGGGCCAGCTCGATGCGCTCTTTCAGCTGTGCTGGGGAATCGTTACCCAGCGCCAGCACGAAGACGATTTCTGCATTCAGCGTTTTGGCGATTTCGTAGTTCAGCGCGTTGGCGAACTGATGTTTACGGGTCGGCACCAGGCCTTCGATCAACACCACTTCTGCGTCTTTGGTGTTTTCGTGGTAGCGAGCCACGATCTCTTCCATCAGCACATCTTGCTTGTTGGAGCTCAACAGGCCCTCAACGTAGCTCATGCGCAGCGGTTCGGCCGCGGTGATGGTGGAGTTGCTGCTGCGGATGATGGTGGTGGTCTGATCGAGCGAGTCGCCGCCAGTACGTGGCTGTGCGATAGGTTTGAACACGCTCAGGCTAACGCCTTTTTGCTCCATGGAGCGAATGACACCCAGGCTGACGCTGGTCAGGCCGACGCTGGTGCCAGTGGGGATCAACATAATTGTACGTGACACAGAATAGTCCTCTTCACGAATTAACATGAGGCTAAAACAGCACCGTCAGCCTGGGCTGACGGTGTCGGAGAGCGTTACGCGGTCAGACGGGATGCGTCTTGCGCGATGACCAACTCTTCGTTGGTCGGGATAACCAGCGCCAGGCGGCTACCGTCTTTGGTGATGGCACCGGATTTACCGAAGCGAGCAGCCATGTTGCGGTCGTGGTCAACTTCGAAGCCCAGCAGGCCCAGTTTGTTCAGGGTCAGCTCACGTACCATACCGGCGTTTTCACCGATACCACCGGTGAAGACGACTGCGTCCAGACGGCCGTCCATCAGGGCGCTGTAGGCACCGATGTATTTGGCCAGGCGGTGGCAGAATACGTCCATCGCACGCTTGGCGTCGGCTTTGCTTTCGTAGTTGTCTTCAACATAACGGCAGTCGCTGGTGACTTCGGTCAGGCCCAGCAGCCCGGATTCTTTGGTCAGCATTTTGTTGATTTGATCAACGCTCATGCCCAGGGAGTCGTGCAGGTGGAAGATAATGGCAGGATCGATGTCACCGCTACGGGTACCCATGACCAGGCCTTCCAGTGGGGTCAGACCCATGGAGGTGTCAACGCATTTGCCGTTGCGTACTGCGGCAACGGAACCGCCGTTGCCCAGGTGGCAGGTGATCAGGTTAACTTCTTCAACCGGCTTGTTCAGCGCCTTGGCCGCTTCTTGAGTCACGTAGAAGTGGCTGGTGCCGTGTGCGCCATAGCGGCGAACGCTGTGGTCACGGTACAGGCTGTACGGCAGGGCGTACAGGTAGGATTCTTCCGGCATGGTCTGGTGGAACGCGGTGTCGAACACGGCAACGTTTTTATCCGCCAGTTTAGGGAAAGATTTCAATGCTTCAGCGATACCGATCAGGTGCGCTGGGTTATGCAGTGGTGCAAAAGGCACCGAATCTTTGATACCCTGCAGGACTTCGTCATTGATCACGGCAGAAGCGGTAAACTTCTCGCCGCCGTGCACAATGCGGTGACCGATAGCGGTCAGCTGTGCAGAAAGCTCAGGTTTTTGTGCCAGAATTGTATTAACAATGTAGTTCAGTGCTTCGCTGTGCGCAGCGCCGGCGCCCAGAGCCGCTTCGTGTTTCGCGCCGTCCATCTTCCACTTGAGGCGAGCCTCAGGCAGGTGGAAACATTCGGCTAAGCCGGAGAGGTGTTCTTCACCGTTGACAGCATCGATGATAGCGAACTTCAGGGAAGAACTGCCGCAGTTCAGGACCAGTACTAGCTTACTCGACATGGAAGTACCTACTTAAATAGTTCGTGTTGTTAAAGGAAAGACCAAAACACGTGGTGAATTAATCGTCAATCAGACAACAAGCGTAGCGCATAATGCCGTTGACATTTATGATTAACATCATGTGAATTGCACAAACCACATGACGATGAAAAAACCGATGATTTCTCTGCGGTTTAAGTAATCTTGATTTTTATAGGGCTAAAAGTTGACAGAATTCTTGTCATCTTCTACCGGCCAAAAGGCCGGCTTAGGATACCGATAGCCTGAGGCAAACACAAAATAAATTTAAAGCTTCAACTTTTTTAGTATTGTGTTGGCTGTGTCCTTATTTTTCTTTGTGACGTTGAGGTACGCAATGACGAGCAAACCGTCCGGTTCCGTTAGCTGGTTTCAGGTCTTCCAGCGCGGGCAGCATTATATGAAAACCTGGCCGTCGGACAAACGTCTGGCTCCGGTCTTTCCGGAGAATCGCGTTGCGAGTGCCACCCGTTTTGCCGTCCGTTTTATGCCGCCGCTGGCGGTGTTCGCCCTGACCTGGCAGATTGCCCTGGGTGGCCAGTTAGGCCCGGCGATCGCCACCGCGCTGTTTGCGTGCAGCATGCCGATGCAGGGTCTGTGGTGGTTGGGCCGTCGTTCGGTTACTCCGTTGCCGCCAACGCTGCTGCAATGGTTCCACGAAGTCCGCAACAAGCTGGCGGAAGCCGGTCAGGCGGTAGCACCGGTAGAAGGCACACCGACCTACCAGGCGCTGGCGGACCTGCTGAAACGCGCCTTCAAGCAGTTGGATAAAACCTTCCTGGATGACCTGTAACCACAAAAATGGCCGCATTGATTGCGGCCTTGTTACTGTTCCAGCCAATAACCCCGGTTTAAATCAAAGAACCGGCGAGTTGTGATTTCCTGCGATCTTGCGCTGTGCGATGCTTCCGCCATTAGCAATTTATCGAGGAAATTATAATGGAAATGACCCACGCCCAACGGCTGATCCTGTCGAACCAATACAAGATGATGACCATGCTGGATCCGGATAACGCCGAGCGTTACCGCCGCCTGCAGACCGTTATCGAACGTGGGTTTGGCCTGCAGATGCGCGAGCTGGATCGCGACTTTGGCGAAATGAGCGAAGAAGTGTGCCGCACCATTATCAACGTGATGGAAATGCACCATGCGTTGCAGGTCTCCTGGGATAACCTGAAGGAAAAACAGGGGATTGAGGCGCGCCGCCTGGCGTTTCTCGGCTTTGACGCTGCAACCGAAGCGCGTTATCTCAGCTATGTGCGTTTCCTTGTGACCACCGAGGGGCGCTATACTCATTTCGATTCTGGCAGCCACGGCTTTAATGCCCAAACCAAAATGTGGGAAAAGTACCAGCGGATGCTGGCTATCTGGCTGTCATGCCCACGTCAGTATCACCTGAGCGCCGTCGAGATAGCGCAAATTATCAATGCCTGATTAAAAGAGGTTTCCTGTGGAGTGTAAGGGTTTTCTGTTCGATCTTGATGGGACGTTGGTTGATTCGCTGCCGGCGGTAGAGCGCGCCTGGATTAACTGGGCCAAACGCCGCGGCATTAATCCGCAGGACGTACTGGATTTCATTCACGGTAAACAGGCCATTACCTCGTTACGTCACTTTATGCCGGGTGAAAGTGAGGAAGCCATTCAACAGGAGTTCCTGCTGCTGGAGCAGGTGGAAGCGCAGGATACCGATGGCGTTACTGCGTTGCCGGGGGCCGCTGCCTTGCTGGAGCGCTTGAATCGCTTGGATATCTCGTGGGCGATCGTCACCTCTGGGTCGATCCCGGTGGCTACCGCCCGTCGTAATGCCGGTGGTTTGCCGCAGCCGGAGGTGTTCATTACCGCCGAGCAGGTAAAACATGGCAAGCCACAGCCGGATGCCTATCTGCTGGGCGCAGAGCGTCTGGGGCTGGCGCCACAGGACTGTGTGGTAGTGGAAGACGCCGCCGCCGGTATCCTTTCCGGGTTGGCCGCCGGCTGCCAGGTAATTGCGGTCAATGCACCGGCCGACGCACCCAAGCTGGAGCAGGTTGATCTATTGTTAACCTCGCTTGAGCAGATTGCGGTGAGTAAAACGGAGCAGGGTGCGGCGATAAGCCTGGTCGCCTGACCGAGGCTATCTTCACCCAAATTGATTAGACCCCGCACCGGCGGGGTTTTTTTATGCTAATTTTTAAGCCCTTGGATATTTCTGCCGGATGAGGCCGTTTTGAACAGCGAATTACTGTGGGTGCTGAGTTTACTGTTGATTGCCATCGTGCTGTTTACCACCAACAAGCTGCGGATGGACGTCGTGGCGTTGCTGGTGATCATCGCTTTTGTGCTGAGCGGCACGCTGACCCTGGCGGAGGCTACGGTGGGCTTCAGCGATCCCAATGTGATCCTGATCGCCGCGCTGTTCGTGATTGGTGAAGGGTTGGTGCGCACCGGAGTGGCTTATCAGGTGGGTGACTGGCTGGTGAAGGTGGCCGGCAGCAGCGAAACCAGAATGCTGATGTTGTTGATGGTCACCGTGGCCGGTCTCGGGGCTTTTATGAGCTCGACCGGCGTGGTGGCGATCTTTATTCCGGTGGTACTCAGCGTGGCGGCGCGGATGAAAATCGCGCCGGGCAGGTTGATGATGCCATTGAGCTTTGCCGGTTTGATCAGCGGTATGATGACCCTGGTGGCAACGCCGCCGAACATGGTGGTCAACAGTGAGCTGGTCCGCGAGGGCATCAGCGGTTTTGGCTTCTTCGGCGTAACCCCGGTCGGTCTGGCGGTGCTGGTGTTGGGCGTGGGGTACATGCTGGTGGCGCGGCGCTGGTTGGCCAATGACGACGGTGATAAAACGCGTGAAACCTGGCAACGGCGTACCTTCCGCGATCTGATCCGCGACTATAAGCTGACCGGCCGTGCCCGCCGCTTGGCGCTGCGCAGCGGTTCGCCGATGGTCGGTCATTCGCTGGACGAGCTGCACCTGCGTGCCCGCTATGGCGCTAACGTGGTGGGGATTGAACGCTGGAAACGCTTTCGGCGGGTGATGGTCAGCGCATCCGGCAGCACCGAACTGCGCGAAGGGGATGTGCTGCTGCTTGACATGTCGGACAGTCAGGTCGATCTACGCGAGTTCTGCAGCGAGCAACAGCTGGAGCCGATGGTCCTGCGCGGCGACTATTTCTCCGAACAGTCACGCAACGTCGGCATGGCGGAAGTGTCGTTGATCCCCGATTCAACCCTGTTGGGTAAAAGCCTGCGCGAGTCTGCCTTCCGCAGTCGCTACGATCTGAACGTGGTTGGTATTCGCCGTAATGGCGAAACCCTGGCAGGCAAGCTGGTGGATGAGCCTCTGGCATTGGGCGATATTCTGTTGGTAATCGGCGACTGGAAGGCGATCCGCCAGCTGCAGGCGAAAACTCATGATTTTATCGTCCTCAACCTGCCGGCCGAGGTTGATGAAGTGGCACCGGCCATCACCCAGGCGCCGCACGCACTGTTCTGCCTGGCGCTGATGGTCGCGATGATGCTGACCGATGAAATTCCCAACCCGATTGCCGCGCTGATTGCCTGTCTGCTGATGGGCAAGTTCCGCTGCATCGACATGGAAAGCGCCTATAAGTCGATTCACTGGCCGAGCATTATTTTGATTGTCGGTATGATGCCGTTTGCCCAGGCGCTGCAAAAAACCGGCGGGGTCGATTTGATCGTGCGTGGTTTAATGGACGTGGCGGGCGATGCCGGACCGCGGGTGATGCTGGTGTGCCTGTTTGCCCTCTGCGCCACTATCGGCCTGTTTATCTCCAACACCGCCACCGCGGTGCTGATGGCGCCGATCGCCATTGCGGCCGCGCGTGAAATGGGCGTTTCCCCGTACCCCTTTGCGATGATTATCGCCATCGCCGCTTCGGCCGCATTTATGACGCCGGTTTCTTCACCGGTAAACACGCTGGTGCTGGGGCCGGGAAACTATAAGTTCGGTGATTTTATCCGCATGGGCGTGCCGTTCACGCTGTTGGTGATGGTAGTCAGCGTGATTATCGTGCCCTGGTTGTATGCATTCTAATTAACGGCGCAGCGTGCTGCGCCATGAGAATTACAGGGAAGAATCCAGGCTGATTTCATCCAGCGACAGGCTGAAGCTGGGGATAAACACGTTCATGAAATAATCCATCTCCGGGCTGCTGCGTTGCTGCAGGGTTTTTTCCAGCCGCGCTTTCGCCAGCTTGAATTCGTTATTGCCGGCAGACAACTCCTCCAGACATTTCAGGTAGGCGCACAGCGCATCGGCCTGCTTCACCACCAACTTTTCATCTTCGGTGTAATAGTGTTCGTCGAGGATCGAGCGGAAATCGTTGCGTAACTCCGCCGGGATCATATCCAGCAGTTTCTGCTGGGCTATCTTTTCGATCTTCTTATACTCGTGGGCAATCTGCGGATTGTAGTATTTGATCGGCGTCGGCATGTCGCCGGTGATCACTTCACTGGCATCGTGGTACATCGCCAGCAGGGCGACGCGATCGGCGCTCAGGTTGCCATTGAATTTTCTGTTTTTGATCACCGCCAGTGCGTGGGCAACAAAGGCCACCTGCAGGCTGTGCTCGGAAACGTTCTCGGTGCGAACATTGCGCATCAGCGGCCAGCGGTTAATCAGTTTCAAGCGGGACAGATGGGCAAAAAAGTGGCTTTGGCTCATGGTGCTCTCTTTTACAACGGCAAGTGAGGGCCCCATTGTGAGCAGTGACGGCGGGTTATGCAACTCGGGCTGTGCGGTGACGTTTGGGTGGGGGAGTGGGGCAGCAGGCTGCCCCGGCGGCGATTACTGACGGTAGCCTTCCAGGAAACGGCCCAGTTTGCCCACCGCCATTTCCAGTTCATCCACACGCGGCAGAGTCACGATACGCACGTGATCCGGATACGGCCAGTTGAACGCGCTGCCCTGTACCAGCAGCACTTTTTCCTGCAGCAACAGGTCCAGCACCAATTTCTGGTCATCGCGAATATTAAAGCGTTTAGCGTCGATGCGCGGGAACATATACAGCGCCCCCTGAGGTTTCACGCAGGAAACGCCCGGGATTTGGTTCAACAGTTCCCAGGTCCGGTTGCGTTGTTCATACAGACGCCCGCCCGGTTGAATAAATTCGTTGATGCTCTGGTAGCCACCCAGCGCGGTTTGGATTGCGTGCTGCATCGGCACGTTGGCGCACAGCCGCATGGATGCCAGCATTTCCAGCCCTTCGATATACCCCTTGGCGTGCTTCTTCGGCCCGTTCAACACCATCCAGCCCTGACGGAAACCCGCCACGCGATAGGTTTTTGACAGCCCGTTAAAGGTCACGGTCAGCAGGTCCGGCGCCAGCGCAGCGATCGAATGGTGCTCGGCTTCGTCATACAGAATTTTGTCGTAGATTTCATCGGAGAATATGATCAGGTTGTGCTGACGGGCGATCTCAACAATCTGCTCCAGCAGTGCCTTGCTGTAGACCGCGCCGGTCGGATTGTTTGGGTTGATGATCACAATGCCACGGGTGCGTGGGGTGATCTTGCTGATGATGTCATCCAGATCCGGGAACCAGCCGGCTTCTTCATCACACAGGTAATGCACGGCTTTGCCGCCGGACAGCGAAACCGCCGCGGTCCACAGCGGGTAATCCGGCGCCGGTACCAGCATTTCGTCGCCGCTGTTTAGCAGCGCCTGCATGGATTGCACAATCAGTTCGGAAACCCCATTACCGATGTAGATATCCTCAACGGTCACGTCACGTATGTTGCGCGCCTGGTAGTGCTGCATAATCGCTTTACGCGCCGAGAAGAGCCCTTTGGAATCGGAATAGCCTTGCGCCGTGGGCAGATTGCGGATCACGTCGAGCAGGATTTCATCAGGGGCGTCAAAACCAAACGGGGCAGGGTTGCCGATGTTCAGTTTGAGGACTTTATGGCCTTCTTCTTCAAGACGTTTAGCTTCTTTGAGCACCGGGCCGCGAATGTCATAACAGACGTTGTCCAGTTTGCTGGATTTCTCAATGGGGGACATAGAAAGTTGAGCCTTTTGCTGGGATAGGGGCGTTCCTACCGTGGAACACCGCAACCTGCCCAATGTACTCCTGGCGCAGATGCTTTTGAAGGGTTGTGCACGCCTTTGGTGCAAACGAAGGGCCCAAAGGGGGATTCCAGGCATGATAAGCAACGTGAATGTGGTTTTCTGGTATTTAATTTCTTAATCTATTTGTTTATTGGGTTTTTGTTCTGAAGTGATAAGGGCGTACAGCGATAATGGCACCATGCCAGCAACGCTGGGCTAACAGAAACCTGTTCACTGTTAAGCCACACCGGGGAGTTAACGAAGATAAAATGTAAAGAGATGATAATGCCAGAGTAGTCTGATGGCGGTTTGTCCATCAGCGATCCAAACTGAATCATAAGGAAATTCACATTAGCGTTATTTTAGTTTCTCTGTTAAGCCGCGTTTAAGTAGTTATTCCTGAGTTATTCACGGAATAAATGTTACTGATTGAATTTATTAAAATCATTAAAAAATCCATCGGCTGTTACAAGAGGAATTTCTTACTCTTTCGCGTATCGGGAGACGCTGCGGCCAGTCTGGCTGCGGAGGTTGTGCAGCACAATTGGTGTGGCAATCCTGCTATCTGAATGAGTAAAATATTTTGTTCGGTAAAAATTAAACACTTTCACCACTTATAAAGTCAGACGTTGTATAAGCAATCTCGATAGATCACATTTTAAAAGGCGATAGAGGTAACGAAATAAAAGTAATTTTTTTGCCCTCCACTAATGAGTGGGGTACTGTCATGTCTGGCATCGTCCCTTTTAAACGATGTCTTAGAAACACACCAGGGTAGTTTGTAAATTAGAATTTAAAAAGTGAAGAAAACACTATGACAACTGCAAATCGTCCGATACTCAATCTCGACCTCGATCTGCTAAGAACCTTTGTGGCTGTTGCTGATTTGAATACTTTTGCGGCGGCGGCAGTCGCCGTTTGTCGTACTCAATCAGCCGTCAGCCAACAAATGCAGCGGTTAGAGCAACTGGTTGGCAAAGAGTTGTTTGCCCGTCATGGGCGCAATAAATTACTGACTGAACACGGTATTCAGCTTCTCGGCTACGCCAGGAAAATCCTGCGCTTTAACGACGAAGCCTGTACCTCTCTGATGTACAACAATATTAAAGGTGTTCTGACTATTGGCGCTTCTGATGATACCGCCGATACCATCCTGCCTTTCCTGCTTAACCGCGTCACTTCGGTGTATCCAAAATTGGCGATTGATGTGCGAGTGAAACCCAGCTCGTTCATGATCGACATGCTGGAAAACGGTGAGGTCGATCTGGCGATTACCACTATGGCTACCGCAGATCGCCCGCACATTGTGCTGCGTACTTCGCCAACCCTGTGGTATTGCGCGGCGGATTACCATTTTCAGGCCGGTGAACCCATCCCGTTGGTGGTGATGGACGAACCCAGTCCGTTCCGTTCGATGGCGATTAAACACCTGGATGACGCCGGGATCCCATGGCGCATTGCCTATGTGGCTTCGACGCTGTCCGCCGTTCGTGCGGCCTGCAAGGCTGGCCTGGGCATCACCGTTCGGCCAATTGAGATGATGAGCCCGGACCTGCGGGTGCTCGGCGCAGTGGAAGGTTTGCCAACGCTGCCGGACACGCAATACAGCCTGTGCAAGGACCTGCAGTGCGGCAACGAGCTGGCGATGGCCATTTTCAGCGCCATGCAGAACGGCAACGACAACTACAGCTTCAATGGGCCGAGTGCCTCGTTGCAGGATGACACCTGCCTGGTTGATGACGAGGAATAACGCCAAAACGCGTTAAATCAGGTCATAAAACCTCTGCTTCGGCGGAGGTTTTTTTTGTCCTGAAATCGGGAATAATTCAATTTATGAGCGTTTAGTCTTGTCTTTATAGTGAAGTGGCTATTTGTTTGACTCTATGGCGGTCGATGAGAACGATTATCAGACGAAGAAAAAGCCTTTCGGTCATTTTTTGAACGAATAATTATAAAGGTAAAGGCCTGGAATCAATATGGTTATTTTGGTAGTTTGTCCCGGGATAATTTGACCGGCGTAATTGACAAAATTTATTAAAGGGCCACACTTTTTTTGAGGGTTTATGCTGAAAACGTGTCCTGGATCAAAAAAATACCCCTAGGTAGTGAGTGGAAGAACAGGAGATTCCTGAGACAATGGTATAGTAAAACTGAAATGAGCATGTTGGTTTATATCTATCTGTTTCTACACATCAATTAACTGACACGATTTAGCCTAAGCCAGTCGCATCAAATGTTAATTAAATGATATGTATGTAAACTAGTGTGTAGATACTTTTGTCAAAGTTGACAAAAGGTTATAGAAAGGAGTAAAAAGCCCACAGTAAAACGCTGGCTAACTTGCTGTAATAGCAGTTTGTTTGTGTGGTTTATTTATCCTTCCCTTAAATCGATGTGGTGCACTAACTGCCAGAAACAAGAGCAGAGCGATCGACGCCACTTTTGATGAGTAAGCATAGAGTATGTCAACAACCACTGAAGTTATCGCTCATCACTGGGCGTTCGCCGTATTTTTTGTCGTGGCAATCGGGCTTTGCTGTTTAATGCTTATGGGTGCGTTCTTCCTGGGTGGGAGAGCCCGTGCGCGCGCCAAACATACCCCGTTTGAATCAGGCATCGACTCGGTCGGTACGGCGCGCATGCGTCTGTCGGCCAAGTTCTACCTGGTCGCCATGTTCTTCGTTATTTTCGATGTTGAAGCCTTGTACCTGTACGCCTGGTCGGTCTCCATACGTGAGAGCGGGTGGGTAGGCTTTATCGAAGCCGCCATTTTCATTTTGGTGTTATTGGCTGGGCTGGTTTATCTGGTGCGTATTGGCGCATTGGATTGGACTCCGGTGCGCTCCCGGCGCCAGAGCAAGCCAGGCACAATCAAAAACGCCACTAACAGTCATCCGCAGTAGTCGGTTAAAAACGAGGCATTAAGATGGACTATACGCTCACCCGCATAGACCCGAACGGTGAGAACGACCGTTACCCCCTGCAAAAACAGGAGATCGTTGCCGATCCCCTGGACCAACAGGTTCATCGCACGGTTTACATGGGTAAACTCGAACATGCATTGCATGACATGGTGAACTGGGGGCGTAAAAACTCTATTTGGCCGTATAACTTCGGCCTTTCGTGCTGTTACGTGGAGATGGTGACGTCGTTTACCGCCGTTCACGACGTGGCGCGTTTTGGTGCTGAAGTTCTGCGTGCATCACCGCGTCAGGCTGACCTGATGGTAGTGGCCGGTACCTGCTTTACCAAGATGGCCCCGGTTATTCAACGTCTGTACGAACAGATGCTGGAACCAAAATGGGTGATCTCCATGGGTGCCTGTGCCAACTCCGGCGGCATGTACGATATCTATTCCGTGGTACAGGGCGTGGACAAGTTCCTGCCGGTCGACGTGTACATTCCTGGCTGTCCACCGCGCCCGGAAGCTTACATGCAGGCACTGATGCTGTTGCAGGAATCTATTGGCAAAGAACGCCGCCCTCTGTCCTGGGTTGTCGGCGATCAGGGTGTTTACCGCGCCAACATGCAGTCTGAAAGAGAGCGTAAACACGGCGAGCGTATCGCGGTGACCAACCTTCGGACGCCTGACGAGATTTAAGACGTTCATTTAACGTCCATCTTAGTGCGCTATTGGTTAACACAGCGAAAAGTGAACTTGCGGCGAAATAACCCTTCAGTGTGGTGAAAAAAATTATGACAGATTCAACGACGCACGACGCATTGCCGGCCTGGCAAACCAGAGATCACCTTGACGATCCGGTGATTGGCGAACTGCGCAACCGTTTTGGGCCGGAAGCCTTTACTGTTCAGCCTACCCGTACCGGAATACCCGTGGTATGGGTCAAAGCCGATCAGTTACTGGAAGTAATGACGTTTTTGAGAAAGCAGCCGAAGCCTTATGTCATGCTGTTCGATCTGCATGGCATGGACGAGCGTCTGCGTACCCACCGCGACGGCCTGCCGGCAGCGGATTTTTCTGTTTTCTATCATCTGATTTCTATCGAACGCAACCGCGACATCATGCTGAAAGTGGCGCTGTCTGAAAAAGACCTGCACGTGCCCACAGCGACCAAGGTATTCCCTAATGCCAACTGGTATGAGCGTGAAACCTGGGAAATGTTCGGTATTACCTTCGACGGCCACCCGCACCTGACGCGCATCATGATGCCGCAAACCTGGGAAGGCCACCCGCTGCGTAAAGATTACCCGGCGCGTGCCACCGAATTCGATCCCTTTGTGTTGACCAAACAGAAAGAAGATCTGGAAATGGAAGCGCTGACTTTCAAACCGGAAGACTGGGGCATGAAGCGCGGTACCGAGAACGAGGACTTCATGTTCCTTAACCTCGGCCCGAACCACCCGTCTGCGCACGGTGCATTCCGTATCATTCTGCAGTTGGATGGTGAAGATATTGTCGACTGCGTACCGGATATCGGTTACCACCACCGTGGCGCCGAGAAGATGGGCGAGCGTCAGTCCTGGCACAGCTACATTCCGTACACCGACCGTATCGAGTACCTCGGCGGCTGCGTGAACGAAATGCCTTACGTGCTGGCAGTTGAGAAACTGGCCGGTATCAAGGTGCCGGATCGCGTTGATACTATCCGCGTGATGCTGTCCGAACTGTTCCGCATCAACAGCCACCTGCTGTACATCAGTACCTTCATTCAAGACGTCGGCGCGATGACTCCGGTGTTCTTCGCTTTTACCGACCGTCAGAAAATCTACGATCTGGTTGAAGCGATCACCGGTTTCCGTATGCACCCGGCCTGGTTCCGTATTGGCGGTGTCGCACACGACCTGCCGCGCGGATGGGATCGTCTGCTGCGCGAGTTCCTTGAGTGGATGCCAAAACGTCTGGATTCTTACGTCAAGGCCGCACTGAAGAACAGCATCCTGAAAGGCCGTTCCGTTGGTGTGGCATCCTACAATGCGAAAGAAGCGTTGGAGTGGGGCGTCACTGGCGCGGGTCTGCGTGCCACCGGTATCGAGTTCGATGTGCGCAAATGGCGTCCGTATTCCGGCTATGAGAATTTCGATTTCGAAGTTCCGGTCGGTGACGGCAACAGCGACTGCTACACCCGTGTGATGTTGAAGGTGGAAGAGCTGCGCCAGAGTCTGCGCATTCTCGAACAGTGCCTGAACAACATGCCGGAAGGCCCGTTCAAGGCCGATCACCCGCTGACCACGCCGCCGCCGAAAGAGCGCACGCTGCAGCACATTGAAACGCTGATCACCCACTTCCTGCAGGTTTCCTGGGGCCCGGTGATGCCAGCCAACGAATCATTCCAGATGATTGAAGCCACTAAAGGGATCAACAGCTACTACCTGACCAGCGACGGCAGCACCATGAGCTACCGCACCCGGGTACGTACGCCAAGCTTTGCGCACCTGCAGCAAATCCCAGCGGTAATTCGTGGCAGCCTGGTCTCCGACCTGATCGTCTATCTGGGTAGTATCGATTTTGTAATGTCAGATGTGGACCGCTAACTATGCATGATCAAAAAGACAATCACGCGAATAACCCCGCGCTTGAACCTATCAATGCGGCCGCTCCTCAGAGCGGCGTTGATGCATTTGAGCTGAGTGCGGAAGAACGTGATGCGATCGAGCACGAAAAGCACCATTACGAGGACCCACGCGCCGCCTCTATCGAAGCACTGAAAATTGTGCAGAAGCAGCGTGGCTGGGTTCCGGATGGGGCGATTTATGCCATCGCGGAACTGCTGGGCATTCCTGCCAGCGACGTAGAAGGCGTGGCCACGTTCTACAGCCAGATTTTCCGTCAGCCAGTAGGACGTCACGTGATCCGTTATTGTGACAGCGTTGTTTGTCACATCACCGGTTACCAGGGCATTCAGGCCGCCATCGAGAAGAAGCTGAGCATCAAACCGGGTCAAACCACCTTTGATGGCCGTTTCACTCTGCTGCCAACCTGCTGCCTGGGCAACTGCGATAAAGGGCCGACCATGATGATTGATGAGGACACTCACAGTCAGCTGAAGCCTGAAGATATCGAGACGCTACTGGAGCAGTATCAATGATTAAAGACATTGTGCGCACTCCCGAAATGCACCCGCTGACCTGGCGGCTGCGCGATGACAAACAGCCGGTCTGGCTGGATGAATACCGCAGCAAGAACGGCTATGCCGGTGCCGAAAAGGCCATCAAAGGCATGGCCCCGGACGAGATCGTCACCCTGGTGAAAGACGCCGGGTTGAAAGGTCGTGGCGGTGCAGGCTTCTCCACCGGTTTGAAGTGGAGCCTGATGCCGAAAGATGAATCCATGAACATCCGTTACCTGCTGTGTAACGCTGATGAAATGGAGCCGGGCACCTATAAAGACCGCTTGCTGATGGAGCAACTGCCGCACCTGTTGGTGGAAGGCATGTTGATCTCGGCGTTCGCGCTGAAGGCCTATCGCGGCTACATCTTCCTGCGCGGTGAGTACATCGAAGCTGCGGTGCATTTGCGCCGGGCGATCGCGGAAGCCACCGAAGCCGGTTATTTGGGCAAGAACATCATGGGCAGCGGCTTCGACTTCGAGCTGATTGTTCATACCGGCGCCGGTCGCTACATCTGTGGCGAAGAAACCGCACTGATCAACTCGCTGGAAGGCCGCCGTGCCAACCCGCGCTCCAAGCCACCTTTCCCGGCGTCCTCCGGTGTCTGGGGCAAACCGACCTGCGTCAATAACGTAGAAACCCTGTGTAACGTTCCGGCGATCCTTGAAGGCGGCGTTGACTGGTACAAGGGGATCTCCGCCGGCAAGAGTAACGACGCCGGTACCAAACTGATGGGCTTCTCCGGCCGGGTGAAAAACCCAGGCGTTTGGGAGCTGCCGTTTGGCACCACCGCACGTGAAATTCTGGAAGATTACGCCGGTGGCATGCGTGACGGTCTGCGTTTTAAAGCCTGGCAGCCAGGCGGCGCGGGCACCGACTTCCTGACCGCCGATCACCTTGATCTGCCGATGGACTTCGAGAGCATCGGTAAAGCCGGCAGCCGTCTCGGTACCGCGCTGGCGATGGCTGTAGACCACGAGATTGGCATGGTTCCGCTGGTGCGTAACCTGGAAGAATTTTTCTCTCGCGAGTCCTGCGGCTGGTGTACGCCATGCCGTGACGGTCTGCCGTGGAGCGTGAAGATCCTGCGTGCGCTGGAGAATGGCGAAGGGCAGCCGGGGGATATCGAAACCCTTGAGCAGCTGTGCCGTTCTCTCGGCCCGGGCAAAACCTTCTGCGCCCATGCGCCAGGTGCCGTAGAGCCACTGCAAAGCGCGATTAAATATTTCCGTGAAGAGTTCGAAGCGGGCATTGCCGTGAAGCACTTCAGTAACGCGCATGCGATTGGCGGTATTCAGCCGAACAATCTGCTGAAGCAACGCTGGTAAGCCGACTCGCCCCGACGACACGGCCAGAATTTTTGATTAACGCCTGCCGCAAGGCAGGCCACTTGGAAGCATGCTGACTATGGCTACGATTCATGTAGACGGCAAAGAATACGACGTAGATGGGGCCGACAACCTGCTGCAGGCTTGTCTCTCCCTCGGGCTCGATATTCCTTACTTTTGCTGGCATCCGGCGCTGGGAAGCGTCGGCGCTTGCCGCCAATGTGCGGTAAAGCAATACCAAAACGCGGAAGATACGCGTGGCCGTTTGGTGATGTCTTGTATGACACCGGCATCCGATGGAACCTTTATTTCCATCGACGATGGCGAAGCCAAACAGTTCCGTGAAAGCGTGGTTGAGTGGTTGATGACCAACCACCCGCACGACTGTCCGGTATGTGAAGAAGGCGGTAACTGTCACCTGCAGGATATGACAGTAATGACCGGCCACAGCTTCCGTAAATACCGCTTCAGTAAGCGTACTCACAACAACCAGGAGCTGGGGCCGTTTATCTCGCATGAGATGAACCGCTGTATCGCCTGTTACCGTTGTGTGCGCTACTACAAGGATTACGCGGACGGCACCGACTTCGGTGTGTACGGCGCGCACGACAACGTCTACTTCGGTCGTACCGAGAGCGGCACGCTGGAAAGCGAGTTCTCCGGTAACCTGGTAGAAGTGTGCCCGACCGGTGTGTTCACCGATAAAACCCACTCCGAGCGGTATAACCGTAAGTGGGACATGCAGTTTGCGCCAAGCATCTGCCAGCAGTGCAGCATCGGCTGTAATACCAGCCCAGGCGAGCGCTATGGTGAACTGCGTCGTATCGAAAACCGTTATAACGGCAGCGTGAACCACTACTTCCTGTGTGACCGCGGCCGCTTCGGTTATGGCTACGTGAACCAGAAAGATCGTCCACGTCAGCCACAACAACTGCGTGGCGACGACTGGATCACCCTGAACGCCGAACAGGCGATGCAGGGCGCGGCGGATATTCTGCGTCAGGCGAAGAAAACCATCGGCATTGGCTCACCACGCGCCAGCCTGGAAAGTAACTTCGCACTGCGTGATTTGGTGGGTGCCGAGAACTTCTACACCGGTATCTCGCAGGCCGAGCAGGGCCGTCTGGACCTGATGCTGAACGTGCTGCAAAACAGCGGTGTTCACACCCCTGCGCTGCGTGAAATCGAAGGTTACGACGCGGTGCTGGTGCTGGGTGAAGATTTGACCCAGACCGGCGCACGTATTGCCCTGTCGGTTCGTCAGGCGGTGAAGGGCAAGGCTCGCGCCATGGCTGCGGCCCAACGCGTTGCCGACTGGCAGATTGCTGCGGTGCAGAACATCGGCCAGCACGCCAAACACCCGCTGTTCGTTACCAACGTGGATAACACCCGTCTGGACGATATCGCGGCATGGAATTACCGTGCACCGGTGGATGAGCAGGCGCGCTTCGGCTTCGCTATCGCCCATGCGCTGGATAACGCGGCACCGGCGGTCAACGATTTGGCTGACGGCCTGAACAAGAAAGTCGACATCATCGTGCAGGCGCTGACCGACGCGCGTAAACCGCTGATCGTTACCGGCAGCAACGCCGGCAGCGAAGCCATCATCGAAGCGGCGGCCAACATCGCCAAGGCGCTGAAGGATCGCGGTTCTGACGTCGGCATCACCTTCGTTGCCAGCGCTGCCAACAGCATCGGTTTGTCGATGATCGGCGGCGGTTCGCTCGATCAGGCGCTGACCCAGCTGGAAAGCGGCGAGGCAGACACGGCCATCGTGATGGAAAACGATCTCTACCGGCATGCGTCGGCGGCGAAAGTGGACGCTGCGCTGGCCAAGGTCAGCAATCTGATCGTGGTCGATCACCAGCGTACCGCCATCATGGACAAGGCTAACCTGATCCTGTCGGCGGCCAGCTTCGCCGAAAGCGACGGTACTCTGGTCAACCAGGAAGGCCGCGCACAGCGTTTCTTCCAGGTTTACGATCCGGCGTACTACGACGATGCGAAGAAAGACGTTTACACCGTGATGCTGGAAAGCTGGCGTTGGATGCACTCGCTGCATTCCACCTATACCAGCCGCCACGTGGACTGGACGCAGCTCGACCATGTGATCGAAGCCTGTGTCACCGCGTTGCCGCAGTTGCAGGGTATTGTCGACGCCGCACCGGACGCGAGTTTCCGTATCCGCGGTCAGAAACTGGCGCGTTCTCCGATTCGCTCCAGTGGCCGTACGGCGATGCGCGCCAATATCAGCGTGCACGAACCGCGTCAGCCGCAGGATAAAGACACCATGTTCGCCTTCTCAATGGAAGGGAACAACAGCCCGTTTGCCGATCGTCAGCAGATCCCGTTCGCCTGGGCACCAGGTTGGAACTCACCGCAAGCCTGGAACAAATTCCAGGCCGAAGTGGGTGGCAAGCTGCGTCATGGCGATCCGGGCGTGCGCTTGATCGAAGCGGGGGAGGGCAAACTGGGTTACTTCACCAACGTGCCTGCCGCCTTTGGTCAACAGCAAGGCTGGCGTGTCGCGCCGTATTACCACCTGTTCGGCAGTGATGAAATGTCACAGCGTTCCGGGGTGATTCAGCAGCGCATGCCGGATGCCTATGTGATGGTCAACCCGACCGATGCTGCTGCACTTGGCGTTAATGCCGGTGCGCTGGTGGAGTTCAGCTGTGCGGGCCAGACCTTGCGTCTGCCGGTGCGTCTGAGTGAAACCCTGACCCAGGGCCAGGTGGGCTTACCGCTCGGCTTGCCAGGGATCCCGCCGGTATTGGTGGGTGCAACGGTTGAAAATCTGCGGGAGGCGACACGATGAGCTGGTTTACCCCTGAGGTGATCGACATTCTGATCTCCATTCTTAAAGCGGTAGTGATCCTGCTGGTCGTAGTCACCTGTGGGGCATTCATGAGCTTCGGCGAACGCCGTTTGCTCGGCTTGTTCCAGAACCGTTATGGACCGAACCGTGTCGGCTGGGGTGGCTCACTGCAGCTGGTCGCCGACATGATCAAAATGTTCTTCAAGGAAGACTGGGTACCGAAATTCTCCGACCGGGTGATCTTTACCCTGGCGCCGATGATCGCCTTTACTTCCCTGTTGCTGGCATTTGCCATCGTCCCGGTCAGTCCGACCTGGGCGGTGTCCGACCTCAACATCGGTATTTTGTTCTTCCTGATGATGGCCGGCCTGGCGGTTTACGCCGTGCTGTTCGCCGGCTGGTCGAGCAACAACAAATACTCGCTGTTGGGGGCGATGCGTGCTTCTGCGCAAACCCTGAGCTACGAAGTGTTCATCGGCCTGTCGCTGATGGGTGTGGTGGCACAGGCGGACTCCTTCAACATGCAGGCGATTGTTGAATCTCAGGCGCATATGTGGAACGTCATCCCGCAATTCTTTGGTTTCATTACCTTTGCGATTGCCGGCGTGGCGGTGTGTCACCGTCACCCGTTTGACCAACCGGAAGCCGAGCAGGAACTGGCTGACGGTTACCACATTGAATATTCCGGCATGAAGTTCGGTCTGTTCTTCGTGGGTGAATACATAGGTATCGTCACCGTTTCTGCCCTGATTGTGACGTTGTTCTTCGGTGGCTGGCAGGGTCCTTTCCTACCGCCATTCATCTGGTTCGCGCTGAAAACGGCTTTCTTCATGATGATGTTTATTCTGATTCGTGCTGCTCTGCCACGTCCGCGCTATGACCAGGTGATGTCCTTCGGCTGGAAAGTCTGTCTGCCGTTGACGCTGCTGAACCTGCTGGCGACTGCCGCAGTCATTTTGTACAACGCTCAATAAGGGGTGAATAAACCATGACATTGAAAGAGTTATTGGTTGGTTTCGGCACCCAGGTGCGCAGTATTTGGATGATAGGCCTGCACGCCTTCGCCAAACGCGAAACCCAGATGTACCCGGAAGAACCGGTTTACCTGCCGCCGCGTTACCGTGGCCGCATCGTGCTGACGCGCGATCCGGACGGCGAAGAGCGCTGCGTGGCGTGTAACCTGTGTGCGGTTGCCTGCCCGGTGGGCTGTATCTCGCTGCAAAAAGCAGAACAGAAAGACGGCCGTTGGTATCCGGAGTTTTTCCGCATCAACTTCTCGCGCTGCATTTTCTGCGGCCTGTGCGAAGAAGCTTGCCCAACTACCGCGATCCAGCTGACGCCGGATTTCGAAATGGGTGAGTTCAAGCGTCAGGATCTGGTGTACGAAAAAGAAGATCTGTTGATCTCGGGGCCGGGTAAATATCCGGAATATAACTTCTACCGGATGGCCGGTATGGCGATTGACGGCAAAGCCAAGGGCGAAGCCGAAAACGAAGCCAAACCGATCGACGTCAAAGGTCTGTTGCCTTAAGGAGCCAGCAAGCATGGAAATTGCCTTTTATCTGGCAGGTTTTATTGCGGTGATCTCGACAATTCGCGTGATCTCGCATACCAATCCTGTGCATGCGTTGCTGTATCTGATCGTTTCGTTATTGGCGATCTCTGCAGTCTTTTTCTCACTCGGCGCATACTTTGCCGCGGCATTGGAAATCATCGTCTACGCCGGCGCCATCATGGTGTTGTTCGTGTTCGTGGTGATGATGTTGAACCTCGGCAACGCGGTGCAGCAGCAAGAGCGCGATTGGCTGAAGCCGTCGGTGTGGATCGGCCCTGGCATCTTGTCGCTGGCGCTGTTGGCGGTGCTGATTGTCGCTATCCGCAGCGTGTCCGATCAGGGCATCAGCGGTGAGATGGTTGACGCTAAAGCGGTGGGGATCAGCCTGTTTGGTCCTTACGTTCTGGCGGTTGAGCTGGCTTCAATGCTGCTGTTGGCAGGTCTGGTTGTTGCCTTCCACATTGGCCGTGAGCACAAACCGGGTGAGGTGTTGAGCAACGCCCCGGCCAGTAGCGAAATGGCGAGAAGAAAATCGGAGGAGCAAGCATGATCCCTCTTCAACATGGCCTGATCCTGGCGGCGATCCTGTTCGTCCTGGGTCTGACCGGGTTGCTGGTCCGTCGCAATCTGCTGTTTATGCTGATCAGTCTGGAAGTGATGATCAACGCCGCAGCATTGGCGTTTATCGTTGCGGGCAGCTACTGGGGCCAACCGGACGGGCAGGTGATGTATATCCTGGCGATCAGCCTGGCAGCCGCCGAGGCCAGTATTGGTCTGGCATTGCTGCTGCAGCTTTACCGTCGTCGTCATACCCTGAATATTGATACTGTCAGTGAGATGCGCGGATGAACCTATTATATTTAACTATTCTGCTACCGCTGATCGGGTTCCTGCTGTTGGCCTTTTCCCGTGGCCGCTGGTCTGAGAACACCTCGGCAATCGTCGGCGTAGGCTCTATCGGCCTGGCTGCTCTGGTCACGGTCTATGTGGGGATGGATTTCTTCGCCCAGAAAGCCAATGGCGTGCAGCTGTTTGAGCAAAGCCTGTGGAACTGGATGAGCGTCGGTAACTTCAACATTGGCGTGACTTTGACGCTGGATGGCCTGTCGTTGACCATGCTGTCAGTGGTGACCGGCGTGGGCTTCTTCATCCACATGTTCGCTTCCTGGTACATGCGCGGTGAAGAGGGCTACTCACGCTTCTTCGCTTACACCAACCTGTTTATCGCCAGCATGGTGATATTGGTACTGGCAGACAACCTGTTGCTGCTGTACCTGGGTTGGGAAGGCGTGGGCCTGTGCAGCTACCTGTTGATCGGCTTCTATTACAAGGATCCGGCCAACGGTGCGGCAGCGATGAAAGCCTTCATCGTGACTCGTGTCGGTGACGTGTTCCTGGCGTTTGCGCTGTTCATCCTCTACAACGAGCTGGGCACGCTGAACATCCGCGAACTGATGATCCTGGCACCGCAAAAACTGGCGATCGGCGATACCGCGATCACCTGGGCTACCCTGATGTTGCTGGGTGGTGCGGTCGGTAAATCGGCGCAGTTGCCGTTGCAGACCTGGCTGGCAGATGCGATGGCGGGTCCAACCCCGGTTTCCGCACTGATCCACGCAGCGACCATGGTGACCGCAGGCGTTTATCTGATTGCACGTACTCACGGCCTGTTCCTGATGGCGCCGGAAGTACTGCATCTGGTGGGGATTATCGGGGCGGTGACCCTGGTGCTGGCCGGCTTTGCCGCGCTGGTGCAGACCGATATCAAACGCGTACTTGCCTACTCCACCATGAGCCAGATTGGCTACATGTTCCTGGCGTTGGGCGTGCAGGCGTGGGATGCGGCTATCTTCCACCTGATGACCCATGCGTTCTTCAAGGCGCTGCTGTTCCTCTCCTCCGGTTCGGTGATCCTGGCCTGCCATCACGAGCAGAACATCTTCAAGATGGGTGGCCTGCGCAAGAGCATTCCACTGGTTTACGTCTGCTTCCTGGTGGGTGGCGCTGCGCTGTCAGCCTTGCCGCTGATCACCGCAGGCTTCTTCAGTAAGGATGAGATCCTGGCCGGTGCGATGGCTAACGGTCACATCAACCTGATGATTGCCGGTCTGATCGGTGCGTTCATGACCTCGCTGTACACCTTCCGTATGATTTTCATCGTGTTCCATGGCGAAGAGAAAATCAAAGCGCATGCCGGTAAAGGCATTACTCACCACCTGCCGCTGTTGGTTCTGCTGGTACTGTCCACCTTCGTTGGCGCGATGATCGTTCCGCCACTGCAGGGCGTACTGCCAGATACCACCGAGCTGGCGCACGGTAGCGTACTGCAACTGGAGATCACCTCCGGCGTAGTGGCTATTGTCGGCATCCTGTTGGCGGCGGCACTGTGGCTGGGCAAACGTAGCCTGGTGACCCGCATTGCCAAGAGCGCACCGGGGCGTTTCTTCTCGACCTGGTGGTTCCATGCCTGGGGCTTCGACTGGCTGTACGACAAAGTGTTCGTCAAGCCGTACCTGGGTATTGCGAAGTTGCTGCAGCGTGATCCGCTGAACTCGATGATGAATCTGCCGGCCATCTTCTCCCGCTGGGGGAACCGAGGTCTGACAGTGAGCGAGAACGGTCAGGTGCGTTGGTATATAGCGTCTATGGGTGTGGGTGCAGTGGTCGTATTGGCTCTGTTGATTCTGGTTTAATTGAATAATTTAAACAGACGCATTTTTCGGGCGTAGCGCCCTGCAGGGCAGGCGCTACGTACAAAGTTTGAAATTATTCGTATAAGGGACACAAAACGCCATGCTATTACCTTGGCTAATTCTTATCCCCTTTATTGGCGGTCTGCTGTGCTGGCAGTTTGAGCGCTTCGGTACTAAGGTGCCGCGCTGGATTGCGTTGATCGCAATGGGGCTGACATTGGCGCTTTCTCTGTATCTGTGGATGCAGGGTGGCTACACATTGACTACGCCGAAAGGCATTCCGCAGTGGCAGTCTGAATTCCTGCTGCCGTGGATCCCACGCTTTGGTATTTCCATCCACCTGGCGCTGGACGGCCTGTCACTGCTGATGGTGGTGCTGACCGGCCTGCTGGGCGTGCTGGCGATCCTCTGTTCCTGGCGTGAAATCCAGAAATACCAGGGCTTCTTCCACCTGAACCTGCTGTGGATCCTGGGTGGGGTTATCGGCGTGTTCCTCGCCATCGACATGTTCCTGTTCTTCTTCTTCTGGGAAATGATGTTGGTGCCGATGTACTTCCTGATTGCGCTCTGGGGTCACAAGGCGTCGGACGGGAAAACCCGCATCACTGCGGCCACCAAGTTCTTCATCTATACCCAGGCCAGCGGTCTGGTGATGCTGATTGCCATTATGGGCCTGGTGTTCGTGCACTATAACGCGACCGGCGTGTGGACCTTCGATTACGAAGACCTGCTGCAGACGCCAATGTCGCACAACGTGCAATACCTGTTGATGCTGGGCTTCTTCATTGCCTTCGCGGTGAAAATGCCGGTGGTACCGCTGCACGGCTGGTTGCCTGATGCGCATAGCCAGGCCCCTACCGCAGGTTCTGTGGACCTGGCGGGGATCTTGCTGAAGACCGCGGCCTACGGCATGTTGCGTTTCAGCCTGCCGCTGTTCCCGGAAGCGTCACACGAGTTTGCGCCTATCGCCATGTGGCTGGGCGTGATCGGTATCTTCTACGGCGCCTGGATGGCGTTTGCGCAGACCGATATCAAGCGTCTGATTGCTTACACCTCGGTTTCCCATATGGGCTTCGTGCTGATCGCCATCTACACCGGCAGCCAACTGGCTTACCAGGGCGCGGTGATCCAGATGATTGCGCACGGCCTGTCTGCGGCCGGTATGTTCATCATCTGTGGCCAGCTGTACGAACGTCTGCATACCCGTGACATGCGTGAAATGGGCGGCCTGTGGGGACGTATCAAATACATCCCTGCGCTGTCGCTGTTCTTCGCAGTGGCGACGCTGGGGATGCCGGGTACCGGTAACTTCGTCGGTGAATTCATGATCCTGTTCGGCAGCTACCAAGTCGTGCCGGTGATCACCGTGATTTCTACCTTCGGTCTGGTGTTTGCTTCGGTTTACTCGTTGATCATGATGCAGCGCGCCTATTACGGCAAAGCCAAATCTGACCAACCGTTGCCGGGCATGACCGCGCGTGAGCTGTTTATCGTTCTGTTGCTGGTGGTATTGCTGGTTCTGCTCGGGGTTTACCCGCAGCCGATTCTGGATACTTCCAATGCGGCGATGAGCAACGTGCAACACTGGTTTGGTTCGTCAGTTTCAGCAATTTCAACAACAAGGCCGTAATTCGCCATGACAATAACTCCTCAACAACTGATCGCATTGTTACCACTGTTGATCGTCGGATTGACGGTGGTGGTTGTGATGCTAGGCATTGCGTGGCGACGCGACCACTTTATCAACGCCACCCTGACCGTGATCGGTCTCAACCTGGCGCTGCTTTCACTGTACTTTGTTGGCCAGGTAGGCCCAATGGACGTCACCCCGCTGATGCGGGTAGACGGCTACTCGATGTTCTATACCGGGTTGGTGATACTGGCGAGTCTGGCGACCTGTACCTTTGCCTATCCTTGGCTGGTCGGTTACCCGGACAACCGCGAAGAGTTCTATCTGCTGGTGCTGATTGCGACCATGGGTGGCATTCTGCTGGCGAGCGCCAACCATCTGGCGTCGCTGTTCCTCGGTATTGAACTGATCTCGCTGCCGCTGTTCGGCCTGGTGGGCTATGCCTATCGCCAGAAGCGTCCGCTGGAAGCGGCTATCAAGTACATGTTGCTGTCTGCTGCCGCGTCGTCATTCCTGCTGTTCGGTATGGCGCTGCTGTATGCGGAGTCCGGTGACCTGTCACTGGCCGGCCTGGGCAAAAGCATGCAAGAAAACATGATGCACCAGCCGCTGATCCTGGCGGGTATGGGCATGATGATTGTTGGTCTGGGCTTCAAGCTGTCGTTGGTACCGTTCCAACTGTGGACGCCGGATGTGTATCAGGGGGCGCCTGCGCCGGTTTCAACCTTCCTGGCGACCGCCAGCAAGATTGCGATCTTTGCCGTAGTGATGCGTTTGTTCCTGTATGCACCGGCTGCCGACAACGAAGCGCTGCGCATGGTGCTGTCAATCATTGCCGTCTGCTCAATTTTGTTCGGCAACCTGATGGCCATCAGCCAGACCAACATCAAGCGTCTGCTGGGTTACTCGTCGATCGCCCACCTGGGTTATCTGCTGGTGGCGTTGATTGCGGTGCAAACCCATCAGCTGTCGCTGGAAACCGCCGGGGTTTACCTGGCCGGTTACCTGTTCAGCAGCCTGGGCGCGTTCGGTGTGGTCAGCCTGATGTCCAGCCCGTACCGTGGCCCGGACGCCGACTCACTGTTCTCCTACCGTGGTCTGTTCTGGCATAAGCCAATTCTGTCTGCGGTCATGACGGTGATGATGCTGTCACTGGCCGGTATCCCGATGACCCTGGGCTTTATCGGCAAGTTCTTTGTTATCGCGATGGGCGTCAGTGCTCACCTGTGGTGGTTGACCGGCGCAGTGGTGCTGGGCAGCGCCATTGGTTTGTACTACTACCTGCGTGTGACCGTCAGCCTGTTCCTCAGTGCGCCGGAAGCGTTGCAGCGCGATACCCCGAACAACTGGGCGTTGACCGCAGGCGGTGTGGTAGTGCTGATCTCCGCCGCGTTGGTGCTGCTGTTGGGTGTTTATCCGCAGCCGCTGATTACGCTGGTGCAGATGGCACAGCCGATGTTCTGATTGGCATCAGGGCAGTAAAAAAGGTCGCTTCGGCGACCTTTTTTTATGGGGATGTGGAAGTGATGCAGTACTGGAACGATCAACCGGGATTGTTTTGAAACGAGGCTTCCAGTGCCTGCACGACGGCACGTACCCGCGCGGCACGCTGCAGGTCGGGATGCAGCACCAGCCAGATATCGACCCAGTCTTTATTCTCCGGGAAGATGCGCACCAGATCCGGGTCCTTGTCCGCCAGGAAGGAGGACAGCAGGCCAATCCCCAAACCGTTACGGGTCGCCGAGCGCAGCAGTAACTGCGAATTACACTGCAGAACCACGTTGGGATCGATCAGTGCTTCGCCACAAAAATCGTTCCAGTGACGGGGCACCAGTTCACGCGGGAACATCAGCAGATCGTGACCGCGCAGATGGTCGCCCTTGGTCGGCAGGCCGTGTTTGTCGAGGTAGTCCTGCGTCGCATACAGGCCCATTTCGATGGTCGCCATGCGTTTGATAATCAGCTCATCGGACTCGGGCCGCGCGCCGCGGATCGCCAGATCTGCCCCACGGTAGGAAATATCAGAGATATTCACCGCCGTCAGCATGGTGACGGTGATTAACGGGTGTTGCTCCCGCAGTGCTTTCAGCGCCGGGATGACAAAGGCCTCAGCCATGGTATCGGTGGTGGCGATGCGCACATTGCCGCACAGGCTGTCGTCGCCGCTGGTGGCTTTACGGCCAATCGCCTGCACGGCGTTTTCCATATTCATGACGTCCGCCAGCATTTCCTCGCCCAGGGGGCTGAGGGAAAATGATTTTGGCGTACGGATAAACAGCTTGGAGCCGAGGCTCTCTTCAAAAGCGGTAATGCGCCGTCCGACGGTGGCCTGGTCGACGTGTAGTTCATTGGCGGCCTTTCGTAAAGTGCCGCAGCGTGCTACTGCCAGGAAGAAGCGTGCGTCATCCCAATTCATCATGCTATTTCCTTTGTACAGGCTTATCGGCCTTGTCGGGGTTCATTCTTGCGCAACCGTACTGGCTCTGGTTTAGGCTGCAAATGGAGCCCGCGTATCATAATTATTTATTATGTTTCAGGATATGAATAAATGCATCAACGTGAAGCAGTTTTGCATCTTTATTTTTACCCGACAATCTTTATGCTTATCAACGTTTATGCTGTGATCTGGCGCACATTTCGTGCCAGTGTTACCCTAAACGCATAAACAGATGCGTATGAGAGCCTGTCTCTGTTGGCTAACAGCCTGGTGGGATCGACTCTGAATCAGGTTGGCCTACCACGACTGGACATTAAAAATGGAGTCTCACGCAGAGAAGTTATACACCCCCGTTGCACTGGCAACTGCAGACGGTGTCAGGGTTATTGCAACGCCCGGCGCGAAAGCGGCAGAGCAAAGTAACGCTGAAGTGATTATCCAGAGTCTTGAAGCACGCGGCATTCAGCACATATTCCTGGTACCCGGCAAGCTGGTGTACCCACTGATTAAATCCATTGAACATTCAGCCATTACCGGCATCGTCGGCGCTCATGAAACCGCCTGCGGTTTTATGGCCGATGGCTACGCCCGTGCTAACCGCAAATTTGGCGTTTGTCTGGGTATCTCCGGCCCCGGCACCATGAATTTCCTGCCGGCAATGGCCGCGGCACAGGCCGATAAAATCCCGGTGCTGTATCTGGCCGGCGGGATCGCCACTTATCATGAAGCGCAGGGCGCTTTCCAGGACGGTAGCAATAGCGGCATCGATGAGCTGACTATCGTCAAACCGCTGCTTTCCGCCGCCATAGAAGTGAAAAATAACCTTACGTTGCAGCACGAGCTGCGGCGCAGTTTGTCCTGCCTGAACACCCAGCGTAAAGGCCGCGCTTATTTAAGCGTGCCGGTTGATATGCAAAAGAAAGGGGTGGCCGGCAATTATGAAGCCAGCCCGCAGCGTACGCCGCAGTGCCGCGAAGCGGCGATCGACCAGCAGGCGCTGGAGCAGGTAGTGGACGATTATCTGCTGCGCGGGCTGAACGTTGCCTGCCTGGTGGGAAACCGTATGAATAACCCGCTGGATGCCGCACTGTTGTTGCGCCTGGCGGAGAAATACCGTCTGCCGGTCGCCACTACGCTGTCCGGCAAGGGCGCTTTTCCCGAAGGGCACGAGCTGGCGCTGGGGCTGTACGGCTTCGCTGGTCATACCCGGGCGGTGGAAACCATCAATGGTGATGAAGTCGATGTGCTGCTGGTGCTGGGCTGCGATCTCAGCCAGCGCGACAGCCTGAACTGGAACCCACGGCTGCATGGCACCAAAACGCTGGTGGTGATTGATGAAGATTTTGACAAGGTCAGTTCGCACTATCAGCCGGACATGCAGATTTTCTCCAGCCTGACCGGCACGCTGCACCACCTGCTGGATGCGGTCAGCGACGAAGATGCGCATTTGGCCGGCATCAAAAGTTTGCGCAATGGCTGGCTAGAACAGGTGCGTTCACTGCCGCTGGAGCAACAACGGCCCGATTTACAGGCGCGTCTTGCCCTGGGTGAAGCCAATATGTACCCCGGCGATGCCATCAAACGCATTCGCAGCCGCATGAATCAGGACACTAACGTGGTGGTCGACTCTGGTGCTCACCGGATCTTTATGGCACACCATTGGCTGGCCAGCGGGCGTGGTGATTACCATACCTCAAGTTCCCTGGCACCGATGGGCTGGGCGATTTGTGCCGGTATTGGCATCAAGCTGGCGGCGCCGCACCGTGATTGCGTGGTGGTCACCGGCGACGGTTGCATGCTGATGCACGGCATGGAGATCCAGACTGCGGCTCGTTATCAGGTCAAGATGACCTTTGTGGTGATGAATAACTGCGCCCACGGTGCGATGCATATTGATACCTTGCAGAATCGTGGTGTCTCAGCCGATTATACGGCGCTGCCGAATCACGACTGGAAGGCCTTCGCCAACAGCCTGGGGGTTTCTTCTGCCAAGGCGGCCACGCTGGAAGAACTGGATGAAGCGTTAGCCGCTGCGGCTGAGCATGAGGGGCCGTTCTTGATAGAAGTGTTGGTAGGTAATCATGTGGCACCTAATCGATACTATGCCGAGAGCATCGTAGAATACGAGCAGCGTATCAAAGGCTTGTAAGGACGTAGCCCACAAACTGCGGGAGCCGTTATTATCGCCTTTGTATCACGCCATTCTATTTTGTTCACAGTAGTCATGGAGCGATAACAATGTATAAACTGGCACTTCTGGCATTAATGATGGCATTTCAGGGCTATGCCCAGGCCGCTGACGATCACGGCGAAGGCATTACCAAAGAAACCCTGCTGAAAACCGAGACCTCGTGGGAAGGCTCGCCGTACCAGCACTACCCGGCCGGCGCCCCGCAGATCACCATGTTGAAGGTTACGGTAGAGCCGAACAAGGTGCTCGCCTGGCATACCCATCCGTGCATCAGCGCGGTGTATATGACCGGTGGCAGCGTCTCACTGACGGTTAAGAAAACCGGCGTGAAGCACACCTTCAAGCAGGGCGACTCCTTTACCGACACGGTAGATATCGTGCATCAGGGCGTTTCCGGCGATAAAGGTGCCGAGATGTTGGTATTCTTTGCCTGCGCTGATAACAAGCCCTTGACGGTGAAAGCCGCCGAATAATATCCCCGGCATCTTTCAAGCTACAGCGTTGTCGGTTGCATTACCTGTAGGGGGCGAATACATTCGCCCCGTTTTATTTTATTGCCCGTTGGGGCGGTATACCGAGGGAATCATGGTTGCTTTGTGGATGGTTGTCGCCAGCGGGTTCTTTGCGCTGATGGGGGCCAGCATCAAACTGGCTTCGGCCAAAGTCGGCTTTTTCGACATCATTTTTTACCGCTCTGTGATTAACGTGCTGATCGTTGCCGCGTTAATTCAGGTTAAAAACCTCGGTTTCCGCACTCAGCATCTGGGTCTGCATATGAAGCGCGCTGCTATTGGTAACGCGGCGATGTACTGCGGTTTCTATTCGCTGATCCACCTGCCGATCGCCACCGCCACCACGCTGGGCTACACCAACCCGATCTTCCAGTCGGCGATCGCCTTTGTGACGTCGAAAGGCCAGTTGACCGGCAAGCTGCTGTTCTCGGTGCTGCTGGGCTTTATCGGCATTCTGGTGTTGCTGCGCCCCGATACGCCGAACGGTGAGTATGCCGCTACGCTGATTGGCCTGTTGTCTGGCCTGTTGACCGCACTGGCCTATTTTAACGTCGGCAAACTGGTGCGCAGCGGCGAACCGGAACTGCGGGTGGTGTTTTACTTCTCGCTGGTGGGCACCCTGGTGGGCGGTGTGATGACGACGGTCGTGGGCTTCACCACGCTGGATAGTGCCATGATGCTGTGCGTTGGTGCTATCGGCATTTTTGGCAGTCTGGGGCAGATCACCATGACCCGAGCCTATGGCAGCGGCAACGCGGTGATCGTCAGCATTCTGTCCTACAGCACCATCATTTTCTCCACGCTGCTCGGTTATCTGCTGTTTGGCGAAACGCTGTCTTATATTGCTGCGGGCGGTATGGCACTGATTATACTTTCCGGCGCGCTGGCTATTTTAAAACGTGCGCCAGCGAAGGTCGCCAAGGCCGAAGCAGTGTAGTTTTGCATGCAACAGAATGCATTAATGAATCACTATGATGCATTCTTGGCTATTTTGACGGTTATACCCGAAAGGTATGATGAACGCGTCTCCTGATGAGTTTGGTTTCAGGGTTTAGCGTTTATCCAGATTGTTTCGGGAGAGTAAAATGTCTGAAGGTGTGGCTGTTGATGAAGCGGCTAAAGCGAATTCGGGCACGTCGCATTTTGCCATACTGCTGTTTTTAGCCCTGGCATTAATGTCTGCATTGCTCAACAGCAGTGCACCGACGCCGCTTTATCCGCTTTATCAACATGAATTGGCGTTAAGCTCGGTCAGCCTGACGGTCATTTATGGTGCCTATGCTGCCGGTGTGCTGATCTCGCTGTTCGGCGTGGGCAACATGGCCGGTAAGGTGAAAGACCTGCGTAGCATGATAGTGCCGGCTTTGCTGGTGGTGCTGGCCGGGGCCCTGTTGTTCTCGATGGCCGATTCGTTTTTGATGATGTTTATGGCGCGTTTGCTGGCCGGGATCGGCACCGGGGCGTTGACCGGGGCGGCCAACATTGCATTGGTGCGTTTTGGGCCGAAAGACGGCGGTAAAAATGCGGCGCTGATTGCCACGCTGTCATTCACCACCGGTCTGGCGCTGGGACCGATTTTCAGCGGTGTGGCGCTGCAAACCGGGTTCCATACCACTTCGCTGCCGTTCATTATCATTATGGCGGTGGCCGCCGTGGCCGCGCTGGGCGTGATGCTGAAATGGCCGGTTGAAGCCGTCGCCGTGCCGTTAAGCGGGGCGCAGGGGAGTGATGCCGCAGCAGAGAAAAGTTCGTTGGCTGACGGCCTGCGAGCTACCGGCGGCAAGTTCTACCTGTGTGCCGGTGCGTTGTTTATCTGTTGGGCGGTGGCCGCCAGTATTCTGGCGATTGGTCCGAGCGTGTCGGAAAAGCTGTTGGGCATGCATAGCCGCGGCGTTTACGGCTATGTGATTGCGGTTTACCTGGTGATTGCCGGTATCAGCCAGATCCTGAGTCGCCGCGTTAATGCGCGCCACTCGCTGATGTTTGGTTGTCTGGCGCAGGCGTTGTCGGTGGTGGTGTTTGCCGAAGCCATTCAGATCCACTCGTTGGGTCTGGCCAGTGCTGGCATGGTAATCGCCGGTTATGCCTACGGGGCGATTTTTGTCGGCAGTGCCACGCTGGTGAACCTGATTTCGCCGAAGGCCAGCCATGCCAGACTGATTTCACTGTTTTACGTTATTGCTTATATCGCCAACTGGGTTCCGATCCTGTTGGGGGTAGTGATCGACCATGCCAGTCTGCATCTGGCGGTCAATCTGTTATTTATGGTCAGTGCCGTGGTGTGCTTAATTTTGAGCTTCATGGTGACCCGTGCGGGCTTCCCGCGCTGAGATACCCGTCGCCTTCCAAGCTGAATGTCTGATTGACTGAAACTTGAAGTAGGTAGGGTATAAGTCTCTAGTCGCTGCGCAATGTGGCGATCCGATTTCCCTGGTGTTGTTGTGTGTCATTTCCAGCGTGCTTGCCACGCTGGTTTTTTTTGTGACAAATTCCACAACTCTGTAATTACCATGTTTCTCATTACATGTTTTATGTGAATTTCATCACATAATATTGGCGATTTTCGAGTAAACTGCGCGCTTTCTCTGCTGCGGGTCGGTTTATGAACGTTATTTTTGCCATTGCTGTGACGACCGGGATCCTGTCCGGCGTGTGGGGCTGGGTGGCTGTTAGCCTGGGGTTGATCAGCTGGGCCGGTTTCCTGGGCTGTACGGCCTATTTTGCTTGCCCACAGGGCGGGCTGAAAGGGTTGTTGATCAGCACGCTAACCTGTTGCAGCGGGATCTTTTGGGCGATGGTGATCATTCACGGCAGCGAACTGGCACCCGCTTGGAGCATGCTCGGCTACCTGTTGACCGGTGCGGTGGCCTTCCTGATGTGCATTCAGGCCAGGCAGCAGTGGTTGGGGTTTGTTCCCGGCACCTTTATTGGCGCCTGCGCCACCTTCGCCGGTGGCGGTAACTGGCCGCTGGTGACTTTATCCTTACTGGTGGGGCTGGTATTCGGCTACGCGATGAAAAACAGCGGCCTGTGGCTGGCGGCGCGCAAAGAAAAACCTAAACAGACAACGGCTGTTACCGAGCATGTTAACCGCTGATTTAAATGGTGCCGCCGAGTGAAATGCGGTAGTGCAGGTCAACGCGCTCAATGCACGGCACCCCTTTGATGCGTTTCAGCAAAATCTCTGTGGCGACCTTGCCCATATCAAACCTTGGGGTGATTACGCTGGCGATCCCCGGCGTGGTAGCCTTACCAATATCCAGACCGTGAAAACCTGACAGGGCGATATCCTGCGGGACCTTCAGCCCGAGCCGCAGACACGCTTGCAAAACGCCCACCGCCAGATCGTCATTGGTGCACAAGATAGCATCCAAATCGGGGTAGAGCTGTCGCGCCATCGCCAGCATGTCGGAGCCGACCGAGACCGACGACACCCGATGCGGCGTGATTTGCCGCGGCATCAACCCCTGCTTCTCCATCGCCCGGCAATAGCCCTGGTAACGTTTGGTGTCGCGTGCGTCGGACATGGCGCCAAAGTAAACCACCTGACGTTTACCGCTGGCGAGTAGCGCTTCGGTCATGTCGAAACCCGCCTGATAGTTATCGAACCCCACGGCGATCCGTCCTTCAGGCCCTTCAAGATCCATGACCTGCGCCACCGGGATTTTTGCCGCCGCCAGATATTTTTCCGCCCGCAGAGTGTGCTCTGAATCGGTGAGGATCAATCCGGCGATGGGGTAGGCCAGCAACTGGATAATGTGCTCTTCTTCCCGCTGACGACTGTAGTCATAGTTCACCACCAGGGTTTGATAGCCGTGCTCCAGCGTGATGGATTCGATACCGGCCAGCAGATCGGCAAAAATCTGGTTGTTGAAGGAGGGGATCAACACGCCAATGCGCGGTTTTTGAGTTGAGCGTGCCTCATCGCTGTCGGTGAAGTTAACTTCTTTCATCACCTGGGCAATTTTCGCGGCGGTTTCGGCCGCCACCTTTTCCGGCGTACGCAGATAGCGGCTGACGGTCATTTTGGTCACACCGGCGAGCAGTGCAATGTCCTGCAGCGTGACGCGTTGGTTCTTCATCAGAATGCCTTAACAGGATGGAGCGGAAAGATGGCTAATCCTGCCATGTTAACAAATCGATCTGGTGATAACAATCGACGCGGTAAAGTATAAAGTACATATTTTTCAATGAAATATAGTAATTTCCTGCCCCGGGTGAATGCGTGGCTTCACGTTAAAGGTAACAGCTTTTAGTAACACTGTTTTAAGTGATCTTTATCACATTTTTACCGACGACGATCCGCTGAGATAGGCGTCAGTCCTATCTGAATGACATTGCCGGGGAACGTTATGAACACCTTATTTTCACTGGATAACAAAAAAATACTGATTACCGGCGCTTCTCGAGGCATTGGTTTTCTGCTGGCTCGTGGCCTGGCGCAGTATGGCGCCCATATTCTGGTCAATGCCACCACTCAGGAAAACGCCCAGCGTGCGGTTGAAACACTGCGCCGTGAAGGGTTCCGCGCCGATGCGGCGGCTTTCGACGTCACCGACTCACAGGCTATTCATGCCGCGATAGAAAAAATCGAGGCGGAAAGCGGCGGGATTGATGTGTTGATCAACAACGCCGGTATTCAGCGGCGTCATCCGTTTACCGAATTTCCGGAAAAAGACTGGGACGACATTATCGCCGTCAACCAGAAGGCGGTATTTATGGTGTCACAAGCCGTAGCGCGCCATATGGTGCAGCGCCAGAGTGGCAAAATCATCAATATCGGCTCGATGCAGAGCGAACTGGGCCGCGACACCATCACGCCGTATGCCGCCTCCAAAGGGGCGGTAAAAATGCTGACACGCGGCATGTGCGTTGAGCTGGCACGCTACAACATTCAGGTCAATGGTATCGCGCCAGGCTATTTCAAAACCGAAATGACCCAGGCGTTGGCGGACAACCCGGAATTTACCGCCTGGCTGACCAAGCGTACCCCAGCCGCCCGCTGGGGTGATCCGCAGGAGCTGATCGGCGCGGCGGTGTTCCTGTCGTCCAAAGCCTCGGATTTTGTTAATGGTCATCTGCTGTTTGTCGATGGCGGCATGTCCGCTGCGGTCTAGCCGCCTGCTCAAGGGAAATCATGATGAAAATTCAAACCCAATCCTGCGTGGTGAACGGCAAATATGACGTGGCGGTGGTGGAGCAGGAAGTGGATTATCAGGGGATCGGCACGCTGGTGAAAATCACCCGTGGCGGCATCTGCGGTTCCGACCTGCATTATTACCAGGAAGGCAAAGTCGGCAGTTTTCAGGTGCGGCAGCCGATGGTGCTCGGCCATGAGGTGATCGGTGAAGTGGTGGCCAGTGATACAGCGCGGCTGCCGGTGGGCCAGAAGGTGGCGTTAAACCCCAGTAAACCCTGTGGGCAGTGCAAGTATTGCCTGGCGAGTCAGCAAAACCAGTGTACCCAAATGCGTTTCTTCGGCAGCGCGATGTATTTCCCGCATGTTGACGGTGCCTTTACTCAGTACAAGGTGGTCGATAGCGCCCAGTGCATTGCCTTCGATGCCGATCGCGATGAAAAGGTGATGGTGTTTGCCGAACCCCTGGCGGTGGCGATCCACGCGGCGAAACAGCCGGGTGAGGTTAAAGGAAAAAGGGTGTTTGTTTCCGGCGTCGGTCCGATTGGCTGCCTGCTGGTGGCGGCATTGAAGGCGCTGGGCGCCGACGAAATTGTCTGTGCCGATCTCAGCCCGCGTTGCCTGGATATTGCCCAGAAAATGGGGGCGACCCGTTGTCTGCATGCCGGCAATGACGATTTTAGCCTCTATCTGCAGGAAAAGGGGGTCTTTGATATCGCTTTTGAAGTTTCCGGCCACCCGTTGTCGTTGCAGCGTTGTCTGGAAGTCACCCGCGCCAAGGGTACGGTAGTGCAGGTAGGCATGGGTGGCAGTTTCCCTGACTTCCCACTGATGTTGCTGATCGCCAAGGAGTTGACTCTGCTGGGATCGTTTCGTTTTGTTGAAGAGTTTGATTTGGCGGTGGCCTGGTTGGCCGAGGGGATCGTCAATCCGTTGCCGCTGCTGTCGGCCGAGTTTGATAATCAGCAACTGGCACAGGCGTTGGCCTTTGCCGGTGACAAGAGTCAGGCGGCCAAGGTACAGCTGGTGTTCTGATTTTAGCCGATAGTCTGATGGCGAACAGCGGCGATCCTTGTCTATAGTTAAGGGCCGTTTCATTTTTTATCACGGAGAACTTAACATGGCGAGAAATACGGATGCGAATCAAACCACGCTCGATGACGATCTGAGAATGCTGAGCGACACGCTGGAAGAAGTGTTGAAGTACTCCGGCGATCGCGCCGATCAGGCCTATATTGACATCAAGGCTCATGCCGAAGAGGCGTTGAGCGAGGTCAAATCGCGGCTGGCTGACTCTACCGAGTCCTACTATGCGCGAGCCAAGGACGCGGTTTGCCGCACCGACGGTTACGTGCGTGAAAACCCATGGCACAGCGTGGGCATCGGCGCGACGGTCGGTCTGGTGTTGGGCTTGCTGTTGGCGCGTAAATAACGTCGATGGGAAAGTGGGCGTGGCAACCGCCGCGCCCTGACGTTTACTGCCCCAGCGTGACCTCCACCTGATGGATTTTCCCATCGTCCAGCAGTGTGATCACGGCCTCCGGCTGTTTTTCACCGTCGACAGTCACCTGCGCATCTCCCTGTCCCTGGCGAACGGTCAACTGATACTCGCTGCCACCTTCCCGATAGTTAACCGTCACCTGCGGCCAGTCGGCCGGCAGACGGGTGTTGACGGTCAGCCGATCGCCATGGCGTTTCAGCCCCAGCAGAGACTCGAGGATCAGCCGGTACATCCAGCCAGCCGAACCGGTATACCAACTCCAGCCGCCACGGCCAACATGCGGTGCCACCGCGTAAATATCGGCGGTGACCACGTAAGGCTCGACCTTGTAGCGCTCGGCGGCAGTGCTGTCCAGGCTATGGTTGATCGGGTTGATCAGCGCCATCAATTCCCAGGCGCGTTCAATGTTGCCCATCTCGGCGAAGGCCATCACCGCCCATACGGCGCCGTGGGTATACTGGCCGCCATTTTCCCGCACGCCGGGCAGATAGCCGCGAATATAGCCAGGATTAGGGCCGTTGCCGTCAAACGGCGGGGTCAGCAATTTAATCAGACCGGCCTGATCGTCGACCAGGTGTTTGTCCAGTGACTGCATGGCCTGCAGGCTGCGTGGCTGATCGCCTGCCCCGGACAGCACAGACCAGCTCTGGGCGATGGCATCGATACGGCACTCGGCCGACTGATGAGATCCCAGCGGTTCCCCACTGTCAAAATAGCCCCGGCGATACCATTCGCCGTCCCAGGCGTGGTCGCGCAGATTATCGCGCAGGGTGGCGGCTTGTTGACGACACTGCGTGGCCAGGTCGGCGTCGTTACGGCGTTGCGCCAGTTCGCCGTAGCGCTGCAGAATATGGAACAGGAAGAAACCAAGCCACACGCTCTCACCGCGGCCCTCCAGGCCCACCATATTCATGCCATCGTTCCAGTCACCGGCGCCCATCAGCGGCAGACCGTGTTCACCGAAGGTCAAGCCGTGTTTCAACGCTCGCACGCCGTGCTGGTACAGGGTTTCCTGCGTTGCACTCAGGGCCGGCTGTTCGTAGGACGATTCCTCGCCTGGCGCCAGCTTGCGTGCCTCCAGATAACCTACCTGTTCATCCAGAATGCTTTGATCGTCGGTGGCGTCCAGATAGTGACAAATCGCCAGCGGTAGCCACAGATAGTCATCTGAACAGCGCGTGCGCACCCCATTACCCTGTGGTGGGTGCCACCAGTGCTGCACATCGCCTTCGACAAACTGGCGTGAGGCGCACAGCAGGATCTGTTCTCGCAGGCGTTCAGGAGCGGCGTGGGTCAATGCCAGCGTATCCTGAAGCTGATCGCGGAAGCCAAAGGCACCGCCGGATTGGTAGTAACCGCTGCGCGCCTGAATTCGGCAGGACAGGGTCTGGTACAGCAGCCAGCCGTTGGCCAACAGATCGACGGCCGGCTGCGGCGTGCCGATCTGCACCTTGTTGAGAATGCCGTCCCAATGCGCTGCTACCTGCTGCAGTTCATCCTGCAGGCTGTCTTCCCGCAGGTAATTTTGCAGCAGCGCCTGGGCCTCATCGGCGTTTTGCCCCAGGCCGAGGGCGAATACAAAGCTGCGCTGATCGCCGTCGATCAGGCTGATGGCCGACTGTACCGCACCACAGGGATCCATGGCTGCGCCTACCTTGCCAGACAGCCGTCGCAGCTTCAGCACCGCCGGGTTGGTTAGCGATCCGTTGCGGCCAATAAATTCACGCCGATCGCCGCTGATCGAACAGTGCACACCGGTCACGCCAAAGAAAGCCGTGCGTTCCGATCCGCTGCTGCCGTAGTGGTTGGTGGCCAGGATCCCGCAGCCGCTCTCGGGCGTTGCCGCCTGGGTGACGATGTGCATGGCGGATTTTTGCCGCAGATCGCCGAGGATAAATTCCACGTAGCCGGTGGCAGACAGTTTGCGGGTGCGCCCGGAGGTGTTGGTCAGCGTCAGCAGGAACAGTTTGACCGGTGCCTCTTTGGCCACCAGCACGGTGAGCTGGCTGTCGATGCCGTTTTCGCGGTGATCAAACACGCTGTAGCCGAAACCGTGGCGGGTCAGATAGTGACCGCGGCCGCGGGCGGGCAACGGTGTGGGTGACCAGAAATGGCCATTCTCTTCATCACGCAGATAGAAGGCTTCCCCGCTGCGGTCACAGATCGGATCGTTGTCCCACGGTGTCAGGCGGTATTCATGGGCGTTTTCGTACCAGGTGTATGCCTGACCGCTTTCCGAGATCACCGAGCCGAACATCGGGTTGGCGATCACGTTTGACCAGGGCGCGGGGGTGATTTTGCTTTCATTCATCGCAATCACATATTCACGACCATCCTCCGAGAAGCCACCGAGGCCGTTATAGAACTGCAGTGCGTCAATGGCGGGCAACTGCGGTGAATGCAGGTTGCGCGGCAAATTGTCCACCGTGGCCAGTTTCGACGAGGCGGTCACCGGCGACAGCGGTTGCTGCAGAATTTGCGGCAGTTGCAGGCGCTGATTGAGCTGTTCGGTCAGTCCACCGCGGCGATCGTCGAGATAAATCCGCGCCACGCTGAGCAGCAGGCGGTGATCATCCGGTGACATATGTTCGCTGGTGCGCACGAAGATGCCGCCGGGCTTGTCGGTCTGGGTAGATTCCATCCCGGCGGCGATCAGGCTCATGATCTGATTTTGCAGCTCCTGGCGGTAGCCGCCGACGTCTTCGTTGAGGATCACCAGATCCACCTGCAGCCCTTTCAGACGCCAGTAGTTGTGCGCCTGGATCAACTGCTGCACCAGCTCGATATTTTCACCGTCGGTGACGGTCAGCAGCACAATAGGCAGATCGCCGGAGATCGAATGTCCCCACAGCCCTGACTGGCCACGGCGGTTTTGAATGATCTCGTTGCTGGCGGCACGCATTTCCTGCGCCGGGAATACCACCGCGCTGGCCAGGCGATTGAACAGGTTGGCGTCTTCCTCATTGGCATTCAATTGGCGCAGTACCACCTGGCTGTGTGACCAGGCCAGTTCAAACACGCGGTCCGCCAGATGACGGTCGCGGTATTTTTCCAGCATCGCCAGGCTGCTGACGCGGTCTTCACAGACGCCATAGAAAATATCTAGCGTCAGCGGCACGTTCGGTTCCAACACCACGCGCTGGCGAATAGCGATGATCGGGTCAATCACCGGACCGGCGCTGTTGCTCAGCGGCGTATTTTGATACAGGGCCTGGGGGTTGGCCGGGGTACGACCACGGCCGATAAATTTGGCACGGTCGGTTTCAAACGACGTTTGGCTGGTGCGGCCCTGTACCGTCATCATGTGCAGCAACCACGGGCATTTCTCTTGCGGTTCGCGTGGGCGGCGGTGGCACAAAATGGCGTCCTGATCCGCCAGCAGCTCAGTTTGCACAAACAGGTTGCTGAAGGCCGGGTGAGCCAGATCGTTACCGGCCGGTGCCAGCACCACTTCCGCATAGCTGGTGACTTCGATAGTCCGCGGCTGTTTACCACGGTTGATCAGCGTCACCCGGCGTAGCTCGATATCATCCTCCGGCGACACTACGATCTGCGTTTTGACCGACAACGCGCCCTGCTGGCGCTGGAACTCGGCGCCGGCATCGTTGAATACGGCGCTGTACCCCTTGGCCGCACCGCCGATCGGTTGCCAGGTATTACTCCATACCTCGCCGGTTTGCGGATCGCGCAGGTAGCAGAACGCGCCCCAGTTATCGCAGGTGGCATCTTCACGCCAGCGGGTCAGCGCCAGGTTCTGCCAGCGGCTGTAGCTGCCGCCCGCCTGGGTCAGCATCAGGTGATAATTGACGTTGGACAGCAACTGTACTTCCGGGATCGGCGAGTCCACCCGGTTGAATTCGCGTGCGGCGAAGCTGGCCGGGGTAATGGTGCCCTCATGGGTTTCGAAGTGGCGGCGGGTGCTGTACAGCTCAACCGCATCCGGCACCCGTTCTTGCAGCAGCAGGCGTGTCGACTGGAATGCCGGATAGTCAGCAAAGCGCGCCACCATCGGCGCATCCAGCAGCAGGTGCGACAGGGCCAGGAAGCTCATGCCCTGATGGTGCGCCATATAAGAACGAATAATTACGTACAACTGGCCGCGGCTCAGGCGGGCAGTGGTGTAATCCAGCGCCTCGTAGAAACCATAGCGGCCTTTGGCGCCGTTTTGTTCCAACGTGACCAGGTTATTGCAGGCGGCGTGCGGATCGACAATCAACGCCATCAGCGTGGCGTAAGGTGCGACCACCATATCGTCACCCAGCCCGCGTCTCAGGCCCAGTCCGGGCACACCAAAAGCATGATACTGGTAGTTCTGATCGGCATCGAAGCCAAAGTAGCCGGATTCGGAAATGCCCCAGGGCACGCCGCGTTCCTTGCCCCAGGCAATTTGCCGTTCCACCGCCGCCCGGCACATTTGCACCAGCAGCGAATCGGGGTAGGCGGGCATCACCAACTGTGGCATCAGGTATTCAAACATCGAACCGCTCCACGACATCAGCGCCGGTTCACGGTCGATCACAGTAAACAAGCGGCCAAGCGCAAACCAACTGCGCTGCGGTACCTGGTTAGTGGCGATAGCGACGTAGTTGGTCAGGCGGATCTCCGATGCCAGCAGATCGTATTTACTGCTGTCCATCCGGTTTTGATCGCAGTTAAAGCCGACGGTCAGTAAATGGGTCGATTCGTCATACAGGAAGTGGAAGTCCATCTGCGCCATTTTTTCCAGCCGCTGCTGCAGGCTGTACAACTGGGTCAGTCGTTCCTGCGCCAGGGCGCTGGCTGCATCTAGCTGGCTCTGCTGCTCCGGCGACAGCTTCAATGTTTCCGGTGGGTTAGCCAGCCAGTGCAGGCTGGGCACCTGTTCCAGTTCTGACAGACCGTCGCTCAGCCAGTCGCACCACTGCGCCCATTCGGCACAGAGTTCGTTGAGCTGCTGATGCAGAGCGCCGGCCCAGCGTTGGGTTTCTTCATCGTGATTCAGTGCCGGCTCTTGCAGCCCGTTGCTGTAATTGCGCATGGCATTCAGCTCCGCCAGCAGGGCGGCGGGGTGGCTATGGTGCGCTCGCTCCCAGTGATTGCGCAGCTTCGACAGGTTTTTCGGCGTAGCGTTACCCCAATGTTGCTCCAGCAGTTGCAAACTGTCGCCCAGCCCGGCCAGCATCTGTTGCGGGTCAATGACCGGTTGGTGGGCCAGGGCCGGTAGGCCGGCGCTGAGGGTCAGCAGGTGACCGGCCAGGTTGCCGCTGTCGACGCTGGAGATATAACGCGGGGTCAGAGGTTCCAGCGTGCGAGTGTCGTACCAGTTGTACAGGTGGCCGCGATAGTGTTCCATGCGGTCCAGGGTATTGAGCGTCAGTTCGATACGCCGCAGTGCCTCACTGAGCGTCAGATAACCAAAGTCATAGGCAGTGAGGTTCGCCAGCAGCGACAGCCCGATATTGGTCGGTGAAGTGCGGTGCGCGACGACCGGCTCCGGTATTTCCTGATAGTTATCCGGCGGCAGCCAGTTTTCCTGCTGATTGACGAAGGTATTGAAGAAGTCCCAGGTCTGGCGGCTGGTATGGCGCAGGAAGCGCCGCTGTTCGTCGTTAATGGCGGTTTTACTGCGCTGGGGTTCGTGGCTGAGAGAGCACAGCAGCAGCGGCGCCAGCATCCACAGGGCGGCCAGCGGCAGAGTGATAAACAGCGCCATCGGGTTATGCATCAGGGTGAATAACAGCAGGACCAGGCCGGTCAGTGGGTTGATCCACATCGCGCGGTAGAAGTTTTTCAGCGTGACCTGCTGGCGGGCTTTGGATTGATCGTAGCTGGTCCACTCCTGCAGGTTGCGTTGAGTGATCAGCAACCGCCAGAGGGTAACGGCAATCGCTTTCAGGCTGTACAGCGTTTCATGCGGCAGCGTGGCCAGCCGCAGTCCGACCTGTGACAGTCGGCGCAATGAGCCTTTCAGCGCCAACAGCAGGTGCTGCAGGAACGGCCTGCGCGGGGGTTTGCGAACAATGTCCTGCACCAACGCCAACAGGGTCGGCAGCAGCAGAATAATGGCAAACACCCCCAGCCAGTAACGGGTATTCGGCAGCCAGACGAAGCCGCAAAACAGCAGCAACAACAGGCTGGGTGCCGTCAGGCTGCGACGCAGGTTATCGAACAATTTCCAGCGTGACAGGGTGCTCAGCGGGTTGGCGGTACGGCTGCCGTCTGCGGTTTTCACCCGTGGCAGCAACCAGTTGAGCAGTTGCCAATCACCGCGGATCCAGCGCGAACGTCGTGCCACGTCTACCAGATAATTACTGGGATACTGCTCATACAGCAGCACGTCACTCAGCAGGCCGGAGCGGGCATAACACCCCTCGAGCAGGTCGTGGCTCAGCACCAGATTCGGCGGACAGGTTCCCTTCATGCTGTGCGAGAACACGTCTACGTCGTAAATCCCCTTACCGATAAACGAACCTTCGCCAAACAAATCCTGATAGATATCCGAGGCCATCAATGTGTAAGGATCGTTGCCCGGCGTACTGCTGCACAGCGCGGCGTAACGGCCCTGACCATAGCTTGGGATCTCCTCGGCCATGCGTGGCTGCAGGATGGCATAACCTTCCACCACCCGTTGCTGACGCGCGTCATACTGAGGCTGATTGAGTGGATGGGCCATGGCGGCAATTAACTGGTGGGCGCTTTCACGCGGCAATACGGTATCGCTGTCCAGGGTGATGACGTATTTGACGTTTTTCAGCACTTCCAGCCCGTCGCCAATCTGGGTGCAGAAGGCGTTGCCACGGTTGCGCAGCCAGTCGTTCAGTGCATTCAGTTTGCCGCGCTTACGCTCCAGCCCCATCCACACGCCCTGTTTTTCGTTCCACTCACGGTTGCGGTGAAACAGGTAAAAATGGCTGGGTCCTTCGCAAGGGTAGCGCCCGTTCAGCGCTTCCATTTGCCGGCTGGCATAGGCCAGCAGTTCGGCATCGTCTGCGTGCTGCTGTTGAGGGGCATCGTTGAAGTCGGTAAGCAGGGCAAAGTGCAAATGTTTCATCGCGTTGCCCAGATAGCAGACTTCAAGTGCATTGATCAGCTTATCGACGCCACTTTTGCTGTCAATCAGCGTCGGTATCACCACCAGGCTGCGGAACTCGGCCGGAATGCCGCAGGAGAAATCGAGCCTCGGCAACGGTTGTGGGGTGCGGCTGCGGGTAGTGACCTCGCTGAGCAGGTTTAGCACAAATTGGCTGATGACGATCGCCATGGGGAAAAACAACAGCGCCAGCCCCCAACTGATACCGGTGCTGTAAGCGTGGCGCAGCAGCTCGGCGCAGCAGGCGGTGGTGATCAGGCTCAGACTGCCGAGCCAGGAAAGCAGCGGCGCCTGACTCAACGCATGGCGCAGCCTGGTAATACGGCCCAGGTGCACATCAAGCTGTTGCTCCAGCTCCGGGCGACCATCGTCAATCAGGTAATAGCCGATGTGGTTGCAACGTGGATCGCTGGAGGGAATTTCAGCCGCAATGCGCGCCATATTCAGCACATGCTGGGCAACCTGCACTTCATTGTGTGGGCAATGCCGCGCCAGCATTTCAATCACGTGGCGGTAGTTGTCACGGGTGGTGAAATGCATCAACGGGTAAACCCCGGCCGGATCCTGACGCAGGGTTTGTTCCACCTGGCTCATGGTTTCGACAAATTCAGCCCAGTCCATTTCGCTCAGTTGGCGCAGGCCGGAAATGCTGTTGCTGACCGACAGCTGGCTGACCGCCAACTGCTGGTTAAAGCGGTGGATCAATTCGTCGGAGGTCAGGCCGACTTCCGCCAGCCGCTGCTCCACCCAGGTGAGCGGCAACGCCAGCATGGTGCCGTGGCCCTGCAGACGGCGAACCAGCTCGGCGACGAAGGCACTGGTCCGCGGGGGATTGGATCGCGCCATGTCGGCAATCACCACGATCAGATTGGCCGGATCGTTTTCCGCCGATTCCAGCATTTTAGTCACCCAACTGTCGGCCAGATTGCGTTCCTGCTGCGACTGTGCCACCTCAACGCTGACGCGCCGCAGGTTTTCGATCAACGCCAGGCGTAACATTCCGGGCAGCGCCCAGAGTTCCCCCAGCGTCAGATTGACCTCTTTTTGATAGGCAGCAATATAGCGCGTGAGGCTCTCGGCATCCCAGCGGCCGTCGCCGTGTGCAATGGCTTCCGAGGCGACGTCATAGATGCGCGGACAGTTATGCGGCGGGCCCAATTGCGGCAGGCCACGGCCGAAGGTTTTCGGCAGATGATGGCGTACGACGCGGATTTGTTCTTCGATCAGATAGTAGTTATCCAGCAGCCATTCGCCGGCGGGGGTCATGCTGGCTTTCTTGCCATTGCTGAGTTGATGGCAGCTTTCCGCCAGGATGCGCTCGTTATCATCCAGTCGTTTCAGCAAGTAGTAGGGAGTCTTACGCGTCGCCAGCTTATGGGAACGCGCCAGACGTTGGCCATAGCGTTCCATTTGATCGACAGAAAACAGCTCGGCCTTGATCGTTCCGCCGCTAGGCTCGGGTTCGCCCTTGCCGCGCCGGGCAGGTAAAGATTTTACTTTCGGTGTTCTGCGTTGTTTTTTTAACCAATTGATTAATATTTCTTTCACACAAAAGCTCCTTACATCTGACCCAAAGGGCAGCCGGTGAAACCGCTGGGAGATCGTGAATATCCTGTTTTTAGCGCCGGGCAGATTTGGCGTGGGTTCGCAGCAGGCAGGAACATGCCTTCTCAGTATAGCTGCATAATGGCGTGCTGGCCGTTTTTTGAGCTAATTGTTTAATTTTAATAAACAATTAAAGGCCGCTGAGGTTGATCTCCAACGCTATTTTTCCGCCGTCCCGTCTTGATTTGCCGTATAATTCCCTACATTAAGCTTGGTTATTGAGGTGGTCGTGGAACAACTTTCGGGATTGCTGAGGCGGTTACGCCAGCAGCTTGAACAACATTTGCCTGCTGTGGGCGGTTTCCGGCAGCTTTCACTTCCGGTACCGGCACCGTTAGCCGGCCATTTGCTGGAGTGGCTGGCGGCGCAGCCGGCATTCCCGCAGTTTTACTGGTGTCATCGTGATGGGCATGAGGAGGCGGCAGTCTGCGGCGCAGTGCGTCAGTTTAGCCAGCCACGGCAGGCACAGGCATTTCTCAGGGAGCATGAGGGAGCACGGGTATGGGGGCTGAATGCTTTTGACGGTATGGCCCATTTATTTTTGCCACGGCTGGAGATCCTGAGCCGTGACGGTGAAACACAATTAACCCTGAATCTGTTTTCTGCCAGCTCGCTGCGTGAAGATGCGGCGTTAGCCGGCCACTGGCTGGAGCAACTCTCGGTGGCAAGGCCCATCACGCCATTAAAGGCGCAGGTGACCCAGGTGCAGCATCAACCGGATAGTGCTGGGTGGGAAATCATGCTGCACGACACGCTACAAGCGATAGGTCGGCAACAGATGGAGAAGGTGGTGTTAGCGCGCAGCACGTTACTGACGCTGGATTGCCCGCTGTCTGCACCGGCGATGATGGATGCCAGCCGCCGCGTAAACCACCGTTGCTACCACTTTATGCTGCGCTTTGATGCAGATTGTGCCTTTCTTGGCTCGAGCCCGGAAAGGCTGTATCTGCGCAACGGCCGTCATTTGCAGACGGAGGCGCTGGCGGGCACCGTGGTCAATCACCCCAATCGACAGCAGGCTCAGGCGCTGGCGCAGTGGTTGTTGCAGGATGGCAAAAACCAGCATGAGAATCTGCTGGTGGTGGATGACATCTGCCAGCGTCTGCAAGGGGGAGCCGATGCGGTGGATGTGTTGCCGCCGGAAGTGGTGCGCTTGCGTAAGGTGCAGCATCTGCGGCGTCGTATTGAAGGCCGGCTCAACCAGGGTGACGATGTCGATTGTTTGCAGCGCTTGCAGCCCACGGCGGCGGTCGCCGGACTCCCACGCCAGGCGGCCCGCGAGTTTATTCTGCAACATGAACCTTTCGACCGTGGCTGGTACGCCGGATCTGCCGGTTACCTGTCTTCTTCCCGCAGTGAGTTTTGTGTGTCCCTGCGCTGTGCACAGCTCGATGACCAAGGGTTGTGGCTGTATGCCGGTGCGGGCATCGTGGCCGGTTCTGACGCTGCCGCAGAGTGGCAGGAAATTGAAAACAAGGCTGCCGGGTTGCTGAGCTTGCTGCAACCCTAAGCCTGGCCTGAATTTCCCTGCGGTTGTTCTGGATTCATTGAGAGAATGGCGCGGTGAGTGTAAACTGTTTGTGATTTTTATGTTTATTTTTTGTTCAAAATCAATTGATTGTCTATCATAAAGTCACCGGGATATACGGCGTTTTTGCGCTGGCGCAAAAGTCGTAAAGATAACTACTCATATAATGCAGAACATCATTTTTGGCACGCCGCCGATTGGCGGGGCCAGGGGACGATTCTGTTAACCGACTTGTGAGCGAATTATGTCGACAAGTGTTTTTAATCGCCGGTGGGCGGCGTTGCTGTTGGAAGCGCTGGCCCGCCATGGAGTGCGACATGTCTGTATCGCTCCGGGGTCACGCTCCACGCCGTTGACGCTCGCGGCGGCGGCTAACAAGTCTTTTATCTGCCATACCCATTTTGATGAACGCGGGCTGGGCCATCTGGCGCTTGGCCTGGCGAAGGCATCGCGGGAGCCGGTGGCGGTGATCGTCACTTCCGGTACCGCGGCAGCCAATCTTTACCCTTCCCTGATCGAAGCCGGGCTGACCGGTGAACGGCTGGTGTTTCTCACCGCCGATCGGCCGCCTGAACTGATCAACTGCGGTGCCAACCAGGCGATCCGCCAAAATGGTCTGTATGCCAGCCACCCGGCGCTGAGTATTGACCTGCCGCGCCCGACGACGGACATTCCTGCCCGTTGGCTGGTGTCCACCGTCGACAGCGCGATGGCGCGTCTTCAGCACGGCGCTTTGCATATTAATTGCCCGTTTGCCGAACCACTGTACGGCGGTGATGAGCAGCAGTATGCCGACTGGTCGGCGACGCTCGGCGACTGGTGGCAAGACAGTCGTCCCTGGCTGCGGGAAATGGATCCGCACCAGGTGCTCAAGCAGCCGGACTGGTTCTTCTGGCGGCAAAAGCGTGGCGTGATAGTGGCGGGGCGCATGAGCGCGGAAGAGGGCGAGCAACTGGCCCAATGGGCCGAGCTGCTCGGTTGGCCGCTGATTGGTGACGTACTGTCTCAGACCGGGCAGCCGCTGCCTTGCGCCGATTTATGGCTGGCTCAGCCACAGGCGCAAAAGCTGCTGGCCGATGCGCAGTTGGTGGTGCAGTTCGGCAGCAGCCTGACCGGCAAGCGCCTGTTGCAGTGGCAGGAGCAGTGTCGGCCGCAGGAGTATTGGCTGATCGACGATTTACCGGGGCGGCTCGATCCGGCTCAGCATCGTGGACGTCGCATTCGTGCCAGCGTGGCGCAGTGGCTTGAACTGCACCCGGCGCAACCGCGTTCCCCGTGGGCCGATGAGTTGACTCGGCTGGCGGACAACGCGCTGGATGCCGTCTCCGGCCATTTGGTTAACCGCTTTGGTGAGGCGCAGTTAGCCCACCGACTGCCGGAATTACTGCCGGAAAACGGCCAACTGTTCCTCGGCAACAGTCTGATCGTGCGGTTGATTGATGCATTGACCCGCTTGCCGGCCGGTTACCCGGTATTCAGCAATCGCGGGGCCAGCGGTATCGATGGCCTGATCTCCACGGCGGCAGGTGTGCAGCGGGCAACCGCCAAACCGACGCTGGCGGTAGTGGGGGATCTCTCCGCGCTGTATGACTTGAACGCGCTGGCGTTGCTGCGCCAATGTTCTGCACCGACGGTGTTGATCGTAGTGAATAACAACGGCGGCCAGATTTTCTCACTGTTGCCGACGCCGGAAGAAGATCGGCAGCGGTTTTACTGCATGCCGCAGGACGTAGAATTCAGCCATGCGGCGGCGATGTTCCAGCTGGCTTACGCCCGCCCGGAAAATTGGGGGCAACTGCTGCAGGCGGTGGAACAGGGCTGGCGCCATAGTGGTGCCACGCTGATTGAGCTGCAGGTGCCGCCGAGTGATGGCGCGCAGACGCTGCAGCATCTGGTGCAACAGATGGCGGAGCAATGATGCTGGCAACCAAAGTATTGCAACAGGGTGAGGCCGATCGCCCATGGCTGATCTGGCTGCACGGCCTGTTGGGCAATAATAATGAATGGCGAGTGATTGCTTCACGCTGTCCGGAGTGGCCATCGCTGGCGATCGACCTGCCCGGCCACGGGGATTCCGTTGCGGTTGTCTGCACCAGCTTTGACGATATCAGCGCGCAGATCAGCGCCACCCTGCAAATGCACGGTATCGAACGCTATTGGCTGGTGGGCTATTCGCTGGGCGGACGTATTGCTATGTATCACGCCTGTCACGGTGAAACCCGTGGCTTGCAGGGCATTATTATTGAAGGGGGCAACCCCGGCTTGGCCGATGCGGCACAGCGCGAGCAGCGGTTGGCGCATGATGCCGCCTGGGCCGAACGTTTCCGCCGTGAGCCGCTCGCCGAGGTGTTGGCAGACTGGTATCAGCAGCCGGTGTTCGCCAATCTCAGTGCGGTACACCGTGAAGCGTTGATCGACGCCCGTTCTGACAATGCCGGCGCGGCCGTGGCGGACATGCTGGAAGCCACTTCGCTGGGCAGACAGCCCTCTCTGGCGCCACAGCTGCAACAACTGGCGGTGCCGCTGGTGGTGCTGTGCGGTGCTGACGATCACAAATTTCAACAGCTGGCACGCGATGCCGGGTTGCCGTTACGCATCGTGCCGCAGGCCGGGCATAACTCGCACCTGGCCAATCCGCAAGATTTCGCCGCCGAGCTGCGCACTTTTCTCGTTAACCCTGGTTAAAGGAACAGAACATGCTCTATCCGAATGAAGAACAACTGTATGCCGCCATCGACTGGCAGGATTGCTCCGGTGATTTTGAAGATATCCTGTATCACAAGTCGAGCGACGGCATTGCCAAAATCACCATCAACCGCCCGCAGGTGCGCAATGCGTTCCGGCCGCATACGGTAAAAGAGATGATCGAAGCGCTGTCCAATGCCCGTTATGACGACGGGATCGGCACCATTATCCTTACCGGTGCCGGTGACAAGGCCTTTTGCTCCGGTGGCGATCAGAAAGTACGTGGCGACTACGGCGGCTATCAGGACGACAGCGGTGTACATCACCTGAACGTGCTCGACTTCCAGCGTCAGATCCGCACCTGTCCGAAACCGATTGTGGCGATGGTCGCCGGCTATTCGATCGGCGGTGGCCACGTGTTGCATATGATGTGTGACCTGACCATTGCGGCGGACAACGCCATTTTCGGCCAAACCGGTCCGAAAGTCGGTTCTTTCGACGGCGGTTGGGGCGCTTCTTACATGGCGCGTATTGTCGGTCAGAAGAAAGCCCGCGAGATCTGGTTCCTGTGCCGTCAATATGACGCTGCTGCGGCGTTGGACATGGGCCTGGTCAATACCGTGGTACCGCTGGCGGAGCTGGAAAAAGAAACCGTACGCTGGTGCCGTGAAATGTTGCAGAACAGCCCGATGGCGCTGCGCTGTCTGAAAGCGGCCCTGAACGCCGACTGTGACGGTCAGGCCGGTCTGCAGGAACTGGCGGGTAACGCCACCATGCTGTTCTATATGACTGACGAAGGCCAGGAAGGGCGCAACGCGTTTAACGAAAAGCGTCAGCCAGACTTCAGCAAATTCAAGCGTAATCCGTAATGAACACGGCTAGACGTAACGCGGCTGTTTACCGTTACAGCCTGCCGATGGACGCTGGCGTAGTGCTGCGCAACCAGCGGCTGAAAACCCGCGATGGTTTGCTGATCCATCTGCAGCAGGGTGAACAGGAGGGCTGGGGTGAGATCGCGCCACTGCCGGAGTTCAGCCAGGAAACGCTGGCGCAGGCCGAACAGGCCGCGCTGAGCTGGCTACAAAGCTGGCAAGGCGGAGCATTACCGGCAGAAAGCCCGTTACCTTCGGTGGCTTTCGGTACCAGCTGTGCGTTGGCGGAACTGGAGCAGCGGTTGCCGCTGCAGGCCGATTACCGTAAGGCGCCGCTGTGCACCGGTGACCCCGATGAGCTGTTCGAGGTATTAACCGCCTTGCCGGGGGAAAAGGTCGCCAAGGTGAAGGTCGGGCTGTATGAAGCGGTGCGCGACGGCATGATCGTCAACGTGCTGTTGGAAGCCCTGCCGGATCTCCGACTGCGGCTGGATGCCAACCGCAGTTGGACGCGAGCCAAGGCCGATGGTTTCGCTAAATACGTCAACCCGGTGCTGCGTGACCGTATTGCTTTCCTTGAAGAACCTTGTAAAACCCGCGATGAATCGCGGGATTTCGCTAAGGTGACCGGCATTGCCATTGCCTGGGACGAAAGCGTCCGCGAGGCCGATTTTGTGGTGCAGGCGGAACCGGGCGTGGCAGCGATAGTGATTAAGCCGACGCTGGTCGGCAGCCTGAGCCGTTGCCGCTCGCTGGTGGAACAGGCCCATGCGGTGGGGTTGACGGCGGTGATCAGTTCCAGCATTGAATCCAGCCTGGGGCTGACGCAGTTGGCGCGCATCGCACACTGGCTGACGCCGACCACCGTGCCTGGACTCGACACGCTGGATCTGATGCAGGCACAGCTGCTGCGGCGCTGGCCGGACAGCAAGCTGCCGTTACAGGATCTGCAAGCGCTGGAGTGTTTATGGCGCAGTTAAATGACTGGCCGTGGCGATATTGGGCGCAGCGGCGTCCGCAGGCGACGGCGCTGATTGTCGGTCATCAGCCGGTGAGCTGGCTGGTGTTACGGCGTCAGGTGGATAAGCTGGCGGCGGATTTTCAGTATCAGGGGGTAGAGCCCGGTTGCGGCGTTGCGCTGTGTGGCAAGAACAGTTATCCGCTGTTGTTGGCCTATCTGGCGCTGCTGCAGTGCGGTGCGCGACTGCTGCCTCTGAATCCGGCGCTGCCTGCTACCCTGCTGGCGACGATGTTGCCCGAGCTGGATATCGATTTTGCCTTTAGCCCAGACGCGTTGCCGACCTTGCCGGCCACCGTTATCCGCTTAACGCCTCCTTCTACCGAACCCCGCTGGCTGAATCCGCCGCGCTGGGACGCCCAGCGGTTGGCCACGCTGACCCTGACTTCCGGCTCCAGCGGCAGACCGAAAGCGGCCGCACACAGTTTTGCCGGGCATCTGGCCAGCGCCGAAGGCGTGTTGCAGCTGATGGATTTTCAACCTCGGGATCGTTGGCTGCTGTCATTACCCTTGTTTCACGTGTCCGGGCAGGGCATTGTCTGGCGCTGGCTGACGGCGGGTGCCACGCTGGTGGTGCGCGATATGCACCCGCTGGCGGATGCTCTGGCGGGCTGTACCCATGCCTCGCTGGTGCCGACTCAGCTCTGGCGTCTGCTGGCGCAACCGCGGACAGGGCTGACGCTGAAAAAAGTGCTGCTGGGGGGCGCGATGATCCCGGTTGCGCTGACCGAGCAGGCGGAGGCCGTGGGTATCCGCTGCTGGTGCGGTTATGGGTTGACCGAGCTGGCTTCCACGGTGTGCGCCAAGCGCGCCGATGCACGGCCGGGTGTCGGCCTGCCACTGGCCGGCAGGGAAATTAAGCTGGTGGATGAAGAAGTGTGGATCCGTGCGCAGAGTCTGGCGTTGGGATACTGGCAGCAGGGCGCATTACTGCCGCTCGTTGATCCGCAAGGCTGGTTCCATACCCGCGATCGCGGCGTTATGGAGCAGGGTGAGCTGCGGATTATCGGTCGGCTGGACAACCTGTTTTTCAGCGGTGGAGAAGGCATTCAGCCGGAGGATATTGAGCGTGTGTTGGCAGCCCACCCGCAGATTTCACAGGTGGTGGTGGTTCCGGTGGACGACGCCGAGTTTGGCCAACGCCCGGTGGCGGTAATTGACAGTGAGCAGCCTCTTTCGCTGGAAGAACTGCTGGCCTGGTCGCAAGATCGACTGGTGAACTTCCAGCGGCCAATGGCGCTGTTGGCGATGCCGAATGCGTTGAAAGCCGGCGGCATCAAGATCTCACGCCGTCAGTTGCAGCAATGGGCGGCGGAGCAGATCTCCGGCCGATAAAAAAGGCCGCCTGAAGGCGGCCTGAACGATAAAGCTAGCGGGTTATTTCAGACCCAAAGCCTTGGCTACCCCGGCACCGTAGTTCGGGTGCACTTTGCTAAACAGATCAACCTGGCGGCGCTGAATTTGCTCCGGCACCTGCGACAGCTCACCGGCGATGCGGGTGAACATGCGCTGATGCTCTTCGGCGCTCAGCAGGTTGAACAGCGCGCGTGGCTGGCTGTAGTAATCATCGTCTTCACGGTGATTCCAATGGTCAGCCGCCCCTTCAATGCTCAACGGCGGTTCGCTGAAGTCCGGTTGCTCCTGGAACAGACCGAAGCTGTTCGGCTCGTAGGTTGCCCCGTTGCCGCTGTTGCCATCCACACGCATTGCACCGTCACGGTGATAGTTGTGGAACGGGCATTTCGGGCTGTTCACCGGGATCTGATGGTGGTTTACCCCCAGACGGTAACGGTGTGTATCCCCGTAAGAGAACAGACGACCTTGCAGCATTTTATCCGGAGAGAAACTGACGCCAGGGACCACGTTAGCCGGGTTCATCGCCACCTGTTCAACTTCGGAGAAGTAGTTTTCCGGGTTGCGGTGCAGTTCGAAGAAACCCACGTCAATCAGCGGGTAATCACCGTGCGGCCATACCTTGGTCAGATCGAACGGGTTGTATGGTGTCTGGGAGGCTTCGTGTTCCGGCATGATCTGGATTTGCAGTTTCCAACGTGGGAAATCACCCCGTTCGATGGCTTCATACAGATCGCGCTGTGAGCTTTCACGATCTTTGGCGATGATCGCTTCCGCTTCATCGTCCATCAGGTTCTCAATGCCCTGTTCGCAGCGGAAGTGGAATTTCACCCAGAAGCGTTCGTTGTTGGCGTTGATAAAGCTGAAGGCGTGGCTGCCGAAACCGTGCATATGACGGTAGGACTTCGGAATGCCTCGGTCGCTGAAGTCAATGGTCAGCTGATGCAGGCTTTCCGGTGACAGCGAGAAAAAATCCCACTTGTAGGTTGGATTACGCAGATTGGTGCGAGGATCGCGTTTGACCACGTGGTTAAGATCCGGGAATTTCAGCGGATCGCGCAGATAGAATACCGGCGTATCGTTACCCACCAGATCCCAGTTGCCTTCCTCGGTGTAAAACTTCATGGCGAAACCACGAATGTCACGTTCGGCGTCGGCGGCACCACGCTCACCGGCGACGGTGGAGAAGCGGATGAACATGTCAGTTTGCTTGCCGATTTCAGAAAAGATTTTTGCGCGGGTGTACTGGCTAATATCGTGGGTCACGGTGAAAGTGCCATAAGCGCCGGAGCCTTTGGCGTGCATGCGGCGCTCGGGGATCACTTCACGATCGAAATGGGCCAGCTTTTCCAGGAACCACACGTCCTGTAGCAGCATCGGGCCGCGTTTGCCTGCGGTGATCACGTTATTATTATCGACAACCGGTGCGCCGGCTGCGGTGGTCAGTCCTTTCTTGCTCATCACTTGCTCCTTATCGTATTGCAATCGAGTGAAGATTCGGGCGAATTAAGCGTTCATCATCATAATCCAGCAGGGGATGGTTACCCTGATGTCAATCAATGCCACTACTAGTTGTAGACCTATTGAACGCTCGCGGCAAATAGGTCTGAGTTATCGTTGCCATTGCCCCAGGAGAGATGAGCTTTGCTTGCAAAACTTTACATTTGTTTGATTAATTAAGGATTTATCCCTTAAAGACTGGTTGTGCTTTGGTATAGACTTGTGACCGTATTATTACGGGTTAACTCATATCATTCGCAATGGATGAAGCAGCAAGAGGGATAGATAATGAAAAAGACTTTGGTGGCCTGCGCAGCAAGTATGCTGTTCGTGACCGGTGCGGCGAGCGCTCTCAGCCTGTCGGGCGAGGCCGGGCAGCATTACACCAACCTTGGCTTTGGCCAGGACACCGGGACCACCGGGTTAGGGCTAACCGGCAACTGGGCGCGTAGCGATCATGACGGCAACGTCGGCAGCCTTGGGTTGAATTTCGGTCTGCCGCTTGGGCCGTTGACCGCTACGGTAGGTGGCAAGGCGCTGTACCTGAGCCCGAAAGACGGTAAAAGCGGTGGCGCACTGGCGTTGGGCGGCGGCCTGGACTGGGCTATCAACCGTTACTTCAGCCTGCATGGCGAAGGCTATTTTGCCCCGGACTCACTGACCAGCGGCGTGAAAGCCTATAACGAAGCCAGCGGTGGCCTGCGCTGGAATATTTTCCGTCCGCTCAGCGTGGATGTGGGTTACCGTTACATGAAGATGGAAGGAAAGGACGGACGTCGTGACAATACCCTGGCCGATGGGCCGTATGTGGGTGTGGGTCTGAGCTTCTGATACCAACAACAAAGGGGCCAATCGGCCCCTTTGTTTTATTGACCCATCTATTACCCTACCGCGGGCAAAATACCGCTGGCGATGCCCAACTGAATGGCAATCACCGTTATCCCGCAGACAAACACCAGTGCTAAGGCCGGTGTGCCACCCCAGACTCGGTATTTCGCCTGATGCTGCTGACGGGTTTTCCACACCAGCAGTGACGGCAATAACAGCGCCAGCACCGCCAGCGCGATGGCGGCAAAGCCCAGAGCCAACACAAAGCCACGCGGATAGAACAGGGCGAAGGCCAACGGTGGCAAGAAGGTAATGGCCCCGGTCTGCAGACGGCCCCGCACGTTATCCTGGCGCTTAAACAGATCAGCCAGGAAATCAAACAGCCCGAGTGCTACGCCAAGGAACGAAGTGGCCAGCGCCAGATCGGCAAACAGATGCACCGCCAGTTCAACATGTGGAGACGCCACAACGTCGCGGACTGCCTGCAACAGTCCATTCAGGCCGGCTTGCTGCGCCAAAATGCCCACGAAAGTGGTGGAACTGATGCTGCCGAGCGTCGCCAACTGCCAGAAAATATAGGCCACCAGCGGAATGGCACTGCCGATAATGAATACCCAGCGCAGCTTGCGGATATTGCCGCCCATGTAGTTAACAATGCTGGGCACGCTGCCGTGGAAGCCAAACGATGTGAAGATCACCGGGATGGCCGACAGCGCCAGCCCCTGTTCCAGCGGTAGGGTCATCAGGTTGGTTTGATGAATATTCGGTAACATCAGGCCCAGCATGACGATCAGGAACACCACTTTGGCGCTGAACAGGATACGGTTAAACAAGTCGACCGAGTGAGTGCCGATGCAGACGACGCCGCCCGCCACCAGTGTAAACAACAGCACGCCGAGCGTGGTAGGGAAGTCCTGCGAGGTCCATTGACTGATACTGGCCGCCAGCAATTCACCGGCGCCGCTGATATAGGCGGCGGTCAGGGCATACATCAGGAACATCATGCTGAAACTGGTCAGCCATTGGCCCCCGCCGCCAAGGTAGCGCTTTGCCAGAGTACCGAGGCCGGTATCCGCCTGTTCATGCTGATAAACCTCAACCAGCAGCAATGCGGTATAACACATCAACAACCACAGTCCGACCAACAGACCCAGCGTGACGCCAAAGCCGACACCGGCTGCCGCCAGTGGCATCGCCAACATCCCTGCGCCAATGGTGGTTCCTGCCACGATAAAAACACTGCCAAGCGTGCGATTTTTCACGTTTTTCTCTACCAGCCAAAGATTTTGTAAAATTATAGGTAACCCATGCTATGTGCGGCAGGATAGTGGATGGATTATTTTGTGTCAAACAGGCGTTACGGGGAGTGTTAACTTATATTTACACCTTGATAGGCCGCGTGATATCGCAAAAAAGTGCCTTCGGCAGAAATTATCCGCTAATGCCTAGTGAAAACTTATTTACGGGCTTCTATAGTGGAATGATCAGAAAATGTGGGAGAGATCAATGTTAAGGGTGGAGATGCTCAGCACCGGTGATGAGGTGCTGCACGGGCAAATTATAGATACCAACGCCGCCTGGCTGGCAGACTATCTGTTCCAGCAGGGTATGCCGATGAGCGGCCGCGAAACGGTGGGGGACAGTCTCTCCTCTTTGATCGAAATATTGCAGGAGCGCAGTCATATCGCCGATGTGTTGATCGTTAACGGGGGCCTGGGGCCGACCAGTGACGATCTCAGCGCGCTGGCGGCGGCCACCGCTTGTGGCGTTGAGCTGGTTGAACATGCTGAGTGGATCGCGCGTATTGAGGCTTATTTTGCCGAACGTGGCCGATCGATGGCGGCTTCAAACCGCAAACAGGCGCTGATCCCGGCTAATGCCGAGATGCTCGATAACCCGGTGGGTACTGCCTGTGGCTTCGCACTGAAGTTGAACCGGTGCACGATGTTTTTCACCCCTGGCGTGCCTTCTGAATTCAAAGTGATGGTCGAGCAGCAAATCGTACCGCGCCTGCGTGAGCGCTTTACCTTACCCGCACCCCCGCTGTGCCTGCGTTTAACCACCTTTGGCACCTCGGAGAGCGATTTGGCGGCTGAGCTGGACGGTATGCCGTTGCCGCCAGACGTGGTGATGGGCTATCGCTCTTCCAGCCCGATCATTGAACTGAAGTTGACCGGCCCGGTGACTCAGCGAGCCGCGATGGAGCAGGCCTGGGAACGGGTGCGTCAGGTGGCGGGGGATAACACTCTGTTTGAGGGGACTGTTGGCCTGCCGGCAGTATTGACGCAACGCTTGAATCAGCAGGGGTTGAAGTTGGCGCTGAGCGAACAGTTTAGCGCCGGCTTGATCAATCTGCAGTTACAGACTGAAGGTGCTCCGTTGGCCGGTGGCGAACTGTTGCCGTCGCACTGCGTGGAAACGCTGGAAACCACGCTGGCCCGTGCTCGTTCACTGGCCGAACTGACCGGGGCGCAACTGGCACTGGCGGTCAGTGCCATGAGCGGTGACCAGGTGAGCGTGGTACTGCATACGCCGAAAGGCGGTATTGGGCAGACGGTGCGTTACCAGGCATCGCGTCATGGTTTGCGTTTGCGGCAGGAGTCGGTGGCGATGCTGGCGCTGGACATGCTGCGGCGCTGGCTGAACGGTGGGTCAGTGTGCGGGAAAAACGGCTGGTTGGAGATTGTCGAGATTATTGAGTAGAGAATGCTTGATGGCAGTGATATATCCCTTATTAATCATAATATTATAAGGGGTTATCGCGTCTGGAATAGGCTGTTACAATCGCTGCGGGTGCTTGAGACTGTTCGTCTTGGGCATTGTGTGGCAAGGCGGATAGAAGAAAGCCCCAAACTGACTCTCAATCAGATTGGGGCTGCCCTAACGCCTAGACACCGTTATGGTAGCCCCTTCACAGCAAGGAGGCAAGCCATGTATAAAAAGCATGCGCTATACGCGTTAACTGTTGTATGTATTACGGTTTTGGTATTTATCTGGATGATTAAAGATCGCTTTTGCGGATTGGAAATCTACCAGAAAGATATCACTATCCTGATGACGTTAACCTGTATGTGAAGCGGTAATCATAGGGCGGGGGAAACCCCGCCTTCTGGTCTCCAGGCGCGGTTTCCGGCACCCAACTTTTTAGAGTTCCAGTTCGATATCGGTCAGTGGCATACAGCAGCAAGGCAGGATTTCGCCGTCGTTGATAAACGCCAGCGGCTGCTGGTGATAAACCACTTCACCTTTTACCAGCTTCAGGCGGCAGGCGCCGCAATAGCCGGAACGGCACTGGTATTCCACTTCAACGTCGTGCAATTCCAGCACGTCGAGCAGGCAGCCTTCACTTTTGGGGCAGGATAGCTGCGTACCTGTGGTACGCAGCGTCACGATTGATGATGCCATCGCTTAGAGTTCGAAGTCGCTCAGGTCGTCGGCATGCACTTCCGAGTCGATCTGGCCGACCAGGTAGGAGCTGACTTCCACTTCCTGCGGGGCAACCTGCACGTTGTCTGACACTAACCAGGCGTTGATCCATGGGATCGGGTTAGAGCGGGTTGCGAACGGCAGGCCAAGACCGACCGCCTGCATGCGGATGTTGGTGATGTATTCCACATACTGGCACAGGATGTCTTTGTTCAGGCCGATCATCGAGCCGTCACGGAACAGGTATTCTGCCCACTCTTTTTCCTGCTCGGCCGCCAGCACGAACAGGTCATAGCATTGCTGCTGACACTCAACGGCAATTTCCGCCATCTCTGGGTCATCTGCGCCGGAACGCATCAGGTTCAGCATATGCTGGGTACCGGTCAGGTGCAGCGCTTCGTCACGGGCGATCAGCTTGATGATTTTGGCGTTGCCTTCCATCAATTCACGTTCCGCGAAGGCAAACGAACAGGCGAAGCTGACGTAGAAGCGGATGGCTTCCAGTGCGTTAACGCTCATCAGGCACAGGTAGAGCTGTTTCTTCAACGCACGCAGGGTAACGGTCACTGTTTTACCGTTGACCTGATGCGTGCCTTCACCCAACAGATGATAGTAGCCAGTCATTGCGATCAGATCGTCGTAGTAGCCGGAGATATCTTTCGCGCGCTTGAGGATCTCTTCGTTGGTGACGATGTCATCAAACACCACCGCCGGATCGTTAACGATGTTTCGGATGATGTGGGTGTAAGAACGAGAGTGAATCGTCTCGGAGAAGGACCAGGTTTCTATCCAGGTTTCCAGCTCCGGGATCGAGATCAGCGGCAGCAGGGCGACGTTCGGGCTACGGCCCTGGATCGAATCCAGCAGCGTTTGATATTTCAGGTTGCTGATGAAAATGTGTTTTTCATGTTCCGGCAGCGCCTGATAGTCGATACGGTCGCGTGAAACGTCCACTTCTTCCGGACGCCAGAAGAAGGACAGTTGCTTCTCAATCAGTTTTTCGAAAATTTCATGTTTTTGCTGATCGAAACGCGCAACGTTAACCGACTGACCGAAAAACATCGGCTCCAGCAACTGGTTATTTTTGTTCTGAGAAAATGTGGTGTAAGCCATAAGCCTGAATCCATCGTAACGTGGCTAAATGAAGGGGCCGGAAGAGTTCCGGCCCGCTGTGTCAAACTTTAGATCTTGCAGGCGCCGCTTTCGCAGTCATCATCGCCGCCTTTGGCCGGCAGCAAATCTTCCTGAATATCATCGGCACCGTCGCGGGTGTTCTGATAATACAGCGTCTTGACACCAAACTTGTAGGTGGTGAGCAGGTCTTTCAACAGCTGCTTCATTGGCACCTTGCCGCCCGGGAAACGGGTTGGGTCATAGTTGGTGTTGGCCGAGATCGACTGGTCGATAAATTTCTGCATCAGGCCGACCAGTTGCAGATAGCCGTCGTTGTTCGGCATTTCCCACAGCAGTTCGTAGTCGTTTTTCAGACGCTCATATTCTGGTACCACCTGGCGCAGAATACCGTCTTTAGACGCTTTGATACTGATGTGACCGCGTGGCGGCTCAATGCCGTTAGTGGCATTGGAAATCTGCGAAGAGGTTTCCGAAGGCATCAGCGCCGACAGGGTAGAGTTGCGCAGACCGGTTTCCTTGATCTCTTTACGCAGGGTTTCCCAGTCGTAGTGCAGTGGCTCCTGGCAGATAACATCCAGATCTTTCTTGTAGGTGTCGATCGGCAGGATGCCCTGTGAATAAGTGGTTTCATTGAACCACGGGCAGGCGCCTTGTTCCTGAGCCAGACGGTTCGAGGCCTTCAGCAGGTAATACTGGATGGCTTCGAAAGTCTTGTGGGTCAGGGCGTTAGCGCTGCCGTCGGAGTAGCGCACGCCGTTCTTCGCCAGGTAGTAAGCGTAGTTGATCACGCCGATACCCAGGGTACGACGACCCATCGCGCCACGGTGAGCGGCTTTGATTGGGTAGTCCTGGTAATCCAGCAGGGCATCCAGCGCACGTACTGCCAGGGTAGCCAGCTCTTCCAGATCGTCCAGGCTTTCGATGGCGCCCAGGTTAAAGGCGGACAGCGTACACAGGGCGATTTCGCCGTTTTCGTCGTTGACGTCATCCAGTGGCTTGGTCGGCAGGGCGATTTCCAGGCACAGGTTGGACTGGCGTACCGGCGCGATCTGCGGATCAAACGGGCTGTGGGTGTTGCAGTGGTCAACGTTCTGGATGTAGATGCGGCCGGTAGAGGCACGTTCCTGCATCATCAGCGAGAACAGTTCAACCGCTTTCACACGTTTCTGGCGGATGCTGCTGTCTTGTTCGTACTGGGTGTAAAGACGTTCGAATTCGTCCTGATTGGCGAAGAACGCGTCATACAGCCCCGGCACGTCAGACGGGCTAAACAGGGTGATGTCCTGGCCCTTGATCAGGCGCTGGTACATCAGGCGGTTCAACTGCACGCCGTAATCCATGTGGCGCACGCGGTTGCCTTCAACGCCACGGTTGTTCTTCAGTACCAGCAGGCTTTCAACTTCCAGATGCCACATCGGGTAGAACAGCGTAGCTGCACCACCACGCACGCCGCCCTGAGAACAGGACTTCACTGCGGTCTGGAAATGTTTGTAGAACGGGATACAGCCGGTATGGAAGGCTTCACCACCACGGATCGGGCTGCCCAGTGCACGAATGCGGCCAGCATTGATACCGATGCCGGCGCGTTGCGAAACGTATTTCACAATGGCGCTGGAAGTGGCGTTGATGGAATCCAGGCTGTCGCCGCACTCGATCAGCACGCAAGAGCTGAACTGGCGGGTTGGGGTGCGCACGCCGGACATGATTGGCGTAGGCAGTGAAATCTTGAAGGTGGAGATCGCGTCGTAGAAACGTTTAACGTAGTCCAGACGGGTATCACGCGGGTAGTTGGAGAACAGGCACGCGGCTACCAGGATATACAGGAACTGGGCGCTCTCGTAGATCTCGCCGCTAACCCGGTTCTGCACCAGATACTTCCCTTCCAGCTGCTTAACGGCGGCGTAGGAGAAGTTCATATCACGCCAGTGATCGATAAAGGACTCCATCTGCTCGAACTCTTCAGAGCTGTAGTCTTCCAGCAGATGCTTATCGTACTTGCCCATTTCTACCATGCGCGTTACATGAGCGAGCAGCTTCGGCGGCTCGAATTGGCCGTAAGCTTTTTTACGCAGGTGGAAGATGGCCAGGCGGGCTGCCAGATACTGATAGTCCGGCGCGTCGCGCGAGATCAGATCGGCTGCTGCTTTGATAATGGTTTCATGAATATCAGCCGTTTTGATGCCGTCATAAAACTGAATATGGGAACGCAACTCTACTTGAGAAACCGAGACGTTGTTTAACCCTTCCGCGGCCCAGTCGATGACACGGTGGATTTTGTCGAGATTGATGCGTTCTTTACGGCCATCGCGTTTAGTTACAAGCAGACTTTGGTTCATGTGGTGTTTTACCTGTCCGTATGGTGCCCCTAAGCAGAAGTGTAGTAGCTCTGCTCAGTATGTAAACACTATATATAGGGGTTGTATGTCGGTGAGGTAACAAGATAGTGAGAAAACAGGGCGTTTGCAAGTGAACAAAAGTGGCCTAATTTGTGGATAACTTGGGGGTGAAATGTGACTTGTCTTTCGCAGTGCGCGCTGTGACTGGCGCGACAAGCTTGTCAATAAGCGGGATAAGAATTTCCCTAGAATCAGAAAAACGTGATCGTTTGCCGCTTTATTAAACGTTAGAAAAAAACGGCATATTGATCTGATTTAATATTCTTAAAAACTGTTTACAACGGTGATTTTGATCGAAAGCGGAAAAATCAGGTATTTATCTTAATGTTATCGGCGCACCGGAACGGACAAGCCAGTCCCGGCGTGCTTTGGCAGGCTCAGCCTTCGTGCTGAGTATGTACCATATAGTTCACATCAACGTTGCGGCCAAGCTTGAAATGGTCGGTGATTGGGTTGTAATGCAGGCCAATCATATGCTTTTCGCGCAGCGGCGTGCCGTCAACCCAGCCGATCAACTCAGAAGGGCGGATGAACTTCTTATGGTCATGGGTACCCTGTGGCACCATCTTCAGAATATATTCCGCACCGACCACCGCCATTAGCCAGGCTTTGGTGTTGCGGTTAATGGTGGAGAAAAACACGTGGCCGCCCGGTTTGACCAGATGGGCACAGGCGCGTACCACCGAGGCCGGATCGGGAACGTGCTCCAGCATTTCCATGCAGGTTACGACGTCATAGCGTTGTGGGTTAGCCTGCGCATGGCTCTCCACCGTTTCCTGTATGTAGTTTACATTCACGCCGGTTTCCAGTGCGTGCAGCCGGGCAACCTGCAGCGGCTCGGCACCCATGTCCAGCCCGGTGACCTGTGCGCCTTCGCGTGCCATGCTTTCCGCCAAAATGCCGCCGCCGCAGCCTACGTCGAGGACGGTTTTGTCAAAAATGCCGCCGGCGCGCTGCAGGATGTAGTTCAGACGCAGCGGGTTGATACGGTGCAGCGGCTTGAATTCACCTTCCAAATCCCACCAGCGTGAGGCCACGGCCTCGAACTTGGCGATTTCATGATGGTCTACGTTTTGCGCTTGGCTGGATGATTCTGCATTCATGGGCGTATTTGGCTCCTGGTTCTCGTTGCGCGGATTATACATGTTCCGGCGCAGCACCGTCTGCGTCGATGCATTTTTACTGCACATATATGCATAATTTAAGTTAAACAGCGGCGGTTATTTTCCCGTAAAGCGTGCTTTGTGATATAGTTTTACACCTTTGCCACTATGGCAGCGGGCAGATGAATCATTAGTAGAGGGATAGCAGCTCCATGAGCGACCTTGCCAGAGAAATCACACCGGTAAACATCGAAGACGAGTTGAAAAACTCGTATCTGGACTACGCGATGTCCGTAATTGTCGGACGTGCGCTGCCAGATGTTCGTGATGGACTGAAGCCGGTGCACCGTCGCGTTTTATTCGCGATGAATGTACTGGGTAACGACTGGAATAAACCATACAAAAAATCGGCCCGTGTCGTCGGGGACGTAATCGGTAAATATCACCCACACGGTGACAGTGCGGTTTACGACACCATCGTGCGTTTGGCCCAACCGTTTTCACTGCGCTATATGCTGGTGGACGGTCAGGGTAACTTCGGTTCTGTCGATGGCGACTCCGCCGCGGCGATGCGTTATACCGAAGTGCGCATGTCCAAAATTGCTCACGAACTGCTGGCGGATCTGGAAAAAGAAACCGTCGACTTCGTGCCTAACTATGATGGCACCGAGCAGATCCCAGCCGTCATGCCAACCAAGATCCCGAACCTGCTGGTTAACGGCTCGTCGGGCATCGCCGTGGGTATGGCCACCAACATTCCGCCGCATAACCTGTCAGAGGTTATCAACGGCTGCCTGGCTTATATCGATGATGAAAACATCAGCATCGAAGGCCTGATGGAACACATCCCGGGGCCGGACTTCCCGACTGCGGCGATCATCAACGGCCGTCGCGGCATCGAAGAAGCCTACCGTACCGGTCGCGGTAAAGTTTACGTCCGCGCTCGCGCCGAAGTAGAAGCCGATGCCAAAACCGGTCGCGAAACCATCATTGTTCATGAGATCCCGTATCAGGTGAACAAGGCGCGTCTGATCGAGAAGATCGCCGAACTGGTCAAAGAAAAACGCGTGGAAGGCATCAGCGCGCTGCGTGATGAGTCCGACAAAGACGGCATGCGCATCGTGATTGAAATCAAGCGTGACGCGGTCGGCGAAGTGGTACTGAACAACCTGTACTCACTGACGCAACTGCAGGTCACCTTCGGCATCAACATGGTGGCATTGCATCAGGGTCAGCCGAAACTGCTGAACCTGAAAGACATTCTGAAAGCGTTTGTTCGCCACCGCCGCGAAGTGGTGACTCGTCGTACCATCTTCGAACTGCGTAAAGCCCGCGATCGCGCCCATATCCTGGAAGCGTTGGCTATCGCCCTGGCGAACATCGATCCGATCATCGAAATGATCCGTCGTGCGTCAACCCCTGCGGAAGCCAAAATCTCGTTGGTGGCTCAGGCGTGGGAGCTGGGTAATGTGGCTGCAATGCTGGAGCGAGCCGGTGACAACGCCGCTCGCCCTGAGTGGCTGGAGCCGGAGTTCGGTATCCGTGACGGTAAATACCATCTGACCGAGCAACAGGCTCAGGCGATTCTGGATCTGCGTCTGCAGAAACTGACCGGCCTGGAGCATGAAAAGCTGCTGGACGAATATAAAGAGCTGCTGACGGCGATTGCCGAGCTGATCTTTATTCTGGAAAACCCAGACCGTCTGATGGAAGTGATCCGCGAAGAGCTGATTGCAATCAAAGAGCAGTACAACGACGGCCGTCGCACCGAGATCACCGCCAATACTTCAGATATTAATATCGAAGACCTGATCAACCAGGAAGACGTGGTCGTTACGCTGTCGCACCAGGGCTATGTGAAGTATCAGCCTCTGACTGACTATGAAGCGCAACGCCGCGGCGGTAAAGGCAAGTCAGCGGCACGTATTAAAGAAGAAGACTTTATCGATCGTCTGTTGGTGGCTAACACCCACGATACGATCCTGTGCTTCTCCAGCCGTGGTCGCCTGTACTGGATGAAGGTGTACCAACTGCCTGAAGCCAGCCGTGGCGCGCGCGGTCGTCCAATCGTCAACTTGCTGCCGCTGGAAGCCAATGAGCGTATCACCGCCATTCTGCCAGTGCGTGAGTATGAAGAAGGGCGCCACGTGTTTATGGCCACTGCCAGCGGTACCGTGAAGAAAACTGCTCTGACCGATTTCAGCCGCCCACGCAGCGCCGGCATCATCGCCGTTAACCTTAACGAGGGTGACGAGCTGATTGGTGTTGACCTGACTGACGGCAGCAACGAAGTCATGCTGTTCTCTGCCAACGGTAAAGTAGTGCGCTTCCCAGAAAAGCAGGTGCGTTCTATGGGCCGTACTGCCACCGGCGTGCGCGGTATCAATCTGGGTGAAGGCGACAGCGTTATCTCCCTGATTGTGCCACGTGGTGAAGGCGATATTCTGACCGTCACTCAAAACGGCTACGGTAAACGTACTGCGGTCACCGAGTATCCGACCAAATCACGCGCCACCCAGGGGGTTATCTCCATTAAGGTGAGCGAGCGTAATGGTCAGGTAGTGGGTGCGGTTCAGGTGGATACCACCGATCAGATCATGATGATCACCGATGCCGGCACGTTGGTGCGTACCCGCGTATCGGAAGTCAGCGTGGTTGGGCGTAATACCCAGGGTGTTACGCTGATCCGTACTGCGGAAGACGAGAACGTCGTCGGTCTGCAACGCGTTGCCGAACCGGTGGAAGATGAAGAGCTGGACAGCCTCGAACCGGGTGCAGAAGTTGCAGAAGAAGACGCTGCACCGCTGGACGAAGGCGATGATGATTCTGAAGCGCCAGAAGAAGACGCGGAAGATGATAACGCCTAAGGGGTAGGGGCTTTGCCGCCCCTGTCGCACTGAGGTTAAAAGGGCCTGGCAGCGATGCTAGGCCCTTTTTCAGTTATATGGTTTAATTGCCGGACCCAAGTCAGAGATCCCGGCTCTGATATGAACGCGCTGGTCGCCACTCACTTTCGTATGGTATCCGATTGAAATATTTAGCTTCTTTCCGCACCACGTTAAAGATATCCCGCTATTTGTTCCGGGTGCTGGCGATAATGCTGTGGTCGTTGGGGGCCTTGCTCACCACCTTCTATATCCTGAATATTCTGCACCAGAAAGAGTCCGACATTCGGCAGGACTACAATCTGAATTTCGATCAGGCGCAGGGCTACATCCGCCACTCGGCCGATATAATGCGTGATATCAAGTACATGGCGGAAAATCGCCTCAACGGCTCAGTCAGTAGCCTGGACATGTTCAGCGGTATTTTCCCCGGCAAGAACAGTCCGCTGGAGTTTGTACCGCTGTATTCAGAGTCCAACTGTTCACTTAATACCACTTACCGCAGTTCGCTCAATTCGCTGAGCGGGCTGATCCAGTATTGGAAAGAAAACTTCGTCGCGGCCTACGATCTCAACCGGGTATTTTTCATCGACGGTGATACTTTGTGCATGGCGGAGTTTGGTGGCAGCAGCAACGGCGTGGCCAACCGAGCCGAAGCGCTGAAAACCCTGCATGAGCGCATCCTCAAATACCGTAATGCCAAGAACCAGGACAAAGACAATAATCTGTACTGGATCAGTCCAAGCCAGCAGCGGCCGGATGTCGGTTATCTGTATGTACTGACGCCCATCTATATTGGTAACAAGCTGGAGGCGTTACTGGGTATTGAGCAGACCATTCGTTTGGACGACTTTGTCACCGCAGGCAGCCTGCCGACCGGCGTAACCCTGCTGGATGAGAATAACCAACCAATACTGCAATTGGCGGATGGCGAGCGCGATGCGCAGGAACCCGGCAGTTATCCGGACGAACCGGCTTACTTTGGTTATGTAGATAATTACCGTGACTTGATCATGAAAAAGGCGCTGCCGCCGTCATCGCTCAGTATTGTTTATGCCGTGCCGGTGAAGACGGTGGTTGAGCGCTTCAGGATGTTAATCCTCAATGCGGTGCTGCTGAATCTGCTGTCCGCTATTGTACTGTTCAGCCTGGCCTGGCTGTTTGAGCGCAAAATGTTCCTGCCGGCGGAAGACAACGCTTTCCGGCTGGAGGAGCATGAACAGTTCAACCGTAAGATTGTCGCCTCGGCACCGGTGGGCATTTGTATTCTGCGCATCAGCGACGGTACCAACATTTTGAGTAACGAGTTGGCGCACAACTATATCAATCTGCTGACCCATGAAGACCGTGACCGCATTACGCGCATCATCTGCGAGCAGCAGGTGAATTTTGTCGATGTAATGACCAGTAATAACAATAATCTGCAAATCAGCTTTGTGCATTCCCGTTACCGCAACGAGGATGTGGCGATCTGCGTGCTGGTGGACGTTAGCGCACGTGTGAAAATGGAAGAGTCGCTACAGGAGATGGCGGCGGCAGCAGAGCAGGCTAGTCAATCCAAATCGATGTTCCTGGCGACCGTCAGCCACGAGTTGCGTACGCCGCTGTACGGCATCATCGGCAACCTCGATTTATTGCAGACCAAGGCGTTGCCGCAGGGTGTTGATCGACTGGTCAATGCGATGAACAACTCGTCCGGGCTGTTGCTGAAGATCATTAGCGACATCCTGGACTTCTCGAAAATTGAATCCGAGCAGCTGAAGATTGAACCGCGTGAGTTCTCCTGCCTGGAGGTGATCACTCACATCGCCGGCAACTATTTGCCGCTGGTGGTGAAGAAGCGGCTGGGGTTGTACTGTTTTATCGAGCAGAACGTGCCAGAGCGCATTTCCGGCGATCCGGTCCGCTTGCAGCAGGTGCTGTCGAACTTGTTGAACAACGCGATTAAGTTTACCGATACCGGCTGCATCATTCTGCAAGTCTGTACGCGCGGTAGCTATCTGGAATTCAGCGTCCGCGATACCGGGGTCGGCATTCCGGAGAAAGAAATCACCCGCCTGTTTGACCCCTTCTTCCAGGTTGGTAGCGGCGTGCAACGCCATTTCCAGGGCACCGGGCTGGGGCTGGCGATTTGCGAAAAGCTGATCAACATGATGGATGGTGACATTGCCGTTGAATCCGAGCCAGGATTAGGCAGTCTGTTCACCATCCGCATTCCGCTGTTTAACGCCCAGTTCCCGATCCCGCAGCCCAGCGATACCTGGCAAGGCAAAACGCTGTGGCTGGATATCCGCAACCAACGGTTGGAAAGTTACCTGATGGAGATCCTTGGCGGCTATGGCGCTACGGTACTGCGTCACCAGGGGCAGGATACCGCAGCCGAGGATGTGATGCTCAGCGATCACCCGCTGATGGTCAATACGCCACTGCTGGCGCAGATCCAGTTCTCCATTGAGCATATTGGCCCGTCGCAGGAAACCCGGCCGGGCTATTGGATGCACAGTACCTCGACGCCACGTGAAACCCTGGCATTGCTTAATCGTTTGTTTGGTACCCGTGATGAAAGCGGCAATACCCTCATGCAATTGCCGTTGCCGGCCAAGGCCAGCAGGGTAGACAACGGGGATATTCATTTGCTGGTGGTGGATGACCACCCGATTAACCGCCGGTTGCTGTCCGACCAGCTTGGCTCACTGGGCTATCAGGTAGTGACCGCCAATGACGGGGTTGACGCACTCGACGTACTGAGTCGCAATACCGTCGATATCGTGCTGACCGACGTCAATATGCCCAACATGGATGGCTATCTTTTGACCCAGCGTTTGCGCCAGTTGCACTTTACCGCTCCGGTGATCGGCGTGACGGCGAATGCCCTGGCGGAGCAGAAGCAGCGCTGTATTGAGGCGGGGATGGATAACTGCCTGTCGAAACCGGTGACGCTGGAAACGCTGGAGCAGACTTTGGGGTATTACAGCCTGCAGGTGCGCCGTACGCGGGCTGAGTCAGAAGATGCCTGAAAGCAAAAGGGCGCAGCAAAATGCCGCGCCCTCTGTTAACTACCGGGATTTTAGTCTTTGTCCAGCGGTGCCATGCTGACAGAGGAGAGGTAGTTGAGCAGCGCAATATCGTTCTCAACACCCAACTTCATCATCGCCGATTTCTTCTGGCTACTGATGGTTTTGATGCTGCGATTGAGCTTCTTGGCGATCTCGGTCACCAGGAAACCTTCGGCGAACAGGCGCAGTACTTCGCTCTCTTTCGGTGACAGACGCTTATCACCGTAACCGCTGGCGCTGATCCTCTCCAACAGTTTGGAGACGCTTTCCGGCGTGAACTTCTTGCCTTTCTGCAATGCGGCCAGCGCTTTCGGCAGGTCGGTCGGCGCACCCTGCTTCAACACGATGCCTTCGATATCCAGATCCAACACGGCGCTAAGAATGGCCGGGTTGTTGTTCATGGTCAGAACGATGATCGACAACTGCGGATAATGGCGTTTGATGTATTTGATCAGCGTAATGCCGTCGCCATACTTATCACCCGGCATCGAAAGGTCGGTGATCAGGACGTTAGCATCCAGTTTGGACAGATTGTTGATCAGTGCTGTTGAGTCTTCAAACTCCCCAACGACATTCACCCATTCAATTTGCTCAAGTGACTTCCGGATGCCAAACAGTACGATAGGATGGTCATCAGCAATAATTACGTTCAGGTTATTCATGTTGTTGGCTACCTTGCTGCAGCAGTCTACTGACGAAAAAATCAATCTGACTGATGTTATTCTCGATCTTGAGCGCATCACCGTCTGCGATGTGCTGTTCTAACGATTCACACAGTTGCTTGCCGGGAAGCAGATTTAACATGGCAAACACGCCTTTCAGGCGGTGTGCTGTCTGTGACAGAGCATTGAAATCACTGCTGCCCGCCTCAGTATACAGTTTTTTGACATCGTCGGGTACTGTATCAATAAATAGGCCATAGTAATCACTTGATTTCAATTGTTTTTCATAGAGTTGGATGTCATCGGCGGTCAGTGAAAGTGCGCTTTCCTGCTGTTCCAACGCGGCCATTTGCTGCTCAATCAGCATCAATACGGCGTCTATCATGGCACCGCTCAGGTTATAGTTTACCCGAATATACCGTTTTTCAAGCTGTTGCCATCCGGCTTCATCGCTGGTCAGCAGCAGGGTGTAATCGTCTGCTCTTTGCGGGTTATCGGTCAGCAATACGTCGTAGTCGCGATTAATCTGGCGTTCGTCGGCAACGATGCAACTCGCGCCGTAGGCGTGCAGCAGGTGGGTGACGATGCCACGCACTTCGTCGGAAGTGATGTCCAACAATGCGGTTACACCGTCGAGCAATTTTTCCTGTGCTTCCGTCTCTTTTTTCTCCATTTCCATCGGCACGCGGATGGTGTAACGGGTGCCAATATCGACCTTGCTGCGGATATCCAACTGGCCATTGAGCTTTTTGCACAGTTGATTGCACAGGAAGAAGGTGAGGCCGGAGCCATGATTAAAGCGATCCACCAGCGTCTGGCTGAGGAACGGATAGTTCAGGTTGCTGATCTCTTCGTTGGAAATGCCTGACCCGGTGTCATTGATATGGAACACCAGGCGATCGGGGTGCTCGGGCTCATGATCGATCACCAGCGAAATCTTGCCGCAGGCGGTAGTGATAATGGCGTAATGCACCAGCAGTGAGATCACCTTGCGCAGGGCGTTGGCATCACCGACATATTGCTGTTCGACATCAAGATGGAAATGGTTGAACAACGACAGGCCTTTTTGGTTGATGGATGGCAGAGCTTCCTGCAGTAATTCATCTATCAGCGCCGATGGGCTGAAGGGGTGACGCGAAGGCTGCCAGTCCTGGGTTTCCAGCCGGGTGAGCAGGGTGATGTTTTCAATCAGCCCCAGCACCGTCAATGATTGTGCCGTCAGTTGCTTCAGTAGCGCTTGCTGCTGTTCTTCATCCGCTTGCGAACGCAGACGGTCGGCCAGATCGTGCATCTGGCGCACCGGCTGGTTCAGCTCAATGCCCAGGTTATGCAGCATCAGTTTGCGTGCCTGAACATTTTTATCGTACTCGCGCTGCGCCTGCTGCAAGCGCTTGTTCACCATCACTTCCTTGTCCTGATCGTTGAGCAGGAACAGATAGGTTTCTGGTGACAGCTGGCTGCGGAAGATGCGAATTTCATACACCTCGTTGTTTACCGTCGCCTGGATAACGCCGTGATGCTGTTCGGCCATATGGGCGATTTTTTGCAGGCTGAGGTGTGGCAACAGGTGTTGGGCGATCTTGTTACTGGCGATCACCGTATTGCTGGCGAAGTTGTACACCAGCAGGCCGGAAGGCAGGCTGGCGATGATTTCCTGATTCAGTGCGCGTTCGGCTTCCAATTCGACCGCCATATTCTCGCTCGGACGGATATATTGGCGACGGATAAAGTAAATGCCCACCAACGACAGCGCCAACAGCAACAGATTGATGGCGATCAGCCAGATATTGTTCCGCAGCAGGTCGATCGCCAGGCTGATAGCGGAGACGCGGTAAACCACTTTCAGCGGCGAATTAGGCAGGGAAGCGCTGAACTCCACCCAACTGCCGCTCATCGAGATGCCGGTGCTGGTCGCCGTATCCAACGGCAAGGTCCCGTCGTCAATGCTGCTATCGTCAGGCAACAGCATAAAGTTGGCACGCGCCATATTAATGGGGATGATGTCGTTAATCGGCAGATCGAAGGCGATCACCGTAGCCAAGTGTCCCGGTTGATTAAAGGTGGTACGGATTGAAAACGAATAGGTGTTCTGGAAACGTTGTTTACGCAACGCTGAAAAGCTTTCACGCTCGTCGAGCATATTGGCCTGCTGCAGCATTTCGGCCCGACGATCTTCTGCCGAGGTCGTCAGATAGCTTTCCTTGAAACGTGAGGCCAGTTCTTTCAGCGGTTGGGTGGTGATCAGACTCAGGCTGTTATCTTGCCCGTTAAGGTAATACATGGCGTAATTTTCAGTCTTGGCTCCCCAACGGGTATCCAGATAGTCTGAAATGTTGGCGATCATCGCCAGGGTACCTTCTTCATGACTGCCAAAAATAACCGCGTCGGTCTTTTTATGCGGCTTCTCCAGGTAATAAACGTCCGGGCGCAGCCGGGTTTCCTGCAGGCTGGGATCGACATTCAATGATGGCGCATTGCCGAACTTGTCGTAGATCTGATAAGTGATGTAGCGGTAGTTGTCGATACGTTTTTGCAGGCCGTTGGCGATGCTGTTCAGCGCGTATTTCTTTTCTGCCAGCCAGGCGTTGGTGTAGTTGTAGCCATACAAGCCGATGGCTATCGTCAGCAGTACGGAAAATAACAGGAAGCAGCGGGTAATATTGCTTGAGCTGATGGTCAGTTGTTTATTTTGCATAGTTGACTGCGCATTCCTGAATCAACGGGTTATCGCCCGGGCACTGGCGGTGACTGCCAGGAGTAATACTGCAACGCAGGCAAAGGCCGCCGTCAGGCTGGAGAACTGGGCGATAAAGCCGATCAATGCCGGTCCGGCGAGAATGCCGGCATAGCCCACGGTGGTTACTGAGGCGATAGCCAGATTGGCTGGCATATCATGCTGGTTGCCCGCTGCACTGAACAGGATCGGCACCACGTTGGAAGCCCCCAGGCCCACCAGCATAAACCCAATCAGTGAAACCATGGCGTTGTTGAACACAATGGCCAGGCTCAGGCCAATGGCCGCGCACAGGCTCCCCAGCAGCAGTACCTTATATCGGCCCAGTTTGTTCACTACCCAATCGCCGTTCAACCTGCCGATAGTCATGGTGATGGAGAACAGCGCATAGCCTAATCCGGCCTGGCTATGGTCAACCCCGCGCAGGGTGGTGAGGAACAGGGCGCTCCAGTCGAGCATCGAGCCTTCCGCCAGGAACATAATGAAGCACAGGATACCGATAAACATCACCCAGCCACGTGGCAGCACGAACATCGGCCCACCTTCTTCACCGCCGCTTTCGCGCAGCAAATTGCGACTGGCCAATATCAGCAGCGCGGCGATAGTCAAAACGGTGACACCGGTTGCCAGCAAGGGGGACAGTCCCAGCCACAGCATCAGGCTGACGCCGCCGGCACCGGCGATACCGCCAACGCTGAAGAAACCATGGAAACCGGACATCATTGCCTTGCCGCTGGCGCGTTCGACCACCACTGCCTGCACGTTCATTGCCACATCGATCATGCCGATCGCCGCGCCAAACAGCAGCAGAGCCAGTGCCATACCGGTGGTGGTGTTCATCAGAACCAGCAGGGGTAAATCAATACATAGCGCCAGGCCGGCGAGCAGGATCACCGGGCGACAGCCCAACCTGCCGGTCAGGAAGCCGGTTAGCGGCATCGCTAACATCGACCCTGCGCCTATGCACAACAGCAGCAGACCCAGCGAGCCATCGTCAATGCCAATGCGCGCTTTGGCAAACGGCACCAAGGGGGCCCAGGCGGCCATACCAAAGCCGGCCACAAAGAAAGCTAACCGAGTTGCAATCTGGGCCGGGACGCCGGGTTTTTGCTGTTCATTACACAAGGTGGATGTCATGTGGGCATCAGGATCTATTGTGGAAATGCGGGCTGAAAGTTATGGAGTGTTTTTATCACAATCCGCGATCCGGGTCGAAAGGATTCGCGCTGTCATCGGCCTTTACGCCCGCCTGTCGCTCCAGCCACAAGGCAATGACTTGTACAATGTACTGCTTTTGTTGTTCGTCCAGCGCTTGCCCCTGGGGAATGTTATGCCACTTGGCCAGACAGCCCCGGCAACAGGTGGCGGTGGCATGCTGGGCGACAAACACCGGATGGCCACGCATCGGGGTTTGTTTACCATCATTTTTTGGGAAAGGGGGCGCCAGCCGTTGCTCGATAAAATCGCGTGCGTGGCTAAGGATCAGCGGCAGCCCTTTGGTATCAAAATAACCTCGGTCTTTGGGGTTCAGGCGAAATTTGGCGCGGAAGGGGGAGCTTTGCAGCCGACGCCATAGCGCTTCGGGTTGAAATAGCATGGGTCATCTTCTTCGGGATATTTTGTCTAGGCTATCAAAATAGGCACGATGCGCCAATATTGCTTTCCCAAACGGACGGTAGATCCAAGCTGCAGGTATTTTAGCAATGAAATACTTTCCTAATTAATGCGATTAATCCGTAGCCTAAAAATGGCTAATAAATTAGCAATTAGTGCGAAAGTTAATTAAGGGGATAATGTCTATAGGTGATTATTTTTTTTGGCCAAAATGCGCACCAAGGTGAATTTTGGAGAAAGTAGCAGGCAATAAAAAACCGGCCAGAAGCCGGTCGAATTGTACAAAAATTATCTTACAGATAATGAAGGTAATAATGAAAATAATGATGATAGCGGGATTATTATAACGTCAGGGCCAGGAGATGTTTTTGGCACAATGTGCTTATCAGAAGTGACTTTTGTATGGCTGTCTGTTTTTTCTTAAAGATTTGTATAACTTCATGATTTTATATCTATAAGTGTATTTTTTAGCATTACGTGCTTTATTTTTTCTGTCTGTAATGTTTTGTGGAAGTTCGCGCAAATTTACATTTGGAAGCATTTATTAATCATAGTGAAACACTATCGGATACTTGGTATCATTTTCTTTCTGGATTAATATAACCCTTGTTACCAGAATGGTAATGCACAGTCGTGCTAATAATGCTCAAAAGGGCAGTGGCCATAGCTCGACATAATTAACGAGGATAATAACGATGAAACTTCGAGTACTCTCTCTGATAGTACCCGCACTGCTGGTTGCAGGCACGGCAGGCGCGGCGGAAATCTACAACAAAGACGGTAACAAACTGGATTTGTACGGTAAAATCGATGGTCTTCACTATTTCTCCGATAACAATGGTTCCGATGGTGACATGTCTTATATGCGTTTCGGCCTGCGTGGCGAAACACAAATCAGCGATCAACTGACCGGTTATGGCCAATGGGAATACCAGGCAAACCTCAACCACGCTGAAAGCGAAGACAACAAAAACTTTACCCGTTACGGCTTTGCCGGCCTGAAATTTGGCGACTACGGCTCATTTGACTACGGTCGTAACACCGGCGTGCTGTATGACGTAGCCGCTTATACCGACTTGCAGCCAGAGTTCGATGGTTCCACTTACGGTGCCGACCAATTCATGTTCCAACGTTCCAGCGGTTTGGCGACTTACCGTAACACCGACTTCTTCGGTTTGGTTGACGGCCTGAACTTTGCTCTGCAGTACCAGGGTAAAAACGGCAGCGGCGAAGAGTCTAACAACGGCCGTGAAGTTCTTAATCAGAACGGCGACGGCTACGGCATGTCGGTGAACTATGATATCGGCTATGGCATTAGCGCTGCAGGTGCCTTCTTTAGCTCCAAACGTACCAGCGAGCAAAACGGCGGTGGCACATACAGCAGCATTATGGGCCGTGGCGATCGTGCAGAAGGTTATTCTGGCGGTCTGAAATATGACGCCAACGACGCCTATCTGGCCGTGATGTTCACCCAGTCTTACAATGCCGCACGCTTTGGTTCTACAAGCAGCGATGCTTATGGCTATGCCAACAAAGCGCAAAGTATTGAAGCCTACGCCCACTACCAGTTCGACTTCGGTCTGCGTCCATTCGTTGGTTATAACCAAACCAAAGGTAAAAACCTGGGTCTGGCTGCTAACGGTAAAGACTACGGTGACGAAGATCTGGTCAAATTTGTGGACCTGGGTACCAGCTACTTCTTCAACAAAAATATGTCCACCTACGTTGATTACAAAATCAACCTGCTGGATGACAACGATTTCACCAAGTCTGCCGGTATCAACACCGACAACGTGGTTGCCGTGGGCCTGGTTTACCAGTTCTAAGCAACAGAGTGTGAATATGATCACGCGGCCTTCGGGCCGCGTTTTTTTTGCCTGCGGTTTGGCACAAATTGGAAATTTAGCGGCACGGATTGCCATTTCGATGTGCCGGGGTTTACCTAAACTTCAGCCATACAGATAAGTCAGAGGGGGTGATATGGAACTCAAGATTGATCGAGTGGTTGAAACGGTGCTGTACGTCAAGGATATCGAACGGGCCGCAGCGTTTTATCAGCAGGTGTTAAAATTGCCAGCAATGGTGGCCAACGAACGTTTTCGCGCCTATAACGTGGGCCAGCAAAGCGTGTTGCTGTTGTTTATTGAAGGCGACTCAGTGAAAGGCGCACATTATCCGGAAGGGTACATTCCCCCGCATGACGGCAATGGGCCGCTGCATATTGGCCTGGCGGTGACGAAAGAGCAGCTGCCCTATTGGGAACAACACCTGACGGCACACGGCGTCGCAATAGAAGGGCGCATGAGCTGGGAGCACGGCGGAGAGAGTATTTATTTCCGCGATCCCGATGATCATCTGCTGGAACTGGTCACGCCGGGGATCTGGGCTAATTACTGAGGGTTCCAGGCGGCGGCCAATGTCTTCAGCATTTCACTCAGAAGCAGCAGGGCGTTCTGTGCCTGTTTTTCAATTTGCACCTTGACGATCGCTCCGTCGATCAACATCGCCAGCATCTCAGCCCGCGGTTCTCGTTGAGGCCCGATGGGCAGGTAGCGGGCAATCACTTCTGCCATCTGCGCCTTATGCCGGCGGGCTATGTCCAGGCTTTCCGGCAGCATATCCGCCAATTCCACCGCGGTATTGATAAAAGCACAACCGCGGTAGTGCGGATCGCGGAACCACTCCTCGAGACAAGGCACCAAAGCGAGCATGACATCCCCTGACTGTGCGACATGCTGCTCCAGCGACAGGTTAAACCAGCTCAGCCACTGATCATGACGGTAGGCGAGAAATGCCTCAATCAGCTCATTCTTACTGGAGAAGTGACGATAAAACGTCACCTTGGCCACGCCTGACTCGCTGATGATGCGATCGATACCGGTCGCGCGCACCCCATCGCGGTAAAACAAATCATGGGCAGTCAGCAGGATACGCTGACGCGGCGGCAGAGCGCTGGGAGTAACAGACATCAAAACATCTCCTGAAATATTGGCTTGAATGATTGTAGACAACTCTGTCTACATGCGCTAGCTTAATTGTGTAGACAAACCTATCTACTCGGTTATAACCCGCAGAGGTGAGCTATGAGCATTAAACCCCCGTTACCGCCGTTTACCCGTGAGTCAGCCATCGAGAAAGTCCGTCTGGCAGAAGATGCCTGGAACAGTCGCGATCCTGAACGAGTTTCACAGGTCTATTCTGTGGATACCCACTGGCGTAACCGGGCAGAGTTTGTTGATGGCCGTGAGGCCGTCTGCGCATTCTTACAGCGCAAGTGGGCAAAAGAGCTGGAGTATCGGCTGATTAAGGAACTATGGGCGTTTGATGGGGCGCGTATCGCGGTGCGTTTTGCCTACGAATGGCGTGATGACTCCGGCAACTGGTACCGTAGTTTTGGCAACGAGAATTGGGAGTTTAATTCGGACGGCCAGATGATTAACCGGCACGCCTGCATCAACGATATGCCGATCCGCGAACAGGATCGTCAGTTCCACTGGCCGCTTGGCCGTCGCCCGGATGACATTGCGGCTCTGAGTGATTTCGGCTTCTGATCGTTGTTACTGATAATAGGGCCGCAGTTGTGTATGAAGCGTGGAGATAAGCCGTTTTTTCCACTCAACTTCCCCCTGCCGGTAGTACGAAAACAGATGACCAATTGCCAGGTTGTCCAGGATCGGCAGGGTAAGTAAACCCTGTTTATCCTGTTGCGCACTGAACCAGGGCTGCGGAACTACCGCCATCAGCGGAGCCGCTCGCAACACCGGGGGGAGCTGGGCATAGTCAGCGCAACTAAGTTGGATCCTGCGTTGCAATCCCTGACGTTCCAACTGGCGATCCAACTCATTTTCCGCCTGCGGCCAGGGGTGGCAGTAATAGTGTGCATAGTCTGCCAATTCACTGAAGGCCAGTCCACTCTTGTGCTGCAACACAGGTTGCAAAGGCAGCCCAAATACCGCGACCAGGCGGGTGCTACCAAGCAGTTCATAACGCAGTGCGCTGGTGCGCTGTTGATGATCGCCAACGGCAATCACCATATCGATACTGCCCTCCAGCAGTTCATTGCGCCATGAGCGCCGCTCAAAGTTTTGGCAGCGGATATCTGCGTTGACGAGAGTGCTTTTCTGCGCCAGCAGCGGCAGTAAGATTGGATGCAGCGCGGGCGGTGCGACCAGGGTGAAATTCCGGGGTGCATCCTGTACATGACCAAACAATTCACCGTCCAGTGAAGAGAACAGTGGCGTCAGTTTTTCTTTAAGCGACAGGGCAAACAGAGTAGGAATCTGGCGATGTCCCTCGCGGCGAAATAAAGGTTCATCCAGCACTTCTCGCAGGCGGGCCAGCGCATGGCTAACGGCTGAGGTGCTGATACCCAATCTGTCAGCCGTTTTTTGACTGGAGCCGGTACTGGTCAGCAGGTAGAGCACCTTCAGCAGGTTCATGTCCATTTGCAGAATATTCATTAATGGCCTTTTAAATTGAATACCTTTCAATATTGGTCTGAGTATACTTCAGCCCCATTTACCCCGATAGAAGTGGACCATGAAAAAAAACGCTGGTTATCTGACGGCCATGACTCTTGCCCTGTGTTTTAGCGCTCAGGCGCAGCTTAATCCAGCCCAACCCTTGTCCAGTGCGCCACCGTATTCACTGTTCGAGCAATGGGCGCAGCCGGTTGTACCCTTCCAGATGTTCCCACATGTTTATTATGTCGGTACCCGTAACCTTTCGTCGGTGTTGTTGAGTACGCCAGAAGGTTTGATTCTGATCGATGCTGCGCTGGATGCCAGCGCTCCGACGATAAGAGCGCACATTGAGGCTTTGGGTTTCAACATTAAGGATCTGCGCTATATCCTTAATAGCCATGCGCGTCTCGATCAGGCGGGTGGCATCGCGCGAATGAAGGCCTGGAGCGGAGCAAAAGTGGTCGCCAGCGCTGCCAACGCAAAGCAGTTGGCATTGGGGGGGAAACAGGATTTCGCGCTGGGAGATGCGTTGAGCTTCCCACCGGTGAAGGCCGATATTATTGTCGGAGAGGGGGACAGCGTGACTCTGGGGGGGCTGAGGTTAACAGCATTGATGACGCCGGGCCATTTACCGGGTGCCACCTCATGGCTGACCACGCTTCGCCAGGGCGGGCGAAGTTACCGGCTGGTCTATGCCGACAGCCTGGCCACGCCGGATTATTATCTGATCAATAACAAAAACTACCCCAGCCTGGTAGCGGATATCCGCGGCAGTTTCCTCCGACTGGCGCAGCAGCAGGCGGATATTTTTATTGCCAATAAGGGAACGCGCTTCGACCTGGACAATAAAATATCACGACTGCAAGCGGGTGATCTGGACGCCTTTGTCGATCGTCAGGGGTTGCAGCAATATGTGCAACAGTCACAACAGACATTTGAGGCGCAGTTAAAACAGCAACAAAATAAAATGTAAATTACGTTGGTCTGGCTATCCTGGACTTGGTGAGGATATTGACGTGAAGCGCACCTATCGACAAAGTGAAATTTGTAGAAAAGCCTTCTCTCTTCTAGACTTAGAGGACAATAAACGTACTCCAAGAGGACAAACCATGACGAATAAGCTGGTTTTAGCCATTTGCACTGCAGCGACTTTCACCTTTCTTGCCGGTTGTACAGCTTATGACAGGGCCGCCAGTTACGTTCAGGAACCTGTGGTCAGTGACGTAAAAGTGGGGATGACCAAACAGCAGGTACGGGCGATTGCCGGACCACCGTCAACTACGGCTACCTTGGTTCACGCACAGGGTACCTGCGACACCTATGCGGTGGCGCCACGTGACGGAAAAGTACAAACCTATTTTGTCAGCTACAGCGACACCGGTCATGTGATGAACAAAGGGTATCAGACCTGTTCAGACTACGACTCTCAGCCTAAATAATTTGCCGTTGTGTTGAACAATCCAGCCCCGCTTTGGCGGGGTTTTTCATTTTTTAACCGCTAGTGGCATGAAGTTTAACCAAACGCACTTTTTCCTGCATTTTTTCGCATGAAACGATAGACATTTCATAACGGTAGCGCTAATATCTGCGCCCATTGGAAGGATGGCCGAGTGGTTTAAGGCAACGGTCTTGAAAACCGTCGAGTGTAACAGCTCCCAGAGTTCGAATCTCTGTCCTTCCGCCAAATTTAGCCGGCTTAGCTCAGTAGGTAGAGCAACTGACTTGTAATCAGTAGGTCACCAGTTCGACTCCGGTAGCCGGCACCATATAAGTTGTACAGACGTTTAACCCCGTCTACGAACCCCAGTAATCGTAATGATTGCTGGGGTTTTTCGTTTTCCGCCCGCGTCGACCGGGTCTTAACAGGGCATTGTCAGGCGCAAGATGTTAATCTGCATAAATTGCAACCGGAGGTAGTTATGGGCAGCGGCTTCGAAGATTCAAAAGCCTTGTATATCGGCATATGTACGGTGATAGGCGATGCGGTTTTAGTGTTAATTAATGAAGAGCGTGCCACGGAAAAGGCTGACATCATTGATGTGTTAAAAACGGCGATCACCCGGGAAGGCAGAGATGTCAGTCTGGATGAGGCGCGCATATTGGCCGTCGAATGGCTGGAGCGGTAAGCGCCAAAAGCCGTTGTTGCCCAACGGATAGGGCCGAGTTTGATGCCATTAAAAACCCGGCAAAGAATGCCGGGTTGATAAGAGATACGGAGTTATATTTCCAGGTTAGTCCATAACGGCAGGGCTGGTTTTTTTTGCCTCACCACGACTGATCATCAGTTTACCTAACTGAATACCCGGTTTTTCGATAAATTTAAACAGCAGCGCCGCGATCCCATAAGTGACAGGGAGAATGATGGCGGAGGCGACGATGAATCGTATTACCGCGGGCAGGTCTGCAAATTGGGTATTTGACAGAAGGAGCGCAACGATAGGGATTACGATTAACAAGTGCAATAAATATACCGAGTAGGAAACGTCTCCCATATATACGCTGAATTTGTTCGTTAGCACCCAGCGTGGTAGACGTAGTATGTTTCCCCAGGTGCTTCCTTCATTGCGCGGCCAAAGGATGAGCGTCATCATGAAAATCATGCCAATCTGGGCAATAAGATGGTACACATTCAGGTCATTTGGCATATAGATACTACCGACAGCCGAAATTACGGCAAAAAGAGCATACCACATACTCCTCCTGCGTATGGCCTCAGCAATAAACATGCCTGCGATAAACAAGTGCAGTTTTATCAGGATCATTGAGGGCATTGGAAAAGCAGCGAAGTAATTCGGGAGTAGATATTTGGCTGCTGCGCACAATAGAATGACTGCGAAACAGGCACGGGCGAAGCCCAGTTTCATCACTGCCAGCATAATGAAGGGAAACAGGAAATAAAACTGCATTTCCAGGCCGATACTCCAGTCAGGCAAAACGGTATTAAATGAGAAGCTCGGTAGGAAACCAAACATAAAGGTTACGTGAGTAAATACATTTAAGAATGAAGAGTCACTGTAGCGCGAACTATTAGTCTGAGTCTCGCTGTAAAAATGACCAATGATGTTGCGTGCCTCACCGAAGTAGCTGCCAAAGCCAATGGCCAAGATCAAGAGTATGTAGTAAAGCGGTGCAATTCGGAAGAAACGACGTAGCCAAAATTTCTTGAAGGTTGCGCTGTCAGTCCAGGGTTCCTTCTCTTTTCGTTCTACATAGTTTTTTGCCATTAGGTAACCAGAGAGCAAAATGAACAAATCGACACCGATGGCCGGATCGGAAAGGATGGGGAAATGGAAACTGGTTAAAATACAAATATGACCCAAAACAACCCAAAGAGAAGCCAGGCCACGTAACCCCTCCAACTCCTGTGACCATTTTTTAACAGGTTGCATTGGCAAGCCCTTCTGAACAGTGTTTCATTAACAGTTATCCGTATGCAGGTGAATTTTTGTTAGTTTTTCAGTATAGCAGGCCAATTTACAATGGTGACTGGGGTTAATCTGAATGTGGGTTTGATCGACCAGCAGATTTGAAAGGCCTTACGGAAAGCGCGTTTTTCTAATGTTGTCGGCATGAGCTGATCCTGCAAACCTTTCGCAAGTCTAAATGTGCAGGGGAGCAGAGGTTTTCACGAAAACTGACAGTTTGTTGAAAGACAGTTAGCCATGAATGAGATATAACCGGATAGCGAAAAAATAAGGAGTGTTAAATGCGAAGGGTATTATTTCTTTTGGTTATTTTGACCCTGTCTGGGTGCTCGGGCTCTTTGGGCTCCATATTGGGTGTTATTCCGCAAAGTTCCGATGTGTGCCCTCAGGGGAAAAACTCGATCACGGGTGAATGCCGGGTTTAAGGCATAAAAAAACCAACCGCAACGGGTTGGTTTTAATGGGAATGTTTGGTCGGCATGAGAGGATTCGAACCTCCGACCCCCGACACCCCATGACACCGACACTAAACCGCTGAAAGCCCCGCCACGACTGACTCTCCTCTGTTTTGACTGTTCATACAAACAGTGCATTTCTCGCCAAAATCGGTCTATATACATCAATGGGTTAGAGTCGCTTTTACCATCACCCTGTTTTGATTTCACCGTGGGGAACCACCACCCAATCGATATGGTTCTGGGTATAAATCTTCGTGGATTTTGCATCGCTGTGAGCCATGCGGCCTTGTGGATCTATCCCTTGGTTATCGAACAAGTGTGCGGCTAATGCCCGGATCTCGTGGAACGTCGGGCGCTCTTCCATTTCCAAATGTTCGGATAACCCAAGCTGATCCCGCAGCTTTGAAAATGAACGGCTAAGATAGTCAGGTGCTACCTGGGTAGGGTGCGCGACTTCTTTGCTGCGTTTTACGTTACGTTCTGGTATGCGGTGTACTATGTACGGGCTGGCCACATTGTCGCGACTGTCGTCAATAATTCGCTTCAACTCATCCCCGATCGGAATCGCTACATGAGATGCCTCTTTTTTCTGCACTTTCTGGCGGTGGATATAGAGGGTGCCGTGAATGCCATTTAACGGTTGGTCCAACCATACGCAACCGCAAACGCCGTTTTTAGGCTCCCGTATAGAATACCGGATCCGTGAAACCTCAAGCCGGGCATGGGTTGTCTGCAATGCTAAATCCATGGCCGTTCTTAACCATGGGGCTGCAGCTCTGCGAATGGCCATAAAATTGTCGAATGACAAACGCTGTCTTTTCTTCTCTTCAATTCTGCGCATTTTTTTACGGGTGGCTGGGTTATCCAGCATCAGCGATTCATCGACCGCATAGCTGAAAAGCTTCTTCAGAAAACTGACTTTACGGTTTTGCACGTTTGCAGATGAATCAGCGTGGTATTCCTTTATATACGCGTTGACATGTTCCAGCTCGATATCGCATGCCGGGATCTTGTCGAAAAACTCTTTCACACGGGTCGCATCGTTATTCCAGTCATCCCGGGTGCTCTCGGACGGTTGCTCGTCTTCTATCGCGCGCGCCATAATGCGGTCGACATGCTCAGCGAATGGCAATGCCTCACCTTGAATTCCGCCAGATTCCCGGATCAGCGAGTCGATAGATACTGACGTTTCAGGGCGCATCCTATTGTTATATTCACGCGCGATAGCGATCGCCATAGCGCGATCATTGCCGAGTGATTTACGCTTCCCGGTTACAAGAGTGAAGCGATAAACGCCCGTCGCCTTATCAAAATAGAGTAAATCAGGAAGATGCCGATTTTCCCGTCGGCGCGGGCGGGCAGCCATTACGACTCCCTGATCAGTTGATTAACGGCGTGGGAAACTTCGGATTGAACTCCCCAACGCTCAGATGAATAAACCCATGACATACCGTCTATTACCCTTCCTCGAAGTTGTCCGTGCTCAATCCAACGTTTAACAGTACGTTTATCAGGGATTGAACCCTCTTCAAATTCACGCTTTAGCCATTTGCTGGCGCGCATCAATTTGTCTTCATTCGCCATGGTTTTGTCTCCACACGATAAAGGCCCGCTGCAACGGGCCGGTAAGAATTACAGCTCGGTCGGTTGCTGGTGGGGTGCCAGTAATCGCTGGTGGATTGCCGACACATACCGCGCCTGGTGAATGGCATCAGCCAACGCATTATGACGTTCGCCGTCGAATGGCAGATCACGTTTCGGGTCAAAGCCTATCTGCCGGCCGAGGCTCACCATAGTGCGCACGTCCAAATCGTTGTACCAGTTCCAGCATGGCGCAATGCCGCAACGCTCATATGCCCCGCGCAGGATGACATTATCGAAGGCGGCACCGTTGCCCCAGACCTTCAGGTACTTCGACTGCTCGCAGCTGAGAGCAACAAAACTGGAAAGGGCATTGAGGGCATCAGCTATTGGTTTCGCCTGGTCATTGGTGATCGCCGCCCGGGCCTCGCTGCTTTGCATCAACCACCAGTTAATGGTGTCGCCATCGGGAACGGCACCAGCGGCCAGCTCACTGACAAGATTCACTGCGGTATAAAACTGCGGACCCAGTTCACCGGTGGCAGGGTCGAAGAACACAGCACCGATCGCCACGATTGGCGCGTTGGGCTTGTTGCCCATGGTTTCCAGGTCTACCATCAAATTATTCATTAACGTTTGCCTTCTTGCTATCCATGGCCCGCTCAATCATCAGGCGCTCTGGGTCTTCTAAGTAATGGGTGCACATCTTGGCCACCTCACGATGTGCGTTGTTCTGAGTAAGGATCACCACCAGTATTGGGCTCAGCGATCGACGGTCGACGTTCCAGCCGTATCTGGCCAGCGTGCCGATCAGGTCATCGACAATGGCCGTATCAGGTAGCTGTGGTGTGGCTGTCATCGGAGCCTCCTGGGGGCGGAGCAACTTCCACCATCGCTCTATATGCGAGAGTGACTTTATCTATCCCTCCATCCATGGCCTTACGTCCAGCTGCCCACTGCTTTGTGGTCGGTTCGTTCGGCACCATCTTCCAACCATCCGGTATTTCCGGAGAGTTCAACGTGTAACCCTGACTAACAGGTTGAGCCAGCATTTCGGCGCGGCAGGCGTTATAACCATTTACCGTTGCGTTAAGCTCTTCTTCTGTCATCAAATAGTTGAATAGCTCCTTGGCTTCCTGAATACCAATTTTCCCAGGCACTGCTGGCGCTGGCGGGGCGGTTCCTTCTTCTCCTTCATCCAGGTCAACTGGTGCCTCGCAGTGCGGGCAATATCCATCACATTCAGAATGCTGTGCGTAGGTGAAAAACTTACCGCATGACCAACAATTTTCACCGCTGGCAACGGCTGGGGCGTAGGTGAATAGCGGCACTACATCCCGATACTCTTCTTCAATAAACGTCGTGGTTTCAGCGTCTTTATGAATAAGCGCCGCCTGTCCATGCGAGAGCAAATCCAATGCCGCTGCTGATGTGTACCCCACCGGCTGCGTCTCCCGGGTAGCTAACAACTCGGTAGCGATTTTTTCAGCCTCACCCCATCGCAGGCTTGGTGATCTGCGCTCTGCGATTTCGCGCAGTCTTTCAGTTGTTAGTTTCATGCCTTCGCTCTCCCATAATCTTCAAGTTTTATGTTTGTTCGAAAAGTGAAGTTTAACCAGCGGGTCACCGTGCTCTGGTTAACTTCCATCTTCTTGGCAATCTCCCGCTGTGTGATCCCTTCATCGTACAGATGGCGCGCCAATTCGACTTCGTGATCCGTAGCTTTGCAGCACGGGTGGTGCTCTCCCTGCGGTGTACCTGCCCCGATGCCTTTGGCATGCGCAATGGATGCTACCGAGGATTCCGTGCGGCCCAGGTGCTGAGCCATTTGTTTATAGGTCAGGAGTTGTGCGTTACGCCGAATAAATGCCAGCTCTTGAGGTTCATAGGATCTCCATGTTCTGGGCAATTGGATTCCCAACTTTGCCGCTTTCTTGCTTACGGTCGCTGGATTTAGTCCGAACATCGTTGCAAACTTCTTCGCCCCTATCTGTGGGCCTAACCGGTACAGCATCGCCGTGCGCATCGGGTGCCAGCGCTGCTGCCGAACCTTCCCTTCGGCCCAATCGCTCCAAACTACTCGCTTTATGTTGGGATATAGATTCCGTTCATTTGCTGGCATCACGCACCTCCACCTTGTCCATGAACACCGCGCGTGAAGGTGACCAGTCGCAATATGTGTCAGTTTCAACGTGGCCGAAAATTGCCTTGCAGCGGCGAATGTGCGCACAGTCTCCGCACGCCTTGCCCGAAGGGAGTTTCATTTTGTCCGGATCGGTTGGGTCAAAGTTGAGTTCTTTCATTTGGCCTCCGGAGGCTGAGCAGAAATAACACCATCAACAGGCAAGCACTCATACTGAGGCGGTAATCCCTGCTGGTGGATATCCGCCAGGCAGTTGCTTTGATCTGGATACACCCAGCCTTGCGGCACGAATTCGCACGGCTGGTACGTGTAGCAGACGAGCAGGAACAGGCCGAACATCACGCCGCCCTCTCGCCGGTAAGCTGGTGGAATCGCAGCATGAACATTGTGCGGGCCTGAATTGGGTTAACGGGGGATACCAGGATATCTTCCGATGGCTGGATCCCGTCGAGCATTGGCCATGGGGTGCCGTCGTCCAGTTCCAGATCCCGGCGTTCGGTAGCCAACAAAATGAGGTCAGCGAGTTTGACGATAGGGCTAATGGTTGCAGGCAGATCGAATTTTTGGCGGATCACAAAATCGATACTATTTTCGATGCCGCGATAATCTGGGATAAGTGCTTTCAGTGGTGACGGAATATCTTTGCAATAGGCCTCATGAGCATCATGTAATAATGCCTCTAATGCATATTCTTCCGGTACGATTTGACTCACTAAAACGCAATGTTGGGCGACGCTATAAAATTCAGGCAAGTGCCCAGCAAATCGGCATTCATGGGACAAGGCTTGTGCTGTATCCTCAATGCAAATACTTTCTTTGGTAGGGTTTTTATAATCAAAACGCTTTCCGGTGAATGTTTTAAACCACGACATAAATATTTCTCCACACAGTTTTAGGCAACACTTCACCAAATACCCCATTGCTGGGGTATTTGAGGCTGTATTACTGAGGTTTAATTAAGCTTTAAATTTACCGATGAAGGATTCGACTTCAACGCCATCGAATTTATTGATCAGGAGGTCACGGAATTCAGAGGCGATTTCTTCCTCCGCTGTTTCCAACTGAACAATTCGCAGCACCAAGATCGGCTTGTCGCTGGTGATGATGCTGTAGCGCAATTTGAAGGGACGTTCGCCCAGGCCTTCATAAGGTACGCATTTGAATTCGAAGGCCGCCGGCATAACGTCTTTGCTCTTGGCTTCAACGCTTTCCATCAGCGAGCGTTTGCCACTGAAATCGTTTTCTTCATGATCGGAGGTTGAGATTGACTCAATGGTGATGCGGCGAACGGCGCCAACAGCCTGCTTGATATCCAGCACAGTGCCGTCAGCATCAAAGGCCAGCAGGAAATCACGGTTATCTTCCAGCCATTCAGCCAGTTCTTTCTGGCCCTGTTTGCGGCCGTTGATCTCCAGCAGGCCAGTGAATGGCGCTGTTTTCTTCAGGGTAATGGCCGCTTTGTTGTCGGCATGGCCTGGGTTATCCAGAGTGCCCAGATTGAAGATGGTTTCGGCCTGCATGCGATCCGCATCGATGAAGCAGCGAACGCCAGAACCAGCGTAGTCCGAAGAGTATTTTACGAAGTCTTCAATGCTGGTAGTGGTCATGTTTCCACGGAAGCGGAAGCGGTTTACGTTGAAACCCTCCAGGCTGTGGAGATCAACATCATTCGGCAATACAGCTACAGGACAATCGGTCAGTTCCACATTCTTGAGTAACGATGCCGAAAGAGTGAGGTTTTTAATTTGTTCGATGGCAGACCCGTCTAATTGAGACATAAATATAATCCTATCTATTAATAAAATGACTGTGTTAATGAAAGTGTCGCGGTATTACTGAGCGACGCGTAATTTACCGTCTGTCTTTCCGTCGACAGTAAATAACTGGCCTTGGTCTTCTTGCAGGATTGTTAACTTGCCACCTTTGCCAACGTACATTGGTGTTTCGGTGGTGTCTTCTTCTGAAACTTTCCCGCGCGGGGTAGGGGTAACAAACTTAAGTTGATGCTTAATACCAACGCGTTTTTCTTCAACCGAATTACTTAAGCGGTCGAGGTCAAGGGTAATAACAATTTTTCCCTTACCACCGTTATTGAGAACACCCAGAGCTGTAGCGTTTAAAGCTGCTGAGATTTTATTTTGAAACACACCGGCATCCAGTTCGCCCAGAAAGTCCGGTACGTTGGTCTTGCGGTCTTCACTCATTGAATACTCCTCACACGAAGCGGCGATCGCCGCGGTTTTCTCCACACACCAGGTAGCGCACCGGTACAGGTTTTTTATACTGTGCAAATAGAAAAAGTGATCTGCCCAGTGCGCTACCTGATGTGTAAAAAAGGGCGGCCAGCCTACGAACATTATCTTCACCTCCGAGGGGTAGAAGCTCGGCGTGGCCGCCAAAGACTACACACAGCACTTACTTGGTTGTGGTGGCCGGTGCTGAACTCCGGCTTGCCCGTGTTCAAGGGGCTACCCTCAGTTACTGAACCATCCAGCGGCTTTACCCGGTTGAGGTCATTTCCAGAGGCCACATCGCGCATCAGCCTGCGCATTCACCACAACTGAAACGGCTTTATCTCCGGTTCTTTCGTCACGCTGCCAAGCAGACCGCGTCCCCTAAAAACCGTTTCAGTTGGGTGCTCCGTAACGTGGAGCGGACGGGCGATGTTTAAGCCTCACGGGGCATTCTTTAACCGGGATTGCGCCGTCAACCGGTTTCACTGCCGTGACAGGGAGGGTTACTTGCCGTTCGCCTTCTCCAAAACACACCGGCTTACGCCGGGCGGCCCGTTTCGAATCAAATTAGGTGCTGGTCTTTCCCAGCTGTCAGCCGTCTACTTCCGAGCTGTCACTGCCGTCGAGAGTGCTGGCATCTCACCTTCCTGATAACGCCCAGGTCGACTGGCGGCCGGTGTGACCGGCGTACATGCTCCGGCGGGGATGTATCCCGCGGTTCGCATCGGGTTGTGGTGGCCGGCGGACAACGCCCCGAAGTCCACCAGCCAGATCCACAACGGTATGCTCACTCATGAGTTAGGATCCTCCACCGCTCCCAGAACTGAGGGAAAGGGCGAGTGAGCATGCCGTTGTGTGCCTGGTTAAACTTCTCCACCTCAGGCGGCGGTGGTATCTTGGTAGTTCTCACACAACCAAGAAGGAAATCTAATGTCTAAGAAAGACGATATTCCAGTATTCCCTGTTGCAGGTTGGCAGGCTGGACCTTTACCTGGGTACGACATGCTTGTCCTAAAGTTTCAGTTTCTTTCAACTCCAATGCAGAAACTTGATGAAGCCCAAGAAAGCCAATTTTTTGCTATGCAGCCTGATATGGTTAGGAGCTTGATTTCTGACCTAACCAGACACCTTGAGGCGCTGGAAAAATCCGGAGTTCAATCTCCTGCAGGTGAGAAGCATTAACGCTGAACACCGCTAAAACCTTCGATTTATTGAAGCGCCGGACCACAATGGCGCTTTTTTGTTGCCCTGTATCCATCACCTAAACCCCTTACTGAGTATTAGAGTTTCGACTCTCTGAATTGAAGAGGTCGCGATATGAGGAAACTATAGACTGTCGCGATTTGCGGAGCAAGAGAATTTGGCAAAAAATTTGTAAACCTCAATAATCAAGTGTATAAATATACAGTATGTGCTGTTTTGAATGTTTTTAATCAATAACTTAAAAACAAGTCGTTGGTTTACGGGGGGAATTCATGGCGATGTTCGAACTCAAGCGAGTTGGAGGAGGGCTGTACGAAAAGGTTACCCGCGAAGAACGATCCCCGCAGGTCAAATGTCAGTTGCGAATTTTTCTACTTAGGAAGACTACGACGCCGATCATTTCAACGCCTGCACCTATCTCTATTAAAGGAACACGTTGATCATCTACACCTAGAAATTTCTTTCCAGCAACCTCTAAGTATTTAAAGACAGAGATCTCATCCTGGACTTTTGCAACAACGAAGTCTTTTGATACTGGGGATAATTTGGCGTTAACAATAACTCTTGTTCCAGATGGTGCCACATCACATCCACTATCTTTTTCAATAATATACGCGCGATTGTTTAGCCCAACGTCTGCTGGAGCGGTTACCATTCCATCTGTCTGACCGTCTTTGTTCCATAGGGGTACAAGTACCTCATCCCTAGGAGTGATTTGCTCAGTAGGTCTAAAATCTTCAGGCTCCCCAAAAAGTAACCACCGCGAAGAAACTCCCAGTGCCTTAGCAAGCATACTGATCTCATCGAGTTTCGGTTCTCTATCACCGCTCAACCAACCACTAACAGTTGACCTCCCTCTGCCAATTCTTTCAGCAATGGCTTCGTGAGATACCTTTTGTTGAGCGGCCAAATCTCTGGCTCGTTCGTACCAATGCATAAATAAATTACCTATCTGGTTACTTTCTAACATGGTCGCACATCGCGGAATCTCGTTCTGTTGACTATTGAAGAATTTATGCGGATACTAACTCCGAGATTTGCGACCATGAGAAAATAAAATGACCCCTTTATTGAAATTCAAGCAAGAGAAAAAACTAACTCTCAAAGAGCTTTGTTTGCTGTTGGGAGAAGCCACCGCCTACGAGAAGGCTTTAGGTGATGTGGTTAATGGAAAGCGCCAGGTTCCTGTGGCGAAGGCTATGAAATGGGCTGAAAAGACAGGAATCCACCCACATAAATTGAGGCCTGATATTTACAAAGTTAGCCATTTTCCGAACAAGTTTAAAGCTCGGGCAAAGATTATCCCAGCTGTTCAATGAACGTAACTACCAAAGGAAAAACAACATGGTAGAGCCAAATTTGAAAGATGTAGTGAAAGGCATGTGTAAGGCGGTTGCTGGTGGTCGTTCGGCGATGGCCGGTGCACTGGGTATGTCTGAGACGGCTTTTAACAACAACCTGTACGAGAAGAACGGCTGCCGCTTCTTCGAGATCAGCGAGTTGGAAGCAATGGAAGATATATCCGGTACCAACCTGCTAGCCGATTATTTCGCCCGGCGCCGCGGTTTGCTGGTGGTGGAGATCCCGGCCCTGGAAGAATTGGACCAGGTGGAGTTGTTCAGCAAAAGCATCCGCACCGCCGCGCACCGTGGTCATGTGGATCAGATCATTCAGGAGTCGCTCGCAGATGGAGTCATTGATGAGAAAGAAGCTGCCGAGATCATGCGTTATCACCGCAAGCACCTGCAGGCGCGTGATGCAGAGGTTAGGGCTGTACTGGCGCTGTTTGGCAAAAAAGCCAAATGCCAGAAAGGTTGACGCCCAGAGGTTGCAGCCGCTGGGCGTCGGGGTGCGAGTAAATCAGTGTGTGGAGAAATAATCGCATGAGCAATTTAACCAGAAATTCAATGGTGCCGCAAATCCGCTGCCGTGCAATGGCTGGCGGTAAATCTGCGTCGCCGTTCCGGTATGAAGTAAATGTAATGGGTCGGTGGATTGCCAGCAACTACCAGTTTGCGCGCTGGGTGGTAGATAGCGGTCACTGGCTGGCCCGTGGTCGGGAGGGGATATGAACACGTTAACCAATTCCGTATTGCCAACCATGAGCAGCCGCGAGATAGCCGCTTTGGTTCAGAGTAACCATTCAGATGTGAAACGTTCAGCAGAACGTCTCCATGCAGCTCATCTTTTAACCCAGCCGTTGGCTGAGTTCGAATTTGTCCACAATGGCAACACCTACACCGAGTACCGTTTCAATAAGCGAGACTCTTTGGTACTGGTTGCCCGCCTTTCCCCTCAGTTCACCGCCGCTGTGGTTGATCGCTGGCAGGAGCTGGAAGAAGGGCGCGCCCCGTCGGTACCTCAATCACTGCCTGAAGCGTTGCGTCTGGCAGCCGACATGGCCGAGCAGAAAGCAGCCCTGGAGCAGAAGGTACAGGCCGACGCTCCGAAGGTGGCCTTTGTCGATCACTACGTCGATGCCAGCGGCGCCAAGAGCCTGCGTGAGACAGCCAAAATCCTGAACATGCCAGAGAAGGCGATGATTGAGGCACTGATCCGCGATCGGGTGTTGTTCCGCCAGTCTAATAACCTCCTTCCGCATTCGCAACGTCAGCGAGAGGGGCTGCTTACTGTGAAAACGGGCACCTCTGACCATTCAGGCCATGCCTATACGCAAACACGCGTGACGCCGCGCGGCATCCAGTGGATCGCTGAGCGTTACGCCTCTGAGCTGATGGTGGGCTGATATGGCGAACTTACTTATTCAGGCTGGCTGCCACTATCGCGACCGAAATCACTCAGTGGTACTGGTGCACAGCACAGATCCGGAGCGCGAGACCGTCACCTACAGCCCTGTAGGGCAAGAATGGGCGATCACCACGCCGATGATTATTTTCCGGTCACGATTTATCAGGTTTGACGTATGAGCAGAATATTTGAAGTTGTTCAGGCCATGTCTGGGCAGAAGAACTGCATTGTGATCCCAGGCCCGTACTTGGACTTCTTTGCCAGTGATCAGCAGTCCTTTGCTTTGGCCGCCGTGCTGAATCAGCTGGTGTTCTGGACAGGGAAGTCATCACAGGACGATGGCTGGTTTTACAAAACGCATGAAGAGCTTGCGGGTGAACTGCGTGGGGTCAGTGAGGACCAGGTACAGCGCGTTGTTAGCAAACTCCGCAAGAAGTATTTGCCGGGTGTTATTGAAGTATCTACCCGTAAGGTGAATGGCACCCCGAAGAACCATTATCGTATCGACGGTGAAAAGCTAATTGCTCTGATATTCCCGCCAGCAGTGGAATCCGCAGAATCACGGAATGGAAAACGCGAAGTTACGGAATCCATTACGCAGAATCACGGAATGGAAAACGCAGAAGTGCAGGAACAACGCCGCGATTCTACGGAATCCTATCTCTATACAGATCATTACTCAGATCAGAACAAACAGATCATAAAACCTGTTGGTCAACTGGCTGAGCCAGCCGACCCGCAAGCGGATGATTCTCTGAAAATTGATTATCAGGCTGTGCTGAAAACCTTCCACGACACGTTGCCTGAATTGCCACAGGTTATCAAAGTGACCGAAGCCCGCCGCAAAGTGCTGCGCAAGCTGTGGAAAGAGTACGACCTGAACATCGAGAAGTGGGGTGCTTACCTGCGCTACATCGCCAAGAAATGCCGCTGGATGCTCGAAGACCGCCCGGATACCACCAGCGGCAAGACATGGCGCAAGAAGGATTTCGACTACCTGATCACCGAGAAATGCTACCTGTCGGTCAAGGAAGAACGGGCCAACGACCTGCCGAAAGTCGAGAGACTGGACACCACCGCCCGTGATGATGCTTACCTGCGTATCGTGACCCAGCGCCGCAAGCCACGCAACGAGGTAGAGACCATAGCCCAGCGCCTGGCGGGTTCACTGGGGCGCATGACCGATTACGACGCTCGCAAGGCATGGGTAGGAATTTGGGCGAATGCAGTGGCTCAGGCCAGCGAGAATGACTTGGGGAGGTTGGCAGGATGAAACCAGCAACACATCAAATTTTAGGTGTCACCGTATTTCCGCTGGTGGCCGTGCTGCAACAGGTTCGCCGTTGGTGGTCATTGCGGTATTTGCGCGGGTATTGGGCTGATGATCAGGATCTGCGCCGTATCGCCCGGGAACGCAACTGGGTGTGCGTACTGACCCAATTCAACATCGAGGTGCGTTATCGCTTCATCAAGCTGCTGGCCACCGCTGAACAGCAAAGGGGGATCCTGTGATTTATCAACTCAATGTAGGCCGCTGTGAGGATGTTCTCTGCGGTATGGCTGATAACTCTGTTGATTCCATTGTCACTGATCCGCCGTATGGGCTGAGCTTCATGGGGCATAAATGGGATTACCAGGTGCCGACTGTTGACCAGTGGGCTGAATGCCTGCGTGTTCTGAAGCCTGGTGGCCATCTGCTGGCGTTTGGTGGGGCGCGAACTTATCACCGCCTGGTGGTGAACATCGAGGATGCCGGCTTTGAGATCCGCGATCAGCTGATGTGGATTTATGGCAGCGGCTTCCCGAAGTCGAAAAACCTCACCGGTGATAACCAAGGGAAGGGTACCGCCTTAAAACCCGCGCATGAGCCGATCGTAATGGCCCGTAAGCCACTGGTTAGCACGGTAGAGGGCAATGTTGTCCAGTTCGGCACTGGTGCTCTAAATATCGATCTTTGCCGGGTACCGACAGAGGAAGCTTTAGTCGGTGGTGCTGGTGGCCTGCTGTCGCATGTGCGTGACGAGAAAGCCCCTGAGAGTGGGGAGTGGAAAGCAGATCAGCTCGGCCGGTGGCCTGCAAACGTCCTGCATGATGGTAGTGAAGAGGTGATCACCGAGTTTCCACAAAATGCCGGCGCCCGGGCGCCAGTAAAGGGAACAGAGCCAACAGCCAATGATTTCAGCGGCCCGGTTAAGTTTGGCGGCATGATTGATCGGGTTGCCAGTTACCACCATGGTGATCAGGGTAGCGCTGCGAGATTCTTCTATTGTGCAAAGGTCAGTAAATCCGAGCGTGACGAAGGGATGGAGCGCTTTGTGCCGTACACGGCCAGTGATATGACCGGCGGAAGAAAAGAAGGAAGTGCAGGTCTTAATGATCCACGCGCTGGGGCTGGCCGTACAGGTGGAGCCAGGAATAACCACCCTACAGTGAAACCTGTTGAGTTGATGCGTTACCTTTGCCGGCTGGTTACACCTGCTGGTGGCGTAGTCCTTGATCCATTCATGGGTTCAGGCTCCACCGGTAAAGCCGCCTTGCTTGAAAGGTTGGGTTTTATCGGTATTGAGCTGGACCCTGATCACCTGACAACTGCCGCGGCGCGGATTGCGCATTCCGCTAAGGCGGTTAGTGAATTATGAGAATGTTACTTACTTCTTACCTGCAGCGTGAGCTGGGTGTGGTGCTGCTACGCCCAGGTAGTGAGTTGCTGCATTATTTCAGCGGGCGCAGCCGTCTGCTGATCGCCAGTGAGCCGGAAGAGTTAAAACCGCTGCCTTCCGGCCTGCTGCCAGCAGTAGATCAGAGCCTGGCGGCGGATCCGCGTTTGTCCTCTTTCTTCCAGAATGAACGGGTCATAGATGCAGCTGGTGGTGTTGCAGGCCTGAAAGAGTGGTTGATGCGCAGCACAGAATGTCAGTGGACCACCGGCGACGATTACCACCACCATAACATGGACATCCTGAACTATGACGGCCGCCCGGTCCGCTTGTGTTGGCATCATGAGCACCGCCTGCGGGAGCAAACGTTGCCGGAGCTGGATGCTATCGCTGCGCAGAACGTGGCGGAGTGGGTAGTTTACCGCGCCCGCTCTCATTTTATGTTTGGTGAGGACCACCAGCTTAGCCTTCCGGAATTATGCTGGTGGGCTGTGCTGCTGCAGGTGTCAGATCTATTGCCTGATGCGGTAGCCCGGTTCTCCCTACGCCTTCCACCAGCCACCATCCCAACGGGAACGCGCAGAGAGGCGGATATTGTTTGGGAGAAAGCCCCACAGGCGATCATTAACGAGTGCGCGGAGAAGGTTAAGCCGGCGCTGACCATTGATGTCGACCCCGCGCCCCCTGAAGGCTTTATGCTGCTGCCTAAGCTTACCCGCTGGGAGTGCGTGAAATACACCCAGTGGGTGAAGTCACAGCCGTGCTGCTGTGGCTGCAAGCGGCCGGCAGACGACCCGCACCACATTATCGATCACGGGCTCGGCGGCACCGGCACCAAACCACACGACATTTTCACCATCCCCCTGACCCGTGAATGCCATGACAAGCTGCATGATGATGTGGCCGCATGGGAGGCCAAGCACGGCAGCCAGTTATTCCACCTGGTGCGCACGTTGAACAAGGCATTTGGTATTGGGGCGATCAGCACGGCAAACAAGCGCGGGGCAAAACGATGAATCAAAATTATCTGGATTATGTCCGCGGTGCTGTATCGCTCGCCCTGGCTGATATCCATGGGCAGAGTAAAGGGCAGTTGGCGGCATTTGAGGGATCCGCGCTGGTGCGCACAACGCGCTTTAAGCGCCAAAGACTGCGCACAGTGGTAGTTGACAATCGGAAGGTGTGCCCGGCGACAGAACCGATGCACTGCCCAGAGACGCGAACCAGGAAGAAACCATTCCCGCCATTGGATGAATTGACATATAGCACCAGTTCTTGGCGCCGGGCGATCTCCGTTTTGGATACACATCAGGAAGCGTGGATTCGTTATTGTTACGGTGATTATAATTACCACGATAAACAGTTGTTGGTGGTGCCCTACATCTGGGAAAGGTTTTCAGAGCAGTGCTCAGCGCGTATCAGCAAAAAGGTCAAACTCAGGTTGCAAAGCCTGACGATGCTGGCGGTGCAGGTAGTAGCCAGTGAGATAAGAGGGTTGCCGAAGGAATACACCCATACGCAACTGGCAGAGCTATCCGGGGTGAGTAAATCGACATGGTCGGAAACCTACAGCGGGCACTGGAACACACTGCTTTCTCTTGTTGAATCGCTGGATGCAGGATCCTTGCGATGGACGGCGGATAAAAGGATCGAGTCACGTTCCAAACATTTAGCATCATGATGCTTGCAAAACCGAACAAAATAAGCCATATTTAAGCCTAATTTGATATTTTGCCAGTATTGCAAATGGCGCAAAACCTCGCTTCGGCGGGGTTTTTTTATGTCTGGTTTGTGGAGTGGGCGGCGATCAGAGTGTTACCGCACACTGACCGCCAGTAGCTCATGTCGATGGTCACAAGCAACCTTTGCCCGTGCTGCTATGAACAGCAGAACGAGCCTATCAAATAAGGGCGCTTATGATATCTAGTACCTGTCTTGTCAACGCTGACACACTTGAATACATCAAAACCTTGCCTGATGACTGCATCGACCTGATTGCCACTGACCCGCCTTATTTCCGGGTGAAGTCTTGCGACTGGGATAACCAATGGAAGACCGAGGCAGAATATTTAGCCTGGCTGGATTCATTGCTGGTGGAGTTCTGGCGGGTGCTTAAGCCGAATGGCAGTCTTTATATGTTTTGCGGCAGCCGCTTGGCCTCTGATACTGAGCTGCTGGTTCGCCAACGGTTCGACGTACTAAGCCACATCGTATGGGCTAAACCTTCGGGGGCATGGAAACGACAGCATAAAGAAGGGCTACGCGCTTTCTTCCCTGCTACCGAGCGGATTATTTTCGCCGGTCACTATGCTGGGCCCCTACAGCCCAAGATTGACGGCTACGCGGTGAAATGCACCGAGCTTAAGCAAAACGTATTCAAGCCGCTGATCGACTACTTCAAATCTGCCAGGCAGTCTCTTGGTGTCACTACGAAGGACATCAACGCGGCGACCGGTAAGCAGATGGCTAGCCATTGGTTTAGTGAGTGCCAGTGGCAGCTACCGAGTGAAGAGCAGTATCACAAGCTTCAGGCGCTATTTGACCGCATCGCTAATGAGAAGTATCAGGCTGGTGGGTTGAATCGTCCCCATCATGAGCTGGTAAGGGAATACAAAACCCTCAACCGCGAATATCTGGACTTGTGCAAGGAATATAAATCACTGCGGCGTACCTTCACGGTATCAGCTGCGGTGCCTTATACCGACGTTTGGACCTATTCGCCGGTACCCTTCTATGCCGGTAAGCATCCATGCGAAAAGCCTGCTGAAATGATGGAGCACATCATCAGTGCCAGCAGTCGCCCTGGTGATGTCGTGGCTGATTTCTTTATGGGTTCAGGCTCAACGATTAAGGCGGCTATCAAGCTGGGCCGAATTGGTCTAGGGGTAGAGCTGGAGTCTGAGCGATTCGAACAAACACAGCGGGAAATCTTCCCGAGTAACTAAGTTGCCCTGGCATTTGCCGGGGCTTTTTGTTTCTACCACCCGATGATCGGGCTATGCCCCGGCGAGGGGGAGGGATGAGATCCATGCCGGAAAAAATCGCAGATAGCGCCACGCATGGCGGTTGGCTCATTGGCCTGCTGCTCGGGGCGATAAATTATTTTTCGCCCAGCGAGTGGATGGTGATCGGGATTTTCGTCGGTATCCTCTGTTCCGTCGTCGGGTGTGTTGTCGGTATCTGGTTCAGATGCCGCCGAGAAAGGCTACTCAAAATGTACCTTATTGACCGCTCCACCAAGAACATCAGCGCTCAGGATGTAGACCTGATAGGGGGCGAGTAGTGGCTTCGATAAAAACGAAACTCAGTGCTGCGATGCTGGCGTTAATCGCTACCGGCGCATCTGCCCCGGTGATGATGGCGCAGTTTCAGGATGAGAAGGAAGGGCATCGGCTAACGGCGTATCAGGACGAGGGCGGGATCTGGACAGTCTGCGGTGGTGTGACAATGGTCAACGGCCAAAAGGTCGTGAAGGGCCAGCGCCTGACTGCTGAGCAGTGCAAGCGTATTGACGCAGCCGAACAGAAGAAAGCACTCGATTGGGTGGATCGCAACGTCAAAGTGACGCTGACCGAGCCTCAGAAGGTCGGGATCGCCTCGTTCTGCCCCTGGAACATCGGCCCCAGCAAATGCTTCACTTCGACGTTCTACAAAAAACTGAATGCCGGTGATCGCCATGGTGCATGCCGAGAGATCCGCCGCTGGATATTTGACGGTGGACGGGATTGCCGCATTCGTTCCAATAACTGTTTCGGCCAGGTGGCAAGACGTGACCAAGAGGCAGAGCTCGCTTGCTGGGGGCTGGATAAATGAGCGGATGGCTCTCAAAACTGGCCAGCGGGGGAATGCTGCTCCTGCTGGTGGCGTCCATCTGCCTGGGTGGTTATAGCTCGTTGCTGTCACATCGGTTGGATCTGGCGCGGCAACAGTCTGCCGAGCAGCAAAAGACCTTGGCACAGCAGGCCGGGTTGATCGCCACGCTGCAAACACAGGATGCTCAGAACCGTGCACTGATGGCAGCCCAGCAGCAGCAGGAACAGCAGTTGCGCCAGCAGGCCGATATCTATCAAAGGAAATACCGGGATGCGATCAAAAACGATGAGTGCGCCCGTCGCGCTGCTCCTGGTGCTGTGCTTGACCTCATGCGCCAGGCCAACGCTACAACCACCAGCTCCGATCATCCTGTTACCCCCTGAGTCAGTATTCAAGCGATGCGAGCAGCCAACGCTGCAGGGTGACACCTGGGGTGATATCGGTAGCTATACGTTGCAACTTCAAACAGCATTATCAATCTGCGCCGGCCAAGTGGCCACGCTGAACCAATGGCGGGCATCCGTCGGGAGAATCCAATGAACGAAGCCAAACCCCAAGATGGCAGCACGGTGAAGGGATACCGTACTTTAACGCCTGGTGATATTTAGCGTATGAACCGCCTCAAAGGTGTCAGCCGACACTTTTGCAGTCTGATCGAAACTGAGCGCGATGAGGTTGCAGCTGAGCTATGTGAAACGGGAAATCACTCATCCGAAGCGCATGAGGCCGCTCGCTGCTTGGCTATCGCCCACACCAAGATGCAGGAAGCCTGTATGTGGGCTTGTCGTGCGGTGGCTCGTCCGGATGCGGATTGCTAATAGGCATTCCAGGTGGCCTTTGCGAGGGCCATCGATAATGCAATAATCAATCTGTGGCTAGACCGGCCAGTCGAAAAGCGGCATCGTCACCGCCTGCCACAGATTCAATGACGAGCACCTAGACGAGGTTGTTATGGATTTCGATACAAGCTCTACAGTGACAGAGTTTAAGCGCCTTTTTTCTATCCCTGATGACATCTACTGGGATAGTGGACGCTTTGAAACTAAAAGCGGACTCTCTGAAAGTGAAGAAACTGCCGACATGTACACTAATTTGCTGGCTGGATTTATTGCAGGGTTAGATGTCAGTGGCAGGATGACTGATTTTGATGTGGAACCATTTTGCCGGAATCCATAAAGAAATAATTTTAAAAAGGTCGCTCAGGCGGCCTTTTTTATTGCCCATCACAGAGCGCCCATCAGGACGCTGCGTAATGCACAATAACCAAAGCCATCACCCTGCACCTACCGCGCACCCAGCGCATCGGCAGGCTGGTGGCTTTTCTATTTGGGGTGAAGATGAGCATCAAGAAGCCTTACGGAAGCAAATGGCAGGCTGAGCGCATCGTGTTCCTACGCGCCAATCCTTTGTGCGTCATGTGTCAGCAGATGGGCCGTATTGAAGCGGCTACTGTGGTCGATCACATAGAGCCGCACCGAATGAAAGAGGCGAAGACGCCAGAGGAAATGAAGAAGGCTCAGCATCTGTTTTGGAGCCGCAAGAACTGGCAAGGGCTATGCAAGCCCCATCACGACTCCACCAAGCAGCGTATGGAGAAGACAGGCAAGGTAATAGGGTGCTCGCCCGATGGCCTGCCGCTTGACCCAGCGTCGCACTGGAACCGCTGACAGCGGCGTTTGAATGCAATGGGGAGGGGCGGGGTAAGAGTTCACCCCTCTCGCTTTTAAAGACCGCCGCTAGTCATTCGTGTACACAACCGCGAAATGAAAAGTTTTTTTCTGGAGTGATTTTGCGCTTAAAAGTTAATGATTTCATGCGTACTAATTTCACTTGTAATTAATAATTGTTCTTGCCTTATGGGAGGTTTCCATGGCCGGTCGTCGCCCGAAACCGACCAAATTAAAATTGGTTACGGGTAACCCGGGCAAAAGAAAACTTAATGATAAAGAGCCGATGCCGGCCCGCGAAATTCCCAGCCCTCCGGCGCATCTCACCGACTGGGGGAAAACAGCCTGGGGGCGGATGACCGTTCTTCTCGACGGCATGGGCATTTTGACCGTTGCAGATACTTTCGCGCTCGAGCGTCTTTGTGACATTTACGCCGACATCCTCCAATTGAGAAATACGATCACTGATGAAGGCCGCACCTATACGGTGAAAACCGAGGGCGGATTTCTGATTAAGGCCAACCCTGCAGTATCCATGCTGGCGGATGCGGATCGTCGCTTCAAAAGTTATTTGGTGGAATTTGGTCTGACGCCGGCGGCCAGGTCAAAGGTAAATGTAAATGGTGGAAAAAAAGAAACGGACCCGCTCGACGAATTCTTCGGTACCTGATCCGGCAACGCAGTATGCACTGGATGTCACCGAGGGCAGGACCATTGCCGGTCCCGACATACGCAATGCCTGCCAGCGTCACCTTAATGATTTAGCTGAGGGGGAAAGCCGGGGCCTTCACTGGGATGTTGAAGCCGTTAGCCGCGTGATCGACTTCTTTGCCAAAGTGCTCAAGCTGAATGGTGGGGAGCATGAAGGGGCACCATTTATTCTTTTGCCCTGGCAGGCTTTCGTTGTCGGCTCCATTTTTGGATGGAAAAGGGTGAACGGCTCTCGTCGCTTTCGTACGGCGTATGTAGAGTCAGGCAAAGGATCGGGCAAGTCGCCTCTTTCTGCGGGCATTGGTCTGTATTGCCTAATGGCAGACAAGGAGCCTCGCGCCGAGGTCTATGCGGCAGCGACGAAAAAAGACCAGGCGATGGTCTTGTTTCGCGATGCAGTGGCGATGGTTAATCAGTCGCCCGCATTGTCGCAGCGTATCGATCCTTCTGGCGGTGCAGGTAAAGAATGGAACCTGGCTTTCTTGCAGACCGGTTCTTTCTTCCGGCCTATCAGTTCCGATGATGGACAGTCTGGCCCTCGCCCACACTGTGCATTGATTGACGAAGTTCACGAACATAAAGACAACAAAGCCGTCGAGATGATGCGTGCCGGTACCAAAGGCCGGAGGCAGGCGCTGATATTTATGATCACTAACAGTGGTCACGATAAAACCAGCGTCTGCTATGAGTATCATCAGTACGGCAAGCAGTTAGCCTCCGGTCAGAAAACTAACGATGCATTTTTCGCGTTTATCTGCTCGCTTGATGATGGTGATGATCCTTTCAAGGATGAGTCTTGCTGGGCAAAAGCCAACCCCTCGATGGGGCAGACATTTCAGCCTGAATATCTGCGTGAGCAGGTGGAAGATGCACGCGGCATGCCGTCCAAAGAGAGCCTGGTGCGGCGCCTTAACTTCTGCGAGTGGGTGGATGCCGAGAACCCGTGGATCGGCGGTGATGTTTGGATGGCCTGTGAAAAGACATTCGATATTACCGAGTTGCAGGGCCGTATGTGCTATGGCGGCCTGGACTTGTCCGGAAAACGCGATTTAACCGCGCTTTCCCTGTATTTCCCAGAGATACGAACAGCATTCGTGGAGTTTTGGACACCGAAGGATACGTTGCTCGACAGGGCCAGAAATGACCGCGTTCCTTATGACGCCTGGGTGCGTGAGGAATACGTTCACGCACCCGTCGGCAGTGTTATCGATTATGGCGCAGTGTCAAAACGCATCGCCCAACTGGCGGCGCTGTTTGATATGCAGTCCATCGCATTTGACCGTTACCATATGGACTACCTGGTGCCGGAGCTGATAGATGAAGGGATCACCGTTCCTCTTGTGCCGCACGGGCAGGGTTTCGGTAAATCCAAAGAGTCTGGGCTCTGGATGCCGCACTCTATCGAGTTGTTAGAAAAACTCATTATCGATAAGAAAATCACTATTCTGTTTAATCCCTGCCTTCGTTGGAATGCGGCCAACGCCGTGACCGAGTCCGATAAAAGTGAAAACCGGGTGTTCAGCAAGCGCCGCAGCAATGGGCGTATAGACGGTGTTGTTGCGTTGGCAATGTCCGTGGGCGCAGCCGAGGAGATACAGGAAGACGACGGCGATTTAGAAGGCTTTTTTGATGATCCGATCATAGTGGGTATCTGATGGACAAAAACAAACAACCGGGGCGCGTCAAAAGCGCCCTTTTAAATTGGCTGGGTGTTCCGATCAGTCTCACCACAGGGACATTTTGGCAAGAATGGTTTGGTACCAGCAGCAGCGGCAAGGTGGTTACCGCCGACAAGGCAATCCAGCTTTCCTCTGTCTGGGCTTGTATTCGCCTACTGAGTGAGTCGATCTCCACGCTGCCGCTAAAAGTGTATATGCGTGAGGCGGATGGCTCCCGCAAGCTTGCTCAGGATCATCCTGCTTATCAGGTTCTGTGCCGTCGGCCCAATCTGGAAATGACGCCCTCGCGGTTCATGTTGCTGGTGGTGGCCAGCATTTGCTTGCGGGGTAATGCGTTCGTTGAAAAGAAAATGATTGGCCGCAAGCTGGTGGCGCTGGACCCGCTGTTACCGCAAAACATGGTGGTTAAACGCTTACCGACGGGCAAGCTTGAATACACGTATACCGAGAACGGGGCCAAGCGAGTGATCCCCGTTGACCGTATGATGCATATTCGCGGTTTTGGCCTGGATGGCGTATGCGGGATGATGCCTTTGAGCTCTGGCCGCGATGTGTTCGGCGCTGCAATGGCCGTGGATGAAGCCGCTGCCAAGATTTTCGAAAATGGTCTTCAAAGCACCGGTTTTTTATCGTCAAAAACGGCATTGAATAAAGAGCAACGGGAACGACTGCGTAAAAGCTTGCAATCGTTTATCGGCTCCAAAAATGCCGGTAAGTTGATGGTGCTGGAAAACGAACTTTCCTACCAAAACGTGACGATGAACCCAGAGGCGGCACAGCTTTTGGAAAGTCGTGCGTTCAGTATCGAAGAAATTTGCCGCTGGTTTCGGGTTCCACCGTTTATGGTGGGGCATGTCACGAAACAGAGCAGTTGGGCGTCAAGCGTTGAAGGAATGAACCTGATATTCCTGACCAATACCTTGCGCCCACTGTTGGTGAACATCGAGCAGGAAATCGCACGCTGTCTACTAGATGGTGACGAGGATTATTTTGCTGAATTCTCGGTTGAAGGCTTGCTTCGTGCGGACAGTGTCGGTCGCTCTGCTTATTACACCACCGCGCTGCAAAATGGTTGGATGAGTCGTAACGATGTCCGCAGGCTTGAAAATCTACCACCAATACTGGGTGGAGATATTTACACCGTGCAGCTTAACCTGACGCCACTGGAGGATTTGAAACAGAATAACCTCGGTGCCCAGGCCAGCAGTATTACCAAGCTACATAACTACCTTTTCCCTGATATTCCTGAAGACCAGTCACCGCTGAAAAAAGCGGCGTAGGAGCAACTCCCCCATGACAAAAAAACAACTTCCGGCAGCGCCGGCGGGGCGCCCCTGCGCGGGTGTCACCTGCGAACCTTTACCCTCAGCGCTTGATCGCTGGAATGGCGGTCTGAAAGCCGCAGCCTCTGACGATAATACCATTTCTGTATTTGACGTTATCGGGCAGGACTACTGGGGGGAGGGGGTTACGGCGAAGCGTATTGCGGGCGCGTTGCGGTCAATGAATGGTGCCGATGTCACCGTAAACATTAACTCGCCTGGCGGGGATATGTTTGAAGGGCTGACAATTTATAACCTGCTGAGGGAATACCAAGGCAAGGTAACCGTAAAAGTGCTGGGGCTGGCCGCCAGTGCAGCCTCAATCATTGCCATGGCCGGTGACGAAATCCAGATCGGTCGCGGTGCATTTTTGATGATCCATAACTGTTGGGTGATCGCACTGGGCAACCGCCATGATTTCGCGGCAATGGCGGAATATCTGGAGCCTTTCGATAACGCGATGGCCGATATTTATTCTGCCCGCTCTGGTCTTGATAGTGACGCCGTCAAACAGATGATGGATGGCGAAACCTATATTGGTGGCAGCGATGCTATCGAGAAGGGATTGGCTGATTGCCTGCTTTCCTCCGATTCCGTTACCAGTGACGATGAGTCACCCGCAGCGGCTCTGCGCAAGCTGGATTCTTTACTGGCCAAGGCGAACACCCCACGGTCAGAACGCCGCAAACTTCTGAAAGCCCTTACGGGTAACACGCCGGGCGCTGTTACCGATCCAACTGGCACGCCGAGCGCTGCCGAAGCATCACCTGAAACCTTAGCCAAACTGGACGCCGCATTAAGTGGGCTGGTTTCGGCATGCCAATAATCTGGAGAAACTATGTCTGAAGTAAATGAAATCCTGAAAAAAGTCACCGCATCTATCGAAGATGCAACCAGTAAATTTAATGCCAAAGCTGAGGATGCACTGAAAGAGGCCAAAAAGTCCGGCGAGCTTTCAGCAGAAACAAAAGATGCCGTTGATAAAATGGCGACAGAACTGAATGCCATGAAGGCAGCAGAGAAAACGTTGAAGTCTGCGTTAGGTGAGCTGGAGCAGCATGTGGCGCAAATGCCATTAAGCCATGCCGCGGCGGTTATTCAATCCGTCGGTCAGCAGGTGATTTCTGCGTCTGCGCTGAAAGATTTTGCTTCAGGCATTCAGAGCAATCAACGCCTCAGCATCCCGGTTAATGCCGCACTGATTTCTACCGATGTGCCGGGGCAGATTGTGGCACCGCAGCGTTTGCCGGGGATTGATACCGCCCCGAAACAACGTCTGTTTATCCGTGACCTAATCGCACCAGGCAAAACGGGTTCCAGCACCATTTATTGGGTACAGCAAACCGGCTTCACCAACAAAGCGGCCGCAGTACCTGAAAACACGGCGAAACCGTACAGTGATATCCAATTCGCGGAGAAAATCACACCGGTTCGCACCCTGGCGCATATGTTCAAGGCGTCCAAGCAGATCCTGGATGACTTTGCGCAGCTGCAATCGACGGTGGATGCAGAACTGCGTTTTGGCCTTAAATATGTCGAAGAGCAGGAAATTCTGTTCGGTGACGGTACCGGTGCTCACCTGGAGGGCATCATGCCGCAGGCGTCGAAATATACAGCGGCGTTCGAAGTTGTCATGCAAAACGGCATTGATGATCTGCGTCTGGCGATGTTACAGGCCCAACTGGCACGCTTCCCATCAACGGGCCATGTGCTGCATTTCACCGACTGGGCCAAAATTGAGCTACTCAAGGACACGCTGGGCCGCTATATCCTCGCTAACCCATCAGCTCTCGTCGGCCCGACGCTCTGGGGCCTACCAGTTGTGGCGACGGAAGCCCCCGCATTCCTGGGTAAATTCCTGACCGGTGCATTCAGCGCAGGTGCGCAACTCTTCGACCGTGAAGAGGCCAACGTGGTGATCAGTACCGAAAACGCCGACGACTTCGAGAAGAACATGATCTCCATTCGTTGCGAAGAGCGTGTGGCGCTGGCCGTCAAACGTCCGGAAGCCTTCGTTACGGGTGCCTTCACAGTTCCAACTCCACCAACCGGCGGTTAACGCCTTCCATCTATAGCGGCCTGCGGTCCGCTTTTTCAGGAGATATCCATGAAAGTTAAAGCACTTGTTCCGCTTTTATTCGGCAGCCGGGTGGTCAATGACGGCGAGTCATTCGAGACGCAGGAGCTGCACGGTCGCGAGCTGATCAAAAAAGGGTATGCCGAGCTGGTGGATGAACATAATCCTGCAGAGCAGCCAGAGCAGCCAGAGCAGCCAGAGCAGCCAGAGCAGCCAGAGCAGCCAGAAGCGGGCAAAAAATCCAAAAAGTAAGGTGAGCCATGTTAGAGCTGGAATTGGTGAAAGAGCATTGCCGGCTGGAGCTTGATTTCAGTGTGGACGACAAGCTGATTGGCGTATTCATTGGTACGGCGAAAAAGCATGTTGAGATGTATACCCGCCGCACGCTCTACGCCAGTAAATCAGACCCTGGTTATGAGGATGATGAAGATCGGCTTTTGCTGGATGATGACGTTCGCACAGCCATGCTGCTCTGTATCGGGCATTGGTATGCCAATCGGGAGGCCGCCGTAGTCGGAGCATCAGCATCCAAACTGCCGTTGGCCGTAGAGTCTCTACTCCAACCTTATCGGATTTACGGGCTATGAAATCATTACGCGCAGGGCAGCTTCGTTTTCGCATCGGGATTTTCCGTCCCGTCACCATTCGCGATGAGCAAACCGGCTCGCCGGTGAAATCCTTCGAGTTTGTCGCGGAGGTCTGGGCGGATGCCGAGCCGATTTCTAACCGCAAAATTCGTACCGGTGAGCAAGGGCAGGTGGTGGAAACCATGCTTTTCACGCTGCGCCCGCGTGATGAAATAACCGTTGATTGGCAAGTGGTTTTCCAAAAGCGAACCTTTACCGTCCGCGCCTCTGACCGCTCGCAGTCAGACCGGTTGTTAATTACGGCGGAGGCAGATATTCGTCATGATCGAGTATGAAATCAAAGCGGCGCTGGAGGTATTAACCAGCCTGCCTGCGTACCCGCTATTGTTGCCCGACCCAGAGCAGGAGGGGGTGACATACCAAAAAATCACCGACCCTAAATTTGATACCGGGCTGGCCAGCACTGCGCTGGTGCAGGGGCGCTTTCAAGTTTCGCTGTACGTGATCGACGATTACGCCCGCCTGATTGAACTGGATAAGGCTATTTGCACAGACTGGGAAGCCATTCAGCACGGGCATATTGGCCGCTGGCCGGTTCAGACGGTGATTCGCGGCACGATGTTACAAGGTGCCACCACGCTGACCAACAACAGCACCCAATACCGCCTGGTGCGCGATTACGTCATCTGCTATCCGGAGGACGCCGTATGATCGGTATTAATATCACCGGCATGGATGAATTGGCGCGTCAGTTGGAAGCGCTGGGGCGGGATGTCTCCACCAAAATTCTGAGGGATGCAGGCCGTGCCGCCTTGGCTCCAGTGTTAGAAGATATGCAACAGCACGCAGGATATGACGAAACCGCCCCCGGTCCGCATATGCGTGACAGCATTACGATCCGTTCGACCACCCGAGGCCGTGCGCAGGTAACACTGCGTGTTGGTCCAAGCAAAGCGCACCAGATGAAGGCGCTGGCGCAGGAGTTCGGGACGGTGAAACAGGTAGGTGATCCATTCATCCGGCCCGCCCTGGATTACAACAAAACCCAAGTGTTACGCATCCTGGCGGCAGAAATCCGCTACGGCATCGAAAACCGGTAGCGACCGCTGCCACAATCATTAAGAGAGAGACATTATGGCTGATAAAACTTCGCCAGAATACGCCATGCTTCCGGCTGGCACTGTTGTGAAATGGGGCGCGGTCGGCGCTGCCGCCGCTACCATGAAGGCACTGGTTAACTGTAAGGCGGTGGGTGAAATGGGGCAGACCGGCAGTTTTGTTGACTGCACCACCCTGATCGACACTACAAAGCAGTTTATTTCTGATCTGCCGGAAGGTGCGGAGAAGTCGATCGGGTTTATCGATGCCCCGTCCAATGAAGATTTTGCGGCATTCCTTACTGCCGCAGACAACCGCGAAACCGTGCAGTTCTATGTTGAGCTGCCGAACGGGCGTACATCAACCTCAATTCTTTCGTTGTCAGGCTGGAAAATTAATGAGATCAACGCGCCAGCGAGTGAAGTCATTCAGATCACGGTGCAAGGCAAGCAGAACAACAACACATGGGGAGCCGTGGCCCCAAAGGTGTGATCAGCGTGACTACCCAGCCGAAAAACGCTGATTTGGCGGTCGGGGGCAATTTGTCCCTGACTGTTGCGGCTACCTCCAGTAACGGCAAGCCCGTTAAATATCAATGGCAAAAGAACGGCACCGACATTAGCGGCGCCACCGCTGCCACCTATACCAAAAATTCTGTTGTGGCGGCTGATGCCGGTACGTACCGCGTAGCACTGTCCGCTGAACGTGCTGACACCCTCAACAGCGCTGCAGCAACCGTAACCGTTAAGTAAGGAACATCAATGACCGAGAAATACGATCTGAAGGCGCTCAAGGCAGCACTGTTGAAATCTGATGACCATGTTCTTGAAGTACCTATGTTTGGCGCTAAAACCTTTATCCGCCGCCTGAAGGCATCCGAGCTGCAGGATAATGAAGATGGCATGAAAGACGCCATCGAGGCCGGAGATATGAATAAGGCTGCACGTCTCAATGTTGAGTTGCTGCTGTCCTGTTTTATGACGCCGGACGGTAAGCGGATTCCGACGAGTGCGCTGCCCAGCGTGGATGAACTGTTGAAGGCCCACGATAACCCGACCCTGGTTAATGCGATCAGTACCGTTAAACGTCATGCTGTCGGCACGCTGGAAGACGCGGAAAAAAACTAACTGACTCACCCTGGTTGATGCTGATTTTTCAGTTGGCCGATCGCTGGGGTGAGTCAGACCCTCGCAAAATCGCCGCGTTACCGGCGCAAGTTCTGAATCACTGGCGGGCATACTTCAAACTGCAGGGCATTACTGCCGACACTGCGGAAGATGCCCCTATTCATCAACCCGCTCAGCCTGTGCAAAGTACCCTTGATGCGCAGTGTGCTGACGTTATGCGAGTGCTTGGAAATGGCTGATGTAGCATCGTTGGCGGTCGGGTTGTACCTGAATGACGCCAGTTTTAGAAACAAGCTGGTGGCTGCTTACCGCACCGCTGGCGATCAATCCGGTAAGTTTAACCGCCAAGCCCAGCAGGATGCGAAAAAGACCGACGAGGCTTATCAGCGTGTCGGGCAAACGGTCAGTAGCCTGAAAGGGACGCTGGCTGGTTTGGCTGGCGTCGCAGGGTTAGGATTCTCGCTGGGTAGTATCATCACCACAACGCGGCAGTATGGCCAGGCGCTGTCAGATCTTTCCGCTATCACCGGTGCTACCGGCGCACAGCTGAAACAATTCGATGAAGCCGCGCAGCAGATGGGGCGCACCACCGAGTACAGTGCCAGCCAGGCGGCAGAAGCGTTAAAACTGATGGCCAGTGCGAAGCCTGAACTGCTGAAAACGGCAGACGGGCTGACTACAGCGACCAACAGTGCGCTGATTTTGGCACAGGCGGCGGGTACCACGTTGCCGGATGCGACAAAGACGTTGGCCCTTTCGCTTAACCAGTTTGGAGCCAGCGCCAGCCAGGCGGACCGCTACATTAACGTATTGGCCGCTGGGGCTAAGTATGGTTCGTCTGAAATTGCCGATACAGCAGCCGCGATAAAGAATGGCGGTGTGGCAGCGGCGCAGGCCGGGATCGGCTTTGAGCAGTTGAACGCAGCGATCCAGGTATTGGCAGAGCGTGAAATTAAAGGGGGTGAGGCAGGCACCGGGTTGCGTAACGTTATCCTCAACCTTGAAAAAGGCACGGATAAAACGCTCAAACCTTCCGTTGTGGGGCTAAGCACCGCGCTGGAAAACCTGTCGAAGAAGAACCTCTCCACGGCGCAGGCGGTCAAGCTGTTTGGCCTGGAGAATATTAACGCCGCGTCGATTCTGGTGAGTAACCGCAGCAAGCTGGATGACCTGACAAAGTCCCTGACCGGTACCCAGACAGCGCACGAACAGGCCGCGACGCGCGTCAACAACCTGAACGGCGATCTGATGGGGCTGACCAGTGCTTTTGAAGGGTTGATCATCAAAGTCGGGCAAGCCAGCGGCGGCCCATTGCGTACCGGCGTACAGAGTGTGACCGAGGCTATTAACGGCCTGGCGGATAACTTCAACATGGTGGCCAGCGTGGCGTTGTATACGCTGATCCCGGTGATGTCCACCAAGCTAACCGCCGGTATCCGTGAAAGCATCGGGGCATGGCGCGATCAGCAGGCCGCTGTTAAATCTGCTGCGCTGGATCAGGCCCGTATGGCACAGAAGACGATTGACAGTGCCAACGCCACCTTGCTGCAAAACAACGCCGAATTCGGCCGCGTACGCGCGATGGAAAAAACGGCCAAGCAATACGGTCTGAACGTCAGTTATACCGCCGATTATAACCGGTTGATCCGGGAGGAAACTGAAGCAACACGGGCGGCCACGGTTGGCAAAACGCAGTTGGATGCGGCAAATAAACGCCTGTCAGTGTCAGCGCGCGCAGCATCGGTGGCTACCGGGCTTGCCCGCGGTGCATTAAGTTTGATTGGTGGGCCGTTCGGCGCAGCGATGTTAGCCGGTTCTGCGATACTGTATTTCCATGAGCAGAACAAACTGGCTCGACAGTCTGCCTTGAACCTTAAAGATGCCGTTCAGGAAACAACACAGGCGCTTGTGGCGATGTCGTCAAAGCAGCTCGATGTGAAAGCGCTCGATTTGGATGATCAGTACAAAAACCAGGTTACCCAGGTTAACCAGCTGAAAAAGGAAATCATTGACGCAGACAGTCGGCTGAGTAGCCTCAAAGGATTTGACCCTTTCGGGCAAGCGCAAGGTATTGAAGGCAACCGTAAACGAGCGGTTGCAGATTTGGAGAATGCTCAGGCAGGGCTCGTAACGCTGACTGACTCTATGGGCCGAGTTAAAGCCGCTCAGGACTACGTTAAATCTGGGTTCAGCGAGATGATGCTGAGTGGTATTGCTGACGCTAATGTGGTTAACAATGCCATTGCGAGGGTGGGGGCTGCAGGTTCGTCGGTTGAAAGCCCCTGGGGTGGTGAAGACCCGGCCAAGGCAGATAAAAAAGGCCAGCAGACGCTGAAGCAATATCAGCAACTGCGTCAGGAAATTGAGGTTGCCCACTCAACCAGCCTTGCGAAAATTGACCTGGAAGAACGGAACTCACAGGCCAAACTGATCGCCACGGCTAAAGCTGCTGGCGCCAGTCAGGCAGATGTACAACGCGTCATGTCTCTGAATGCCGAGAACTACCAGCGACAACGGTTAGAACTGGCTGAACAGTATGCGCCGGGTCAGGCGACAGTACGTAAGGAGCAGGAAACCAGCAGAGAGCTGAAAGCGTTGTATGACGCACGTTTGCTGACGGAGCGTGATTACCTGGTCGCCCGGCATACCCTGCAGCAGGATATGGCCCGTGAGAGGTTAAAGGCAGAGGCAGATGCCATTGCGGCACCACGGCAGAACATCGCCGGCGATGTAGATCCCTCTGTTCAACTGAGCAACCAACTGGCGCAGCAGCAGGCTCAATATCAGGCGTATTATCAGCAAGGGTACATCGACAAGCAGCGTTATGAGCAGTTGATGCAGGCGGCAACACGGGAATCAACTGACGCACAATATCAGCAAGCAATGAACCTATATGCCGGGCAGAGCCAGCTTAATAAGCTGCAACTTGGGCTGGTGGACACGATGCGGGAACGCTCAACCAACATGCTGACCGGATTACTTACCGGTACCCAAACCTTTAAAGACAGCATGGTGGGGCTGTTTTCCTCCCTCACGCAGTCCATCGTTCAGAACCTGATAGAAATGGCGGCTCAGGCTTTGCTGACCAAAACCATATTATCTACGTTTATGAGCTTTGGCGGTGGAGCGGCTGGCGGTGGTAATAACCCTGGTACTGTTCCGATGTTCGCAAACGCCAAGGGCGGCGTTTATTCGTCACCTTCCCTAAGCTCTTACAGCGGGCAGGTGGTTAGCCAACCTACAATGTTTGCGTTTGCCAAAGGTGCCGGACTAATGGGGGAGGCTGGGCCAGAAGCTATTATGCCGCTCAAACGTGGCGCTGATGGTTCACTGGGCGTGCAGGCAAATGGCGCCACGGGCAATCAGACGTTGATAAACGTCGATATCACCATTAGCTCCGACGGCTCCAGCCAGGTGCAAGCGACAAGTGGGTTTGAGTCGGCCGGCAATGATATCGCCAACTATGTCGATCAGCGTTTCCGCGTATTGTTGAACAAGAGCATGAGCCAGGGCGGGACACTTAACCGGGCAATCAAGGGGAGCCGATGAAATTAGAAACGTTCAATTTCCCGGCGCGGGTAGGAACATCCGGCGATATAGAGCCAGTGGTGAGAACAACCCAATTTGGCGACGGATACACTCAGAGCACCGGTGACGGCATCAACAGTGAGAAGGAAAGCTGGCCGTTGGTGTTTGTTGGCGTCTGGGATGAGATAAAGCCTATCGTCAAATTCCTGCGTGAGCACAGAGGGTACCGCTCCTTTAAGTGGAGAAACCCGATGTTTGAGCTGGGCCTCTATCAAGCCGGTAAGCTCACTATGCAAGCCAGCGGCGCTTATTTCTCCCTCTCCGTTACATTTACCCGCGCCTATCACCCATAGGAAAAATTATGTCGATAAACACCGATCACCAGCGTCTTGAGCCTGGGAGTGAAGTGCGCCTGTTTGTCGTGGATGGCACTCAGTTTAACGGGCCGGAACTGTACTTTCACAGCCACACCATTCCGCATTCTGAAGATGAGCTAGAAGCCGCCGGCGATGACCCCGGCAAGCTGCTGGCAAAATCAATCTGGTGGCAGGGGCAGGAATACAAGCCGTGGCCTGTGAAGATTGAAGGGCTGGAGGTGACCAGTGATGGCTCAGCACCGAGCCCTACGCTGTCCGTCAGTAATATCGATGGGACGATCGCCTCCCTCTGCCTGTATTTCCAGAACATGGCAAAGGCCAAGGTGACGATACGGAAAACGTACTCGCATTACCTTGATGCTCGCAACTTCCCTGAAGGTAACCCGGAGGCCGACCCATCACAAGAAGACGTTGAGGTCTGGTACATCGATCACAAACTGAATGGCAATAACAAGGTCGTTGAGTTTGCGCTGTCTTCGCCGGCGGACCTGGAAGGACTCATGATCCCCACGCGGCAAATTCACAGCCTTTGTACCTGGTGTATGCGCGGTCAGTATCGCGGCGCATCGTGCGGCTATACCGGTACCGCGTATTTTGACGCCGATGGCAACCCAACCGATGACCCGTCTAAAGATGAATGCTCTGGCCTGCTGTCTACCGGCTGTGAGCCGCGATGGGGGAAGGGTAACCCGCTGCCGTTCGGTGGGTTCCCTGGCTCGGCTCTGCTGAAGAGGTAACCATGCGAAAGCACATTATCAGCGCCATCATGGCGCATGCTGAAGCTGAATATCCAAACGAGTGCTGCGGGCTGGTGGTACAGAACGGACGCAAGCAACGTTATGTTCCTTGCCGAAATCTAGCCGCGGCGCCAACGGAACAATTCAGCCTGTCACCGGAGGACTACGCCGAGGCGGAAGATAACGGCGATATTGTCGCTATTGTCCATAGCCACCCGGATGCAACGACGCAGCCCAGTCAGCTCGATCTTGCTCAGTGTGACTTGTCACAGTTGCCGTGGATTATCACCAGCTGGCCGGAAGGTGATATCCGGGAGGTAATGCCCACCGAGGGCATCAAGCCGTTGCTTGGCCGCCCGTTTGTGCACGGATTCTGGGACTGCTATGCCATAGTCCGGGATTGGTATCAGCTCGAGCGAGAAATCACTTTGCCGAACTACCCGCGTGAGGATGGCTGGTGGGAGCGTGGTGAAAACCTCTACATGAAACTCTACGCCGAAGCGGGTTTTGAACCGGTATCAGGTGAGATGCAGATCGGCGACGTAATCATTATGCAAGTGAGAGCCGATGATCCAAACCATGCGGGGGTTTACCTGGGCGATGGCGTCATGGTTCATCACATGCATGGTCATATGAGCCAGCGTGTCCCCTATGGTGGCTACTGGCTGGCACGAACGATCGTCACACTGCGGTACAAAGGCTAATCTGCTATCATCTTGAATCCTAAATAAGAAGGATCTTCGACATGAAAAAAACAACAATTAAATTCATATCTGCATTGTTATTTATTGCTACAACAGTCCCTGCAATGGTTTTAGCTGAAAGCTTAGATAGTTTCATGGCTAAAAAGCCAGATCTAAATGGTGACCTTATCGTCGGTGAATATATCAAACAAATGGCATGGTCAATTGCACTGATGGAGGTTCAGCAGAAGTATGGTAGTTCATCAGATAACAAAGTTAAATTTTTGCTGGATAATCAAGGTGAGAAATATGGAGCAATAAGCATAAGGAAAATTGCAAATGATTGTCGAACGGAAATGCAGATTGGTATAAGTGGGCAGTTGAATAAAAAAGAATGTAGACTTGTAATTGCTAGTGATAAAAAATAAATTTCAAACAAAGACCCGCTAATTATGCGGGTTTTTTATGGGGTAAATCATGGGTAAATACAGAACAGTACGCCTATATGGAGTGCTGGGCGTTACTTTTGGCCGCGTCCATCATCTTGTTATCGATACACCTAGAGAAGCGATTAAGGCATTGTCAGTAACTATCCCTGGGTTTGAGAAATTCCTACAGACTGCAAAGGGCAATGGGCTAACGTTCGCAGTATTTAACGGTAAAAAGAATATCGGGCTTGATGAAATTAAGTTTACTGGCTGCGAAGATATTAGAATTGCACCGGTGATTATTGGCAGTAAGAAGGCGGGGGTATTTCAGACGATATTAGGTGCGGTATTAGTGGCTGCCGGGGCTGTAATGACGATTATGTCTGGTGGTACAGCGACCCCATTCGCTACTGGGCTTATGATGTCAGGTGCCTCGATGATGATCGGTGGCGTAATCCAAATGTTATCCCCTATGCAGGGGGGGCTGGCATCGCGGCAAGACCCGGACAACAAACCCAGTTATGCTTTCGGCGGCCCTGTTAACACCATTGCGCAGGGTAACCCCGTTCCAATTGGCTACGGTAAGCGCCGGGTTGGTGGTGCTATTATTTCTGCCGGTATCTATGCAGAAGATCAGCAGTAATTTTTAAAATTAAAAATGACCCGCTTCGGCGGGTTTTTTTATGCCTGGAGAAAATATGACGGCTATCACCGGTAGCAAGGGCGGTAGTAATAATACAACTACGCCAACGGAGTCACCGGACTCCCTTCAATCTACTTCCTACGCCAAAATATTGTTGGCGCTGGGCGAGGGGGAGTGGGAAGGCGGCCTGGACGGCACAAACATTTTTCTTGATGGAACGCCTATTGTTGCCGCTGATGGCACGCAGAATTTCCCCGGCGTGCGTTGGGAGTTTCGCCCAGGTACGCCCGATCAGGAATACATTCAGGGTATGCCTGATGTAGAAAATGAGATCACTGTAGGCACAGAGCTAACCAGCCAGACCCCGTGGGTCCGGTCATTAACGAATACCCAACTGTCGGCGTTTCGTCTGCGTTTCTCCTGGCAGCAGCTACAACAGCAATTAGATAACGGTGATGTAGTTGGCTACAGGATTGAATACGCGGTCGACGTGGCGACGGATGGCGGTACTTATCAGGAGATGTTGAATACTGCCATCGATGGCAAGACAACAACGAAATACGAGCGCAGCCATCGCATTGACTTACCTAAAGCTACAACCGGCTGGCAAGTGCGAGTGCGCCGTCTGACACCGAACAGTACCAGTAATCGGGTAGCCGATAAAATGGTGATCGAATCTGTTACTGAGCTGATTGATGTAAAACTGCGGTATCCAGAAACCGCGTTATTGTTCGTGCAGTTCGACGCAAAGCAATTCCAGAATATCCCGGCAGTATCGTGCGAGCCAAAAATGGGGATCGTGCGTGTTCCCACAACCTACGACCCGATTACACGCTCATATACCGGCACATGGGATGGGGCGTTTAAATGGGCCTGGACGAATAACCCTGCCTGGGTGTTTTACGATCTACTGGTCAATGACCGCTACAGCATCGGCGAACGCATCAAAGCTGAAAATCTGGTGATGACGAAATTTGACCTATACGCCATTGCTCAATATTGCGATCAGCTCGTGCCGGACGGTCGTGGCGGTGACGGTCAGGAACCGCGATTCCTGTGTGATGCTTACATCCAGTCGCAGGAAGAAGCCTGGACGGTGCTGCGCGACTTCGCCAACATCTTTCGTGGTATGACCTACTGGGCTAAGAACAGCATGAACGCGCTGGCTGATATGCCGCGCGATCTGGATTACACCTACACCCGCGCCAACGTGAAAGATGGCGAGTTTCGCGACTCTAGCGCCAGCGAAAAGACGCACTACAGCATGGCGATGGTCAGTTGGGCCGACCCGGCGAACGGGTACCAAGACGCTGTGGCACCGGTGTTTGAAAACTCACTGATCCGCCGATACAACATTAAGCAGGCAGAAATTACGGCGATTGGCTGCACCCGCGAGACGGAAGCGATCCGCCGTGGGCGGTGGCTACTGCTGACGAATGACAAAGACCGGGTGATCAATTTCACCGTAGGGATGGACGGTAATATACCCTTGCCTGGTTATATCATCGGTGTTGCTGATGAAGCATTAGCAGGTCGGCCGCTGGGTGGCCGTATCAGTGCCGTTTCTGGCCGCAATATCACCCTCGATCGAGAATCGTCGGCTGCACTGGGTGAGCGCCTTATTGTTAACCTGCCATCGGGTAAGTCGCAGGCGAGAACCATACAGGCAGTAAATGGCCGTATCGTTACGGTTACCACGGAATACAGCGAAGTTCCTGTGGCGGAGTGTGTGTGGGCCGTGGATGCATCAGACCTGGCTATTCAGTTATTCAGGGTGACCGGCGTAATCGAGAATGAAGACGGTGTGTCCTTTGATATAACGGCCATTGAGCATGACCCGAACAAATACGCGCGCATCGATACCGGTGCTCGCATTGAGGACCGTCCGATCACCGTCATTCCTCCGGGGGTGCAGCCGCCACCGAAGAACGTGACGATCAGCAGCTTCTCGACTATTAACCAAAACATAGCTGTCACCACGCTGCGCGTGACCTGGGATCTGGCAGAAAGTGCCATTGCTTATGAGGCTGAGTGGCGCCGGGATAACGGCAACTGGATACCCGCGGCCAGGACGTCCACGCAAGGTTTCGAGGTACCTGGTATTTACGCCGGTCGTTATCAGGCCCGCGTTCGTGCTGTCAATGCGGCTGAAATTTCCAGTATCTGGGCGAATGCGCCGGAAACTGTGCTGAAGGGGAAAGAAGGCAAGCCGCCGGTGCCGGTGGGGTTCAAGGCCTCTCCGCTACTATGGGGCATTCAGCTAGATTGGGGTTTTCCTGCTGGCGCAGAGGATGCGCTTAAAACTGAAATTCACTATGCGGACAATGCCGCCGGCAATAACGCTATGCTGTTGGCCGACATTCCGTACCCGTTGCACACTCACACAATGACCGGATTGAAGGCGGGCCAAGAGTTCTGGTTTCGTGCTCGCCTGCAGGACAGGACTGGGAATATCGGGGACTGGACCGGCTGGATTAAAGGGCAATCCAACGCGAACGCAGAGGATTACCTCGAGAGTATTGGCGATGGATTCCTGACGGACAAAGACGGCGACCGGCTGACGGGTGACATCGATACCAACATTGAGGCCATACTGCAGAACGCATTGGCAAATAACGCCACGGTAGAGCATCAGTATGCGCAGTACGGGACGGTACGGGCAGATATTCTCATTGTGAAGACCACGATTACCGAGGTTGATCGGGCGCTGGCCGAGATGTCTACCCAAGTGCAGGCGCAGATTGACGACGTTACCGCAGTGTTGGAGGACAAGTTGACGGCCACGGTTGACGCCAACGGTGCAACGGCTATCCACACACTGAAAGCCGGCGTGCGGGTCAATGGCGTTTTCTACAATGCTGGCATGTCTATCGCTGTTCTTGCGGAAACCGGAAAACCAGTCATTACCCGCATTGGCTTCAATGCTAATCAGTTCGTGCTGATGAGCGGCAGCGGTGATAACCAGTATTCACCCTTTGCTGTCATCGATGGCCAGGTGTTTATCAGCGATGCATTTATTCAAAACGCCTCGATCACGTCTGCGAAAATCGCAGATGCAGCCATTACTAACGCCAAAATCAGCGGGTTTATTCAGTCTGACAATTTCAGCGCTACCAATGGATGGCGCCTTGATAAAAGTGGCGCCGGTGCCGGTCAGATACAAATCAACGGCGGCGACGGCGGCGGACGCATGGAGATACGCGGCGATCAGATTAACGTTTATGACGCGGGCGGAAATCTGAGGGTAAGGATGGGGAGGCTTTAATATGGCCTATGGGTTGGTTGTGAATGGTAAGGAGTTGGCTGCAGTGAATAGCCCATCATTGTTAGCCAACGATAAAGAACCCTGGGCCGATGGAAATAGACAGAAGATATATACCCCCCCGGATTATGTTCCGGGAAACCCGGTGTTTATCGTCGGTCAGACTGGCTATATATTTGGTAGTGCGACCAATCCGCCATTTTACGGAGGGGTTACGGGTTGGCGAACGGATGGAAATAGAATCATTGTTAATTTTACCCAACAAAATAACCAGGCCTTTTTTACCGAGTTCAGCATATATCAGGTTCAGACTCCGCAATCAGTTTCCGGGAGTTACGGAATAATGATTCAAAACTCAGTTGACTGGATGAGTATAAACAGCTCACAGCGGCTTGGTTTTGTTGCGTGGAAAGGGATAGTGACAATTAACGGGCAATGGACTTTGCCCACTGTTCAAAATGACAACACAAAAATTGTTTATGTTCGCTGTGATGATCCAGGTGTATCTGTGTATCACTCAGTTGAATATAACGAATTAACTGTATCGCGTGATAATGGGAGTGGCGAACCTTTCCGAACCACTGCCAGCGTGCAAGTGGTGATTATGAATAGCGGGTATTATCCGCCAACACCAAGCGGCTACGGCATGGTGATTAAAAACGCAGCTGGGAATAACACATTTACCAGTGATTGCGAACCTTTACTATGGGATGGGCGATCAGTAAATGTCGGCAGGAATCCCGATGATTTAGTTGAAACGGGAATTCCGAGACCCATGATACCCCTTGCCGTAAATGCATTTATGCGCGGTAACTCTGAAATGAGCGGAGGATATTATAACTATTACAGTTGCGGCTATAGATTTAACGGTTCGGCCGTTCAATTCTGGCGTGCAGACTCCGGAGCGAAAATACAGACTAAATGGAATGTATCAACGCGATGGTATTCGTCACAGATGCCACTCATGGTTATAAACGCTGACCACTACTTCTAACAACCGGCCATTGAGCCGGTTTTTTTATATCAGAATTCAGGAGAGCATCATGCCAGCAGGCACTCTAACCCTAACGAACAACTCCGCTGCAGTGAAGGGCACAGGAACGGCGTTCAATACGGAGCTGAAACCCGGCGACATGATTGTGAGCGTTGTAGGCGGAGTAACCTACACGTTGCCGGTGAAAACCGTAGACAGCGCCACACAGGCGACGCTGATTAAAGCCTATGATGGCCCGACGCAGTCGGGCGCAGCATGGTATGCCGTCCCGCGTGACGCGATGAATACCATCACCGCCCAGTTGGCTGCCGAAACCGCCAAAGCCCTACGCGGGCTGAACCTCGATAAAAACAACTGGCAGCAGGTATTCAGTGGTACCGGAAACATTACGGTAACGTTACCCGATGGCAGTACATATACCGGCCCAGCCTGGAACAGCATCACATCTGCACTTAATCTCAAGGCTGACAAAACAGAGGTGGACAAAAAAGCTGATAAAAGCTCCCTCGGAACGGCGGCATCGGCCAACCTAGTTAAAAGCAATGAAGAAGCTCATTTCGGCACAATTCCATTTATTGGCTCAACTATCAAGCTTCCCGCTGGGGGTGTTGGTGTTTATTGGGCGTCATGGCAAACGCCTAATTTAGGTAATGTGAATGACGGTGCCACTGCCCCGCCATTCAGAGTAAGTAACGGTGGTAATCAATACGCATCGGCGAGCATTCTTTTTATTCGTGATGGTGAATATGCAACGTGCTTCGGCCTTGATACAGATAATCAATTGGCGTTTGGTGGCTGGTCAGATGCTGGGCGCCGGTACATAATTCTATCTGAAAAAAATACAACCATTGATGGGAATGGTTTTATTAAAAAGGCATCACCGATTGTTAAATTATTCGGTGACGGTTCGTGTGAACTCAACGAGCAATCGGCAGGGGTGACAACAGAGCGAGTAAGCGATGGCGTTTATCGCGTATCTGGCACACTTGGCTTTAACGCAGATGCTGAATGGGGCGGTTCTGATGGTGGTATTGAGGTACCGCTCGACCGCAACAAGCAGCCGCTGATCTGGGTGGATTACGAGGTAGAGCCAACCGGTGATCTGCTGATAAAAACTTACCACCGAACGCACCCGACGGCACCGGCGTTTGCTCGCAATGAAGTGATGGGATATGACGAAGGGATGCCGATCGATATACCAGAGGGGCGCTGGGTGGATCTGCGTGTTGAGATGCCTATGCGGGAGGTAGTTGAAGATCCATTGCCAGTAGAACCAGCTCAGCCGCCTGAAGAATTTGACCACCCAGTAGCGCCGGCGGGTGAAGAGTAACCTTTAAGATGCCGGGATAACCCGGCTCTTAAGTCATGGCTGAAACCAGTCGTCCGCACTTTCCCACGTTTCCTGCAGTATCTCCTCGATCGCCTCTCTATCAGCAGTGGTACCGTTGCGCACAGAAAGCCCGTCCATACCTGCCATCCGAACGGTGGCCTCGATATCTGGAAATTTATGTTGCAGTCGCTTGTTTAGTTCAATGGCCAGCGCAGATGCCGCACCAGCCGGTAACTGCTTTTTCTTGTCGATAGTCACTTCAACGTAAAGCATGATTGCCCCCTCAGTTGTCGCTTACCAGCCACTGATCCGATTCTTCAAACATTTCTTCCAGCATCCGGTTCAGCTTTTCTTTGTCGCTTTTACTGGCGTCGGTGTTCAGGCTGTTTGCCTGCATTGGTTTTACCCGAACGTCGGCAGAAGGAAAAATACAGTGAACCCGCTTGGTCAGTTCTGCCTTGATCATTTCAGCAGCCCCAGGAAGTTTTGCCACATTGCGTTTATCAAACACGAGCTCTACGAACATTTATGTGTCCTTAAATTTAACTGTGATTTTATACAGTATATTCGGGTGGATTATTTTTTCAATGCTTAGCGAGCCAATGGGGCATAAATGGGGCATGGATAGTGCAAAAATGGGTGTTTCTGAGCGGGAGTAGGTTTTTCAAGAAAGATAAAAAACTCAGTAAAAACATAATATAAGCAGTATTGAGCAGGTGTGACAAAAAGAGGCTCATTACGGTATAGACGTATTGAGTACGATCACTCATTTCGTCGGTAGTTTTACCATGGCTTTACCATCATTTTACCATGTTAAAATTGCAGGCATAAAAAAACCAACCGCAAAGGGTTGGTTTCTCTAAGTATTTTTGGTCGGCATGAGAGGATTCGAACCTCCGCCCCCCGACACCCCATGACGGTGCGCTACCAAGCTGCGCTACATGCCGACGCTGTAGCAAATTATACTACCCTTTCTCAATTTCAAATCAAGAGCGCACCAGCTGACTGATTGTATTTTAAGCAATTAGTTGGCGATAAAGCGTTTCACATCGGTCAACACCTGCAGCAGCAGGGCGAGCTGTGGCTTCTCGTCCTTGATCTCTTTGTCGTTCTTATCATACGCGCGGTAGTTGCCGCTGCTGTCCAATACCAGGGTTTGTGTTGGTGTGGTGATCACCAACAAGCTGTTGTCACCGGTTGCGACCCAGTTGTTCCGGCGCTGGGCGGTAAACAGGTCTTCACCCTGCGAATAATCATTAGGGCTGGTTTTCACGTGCAGCAAACGCTGCATCAGCGTGCGCATCACGTCGTTATGGCCGGTCAATTTATTGATGGTCTGCGCCGGCGTACCCGGCCAATGGATAACCAAGGGGACTTGCAACTGTTGCTGGTTGAAACTGGTGCCTGCGCCCCAGTAGCCTTTGCCGGTGTCATTAAATTCAACGCCGTGTTCTGCGGTAATCACCACCACGGTTTTATCCAGAACACCACGCTCTTTCAGCGTACTAAGTACCTGAGCAATTTGCGCATCCACATCCTGCGCGCCTGCGCGGTAGCGCTGAATAAAGTCGGCAGGGGCTGGCGTTTTCTCTTTGGCTGCAGGTTCAGCGCCACGGAAATTAATATAAGAGAACCATGGGCGGCCACTGTTTTGGTCGGCCAGCCAACGTTGCCATTGTTGCGTGGTCGCCGTGTCATTTTGCTGTATTGGCGCCGGCAGCGTGAAGTCGGTCAACAGCGCCTGGCGATACAGGCTGGCGTTAAAGCCGTCTGACGAGAACAAACCAAACTGATAACCCTGGGCGCTGAGTGCGCTGACCAGAGCAGAAGGTTTGCGTGCGGCGAGAATGCTGTCCAGATAGGTCGGTGAAATGCCGTAGAACAGGCCAAACAGACCGGTATCCGCATGATTGCCGGAACTGTAGTGATCGCTGAAGCGGACATTTTCCTGTGCGAAGCGGGTCAGGGCAGGCATATCCTGCTTCATATCCTGCTCACGGACGCCGTCCACCACGATCATCAGCAGATTATAGCCGCTGCCTTTGTCACCGTAGCTAAGATCGCTAAGTGGATATTCCACCGCAACGGCTTCCGGATTCCCTTGCTGCACCAGGCGGCGTTCATATTCTTGCGAATCGAGCAGGCCATGTTTTTCAAGGAATTTACGCGCGGTCATTGGGTATGACAGCGGCAGGTTGGCCCGCTGCATAGTGATCGGGCGGTAGAAATTGGCGTCGGCCCAGATATAAATCAGGTGCGAGGCGAAAAAGGCACTGATAAACAGCGCGGCCAGCGGCTTACCGAACCTTTGACGATTCAGACTGCGTAGCTTTTGCCAGCTCCAGGTGCCAAACAGCATCTCCACCAGAAAGATCACTGGCACGCAGATAAACATCAGTTGCCAGTCGCGCGCCAGCTCACTTTGGTCCGGATTGACCACCAGTTCCCACACCACCGGATTAAGGTGAAGATGGAAATGCGTGAATACTTCGCTGTCTACCAGCAACAGCGTCAGTCCGGCGGTGGCCAGCGTGGCGGAAATAAATCGCAGCAGCCGCTGCGACATCACCACAAAGGTGAGCGGGAAGATCACCAGCAGATAGCCGGCGAAAACGATAAAGCTAAAATGCCCCAGTAAGCTGACCAGGGCATAAACCCGGCCCAACAAGGAAGAGGGCCAGTCGGTGACAAACAGGTAGCGGCTGCCCAGCCCAAGGGCAAGCAGGATATTGAATAAGGCGAACCAGTGCCCCCAGCTAATCATCTGGGAGACTTTTTCACGATAACGCTGACGGTTTGTCACCATAATTAATTATTAATGCGCTTTATCTTCACGAATAGAAGCTTGCAGAGCTTCTGCAAACGATCTTGCCAATGTTTTCCGCTGCGCGGGAGCAACACTGGTGTTGATCAGATTAGTTACCATGTTGCCCAGCACCATCAGAGAAAGATCGGTGGGAGTATGGTGTTTTTCCAGAACATTAACCAGCTCAGAGAGCAGCTGTTCAACATGTTCGTCACTGTAACGGGATGATTGTGGCATAAAAATTGCGCTCAACGCCTGATAAAGTCCCATATCTTACCGTATAGGACAGTGATTTTCCGCTCTTTTATCGATTCCCTTTGTCTTTCAAACCCTAGCGTGGCAGGTGGTGCGAGTGGCCTCCGTTGCGGGCTCGGGCCAACTGTAAGCCTGTTGCCTGAAATTCAGGGGGTATTCCAGCTATTTATGGCCTGTATGGGTGCCGGAAATTTATCGTCGGCTGGTGATGTGATCGCTGCTTAAAAGTTGCAGCACGGTAGCCTTCAGTGTTTGAATACGCGCCTAAAGAACAGGAGGATTTACCATGAGTCTGGATATCGACCAGATCGCTCTGCACCAGTTGGTCAAACGCGACGAACAAACGCTGGACGTGGTGCTGCGCGATTCTCTGCTGCCAACCAATGCGGCGGTGGAAGAGATGATGGAAGAGCTGCATCGTGTCTACAGTGCCAAGAGCAAGGCTTACGGGCTGTTCAATGAAGGCAGTGAACTGGCGGACGCGTTGCGTACCTGCCGCAAGGAAGACAAGGACTTTTTGGCCTTCAGCCGTGCGGCGACCGGTCGCCTGCGCGATGAGTTGGCCAAGTATCCGTTTGCCGAAGGTGGCGTGGTGTTGTTTGGCCAGTACCGTTACCTGGCGGCGGAGTATTTACTGATTGCGGTTCTGAACAGCCGCAACAGTTCGCGCGTTAACGAAGAGCTGGATATCAATACCACCCATTATCTGGACATCAACCACGCCGATATCGTGGCGCGTATCGATCTGACCGAGTGGGAAACCAATCCGGAGTCAACCCGTTATCTGACCTTCCTGAAAGGGCGAGTGGGTCGCAAGGTGTCCGATTTCTTCATGGACTTCCTGGCGGCGGCCGAAGGGCTGGACACCAAGGCGCAGAACCGGGGCTTGCTGCAGGCGGTTGACGATTATTGCGCCGATGCGCAGTTGGATAAGAATGAGCGTCAGTCGGTACGTCAGCAGGTTTACAGCTACTGCAACGAACAGCTGCAGGCCGGCGAAGAGATTGAGCTGCAGGAATTGTCGAAAGAGATTGCACCGGTAGGTGAGAAAGATTTTCTGCAGTTCTCCAGCGAGCAGGGTTATCAACTGGAAGACAGCTTCCCGGCCGATCGCGGTACGCTGCGTCAGTTGACCAAGTTTGCCGGCAGCGGCGGCGGTATCAGCATCAACTTTGACGCCATGCTGTTGGGGGAGCGAATTTTCTGGGATGCGGCTACCGATACGCTAACCATCAGAGGCACGCCACCGAACCTGCGCGATCAGTTACAACGTCGCCAGAACAGCGGCAATAAGTAATTTTGCCGGATAGCAGACAATAAAAAACGCCGCAATTGCGGCGTTTTCTACTTCGGCGTCCCGAAAGGTTCGATTTCGTTGCGATTAAACGCGACGGAAGTCGATGTGAGCCAGTTTCGGCTTGAACGGGTGACGCTGTACAGCCTGAACTTTCACTTTGGTTTCTTTACCGTCGATAACCAGAGTTACTGCTTCGCTGTAGAATTCTGGTTTGATTTCCATGTTCTTAACAGAATCATGGTCCAGTTCGATGGAAACTGGAGCTTCTTCGCCACCGTAAACGATAGCTGGGAATTTGTTGGCAATACGCAGGCGGCGGCTCGCACCCTTACCCTGGTCTTTACGTACTTCTACATTAATAGTGAACATTGTTTTTTCTCTAAAAAGAAAATTTACCCTGCTACAGGCGACCCAGTAGCAAGTTCGATTTACCCGTTGTCTTCCAGGCCACAGCTTGAAATTCGCAGGATATAACCTGCTTTAGCACCGGGCGAACCCAGGCAAAGCGGGCGGCAGTTTAACGGAAAGCCGTCCGCAGGGCAATGGAAACCTGCCCGATTTGCAGGCAGTCAGGATCAATACAGTTCATTGGCACGGCGGAAGCGGCCTTGATAATCGAACACTTTTTCCCGTACCTGCCAGAATTGTCCGCGCTTGCGGGCCACCACAAAATCCGGATGGCGCAGCAGCGTTTGCTGGGCCAACACGTCGGCGGCGGTTTGCCAGGCAAACGGCACCCCGGGTGCACGCTGATGCGGGCGCAGGAACAGCATTTCGAAGGCTTTGCGCTGCGCCGGCGTTTGCAGTCGAAAACGTTCGCTGGTGCTGGTGCCGTCTTCGTCGAAATAGGTGGCTTTCAGCCACTCGCCTTTATCATCGCGGCCAGTTTGCAGCTCCATGCCGCCACAGCGCAGGACCAGAGCGTCTTTTAGCTTCAGCGCGGCCTTCAGCATATCGTCAGGGTCGACCAGCACTTCCTGGCACTGATGGCAGCGACGGGCGGCAATGTCATTTTCCGCACCACAGTGCGGGCAAATTTTGAAGCGGAAACGGTAGTCGCATTGCTCGCGATTGCCTTCATCGTCCTCGAGCCAGCCCTGACAACGGCGGCCGTAGTGTTCAATGATATCGCCGCTCTCGGTGCACTTGCCCCAGAACAAATTGGCGAAGCCGCAGCCGGGGCAGAACACCTGTACCGGCTGACTGTCGCTGTGTGGCTTACTGACCCCGACCTCGGGCGTAAACAGGTCGTGCGGGTTACCGGCGTAGTCGAGGATCAGACAATCCTCTTTGCCGGGGGCCAGCCGCAGCCCACGGCCGACGATTTGCTGATACAGGCTGACGGATTCGGTTGGCCGCAGAATGGCGATCAGATCGACATGCGGTGCATCAAAGCCGGTGGTCAGCACCGCCACGTTGACCAGGTAGCGCAATTGCTGTTGTTTGAATGCCTCAATCAGCGCATCACGCTCGGCGGCGGGGGTTTCGGCGCTGACCAGCGCGGCTTCACCGGAAGGCAGCAGGCCGTGGATCTCACGCGCATGTTCAACGGTGGAGGCGAAAATCATCACCCCCTTACGTGTTTCGGCATATTCGACGATTTGGCTGATGATGTGCGGCGTAATACGATTTTGCTGTTTTAGCTCACGGTTCAGGTCTACTTCGCTGAACAGGCCGTTGCTTCTGGCCTCCAGGCGGCTGAAATCATACTGCACTATCGGCATATCCAGCCGTTCCGGTGGCACCAGATAACCGTTCTTGATCATATAGCGCAACGGCAGTTCATAAATGCAGTCGCGAAACAGGCTATTGGCATCACCGCGGGTAAAACCGTGATAGTGATACTGATAAATCCAGCCTTTACCCAGTCGATAGGGCGTGGCGGTCAGGCCCAGCAGCCGCAGCTGTGGATTGGTTTTTTGCAGATGCTGAATAATCTGTTGGTACTGGCTGTCGTCATCGTCGCTGATGCGGTGGCATTCGTCGATAATCAACAGGGAAAACGCCCCGTCAAACAGTGGCAGGTTCCGAGCCACCGACTGTACGCTGCCGAACACCACCTTGCCTGCGCTGTCTTTTTGCTGCAGTCCGGCGGCAAAGATATCGGCATCCAGCCCGTAGGCGCGGTATTTGGCGTGGTTCTGCGCCACCAGTTCTTTCACATGGGCCAGCACCAATACCCGGCCGCGTGCACGTTTCGCCAGCTCGGCGATCACCAGGCTTTTTCCGGCTCCGGTCGGCAGTACGATCAGCGCCGGTTGCGGGTGCTGACGGAAATGTTTGATGGTGGCTTCGACCGCTTCCAGTTGGTAAGGGCGTAGAGTAAAGGCCATAAATTAACGCCGTGAGTTGAGAAGGGCCGCAGGGAACAGGTTTTGTAACCTCTGATCCCACCAAAACAGTGACATTTTACTCCCCTGACGGCTAAAAAATTTCTATTATTATGCCTTCTGAGTACTCGCGGTGCGAGAAGCGTCGAAATTACCTCTGTCAGGGGGCCGTTTCCATCGCTATACTCGTGTGACAGTAATCGCTGTATCCCCCTCTTCGAACCTGCCCTGTTGCACCCGGTGCAACGGTGGGTGTCATATTTTAGCAATACGATCAATGCGATCATAACAACGACAGGCAAAGCAGATTCAATGCGACTGGACAAGTTTTTATCTCAGCAGTTAGGTGTTAGCCGTGCGCTGGTAGCGCGCGAACTTCGGGCAAAACGCGTCACCGTGGACGGTGAAGTGGTGAAGAGCGGGGCACTGAAACTGACTCCGGAGCAGGAGGTGGCGTTCGACGGCAACCCGCTGCAGCGCCAAAACGGCCCGCGCTATTTTATGCTCAACAAACCGCAGGGTTACGTTTGCTCCACGGACGATCCCGATCATCCGACGGTGCTGTATTTCCTCGATGAGCCGGTGGCCTACAAGCTGCATGCTGCCGGGCGCCTGGATATCGATACTACCGGTCTGGTGTTGATGACCGACGACGGCCAGTGGTCGCACCGTATCACCTCACCGAAACATCACTGTGAGAAAACCTATCTGGTGACGCTGGAGCATCCGCTGGCGGAAGATACCGCGCAGCAATTTGCTGAAGGCGTGCAGTTGCATAACGAAAAAGACCTGACCCGGCCTGCGCAACTGGAACAAATTGAAGACAAGCTGGTGCGTCTGACTATCAGCGAAGGGCGTTATCATCAGGTGAAACGCATGTTCGCCGCGGTCGGCAACCGGGTTCTGGAGCTGCATCGTGAACGTATCGGCGCCATCGTGATGGATGAGGATCTGGCAGAGGGCGAATACCGTCCGCTGACCGAAGAAGAAATCGCCAGCGTCGGTGCTCCGCACCTGCAAGATTAATTCAATACTAGATTACGGCTGATGAAGGAGTCGTCGAACGTGTTACAGAACCGGTCATCTCACCTCGGTTTGATTTTTATTCTGGGTCTGCTGTCCATGCTGATGCCGCTGGCCATCGACATGTACCTGCCCAGTATGCCGGTGATTGCCAAACAGTTCGGCGTCGGGTCGGGCAGCGTACAGATGACGCTCAGCGCCTATATGCTCGGCTTTGCCCTGGGGCAGTTGTTCTACGGGCCAATGTCAGACAGCATTGGCCGCAAGCCGGTGATCCTGTGGGGAACGCTGATCTTCGCGATTGCTGGTGGTGCCTGCGCTATGGCGCAGTCGATCGACCAATTGATCAACCTGCGTTTCCTGCATGGACTGTCGGCGGCGGCGGCCAGCGTAGTGATTAACGCCCTGATGCGCGATATGTTCACCAAGGATGAGTTCTCGCGCATGATGTCGTTTGTCATCCTGGTGATGACCATTGCGCCGTTACTGGCACCGATGATCGGTGGCGCGCTGCTGTTGTGGTTCAGTTGGCATGCGATTTTCTGGACCATGGGGGCCGCGGCGCTGATCGGTTCGTTGCTGGTGGCGTTCTTTATTAAAGAGACGTTGCCCAAAGAGCGGCGGCAAAAATTCCATCTGCGTACCACGCTGGGTAACTTCGCCTCATTGTTCCGCCATAAGCGCGTGCTGAGCTACATGCTGGCCAGTGCCTTCTCCTTCGCCGGTATGTTCTCGTTTCTCAGTGCCGGGCCATTCGTGTATATCGAACTGAATCATGTTTCCCCGCAGCACTTTGGCTACTATTTTGCGCTGAACATTGTCTTCCTGTTCCTGACGACGCTGGTCAACAGCCGTAATGTCCGGCGGTTGGGCGCGATCAAGATGTTCCGTTTGGGGCTGTTTGTTCAGTTGGTCATGGGGCTGTGGCTGCTGGCGGTAAGCGCTATTGGCCTGGGGTTCTGGGCATTGGTGATTGGCGTGGCGGTGTATCTGGGCTGTATTGCCATGATTTCATCAAACGCCATGGCGGTGATCCTGGACGATTTCCCACATATGGCGGGCACGGCGTCTTCACTGGCCGGTACCTTGCGTTTCAGTATCGGTGCATTGGTGGGGGCGATACTGGCAATGGCTCCCGGCAAGAGCGCCTGGCCGATGGTTTCCTCGATGGCGCTGTGCAGCATCGTTGCGGTGCTGTTCTATCTGTATGCCAGCCGACCACGGCATAAAGCGTCGCCTGATACCCCGTAGTTTCTCCTTTCTGACTCAGGCTCAATCTGGTGTTGAGCCTGAGTGAAATCAGCCCTCTGTCACTCCCTTCTGAAATTCTGGCGCAATAAAAAATTCGTTGCTAAATATAAGTGCGCTAAGCGATGGTTTGCCGTGCTGCCTGTGTGCTTTTTGTTAAAAAAAATGCTCTGCCTGCGCCGGGCTGCAACCGGTCTTTGCCCAATAGGTTTGACCAGGAAACGGTACGCAATTTAACTTAGTGATAATGATAATCAATGAGTTAACGTGTTATCACTGGTTGTTGAACAACCTTAAATGTTTCCTCAATGTAAAATTATGCGGAGCAATAAGTAACCGTATTGCAAGAAAAAAGAGTTGAGATCGCGGCGGGAAAGGGTTACATATAACGAAAAAATGCGAGCTGAGTCTCAAAATGCCGTGAAATGACCCCCAACGGGCGTCACTAAAACAGCAGGACATCGGCAAGCGCAGGGGGCTAGTTAACTGCTTGTGACGTATTTTACATTTAAATAACATTCATGAGCGGCAGAGTCAGGCGTCAACGGCTATAACTTAGTTACCCTGTCAGGTAAAAAGTGTTTCATTTTTCAAACTAGGGATTTCATGTGGAAAGTATCCAACTTTCGGTAGTTCATCGCTTGCCGCAAAGTTATCGTTGGCTATCAGGTTTTACCGGCGTCAAGGTTGAACCGATTCCGCTCAGCGGAATAGACGAAGATAACAATCTGATGGGGCTGAAACTGCTCAGCCATGAGGGCGCCGACGCCTGGCAGGTGATGCAGCAGCTTAAGCTGTCTTTGCAGGAGATTCAGGTCGACTGCGCCATCGTAGAGTGGGAAGGGGAACCTTGCCTGTTTGTGCATCGCGGCGATGAAAGCGCCACCATGTGCCGGTTAAAAAACGTAGGTGCCGCTATTGCTGAGCAGATGAGCGCTCAATACCCTTTCTGAACTCCGTCGCTAATCCGCCAGTTGTAACAGCTGCTGCGTATAAGCGGCGGTCGGTGAGTTAAAGATTGTCTGGCAGTCACCCTGTTCCACCACTTCCCCCTGTCGTAACACAATCACCTGATGGCACAGTGAACGCACCACCTGCAAGTCATGGCTGATAAACAGATAGGCCAGCCGGTGGCGTTGTTGCAGCGATTTCAGCAACGTCAGGATTTGTGCCTGCACCGACTTATCCAGCGACGAGGTCGGCTCATCGAGGATCAGCAACTGCGGTTGTAAAATCAGCGCCCGTGCGATGGCGATGCGTTGGCGTTGGCCACCGGAAAACTCGGTGGGGTAACGGTAGCGCAGGGCGGGATCCAGCCCCACCTCCTGCAATGTTTCGATCACCCGCTGCTCTCGTTGTGCGGCGCTCAGTTTCTGGTGCACCTCCAACCCCTCGGCGATGATTTGCAGCACATTCAGCCGTGGATTCAGCGCGGAGAAAGGATCCTGGAACACAATCTGCATCTGGCTGCGGTACGGCAACATCTGCTTCATGCTGAACTGGTGCAACGGCTGGCCTTTAAACCACATTGAGCCGTTGGCATTAAGCAAACGCAGTAACGCCAACCCGGTGGTGCTCTTACCCGATCCTGACTCGCCCACCAGTCCGACGCTTTCCCCGGCCTTCAGTTCAAAGCTCAAATCTTTCAGCGCATAATGTTGGTCCACCGTACGGCGCAGTAAACCACGCCTGATCGGGAAACTGACCTGGAGGTTTTCCACTTTCAGCAACGGGGCGGCATCGGCCGGCAGCGGCAGCGGGTCGCCCAGGTTCTCTGCCGCCAGTAATTGTTGGGTATAGGGGTGTTGCGGCTGGCTAAACAGGCGGGTTCGGCTGTTTTGCTCAACGCATTGACCCTGGCGCATGACCGCCACGTTGTCCGCCAGGCGGCGCACAATATTCAGGTTATGGGTGATAAACAGCAGGCCCATGCCCATTTCTTGCTTCAATTCGTTCAGCAACAACAGAATTTGCGCCTGAATGGTCACATCGAGCGCGGTGGTGGGCTCATCGGCAATCAGCAGCTTAGGCTGGGTTAACACCGCCATGGCGATCATCACCCGCTGACGCTCGCCGCCGGAGAGTTGGTGCGGGTAGTCTTTCAAACGCCCTTTAGCGTTGCGAATGCCAACCCGATCCAGGCATTGAATTATTTCACCGCGAGCAACATCGCGCCGCATACCTCGATGCAGCGCCAATACTTCCGCCAGCTGTTTCTCAATGCTGTGTAACGGGTTGAGCGAGACCATCGGCTCCTGGAAAATCATTGAAATCTGGTTGCCGCGCACCTTGCGCAGTTCGGCCTCCGAGGCATGGAGTAACGAATGGCCGTTGAACTGGATATCACCGCCGGTATAGACCACCGGTGGCGAAGGCAGCAGGCGCAGCACCGACAGCGCGGTGACGCTTTTTCCCGATCCGGACTCCCCGACCAGCGCCAGCGTTTCTGCCTTTTCTATCTGTAGCGAAATACCGTTGACTACCTGATTCAGCTGGTCACCCTGGCGGAAAGCGACGCCGAGATCCTGAATTGAAAGCAAAGGAGTGCTAGCCATATCAATGCGCCTTGCTGGGGTCAAAAGCGTCGCGTACCGCTTCGCCAATAAAAATGAGTAAAGACAGCAACACGGCCAACACCAGGAACGCGGTGATGCCGAGCCACGGCGCCTGCAGGTTGTTCTTGCCCTGCAGCAACAACTCCCCGAGCGACGGAGAACCGATCGGCAGGCCAAAGCCCAGGAAATCGAGTGAGGTCAGGGTAGTGATGGAGCCGCACAGGATAAACGGCAAAAAGGTCAGCATCGCCACCATCGCATTGGGCAGCATATGCCGGTACATAATGACCCGGTCCTGCACCCCCATGGCGCGGGCGGCGCGGATGTAGTCATAGTTACGGGTGCGCAGGAACTCGGCGCGTACCACGCCCACCAGGCTCATCCAGCCAAACAAAATGGTGATACCAAGCAGCCACCAGAAATTGGGTTGTACGATGCTCGACAGCAGAATAATCAAAAATAGCGTCGGCATGCCTGACCACACTTCAATAAAACGCTGGCCCCACAGATCCACGCGGCCGCCGTAGTAGCCTTGTATCGCACCGACACAGACGCCAATCACGCTGGAAAACAGCGTCAGCGCCAGTCCGAACAGCATCGAAATACGAAAGCCATACAGCACGCGGGCCAGTACGTCGCTGCCGTTACCGTCGGTACCTAACAGATTTTGGCGCGAAGGGGCTGAGGGGAAGGGCACCTCGGTAGCAAAGTTGATGGTGTCGTAACTGAAACGAATCGGTGGCCAAACTGCCCAGCCGTGGCTGTCGATCTGTTTTTTGACGAACGGATCCTGGAAGTCGGTGACGGTATTGAGCTCACCGCCGAAGGTGGTCTCGCTGTAGTCGATAACGAACGGCAGGTACAAGCGGCCCTCATAGCGCACCAGCAGCGGCCTGTCATTGGCGATCAGGTTGGCTCCCAGGCTGAGGATAAATAGCACCAGAAAAATCCACAGTGACCAATAACCACGGCGATTGCTGCGAAAGCGTGCCCAACGTGCCTGATTGATTGGGCTTAAGCGGCTCATTGGCGGGCCTCGAAATCAATGCGAGGATCGACCAGGGTATAGGTGATATCGCTGAGGATATTCAACAGCAGGCCAATCAGGGTGAAGATATACAGCGTGCCGAACATCACCGGATAATCGCGCTGCAGGGTAGCGTCATAGCCCAGCAGCCCCAGACCGTTAAGCGAGAACATCACCTCGATCAACAAAGAACCGGTGAAAAACATGCTGACAAAGGTCGCCGGGAAACCGGCGATCACCAACAGCATGGCGTTGCGGAACACGTGGCGGTAAAGGATCTTGCTCTCGTCCAGCCCTTTGGCGCGCGCGGTGACTACGTATTGTTTGCGGATCTCATCAAGGAATGAGTTTTTGGTCAGCATGGTCAGGGTCGCGAAGCCGCCAATCACCGTCGCTAACACCGGCAGCGTGATATGCCACAGATAATCTGTGATCTTGCCATACCACGGCAGGGTATCGAAATTACTGGAAACCAGACCGCGTAGCGGGAACCAGTCGAGGTAGCTGCCACCGGCGAACAACACGATCATCAGAATGGCAAACAGGAAGGCCGGGATAGCATAGCCGATGATAATCAGGGTACTGCTCCAGGTATCGAAGGCGCTGCCGTTATGCACCGCTTTGCGGATCCCCAGCGGGATCGACACCAGATAGATAATCAGCGTGCTCCACAGTCCCAGGGTGATCGACACCGGCAGGCTATGGCCAACCAACTGCATCACCGACGCGCCACGAAACAGGCTGTCACCGAAGTCGAGGCGCATGTAATTCCACAGCATGGTGAAATAGCGTTCGTGCAGCGGTTTGTCGAAGCCATAGCGTTGGGTGATCTCGGCGATCACTTCCGGATCCAGCCCGCGTGAGCCACGGTATTGGCTATCCGTCGCGCTGCCGACACCGATACGCGCATGTCCCAACCCTTCACCGGCACCGCCGCCACCAAAGCCGCTGCTCTGGCCCATTTCGATAGTGGCAATTGCCTGATCGACCGGGCCGCCGGGGGCGATCTGTACGATGAAAAAGTTAATGGTGATGATCGCCCACAGGGTGGGGATGATCAGCAACAGCCTGCGAATCAAATAAGCCGTCATCGCTGACCCCTTACTGTTGTTGAGCCGGCAAACGCGCCGCCTTGTTGACGTCAAACCACCAGTTATCGAAACCAATCACGTAGGCCGGGCGGATTGACGGCGTGGAGAATTTGTCCCAGTAGGCATAGCGGTCGTGGTTGGAATACCACATTGGCAGCATATACCGGTTCCAGGTCAGTACCCGATCCAGCGCGCGGCCCAGCGGCAGCAAGGCTTTCTCGTCGCCTTGATGCGCGGCGATCTGTCTGACCAGGCTATCAACCGCAGGATCGCTGACGCCGGGGCTGTTCCAACTGGAGTTAATGTATTTGGAGTCCCAAAGGGTCTCCAGGCTGGAGCCTGGGAACGGCATCGCCAGATAGACCGTCGGCATCATGTCGAAATCACCATCGCGCATGCGCTTGGTGAATTGGGATATGTCGATTTCACGGATCTGCATATCAATGCCCAGCCGTTTCAGGTTGTGCTGGAACGGCAATACGTACTGGAAATTGCTGCCGCTAAGTAACATCAGTTCAAAGCTAAACGGCTGACCGGTTTTGCTATTGACCAACTGCTGGTTTTTCACTTCCCAGCCGGCCTGTTTCAGCAACTGAGTGGCTTTCAACAGGTTTTGGCGATCGTTGCCGCTGCCATCAGAGGAAGGGGGTTGATAGATGCTGGTAAACACCTCAGCCGGTACTTTGCCCTTCAGCGGCCCCAGCAGCGCCAGTTCGGCCGCATCCGGGTAGCCGCTGGCGGCGTACTGAGTGTTCTGGAAGTAGCTGTTGGTGCGCTGATAGGCGTTGTAATACAGCGCTTTATTCATCCAGTCGAAGTCAAAGGCCAGTGTGAGCGCCTCACGTACCCGGGGATCGGTGAACAGAGGGCGCCTCATATTGAAGGCCATCCAGCGGGTGTTTTGCGCCGACTGGTTGGTTTCGTCCTGTTTGATAATGTAATTGCGGGCGAAATTACCGCCCTGATACTGGGTCGCCCAACTTTTTGGCGAACCTTCAACGCGAAAATCGTAGGCACCGGCCTTGAAGGCCTCCAGCGCAACTTTGTCATCCAGATAATAGTCGTAGCGGATACTGTCGAAGTTAAAGCGGCCGCGGTTGACCGGCAGGTTAGCGGCCCAGTAATCGCGCACGCGCTGATAGGTAATGTATTGACCGAGCCGGTAACTGGCGACCTTATAAGGACCACTGCTGAGGGGCGGGGTGTTCAGCGGCTCGTTCAGTTTGTGATCTTTCCAGAAGCTCTGCGGCAAAATAGGCAGGCTAAACAACCCAAGCAGCTTGTCTTTATCCGGCTGGGGGAATTCAATACGCACCGTCAGGCGTGAGATGGCCTTGACCGAGATCCCCTTATACGCCACGCGAAACTGCGGTACGCCTTCGGTCATAAACTTGTTAAAGGTGAAGGCGACGTCGGCAGCGGTGATCGGCGAGCCATCGTGGAAGCGGGCGCGAGCGTTAATGTCCAGTTCCACCCAGCGCATATCGGCCGGGAAGCGAGCAGATTCGGCAATCAGTGGGTAGTAGCTGCCGATCTCATCGTCTGAGGTAGTAAACAGGGTGTCATACAGCGCGTCGGTACGCTCGCCGGATACGCCACGTGGCGCATAGCGGTTAAAACTATCATAGGTACCGATCGCTGCCAGTCGCACGTCACCGCCTTTCGGTGCCGCTGGGTTGACGTAGTCATAATGGCTGAAGTCGGTGGCGTATTTCGGCTCACCGAGCTGGGCGAAAGCATAGCTTTCATTGAGGGTTTCGGCCTGCAGGCCAAAACTCAGTGCTGAGAGCACCAGGGCAGCAAAAACGCGCACGGACATCTTGACGGTAAGCTCCTGCTGTAAAGTCAGTTAAACCTGGCGGCAGCATAACATTTTCTGCCGTGCCTAAGGGTAAAGAAGTTAAAAAATTCAGTCCTTTAGCGCCTGATGATCCATGACCGTATGGGCGTTGCAGAAGGCCACGAAGTTATCGATGCTCAGCGGTTTACTAAAATAATATCCCTGCATAAAGTTAACGTCCTGTTCCTTCAGGAAGTGCAGCTGTTCGGCGGTTTCCACCCCTTCAGCCACGGTTTGCATTTTCAGTTTCTTAGCCAGTGAAATCACCGCGTCCAGCACCGGGGCAGTGACCGTATCCCGTCCGATGGAGTTGACGAAGCCACGGTCTATCTTCAGATAGTCCATGCTAAAGCGTTCCAGATAGATCAATGCGCTATGGCCGGTGCCAAAATCATCGATAGCGATTTCAATACCTTGCTGATGCAGCCAGTCGAACTCGGTCAACGCGTTGCCTTCCTCCACCATGCCACGTTCGGTAATTTCAAATACCAGCGTGAAGTAGTCCCCCGGCAATTGCGCCAGCAGTTCGTACACATCGTGATGGAAAGAGGGGGCATTGAGGTGGGAAGGGGAGATGTTCAGGCCGAGCTTGGCCCCCTGCGGCAATGCCGTTGCCAACTTGGGCGCGTCTTCGGCAATCAGGCGGAACAGGTGTCGTGTCAGCGGTACAATCAGCCCTTCGTTCTCGGCATAGGGAATGAACAGGTCTGGCGGAATACGTCCTTCGATTGGGTGCTGCCAGCGGATCAGTGCTTCCAGCCCGCCGATGGTGCCGGAACGGGTATGAAACACCGGCTGATATTCGATAAAGAACTCGTTGCGTTTAATGCCGCGCATCAGTGCCCGCTCCGGGCTTTGGCGTAGCAACAGCATGTAGTAGCACAGCACGCCGATCATCAAAGACAGCACCAGGCTGCCCAACAGCGTCAGGCGGATGTCGTTGGGCGTTAGTTTTTGGTTATAAAACAGAATGGTCATCGGCGTGCCGGCGATGGAAATGCGGTCGGCTTCTTCGTCCGGTAGCTGGCTCACTGGCATCAGGTTTGGACTAAAACTGGTCAGGGCGCGATCGTCCAGAATAATGGCAACGCCATGGGTTCGACTGGTGCTGGTGCCGAACATCTGTTGGGGCATCAGGCCAATATCCAGGGTGGCCAGTATGCCGGTGTCTTCTTTGCCTGGCTGGCGCAACCAAACGGCAACCGCCGGTTTTCCGGGGACCAGTGGGGTACCCTGCTGCAGTTTGAGATCCAGCCGCTGCTGTTGGTCAATTTCCGGGTAGATATTTTTTAGTGCCAGCATCATGTTGCCGGTAGCGGAAGAGCAATAGGCGAAGCCGTCTTTCACTAACATAAAGGTGCGTACGCCGGAATGAAAAGCGGCCTGGTAGGTAATTTCCGGCTGGCTGGTGGCACAGGAGCGTTCGGTCAACGGCATCAACTGTTGCATGACTGCCGTCAGGCTATTAAAGGTCTCGAGGGTGAGTTTCTGCGTCCGTTGTTCTACCGCACGTTGATATTGGGTGCGCTGGTGGCTAATCAAAGAAAGCGTAATAGCCATAAACAGGATAAAAAATACCAGGGCCACGATGCCGCTTTTAGCCAGGCTGCGTCGTCTGTGCGAAACGTGGCGTGCAAATGCCCTTTTCAAGCCCATAAACCTGCCCCCTGAGCACGGCGTATCAATTTGTTTTTGTTATAGAGTGACTGTCTAATATATCGCAATGACCGTGTTGCGGCCATTATTCATCGTTTATCCAGGGGTGATAATAGGCTAAACCCTGCATTATCGTGGTTATTCCTATTTGACGATAATAGGTGAGTTTTTCATCGTTGGCGTAGTTTCCCACCAATAATCTCGTGAAATATAAAGGGGGATGTTGAAAACACCGCGAATAGATAATGGCGGCATTCTGAGAGGGGGGGCTCCGCGTAAAAAAAACGCTGCCTGTAGGCAGCGTTCTATCGCTCGTTTGGTCTTCAGGACAATCAAGTTTTGCTCCGTCAGCTGCTTGTCAGCACCCGGCGGGCTTCGCGATAACGTTTATTCCAGTAGTTATCGCTCAGTTTCGAAATCATCACGCCGCTGCTGGTAGAGGCATGAACGAATTGATCGTTACCTAAATAGATGCCGACATGGCGTCCGGTAGAGCCGGCGCGGAACAGCACCAGATCGCCAGGACGCAGTTTGGTGCGCAAGATTTTCTTGCCGAGGTCTTCCTGTTCGTAGGTAGAACGAGGTAAGTCCATGCCAAACTGTTCACGGAAAGTGCGTTGTACAAACGCTGAGCAATCAATGCCGCGCTTGGTTTCACCGCCTAAACGGTAGCGAACACCTTTCCAGTCTGCATACTGATCCATAATTTTTGACTTAACGTCAACGTTACGGACCATTGCTTCGAATTCATCCTGAGAGGCTTGCAGTAAAAGACCATCTTTGTCATTAACTGCACGCATCTCAGTTTGTGCGTTATTCAAGTTCGAAGTGTGTGTCGTGCTGCACGCGGAGAGCATTACCGCTGCGGCAATTGCAGGTACTACCCGCAAAAAATATCTCAGAAACGGTTGAGATCTGACCATTGTTATTGTTTTCCCTTGAAGTCCTTAACGACGTCAGTCGCTATCTGAAAAATGCCAAACGGAACGAGACTAATCTGCACCTGCTTTATCGACAATCAGATACCGCCGAAAACGTGCTGGAACGCACATTTTTAATGGATTTGATGCTGAGTCGAGTTAAACCAGGCACAAACGCATCCGAGATTACCGTAACGAATTGGGGATTGCGAGTCTTTTTCCGCCCTTTTATATATGAATTTGTGATGTAACATAATGTAAATCTTCATATAAAAAACGCCGATTGTCCGTTGTGTTGGTTTTGCGTGAAATTAGGTGACAGAAGCGTTAACGCGGTGATGTGGAAATAAACAGAAAGCGGCGGGGAAATCAGCAGGAGGCCGGCGGCCTCCTGCGGGTCATAACGATGGGTTATGGTTGTGCTGGGCGGTGCTTACCGGGCAGCATACGATTCAGGCGCAGGATTAACACATCGCTGAGCGGGGTCATCAGGCACCAACTGGCCCCCACCAGCACCACCGACAGGGAACCGACGGCGATATCCGTAAACCAGTGAGCGCCAATCATTACGCGTGGTAATGAAAACACCACCGTGATCAGCAGTGCGACGGTAAACGCGCGGCGGTTAAAGTAGCGCAGCATAAAGCAGGAGAAAATCATCAGCATCATGCCGTGGTCACCGGGGAAGCTGTCGCTGGAGGCATCCTTGGTGGGAATGCCGGTCAGTTCACTGACGCGATTAACATTCTCAAAACTCAGCGACGGGCTGGGGTGCTTGACCGGTAACAGATGCCCCAACTGGTTCAGTACCACCGCGGTCAGCAGCATGACCACGCCGGTGACCAGCAAACGGCGACGGCCGGCGGCATCCTGTTGCAGATAAAAGCACAGGTACAGCAACCCCATGGCAATCAGCGAAATTACATCAAACGCACGGTTATTGGTGATGGCCACCAAATGCAGAAAAGCGGGGTCGGTTGCCAAATGACGATTAAAAAAGAAGAAAATCGACGAGTCCAGGGTAAACCAATAGCCGTGGTTGGCCGGCAGGAACCAGGACAAAAACAGCGCAATGCCCAGTATATTGAAGAAAATGATGAAGGGTAAATTGCGGCGAGTCATGGCATAACCTGTTGTAAGTCTAAAATTAAAAGGGTGCTAACGGTAAAGATCTCAACTTAAACGAATGTTAAACAATCCGGATTGCAGCGCGTTCCAGTCCGCATTCTCGCTGTGAATCAGTTCAATTCGGCTGTCCAGCGGTGCGACAGGGCGTGTTTCGATACTGAGATCCTGTCCCTGACGGTTGATCAACAGTGTGCCTTCAGCAATACGCACTACGCCTTTGGCGCGTTCGACCGGTGCCAGCCGTATCCACTCCATGATGCCAACGGTATCGAACACCGTGTCGGCGTCAAAGATCCAGCCACAGCTGGTAAATCCCTGGCCCTGGTTGAGCGCTCGTCGCCAGCGTGAGTTTTCCGGCAGCCGCAGTGCGGCCAAACCCTGTGTTTTGCTGTGGCTATGATGATGCTGCGCATCCGGTAATTCTGTGCGATTCGTGCGAGGCATATCCAGCAGCGCGACATCCGCCTGGCCCTGTTGGATATGATAAAGCGGCCGCTGTCGGGGATCTTGCTCCGCCCATTGCTGCAGGGCCAATAGATCCTGTGGCTGATAGGTGTCGCTCTTGCTGGCCAGAATAATGTCGGCTGCTGCCAACTGATCGCGGAAGTTTTCGTTTTCGCGGTAACGCGGTTCGCTGAGCTGGCGCGCGTCCAACAGGCACAGGGTAGCTTGCAAGTCGATCCAACCGGCATAGCTGTCCTGCGTCAGCAACGACAGGATCTGTTTGGGATGCCCCAGGCCAGTGGGTTCGATCAACAGTCGGTCGGGTTTACTCTGTTGCAGCAGCATATTCAGCCCGACCTGCATCGGCAGCCCGTTGACGCAACACATGCAACCGCCAGGGATCTCTTTGAGCACCGCACCGCTGTCTGCCAGCAGTGCGCCGTCAATGCCAATTTCACCGAACTCGTTCACCAGCACCGCCCAGCGTTCATGCTCTGGCTTGTTAGCCAGGAGGTGACGAATGGTGGTGGTTTTACCGCTGCCAAGGAAACCGGTGATCAGGTTAGTTTTAGTCATGGATTATTCCTGATGTAATAGTAGTGATTGATCAATAAATAAGCAGGGTAACTCTATCCGAGCTAATGATGTTGCTCTACCTGCGCCAGATCACAAATTTGACAGGTTAAGATGCGATATTTAACCGGCTAAATCCACGATAAATTATCGGAAAATTCTTAGTAAAAACCATAAATTAGCTATGGATACTGTTTGTTATTAGCTTGTTTTTTCTTTGTTAATTGCCCGATTACCCGCCAAATAATTCCTCTGACCTTGCGATTATTCTTAAGAAGATCCTCTATGGTTAAATTGACTTAACAAAAAATGAGGTTGCCATGAATGTCTTCCGGTTATTTTTGATCGCAGGAATATTGTTTTCATGGACGGCAGCAAGTTATGCAGGAACCACTGGCGGGGTTATTCGTTTTGTTGGTTCTATTGTGGAAAGTCCCTGCACGGTGAACATCGCCGATTCAACGGCCAAAACACAATGTTACCGCAATGGGCAGCACTATCAAGGTCAACAGACACTGTCCAAATTTGATGCTACACGCAAAGAGCTGCCACTGAATTTAGGGTCGACCGAGATGAAGTGGGTAGATCAGCAGAAAAAACTTGCAGTAATGACGGTAGTTTATCGTTAAGTCGTTCGGCCATGCCGGACGCCCGGCATGGCCATTTTCCTCTCATTGTTCTTTCAGGCTATCACTAGGTTTAAGCGGGGAATTAAGCCAGTTGAGTCGACACCCAGTTTTGCACCGTTTGACGTGCCCCGCGATCGCGCAGTGACAGATAGGCGCGGGTAACCGCCGTCACGAACGCCTCATTAACCGCCAGTTGCTCACCAAAAACTGCCTTCAACCCCAGCAGCGCTTTCACTCGCTGTTCATCGTCCGGCGTTGCGGCCACCGTTTGCTGCAGCGTTGCCAACAGCGGATCGCGAATATCGATAGCTTGTCCGGCGTCATCCACACCGCCGACATAGCGCATCCAGGCTGCCACGCCCAGTGCCAGACCGGCGTAGCTGCCGGCATGTTGCAGATGCCAGCGGATCGAGTCCAGCATGCGCTGTGGTAATTTCTGCGTCCCGTCCATGGCGATTTGCCAGGTGCGGTGTTGCAGCGCTGGATTGCTGTAGCGTTCAATCAACTGCGCGGCATAGGCGGCCAGATCGATGCCACTGACGCTAAGCGTCGGTGCCTGTTCGGCCAGCATCAGGTGAAGCGCGGCATGGCGATAAGACTCATCGGCCATACAGTCGTTGATATACTGATATCCTGCCAGATAACCGAGATAGGCCAGGAAAGAATGGCTGCCGTTCAGCATGCGCAATTTCATCTGTTCAAAAGGCAGCACGTCATTCACCAACTGTGCACCAGCCCGTTCCCAGGCCGGACGACCCGCGACAAAATTATCCTCTACCACCCATTGAATAAAGGGTTCGCAGGCGATGGCGCATTCATCACGCACACCGCCCAGTGCGACGGCCACTTCCTCCAGCGTTTCCGGCGTGGCGGCAGGAACAATGCGGTCGACCATAGTGCTGGGGAAGCTGACCTGTTGGGCAATCCAGTCGGCCAGAGCCCCGTCGCGCGCCTGCGCCAAGCCGATGATGGCGTTACGCAGCACATGGCCGTTTTCCGGAATGTTATCGCAAGAGAGCAGGGTAAAGGCGGGCAGGCCACGTTCCAGGCGCAGACGCAGTGCTTCGACCAAAATACCGGGCACGGTGGTGGGTTGGGCGGGATTCGCCAGATCGGCGCGGATCCCTTGGTGTTGCAGATCCAGTTTCCCGCTGCCTGGTTCGATGCAGTAGCCTTTTTCGGTGATGGTCATTGAGACGATCGCTACCTGAGGCTCAGCCAGTTTTTCCAGTACCGCATCGATCCCTTCCAGCTTGCGGTGCACGCTTTCATGCACCGCGCCAACCACGATCGCCTGATTACCCGCTGCGCCTTTCTCCAACACGCTATAGAGATGGTCTTGCTGACGCAGCGTCTGGAACAGAGTATCGCCACCAAACAGGCTGATCTCACAAATTCCCCAGTCTCCCCCCTGGCGATTCAATACCCGGTCGGTCAGCAAAGCCTGATGAGCGCGGTGAAAAGCGCCAAACCCAATGTGCACCATGCGGCTTTGCAGCGCGCTGCGGTCGTAGTGGGGTTGCAGGACGGCGTCGGGAAGCGGTGAGTTGGCGATAGTCTTCATGCATGGCTCCAAAGCTGAATGAAAGGTGCTGGCCGGTAACTTGTCAAAAGTTATCAGACCAGTTTTGCGAGCAGAAAACGGCACGGCGCTGACCCTTTTCCTCACGCTTTTCTGCCGCCAGTGTAAGGCTGGCAGAGCGTTAATAACATTGCTTAGCCCAAAATATGCCAGAATCGTGAAGTGGATCAACCAATCACGGTTTCGCTTTTGACAGTCAGAAGCGAAAGAGTAAGGTGAAAGATAACTGATATCTAATTCAATTTGGTATAACAAGATTGCTGGAAGTGTGCGATCTTTACCCCCTCCATAATACTGGGCGATTCTTACAAGGATAAAAAATGGAACAAACATGGCGTTGGTATGGGCCGAACGATCCTGTCTCTCTTGACGATGTACGCCAGGCCGGTGCGACCGGCGTGGTTACTGCATTGCACCATATCCCGAATGGTGAAGTGTGGCCGATCGAAGAGATCAAGGCCCGCCAGGCGCTATTGGCAGAAAAGGGGTTGGTGTGGTCGGTGGTGGAAAGTATTCCGGTGCATGAGGAGATCAAAACCCACAGCGGCAATTATCAGCAGCATATCGCTCATTATCAGCAATCGTTGCGTAACCTCGCGGCCTGCGGCATCGACACCGTGTGCTACAACTTTATGCCAATCCTCGACTGGACGCGTACCGATCTGGAGTATTTGCTGCCGGACGGGTCAAAAGCGCTACGTTTCGATCAGATTGCCTTTGCGGCTTTTGATTTGCATATTCTGCAACGCGCGGGGGCAGAGCAAGATTACACGCAGGAAGAGCAGCAGCAGGCCGCCGAGTGTTTTGCTGCCATGAGCGCGGCAGAGGTTGCCAAATTGACCGGCAACATCATCGCCGGGCTGCCGGGGGCGGAAGAGGGTTATACGCTCGATCAGTTCCGTGCCCGCCTGGCCGAGTACGATGCCATCGACAAGGCGCAACTGCGTGAAAATATGGCGGTGTTCCTGCGCGCCATTGTTCCGGTAGCGGAGGAGGTCGGTGTGCGGCTGGCGGTGCATCCGGACGATCCACCGCGGCCGATCCTGGGCCTGCCACGCATTGTCTCGACCATCGAGGATATGCAGTGGTTCAAGCAGACGGTCGACAGCCTTTATAACGGCTTTACTATGTGTACCGGTTCCTATGGGGTGCGTGCGGATAACGATCTGGTGCGGATGATTGAAACCTTCGGCGATCGCATTCATTTCACCCACCTGCGTGCCACTTGCCGTGAAGAAAACCCGAAAAGTTTCCATGAGGGCACGCATCTGCAAGGCGACGTTGACATGGTGGCGGTGATTGAGGCGATCCTCAGCGAGGAGCAGCGGCGTCATCAGGCGGGCGATACCCGGCCGATACCGATGCGTCCCGATCATGGGCATCAGATGCTGGATGATTTGAAGAAAAAAACCAACCCAGGCTACTCGGCGATTGGTCGTTTGAAAGGGCTGGCGGAGCTGCGCGGGGTTGAACTGGCGCTCAAACGCCGCTTCTTCCCTGAGTTGCCGTAGCGATAAAACAACAGGGGCCAGTAATCGGCCCCTGAATTTCAACTAGTCGGCACGGCTCATATAGCGGCGTTCGGCAATATGAATGCGGATTTTGTCACCGGGGCTCAGGTATTCCGGCACCTGAATGGTCAGGCCGGTCGCCATGGTGGCCGGCTTGTTGCGGGCACTGGCGGAGGCACCTTTGATGCCTGGCGCGGTGTCGACAATTTCCATATCCACGGTTTGTGGCAATTCCAGCGCCAGCACCTGGCCATCCAGCGTTAATACCTGCATGCCCGGCAGACCGGCTTCAGGGATGAACAGCAGTTCGTCTTCGATCTGGTCTTTCTTGAAGATGTAAGGGGTGTAATCCTCATCATCCATAAACACGTATTCTTCACCGTCGATGTAAGAGAAGTTCACCTTACGGCGGGACAGACTAATGGTGTCCAGAATATCGTCGCCCTTGAAACGCTCTTCTACCTTCAGCCCGGTACGAACGTCAGAGAAGCGCATTTTGTACAAGGTACTGGCACCACGTGCGCTTGGGCTCTGTACATCGATGTCTTTTACCAGCAGCAGTTTGCCGTTGTAGCTGATCGCCATGCCACGCTTAATTTCGTTAGCCTTTGCCATATAAAATAACCTGCAATAAAGAGTTTTTGGGAAGTTGCGACAAGTTACTCGCGCCGATGATTTCAGGCAAGCAGATCGAGCAAAAACAGGGGCAGAAAAAGGGATGGCGGGCCATCCCCTGCGGGATTACTTGAAGACAGGCAACAGACCGAGCAATGTCAGCACGTGTGCGACGGCGTTGATCACCCCGAACAGGATGATGAACAGGATCATACCCCGGCCGCCGGGAGCGCGATATTGCGCCTCGGCAAAGCGACGGCGGCTGGCGCGCGCCATCATTGCCGGCACGATCACCGCCCAAATGGTTGCCGCCAGCCCGGCGAAACCGATGGCATACAGGAAGCCGTTTGGGAACAGCAGGGCGGCGATGGTCGGCGGTGCAAAGGTCACCAGTGCGGTCTTACTGCGTCCCACGGTGTCATCACTGAATTTGAAGAAGTCCGCCAAATAATCGAACAGGCCCAGTGAAACCCCAAGGAACGAACTGGCCAGGGCCATGTAAGAGAAGGCGCTCAGGAGCTGGCCAACGGTCTGGCTGCTGGACACGTTGCCCAGCTGCTTGAGCAGGCTGCCAATGTTGCCACCTTCGGCAATTACCTGGCGAAAGGCGTCACGGGCGATGTTGCCCTGAATCACATACTGCCACAGGATGTAGATCGCCAGCGCCAGCAGGGTACCGTACACCAGGCTGCGCACCACGGCACCGCTGTCTTTGTGGTAATACTTCACCAGCCCCGGCACGTTGCCGTGATAGCCGAATGAAGTCAGCAGATAAGGCAGTGCCGCCAGGGCATAAGGCAGATAGCTGGCCTGGTCGTCACCGCGGTTGAACAGCACCGCCGGTTGCACATGAGTGAACATATCGCCCACCGACATCACAAAGGTGATCACCATACCGCCAATCAGGATAGTGCTCAGACGATCGACGGCGCGGGTAGACAACCAGACGATAAACGCCACCACGATAGCAAACACCAGCCCGGCGGTGGCCTGCCCGACGCCAACAATCCCTTCCAGCGTGTGGGCGATGATCGAGCCGCCGGCGGAAATATAAGCGTAGGTCAGAATGTACAGCACAAAGGCGATAGAAATGCCGTTAATGGCGTTCCAGCCTTTACCCAGCAGATCCTTGACGATGGTATTGAAACTGGCACCGCTCGGGTAATGCAGCGCAGCTTCCAGGATCATCAGGCCGGAAATCAGCATGCAGGCCCAGGTATAAATCAGCAGCGCGACCGAGCCGCTGAACCACACGCCAGAAGTGACAATAGGGATGGAGAACATGCCGGCGCCGACGGCGGTGCCTGCAATGATCATCGCGCCGCCAAGGACCGAAGGGCGGGAAAGCTTCTGGATGGTGTCCGCGGACATTTTTGCTCCTGAGTGGCCGGGTTGGCCGTAAGTTCTTTTGTACTAGCTCAATGGTACATGTGCGGTTGGCGCATGTAAAGCCGTGAATGCGCTTGTTTCATGCATTAATCGGTGTGAATGGGGCTATTTGAGGCGTGTTTTTGCCCGACATGAGTGCAACCTATTAACGGTGAAATGGGGGCGATGTAAAGATTGTTGGGCAAACCCGGATTATGCTGGCGGCGGATAAGCGCTACTGATATTGTCGCGCTTCAATTCCGCCAGCCCACCGGGAGACTTGCTGATGGACTGTCGTGCCGACTGTGGCGCCTGTTGTATTGCGCCTTCAATATCCAGCCCGATCCCCGGCATGCCCAACGGCAAGCCCGCCAATACCCGCTGCATTCATCTGAGCGAGCAACTGCGTTGCGGTCTGTTCCATTCGCCGCTGCGGCCCAGGGTCTGCGGCAGCCTGCAGGCCAGCCGCGAAATGTGCCACGACCACCGTGACGACGCGTTGATTTATCTGATCAAACTGGAAGCGGATACCGCGCCCTAAGCGTCTTTGAGCTTCCACAGGCACAGTACTGCGCCGACAACCATCGCCAGCGCGGAATAAAACACCGCGTGATAGCTCCAGACCTCCGCCACCACGCCGGCGATGGAACCGGCAAAAATCCAGCCGACACGCGTCGTATTGGTAAACAGGGTGGTGGCTGCGCCGGCCTGTCCGGGCATCAAATCCTGAAAATAGAGCATGCCAATCCCCGCCAGAACGCCGATAAACGCCGCATTAAGCAGTTGCAGGGCGATCAGTGACCAGGTGCCGGTGATAAACAATAACCCGAAGTAAAATAGCAGGCCTGCCACCACCGCCCAACGCATTAAAAAGCGTTTGCCGAAGCGTTTCGCCACCATGCCGGCAATCAGCATGGTCGGTATTTCCAGTCCGGCCGCCGTGCCCATCAAGATCCCGGCCAGCCTTTCCGGCAGTTGGAGCTCATGCACCATATACAGTGGCATATTGATCAGATACATGCTGTTGGCGGTCCACATAAAGGTGCAGGCCATAAACAGCAGCAGCGTATCGCGACGGTTCTGTCGCGGCGCTTCCAGCGTGGTGCTGGCGGCCACCGGCGTTTTGCGCATCGACGGCAGCATTTTCCACACCAGCACGCCACACAGGATAAACGCCGCCGCGGCGGCCAGATACATCACCTTAAAACCGAATCCCAGTGCCAGCGCGAAGGCGATAGGCGGCCCGATCACCCAGGCAAGGGAAACCTGCGCCCGCAGGATCGAACTGAACATGACTGCTTCGCGACCGGTACGATCGGCGTGCTCGCGCGCCAGGGCGAACATCTGTGGGTTAGCGGTGGAGCCGAAACTGGTCAGCACCACGCCAACGGCCAACAACAGGTAATAATTGCGGTTCCAGGCGAACAGCACACAGCCTAATGCACCCAGCATGCAGCAGAGGAAAATCAGCGTCTTGCGGTCGCCCTTTTGATCCGAACGGCGGGCAAGAAACTGGCTGACCAAAATACCGATCACCGCGCTGCCGGTGAAAAACAGCCCAACCATGGAGGGGCGCACATTGACTTGAGTCGCCAGAAACAGGCTCAGCGTGGGGGTCTGTAGCGCCCCGGCAATGCCGGTGAGGAACGCCACCACTAAAAAGGCCAGCGAAGTAAGGTCGGGTGAGCGTCGCGTTACCGCAGTTGAAGTAGGCATAGAGGTCAGAAAATAGCCGAGAATGAGGGGTTCGCGCGCATCATACGCCCATTTATTTTAAATAAAAAGAAAGAAACAGAAACCGGTTTCACCCTGCTTAATAGGGACATTATTTCCCTGCGCGGGGACAAAAAAAGGGGCGATATTATCATCGCCCCTGATGCTTTTGGATCTGCCGTTACGCGCCGGCTGGCACGTCGTGCGCAGTGTTTTTCAACACTTCACCCTGATACTTCTCGATCTGCAACTGGGCCATCTGCCCACAGTTCCCCTGCGCCAGGCTGGAGGAGCCGACGTCGAAGGTCAGGCAGTTGACGTTGCCGTTCTTGCATAGCGAGCCCGGCTGTGACGGATCGGCCGGATCGAACCAGGCCCCTTCGCTGATGCGAACTACGCCAGGACGCACGTCTTCACTGACTACCGCTCCCACCAGGATCTGGCCGCGATCGTTAAAGGCACGTACCAGATCGCCGCTGGCGATGCCGCGTGACTTGGCGTCCTGCGGATGGATCACAATCGCTTCCCTGTCTGCTACCGCATACTTTTTACGCAGCGGCGTGTTGTCGAGCTGCGAATGCAGGCGATTGATCGGGTGCGCGGTGTTCAGCGACAGCGGATATTTAACCGCTTCCGGCCCACGATACCATTCATGCGGCGGCATCCAGGTCGGAATACCCGGGCAGTCCAGGTATTTCATTTTGGCGATAGCGTCGGAATGGATCTCGATTTTGCCGGACGGCGTCCCTAACGGATTGAGCAGCGGGTTTTCGCGGTAGTCGGCGAAACGCACCCATTGGGTGTTGGCCTCGGGCACCGGGAAGCGCACATAGTTATTGGATGCCCAGAACATGTCGAACGGCGGCAGGGCCACCCGGGCGCCGCGTGCCTGGGTTTTCATGTCGTCGTACATGCCTTTCAGCCACTGAGTTTCATCTTTGCCTTCGGTAAAGGCATCCTGCACACCCAGCTTGGCCGCCATGGCCGCGAAGATATCGAAATCGCTACGCGACTCGTGCTGTGGCTCCACGCACTGATGCATTGGGAACACGTACAGTTGCGAGTAGTCACCGCCCATTTCCAGATCGTTGCGTTCATAGCTGGTAGTGGCCGGTAACACGATATCGGCGTGTTTGGCGGTAGCGGTCCAGTAAGGTTCGTTCACCACGATGGTGTCCGGCCGCTGCCAGGCCTTGACCAGATTGTTGGTGTCCTGGTGCTGGTGGAAGGTGTTACCCCCGGCCACATACACCATTTTCACTTCGGGGTAGGTGACCTGTGTGCCGTTGAAATTAATCGTCTTGCCAGGGTTGGACAGACATTCAGCGATACGTGCCACCGGGATCGGTGCCGGTGAGTTTTTCGGCGCATTACCGGCAGAAATACCGGAAACAATGCCGCCTTTCGCCGTCGGGCTGCCGCCGGAAGAGTAGTGATAGCTGAAGCCAAAGCCGCCGCCGGGCAGGCCAATTTGGCCGAGCATCGCTGCCACGGTGACCAACAGCCAGTGCTGCTGTTCACCATGATGCTGACGCTGAATACCCCAACCGCCCATGATCATGGTGCGATTTTTCGCCATGTCACGCGCCAGCTGGCGCAATACATCGGCATCGACGCCGCAGACGTCGGCGGCCCATTCGGCAGTTTTCGGCGTGCCATCGGTTTCGCCCAGCAGATAAGCCTGGAATTTGTCGAAGCCGGCAGTGTAAGTTTTCAGGAAGTCCGGGTTATGCAGTTTTTCAGTCAGCAGCGTGTGGGCGATGCCGATCAACATGGCGCCATCGGTATAAGGACGTGGGGCGATCCATTGCGCATCGATAAATTTGGCGCTGTCGTTGTGCACCGGATCGATGCTGATCACGCGGGTGCCTTTTTTCTTCAGCGCCTCAAAGCCCGTCTGGCCGTAGTGGTCCGGCACGTTCCAGCTGTTTTTCAGCGTGATCATCGGGTTACAGCCCCACAGGATCACCAGTTGGCTGTTTTCAATCACGTTTGGCCAGGCGGTTTGCTGTTCGTAAACCTCCATGGAGCCAACCACGTGTGACATGATCACCTGCGCGGCGCCGGTAGAGTAGTCGCCGGCATAACCGAGGAAACCGCCGGTCAGGTTCATCAGGCGTTGCAGTAGCGTGCGGCTGTTGTGCAGCATGCCGACGCTCTTCCAGCCATAGGAACCGGCATAGATTGACTGCGGGCCGTGATCTTTTTGCAGACGGGTGATTTCACCGCAGACCAGTTCAATCGCCTTGTCCCAGCTGACGCGCACCCATTCGTCGCGGCCGCGCAGTTCGGTATGGCTACCCGGGCCGCCTTCCAGCCAGCTTTTACGCACCATGGGATACTTGATGCGGTTTTCAGCATGCACCTGGTAGGGCGCCATGGTGATCAGTTCGTTCGGGTAAGGATCGTCTTTGACCGGCTGCACGCCAATCATTTTGCCGTCCTGCACTATGGCTTCAAACGCACCCCAGTGCGCGCCGGTCAGAATGCCTTTCTGCGCCTGACGCAGGACTACAAACTGTGGCAGCGCCTGGCTGATGGCCTGCGCCAGTGCCGACTTGGGCCACAGGCCTGCCAGCAATGGGGCGGCGGCCAGCGCGGTGGCACCGGTCAGGAAGCGGCGGCGGCTCATTTTTAACGCTTGTTGTTGATATTTGCTCATTTCGCTTCTCCCTTAAAGCTTGGCTGGTGCGGCTGGCTGCATGTCACTGGCGTGTTTCTGCACGTATTGTGTCAGAACGCGCAGTTGTTCCTGCGTCAGCGAGGTGCGTGGAGCCATGCCTTTAATTACGCCGATCCACTGGTTGGCGTTGAAGCGATCGAGGGCGGTCAGGCCGTGACAACCGGTGCAGTTGGCCGACATCATATCTGCGGTGTAACGCCAGATTTTTTGCTGATCGTCGATCAATTGTTTACGCGGCAGCCAGACCTGCAGGGAAACCTGATGCCACACCAGGCCGGTGTCGCTATCGGTCATGGTGGTGCCGGTTTTCAGCAGTTTGCGGGCGTCTTCCCCCAGCAATACGCTGAGGATACGCTTGCCCTGCGCGGCGTAGAACACTTCACTGACGCCGTCTTGCTGCCAGCCGGTGACGCTGGCCAGCACCTTGTCGCCTTCCTGCTTCACCACCTGAACTTCGGTGGATGGCATCAGGTTGCCGGCATTGTGGCTGTCGTCCGGTTTCAGGAAGAAGGGTTCAGTGGCAATGGTGTACAGCGTGGTGGCCGTCGGTGAGGTTTCGGCCGCGGCCTTCGCCAGTTCGGCGGCACCGGCCTGAGCTGCACCGCTCATGTCTGGCAGGATATGCGCCACCCCTTTATGGCAATCGATACAGGTTTCACCCTGTTTGATGGCCACCGGATGCTGGATACGCGCTTCAGGCCGCTGAGCGGTGATGTCCATGGCGTCAAAGCTGTGGCACGAGCGGCAGGTGGCGGAATCACTTTCTTTCAGCGTTTTCCATACCGACTGGGCCATCGCCAGTTTATGCGCTTCGTATTTCTCTGGTGTATTGATGGTGCCCACCATCTCACCATAAATATCTTTTACCGCGCGGATCTTGGTCCACAGGTAATCAAGCGGCTCGTGCGGGACGTGGCAGTCGGCGCATTCAGCGCGAATACCCTTGGTATTTTGGAAGTGAATGCTGCCCTGATACTCGGCCAGCGGTTGTTGCATGGTATGACAGGACACGCAGAAGGCGGTGTCGCTGGTTTTGTGGAATACCGTGGCGGTACCCGCCAGTAATGCTGCCCCGAGGATAATCCCCAGCAGCAAAAGCCACAGCCATCCCCAGCGGTGCTTTTTTATCAAGCCAGTGAATTTATTGGTCATATTGAACCCGCTTATAATTATGAAATACCAAGGAAAACCTTGCCAAAAAAATGGCCGGACGAGTGCCGACACACTTGAAGAAGTATAGGTATAATTAGCAATGACATCTAATACTATAGGGTTATTTTTAGCAGGAAAACGGTCATTCGAGGGATTTTTCAGCGTTATATTCTGGATTATATAACGCATTTTTTATGGGGCTTTATCAGTCTATGAGCAAGATCACGGACAGAATGGGGAAACCGTGATTGAAAACGGCTACTTTGCAGGCAAGTAACTCTGGCCCGTCAGCCAAAGGTGAATGGCATTGCGGCTGGCTTCGAAGTGCGGCTCCGGCAACTGATTCGGCGAGCACCAGCGCCACTCGGCACATTTTTCCGGCTCTTTCAGTTCGGGATCACCACCGGGATGCTGGGTCAGCAAACATACGGACAGGGTATGTTTTCCCTCGGCGCGCCAGGTTTGCAGATTATTGCTGATGCCGATAAAAGTGGGTGGGGCGATGATCAGCCCGGTTTCTTCGGCAATCTCACGTTGTGCACATTGTTCAATGGTTTCACCGGCATCCAGATGCCCGCCGGGGATCGACCAAAAAGGCGCGTGTTGGCCGCAGCGTTTCCCCAGCAATATTTCCCCTTGGGCATTTACGATGATCACCCCTACGCCAGCCACTACAGTCATGCTTTTCTCCGTCAGCAAAGTTTCAGCACAGTATGTCATTTTACCCTCGCGACAGGTAACCCTTCAGGGAAAGTGTGCGTAAGGTCAAAAATCTATCACATCAATTTTGAGAAAACTTGCTTTCGGCCAGTGCTACTCACACACTCCTTGAAACGTTTCAGCGTTATGGGCGCGATGATTCCGTACCGATAACGCTCCTTTTTCTCAATGAAGCTGAAACGATTCAATTCAGCAGGAGAGGAGAATCATGTTCCAGTTGTCACAGCAAGATATTCACCTGGGCGCGGCTGCCGGCAGCAAGCAGGAAGCCATCCAACAGGTTGCCGCCGCACTGACCGAGGCCGGCTGCGTCAGCGCCGGCTACGTGGACGGCATGCTGCAGCGCGAGCTGCAAACCTCCACTTACCTGGGTAACGGCATCGCCATCCCGCATGGCACCACCGATACCCGCGATCTGGTGCTGAACACCGGCGTACAGGTATTTCAGTTTCCACAGGGCATTGAGTGGGGCGAAGGCCAAACCGCTTTTGTGGTGATTGGCATTGCCGCCCGTTCCGACGAACACCTGGCGCTGTTGCGCCAGCTGACGCATGTACTGAGCGACGACAGCGTGGCCGAACAGTTGGCGAAAACCACCTCGGCTGAAGAGCTGCGCAGCCTGCTGATGGGCGAAAAGCTGACGGCGGAATTCCAGTTTGACGCTTCTCTGATTGCGCTCGATGTGGCCGCTGACAGCCTGATGACGCTGCAGGCGCTAAATGCCGGTCGTTTGCAGAAGATCGGTGCGGTCAACGCCCAGTTCGTCAGCGACGTCATTACCCGCAAGCCGCTGAATCTGGGGCAGGGCATTTGGCTGAGTGACAGCACCGAAGGCAATCTGACCAGCGCAGCCACCCTGAGCCGTCCGGTGCAGGCGTTTGACGAAGACGGCGAGAAAGTTGCGCTGCTGCTGACGCTATCGGTGGCTGACCAACAACCGCTGGCGGTGCTGAACTACCTGAGTGACCTGCTGTTGGCGAATAAAGCTGAACGTTTGCTGAACGCCGATGCTGTCACCGTGTTGGCATTGCTGACCAGTGAGGTTGAAGAAGAAAATACCACCCTGAGTGCTGAATACGTGATCCGTAACGAACACGGCCTGCATGCCCGTCCGGGCACGGCACTGGTCAACGTCATCAAGCAGTTCAACAGTGAAATTACCGTCACTAACCTGGATGGCAGTGGCAAACCGGCCAACGGACGCAGCCTGATGAAGGTCGTGGCGTTGGGCGTGAAGAAAGGACATCACCTGCGCTTTACCGCCAAAGGTGAAGATGCTGAAACGGCGCTGAAGGCGATCGGAACGGCAATTAACGAAGGACTGGGCGAGGGCGCAGCATGAGCAGAAGAGTAGCAACAATTACCTTGAATCCGGCTTACGATCTGGTGGGTTTTTGCCCGGAGATCGAGCGCGGTGAAGTGAATCTGGTTAAAACTGCCGGCCTGCACGCCGCCGGAAAAGGCATTAACGTTGCCAAGGTGCTGAAAGACTTGGGCATTGATGTGACAGTCGGCGGCTTCCTCGGCAAAGACAACCAGGACGGCTTCCAACTGCTGTTCAGCGATCTGGGCATTGCCAACCGCTTCCAGGTGGTGCCGGGCCGCACCCGCATTAACGTCAAATTGACGGAAAAAGACGGCGAAGTGACCGATTTCAACTTCTCCGGCTTTGAGGTCACCGGCCAGGATTGGGAACGTTTCGTGACCGACTCCCTGAGCTGGCTCGGTCAGTTCGACATGGTGGCCGTGAGCGGCAGTCTGCCGGCCGGGGTTGATCCCGATGCCTTTACCGACTGGATGGTTCGTCTGCGCGCTCAATGCCCATGCATCATTTTCGACAGCAGCCGTGAAGCCCTGGTTGCCGGCTTGAAAGCCGCGCCGTGGTTGGTGAAACCAAACCGCCGTGAGCTGGAAATCTGGGCCGGTCGTCCGTTGCCACAGTTGGCAGACGTGGTTGAAGCCGCCCATGCGCTGCGCGATCAGGGTATTGCCCACGTAGTGATTTCTCTCGGTGCCGAGGGTGCGCTGTGGGTCAACGCTTCCGGCGCCTGGATCGCCAAACCCCCGGCCTGCGAAGTGGTCAGCACCGTCGGTGCCGGTGACTCGATGGTGGGTGGCCTGATCTATGGCCTGCTGATGCGCGAATCCAGTGAACATACTTTGCGTTTGGCCACCGCCGTGGCTGCACTGGCCGTCAGCCAGAGCAACGTTGGCGTGACTGATCGTCCACAGTTGGCCGCGATGATGGCGCGTGTCGATCTGAAACCTTTTAATCAATAGCAGGAGGCAGAATGAAAACACTGCTGATGATAGACAGTTCGCTGGGGCAGGCGCGTGGTCACCTGGCGAAACGCATGCTTGGCGCTGCTGCTGCAAAAACCGGCCTGACGCTGGTTGAGTCACTGGCCGAGGCTGAACTGGTGGTGGTCGCAGGGCAATCTGCGCCTGCTGACGCCGCGCTGAACGGCAAACGGGTTTATGTAGGCGATGTGGAACACGCGGTGCGTGAGCCGGAAGCCTTCCTGACGCAGGCCATCGCCGAGGCAAAAGCCTGGCAGGCACCGGCAACGGCTGAACCGGTCAAAGCGGCCGGTCAAAAACGCATTGTGGCGATCACCGCTTGCCCAACCGGCGTGGCGCATACCTTTATGGCGGCAGAGGCCATTGAGAGCGAAGCCAAAAAACGCGGCTGGTGGGTAAAGGTTGAAACCCGTGGTTCCGTAGGCGCAGGCAATGCCATTACGCCTGAAGAAGTAGCGGCGGCCGATCTGGTGATTGTGGCGGCTGACATCGAAGTGGATCTGGAGAAATTTGCCGGTAAGCCGATGTACCGCACTTCGACCGGTTTGGCGCTGAAGAAAACCGCGCAGGAACTGGACAAGGCACAGGCCGAAGCCGAGATTTTCCTGCCGCAGAAAAGCGGTACTCCGGCCGCAGCCGGCAAGAAGAAAGAGAGTGCCGGGCCATATCGCCACCTGCTGACCGGCGTGTCCTACATGCTGCCGATGGTGGTGGCGGGCGGTCTGTGTATCGCACTGTCGTTCGTGTTCGGTATCAAGGCATTTGAAGTTAAAGGCACGCTGGCGGCTGCGCTGATGCAAATCGGTGGGGGATCGGCTTTCGCGCTAATGGTGCCGGTACTGGCCGGTTTTATCGCGTTCTCGATTGCTGACCGTCCGGGCCTGACGCCAGGGCTGATCGGCGGCATGCTGGCCGTGAGCACCGGAGCCGGTTTCCTCGGCGGTATCATTGCCGGTTTCCTGGCGGGTTATGTCGCTAAATTTATCAGCACCAAACTGCGTTTGCCGCAGAGTATGGAAGCGCTGAAGCCTATCCTGATCATTCCGCTGGTGGCTAGCCTGATCGTCGGTTTGATCATGATTTTCATCGTTGGTACGCCGGTGGCGAAAATCATGGAAGGCCTGACCCACTGGCTGCAGTCTCTGGGTACCGCGAATGCGGTGCTGCTGGGGGCGATCCTCGGTGCCATGATGTGTACTGATATGGGCGGCCCGGTCAACAAGGCGGCCTATGCCTTTGGCGTGGCGTTGCTGAGCTCTTCGGTCTATGCGCCGATGGCGGCGATTATGGCTGCCGGTATGGTGCCACCGCTGGCGATGGGGTTGGCTACGCTGCTGGCGCGTCGCAAGTTCGACAAGTCACAGCAGGAAGGGGGTAAAGCCGCGTTGGTGTTGGGCCTGTGCTTTATCTCTGAAGGGGCGATCCCGTTTGCTGCCCGTGACCCGATGCGTGTACTGCCTTGCTGCATTGCAGGTGGTGCATTGACCGGTGCGCTGTCCATGGCGTTTGGTGCCAAGCTGATGGCGCCGCACGGCGGGCTGTTTGTGCTGCTGATCCCTGGCGCTATCACCCCGGTGCTGCTGTATCTGGTGGCGATTATCGCCGGTACGCTGTTGGCGGGCGTGTCTTACGCGTTGCTGAAACGTGCTGACGTCCCGGCGGCTAGCGTGGCTTAACGCTTACGCAGGTGATAAAAACCGGAGCCCAGGCTCCGGTTTTTTATTACGGCGACTACTGCTGAGCTTTCAGCCAGGCGATCTCTTCCGCCCAGATATCCGGGTTCACCGTTTCCAGGATCAGCGGGATATTGTCGAAACGCGCGTCGCGCATGATGTAGCTGAACACCGTTTTACCGATGTTTCCCTCACCCAGGCTGTGATGCCGATCGACGCGGCTGTTGAATGCGCTCTTGGCGTCATTCAGGTGCATACCGCGCAGATAGTTGAAGCCCACCACCTCACCCAGCTCCTTAAAGGTCTGTTCGCAGGTTTCCTCGGTACGCAGGTCGTAACCGGCGGCAAAGGCGTGGCAGGTATCGATGCAGACGCCGACGCGACTTTTGTCTTCGACGCCGTCGATGATCGCTGCCAAATGTTCAAACTTAAAGCCCAGATTGCTGCCCTGACCGGCGGTGTTTTCAATCACTGCCGTCACGCCGGTGGTTTTATCCAGCACCAGATTGATGGATTCGGCGATACGCGCCAGGCATTTGTCTTCGTCAATTTGCAGCAGATGGCTGCCAGGATGGAAGTTCAGCAGCGTCAGCCCCAGTTGCTCGCAGCGTTGCATTTCATCAAGAAAGGCTTCGCGGGATTTTTCCAACGCCTCGGTCACCGGGTGGCCGAGATTAATCAGGTAGCTGTCGTGCGGCAGGATCTGCCCTGGGCCGTAACCGTATTGCGCGCAGGCGCTTTTAAACTTATCGATCACGTCAGCAGGCAGCGGGGCGGCCTTCCATTGACGCTGATTTTTGGTGAACAGGGCGAATGCGGTCGCCTCTAATTCGTGCGCGCGGATCACTGCTTGATCCACGCCGCCTGACGCGCTGACATGTGCACCGACAAACTTCATTTTCATTCTCCTGTGTAATCGGCGTCATTATGGCATTGATAGCGGAAGGATTGAATGGCTGGAAAAGTTCAGGCCCGCGATGGCGGGCCTGAGGTCGGAAAACAACTGCGGAAATAATCAGAGGAAATGTTGCACCAGCAGGTTAATCACCGTGCCACCGACAATCAGCCAGATGAACAACAGGGTGGCCAGCAGAATCGGTTTGATCCCTGCCTGACGCACTGCGCTGATGTGGGTAGTCAGCCCCAGTGCCGCCATTGCCATCGCCAGCATCCAGGTGTCGGCGGTAATCAGGTGTTTCACCAGCGTCGCTGGGATCAGGTCGAATGAGTTCAGCCCGGCGACTGCGATGAACAGCACGGCGAACCAGGGAATGGTGATGGCAGATTTTTCTGCCTTCTCCCCGGCGTTGCCGGTGCTACGGCTGCGGCTGATAAACCCGGAGAGCACGACCAGGAAGGGTGCCAGCATCATCACGCGGATCATTTTGGAGATCACCGCGGCATTTTCGGCATCCGGCCCGATGGCATGCCCGGCGGCGACGACCTGTGCCACTTCGTGGATGGTCGAACCGGTGAAGATACCGAAAGTTTCCTGATTAAACGGCAACCACTGGAATTGCTCGTTCAGATGGTACAGCCATGGGTAGGCGAAGATCGCCAGCGTGCCGAACACCACCACGGTGCTTACTGCGACGGCCACTTTATTGGCATCGGCTTTCAGGACCGGCTCGGTCGCCATGACCGCTGCCGCACCGCAGATGCTACTGCCGGCGCCGATCAGCATGGTGGTATGACTGTCGAGGCCAAACACCCTTTTGCCCAACCAGCAGGCCAGCAGGAAAGTGGTGGTGAGCGTCAAGGCATCAATGATGATGCCGGTAGTGCCCACGTCGGCAATTTGCTGGAACGTCAGACGGAAGCCGTAAAGGATAATACCGAGACGCAGCAGGCGCTGTTTGGCAAATTGAACGCCGCCATGGCAGCTTGGTTGCAACCAGGGATACAGCGTATTGCCTACCACAATGCCGAGTAAAATCGCCAGCGTCAGCGCCCCCAGTCCCAATCCGGCCACCCACGGAATATCACCAACCCATACCGCCAACGCGGTGATGACACCGGTCAAGAACAGTCCGGGGACCAGGTGAGGTAAACCGAACAGGGGGAATTGTCGAGTGGGGAAATTGTGTGTGGTATTGGTCGCCATAAGTCAGCCCTTTTATTCAAATTCTTGAGCACAGACTACGTTCTGGCAGCATAAAAGTGAAATTGATTATATGGTTATAACCTATCTGAATAAGTGGTTAATCGACCTGGCTGGCTTCCATGCTGATTTCTGCAAACGTGGTACCATTACTAGTATTCACCCTGTGCGTTGTTGCCGGTCAGCAGCGCAGATTTTGCATTAATTTCAGTGACTTTTTTCGATGTCACCTTTGATCAAAACCGAGACGCTATGCATATCACCTTACGTCAATTGGAAGTGTTTACCGAAGTGCTTAAAAGCGGCTCGACCACGCAGGCCTCGGTGGTTCTGGCGTTATCACAATCGGCGGTCAGCGCAGCGCTGGCCGATCTGGAAGGGCAGTTGGGGGTGCAGTTATTCGATCGCGTGGGTAAGCGTTTGGTCATTAATGAGCACGGCCGCTTGCTGTATCCGAAGGCCCTGGCACTACTGGAGCAGGCGGGAGAGATTGAACAGCTGTTCCGCCATGACGGCGGCGCGTTGCGCATCGGTGCCAGCAGCACCATCGGCAACTATATGCTGCCGGAGATGATCGCCCATTATCGGCATGATTTCCCCACCTCACCGTTGGAACTGAACGTCGGCAACAGCCAGGATGTGATTGGCGCGGTAGCGGACTTCCGGGTCGATCTGGGGTTGATTGAAGGCCCTTGCCATATGCCGGAGCTGATCACCCTGCCGTGGCTGGAAGATGAGTTGGTGGTGTTTGCCGCGCCGGACAACCCGCTGGCCGGGCAACCGCTGACTCTGGAGATGCTGGCTACCGCTCCCTGGATCTTGCGTGAAGGAGGCTCGGGTACGCGCGAGGTGCTGCATCACCTGCTGCTGGCGCACTTGCCGCACTTCCAATTGGTGATGGAACTGGGCAACTCGGAAGCGATCAAACACGCGGTGCGCCACGGTATGGGGATCAGTTGTCTGTCGCGGCGGGTGATTGGCGAACAGCTGGACAGCGGCGTGCTGGTGGCACTGAATGTGCCGCTGCCACCGTTGATGCGGACCCTTTATCTGATCCATCACCGGCAAAAGCATCTCTCCAACGCGCTGCAGCGTTTCCTCGGTTACTGCGGGTTTCAGCCCCAATAAGGTCTCTGTAAGCAGAAACAAAGCATAAAAATCTGCTGTCTGTCACATTAATGACAGTAAGTAAGGTATTGTGGCTAGCTGCTAATAATTAGCCCTGAATTATGAAGCTATCTTATATCAGTGCGATGTTACTAGTTCGCCGGCGGGTATTTGTTACAATCCGCCCTCATTTTTTTTTGACCAGCAGATAGGGTAAGAATGGCTCAGCAGGATATAAAAACATCGGGGCAACCAGCACCCGGATTGCGCCGCGAGCTGAAAGCTCGCCACTTAACCATGATTGCTATTGGTGGCTCTATTGGCACCGGTCTGTTTGTCGCCTCTGGCGCTACGGTTTCTCAGGCCGGTCCGGGCGGGGCACTGCTGTCCTACGCGCTGATCGGGTTGATGGTTTACTTCCTGATGACCAGCCTGGGCGAATTGGCGGCCTTTATGCCGGTATCCGGCTCGTTCTCCACCTACGGTGCCAAATACGTAGAAGAAGGCTTTGGCTTCGCGCTGGGCTGGAACTACTGGTACAACTGGGCGGTGACCATCGCCGTTGACCTGGTGGCCTCACAGCTGGTGATGACCTATTGGTTCCCGGACGCGCCAGGCTGGATCTGGAGCGCACTGTTCCTCTGCCTGATGTTCCTGTTGAACTACATTTCGGTCAAAGGTTTCGGTGAAGCGGAATACTGGTTCTCGCTGATCAAAGTGACCACCGTCATTATCTTTATTGGTATCGGTGTGCTGATGATCTTCGGCATCCTCAAAGGGGGAGAGCACGCAGGCTGGCAGAACTGGACCATAGGCGACGCGCCGTTTGCCGGAGGGTTCTCGGCAATGATAGGCGTGGCGATGATAGTGGGCTTCTCGTTCCAGGGCACCGAGCTTATCGGCATCGCGGCCGGTGAGTCGGAAAACCCGGGCAAAAACATCCCGCGCGCAGTGCGTCAGGTGTTCTGGCGTATCCTGCTGTTCTATATCTTTGCCATCCTGATTATCAGCCTGATCATTCCTTATACCGATCCGAGCCTGCTGCGTAACGATGTGAAAGACATCAGCGTCAGCCCGTTCACGCTGGTGTTCCAGCACGCCGGTCTGCTGTCGGCGGCGGCGGTAATGAATGCGGTGATCCTGACGGCGGTACTGTCTGCCGGTAACTCCGGGATGTACGCTTCTACCCGCATGCTGTTTACTTTGGCATCGGAAGGTAAAGCGCCACGTATCTTCGCCAAGCTGTCGAAGGGCGGGGTGCCACGTAACGCGTTGTACGCGACTACCGTGGTGGCGGGCCTGTGCTTCCTGAGCTCGATGTTCGGCAACCAGTCGGTTTATCTGTGGCTGTTGAATACCTCGGGTATGACCGGCTTTATCGCCTGGTTGGGGATTGCCATCAGCCATTACCGTTTCCGTCGTGGCTATATGATCCAGGGGCGCGATCTCAACGATCTGCCGTACCGTTCCGGCTTCTTCCCGCTGGGGCCGATCTTTGCCTTTGTCCTGTGCCTGGTTATCACGCTGGGACAGAACTATCAGGCGTTCCTGCAAGACCGGATCGACTGGTACGGTGTGACGGCTACCTATATCGGTCTGCCGCTGTTCCTGATTATCTGGTTCGGCTACAAGCTGACGCGCGGCACCCGTGTCGTGAAGTACAGCGAAATGGAATTCCCGAAAATGGACGTGAACTAACCCCGATCTTTAGCCTATGAATTTCAAGCTGCAGCTGATTGCCTGGCTGCAGCTTGAAACCTCGCGTTATTCCTTCCCTTTTTCTCCCAGCGCTTTCTGCGCCGCCGCCATCAGGTTTTCAACCGTTTGATAATCCTGCGTTAACGCCAATGCACCGCTATGCAACTGCAGCGTCACCTCACCGAAGGCACCAAAGTCGTAAGGCGCTTTCAACGGGGGAACGATACGTGCCAAAAACTCCCCTTCGGAACCGTAAGGCAGGCCGTGCACCAGGATCAGAAACTGACCCCCGCTATAGCGACAGACAAAATCGCTGGGACGAACCAGCATCTTCAGGCGTTCGCCGATGGTGCGTAACACGTCATCACCGATCAGCACACCGTGGCTTTGGTACAACGCCGCCAGTGGAGTGAATTCGATAATGAACAGATGGGAAAGCGGGTGAAGCGTTGGGGAAGGGTGGCAAATTTCCTTCATTACCGCTTCGCCGCCCGCGCGGTTAAGAAAACCGGTCAAATGATCGTGATGGGCCGCTTGCTGTTTTTCTGCGGTCAGAGTGACCAGCTGCGCCACCTGGCGATGGTAAAACGCGATCAGTCCATGGGCCAACAGCAGCCACAGCGGGATGATATCCGCCAGTAAAAACAGATTTTGCACGCGTGACAACGGCGCGGCCAGCAGATAGGGCAGCGTCAGCAGCATCACTTCCAGCAAGGCAAAGCGCGGTGCGGCGGCGTGACGCTGTATCAGCCAGAATGCCAGTGCGGTAATCAACAGGCCGGCAAACAGGATCAGTACCATGCGGCCAGACAACATTGCCAGCAGGGCAATGGCTCCCACCAGGGCGCACCACAGCAGCACCGTTACCAGCATGGCGGTTGGCCTGCGGGGGGGACTGACGCGCGTTAGCCACCAGCGTCCTCCTGTCAGCAGAACCAGCAACGCCAGCAGTGCGGCAGCCATCGTCATCTGGCTCAGCCAGGCATAAGCCAGCAGCAGCAGCGCTACGCCGACGGCATTCAGCCAGGGGGTAGCGGGTGAAGGCACCAGGGTAAGCCGCATCTGGCGTTGGAATTGGGCGTCATCAGCCTGCTGCGGGCTTTGCACCAGCCAATGCAGCAGGGCGGGTTTTTTAGGCGTTAAGGTTTGGGTTCGACTTCTCAATGCAGCCTCTTTCATCGGGGCCTTGCCAACAGGCCAAAATATCCGGTATGGCGCGGCGAGCACGTCATTTACCGGTCTGGTTTTGGATTCTATGTGGTTTCGTTGCAATTTGTCACAGCCGGACCGAGGGAGGCGAAACTTTCGGAATTATTAACCCTGTCCGCTAACCACAGCTTGTCAGACCTGTTTGGCTAATCACCTTATAAAATAAAGCGTTACATATTCACATGGCGGGTAATAGCAATTGATATGATTGATAAGTATTATCGTTTGCTTTATTGTTACCGGCTGCTTATCAGGTTCAAGCGGTCGTCTGGCACACCGCTATGGTCATCGTCGTAACAGGTATCCGAAATAATGAGCGTATCCACCGATCCTCTGTCTGACGCCAAGGGGCAACCCGACGTCAACGTTATGGGGCGTTATCACCATATTCTCCGCCACCGTTTATTGATGATGGGGGTGTTGGCATTGGCGATTTTGGGTTCGCTGCTGCTGGATTTTACCCTGGGGCCCTCAGGTCTTTCGTTGTCCTCGCTGTGGCAAACGCTGATTGATCCTGCGACGGCCGATGCCGGAACGCGGGTGATCGTCTGGGATATCCGCCTGCCTTATGCCTTGATGGCGGTGGTGGTGGGCTTTGCGCTTGGCCTGGCCGGTGCTGAAATGCAGACCATCCTGAATAACCCGCTTGCCAGTCCCTTTACCTTGGGTGTGTCTTCTGCAGCGGCTTTCGGCGCGGCGCTAGCCATCGTGTTGGGGATTGGCGTACCGGGCATTCCCGACCAGTGGTTTATTTCCGCCAATGCGTTTGTTTTCGCCCTGTTCGCCGCGCTGATGCTGGACGGTATTACGCGCTGGACGCGGGTTGCCACCTCCGGGGTGGTGCTGTTCGGTATTGCGCTGGTGTTCACCTTTAACGCTCTGGTTTCCATGATGCAGTTCATTGCCAGCGAAGACACGCTGCAGGGGCTGGTGTTCTGGACCATGGGCAGCCTGGCGCGCGCCTCATGGGACAAATTGGGTATCCTGCTCGGGGTATTCGCCGTGCTGCTGCCGTTGTCGATGATGAGCTCGTGGAAGCTGACCGCGCTGCGTCTGGGCGAAGATCGGGCGGTGAGCTTTGGTATCGACGTGCGTCGTCTGCGTCTGACCACTTTATTGCGTATCAGTATTCTTTCCGCATTAGCGGTGGCGTTTGTCGGGCCTATCGGTTTTATCGGTCTGGTGGCGCCGCATATCGCCCGGATGATTTTCGGTGAAGATCACCGTTTCTATCTGCCGGCCAGTGCGCTGATTGGTGCGCTGGTACTGTCGATGGCTTCCGTAGTGTCGAAAAACCTGATCCCGGGGATCATCATTCCGGTCGGTATCGTCACCTCGCTGGTGGGCGTACCCTTCTTCCTGAGTATTATTCTGCGTCATCGGGGGAATGTATGAGTCAGGGATTACGCATTGAGCATTTTTCTGCCGGTTATCCGAAGCGTCAGGTGATCAGCGATCTGGCGGTCCCGATGTTATCTCGCGGTCAAATTACCGTGCTGTTGGGGCCGAACGGCAGTGGTAAGTCGACGCTGCTGCGCTCATTGGCAGGGTTAAACCCGGCGCAGGGGCAACTGTGGCTGGATGATACCGATTTAATGCAGATGCCTTTTGCCCGCCGGGCTGAAAAGGTGGTGTATCTGCCGCAATCGTTGCCTGCCGGGGTGCATTTGCACGTGCTGGAGTCGATTATTGTGGCGCAACGCGCTTCAGGCGGTCGCAGCAACGCCGGCAGCGAGGCCGAGGTGATGGCGCTGCTGGAGCAGCTTGGCATCGCCCATTTGGCGCTGAGCTATCTTGATCAGCTCTCCGGTGGGCAGAAGCAGTTGGTCGGCCTGGCACAGTCGCTGATCCGCCAACCTTCGCTGTTGCTGCTGGATGAACCGCTGAGTGCGCTCGATCTCAACTACCAGTTCCACGTGATGGATCTGGTGCGTAAAGAGACGCGTAAACGCAATATCATCACGGTGGTGGTGGTGCATGACATCAATATCGCCCTGCGTCATGGTGACCACGTATTGATGCTGCAGAATGGCGAATTGATTGCCGACGGTGTGCCGGAAGAGGTGATTACACCGCAGAGTCTGGCGCGGGTGTATGGTGTTCGTGGGCGTATTGAGCGCTGTTCGCAAGGGACACCACAGGTGTTGATCGACGGGTTGGTGAGCCAGCCGGCGATTTGATACCAGGAAGGCCCGGTGATTGCCGGGCCTTTTGCTATTACTTCTTGTTCAGCGCGTCGGCGACGCGTTCGACGATATGCTGGCTGGTGATAATGCCGCCAGACAAATAGACCTCAGCCGCCGGCAAATAAACCACCTGACCCTTCTTGACCGCTACGGTGTTTTTCAGCGCGGTGGTGGTGAGTATTTTCTGCGGCGCAACCGCGTTCGGCCGACCGGTTGCCGCATCACGATCGATGATAAACAGCCAGTCCGGGTTCAGTTTAGCTACCTGCTCAGGCGACAGCTTGTTGCCGCGGACATCGGGGTTTTCGCTCTGTAACGCCGATGGGAATCCAAGGGCATCATAGGTAAAGCTGAAGCGGCTTTTAGGCGCATAAGCACTGATTTTCCCTCCTGAGAACAACACCACCAGGCCACGCCCGGCTTTTGCCACTTGCGGTTTGACGGCTGCAATTTCAGCGTCAAGTTTGTCGACCGCGGCCTGTGCCTGCTGCTGTTTATCGAACAACTCACCCAACTGCAGCGTCCGTTGCTTCAGGCTTCCCAGTTGATCTTGCGGATCAATCGCCATATTCAACGTCGGCGCGATACCACTCAGCTCGTCGTAAGCCTTGGAAGAACGTCCGGCGATCAGGATAAGATCCGGTTTGGCCGCACGCAGCGTGGCCATGTCCGGTTCAAACAGGGTTCCGGCGTTGAGGTATTTGGCATTCTGATACTGCTTCAGGCTATCCGGCAACATGGTGCGGTTGCCCGGCAGCGCCAGTGGCTCGACGCCCAGCAGTTGCAGGGTTTCCAGCGAAGCGTAGTCCAGCACCACCACGCGTTGCGGGTGTTTTTTCACTTCTGTGGTGCCGTTAAGATGTTGAAAGTTGACCGTTGCCGGGGCCGCTGTGTGGGGCTGACTGTTGCAGCCTGCCAGCGCCATACAGGCCAGCAGGGCGATAACCATGGGGGAACGACGTAATGTCATTAAGGCTTCCTCGGGGGCGGGTGTAACAAAAAGGGCGCGCAGTTTGAAATGCGCGCCCGGTGTGGCATCAGAAGTTGTAGGTCATGCCGACGGTGTAACGACGGCCGTCGAGTACGGTGTTGTAGTGATCGTAATCCACGGTTTTGTCGAGGATGTTGTAAACCCCACCGGTGACCTGCAGGTTTTTATTGGCCTTATAGCTCAGACCGGCGTCAACAAAGGTGTAAGACGGTGTGCTCTTGGCCATTGAGGTACGGCTTAAATAATCTGAAGTCTTGCTGCGGAAGTTCACACGTGACCACAGGCTGACGTCGTTGGTGGCCTGCCAATCCAGCACGCTGTTAACCATATGCTTTGGCATCTGGTTCAATGGCTTGCCCTGGAAATCCCCACTTTTTTGTTCGGACGAGGTATAGGTGTAGTTGGTGGTCCACTCCCAATCCTTGGTGATTTCCCAGCCGAAGGTGGCCTCTACGCCGCGCATATTGGCTTTATCAACGTTGGTGCGGTCACTGATAAAGTAGTAAGGGGTGTCGCCGATCATGCATTGTGCGTCACCATCACCGCTGTCACAGCGGCGGACTTCGGTGATCTTGTCTTTGAAATCGGTGTTGAACAGGGTTACGCCAGCATTCAGGCCTTGCTGGTTATCCCACATCACGCCGATCTCTTCGCTCAGGCTTTTCTCTGGCTGCAGGTCCGGGTTACCGATGATGATGGAGGTACGCCCACCGCCAGTAATTTGCCCCCAACTGGCGGAGGATTGGCGCAGATCCGGTGAACGGTAACCGGCGGAAACGCCGCCTTTCAGCGTAAATTGTTCGGTCAGATGCCAGACGCCGTACATGCGCGGTGTCCAGTGGTTGCCGTAGTTCTGGTCCTGATCCATACGGATACCGCTGGTCAGGCTGAAGTCATTGGTCATCGCCCATTCGTCTTCGGCAAACAGCGCCCAGCTCCAACGGGTCAACTTATTCAAGCCATCCGCTGCCGCCAACTGATTACCTTGATCGCTCAGTTTTTCATAACGGTATTGGCCGCCCAGGTTCAGCATATGGGCACCGAGGTCAAACTGGGTTTGGGTATTGAGGATGGTGTTATACATCTTCATTTTGCGACCCGGGTTATTGGTTTCTTCGCGCTGAATGTAGCTGTTGGTATTGCCGAAGTCGTAATAACCGTTATGCGTCAGGGCATAGTTGGTGCGGGTGTAAAGGCTGTCGCTGGCGGTGTTTGGCGTACATTTATTATTGCGGCAGTTTTCGGTCGCCATGGATTGACCCGGCGTGCTGTTACGGTCCTGCAGCGAGCGACCCACTTCAAAGTCGAATTCGTTTTTATCATCCGGTGTCAGGCTAAACACTGCGGTGCCGCTGCGCATGCGCTGTTCGTTAAAACCGTTGAGGATTTTGTCTTCGGCACGGCGTGACAGCAGACCGTTGACCCGTAGGCCCAACAGGCCTTCAATCAGCGGGCCGGAGGCGTAGGCGTTGGTCTGGAAAATATCACCGGAGTCGCTACGTTCCTGGAAGGTGGCATCGCCGTGCAGCGAGCCTTTCCATTCGGTTCTGGAGGTCTTGCGGGTGATCACGTTGATCACGCCGCCCATGGCGTCGGAACCATACAGTGAGGACATAGGGCCGCGTACCACTTCAATGCGCTCAATCGCTTCCAGCGGTGGCAGCCAGCCCTGTTCGATACCTGAGTTATCGCTGTTCGGGCGAGTGCCACGTGTGTCCACGCGCTTGCCATCCACCAGGATCAGGGTGTATTTGGAGGACATGCCGCGAATGCTGATATCGCTGCTGCTGGCCCCGCCGGTGACCACCACGCCCGGCACGTCTTTCAACGCGTCAGTGATATCGCGATAGGCTTTGTCTTCAATCTGCTGACGTGGGATCACCGAGATAGACGCGGCAGAGTCCTGGATTTTTTGCTGGAAACCGGAGGCGGTCACCACCATGGTGTCCTGTGCGTCATCTTGTGGTGCGGCGAACGCGCCGGCGCTGCCGAGTGAAGCAATAATCAGTGCGGTGAGCTGGTTATAACGTGGCTTTTCCATGAGGCAAACCTTTCCTGGTCTGATGTAAATCGACAAAGTGTCGTTTTAACGGTTTGAATAATAAGTAGAAACGGGCTCCGTCGTTGCGGAGTTCGTCGTTCCGTCAGTATTTAGTCAGGCCATTGTAAGGATTTCAAACAAAATGTAAACGCAAATGATAATTCGTATCATTTGTATGCTTATAAATAGAAAGGGGATCTGGCTCAGGCAGTGATGAATGGCAGGAAAAGCCGGCGCAGCAGGACGTGCGCCGGGGAAATCAGCGTTTCTGGATGTAGGTGATCGCTAGCGCCAGGGCCAGCACCAGACCTTTGATAATGTCCATCGCGTAGTAGGGGACGGAGAGCATCACCAGGCCGTTTTGCAACACGCCGAGGATCACCGCGCCGACTAGCGTGCCAAGCGCGTTAGGTTTACCGGAGCCGGCCAGCGAGAAACCAATGTAGGCGGCGGCGACCGCATCCATCAGATAACCGCTGCCGGCATTCACCTGCGAAGAACCAATACGTGACGCCAGCAGTATGCCGCCAAGCGAGGCCAGTAGGGCAGAAATGACATAAGCCGCAACCCTGTAACGTACGGTGCGGATACCTGAAAGACGTGCCGCCTCCGGGTTACCGCCGATGGCATACATACGACGGCCATGCTTGGTCAGCGATAGGAACAACTGCACCACCACAGTGACTGCCAGCATAATCAGCACGATCACCGGTACCTGGCCCAGTGATGAGAAGATCTCCGGGATCAGGCCTTCCGCCATATCGCCGTTCGGCAGCAGCATATTTTGGGTGATGGATCCGCCGTAGCTGTAGGTCATCGCTACGCCCTGGATCACAAACAGGCTGGCCAGCGTCGCCAGCATATCGGGGATTTTCAGCACCACGATCAGGAAAGCGTTAAACAGCCCGACCAGCGTGCAAATCAGCAACGTCAGTACAATCGCGCCGGTGGTCCCGAAGCCGTACCAAACAAACAGCGAAACCACCAGGGCGTTGGCCAGCGAGGCGGTGGAACCGACGGAAAGGTCGAAACCGCCGACCGACAGCGAAATGGAGACCCCGATGGCGATCACCGTGACGATGGCAATTGAGCGTAAAATATTGATGATGTTATTGGGATCGAGGAAGTTGTCCGACGCCAGCCCGAACAGGGCGATCAGCGCGACAACGGTGAGTAACATCCCCCATTTGTAGAGAAACTCAAACAGCTGATGGCGCCAGGGTTGCGCATTCTGCAGGGATAATTCTTTACTCACGCTGGGGTTCCTCCGGTGGAATACAGTAATAGGGTTTCTTCATCAATCTCGGCGGCGTCAAGCTCCGCCACCACTCGGCCATCCCACAGCACGCAGATGCGATCGCATAAACCGACCAGCTCGGAGAACTCGCCGGAAGCATAGATAATGCCTTTGCCGTCGCGCGCCAGGCCGTCGATCAGGGTGAACAGCTCCTGTTTGGCCTTGATATCCACGCCCTTGGTCGGCTCATCGAAAATCAGTACCTTGGCATCGCCGCGTAACCATTTGCCAATGGCGACTTTTTGCTGGTTGCCGCCTGACAGCCTGGCCAGCCGCTGTTGCGGGCCAGAGGCACGGATATTCAGGCGCTGCATGATATCCCGCGCCCAGCGCAGTTCCTGACGGCGGCTGAACAGGCTCCAGCGTGAGAAGCTCTCGTCGGCGCTGACGCTCAGGTTCATCGGGATGGCTTCATCAATAAAAATGCCTTCTTTGCGCCGTTCTTCCGGTACCAGCGCCAGCCCTAGTTCAACGCTGAGGTGCGGCGCGCGTGGGGCCCAGGGCTTGCCCAGCAGTTCGCCCCGTTCAACCCGGGCTGCTGAGGCACCAAACAGCGCCTTGCACAGTTCGGTTTTGCCCGCGCCGGCCAGCCCGGCAATACCGAGGATTTCCCCCTGATGCAGCCTTAGCGTGACGTCACGCAGCTTGTGGCGATCGTTCAGCCCTTCCACCTGCAGCAGCGGACGGGCACCGTGCGGCGGGCGCGGCGGCGGGAAGATGTCGTCCAACTGATGGCCGAGCATTTTTTCGACAATCTGTTCGCCGCTCAGCCCCTGCATGGCATCTTCGCTGACGTGGCGGCCATCGCGCAGTACCGTCAGGCGGTCGCAAATTTCACTCAGTTCATGAATGCGGTGGGAAATAAACACCACGCCGATGCCTTCGGACTTAAGGCGGCGTACCACGCGGAACAGACGTTCACTTTCGGCGCGATCAAGCGGGGCGGTGGGTTCATCGAGCACCAGGAAGCGGCAACGGTGTGACAGCGCACGGGCCAGCAGCACCTGCTGTTTTTCCGCCAATGTGCAGTCCGCCAATCGTTGACGCAGGTTAATGGTTAAATCCAACTGGGCCAGTAACTGTGCCGCCTGGCGATACAGTTGCGCCCAGTTCAGCAGGTGCCCCGGCTGGTTCAGCCAGTCGAGCATGATATTTTCCGCCACCGACAGCGTGGGGATCAGCGCCACATCCACTTCCTGCTGCACCACGTGGATCCCGTGCTGACGCGCCTGCAGCGGCGAATGAATATCCACTTTTTGGCCGTCGATAAAGATCTCACCACGGTAATGGTTGTGCGCGCCGGAAAGTATTGCCATCAGCGTGGATTTTCCTGCGCCATTAGCGCCAACCAGCGCATGGGTAGAGCCGCCCTGCAGGGTGAAGTCAACGTTTTCCAGGGCGTTGAAGCCGGCAAAGGCGATCGAGATATTGCGCATCTCGAGGCGTGAGGGCGTAGGGATTGGCATAGTGTGATTAAAAGACGTTTAGGTGTTTAGATGGCTAAAGTAAGTCTTTTGTAACACAGATTGCGATTTCCGCAACAAACTAAAAGGCATAACTGAGATCAAAAAAATCTGGCCGGGCAGGTATTAGAACCCTAGCCGGTCACGCAACGCATAGTAGGCCGCACCGAGGGCGGTGAAGGGGACGCGCAGCTGGCGTCCACCCAAAAAAGGCAGGTGCGGCAATTTGGCGAAGGCATCAAAGCGTTCGGCATCGCCGCGCAGCACTTCGGCGATCAGCTTGCCCGCCAAATGCGTGCTGGTCACGCCATGACCGCTGTCGCCCTGCATGTAATAGACGTTATTCTCCAGCCGACCAAACTGCGGCATACGTGACAGCGTCAGCAGGAAGTTGCCGCTCCAGCGGTAATCAATCCGCACCTGTTTCAGTTGCGGGAAAGTCTTCAATAGCTTGGGCAGGATTAACGCGTCGATATCGGCAGGGTCGCGGGCGCCATACACCACGCCACCGCCATACAGCAGGCGGTTGTCGGCGGTCAGGCGAAAGTAATCCAGCAGGTAATTGCAGTCTTCGACACAGAAATTATTGGGCAGCAGCGACAGCGCCATGTCCCTGGACAATGGCTCGGTGGCGAGGATTTGTGAGCCGCATGGCATGCTTAAGCGGCTAAGGCGAGGTTCGAGTTGCTCGCCGAGGTAGGCGTTACCGGCAATAATCACAAAGTTGGCGCTGACCGCCCCCTGGGCAGTGTGCACCCTGACCGTTTCACCGTAGTCAATGCGCGTGGCGGCAGATTGTTCGAACAGCCGCCCGCCGTGACGGCGTACCGCCTCGGCTTCACCCAGCGCCAGATTGAGTGGATGCAGGTGGCCGCCGTTGCGATCCAACAGCCCGCCGACGTAACGCTCGCTGGCAATCTCACGGCGGATAGCCTGCTGATCCAGCCATTCCAATTGGTGATTACCATAGCGCTGCCAGCGGATCTGTTGCTGCTGCAGCTCATGATATTGTTTTGGATTCAGAGCGGCGAAGATGCCGCCAGGACGGTAGTCGCAGGCGATGGCATATTGATCGATGCGCCGGCGGATAATCTCCGCCCCTTCGAACATCATGCTGCCCAGCATCGCTGCGGTATCCGCGCCATAGCGCGCTTCGATCACATCGATATCACGACTGTAGGAGTTGACTACCTGACCCCCGTTGCGACCGCTGGCGCCCCAGCCGATGCGGGCAGCTTCCAGCAGCACCACATCGTAACCGGCCTCAACCAAATGCAATGCAGACGACAGGCCGGTAAAGCCGCCGCCAATAATGCATACGTCACAGCGGACAGGCCCGTTCAGCGCTGGATAGGGCGCGAACGGGTTGGCGGTAGCGGCATAATAACTGGCGACATGTTCCTGCATAACGCCTCCGCCCCGAGGGGTCAGAAGGTGGTGGGGGTATGTGCGCTGACGATGCGACAGACGCGCGCCGAGGTATTGCTGAAACTGTGGGGAATGCCGGTGTTAATTGCATAGCTCTGGCCGGCGCTCAGGCAGTGGGTCTGGCCGTTGATGGTCAGCATGATCTCGCCTTCCAGCAGGGTGCCAATCTCCTCGCCCTGGTGCTTGATCTTCTCTCCGGTGGTGGTGCCGGGTTGATAGGTTTCCAGCATCATTGCCAGATTGCGCGTTGGGTTGCCGTTGTGCACCAGCTTCATCGACACGCCCTGGCTGCCGATCTCGATCAGATCTTCGGCCTCGATCACCACTTTGGGTTCATTGGCGGCCTCAGGTTCGGCAAAGAATGCCGACAGCGACAGCCCGTAAACCTTCAGCAACTTTTGCAGCGTACTGATGGCCGGACTGACCTTGTCCTGCTCGATAGTGCTGATTGCGCTGTGGGTTAACCCGGACAGTTCGGCGACCCGGCGCTGCGACAAACCCAATTGCAGACGGATCTGTGACAGGCGCTTGCCTGGCGCCAAGCTGACTTCGCTCATAGCGGTACTTCCTTCTGGTAGGGACGACAGGCAGAAATGAATATCGGTGTCAGGTGCCTGTCTGAGTGAGTTCGACACAGCATGATATCGGTAGTTGTGACCGATATGGAAAATATATTGCCCATGACCACCCCCATTCTGGCGGACGAAATTCTGTACATAAAAAGGCAGTTAACGCCTTTTCGGTCAATATTTTATCAATTTAGCAGTCGGTGGCGAATAATCAAACAGGATTGTAACATTTGCAAACCATTTGTGTTAAGGCTATGTTTCATATTATGGATGTTATTTTGAGCGCCCATTCTGGCGCAGTCTACAGAGAAATCAGACCATGTGTTGAACCTATCGGCAGGCGAACGCAAGCGCGTTCTCAGAGCATAATGGCGGGTGATGTATGCAAACCAATATCGCAGCAGTTGAAAATTTTGCACAGCATAATGAAGAGAGGCGAAGTAGCGCGTTCCAACGTGAGGTTGCTCACTATTTGGAACGCCATCCCTCAACGCAGTATATCGATATCCTTCTCACTGACCTGAATGGTTCCTTCCGCGGTAAACGTATTCCCGTCTCCGGACTGAAAAAATTGGAAAAAGGCTGTTACTTCCCCGCCTCGGTATTCGCTATGGATATTTTGGGCAATGTGGTGGAAGAGGCAGGCTTGGGCCAGGAACTGGGTGAGCCGGACCGCGTTTGTATGCCGGTACTCGGTTCGCTGACGCCGTCAGCGGCGGACCCGGATAATATCGGTCAGGTGTTGCTGACCATGCTGGATGAAGATGGCACTCCCTTTGACGTTGAACCCCGTAATGTCCTGAATCGAGTGTGGCAGGCGTTGCGCCAGCGCGGCATGTTCCCGGTGGTAGCGGTAGAGTTGGAGTTCTATCTCATTGATCGGCAGCGAGACTCCGAAGGGTATTTGCAGCCACCCTGTGCGCCCGGTACCCAGGAGCGCAATATGCAGAGCCAGGTTTACTCGCTGGATAACCTGAATCATTTTGCCGAGGTGTTAAACGACATCGACAGCCTGGCGCAGATGCAGGGCTTACCGGCGGACGGCGCGGTCGCGGAGGCCTCACCCGGCCAGTTCGAGGTGAACCTGAAGCATACCGATAACGTGCTGCTGGCCTGTGACCATGCGTTGGGGCTGAAACGTCTGGTGCGAATGGTGGCGGAAAACCATCACTTGCATGCCACCTTTATGGCGAAACCTTATGAAGAATACGCCGGTAGCGGTATGCACGTGCATATCAGCATGCTGGACGGCAACGGCAACAACCTGTTCGCGCAAGCGGACGGCGAAGACTCGGCGCTGCTGCATCGCGCGCTGGCCGGGATGATCACCTTGATGCCGGCCTCCATGGCGCTGCTGGCACCCAATGTTAACGCCTTCCGCCGCTTTCAGCCGGGTATGTATGTGCCTACCCAGGCATCCTGGGGACACAACAACCGCACCGTTGCGCTGCGCATTCCCTGCGGTGAGCAGGAAAACCATCGGGTGGAATACCGCGTGGCAGGCGCCGATGCCAATCCTTATCTGGTGGTGGCGGCGATACTGTCAGGTATTCTTTACGGGCTGGACAACGAACTGCCGTTACCTGAGCCGGTGACTGGCAACGGGCTGGAGCAGGAAGGGTTGCCGTTTCCGATCCGCCAAAGCGATGCGCTGTACGAATTTGAACATCAGCACGAGCTGACGCAGTATCTCGGTGAACGTTTCGCGCATGTTTACCACGCCTGCAAAATGGATGAACTGATGCAGTTCGAGCGGTTGGTGACGGAAACCGAGATCGACTGGATGTTGAAAAATGCCTGAGGCGGCGTAAACTGAGCGTCATAAAGTTGATAGGCGAAAGTGAAGATAGCGGATTAATTCACCCGTAAGGGTGCTTTTCCGAACGATCGCGAAAAGAATTTGTTTAACAGGCCTTCCTGATCTTGTCATCAGGAGGGTTTCTGGTGCAAAATATCCCTAATGCAGATAGCCGACGTTTTAACGCGTCGGTTATTTTTTTTGCATTTGTGTTCTACAAACTGTGCGTTTCATACACCAAGCGAGGCCGGACACCGATCCGGATAGATAAATAGTTTCGTGCGCGATCAAATAAAACTTTATGGTCGTGACTCATGAGGATAAGAAAGATGGGGCAATTTTTCACTTTAGCACCGGTGCCCGCCGGTTTCCGCTGCGGTCGCAGCGATTATGGAGCAGCCAAGGCCGCCTTGACTCGTTATCCAGCTTCCAATCCCCTTCTTTTTGAATTCAGTCGCAAGTTGCGAAGTTTCCCCGCAACCTTAAGTCTTGGCGTGTCTACGCTCCGCAAGGCTGAAGGTAAGGGGGGGCTGCGTCATGTCCGATAACATCATCAGCGCCGCTCCGGCTCAACGCGCACAGCTGCGTAAAACCCTGACTTTAGTTCCGGTAGTGATGATGGGGCTGGCTTATCTGCAGCCAATGACCATCTTCGATACCTTTGGCATCGTATCCGGCCTGACCGATGGTCACGTCGCCACTGCGTACGCCTTTGCTTTGCTGGCGGTACTGTTTACCGCACTGAGCTACGGCAAACTGGTGCGGAAATTCCCGTCTGCCGGTTCTGCTTATACCTATGCCCAGAAGGCCATCAGCCCGCACGTTGGCTTTATGGTGGGCTGGTCATCACTGCTGGACTACCTGTTCATGCCGATGATCAATATCCTGTTGGCCAAGATTTACCTGGAAGCCATCTTCCCGGGCGTGCCTTCGTGGATCTTCGTGGCGGCATTGGTCGCGCTGATGACGCTGTTCAACCTGCGCGGTATCAAGCTGGTGGCGAACCTGAACTCCATTATCGTGGTGGTGCAGGTGGCGATCATGATCGTGTTCCTGTTCCTGGTGGTGAATGGTATTTCGCACGGCGAAGGTGCCGGTACGCTGATCAGCAGCCGTCCGTTCTGGTCTGAAGGTGCACATGTGGTGCCGATGATTACCGGTGCGACCATTCTGTGCTTCTCGTTCCTCGGTTTTGATGGCATCAGCTCGCTGTCTGAAGAAACCAAAGACGCAGAGAACGTGATCCCGAAAGCCATCTTCCTGACGGCGTTGATCGGCGGTGTCATCTTTATCGTGGTGTCTTACTTTGTACAGTTGTACTTCCCGGACATTTCACGCTTTAAAGATCCTGACGCGTCTCAGCCGGAAATCATGCTGTACGTAGCCGGCAAGTTCTTCCAGTCGGTGATCCTGGTGTTCTCTTGCGTGACCGTACTGGCTTCGGGCATGGCGTCGCACGCCGGTGTTTCGCGCCTGATGTATGTGATGGGCCGTGACGGCGTATTCCCGGAGCGTTTCTTCGGTTATGTGCACCCGAAATGGCGTACTCCGGCACTGAACGTGCTGTTGGTTGGCGTGATTGCGTTGTCAGCGGTGTCGTTTGATCTGGTGACGGCAACGGCGCTGATTAACTTCGGTGCGCTGGTGGCGTTCACCTTCGTGAACCTGTCGGTGATTTCGCAGTTCTATATCCGCGACAAGCTGAACCGTACCGTTAAAGACACCTTTAACTACCTGATCCTGCCAATTATGGGCGCGCTGACCGTGGGTGCACTGTGGCTGAATCTGGAAGCCAGCTCAATGACGCTGGGTCTGGTGTGGGCGGCAATTGGCCTGATTTATCTGGCCTTTGTAACCCGCAGCTTCCGTCTGCCGGTGCCACAGGCTAGCGAAGACGCAGCATAATCTTTAAGCAGTAGATATTAAAAAGGGCGCTTCGGCGCCCTTTGTTGTTTCTGTCAGCCGACCAATTCTTTGCCGTACTCAAACAGCGCTTTCAACAGCGCGGTCTTTTCCTGATCGCCTTCATGCAGGTTATACAGCGACTCGAGTTGCAGGACATAGCTCTGCACCCGCTCGGCGCTCAGGGCTTCCTGACGATGCTGCAACCAGCGGCGTTGTTCGGCGTCATCCAGCGTATTGGGGTAGTTGCGGGCACGGAAACGGAACAACAGCTCCTTCATGCGACTATCGCTGAAGGTCAGATCCAGCGCCGGCAGGTTCTGAGGTTTGGTCTGCTGAATAATCTTCATCGCCGCCTTGTCGGCATCGCTAAAGAAACCGTCGTACAGCCGCGCATCGACATCATCCGATCCCTTGAAAGGCTCGGCTTCGGCGAACAGCGCAACGACTTTTTCGCGCACTTGCGGATGCTGGCGAAGCAACTGCAGGTTTTGCAGGCAGGCCTGACGATCGATACCCAGCCGCTCGGCGTTTTCCGGCAGCAGGGTTTTGGCCGGTGCCAGCACCGGACATTTATTGATATGCACCAGTTTGATCGGGACCGGCGATTGCCCGGGGGCCAGATCGTCGCGGCGGGTATACAGCCGTTCACGCAGCTCGTCGGCACTCAGCGTCAGCAGCGGCGTCATATCGCCAGCCAAATCACACATGATCACCGCGTTCTTGTTGTCCGGGTGCCAGGCCAGCGGCGAGACCCAACTGGTGTTGCCGCGTGCGGCCCCGAACATACCTGAAACGTGCACCAGGGGTGTCATTTCCGCAATGTCGATCAGGGCGTTCAGCTTATGCTTGTTGCGGTGCTGCAGCAGGAAATCAAACAGCCGTGGCTGCGCCTGTTTAACCAGTTTGGCCATGGCGATGGTGGCATAGACGTCCGACATGGCATCATGGGCATGCTCATGTTCGATGCCGTTGGCGCGGGTCAGGTGCTCCAGACGGAAGCTGGGGAAGCCGTCTTCGTTCTCCGGCCAAACGATGCCGTCCGGGCGCAGTGCATAGCAGGCTCGCATCACGTCGAGCAAATCCCAGCGTGAGTTGCCGTTCTGCCAGCTGTAGGCGTAGGGATCGTAGAAGCTACGGTAGAAAATATTGCGGCTGACTTCGTCATCGAAGCGGATGTTGTTGTAACCCAGAATACAGGTGCCGGGCACGCTGAACGCCTGGTGGATCTGACGCGCAAACTCGGCTTCGTTGACGCCCTTGGCCAGCGCCAGTTGCGGCGTGATACCGGTGATCATCACCGCTTCAGGATCGGGAAGGTAGTCATCGGCCGGGGTGCAGTAGATGACCAACGGCTCTTCGATGATATTGAAATCCGCATCGGTACGCACACCGGCAAACTGCGCCGGGCGGTCCAGCGATGGGCTAATACCGAAGGTTTCGTAGTCGTGGATGTAGAATGTGGCCGGTGCCTTGCTGCTCAAAATCGCATCTCTCACGTGGCGTAGGGAATATGCCTCTATTGTAACGGCGAGATGTACGAGTCGTTAGTGTTAATCACCGAAATGCGCTGCATTACGCACTACGGTAGTAGTTCAGGCGCAGATGAAAGTAGGGCCGTAGATCATCGGGTACCTGTTGTTCGACGTTGGTGGCGTCATTGACGGTAATGCCATAGCGTTCGTTATAAATGACGCTGAGGGCCAGTAAATCGACTTCAACTTTTTCACGTTCTGCCTGCGGTAAGCTATCCAGCTTTCGACCCATATTATTCTCCCTGTGAATCATAGGGCATCATAGGATCCTTGGCCGCGCTTGTCCCTACCCCATTCAGGGGGGAGTCTCAAGAAGTGGGCGATTTTGCCTGGAGAGCGTGGCTTGGCGCGGCAGTACCATGATAATGCTGAACATATCGGGCAGAAAATTCCTGCTGGCTCTGCAGATTAGCGTGCTCGAAGGCCTCATGGGCCGAGAAAATACTGCCGATCACTGCCAGCCAGAAAACGCTGCACAGGACCAAGATGCCCAACCAGACTTTTTGGTTATAGCTCATAAATACTCCTGATGAGTAAAGGTAATAACATTCACCAGAGAATTAAATCAGAGTTGATATCAATGCTATGTCAACGGACTTGTTTATTCCGGTTTGTTTTTTATTAATGTGTTACCAAATACCGCTGCGATGTTTCAAAATATTCCTTAAGATAATATTAAGAAAAGATAAATCAGTGCCACTGAGTTTTATTTAATATTCGTTTAATTATCCCCCCATACAATCAGCAGCATTCAATACCAATATGGATACGGATTATGAAAACTCTGCTGTTGACCGGCGCTACCGGTTTTCTCGGTGGTGCAGTGCTCGAGAAATTACTGAAAGAAAATCAGTCAATTAACTATCTTCTGTTAGTGCGAGCTGAAAATGCACAGCAGGGATTAGAACGTATTCGTCAGAATATGGAAAAGTTTAATATTGATGGCGATTTATTCTCGAAAATCACGATAGAAAATATATTGTTGGGCGATTTAAGTGAGCCTGCTGACTTTTTAGCGGACACACGAATTAACAATGTAACGCACGTTATTAATTGTGCGGCCGTCGCGTCATTTGGCAATAACCCGCTTATTTGGAAGGTTAATGTTGAGGGTACGTTGGCCTTTGCCAAAAGAATGGCGCAGGTCTCTGGATTAAAACGATTCCTGCACGTGGGCACCGCCATGTCTTGTGCGCCGGAACCGGGTTCACTGGTAGCGGAAAGCGCCGAGTTTGAAGAAACGGCGGAACACCTGGTTGAATATACCCGTTCAAAATCGACCATCGAACAGCTGATGCGTCAGCACTGCCCGCAGTTGCCGTTAGTGATTGCCCGTCCTTCGATTGTGGTGGGGCATACTCGCCTGGGTTGCCAGCCTTCCAGCAGCATTTTCTGGGTATTCAGCATGGCGCTGCTGCTGCGTAAGTTTATGTGTTCGCTGCAGGATAATATCGACGTGATCCCGGTTGACTACTGTGCCGATGCGATGGTGATGCTGTTGAACAGTGAAACGCTGGAGAATGACGTTTATCATATTTCCGCCGGTGAAGAGAGCAGCGTCAGCTTTGCAGATATTGACCGTGCCATTGCCGCCGCGCTGGAAAAACCGCCGCTTGGCGATCATTACGCGCAGGTCAGTTACGAAGCGCTGTTGAAAATGCGCAAGCAACTGAAGGATATTTTCGGGCCTTGTAATGAACGACTGATGCTGAAGGCGATGCGCCTGTATGGATCTTTCGCCATGCTTAACGTGCGTTTCAGCAATGACAAAATCCTTAAGCTGGGCATGCCGAAACCGCCGCGCTTTACCGATTACATCGACTGTTGCGTGCAGTCCACCCGGGGATTATCGATCCAGCAGCAGATGGTGGTCGATTTTAAATAACAGCAAGGCGCCAACCAATGGCGCCCGGCTTCTTACCAGGACGAAGACGACCAGAAAACGCGGCCAAGCACGACCAGTTGGTCTTTGCGCTGCGGATAGCTCAGGTGTTCGTCCTGGTATTCTTCCCGGTTCAGGGAGCGAATAGTGACGCCGCCGTCGGGCTGTTCGATCAACACTTTTACCCGCAACAGATTACCGTGCCGAATAGCGTAGGTTTTGCCTTCGCGAATGCGGATGTCATCGGTATTAATCCCCACCACGTCACCGTCTTGCAGACGCGGTTCCATGCTGGAGCCGGAAATGCGGATGATGCGCGCAGCATTCACCGCCACCCCCATCTTGTGCAGATAGTAGCGACGGAAGATCAGCGAAAACTCTTCACGATCGACGATTTCATAACAGCCGTCGCCGGCAGAAAAATTGATATCCAGCAGCGGGATTTCCACAAACTCTTCCTTGTCCTGTTCGGTGTCTTCCCATACCACCGGCTTCAGGCGGGCTGGTTGAAAGTCCGACTCTGCCGCCACGTTATCAAACGGGTGCACCAGCTCTTTTTCATGGAAAACGTCAAACCAGCCCTTGGGCAGATTCAGTTTAGCCTCGATCCGTCTGGCGAGATTATCACCCAGGTTGCGGGAGGACTTTTCACCGCTGATTTGGCTCAGCGTAGGCGAAGAGGACTCAACCAGCACCGCAAACTCGTTCTGGTTAACACCCTGTAGGGCGTAGCTGGCCATCAGCTCGCGCAAATTATTGCGTCTTATTTCTTTGGTTTCCATTGTCGGATGATCGCACTCTTTAGCAAAAAGGTAAATATTGCTTTCACTAAATATTTCTTGCTTTAACTTTAGCAATTAGCTAAACATTAACGGGTGGACAAGATCCACGAAGGCATTGTAGGGTCGCTGCATGGTGCGACCGCTTGAGCGGGAAGGATCCTGCAATGACTGTGGTACACAAGTTTAACTAACAAGGAATCTACTATGTTCAGTATGGATTACAACAGCTACCGCTCGGTAGCCAGCTTTGGCCACCGGGTGCGCTTTCTGGTGCTGCATTACACGGCGCAAAACTTTGCCGATTCCGTGCAGTCATTGACCGGCAAGTCGGTCAGCGCCCATTACCTGGTACCGGATCCGCAAGATCAAAGCTATCAGGCGGCTGGCTTCAGCGGCGTGCGCATTTTTAATCTGGTTGATGAAGTGGAACGGGCCTGGCATGCCGGTTCCAGTCAGTGGGGCACTCGCAATAATCTCAACGATACGTCGATTGGCATCGAGATCGTCAATCTGGCCAGCGGCGATGGCGAAGACATCACCTTCCCGCCGTTTAATCCGCAGCAGATTGCGGCGGTCAGCCAACTGGCGCAGAACATCCTGCAGCGCTATCCGGATATCACGCCGGTTAACGTGGTGGCGCATTCCGATATCGCCCCGGGCCGCAAGAGCGATCCCGGCCCGCAGTTCCCGTGGCATCAGCTGTATCTGGCCGGTGTAGGCGCCTGGTATGATGAAGCGGTGAAGCAGCGTCACCAGCATGAGTATCAGTGCCATGGTGTACCGGCACAGCCAGATTTGCTGGCGTTGTTCGCTAAGTACGGTTACGACACCTCGGCGGCGACCGATGCCGAAGGCTACCGTCAACTGGTGCGTGCTTTCCAGCTGCATTTCCGTCAACGGCAGTACGACGGGGTGATGGATGTGGAAACCGCCGCCATTTTGCGCGCGCTGGTGGATAAATATGCCGCTTAATGCCTGACTGCGGATAGGGGACGCCTTATCCGCCTTTTCTCTGCCTGCCTTCCTCCGCTAAACTGATATCCTTTCTCGCCATCGATAACGGGATGCATTGTGCGCCTCGACAGAAAAATATCGTCGTTTGAACATCTGACATATCGCCATTACCGCATTGTGCACGGTGTGCGCATTGGGCTGGCATTTATCCTGACCTTCCTGCTGATCCGCCTGCTCGAAGTGCCGGAAGGCACCTGGCCGCTGATTACCCTGGTGGTGGTGATGGGGCCGATCTCGTTCTGGGGCAACGTATTGCAAAGGGCGTTGCAGCGTATCGCCGGCACGGTGTTTGGTGCCGCCTCGGGCCTGATTGCGCTGTATCTTGAGCTGTATTCACTCCCCTTAATGCTGGCGTGGTGCGGGGTGGTGATGTTTTTCTGCGGCTACCTGACGCTCGGCAAACGGCCCTATATGGCGTTGTTGGTGGGCATTACGCTGGCGGTGGTCTGTGGCGCGGGGGCCGGTGATATGCACACCGCGCTGTGGCGCAGCGGCGACGTGATTTTTGGCTCACTGCTGGCGCTGTTGTTCACCAGCATTTACCCACAGCGTGCCTACATCTTGTGGCGCATGCAGATGGCGGATTGCCTGCAAAGCGCGGGCAAGATCTACGGCGCTTATCTGTCCCCGAACATGATCGAACGGCCACGCCTGGAGCCACAGCTGAAAGATTTGCTGAATCAGGTGGTTAAATTACGTGGCCTGATTGTCCCCAGCAGCAAAGAAACCCATATTCCCAAAGCGGTGTTTGAAGCGGTGCAAACGCTGAGCCGCAATTTGGTGTGTACGCTGGAGCTTTTGGCCGATGCCTACTGGGCCTCGCGCGAAACCCACTTTATTATGCTGAATGCCAAAACTCTGCGCAGTGCGCAACTGCTGACGTTACGCTCATTGGAAGCGCTGGCGGAGACGATGCATAACGGCCCGCAGGCACAGCAGGCGGTGGTGGCAGGGGAGCTGAGTGAAGTCGCCGCCGAGCTAAAAACCCTGATGCAAGAGGCCAGCGTCAACCTGCACGGCGAAGCACCGATCTACGGCTATGTCTGGCTGAGCATGGAGCTGACGCAGCAGTTGGAAGAACTGGGTGACCTGCTCAAGGTGTGTACCGCCGGCGAGCGCGAATAGGGGGCCAGATCATGAAGCAGGCGCTTCGGGTTTTTGTCGCGGCGCTAAAGTGAGTAAGATAGGGCGATGAGTGTTGTGTCTGAGCGCCACAAACCTGTATCTTGGTCTCATTGTGGCCGTAAGCAAATGAATCTGTGTATTACTAAAGCAAGGGTATGAAGATGGATAATGCAAATAAGCCGAGTTTCCAGGACGTTCTGGAGTTTGTGCGTATGTTCCGACGTAAAAATAAGCTGCAACGCGAAATTGTCGACAACGAGAAGAAAGTCCGCGACAACCAGAAGCGTGTGCTGTTGCTCGATAACCTGAGTGAGTATATCAAGCCGGGCATGAGCATTGAAGATGTTCAAGGCATCATTGCCAACATGCGCAGCGACTATGAAGATCGCGTTGATGACTACATCATCAAAAATGCCGATCTGTCTAAAGAACGTCGCGAACTGTCCAAAAAGCTGAAGGCTATGGGCGAAGTGAAGTAACCGTTTTTATTGGGCCAGGCACTCGCCTGGCCCTTTTAATCAGTCCCTCAGTTATTCCCCTTTACCGTACATGTCAAAATCGAAGTATTTATCGTTCACCTTCTTATAGGTGCCGTTGGCGATAATGGCTTTCAGCGCTGCGTTGAAGGCATCAAGTAATGCGTTGTCCTCTTTACGCACACCAATACCATCGCCAATGCCAAAATATTTGCTGTCATTCAGTTCCGCACCGGTAAAGGCGAAGTCCTTGCCGCCGGGCGTTTTGAAGAATTCGCTGGCGCTGACGCTGGCCAGCAGCGAAGCATCCAACCGGCCGTTGGCCAGATCCTCATTCACTTCCTGTTGGCTCTGATAGGCAACGACGTTGACACCGGCCGGACGCCACAGTGCGTTCGCATAAGCTTCCTGGCTGGAGCCTTGCTGCACGCCAATCGATTTGCCTTTTAGCGACGCCGCCGTTGGCTGCAGATCGCTGCCTTTGCGTGCCACCAACCGCGCCGGGGCGTTAGACACCTTGCTCGAGAAGGCGATCTGCTTTTCGCGCTGCGGCGTAATGGTCATTGAGGAGGCGATAGCGTCAAACTTTTTTGCCTGCAACCCCGGGATCATCCCGTCCCAACTGCTTTCGACCCACACGCACTTGGCCTGCATTTCATCGCACAGCGCCTGAGCGATATCCACACCGAACCCGGTCAGGGCGCCTTGCGCCGTTTTGTATTCCAGCGGCGGGAAGGTGGGATCAATGCCCAACTTAATCACCTTGCCGCTAAACTCACCGCCAAGGGCCGAAAAACTTAACGCTAACGGCAACAATAAAACCAAACCCATCGTTTTTTTCATGTCATTTTCCTCAGCGGAGTGGATTAAATAATGCATTAAGCCAGGAAGCGTTCAACCAGCTTGACCCAATAAGTGGCGCCAATCGGCAAACACTCGTCGTTAAAATCGTAACCGGCGTTATGCAGCGAATTCCCGGGCGTGCTTTCCCCGTTGCCAATCGAGATATAACTGCCGGGGCATTTTTCCAGCATAAAAGCGAAGTCTTCACTGGCGGTTATTGGGCGCAGGTTGGCGATAACCCGGCTTTCACCGGCCCACTCCAGCGCGACCGTTCTCGCCAGCTCAGTTTCCGCCGCGTGGTTTACCAACACCGGATAACCCTGTTGGTAATCAATCTCTGCCCGGGCACCAAAACTGACGGCCTGTGCTTCCACCAGTGCCGTAATGCGGTCTTCCAGCCGTTGACGGACATCGGCATTCAGCGCGCGCACGCTCAGCGTCATGGTGGCTGTCGAGGGGATGACATTGCTTGCAAGACCGGCCTGGATCGCGCCCACGGTCACAATTGCCGTTTCCTGCGGATCGATATTTCTGGATACGATGGTCTGCAGGCTCATCACGATGGCGGCACAGACCACCACCGGATCGACGGTGTGCTGTGGCACCGCGCCATGGCCGCCGTGGCCATGCAGAACGATGTTGACGGTATCGGCCGAACACATGAAAGGGCCGCTGGCAAAGCCCAGTTGGCCGACCGGGAAGCCGGGCACGTTGTGCATGGCGAACACGGCATCGCAGGGAAAGCGTTCGAACAACCCGTCTTCCATCATCACTCGGGCACCGCCGCCACCTTCTTCCGCCGGTTGAAAAATCAGGTGCAAAGTACCGGTAAAGTCAGACCGCTGCGCCAGATAACGCGCCGCCGCCAATAGCATGGTGGTGTGGCCATCATGACCGCAGGCGTGCATCACGCCGCTGTGGGTGCTGGCATAGGGCAATTCGCTGGTTTCTTCAATCGGCAGCGCGTCCATATCGGCGCGCAAGCCAAGCGATTTCCCCACGCCGCGTTGTAGCGTGGCGACAACCCCGGTTTGTCCTATATGGCGTGTGACCTGATAACCCCATTCGGACAGCAGTTTTGCCACCAAATCGCTGGTGGCGAACTCGTTAAATCCCAATTCGGGATGAGCATGAATATGGCGACGAATGGCGACCATTTCGTGCTGAACAGCGGCTATTTCAGGTAAAACCAGCGAATGAGTCATCAGGGTTTCCAACGGGAGTATTCGGTTCCCGATGCGTTCAATAACCGGGAACAAGGTACTTCGGAGACTAACAAACAACCTTTTGCCCGGGGAGCCGTCGTTCGGTTATGCTGACAACCTTTGATTGTCAGAGGGCGTGATGAAATTACATCAGTTACAGGCTTTGGTCGCCAGTGCCGACGGTGGCAGCATCCGTGCCGCCGCACGACAACTGGGGCTTTCACAGGCGGCGGTCACGCGAGCCCTGCGCGAGCTGGAACAGCAGCAGGAACTGCCATTGCTGATCCGGACACCGGCTGGACTGGGCTTTACGCCTTACGGGAAAACGCTGCTGACGCACGCCCGGCTGGTGTTAAACCAACTGGAACAGGCCAACAACGAAATGGCGGGCCTGCGCGGGTTGGCGCAAGAGCAGGTGAAGGTGGCTATCACGCCATGGCTGATGCTGACGGTGTTACCGACGGCCGTGGTGGCCTTTCGCAAAAAGATGCCCAGCGTGAAACTGGAGCTGTTTGAAAGCCTGATGGCCAACGCACAATCCCAACTGCGAGAGGGCACGATGGATTTCGCCATCACGCCGCTTCCGGCCTCGATGGCACCGCAGGAGTTTCATTGCGAGCCGCTGCTGGATTATGAAACGGCGGTGATGGTGCGGCACGGGCATCCGTTGGGCCAAAGCACCTCAATCCACCAGTTGCTTGAGCAGGACTGGGTGCTGAATTACACCCCAGACAATTATGACGAATTAATCCATCAACTGTTCAGCCGACATGGCGCTCAATTCGATCCGAACCGCATTATTCATGCGCATTCCCTTGGTATGCTACAGGCAATGGTGGAATCGGCAGACATGTGCACCTGGTGCCCGGCACCGTTGCTCGGGCTACCGCAGTTTGCCGGGCGCCTGCAACCGCTGGCGCTGCAAGAAGGTTGCGACCTGGCGCGGCTGAACATCGTCACCCGGCGCAACAGCATTCTCAGCACCGCCGCCCATGCGTTGATTGATAACCTGATTCGCACCCTGCGCCAGCATGCCCGCTCCGCGCGGCTTGAGGATCGACTGATTTATGATCGGGTGACGTTGTTGATTTAGGGGGGAGGGGGTTTCTAGGGGGGCTATTCTGGAATCCCGACCGTTGGCTTTGTGCCAAAAGCGGACGTTACCTATCAAACGCTCGACGGGAGTATTTAAAATCTATGGTAATTGATTATTATTTTTCACCATATCATAATGAGGATGTGGTGTTGAAAATTTCAGATAGGTAAATATGACTGACGAAATGAAAGGATACGTATATATACTGGAGGTTTCTGATATTGACTTGCCTGTATGTAAAATTGGAATGACGACCAGAGATCCAGTTTCCCGATGTAATGAGATAAATAAAAGCTCAACTGGTGATTTTATTTGGTCGGTTGCTCACTCTATTTTTGTTAGTGATTGTAAAAAACTAGAAAAATTAATTCACGATAAATTAAACCCTTTGCGGCAAAAAAGAAGAGAGTTTTTTAATTTATGCTCTAATGATGCATACAAAGCAGTAATGTCAATTTTTGAGTCTCAGGATGAGATAAGAATAATAATTGAGTTAGAATCGAAATCCTCATCAATAATTAGCCAGGACCATAAAGTTAAAAAGAATAACAGTTATCTGTCCAGGCATGATTCCGCTGAGTATGCAGAGATATTACAGTCTTTTTGCGAAATCCTTGGCGTGAAAGGAAGAGCTTTTGGCCAGCTCAATAAACCACTTTTTGGCATGAGCGATGGAAATGAAGGCGTCCAATGGAATGTTTCTGTGTATGCGCAAAATAATAATATCCGTATTGGTGTTAATCTAGAAGGTATAAAATACAAAGATTGGCCTATAGCTAAGCTTATTAAATCAGAGTTATCGAGCCCCGGGTTGCTAAGTGTAATAAAAGAATTAGATGCCGCAGGCGAAATTTTCATGACTTTTTATCGCGATGCTTGGCAGGCGGCTTCTAGACCTGAAATTAGAGAGAAACATATAGGTGGAAGAGAATTCAGCCTCGATAAGTTGACTCGTGGGGAATGGGAATGTATTTTAAATGAAGCGTTAAATTGCTTGGATAAAGAGCGTGGTTATCAACGGCGAAATACACAGGATGTTACGTTGGTGAAAAAAGATGGTAGTCATCTTGTCCGTTCCATGCAAGTTTCCCCTCATTTAACAATATGGTCTCCATTAGTAATTAACGACAATGTTGAGGCTTCAATCCGAAATAAGTTTAATCAATTGAGTCATATTTATCGCTGGATGATGCAGCTAAGTTGAAAAATGGAGTTTGTTATGTCCGATCCTCGCTCTTTGCAGATTTCATACTCCATCATCCTCGTCGCTGGATGCCTGAAAAGCTAGCTTCAATGTGAATCAAAGGCGGGCAGGCCAATCAGAAAAGATATGGTAGCTTTAAAAGCTAAAAATAAATCAGGGATAGCTGATGTTTCACATTTCAGAAGTTGATAAGGGTGACCTTGAGTTAGGATGCCTAATCGGTGAGCTTGATGCCTTTCAGAGCGAGCTTTATCCTGCAGAAAGTAATCACTGCCTCAACCTTTCAACTGTCAGTGATGAACAGCTCCGGTGTGTCATCGCACTCGATGAGAACGGTATTCCTGCAGGATGTGGTGCCTTGCTCTTTCAGGAGGTTGGTACAGCTGAGATTAAGCGGGTTTACATTCGCCCGGAATTTCGGGGCCTGAAGCTTGGAGAGCAGATTGTTAGCGCAATTGAGAGTATTGCTTCAGTAAACAGCTGCCACATTTTGCGTCTCGAAACAGGAATTCACCAGCAACCTGCTATAGCACTGTATCGCAGATGTGGGTATGAGATTTGTGATGCTTTCCCTCCTTATGCTGCAGACCCCTTAAGTGTCTTTATGTGCAAAGCAATATAAATCATATAAATTAAATATTTCTGCGCCTTGCTAAAGAGTTCTACATGTTGACCGGACTAAATCACATTACCCTTGCAGTGAGTAACCTAGCAAAGAGCCTGAATTTTTATGTTGAGACGCTTGGGTTCACACCTAAAGCCAAATGGGCTCATGGCGCTTACCTTTCGCTGGGTGAGCTCTGGCTGTGTCTTTCAGTGGATAAAGTCTCTGTTGGTGATGACTACACGCATTATGCATTCAGTATTCCTACCGAAGAATTCGATGTGTTCGTTGAACGGTTGAGGTCGTCCGGTGTTACAGAATGGAAAACTAACAAGAGCGAGGGAAAGTCCGTCTACTTTTTAGACCCCGATGGTCACAGGCTCGAGATCCATGATGGAGACCTTGAGAGCCGCCTCCGTGCTTGTCGCACTCAGCCATATGAAGGAATGGAGTTCTTCTGAATGTTCATCAGCGTCTGTTTATAAGCGCCCTCTATTAGGTTCGCACTGACGTGCCAAGCGGCTCCCACGAACGAAGAAGGGGCAGCTATTCATACGAAGGAAGTAAGATGTTTTTGCCCGATGCAAGCTTTACAAAAACCCTATATCAATCGTCATTTGAAGCATGAGTCGTCAGCTGTTTGTTTCTCTGGACGGGCCCAAAGGA
>OOIW01000016.1_pt1 | contig 227535 bp, 198 predicted proteins | sample 1691751 | NCBI WGS metagenome assembly OOIW01 (sample SAMN05831949, study PRJEB22555) | human gut metagenome | isolation source: Skin biopsy | host: Homo sapiens
CGCTTTTCTCTTCCTGACCCGGCGACTTGGTTCTCGTTAGAGGAGTCGTTGTTCCCGGTCAGTGGAGGCGCATTATAGGGAGTTCTCAGAAGGCCGCAACCCCTAATTGCAAAAAACTTTTCAAGCGTTCAAATAACCACCAAAAAAGCCATTTTAGGATATTTATTAGCCAGAAAAGTGAGGTTTTAAGGCCGTTGCCTCGGAAAATCCTATAAACCCAATGAAAACAGATAAAGAAAAGGGAGCGGTCTCCCGCTCCCTTTTATCGTAATGACTATAGATAGTCGTTACTGTCTGGCGACGATATGCTCGTTTTCTACATCCAGCGTCACCGGTTTGCCCGGAATCAGCTTGCCGGAAAGGATTTGCTGCGCCAATGGGTTTTCGATCTCCTGCTGGATAGCGCGTTTCAACGGACGCGCACCATATACAGGGTCGAAACCGGTTTTGCCCAGCAGCTCCAACGCCGGTTCGGTCATAGTGACTTCGTAACCGCGTTCTTCCAGACGTTTGTACAGACGTGCCAACTGAATCTTGGCGATCTCGGCAATGTGTTTCTGGCCGAGTGGGTGGAACACCACCACCTCATCTATACGGTTGATGAATTCCGGACGGAAATGATGTGTGACCATTTCCATCACCGATTCTTTCATCTGCGCGTAGTTCATCTGACCAAAGTGTTCCTGGATAAGATCGGACCCCAGGTTAGAAGTCATGATCACCACGGTATTACGGAAATCAACGGTACGGCCCTGACCATCGGTCAGACGCCCGTCATCCAATACCTGCAGCAGGATGTTGAACACATCCGGGTGCGCCTTCTCAACTTCATCCAGCAGGATGACTGAATAAGGCCGACGACGCACTGCCTCGGTCAGATAACCGCCCTCTTCATACCCGACATAGCCCGGAGGCGCACCCACCAGCCGCGATACCGAATGTTTCTCCATAAACTCGGACATGTCGATACGCACCATGGCGTCGTCACTGTCAAACAGGAACGAAGCCAGCGCCTTACAGAGTTCGGTTTTACCCACCCCGGTCGGGCCGAGGAACAGGAATGAACCGATAGGCCGGTTTGGATCTGAAAGACCGGCACGGCTACGACGAATCGCGTTAGATACCGCGCTCACTGCTTCATCCTGGCCAATGACCCGAGAATGCAGCTCCTGCTCCAGACGCAACAGCTTGTCACGCTCGCCTTCCAGCATTCTGGCCACAGGAATACCGGTGGCACGCGCCAGCACTTCGGCGATTTCTGCGTCAGTCACCCGGTTACGCAACAGCTTCATGGTTTTGCCTTCGGCCAGCGTGGCAGCGGCAAGCTGTTTTTCCAGCTCTGGGATCTTACCGTACTGCAGTTCCGACATCCGCCCCAGATCGCCGACGCGCCGCGCCTGCTCCAGGGTGATCTTGGCCTGCTCAAGATCCGCTTTAATATTCTGCGTGCCGGAGAGTGAAGCTTTTTCCGCTTTCCACTCTTCTTCCAGCTCTGAATATTCGCGTTCTTTCTGCTCCAACTCACCGCTAAGCATTTCCAGACGTTTCTTGCTGGCGTCGTCCGACTCTTTACTCAGCGCCTGCTGCTCCAGCTTGAGCTGAATAATGCGGCGCTCCAGTCGATCGAGCGATTCCGGCTTCGAGTCCATCTGCATACGGATGCTGGACGCAGCCTCATCGATCAGGTCAATAGCCTTATCCGGCAATTGACGATCGGAGATGTAACGGTGTGACAACGTCGCCGCCGCAACAATCGCCGGGTCAGTGATCTGCACATGGTGATGCAGTTCATAACGTTCTTTCAGGCCGCGCAGAATTGCAATGGTGTCTTCAACGCTGGGTTCAGCCACATAGACTTTCTGGAAACGACGTTCGAGCGCCGCGTCCTTCTCTATATACTGGCGGTATTCGTCCAGCGTAGTGGCACCAACGCAGTGCAGTTCCCCACGTGCCAGCGCCGGTTTCAACATATTACCGGCATCCATCGCGCCATCGGCTTTACCCGCGCCGACCATAGTGTGCAATTCATCAATAAACAGAATGACGCTGCCTTCCTGTTTAGACAAATCACTCAGCACCGCTTTCAGACGCTCTTCGAACTCACCGCGGTACTTGGCACCGGCGATCAGCGCGCCCATGTCGAGGGACAACACGCGTTTATGTTTCAGGCCTTCCGGCACTTCACCATTGATGATGCGCTGCGCCAAACCTTCGACGATGGCGGTTTTACCCACGCCAGGTTCACCGATTAATACCGGGTTGTTTTTGGTACGGCGTTGCAACACCTGAATGGTGCGACGGATCTCTTCGTCACGGCCGATAACCGGGTCAAGTTTGCCCTGCTCGGCACGCTCGGTCAGATCAATAGTGTATTTCTTCAATGCCTGACGTTGGTCTTCAGCACCCTGATCTTCCACGCTGTCTCCACCTCGCATTTGTTCGATAGCCTTGCTGATTTTATCGGTCGTTGCACCGGCCGCTTTCAACAGATCGGTCAATGTTCCGCGATCTTCAAGCACCGCCAACACAAAGAGTTCGGAAGAAATGAATTTGTCCGCCCGCTTTTGCGCCAGCTTGTCGCACAGGTTAAGGACTCGCACCAGTTCATGGGACGGTTGAACGTCGCCACCGGTGCCTTCGACTTGAGGCTGACGAGACAGTGCCTGTTCGATTTCAGTGCGCACGCGCCCTGCATCAATACCGGCAGAAGTTAAGAGTGGACGAACCGTGCCCCCTTCCTGATTGAGCAAGGCGCTCATCAGATGTAACGGTTCAATAAACTGGTTGTCGCGCCCAAGGGCTAAAGATTGGGCATCGGCGAGGGCAAGCTGGAATTTGTTAGTAAGACGATCCAGACGCATAACACCTCCAAGATTGGGTCGAAATTGCTACTGGAGATTAAATGAGGTCATCCCTCAAAAATTCAAGGTTATTTCGACTGTATATTTTCGGTACTACATCATGCGTCTTTGGACCGTCCTAATTCAATAGGTTATATCAGCCAGATTAAACTTGCCAGACGTCCGGTTATTCCATCGCGACGATAGGAGAAAAAATGACTGATTTCGCTCACCGTACAGCGATCGCCACCGTAGATAGTGTGAATGCCTGCACGTTGCAAGCGTTGGCGAGCTAATAAATAGATATCGGCCAGGAATTTATCACCCTGGGGGGTAAAAGCCACCGCAGCGGCGGCATCTACAGCAATAAATGCCGCACGGACCTCAGGCCCAACTTCAAACTGCTGCGGGCCAATCGCCGGCCCCAGCCAGGCGCTGATGCACCCTGGCTGGGCGGTAAAAGCGGCCAGAGTTTGTTCCAGCACGCCATTGCACAACCCACGCCAACCGGCATGGGCTGCGGCAACTTCATCACCGGCCTGCGAGCAAAACAGCACCGGCAGGCAATCTGCCGTCATCACGGCACACACCTGCCCCGGCACATTGCTGTAAACCGCATCCGCTTGCAGATCGGTTGGCGTTCGCCCATCCAGCCGCACTACACGGGTACCATGTACCTGTTCCAGCCAAACTGGCATCTGCGGCAGGCTGGCCCACTCCACCAGCCGTTGGCGGTTATCTGCCACCGCCCGCTCTTCATCACCCACGTGGGTTCCGAGGTTGAGCGAGTCATACGGTGCCAGGCTAACGCCGCCATGACGGGTGGTGCTGCAGGCCGTTACCCTTGCAGGTAACGGCCAATCGGGCAGGATGAGCGGATCCATTACCAGTTCATCTGATCTTTGAATTCTTCGGTATCAGCTTTCAGCGCGTTAATCAGATCGACCATATCCTGTGGCAGCGGCGCGTGCCACTCCATCTGAATACCGCTGATTGGATGATATAAACGCAGCATGGTGGCGTGCAGTGCCTGGCGATCGAAACCGCGCAGCGCAGCAATAAATGCATCCGACGCACCTTTTGGTGGACGTGGACGGCCACCGTACAACTGATCACCCACCAACGGATGGTTGATGTGTGACATATGCACGCGGATCTGGTGAGTACGGCCAGTTTCCAGACGCAGACGCAGACGGGTATGCGCACGGAAATGCTCCATAATGCGGTAATGGGTCACCGCAGGTTTGCCCATCGGGTGCACTGCCATATGGGTGCGTTTGGTCGAATGGCGCGAAATCGGCTCTTCGACGGTGCCGCCGGCGGTCATGGTACCAATAGCAACCGCTTCGTATTCACGGGTGATATCACGCGCCTGCAGCGCTTCGACCAGCCGGGTCTGCGCCGGAACGGTTTTTGCCACGACCATCAGACCGGTAGTGTCCTTGTCCAAACGGTGTACGATGCCCGCACGCGGCACATCGGCAATTTCAGGGTAGTAGTGCAGTAACGCATTGAGCACCGTGCCATCCGGGTTACCGGCGCCAGGGTGCACGACCAGGTCGCGTGGCTTGTTGATGACCAGAATGTCACTGTCTTCGTAGACGATATTCAGCGCGATGTCCTGCGGTTCCCAACGGGCGTCTTCTTCTATCTGTGCATCAATGGCGACCGTCTCTCCCCCCAGTACCTTCTCTTTCGGTTTGTTTATCGTTTTGCCATTAACCTGTACCCGATTGTCCAGGATCCAATCTTTTATGCGAGATCGTGAATAATCAGGGAACAATTCGGCCAAAGCCTGATCTAAACGTTGTCCGAGTTGAGATTCGGCCACCGTTGCGGTGAGTTGTACTTGTTGTGCCATATGCAGCTTCTTCGTTAACGTTGGGTTTTCACGGCGATGCCGTTTAATATAATGTGCTATTGTAACTGGTCTTTGTCGGGAGCTTAACGGACAGTCTCCCGGAATAACACCCTGAGGATAATCAAAACGTCATGACGCGTATGAAATATCTGGTGGCGGCAGCCACGTTGAGCCTGGCGCTGGCAGGTTGCTCCACATCCAAGGATGCGGTTCCCGACAACCCACCTTCGGAAATCTATGCTACTGCCCAGCAAAAACTGCAGGACGGTAACTTTAAGGGCGCGATTACGCAACTCGAAGCGTTAGATAACCGCTATCCTTTCGGGCCGTACTCCCAGCAGGTTCAGTTAGACCTGATTTATGCCTACTACAAATCTGCCGATTTACCGCTGGCTCAGGCGTCTATCGATCGTTTCATGCGTCTGAACCCTACGCACCCGAACATCGACTACGTGATGTACATGCGTGGTCTGACCGATATGGCGTTGGATGACAGTGCATTGCAAGGCTTCTTCGGGGTCGATCGTTCAGACCGCGATCCACAGCATGCTCGCGCTGCGTTTCGCGATTTCAGCCAGCTGATTCAGCAATACCCGAACAGCCAGTATGTGACCGATGCCAACAAGCGTCTGGTGTATCTGAAAGACCGCCTGGCCAAGTATGAGCTTTCGGTGGTGGAATACTACACTAAACGCGGTGCCTACGTCGCGGTCGTTAATCGTGCCGAACAGATGCTACGTGAATATCCAGATACTCAAGCGACGCGCGACGCGCTGCCGCTGATGGAAAATGCATATAAGCAGTTGCAACTGAACGGTCAGGCCGACAAAGTGGCCAAAGTGATTACCGCCAACCCGGCATAACCGAATTGGCAACGACAGAAAAACAAAACGGCAGCTTCGGCTGCCGTTTTCATTTGCTGCGAACTTAACCAGAACAGGATAAATACACAAGCAAAAACACGATGTTAGCAAGACTGCGACACCGCTTATCCTTTCAATCATGCGCGTTCCGCTCACAAGACTCAAGCGTTAGATAGCCATTTCAAATGCTGAATCACAGATTGAACTAACTTTGCAAAAAGTGACAAAAATACGTGATTTTCATCACGCATTTAAGCAAGAAGCGGGGTATGCTGGATCCATCCAAGACGGAAAGACAGAGAGGTAAGTTATATGACATTGAACATTACCAGCAAACAAATGGATATCACTCCCGCAATCCGCAGTCACGTCGAAGACCGTCTCACCAAACTGGAAAAATGGCAGGCCCAACTGATTAACCCGCATATCGTCTTATCCAAAGAGCCGAAAGGGTTTGTTGCCGATGCCACCATTACTACCCCTAACGGCCCGCTGGTCGCCAGCGCAAAACATGAAGACATGTACACCGCCGTTAACGATCTGATCGCCAAGCTGGAGCGCCAGTTAAACAAGGTGCAGCACAAAGGCGAAGCACGCCGTGCCGCGACCAGCGTGAAGGACATCGTTCCGGAAGTCGAGCCGGAACAGGAATAACCGTTTAGCGGCTGTTTCACATCAAACGCGCCTGAGGGCGCGTTTTTTGTCTGGTTTTTTTATTGACGAGATAAAGGCCTGCGGTTACTTTAAAACCTGTCTCATGCATACTCTGGATAACCCATGTTCCGTAAACCGTTTTTCTTCGCATTCTTTTTTACCTTCCCCTGATTGGGAGGCGTTTCGTCGTGTGATAAAGAATGCGAAGACGAACAACAAAGCCTCCTGAAACCAGGGGGCTTTTTTTATGGCTATTTTACGACGTATAAAAATACAAGGCAGAAGCTGATTATGACTGACAACCCGTTACTCGTGCTGCGCAAACGCATCAGCGCACTGGATCTGAAACTGCTGTCCTTGCTGGCAGAACGCCGTGAGCTGGCGGTCGAAGTTGGAAAGACCAAGCTGCACTCTCACCGGCCAATCCGTGATAAAGAGCGCGAACGCGACCTGCTGGACGCCCTGATCGCCGCCGCCAAACCCTACGACCTGGACGGTTTTTACGTTACCCGCCTGTTTCAACTGATTATCGAAGACTCGGTATTAACCCAGCAGTCGCTACTGCAGAACCAGCTCAATCAAGTTAGCCAGCATTCCGCCCGCATCGCCTTCCTTGGCCCCAAAGGGTCTTATTCACACCTGGCTGCACGCCAATATGCCGCTCGCCATTTCGATCAGTTGGTCGAGTGCGGTTGCCAGAAATTCCAGGACATTTTTACTCAGGTCGAAACCGGTCAGGCGGATTACGCCATCCTGCCGATCGAAAACACCAGCTCCGGTTCGATTAACGACGTTTACGACCTGCTGCAACACACCAGCCTGTCGATCGTCGGCGAGTTGACCAACCCTATCGATCACTGTGTCCTGGTCGCCAGCGAGACCGATCTCGCCCAGATTGAAACCGTATATAGCCACCCGCAGCCGTTCCAGCAATGCAGCCAATTCATTAACCGTTATCCACACTGGAAAATCGAATACTGTGAAAGCACGGCCGCCGCGATGGAAAAAGTGGCCAAATTGAACTCGCCAAAAGCCGCAGCGCTAGGCAGCGAAGCCGGCGGAGCCCTCTATGGGCTGCAGGTGCTGGAGCATAACCTGGCTAATCAGCAGCAGAATATCACCCGTTTCATCGTACTGGCACGCAAGGCTATCGAAGTGTCCGAACAGGTACCGGCCAAAACCACGTTGATTATGGCGACCGGCCAGCAGTCAGGCGCATTGGTTGAAGCTCTACTGGTGCTGCGCGAAAACGGCCTCATCATGACTAAACTGGAATCTCGCCCGATTAACGGCAATCCGTGGGAGGAAATGTTTTATATCGATGTGCAGGCTAACCTGCGTTCTGAATCAATGCAGAAAGCATTGAAGGATCTGACACCCATCACCCGCTCGCTAAAAGTACTGGGTTGCTACCCAAGCGACAACGTGGTGCCGGTTAATCCGTCCTGAATGAGATAAAAAAAGGGTTCGGCCATTGCCGAACCCGGATATTTTATTGCCGACTGTCGTTCGCCTGACGTAGCAGCGAACGGCTTTCCACCAGGAAACGCTGTGCGTAGTCGCCAAACCAATGCTCGACCTTCTGGAAGCTCTGGATAAAGGCTTGTTTATCGCCCTGCTCCAGCAGCTTTATCGCTTCACCAAACCGCTGGTAGTAGCGTTTGATTAATGCAATGTTCTCTTCCGACGACATGATGATATCGGCGTACAACTGCGGATCCTGAGCAAACAGCCGCCCAACCATGGCCAGCTCCAGCCGGTAGATGGGCGAGGACAATGCCAGCAACTGTTCTAGCTGTACGTTCTCTTCCGCCAGATGCAGACCGTAGGCAAAGGTCGCAAAATGGCGTAATGCCTGGATGAACGCCATGTTCTGATCGTGCTCAACCGCGCTGATACGGTGCAAACGCGCGCCCCATACCTGCAACTGCTCCAGCAACCATTGATAGGCCTCCGGTTGGCGACCATCACAGTAGACCACCACCTGCTTGGCCACGCTGCCTACGTCCGGACCAAACATCGGGTGCAGCCCCACCACAGGCCCTGCGTGTGCCGCCAGCATCGCATTCAGTGGGCGATTTTTTACCGAGGCCAGATCGACCAGGATACAGTCCGCCGGCAGTGGCGGTAACCGCTCAATGACCTGTTCTGTCACGTGAATCGGCACGCTGACAATCACCATGCCGGCGTCAGCCAGCAAGGTGTCGGCCTGTGGCCAATCTTGCTGATCCAATACCTTGACCTGGTAGCCGGACAGCGTCAGCAGGCGGTTAAACAACCGCCCCATTTGACCGTTACCGCCGATAATGACAATCGGGCGCAACTGTGGGTGCAGGGTTTTAAAGCCTTTGTCGTTCTCACTGACATAAGACTCACGCATCACCCGGCGTAGTACATCCTCGATCAGGTCAGGTGGCACGCCAAGTTTCTCGGCTTCTTGACGCCGTGAGGCTAACATCGCCGCCTCACGTTCAGGAACATACACCGGTAAACCATGGTGGCTTTTAACCTCACCCACTTCCGCCACCAGTTGCAAGCGTTTTGCCAGCAGCCCCAGCAGAGCCTTATCCACTTCGTCGATTTGATCGCGCAACGCGGTCAGTTCAGCCACCATAACTTACTACTCTCCAGTACGTGCCGTCAGCGCAGTGCCGAGTTCCTGGTGCATATGGCGCAGCAGCGTCTCTGTACTTTCCCAGTTAATGCAGGCGTCAGTAACAGAAACCCCGTAACGCATATCTGCACGAGGTTGTTCAGAAGACTGACTGCCTTCGTGCAGGTGGCTTTCCAGCATGATGCCGGTGATCGAACGGTTACCCGCTTTAATCTGCTCTACCACGGACTCGGCAACCGCCGGCTGACGACGATAATCTTTGTTCGAGTTGCCATGGCTGCAATCTATCATCAAGGACGGGTGGAGTCCCGCCTCCTGCATCTGTTTTTCGCAAGCCGCAACGTCTTCGGCGCTGTAGTTCGGCGTTTTGCCGCCGCGCAGGATCACGTGCCCATCCGGGTTACCCTGCGTTTGCAGCAGGCACACTTGCCCAGCCTGGTTGATGCCAACAAAGCGGTGTGGCATCGCCGCAGCACGCATGGCATTGATTGCCGTACCCAGGCTGCCGTCAGTACCATTTTTGAAGCCTACCGGCATCGACAACCCTGAAGCCATCTCACGGTGAGTTTGTGATTCCGTGGTGCGCGCACCAATCGCTGACCAGCTGAACAGGTCGCCCAGGTATTGCGGGCTGTTCGGATCCAGGGCTTCGGTGGCCAACGGCAGGCCCATACCCACCAGATCCAGCAGCAGGCGACGCGCGATGTGCAAACCGGCTTCAACATCAAACGAACCATCCATGTACGGATCGTTAATCAGGCCTTTCCAGCCGACCGTGGTTCGTGGTTTTTCAAAATAGACACGCATAACGATATACAGCTGATCGCTCAATTCAGCCGACAGGGTTTTCAAATGACGGGCGTAATCCAGTGCGGCATCCGGGTCATGAATAGAACAAGGTCCGCACACCACCAGCAGGCGATGATCGCGCCCCTGTAAAATATCGGCGATGGTTTTACGCGCGGTAGCGATTTCATTTTCATCGCTGGCGCTGAGCGGGAACTGGTTCTTCAGCTCTTCCGGAGTGATCAGAATTTGTTCTGCACTGATATGAACGTTATTGAGCGCGTCTTTTTGCATGATGCTATTCCTGTCGTTTGCCGTTATGCGTAAGCGTTAATACAACCTTGAGCGTTTCAGGTCCTTACCATACCATGCGATGTAAAGTTTTCAATCCGATATCTGTAAATAAAAAATTACCACCAGATAAGATCCCAGAAAAACAGTTTGCATACAGACACGAAAAACAAATTAATCATATGATATATAAATAAAAATACCCATAAAAGCCAAGATGGTTCGTTTGCTTTTTTTGACCTTTACTGATCGACGCCATCACTACAAAATGTAAATATAAGTGTACAGTCACTTTATTCATCCGTATCCCCGACTGCGGTACGCCTCTCCGTTGAACCTGGATTATCCAGCATGCATCTTTGTCGACTGTTGCTACCAGACGACAACCGCAGCCAAAGCCCAGTCAAACGCTAAGGACACTCAGCATGATATGCCGCAGGAAAGGGTTAATTAAGTAGAAGAAAAGTGAATAAGTGATGATGAGAAATTAAAAACTTAAGCTAATCGTAGCTATTTTGGTCGCCATGACGAACCGATATAATGTGACTGACATCACTTATAATCACTCTTAACAACTGGATCCAAAATGCTCTCTTTACGCGCTCGCCGCGCTATTCCGCTGTTCATTAGCTGCTTAACGACTTTCACCAGTGTTTCAGCCCTTGCCGACAATACGCTTTTCACCGCGATGGACGATCCGGCCACCGCTAAAAAGCCGTTTGAAGGCAATGTCCAGGCGGGTTACAACTCGCAGTCTGGCAACTCACAAAGCTCAACCCTGTTGGCCAACACCAGCATGACCTGGTTCAACAGCGATGCCGCCTACAGCCTGTGGGGAGCCGCCAACAACACCACGTCCTCCAACGTGCGCTCATCGGAAAAGTATCAGGCCGGTGGCCGTACCCGTTATAACCTGTCCGATCGCAACTACCTGTTCGGTCAGGCAAGCTGGCTAAGCGACCGTTTCAACGGTTATGACTCTCGCTCCACGCTGACCGGCGGTTACGGTCGCCAAATCCTCAACGGCCCACTCAGCGATCTGCGGGTCGAATTTGGTCCAGGTGTGCGTCACGATGAATATAAAGGCGGTGGCCGCTCAACCAAAGCCCTGGCTTACGGTGCAGCCAACTATTCGTACCAGTTGACCGATAATACCAAGTTCTCCGAAGGCGTTTCTGCACTGGCGAACGAAGAAACCACGCTGAACTCCGAAACCGCGCTGAGCGTTGCGATAAACGACAGGTTCGCCCTGCGTCTGGCTTACACCGTGACTTACAACAGTAAACCGCCGGCGTCAGCGCCGAAGAACACCGACACCACCACTTCAATCAGTTTGGTGTACGGCCTGTAATCCTTCCGTCCCAATACTTATGACGCCGCTAAGCCCATCATCGATGGGCTTTTTTTATGCCTGAGGAGTCAGTGTCAACCAGACCATGCCCAAGGCTTTCAGCGCATCGGTAGAACACTGGAAGTCTGCATTCCCCCCGCTGACCTGTACCTGATTGCCCGGTAAACGCGCAATATCATAGACGTCGATATTGCCGTCGATATCGATCAGCCAACGGCCATTGGCAATGTGAGTCACGGCCAAATCCACCAGCCAGGATAGCCGGCCGCCATCAATGTAAGCTGGCTTCGCGATCCCTGCCGGGATCAGTGAACTGTCCGCCAGCCATTCTCCCGCATCTTTCAACTGTCCGGCGACGAGCCGGTGCTTCGGCAACGCACGTCCTCCCGCAGGTACAGCCTCCGGGCTGTTACCACTCCCCATCTCACCCTGCCCGGTTGCCAGCCACAACAGAGAAACGCCTGTATCCAGAGCACAGGTCACCACAATATCGCCTGGGAAATAGTTACGACGAACCCAGGTACTCATGGTGCCTGACGAAATGCCCAGCAAATCACCGAGTTCCTTCTGCAGACTGAAACCATAAGCATCGAGGATACGGCGTAGCACGCCTTTACCGCCGGAGGCCAGAACCCGATCGTAAAGCGCTTTGCCCTGTGCAGGTTGAATAGACTTGCGTTCATTTTTTGCTTTTGCAAGCTCACCGCTCATCAACCAGGCCAAATCAGCGCCCGTCGCCAGGGCACAGCTGATAATCACATAGCCGGGCACACTGCCGCGTTGTTGCCAACTGCTGATGTTATTAGGGGCTATCCCCAAGATTTCACTCAGCTCTTTTTGCGTGCTAACACCATAAGATGAAAGGATCCTTTCAATCACTGCGCCTACGGAGGCGCTATCGTTCACAGTCTCTTCACGCATATCATCACCGATTAAAATCAAAATTTGCATTTACAAGTCGCATTTTGCGATTTAAAGTGCCATCACAACGTTGCACAAACGACTCATATGTCACTTTAGTTAAGATGATGCGACATGATTGATGAAAATGCAAATGCCACGGTAATCCAATAGCGAGTTATACCGACAGTAGCCTGACAGAAAGCAGGCATGCCAGCGATAAAGTGGCCGTGACACGACCAGGAACCCACCTCGCTTTTGCAAGCCTATTCATCAATCCGTATCCAGGGAGGTTGCCATGCTACTGGCGAGTGAAGAGCAACGGGCTATCGGCCTACGGCGCATTGGTGAAATCCGCCGCACGCTGTTCGCCCAAAATAAAAATCAGGCCGAGGAGATCTACAACACCGCTCCGCTGCACCTACGTCACACGCTCTGTTTTCATGCAGGCCTGACCGAACGTCACGTGATGCTGCGGTTCCACGAAATGAGCTATCCCCAGCGACAACAAATTGTCGCTGCGCTCAATGCATTCATTGAGTTGGGCAAGTCACTGCCGCGCTATATCAGCGAAGACGATTGCTTGCTGAATCATAAAAAATAGCCGTTCTGCAACTTCTGGCGTGCAACCCGCCGGATGTCGTTCGGCCCAAATTCCCCTAACAGGAAAACGCACCATGGCTGATACCATTGATATGGCGCAAGAGCGCCAGGCACTGATGCTCGAGAAACAAATCGCGCACGCCAGACCCGTCGTCACCCAGGCCTCTGAGCTGTTTTGCATCGAGTGTGACGCGGCAATCCCAGAGGTACGGCGCCGTGCTATTCCCGGCGTAATCCGCTGCGTGGCCTGCCAGGAAATCGCAGAGGCTCAGCAACGTCATTTCATCCGGCGTTAAGCGATGTCAGCTCCTCCCGATCATGTCGGCCGCCAATCCTCGCCCCTGTTTGAAGGCGCCTACCCCTGGAATATCCCGCGGCCAGCCATTGGCCGCGAACCCACGCTAAACCGCGATCGGCTGCGCCAGTGGCAGGCCGCGCTGCAGCGCGTCAATACCCTGCCCTATTATTTGCGCGTACAGTTTACCGAGCGCCACCAACATCTGTTGAGTCAGCAGGGCCCGAAAGCGGCCTGGCACTATCTGGTATTGGTTTTCGAACGTCGTATATGGCCGCGCATTCAACAAGTGAACGACAAATTTGGCCTGAATCGGCAGGCCTCAATGCGCTTTGGCAATGAGGCAGACAGCTATCATGCTCTGCCAACGCTGGGTGACAAGGCGCTGGAACAGTTGGCAAAACGTATTGCCGGCCAGTTACTGGCGCTTTATCAAAGTGAGTGTGACGCCCTACTGGTGAAACATGCGGGAGAGACTTCAGCACTGCTATGCAACGAATTTCAATCACGGCTGTATGGCCAAATTGCCGGCATGGCACGCGCTTGCAATATCCAGCCAATGCATTGGCAGTGCTACCGCAAAGGACTGCTGGACAGCCACCGCGCGGTAGCGGCACTGTCGAGACTGACCAGCGATCGCTGGTGGCTCCGACGCCTGAAAATGCAACGCATGCAGTGGCGTGAGGCGTTACTGATTGCCATCGGCAATGTCAGCCGCAACGCTTCACCCTATGCCAGTCGACAGGCCATCCGGGACGTGAAGGCTCGACGCCAGTCAAACCTGGATTATCTGCGCCGCTGCGATTTGGAGAATTCCCTTACCGGGGAGCGTATCGATCTGATGGAGAAAGTGCTGGGCAGCATTGCCAACCCAGCCATTCGCCGTATGGAACTAATGAATACTCTGGCAGGGATTGAAGCCTACGCAGCAACCAGCAGCCACATCGGTCTGTTTATCACCCTGACGACTCCCGCACGTTTTCATCCCACTCGTACCTTCGGCGGCCACGGCAAGACACGCTTTAATCACCGCTGGGATCGTGAGGATTTCACCCCAAAAGACGGCCAAGGCTACCTGGTGAAACAATGGAGTAAAATGCGCACCGCTTTCAAAGATCACCAGTTGCAAGTCTATGGTGTTCGAGTGGTAGAACCGCACCACGACGGCACACCACACTGGCACCTGATGCTGTTTACCCCCCAACCCCAGCGTCAGCAAGTGATCGATATTCTGCGCCGCTATGCGTTGCAGCAGGATACTGGGGAACCCGGAGCGCAAGAAAACCGTCTCCACTGTAAGCACCTGAACCGGGGAGGCGCGACCGCTTACATGGCCAAATACATTGCCAAGAATCTCGATGGCTATGCGCTGGAAGGAGAACGGGATCACGAAACGGGCACCCCGCTAAGCGAAACCGCCAATGCGGTCAGCGCCTGGGCCAGTACCTGGCGCATTCCGCAGTTTCACCCTTTTGGTCTACCCAGCATAGGCGCCTACCGTGAATGTCGTCGTATTCGTGGGCATAGCCTGTCGCAGCAGTTCGATGAGCGAACCGAAGCCGTACGCGCCGCGGCCGATGCTGGCGATTTTGCCGGTTATATCACCGCTCAGGGTGGTGCCAACGTACCGCGCAGCCAACAGTGGGTGCGTGTAGCTCGTGATGATGCTCCCACATTGAACAGCTATGACGAACGTGTGCAAAAGGTGATCGGTATTTATGCCTCCCATCTGGGCCCTGATCGGATATACCGAACCCGTACGTTGCAATGGCGCATCGTGGCTAAAAACTCTGAGGCCGCGACACCTTGGAGTTCTGCCAATAACTGTGGATCACTGTCGGTAAACCGCCCAGAACCCGCTCCTTCTGCACGTCTGACGCCAGCACAACAACAGCGTTGTCTGACGATTGCCCGAGATCTTCGACAGATCGGCATCGATCCTCAACGCTGGCAGTTGGAAGTGTTAGTGAGGGGAGGGAAAATCAGCTTCGACGGACGCCTTGTACAATTTCCGCTAATCAATGACTGGGCAAATTTTTACTGCACAAATGATAAATCCAATCATTGACGCCTTTAGCGTTTTGCTTAATACTGTATAAATAAACAGTATACTTAAGAGAGGGCAAGAACAGTGGAAATTATGGATAAACAACAGCTAACACTGTCCCGCATCCAGTTCATCGCCGATGTTTCGCAGGCCGCACAGTGCAATGCCACCGAATTTCTGATCGCCATGTCGCTGATTTCAGATCTGGCCAGCCAGGTGCTGCCAGACAATGATTATCAAGAAATATTTTACCCGGCGGATCGACAGGACTCTCGCTAAATCAGCGTTTGCTTAAGCTACCCCCCCTTTCCAACACCCGCTACCGGCGGGTGTTTTCGTTTCTGCCAGCAGCATTTTCTCCCTTCCGTTGTGCCAGCGCATCCACAACCCCATCGCGTTGCCGACGCCTGCCTCGCACGGGAAACTGGGATATATCCAGGGCCTCCGCGCCCATCTCACTTTCCCCCAAGCAGGAGCCTAATGATGAAAATTTATGCACAACAAGGTGACACCATCGACGCAATTTGCTGGCGCTATTACGGCAGCACTCAGCGTCTGGTAGAGCAGGTTTATCTCGCCAATCGCGGCCTGGCCGATGCAGGCCCAATCCTCCCCCACGGTCATCCGGTCGAACTGCCGGATCTGCCAGCGGCCGCTCAACGAGAAACCGTCAAACTGTGGGACTAAACGATGGAGAAACTCACCTCAACGCTTGCCTACCTTACGGCGGCCTGCCTGGCCTGGATGGGGCGGCACTCTACACAAGACATTGCCCTTTTGGTCGGTGCTGCGGTCGGTGTTGGTACTTTTGCGGTGAATTGGTACTACCGGCGTAAAAGCTACCAGCTGTTGAAATCGTTAAAAAAAAACGGTCTGAAACGCGGAGTCTACGATGAGCTCACTCGCTAAACGCTGCAGCGTGGCGGCTATTTTGGCCCTCGCCGCCCTGCTGCCACAGTTCAATACCCTGCACACCTCTGAGCAGGGATTGCGTCTGATTGCCGATTTCGAAGGCTGCCGGCTTTCACCTTATCAGTGCAGTGCTGGCGTCTGGACCAACGGCATCGGCCATACCGCTGGGGTGAAATCCGCCACCGTCATCAACGAACGTCAGGCGGCCGCCAACCTGATCGACGATGTCCGCACCGTCGAACGCGGTATCGCACGCTGTATGGCGGTAGAGATGCCGCAACCGGTTTATGACGCAGTCAGCGCCTTTGCTTTCAACGTAGGAGTTAACGCGGCCTGCAATTCCACATTATCCACCTTTATCAAGCGCCAACAATGGCAGGAAGCTTGCGATCAGCTACCCCGCTGGGTCTATGTCAACGGCGTTAAAAACCAAGGGCTTGAACGCCGCCGCAATGCCGAACAGGCGCTGTGCCTGCAGGGTGCCCAGCGCTGATCGCAGCTGCTTCGACTCAACCATCCAAGGAGAGACATCATGTTAAAACCCGAGCAGTTGCGTACTGCACTGACCAACGCGCTACCAGACCTACAGACGCATCCCGATAAGCTACACATCAGCCTGGATAACGGTCGTGTGGTCTCTACATTGGGCCCTTCACTGTCTTTCGAATATCAATACCAACTCAACCTGACCCTGAGCGATCGGGCCACTGAAGAAGATCTGGTGATGGTCACCGTCTTGGCCTGGCTACGCAGTCACCAGCCCGACATTCTCGCCAACGCGGAAAAACGAAAAAATGGCTTTGCCTTCAAACGCGATATCAGTGCCGCCGGCCAGCTTGATCTGCAGTTGCAATTGACCGAACGCATTCAGGTGGAACAGCGCGACGGCGCGTTGCATATCACACCCTTGACCGAGCCACCGTTGCCGGAGAACGTCATTCGTTTCACCCAGGTTTACCTGCACGGCGAGCTGATCAGCCAATTTCAGCAACCCTAAACTGACCTGCGGGACGGCTTCGGTTGTGCTGGCGCCAGCTAAACGCCGCCGCGTTGTCGCCCCCCTAACACGGCGGCATTCTTAAGAGATGAACACAGACAACTTCGATATTCAGCGCCTGGTGCGCAACCTGATACGCATTGGCACCATCAGCGAGGTCGACCTCGCTCGCGGACGCTGCCGCGTCGCCACCGGTGGCAACCTCACCGACTGGCTTAATTGGCTGACCGGCCGTGCCGGTGATGCTCGTTGCTGGTGGGCGCCCAGCGTAGGCGAACAGGTGCTGGTGCTGTCGCTGGGGGGAGAGCTCGACACCGCATTTGTGCTGCCCGGCATTTTTTCCGATGCCCATCCGGCGCCGTCAGCTTCGGCCCAGGCGGCACACATCACCTTCCCTGATGGCGCGGTGATCGAGTACGAGCCGGCAGAGGGCGCGCTGAAAGTCATGGGCATCAAAAGCGCCACCATTGAAGCCACAGAGCAGGTAAACGTCACCGCACCGGCCATCACCTGTCGTGCAACGAGCAAGATCACGCTGGATGCCCCTGAAGTGGAATGCACCCAGTTATTAACCACCGGCACCATTGCCATCCGACAAGGCGGCTCGATGACCGGCGATCTCAACCACTCCGGCGGCATCATCAGTTCTAACGGCGTGGTGGTGCATACCCACACCCACGGCGGCGTGCAAAACGGCGGAGGCCAAACGGATAAACCAGCATGAATAACGCGAAATATTTCGGCATGAACCGCGGCTCCGGCCGCGCGATCACCGACCTTGATCATATCCGTCAATCGGTAAGTGACATTTTAATCACCCCGATCGGCTCACGCATCATGCGCCGCAATTACGGTTCGCTGCTGTCCGAGCTGCTGGATCAGCCGCAAAACGACGTACTGCGGCTGCAAATCATGGCCGCCTGCTACAGCGCACTGCTGCAGTGGGAGCCACGTATTCAACTAAGCGGCATCACCTTTAACACCACCATCGACGGAAAAATGGTGGTCGACATTACCGGCAACCGTACCGATACGCCGGATACCTTTTCTCTTTCTGTTTCAGTGAGCTGACACCATGGCAACCATTGACCTGAGCTTATTACCCGCCCCTACGGTGGTCGATCCCCTCGACTACGAGTCGCTGCTGGCCGATCGCAAGGCCACGCTGATTTCCCTTTACCCGGAGGAGCAGCGTGAAGCGATTGCACGCACGCTGACGCTGGAATCGGAACCGATCGTCAAACTACTGCAGGAAAATGCTTACCGCGAACTGATCCTGCGCCAGCGAATTAACGAGGCCGCCCAGGCGGTGATGCTCGGCTATGCCGGTGGCAGCGATCTCGATCAGCTTGGCGGTAACTTCCAGGTTGAACGCCTGGTGGTTCAGCAACCTGACACGACGGTCATTCCACCGGTAGCGGCAATTATGGAGTCCGACAGCGATTTCCGCGTACGCATCCAGCAGGCATTCGAAGGACTGAGCGTTGCCGGCTCCAGCGGCTCCTATGAATACCACGGCCGCTCCGCCGATGGTCGGGTGGCCGATGTTTCTGCCACCAGTCCCAGCCCGGCTAACGTACTGATCTCCGTGCTATCTCGTGAGGGTGATGGCACCGCCAGCGCCGAGTTGGTGGCGATTGTCGATAAGGCGTTGAACGATGAAGACGTACGCCCGGTGGCGGATCGGGTCATCGTTCGTTCCGCTACTATCGTCAATTACAGTATCGATGCGCTGCTCTATCTTTACCCAGGTCCGGAAGCCGAGCCAATCCGTCGAGCTGCCGAAGCCAAGCTGAAAAGCTACATCAGCGCACAACACCGCCTGGGCCGCGATATCCGTTTGTCGGCAATTTATGCCGCTCTGCATGCCGAAGGGGTACAGCGGGTGGAACTGAAAAGCCCACAGGCCGATATCGTGCTGGATAAAACCCAGGCGTCGTACTGCGCCAGTTATCTTCTGACCGTAGGAGGCTCCGATGAGTAACCGTCTGTTGCCGGTCGGCTCTTCGCCTCTGGAGGTTGCGGCAGCGGCCGCCTGCGCCGAGCTGGCTGCGATGCCGGTACCGCTGCGCGAGTTGTGGAACCCTGCTACCTGCCCGGTCAACCTGCTGCCGTATCTGGCCTGGGCGTTTTCAGTCGATCACTGGGATGAGGGCTGGACGGAAGAAACCAAACGCAGCGTCGTCTCCTCTGCCTTCTTCGTACACCGCCATAAAGGCACCATCGGCGCCATCCGCCGTGTGGTGGAGCCATTGGGCTATCTGATCAAACTGCGTGAATGGTGGGAAACTAATGCCGAACCCGGCACCTTTTCCCTGGATATCGGTGTGCTGGAGAACGGCATCACCGAAGAAATGTACCTGGAAATGGAACGGATGATCGCCGACGCCAAGCCGGTCAGCCGCCACTTGACCGGCCTGGCGCTGAACCTGGAGGCATCTGGCAGCATCGAGGTAGCCGGTGGCCATTACGACGCAGAGATCACCACCGTATATCCGGATTACGTTGAGTTTGCTCGCCAGATGCTGGAGGGCCACTATCAATTTTTACAACGTAATACCGGTACTACTCTGGATTCGACTCAACAACATTTTGTTCTCAATGAAGAACATGTTCTGGCCGACTCGCGCCACGAACGAGAGCTTTCCCGCATGGCGGGATTACCCAATGACGCAACCACCGAGGGACAGGCGCTGCAAATCCTCGGTTATGCCCATGCCTATCTGGCGACCCAACAACAGAAGTATCTGGATCAGGCCATTGCCTGCTTCGACGCCTACGTAACTCATTTTTACGACGCTACCCCTATTCCGGAAAGCCCTCAGCGTTGGGTAGCCAACTGGATCGTCAACGCCAAAGAGCCGGTGCCTGCCAACTGGCCGGTAGACAGCAAAGATCCGACGCACAGCGGTTTCAAAGGCGTCCCCATGACTTTCACTAAAGGCAAAACGCAAATCCCGCAGGGCGCGCCTTACTGGGGACAATATCTGGATATCGCTACTTTCGCCTTTGACGGCACCCTGGCCTGGGATGCCATCAATGCGCAGGTGCGTGCGGTTGACGCCTCCGGCAACGTGGACTGGAGCAGTGACGGCAAGCGTTACGACGTCGCGTGGATCATTAACTGGCAGGGTTATCAGATTAACGCCGACGGCGACATTTTGGCCAAAGGGCTGCCCCTCGCACAGTTTGGTACCGTTCAACTGAAAGACACCACGCTCAGCGGCAGTCATAAACTGAACTTCGCCAATCGTCAGCCCGTCGAGCACGGCGGAGTCATGATTGAACGTAATCAGATCCAGCATAACCGCCCACTGCACGTACCGGTCCCGCACAACGCCATGGGCAATGCGGCAGACGCCGAGCTATGGTTCGCCGATGCCTGTCACCTGCTGCACAAAATCACCGGTGAGCAGCGCTATTTCAACGCCTGGAAAAGCGTTGAATTCACCGCCATGGAATACACCGATATTGACGCGCAGGATAAGTTTTTCCGCCAGAGTTTGCATGCCAATACTCCCTTCACCGACGGCATCTCCTACGACTGGTCATATCCTGCCGATGCGCCCGTCAGCTATGCACGCAACGCCGAAGGCATGATCAGCCTGCGCAAAGAAGTGGCCTCGCAACAGTCGCTGGAGCAGCAGGCGGTGTGGTTCCGCATCAACAACCAATCGAAAGTACGCACCACTTTCGGTGGTGTTGATGATCAAAATCAGCCTATTTCCTGCAGGCTACAATTGGCCATAGCACCTGAAAAGGATGCTGAACAAGCCACCAACTGGGGTATCGGTCTGCCGCAGTCTACCCAGGCGCAGGTAAAAACTTACGATATCGCACTAACCAGCCTGGCAGCACTGACTCGCGAGGATGGCAGCAATTATCTACTGGCCGATCTGCGGGCGGTGACCGATTACGGCGGTTGCGTGATTGGCAGTCGGTTTGAGGAACAGGTTTACGATCAACGCAGCGCAACGGTGATCAACGCCAGCTACCCCAACGATGACGCTGGCATGGTGATCGGCGCCTGGCTGACAGCCGAAGAACGTTTTCCTGTTAACCAACTGGTTTATCGCGCCGATGCCGACTTCAACCTGCGGCTAGAGGACGACGACAAATGGCGCTGGTACTGGATGCTGCCTGCCACCGATGGCCAATGGAGGCTGGCGACCTTTGACCCTGCAAGCGCGGTGCTAAGCGGTTATCAGCCGGACCATCAGGATACTGATGAGAAACCTGCCCGTCCTACTTTCAGCACGGTTGATCAGGTCACTATCCTGCAGGATGGGAATGTGGCTAACGCCAACTTCAGTTACTACGTGCTGAATGATATACCGCCAACCTTCAGCGCCGACGACGGCTACACCATCAAATACCGCGTCACACTGCAGGCAGAAAACCCTTATACCGCACTATTGGGTGATTGCACCCTGCTGGGCCACCGCCAGGACAGCCTGTTCTGTACCCCTGGAGTGATCCCTTTCTCCAATATCTATCAGGCTGACAGCCAACAGTTCGACGGCTGGCACGGCATGCCTTATCCAGGCTACCAGTACCCCTTCATTTTCGTGCATGCCGACGCCGATCACGACGGCGTAATGCTCGACAACATGACCGAGTTCTTATGGCAGTCGCAGCAGTGGTATCAGCAGCAGTTTGGCGTATTGGGGCCCGGTGCTTCCGCCTATATCTGGAATCGCTGGGACAACCTGAGCTATGGCAAAGCAGACAGTTGGACCATGTACCACTGGGGCGATGGGGCGGCTTGGTCCGGTTATCAACCACGAGCTTTCTTTGGCGCTGCACGCGCCTGGCACGAGCTGAAACTGGCAGGTAAGACACCGCCTGCCAAATTGGTCAGCTATGTCGAAAACTGGCTGCACTGGCTGATCGGTTTTACCCAGGATTCTGGCGGTATTACGCCGACCGATTTCCCGATGACCGGCATCCCACAGCCCGACAAACATGACTTTACCGGCCATATGTGTGGCCTTTGGTTGGCCGGGGCCGTGATGGCAAAAATGGCCGGTAGCGAAGTCATCGGAACAGAACACTTTATTGAACAATGCGTTACAGAGTTACAGAAGAATTATCTCACCAGTGGGGATGTGATGGATGGCGCCTGGTCGCCGGCACCGCGTCCCGGCACGGATAACGGGATGTTCTTCGGTTTTTGGTCGGGTGAAATCCTGCGCGGATTGAGCCTGTATGTGATGTACAAGAGCGGCCTCAACTATCCGGCCGACAAACAGAAGAGAGCAACGACATGACAGCAAAATACCGCGCCCTGCTCACCGATCAGGGCAAAGCGCTGCTGGCTAACGCCGCGGCAACCGGCCAGAAGCTGGAGATCACCCAGATGGCCGTCGGCGACGGCGGTGGCTCAGCCACTTTGCCCAGCGAAAACCAAACCAAACTGGTGAACGAGAAGCGACGCGCCGCGCTCAATTCCCTGCAGGTTAACGCCAACAGCAGCAACCAGGTGATCGCCGAGCAGATAATCCCCGAAGATACTGGCGGCTGGTGGATCCGCGAACTGGGGCTGTACGATAAAAATGGCGTGCTGGTGGCCGTGGCTAATACCCCCGACACTTACAAGCCGCTATTGGCCGAAGGTGCCGGTCGCACCCAGGTAGTGCGCATGGTTCTGCTGATCAAAGGTGATGCCAGCGCAGTGATCGTGGCGGACAAAACCGCCGTGCTGGTTTCCCGCGATACGCTGGATGCGGCTATCGCCGAACATGCCCGTTCACGTAACCACCCGGATGCCACCCTGCTGGCCAAAGGGTTTACCCAATTGAGCAGCGACAGCAACAGCAACAGCGAGATCCTGGCGGCGACGCCAAAAGCAGTGAAAGCGGTGAATGATGCTGCTCTAAAAATCTCAGGCAACCTGAAAGACCTGGCCGATAAAACCGTAGCCAGGAACAACCTTGGCTTAGGTAGCGCAGCCACTCGCGACGTGGGTACTGAGGCTACAAATTTGATGGAGGTCGGCGCATTCGGCCTTGGTTCAGGATCAAAACATCGTGCCGATGCCTACGGTAATCTTGGTGAAATATATCGGGTAAATAGCACGTCAAAAAACTCACCTGGCACAGGTACTTACGGTGTACTCAATTTGCCTTGCGATGGAGGCCCTTCCAGCGGGTATTTAGCAATCCAAAATAGCGCGGCCGCCTATATCGGTAGTTCCACCACCCCGGAGAAACCGTTGTCGTGGTACCGAATTTATACCACAGCCTATAAACCTACGGCGGCGGATGTTGGGGCCTACAGCAAGGCAGAGGCCGACGGCAAGTTTGTCAAACAGAGTGGTGATACCATAACCGGTGGTCTGACGGTCAATGGCGCCATCGAAACAAAGTCAGGGCTGACCACTCCATCATTGTCGGTGAATGGTAACTCGGTTATTTCAGGTCAATTGACTGCTAAAGCTGGTGTCGAACTGCTCGGAGCATCCCCTTATATAGATTTTCATTACGCCAATGCTAATACGGATTATGACGTTCGCATTATCAATGAAAAACAGGGGCAATTAACCTTGGGAGCCAAGACCGTTCGAGCTAATGAAAACTTCTCCGTTGGTGCAGATGCTTATATTGATGGGAAGTTATATGTCACCAGAGAATGTCGCGCAGGAGAAACTTTATTTGCTGGTGGCTCCGCCTATCAAACCGACGGTAATATCAATGGTAGCATTTGGGGCGGCTATTTATCTAACTACCTTAACCAAAACTTTGTACGAGACATCCGCCTTGGTAATGTAGAAAGCGCAGCGTCTTGGAATGGGCCTGGCTACAATGATACTGCGGGCTACGTACTGACAGGGGCATCAAATTATAATATGGATGAGTACATAGACCACATTTACCGTCGCCCGCTGCAAAAGCATATTAATGGTAATTGGGTTACCGTCTGGAGCGTTTAAAATGAACAACATAAAAAACTTCACTCTTACTGAACCTGAAAGTTCAGAGCAAAAGTTACTGGCTGCCTCGCATGGTGTTTTATTCTTGAAGTCTGACAGCGGTGATGATTGGTATGAATGCCAAAAGACATTTCGCGATGACACAATAAAGATAATGTATGATCTGAATGGTATCATTCGCTCAATCTCCAACAAACCGAATGCTGATGGGCATTTTGATGTATCTGGTTTTTTTCCAGAGAATATGAGTGTTGCAGAAGTAGAAACACTGCCTGAACAGGCTGATATTAATGGTCTTTGGGTATTTGATGGAGCACAAGTTAAGCTTCGGGAGTATTCAGATGCAGAATTGCAGCAACAAGCACTGAATAAAAAACAGGATTTGATTAAACAGGCCACGCTTCAAATAGCAACACTCAACGATGCCGTCGAGTTAGGTATAGCGAGTGAAAATGAGCAACAGCGGCTAACCGCCTGGAAAACCTATCGCGTTCTGCTTAGCAGGGTCAATCCTGGCACCGCCCCAGACATCGACTGGCCACAGCCACCGCAATAACTACACGCTCAACGCCCCGCCTGGGGCGTTTTTTTTATCTTGATTTTCCTGCTGTTGTACCAGTTCTCATACATACCCAATGAGATGCGCGGGCCCATCGCGAAGGGCATTCTGTTGTTACCAACCACAAACGGAGTAATGCTATGGGTGATTATCACCACGGCGTGCGTGTCCTCGAAATCAATGAAGGCACCCGCGTAATTTCCACCGTCTCGACGGCAATTATTGGCATGGTTTGTACTGCAGAAGATGCAGATGCAAGCCTGTTCCCTCTCAACACTCCGGTGTTGATCACTGACGTTCTGGCCGCCAGCGGCAAGGCCGGCAAGAATGGCACCCTGGCACGCTCGCTGCTGGCGATCGCCGAGCAGGCCAAACCGGTCACCGTCGTGGTACGTGTGGCAGAAGGCAAAGACGAGGCTGAAACCACCTCCAATATCATTGGCGGCGCCGATGAAAACGGTAAATATACCGGCATGAAAGCCTTGCTGGCGGCGCAGGCCGAACTGGGTGTGAAGCCACGTATCCTGGGGGTGCCAGGCCACGACAACCTGGAAGTTGCTACCGCACTGGCCGGCATCTGCCAGCAACTGCGCGCCTTCGGTTATATCAGCGCGTACGGCTGCAAAACCGTTTCCGACGCCATCAAGTACCGCGCCGGCTTCAGCCAACGCGAACTGATGCTGATCTGGCCGGACTTTGTTAATTGGAATACCACCACCAACAACAGCGATATCGCTTACGCCACCGCTCGGGCACTCGGTCTGCGCGCCAAAATTGACCAGGAAACTGGTTGGCATAAAACCCTGTCCAACGTCGGCGTCAACGGCGTCAGCGGTATTTCGGCCAGCGTATTTTGGGATCTGCAAACCGTCGGTACCGATGCTGACCTGCTGAACCAAGCCTGCGTCACCACCCTGATCCGCAAAGATGGCTTCAAGTTCTGGGGCTCACGCACCTGTTCCGACGATCCATTATTCCAGTTCGAAAACTATACCCGCACCGCGCAGGTGTTGGCTGACACCATGGCCGAAGCTCATCTGTGGGCAGTTGACCGTCCGGTTACGCCAACGTTGATCCGCGACATGATCGACGGCATCAAAGCCAAGTTCCGCGAGCTGAAATCTGCCGGGCTGATCATTGATGGCGACTGCTGGTATGACGAGAGCGCCAACGATAAAGAGACCCTGAAGGCCGGCAAACTGTTTATCGATTACGACTACACCCCAGTACCGCCGCTGGAAGATTTAACCCTGCGCCAGCGCATCACCGACCGTTACCTGGCGAACTTCGCCGCGTCCGTGAACAGCTAAGGAGACCCGAACCATGGCACTGCCAAAAAAACTGAAATACCTGAACCTGTTTAATGACGGCTTCAACTACATGGGCGTGGTCTCGGCCATGACCCTGCCAAAACTGACCCGCAAACTGGAGAAATTCCGCGGTGGCGGTATGAGCGGTGCGGCGTCGGTCGACTTCGGCCTGGACGACGATGCGCTGGTGGTCGAATGGACCATGGGCGGCATTGATGAACTGGTGCTGAAACAATGGGGCCGCGTCGATGCGGTACCCCTGCGCTTCACCGGCTCTTTCCAGCGCGATGACACCGGTGAAGTGTCGGCGCTCGAAGTGGTCATGCGCGGTCGCCACAAAGAAATCGACAGCGGCGACTTTAAGCAAGGCGAAGACACCGAGACCAAGGTTTCTACCGACTGTACCTACTTCAAGCTGAGCATCGACGGCAAAGAGCTGATCGAGATCGATACCGTCAACATGATCGAAAAAGTCGACGGCGTGGATCTGCTGGCGGCCCATCGCCGAGCTATCGGCCTGTAATTCATTACTCAATGGCCAGCCGCAGTGCTGGCCCTGTCTCCCCTGACAATCATTGGATATCCCATGGAACTGAATGCCTCCCCAGAAAATACCGTAACGCTGGAAACCCCGATCAAACGCGGCGACAGCGAGATCCGTGAAGTACAGGTTACCAAACCGAATGCCGGCAGCCTACGCGGTATCGGTCTGGCGGCGCTGGCCAACGCTGACGTCGACGCCCTGATCACCATCCTGCCGCGCGTGACCTATCCAAACCTGACCAAAGAAGAGTGCGCACGCCTGGAACTGCCGGACCTGATTGCGCTGGCTGGCCAGGTGATCGGTTTTTTGTCACCGAAATCGGCCGAGTAAACATCGACCCCGTCCTGACCGTGGACGACCTGATGGCGGACATCGCAGTGATTTTTCACTGGCCGCCATCGGAGATGAACGGCATGACGCTGACCGAGCTGATGGACTGGCGCTATAAGGCCCTTCAACGTAGTGGAGTAAATACAGATGAGTAGCAGCGGCAGCAAAAAAACGTTGGCAAACGCGGACACCAGCATCCGCAACCAGCAAAAGCGGCTAAAAACAGAACAAAAAAACCAGGCTCAACTAACCCAATTACTGAAGATAAAAGCGGCGCAGGCCGACGTCCTGATTGAGCTTGATGCGATTCAAAATACCCGTATGGCTTTGCCCGCGTTTTTATCTTCCCCCAAAGATATTGAAACGGCACAGCAGGCGAATCTCAATCACGTCGTGCAAAAGGCCCGTGGAGCCATTTTATCGCTCCAGCAAGGCCATCTGGAAAAACAGCTCCAGGGCAAAGGGATTGATACCGCCAATTTGACCGGCGCCCAGCAACGCTCACAAGAAAATTCAGAGACCGCCCAAAACCTTCTTAGCCGCCAACAACGCGTCCGCCAAAAACTGAGTCAGCAAAGACGCACAGAAGTGCTTGGTGATTTTCAAACCCGACAGAACGGAATTGGAAAGATTCACGATGTTGCGTCAAAGGGGTTGGAACTGGCAGGTACTGCCTTCAATACGGGTAAAGATTTGCTGGCACCGGGCATGAAGTTTGAACAGAAGATGTCCGGTGTGCAGGCGCAGTTGGGATTAAACAACGACGACCACCGGTTAACAGCCCTGCGCCAGCAGGCAACCGGCAGGGTGTCCAAGGGGCAGTCCCCGCAGGAGGTCGCTGAAACGCAATCCGCTCTGGCCAGCGCTGGCTACAACCCCCAGGAAATTTTGACTGCGGCACCTGCAGCACTGAATCTGGCCAAGGCCAGCGGCAGCAGTATCGAGGAGGCAGTAAAAGCGCTGTCAGGTATCCAACAGGCCTTTCAACTGCCAGTCGATCAGGCGGGAAATATCGCCGATATAATGGCCAAAGCCAGCAGCAGCTATCAGTGGAGCCTTGAGGATCTCGATAAAAAAATGCGGACCGCCGCACCAACGTCCCTCCAAAATGGACAGGGCCTTGAGAAAACCGCCGCACAGTTAGCCCCACAAGGGCGTAGCCTGGGGAACGTTGATGGCGCCGCTCAGGCGATGGTCACCGTACGGGGGGATAATCTGGATGGTGATATCAAGAAACTGTTCGCCTCCTGGGACAGCATCCGCATCGATCTGTTCGATGGACAGAACTCCGCCCTGCGCCAGTTGACGCAAACCGCAACCGGCTGGCTAAACACCCTGGGTCAATGGTCAAAAGAAAACCCTGCGTTGGCCAATACCCTGATGACGGTAGCCATTGCCGTAACCGCACTGACTGGCGGCCTGTCAGCCATAGGTACCTTTATCGTGCCGGCGCTGAGCGCCATTAACATGCTGATGGCCGGTGCGGGTCTACTGGGCACCGTATTCACTTCCGTTGGCGGCATGATAGCCGGAGTCTTTGCTGCCCTCAGCCTGCCCATTGTCGCCGTAGTCGCAGCGATCGTCGGAGGAGCCGCCTTAATCTATAAATATTGGGAACCGATTAGCGCCTTTATCGGCGGAGTCGCGGAAAGTTTCAGTACGGCAATGGGTCCTATTAGTGAGGCATTTTCTCCAGTGATTACAGCCTTCAACAGCCTCATGGACAAGTTAAAACCGGTCTATAACTGGTTTATGCAATTATTGACACCGATAAAAAGCACTCAGGAAGAACTGAACACCGCAGCGGCTTACGGAAAAATGCTGGGCGAATGGCTGGTTTGGGCATTCAGGCTGCCCGGCGATGCGCTTAACCAGTTGATTGGCTTAATCGGCAAGGCACGAGGCATCATTGATTCGGCCATTGGATGGTTTAGCAATGAAAAAAGCGATCCAACCTCGGAAAAATATGACAGTAGCCTCTCCCCCAGCGGTGGCGTGCTGAGCTTGGGCAACGAAAACTATCGTACCGTGCGCCCAACCGCTCCCCCTAACCTTTCAGATAACAGCGTACTGACCAATAACATCTCCATCAACGTACCGGAGGGAACTACCCGTGACGAAATGGAACGCGTAGTCCGTTCAGCCATGATGGACATCGAAAATACTCGCCGCAATCAGCACCTCAGCGCTTATGCGCAGGTATAAGGAGCCAAACTAATGATGCTAACACTGGGACTGTTCGTATTTATGTTACGCACCCTGCCCTACCAAACCATGAACCGTCAGTTGAGCTATCGCTGGCCAACAGGAAGTCGCGTCGGCCAAAGACCAAGCGCTCAATTTCTGGGTGTGGATGGCGAAACTATCACCTTAAGCGGACAACTGATGCCTGAGCTAACCGGTGGTCGGCTATCTTTACTGACGCTGCAAACCATGGCCGAACAAGGACGTGCCTGGCCGCTTATTGAAGGCAGCGGCACCATTTACGGTATGTTCGTGATCGAGAAAATCACTCAGGACAGCAAAGAATTTTTCGCTAACGGTCAACCGCGCCAAATTTCCTTCACCATCACATTAAAGCGCGTAGATGAATCGCTGCATGCCATGTTCGGCGATTTGCACCACCAGGCTGGCGAGCTACTGGCGAAAGCGCAAAAAGCGACGGGAATATCATTATGATCGCCGATGTTTATCAACCTATGGGGGCCAAACCGGCCCCCGACTTTATCCTGACGCTGGCAGATAAGGATATTACCAATGATATCCGTCAGCGGCTGATCTCGTTAAACATGGTAGATAATGGCGGCCTGAGCGCCGATCAATTGACCATTAATCTGGACGACAGCGATGGCCTGATGTCCCTGCCCAGTCGGGGGGCCATTCTGGAGTTGTTTCTTGGTTGGAATAACTCAGCACTGGTTGGCCAGGGCAAGTTTATTGTCGATACTATCATCCACTCTGGCGCTCCAGATCTCATATCAATCACAGCCCGTAGCGTTGATTTTCGTGGCTCGTTAAACGAATCCCGCAGCGAGTCTTATTCAGACAAGACCTTTGGCGAAATCGTGCAACAAATTTCAACGCGTAATGGGCTGAACGCCCCCTATTTGAGCGATGAGTTGGCCGCAATAAAGATTGCGCATATCGACCAAACCAATGAGACCGATGTTCAATTTCTTTCCCGGCTGGCCTTGGCAAATAGTGCACGGGTGACTATCAAATACCAGCGCCTGCAGTTTATCAAACCCGGGTTTGGTCGTAGCCCGCGTGGCGAGCCAAACCCTATTAAAACACTGACCCGCAGTGACGGCGACACTCACCGTTTTGAACTGAAAGATCGCGGCGGTTACACCGGTGTCAGTGCCAGTTGGCTGAATACCGAACATCCGGAGCGAGCCAACAGCAGCGTACAAGTAGAACGGGAAATCCCGCAGGCAAACGCCAGTACCTCCCGGCATCCTGCCGCCAAATTCGCTGACAAAACAGCTACCGCCCCACAGCAAACCAGTAGCTATATGGTCGGTAAAGAAAAGCAGGTCTGCCACATTGCAAAAATCTATCGTGATAAAGAAACCGCCATGCGGGCAGCTCAGTCACTGTTTGAGCAATTACAAAGAGGGATCGCAACCTTCAGTATCAGCCTGGCCACCGGACAGCCAGACCTGTTCCCTGAGACCCCTATCCGAGTTTATGGTTTTAAGGAAGCTATCGATCAGCAGCTGTGGGTGGTTAATAAGATCACCCATACCTTAAGCAACAGTGGCTTCTTCAGTAATCTGGAACTTAACGTCTACATTGAGGGTGTTGAGATCACTATCAAAGAAAATTAATCTCGCTTTCGAAATCAAATCTTGCTTTTGCAAGTTATGGGTCTATTATAAGTCATATAACTTGATGCAGTCGAAAGAGGGATTCAACTATGATGCACTGTCCACTTTGCGGTAGCGTGGCCCATACTCGCTCCAGTCGTTACTTGAGTGAAGCGACCAAAGAGCGCTATCACCAATGCCAGAACATTAACTGTAGCTGCACCTTTGCCACGCACGAGTCCGTCGCGCGAGTGATTGTGAAGCCTGGCGATATCATTCCGGCTCAGCCGCATCCGGAAAAAAACAAGCCACGTGCTGCAGCGCTGTAAAACGAAGAGCCTGCCATCGCAGGTTCTTTGTTTGGGGATCCATAGGCATAAAAAAAGGGGTCGGCATATTGCCAACCCCTTCATAGTTATTAACTTTTGGATGCAGCGTTAGCCGACGCGGTTCAGACGCTCTTTGATACGAGCAGACTTACCAGTACGCTCACGCAGATAGTACAGTTTGGCTTTACGAACGGCACCACGACGTTTAACAGCAATGCTGTCAATTACTGGTGAGTGAGTCTGGAATACACGCTCAACACCTTCGCCGTTGGAAATCTTACGAACAGTGAATGCAGAGTGCAGACCGCGGTTACGGATAGCGATAACCACGCCCTCGAATGCCTGCAGACGTTTTTTGCTACCTTCAACGACCCATACCTTCACTTCCACGGAATCACCCGGACGGAATGCAGGTACGTCTTGCTTCATCTGCTCTTGTTCAATTTGCTTAATAATGTTGCTCATAATATGTCTCTTACCCTAGGTAAACTGATATATCGGTCCCGTCGAGCCAATGGCTCAGACGTTCCCTTCATAGTCCTGCTGCTTGGTCTGATGTTCCCGTTGGAACTCAGCCAGCAACACCGCTTGCTCGTCAGTCAGAGCTAGGCTTTCCAGAAGTTCAGGTCTTCTAAGCCAGGTACGGCCCAGCGACTGCTTTAAGCGCCAGCGACGTATCTCGGCATGGTTGCCCGACAGTAAAACTGGCGGAACCTCCATCCCTTCCAACATCTCAGGACGGGTATAGTGCGGGCAGTCCAGCAATCCATCGGCAAAAGAATCTTCTTCTGCTGAAGCCTGATGGCCCAGCACACCCGGTATAAAGCGGGCGACTGAATCTATCAGGGTCATTGCCGGCAGTTCCCCGCCGCTGAGGACGTAATCGCCGATTGACCATTCTTCATCAATTTCGGTTTGGATTACGCGCTCGTCTACCCCTTCATAACGACCGCACACCAGAATCATCTTCGGGTTGGCCGCCAATTCGCACACGCCGGTTTGATCCAGCTTGCGCCCCTGAGGTGACAGATAAATCACCTTTGCTCCCTCGCCTGCCGCTGCTTTTGCTGCATGAATGGCTTCCCGCAAGGGTTGCACCATCATCAACATTCCCGGGCCGCCGCCATAAGGGCGATCGTCCACGGTACGATGCCGGTCGTAGGTGAAGTCACGTGGACTCCAACACTGCACGCTCAGCAGGCCATTTTTTACTGCCCGGCCAGTCACCCCGTAATCGGTGATCGCGCGGAACATCTCAGGAAACAGGCTTACAATACCAATGAACACAAGCCAATCCCCATACTGTCATTCCACTTGTTTCGACCGTTTAATTCGGAGGTCAAAAACCAGGATCCCAATCTGCTTCAATCACGCGAGCAGTGAGATCGACTTTCTTGATAACCTGCCCATGAAGAAACGGGACCAACCGCTCCTTCATGCCGAATGCATCTTTCAGGTTAGCTTTAACAACCAACACATCGTTCGAACCGGTTTCCATCATATCGATGACTTTACCCAGTTCGTAGCCGGTGGTTGTGACTACCTGGCAGCCCATAAGGTCTTTCCAGTAATAATCATCACCCACCAACTCAGGAAGTTGTTCCGAATCCACCAGGATCTCGCGATTGGTCAGTAGATTCGCAGCATCCCGATCGTCAACGCCTTTGACTTTGATGATCAGGTCCTGACTGTGGCGCTTCCAGTCTTCCAACTCGACAAGCTGCCATTGACCCGCCTGCTGGATAAACCACGGCTGATAGTCAAAAATGCTTTCGGCGTTCTCGGTGGATGAAAATACTCTGAGCCAACCACGGATGCCGTAAGTAGACCCCATTTTACCGAGTACAATCGGCTGCTTAGGTGCTACCGGTTTGAGTTGCTTGCTCATTGCCACCACCGCGACAGATTAAGCTGCTTTCTTAGCGTCTTTGATCAGCGCGTGAACGCGATCAGAAACAGTTGCACCCAGACCGACCCAATGTTCGATGCGGTCCAGGTCCAGACGCAGTGCTTCAGCCTGACCAGATGCGATCGGGTTGAAGAAGCCTACGCGCTCGATGAAACGACCATCACGAGCATTGCGGCTGTCGGTCACTACTACTTGATAGAACGGACGCTTTTTTGCGCCGCCACGTGCCAAACGAATTGTTACCATAACATCCTCTTTAGTTAATAAAACAGCCGGGCCCCATTGAGGGAACGGGGCCCGGTTGCAATATAAAAAGCCCGAAAATTTTACTCATTTTGGCGCAAAAAGCAATCGAAAGCGTAGATCGTCGTCAACTACTTTTTATAGCCAGTAATATTTCGGGCGGTTTTCACCGCGAACGGCAAATACTTAAACGCGCTCACCCCAGAGGGCAAGCGGCTGTCAGCGGCCTGGGAAGCCCGGCGGCATCATACCTTTCATGCCGCGCATCATCTTCGCCATTCCGCCTTTCTTCATCTTTTTCATCATGCGTTGCATGTCGTCGAATTGCTTTAACAAACGGTTAACATCCTGCACCTGCATGCCGGAACCTACCGCAATACGACGCTTACGCGAGCCTTTGATGATTTCCGGCTTGGCGCGCTCTTTCAGCGTCATCGAATTGATCATCGCCTCCATACGCACCAAAACCTTGTCGTCCATCTGCGATTTCACATTGTCCGGCAGTTGGCCAGCACCGGGCAGTTTGCTCAGCATGTTGGCCATGCCGCCCATGTTACGCATCTGCTTCAGCTGCTCCAGGAAGTCGGTCAGATCGAAACCGTCGCCCTTCTTCAGCTTGTTAGCCAGTTTTTCCGCCTGTTCACGGTCAACTTTGCTTTCGATATCTTCGATCAGCGACAGCACGTCGCCCATGCCGAGAATACGTGATGCCACGCGATCCGGATGGAATGGTTCCAGCGCTTCGGTTTTCTCGCCGACACCGAGGAACTTGATCGGCTTGCCGGTGATGTGACGAATTGACAACGCAGCACCGCCGCGCGCATCACCGTCAACTTTGGTCAGCACCACACCGGTCAGCGGCAGCGCTTCGTTAAAGGCCTTGGCAGTGTTGGCCGCATCCTGGCCGGTCATGGCGTCGACCACAAACAGGGTTTCCACTGGCTTAATCGCCGCGTGCACCTGCTTGATCTCGTCCATCATCGCTTCGTCAACGTGCAAACGGCCGGCGGTATCGACGATCAGAACATCGTAGAATTTCAGCTTGGCCTGTTGCAGCGCACGGTTAACGATATCGATCGGTTTTTCTTTAACATCGGACGGGAAAAAGTCGATGCCGACACTCTCCGCCAACGTTTCCAACTGTTTGATCGCCGCAGGGCGATAAACGTCGGCAGAAACCACCAACACTTTTTTCTTCTGCTTTTCTTTCAGAAACTTGCCGAGTTTGGCGACGCTGGTGGTTTTACCGGCGCCCTGCAGGCCCGCCATCAGCACCACAGCCGGCGGTTGTGCCGCCAGGTTCAGTTCGGTGTTCACTTCGCCCATCGCGGCAATCAGCTCGCCTTTGACGATTTTGACGAACTCTTGCCCCGGCGTCAGGCTTTTGTTGACTTCATGACCTACCGCGCTCTCTTTTACGCGGCTGATAAAGTCCCGCACCACCGGCAGCGCAACGTCCGCTTCCAGCAATGCCATACGCACTTCACGCAGGGTTTCTTTGATATTTTCTTCGGTCAGCCGCCCACGGCCGCTGATATTGCGCAGGGTGCGCGACAAACGATCGGTTAAATTTTCAAACATCGTCTCTTGCTCAACGTGTAATAACAGGCCGCTCTGGCGACATAATTAGGGCGATGATAACACGAAGCGAAAAGGATCTCTGCCTCAGCGTTGGAGATCGGTTGGAGTGGGACGCGCTCGACGCTATACTGACAATCCCATTCACCACGCCGAAGCAAAATTAAACGCTATGCCAGTTTTCTCCATTGTGGCTTTGATCGCCTACCTGCTCAGCCTTGGACTGATTATTCCCAGCTTGTTGCGGAAGAATAGCGCATACCGTCGGCTTGCTCTCGTCTCGGCAGTGGTGGCGCTGGTTTGCCACGCCATCGCACTGCAGCAACGTATTTTTGATGTCAGCGCCGGGCAAAACCTCAGCTTGCTGAACATCGGCTCAATAGTCAGCCTGATCATCTGTTCGGTCATGACCTTCGTTGCTTCACGTGACCGCGGCTGGTTCCTGCTGCCCATTGTTTACAGCTTCGCGATGATCAATCTGGCCTTCGCCAGCTTTATGCCAGGTGAATTTATTACCCATCTGGAAGCCAGTCCGGAACTGATGGTGCACATTGGCCTGGCGTTGTTTTCCTACGCCACGCTGATTATTGCCGCGCTGTATGCGCTGCAACTGGCCTGGCTGGACTACCTGCTGAAAAACAAAAAGCTGTCGTTCAGCGCCGACATGCCGCCGCTGATGAGCATCGAACGTAAAATGTTCCACATCACCCAGATCGGTGTCGTGCTGCTCACGCTCACGTTGTGCACCGGCCTGCTGTATATGGATAACCTGTTCAGCAAAGAAAACGTGCACAAAGCCGTCCTGTCGATCATGGCATGGTTTGTCTATATCGTTCTGTTGTGGGGCCATTACCATGAAGGCTGGCGTGGCCGCCGTGTCGTGTGGTTCAGCTTTGCCGGCGCCTTTCTGCTGACGCTGGCCTACTTCGGCAGCCGTCTGATCCAGCAAGTGATGGTTCGCTAAGCCCTCAGGCTATCTTTCTCCATACATAAGGAATACCGCGTTGGAGCACGTTTCGACAGGAACCCTGATCATTGTCCTGGTGGTTATGATCGTGGTTTCCGCTTACTTTTCAGCATCCGAAACCGGCATGATGACGCTAAACCGCTATCGTCTCCGTCATCTCTCCAAGCAGGGCAACCGCTCTGCCCGCCGGGTCGAGAAGCTACTGAAAAAACCGGATCGTTTGATCGGCCTGGTGCTGATCGGCAATAACCTGGTCAACATTCTGGCCTCAGCGCTGGCAACCATCGTCGGTATGCGTCTGTATGGCGATTTCGGCGTAGCCATCGCCACCGGTATCCTGACGTTTGCCGTGCTGTTGTTCGCCGAAGTGCTGCCGAAAACCTTCGCCGCGCTTTATCCAGAACGCATCGCATTCCCCAGCAGTGTTCTGCTGGCACCGCTGCAGAAGGTAATGTTCCCCTTGGTGTGGCTGCTCAACGGCATCACCACGCTGGTCTTGCGCCTGTTTGGCATCCACACCAACGTGCGCGTCAGCGACGCCGTCAGCAAAGACGAGTTACGCACTATCGTTAATGAATCCCACTCGCAGATTTCTCGTCGCAATCAGGACATGCTGATTTCAGTGCTGGATCTGGAGAAGGTGACGGTCGACGACATCATGGTACCGCGCAACGAGATCGTCGGCATCGATGTAAACGATGACTGGAAGTCGATCATGCGTCAGCTCACCCACTCACCGCACGGCCGCATCGTGCTGTACCGCGGGTCACTGGATGATGCTATCGGCATGCTGCGGGTACGTGAAGCCTACCGCCTGATGACCGAGAAAAAAGAGTTCAACAAAGAAAACCTGTTGCGCGCCGCCGACGAGATTTACTACGTGCCGGAAGGTACGCCGCTGAACGTCCAACTGGTGAAATTCCAGCGCAACAAAGAGAAAGTCAGCATCGTGGTGGACGAATACGGCGATATTCAGGGGCTGGTGACGGTCGAAGATATCCTGGAAGAGATCGTCGGTGACTTCACCACCTCCATGTCGCCAACGCTGGCGGAAGAGGTCAACCCACAGAGCGACGGCTCGGTCCTGATCGACGGTACCGCCAACGTGCGTGAGTTGAACAAGGCATTCAACTGGACACTGCCGGCTACCGATGCACGCACCATTAACGGCATGCTGTTAGAAGAGCTGGAAGAGATCCCTGAGATTGGCACCCGGGTTCGGGTAGGCCATTACGACGTTGATATTCTCGACGTGCAGGACAACATGATCAAACAGGTGCGGGTCACGCCAATAAAGTCGCTGCAATCCAGCGTACAGCAACACTGACCGCCTGCCAGAAAGGAAAAAGACGCGAACATCGCGTCTTTTTTTATCGCTGTAGCCAGATGACGAACTAGATGTGCAGTTCCTGCAACTTCTCTTTCGGCAGCGCCAGTTCTTCGTTGTGGTTCACTACCACGTCGTGATCAAGAATGTGCTTGGCGATTTCCTGTGCTTCTTCCAGTGAGTGCATGTGGTAAGTACCGCACTGGAACTCATTCAGCTCAGGAATTTTGCGTTGATCGGTCACTTTCAGCACGTCACTCATCGCGGCTTTCCAGGCATCGGCAACACGCTGCTCTTCCGGCACGCCAATCAGGCTCATGTAGAAGCCGGTACGGCATCCCATTGGGGAGATATCGATAATCTCAACGCCCTGGCCATTCAGATGGTCACGCATAAAGCCGGCAAACAGGTGTTCCAGCGTATGAATGCCGCGCTCAGGCATCACTTCCAGATTCGGACGGCAGAAGCGCAGATCGAATACGGTGATGGTATCGCCATGAGGAGTTTTCATGGTTTTCGCAACGCGGACAGCCGGGGCTGCCATGCGGGTATGGTCTACGGTGAAGCTATCCAGCAGTGGCATTTCGTTACCTCCTCGTAAAAGTGTATTTATTTCGAAACTTTTTTATCTATCCAGGAAACCTTTTCTAACTCAGCGAGTCTGAATATGTGAAAGACGCGCATTTGTTATCATCATCCCTGTCATCAGAGATGTATATTTGGCCACATTGATGTGGCCTTTTTCTTTTTCAGCTCCCGCCATGTTGCTTCAGGAACTCTTCAAAGCTTAGCGTATCACTGGCTTCTATGTTCCGTTGACGCTGCCATGAGGCTTCCTGCTCCTTCGCCAGTTCGGCTTCGGTCAGGATTTCCAACGGCTCTTCCATCAGCATCTGCCGGTATTGCTCAGCCAGTTGCAGGCCCACACGACCGGTCCCCTCTTCCTTCATCGCTTTCAGGATACGGGCAGAGAACGTCAGTTCCGGATCGTCAAACGCCGCGACCAGCTCGTCACACACCTGCTGATACTGGCGATCGCCGGCTTCGCTATCCAATACTTCCGCCACGCGGCGCAAATCGTCAAACAGCGCTTTACCTACTTTTGCCAACGGCTCACGGCTGTCATCACAACCGATGCCAATGGTCTGACCCGGTTTACGCCCTTCGAGGATCACCCGGTTCCAGTTCTTGCGCGTACACAGCAATTCATCGCTGCTCATCTCCGGCGCATCGGCCAGTACACACCACACCAGGAACAGGTCCAGGAAACGCGCCTGCACCGCATCTACGCCGATTGGCGAGAACGGGTTGATATCCAGCGAGCGAACTTCAATGTACTCGATACCGCCACGTAGCAGTGCATCTGACGGTGTCTCACCGCTTTTAGTTACACGCTTTGGTCGGATCGGTGCATAGAGTTCGTTTTCGATCTGCAGCACGTTACTGTTCAACTGCACGTAACGATCGCCGTCTTTCACGCCTAACTTGGCAAACTCTTCTGAAGGCGTGACAATCGCCCGTTTCAGGCCCTCAACATAGCTTTGAAGATCGTTGAAGGTGATGCCCAGATTGCTTTGCGATTTATTGGTGTAACCCAGATCGCTCAAGCGGAGCGAAGTGGCATACGGCAGATAGCACATACCTTGCTCGGTACGCTCGAACGGCAACGCAGTTTCACGCCCTTTCAGGAACGAGGAACAGATCGCCGGCGATGCGCCGAACAGATACGGGATCACCCAGCCAAAACGGTAATAGTTGCGGATCAGACGGAAATAGCCCGCTGAAATCTGCTCCTTACCGCTTTCGGCATCTTTAACGCCAGCCCATGCTTGCCAGAATTCCAGCGGCAGGGAGAAATTGTAGTGCACGCCGGAAATGGTCTGCATCAGCGCGCCGTAGCGGTTCTTCAACCCCTCACGGTACAACGTCTTCATGCGGCCAATATTCGACGAGCCGAACTGCGCCAGCTCGATGTCCTGCTCGGCTTCAATAAAGCACGGCATACTGAGCGGCCACATGCGCTCCTCACCCAGATTGCGCGCTACGTGACGATGAATATCACGCAAGAACGTCAGCAGGTGATCGAGGTTGTCGTCTACCGGCGTAATAAACTCTAACAGCGCCTCGGCAAAATCTGTGGTTATCCAGTGGTGCGTTAATGCCGCCCCCAACTTCTCCGGATGTCCGGTTGTCGCCAGCTTTCCGTCTTCGGTGACACGCAGCGTTTCACGCTCAATGCCGCGACGAATGCCTTTTAATGCATGGGGATGGGCTTCCAACCAAGAAAGCGCCTGGGATACGTCCGGGATCAAATTGACCTCCCGCTTCTAAAAACAAGAACTCGTAAGCATACTGAATCCGCACCCGAGAGAATATTGAGTTATATTCACGTCGTTAATGCCACCAGGCTATTCCCTGTAACGTTATCATAGTCAAAATGATGTAACGCAGCGCCTTTCCGATACACAGAAACAGCGCGACAGGGCCCCAGGGCATGCGCAGCCAGCCTGCCAACACGCACAACAAATCGCCCACCACCGGTACCCAACTGAGCAACAGCGCAGCCGGGCCAAAGCGTTGCATCCACCCCAGTGCTGTATCCAGCCCTCGCTGTGGTTTCAACGCCGGTAACAGGCGCCCGATAATGACATTGGTCAGCCCACCAAGCGTATTGCCCAACGTCGCGGCCAGCACCAGTAATTCCGGTGAGACACGGCTGTTGGTCAGCAAGGCGACCAAAATAATTTCTGAATTTCCCGGCAACAACGTCGCACTGAGAAAGCTGCCGCCGAATAACGACATCACGGCCAGCGTACTACTCACAGCGTGCGGACATCTACCACGGCCATGTTGGCGCTTTTCGCCGCCTGGATGCCGAAATCTGCGTCTTCAAACACCACACATTTCTCCGGCGGTACACCAATCAGTTCGGCACAACGCAGGAAAGTGTCCGGCTCCGGCTTGTGACGCTGCACGTCGTCAGCACCCACGATCGCATCAAAGCAGTGGAACAGGCCCAGATGGCGCAACAGGGTTTCGGCCATACGATGCTCACTGCCGGTACCCACTGCCATCGGGCGGCGGCCATGGTAGGCTTTCACCACCTCGATCAACGGCAAGGGCTGTACGCTGTCCAGTAGCATTGCTTCTACCGCGCGGGTTTTCTCTGCAGCCAAATGGTGAGGATCAAGATCGGCCTGATGGCTGGCAATAATCGCCTGGGCAATGCGCCAGGTCGGAGAACCGCTCAACGCCATCACCGCGGGCTCATCAAACGTCATACCGTAACGGGACAACACTTCACGCCACGCCTTACGGTGCGTCGGCTCGGTATCGAGAATGGTGCCGTCCATATCGAAAATAAGACCCTGATAGCGGTCGTACATCGTTACTCCATGATCGTTGAGGAAAGAAAACTACTTTAGCGTAAAGCCGGAAGGTTGTCGCTGATCGCGTAATAGCGGAATGTGCTGTGCGCACGAGTAAAGATGGTGGGATTACAGCGGCGTATCGCCGAATGCCAGAAAGCGAAAAACCCGCCAAGGCGGGTTTTTCTTAGATGGTGCATCCAGGAGGATTCGAACCTCCGACCGCTCGGTTCGTAGCCGAGTACTCTATCCAGCTGAGCTATGGATGCATTACTATTTTTGGTTTGTCTGCTTGAAGAAACAAGTTTGACAGAAAGAATGGTGCATCCAGGAGGATTCGAACCTCCGACCGCTCGGTTCGTAGCCGAGTACTCTATCCAGCTGAGCTATGGATGCACAGGAATTCTTTTTTGATACCGTATGGTACGTTGTTACTACCCCACCATACTGCAAAATATGGTGCATCCAGGAGGATTCGAACCTCCGACCGCTCGGTTCGTAGCCGAGTACTCTATCCAGCTGAGCTATGGATGCAAATGGCGGTGAGGCGGGGATTCGAACCCCGGATGCAGCTTTTGACCGCATACTCCCTTAGCAGGGGAGCGCCTTCAGCCTCTCGGCCACCTCACCATACGCTTCTTGCGAATTGTGCCTAACTTGCTTTGGAGAAGCTCATCGGCACTGCGTGGCGCACATATTACTTTCTCCGACTTTTAAGTCAAACAATTTTTCCCATCTCATGCGTGTTTGCACAATTCACGCTCAACATGGGCGTTTTCAAGTCAAAAAGAGTGTTTTATCAACAGGCAATAACAGGGAATTAGCAAACAAAGCAAAGGGAGCGGCAGAAAGGTTTTGCAGGAAAAGTCAGAGAAAGGTCTGTGGCGGGCAAAAAAAAGCGCAGTAGCGTCTCGCTGAGCAACGAGACGCTGCTTCGAAATCAGAAAGTCGTCTGTTGAGACTTCTCGGCCTGAATGCGTTGATAGATTTCTTCGCGGTGAACTGACACCTCTTTAGGGGCATTCACACCAATACGAACCTGGTTGCCCTTGACCCCTAACACTGTGACAGTGACCTCATCGCCAATCATGAGGGTTTCACCAACTCGACGAGTCAGAATTAACATTCTTTGCTCCTTGAAAGATTAAAAGAGTCGGGTCTCTCAGTTTCCCCGTCATTATCCATCATATGCTGCGAAAACGTAAGTCATGTAACCCACAATAAATGTAAGCAGACTTGGTCTCACCTCAGATAATGATAAGTTTAGCCGACCTGAAAAACTTTGTTCCCGTAATTGTAACCAAATTGTGTTAGCACAGTTTAAAAACGCCATAATCAGTAATGAGTTATGGCGTTTGTAAGTGCTATTTATTTATATTCACAGTTTCGAGGCCACCCAGGCTTCTACGCTGTCTAATGCCGCTGGCAGGGCGCTGACATCTGTTCCCCCGGCCTGCGCCATATCAGGGCGTCCGCCCCCTTTGCCGCCAACCTGCTGCGCTACGTTACCGATCAGCTCGCCGGCTTTCACCCGGTCGGTCAAATCTTTGGTCACGCCGGCAATCAGGCTCACCTTATCATCGGCCGTGGTGGCCAGCACGATAATTGCAGAACCCAGTTGATTTTTCAGGTCATCAACCATGGTTCGCAGCATTTTGGCCTCAACGTTATCCAACTGGCTGACCAACAGCTGTACGCCGTTAACCATTTTCGCCTTGCTGGACAATGAAGCGCTTTCTTGCGCCGCCTGCTGGTCCTTCAACTGCTGCAGCTCTTTTTCCAATGCGCGTGTACGATCGAGCACTGCGCGCACTTTGTCCGTCAGGTTATTGCTGTCACCCTTAACCAGATGAGCAACGTCCTGTAACAGATCGTTTTGCTGATGCAAGGTAGCAATTGCCCCTTCACCGGTTACCGCTTCAATACGGCGGATACCGGCGGCGGTGCCAGACTCGCTCAGAATGCGGAACAGACCGATATCGCCGGTACGGCTGGCATGGGTACCGCCACACAGCTCTGTCGAGAAGTCGCCCATGGTCAGTACGCGCACGTTGTCGTCGTACTTCTCACCAAACAGCGCCATAGCGCCCTTCTCTTTGGCATCATCCAACGCCATGACCTCGGTTTGCACCGGCAGGTTACGACGTATCTGCTGGTTGACCAAGTCTTCCACGATACGAACTTGCTCCGGCTTCATCGCTTCAAAATGCGAGAAGTCAAAACGCAGGTATTTATCGTTAACCAACGAGCCTTTCTGCGCCACGTGCTCGCCCAGCGTCTGACGCAGTGCAGCGTGTAGCAGGTGAGTCGCGGAGTGGTTCAGACGAATGCGGTTGCGGCGAACAGTGTCGATCTGCGCATCAACGCGGTCATTCACTTTCAGTGAACCCTGGGACAACTTGCCCTGATGGCCGATAGCCTGACCGTATTTCTGGGTATCGCTCACCACAAAATCAGCGCCGGCGGCTTTCAGCACGCCTTTATCGCCGACCTGGCCACCGGACTCACCGTAGAACGGGGTCTCGTCCAGTACCACCACGGCTTCTTCGCCGGCGTGGATCTCGTCTACAGCCTGGCCATCACGGAACAGCGCGGTCACGGTGGACTGCTGTTGTTCGTGGTCATAACCGCTGAATTGGCTGGCACCATCAACACGGATCATGCTGTTGTAGTCTGCGCCAAAACCGCTGGACTCACGCGCACGACGGCGCTGGGCTTCCATGGCCTGTTCGAAACCGGCTTCATCCACTTTCAGGCCACGTTCACGACACACGTCTGCCGTCAGATCGACCGGGAAACCGTAGGTATCGTACAGACGGAATGCGGTTTCACCATCCAGAGTATCGCCCTGCAAGTTAGCCAGCTCTTCGTCCAGCAGCGTCAAACCACGCTCCAGGGTACGGGCAAACTGATCTTCTTCGGTTTTCAGCACTTGCTCAACCAGTGACTGCTGGCGCTTCAGCTCATCGGCTGCCGGCCCCATCACTTCGATCAGCGGAGCGACCAGCTTGTAGAAGAAGGTGTCTTTCGCGCCCAGCATATTGCCATGGCGAACCGCGCGGCGGATGATGCGACGCAGCACATAACCACGGCCTTCGTTTGACGGCGTCACACCATCTGACACCAGGAAGGCGCAAGAACGGATATGGTCGGCAATAACGCGCAGGGATTTGTTATCCAAATCTGTGGCGCCGGTCACCTTGGCCACTGCGGCAATCAGCTTGCTGAACAGGTCGATTTCATAGTTGGAGTTCACATGCTGCAACACTGCGGCAATACGCTCCAGACCCATACCGGTATCTACCGAAGGTTTTGGCAGTGGCAGCATGGTACCGTCGGATTGACGGTTGAACTGCATGAATACGAGGTTCCAGATCTCAATGTAGCGATCGCCGTCTTCTTCCGGGCTGCCCGGTGGGCCACCCCAGATATGATCGCCGTGATCGTAGAAAATCTCGGTGCACGGGCCACATGGGCCGGTATCGCCCATCTGCCAGAAGTTGTCAGAGGCAAAGGCACCGCCTTTATTGTCGCCAATGCGGATAATACGCTCTGCCGGTACGCCAATTTGCTTCTGCCAGATGTCGAAGGCTTCGTCATCGGTTTCATAGACGGTCACCCACAGCCGGTCTTTCGGCAGGTTAAACCAGTTTTCACCGGTCAACAGTTCCCACGCGTAGCTGATGGCATCGTGTTTGAAGTAGTCGCCGAAGCTGAAGTTACCCAGCATTTCGAAGAAGGTGTGGTGACGTGCGGTATAACCGACGTTTTCCAGATCGTTATGCTTGCCGCCCGCACGTACGCAACGTTGCGAGGTAGTGGCTCGGGAATAGGCGCGCTTGTCCAGCCCCAGGAAAACATCTTTAAATTGGTTCATGCCGGCATTGGTAAACAACAATGTCGGATCATTGTCAGGCACCAGGGAGCTGCTTGCTACAACCTGATGGCCCTTACTATGAAAGAAATCGAGAAACGCTTGACGGATCTCAGCGGTGCTCTTGCTCATAATTTTCCCGGAAAGGCTAGAATAACGACACGTGAGCAAGATACGCGACATCCTGACGATGGCATCTAACTCACGAACAAAAAGTGGGGATAAGATAAATTTTCTTCAGAGGGAAGTAAAACCCCGTGTGCGTTCATTGCGCAAAATCACGGAAAATTGACTGAATTTCTTCCTGGAAGAAGCCACGATAGAGCAGATAACGCTGCACTTTGGCTTTCTCTTTCCAGTCCGTAGGCAATGATTCGCCAAATTTACGCTGTGCTACCTGTTTGGCCTGTTCACACCAGTCAATCTCGCAGTCCGCCAATGCTGCCTGCGTCAGCTCTTTATCTACGCCTTTTTGCATCAGCTCAGAGCGGATGCGCTGCGCACCATAGCCTTTACGGCTGCGGCTACCGATGTAGCTGTGGGCAAAGCGCTCATCATCCAGCCAGTTATGCTGGTAGCAATAGGCAATCACCTGCTCGATAACGGCAGGATCGACGGGTTCTTCAGGGGACGGCACAGAGGACGAGGGGGTTTTGGTGCCAAATCTGGCTTTCGCCATAAATGGCTGCGCCGCAAGTTTGCGGCGCAGTTCAGCTTCACTATGATCGCGTTGCGACAGCAGGCGCATGGCGCGGCTTAGCAAATCATTCATTATTCAAGCCTGATTAATTAACGTTCGTGAACCCTCAATGGTGCTCACGAACGTCAGCAGCGATTAAAACTCTTCGCTGGTTTCAGCTTCATCATCGAAGCCTTCGTTGGTGGCAGCGACCAGCTCGCCGTTGCTGTGCAACAGCAGTTCACGTAGTCGTTTATCCAACTCAGCAGCCACCGCCGGGTTTTCTTTCAGGAAGTTACAGGCGTTTGCCTTACCCTGACCGATTTTGTCGCCGTTGTAGCTGTACCAGGCGCCGGCTTTCTCGATCATCTTGTGCTTAACGCCCAGATCGACCAATTCACCACGGCTGTTGATACCTTCACCGTACAGGATTTGGAACTCGGCCTGCTTGAACGGCGCAGCGATTTTGTTTTTCACCACTTTTACGCGGGTTTCGCTGCCGACCACTTCATCGCCTTCTTTTACCGCGCCGATGCGGCGGATATCCAGACGGACAGAAGCGTAGAATTTCAGTGCGTTACCGCCAGTGGTGGTTTCCGGGTTACCGAACATCACACCAATTTTCATACGGATCTGGTTGATGAAGATCAGCAGCGTGTTGGCGTTTTTCAGGTTACCGGCCAGCTTACGCATCGCCTGGCTCATCATACGTGCCGCCAGGCCCATATGTGAGTCACCGATTTCACCTTCGATTTCCGCTTTTGGCGTCAGCGCCGCTACGGAGTCAACGATGATCACGTCAACCGCGCCAGAGCGGGTTAAGGCATCACAGATTTCCAGTGCTTGCTCACCGGTGTCCGGCTGAGAACACAACAGGTTGTCGATATCAACACCCAGCTTTTTCGCATAAATCGGATCCAGCGCGTGTTCGGCATCGATGAACGCACAGGTTTTACCCTGGCGCTGTGCCGAAGCGATAACCTGCAGCGTCAGGGTAGTTTTACCTGAAGACTCCGGGCCATAAATCTCAACGATACGGCCCATTGGCAGACCGCCCGCACCCAGTGCGATATCCAGTGACAGTGAGCCGGTGGAGATCGTTTCTACGTCCATAGAACGGTCTTCACCCAGACGCATGATGGAGCCTTTGCCGAACTGTTTCTCAATCTGGCCCAGTGCCGCAGCTAGCGCCTTTTGCTTGTTCTCATCAATAGCCATTTTTGCTCCTTCGTTACGCAATGTCGGTGTTACCCCACACTGCCACTGATTGTATGTTGTGCAGGAAATGTCACTAATTATACTGTATGGTCATACAGTATCAAGCCTAATTTTACAAAAAATCATCAAGCGCGGTTTGCAGCGCAAAAATCGTCGCCTGAAGCCGCACTGCATCGCGATCGCCGCTAAATTGCTTCTTGTGCGCCACTACCCGTCCGGAGCGGTCGGCAAAACCAAACCAAACGGTGCCCACCGGTTTTTCCGCACTCCCGCCGTCCGGCCCGGCAATGCCGCTCACCGATAGCGCCAGGCTGGCCCGTGCGGCGTGTAACGCCCCCTGAGCCATTTCGCGCACCACTTCTTCGCTCACTGCACCATGGGCCGTCAGGGTGGCTTCCGCCACGCCCAGCAACTCATGTTTCGCCGTATTGCTGTAGGTGACAAAGCCACGGTCGAAATAGGCAGAACTCCCGGCAATGTCGGTGATGGCTTTGGCAATGCCGCCGCCAGTGCAGGACTCTGCGCAGGTGATCCACAGGCCTTTGGCCTTCAGTTTTTCGCCCACCGCAATGCTGAGTTTACGCAGTTGATTTTCACTCATAACCTCTCCTTAGCGAATCAGGTATATGCGCCCGATAGTAGCATTTATCAAGCTTGCCTGACGGCGTGATGACAGAAATGCGCGGCGCTTCGCAGGCGAGGCGGTGTTAAGCCGCAAACCAAACTGCTAGTATCGAATGTAGCGCTCGGGTTAACGGGCGGTGTTTTGCACGAGGGATCTCACCGGGTTGCCTTTGCCGCCGGCAGAGCCAGCCCCAGGGCAAACCAGGATAAAAGATAGGATGATAGAGTGAAAAAAACGTTAGGCGTCTTCTTTCCGTTGTATACCACCACCCTGCTGATGCTGCTGGGTTCAGGGTTGCTCACCACCTACATCTCCCTGCGTTTAACCTCTATCCACGTGACTGGTGCGCTGATCGGCGCCATTATCGCCGCCAACTACATCGGCCTGGTGATCGGCGGCAAAGTCGGGCATTTTCTGATTGCCCGCGTCGGCCATATCCGCGCCTACGTTTCCTGCGCCGGCATTATCACTGCGGCGGTGCTGGGGCACGGCCTGACCGAATATATCCCCGTGTGGGTGGTACTGCGGCTGATTATCGGCATGTGCATGATGTGTCAATTCATGGTGCTGGAAAGCTGGCTGAACGATCAGGCGGAATCCAATCAGCGCGGCATGGTTTTCGGCTTTTATATGGCGGCCACCTATCTGGGTATGTCATTGGGTCAGGTGGTGTTAATGCTGCAGAGCAATCTCGGCATCACCACCCTGCTGGTGATCGCCCTGTGCTTTGCACTCTGCCTGGTACCTATCGCCCTCACCACCCGCACCAATGCACGCCATATGTCACCGGCTCCAATGGAGCTACGCTATTTTATCGGGGCCATTCCCAAGGTGCTGGCCACCACGCTGGTGATCGGCATGGTGGTGGGATCTTTCTATGGGCTGGCACCGGTGTACGCGAGCCTGCAATCGCTGACTACTCAGCAAACCGGCTTGTTTATGGCGATAGCCATCTTCGCCGGGCTGGTGGCTCAGTTCCCGCTTAGTTGGCTGTCAGACCGCTACAACCGCACGCTGCTGATGCGCATCAATGCCATTTTACTGATCGTCGCCGCCCTGCCGCTGGCACTGGTGCCGCACATTGATTTTCCGGTGTTGCTGGTGGTGGGCTTTATTGTCAGCATGCTGCAGTTCACGCTGTATCCGCTGGTGGTCGCCCTGGCCAACGATTTGATTGAACCGGAACGGCGCGTATCCCTGGCCGCCTGTTTGCTGATGGCTTTTGGCGTCGGTGCCAGTATCGGCCCATTGGCGGTCGGCTCGCTGATTGAGCCACTGGGCGGCAATATTCTGTATGCCTTCTTCTCGCTTTGCGGCGTACTGCTGGTGGGCTTCAGTCGGACGGTAAAACAGGACGAATCGCAGTTTGTGCAGGATGCGCCCTTGCCGCATATTCCCCTGCCGGACAGCCTGACCAGTTCCCCGCTTTCTCCGGCGCTGAACCCAACCTTTGATGAGCAGATCATCCATGACACCATGCCGCCGCCGGAAGCCGCACCGGATCCGGTCGAGCCACAGGTCAGTGAAACGTCGGGGGAGGAAGAAGCGGAAGCCCCCATCCCGCAAGGCGCCGATCCTGATGAGGATACCGGGCTGAAAAAGGCCCACTCGATGCTTTAAGCGGGCCATTTTTATGGTGCTACGTCGGGGTCTTCACAGATCCAGGAAGGATCCCAGACGGTAGCCGCGCTGCGCAATCATGTTTTTAATGCCTGGCGATGTCAAAACATCCACTTCGGCCAGGCGCGGGTAGCAATACTTGCTCGCCAATATCGTTTTATCCAAAAACGCCGGGTGACACATCATCTCCACCGACTGGGCACCGCGTTGGTCGGTGCGCTCAAGCACCTGTAAAAACAGCGCCTCGGATATCTCCTCACCATAAAAGCCCGCATCAAACCATTCAGTGCTGCGACCATAGCGCAGTGGAATGTCTTGCCGTGCGACTTCCTCGCGCCCTATACGCAATGGGATGGATTTGGTCTGGGCAAAGGCCTCCACCAGCGGAAAAATCTGCGGCAGCATGTGCACGTGATGGTGGCTGTCGATATGCGTCGGCGCTTTACCAAACACGGCCACGAATTTGTCGTATTGGCTCACCAACTCATCGTGGATTTCGTTCAGGTCCAACAGCGCAGATTCCGCGCGTTCCCATAACCACTTGCCCAGCTCCCCACGCTCGTTGACCAGCGACGGCATGGCGGTCAGGGGATGCCCGTGGGTCAGTACAAAGTGCAGGCCAATCTGCAGCCCGGGATAAAGCTGGCTGAGCCTGGCCGCATGGTGCACATCCGCGCTATTGACCATAGCAGTGGTCGAAGAAACAACCCCGGAGTGAAACGCCTCGATTACGCCGTAGTTCTGGCCCTTGCTCAGGCCAAAATCGTCGGCATTCACTATCAGTAACTTGTCCATTTTGGGCATCCATTTAACAAATTTTTGGCAAGGGAATACCGTCCGTCAGGTACGGCAATTCCCCTTCGCTTAAGCAAAGAAATTTATCGCATCAGGCTATTGGTGGCCTGAAAGGCATTCGGAATATCGGCGTTAATGCTTATCGGGAGCGGCCCTAAATAGGGCCGTAGAACTTTTTTCGGTAATTACCCGGCGTCACTTCAGTGAGTCTTTTAAAGTTTTTAATAAACAGGCTCACGTCACCATAGCCCGAGTCAAAGGCGATATCCGAAACCGAATAGTTGGTGACCTCAAGCTGGGTTTTGGCGAAGTTGATGCGGATTTCATTGATCACCTGCATCGGGGTTTTATGGTAATAACGCCGCATTGCCCGGGTCAGGTACTCCTGCGTTTTCCCCGATAGCTCAACCATATTAAGCAATGCCTTTTCACCAAACATCGCCTTATCATGCATCCCCGCCAGGGTGTTCTTCAGCCACTGAGGAATGTCATCCCCCTCGCCACTTTCTTCCTTATAATGACGAATGCGGCTGATGATATAAAAGGTCAGCGTTTCCAGAAACTCGGCAAAATCATCCTCACGGAACTGCGGCGAACTGACCACCGACTCGATATAAGCCAGGAACTCATTCTTCAGGCTATAGGCCTGAGAGGCGACAAAACAACGGGGCAGCTGCTGCAAATAGTTTTCTTCAAAGAAAACCTTGCCGACCGCCACGTTAAAGATTTTCGCGGCGCCGAATTCATAGAAGCTTTGGTGACGCGAGCCAATGGGGATAAACACAAAGTCCCCCCGCTCCAGCAGCACCCGCTTGCCGTTAATCTCCTGATAGCATTTGCCGCTCAGGACGATGGTGAATTCGTAATAGTCATGCTGATGCAGCCCGGTGGCGCTCTCCACCTTGTTATAGATAAACAGATGGAAATCTTTGCAGTTAAAAAAATCCTGCTCTCGAATCAGCTTAACGTCGTTCGCATTCAGCGAAACCAGGTTCTCAGACACCGCGCGCGCTCCCATTAGTCAAAGCCGTTTTGTCTGGCCGTCTCGGCAAACCAATAGCCGCTCTTTTTGATCGTGCGCCGTTGGCTTTCACGCTCCAGCCGAACCAACCCATAGCGATTCTTGTAAGCATTAAGCCAGGACCAGCAGTCAATGAAGGTCCATAGATGGTAGCCTTTACAGTTAGCCCCCTCGGACAACGCCTGGTGCAGCCACTTCAGGTGATCGCGAATGAAGTCGATACGATAATCATCCTCTACCCGCCCACTGGCACCAATAAAGGCCTCTTCACCCTCTACACCCATGCCGTTTTCTGAAATATAGCAGGGAATATTGCCGTAGTTTTCCTTCAGGTCCATCAGGATGTCATACAGACCTTTTTCATAGATTTCCCAGCCGCGGTGCGGGTTAATCTTGCGGCCCGGCATCTCGTAAAAGCTGAATAAATCTTCCGGCATCGTCACCGGGTCACTGGCCTGATAGCCGGACCTGGCTTTAACTCTGCGCGGTTGATAGTAATTGACGCCCAGAATATCCACCACCCCATCGGCAATCAGCTGCGCGTCTTCCGGTGCTGTCTGCGGCAACAAATCATTGGCCCGCAGTAAATTCACCAGATCTTTCGGATAGCGGCCTTTGGTCACCGGATCGAGGAAGCTTTTATTCAACAGCAGATCCGCATAGTGGGCGGCAATGCCGTCTTCCTGGCTGTCCGAACGCGGATAAGTTGGACTCAGGTTCAGGATAATCCCTATGCTGCCCTGATTCCCCAGCGTTCTGAATTCGTTCACCGCTTTGGCATGGGCCAAAACGCTGTGGTAAGCCACCGCGATCGCCCTTTTGAAATCAACCACGCAAGGATAATGCAGGTCATTCAGATACCCAGCTTCGACCGGGACAATCGGCTCATTAAAGGTGAACCAATAGCTGACTCTGTCGCCGAACAGGCTGAAACAGGTTTTGGCATAGCGGGCGTAGGCTTCCACCACTGCCCGGCTTTCCCAGCCGCCCTGTTGCTGCATGCACAGCGGCATATCGAAATGGTAAAGGTTGATAAATGGCGTGATGCCCTGGGCTAGCAGGCTGTCGATCATCGCATTATAGAAAGCGACCGCTTTCGGGTTCACTTCGCCATCCCCTTGCGGGATCAACCGCGACCAGGAGATGGAAGTTCTGAAGCTATTATGGCCAAGGGTCTTTAACAGCTGGATATCTTGCTGGAAATGATCATAAAAGGTGGAGGTCTCGGACGGGCCAACCTGATGATGAAAGCGTTCTGGCGCAATCTCATACCAGTAATCGAAGATGTTCTGGCTTTTGCCATCCCGGGCTGCTGCCCCTTCCGACTGCGGCGCAGAGGTGGCGCTTCCCCACCAAAAATCGTCAGCAAATTGATATTTCATCCGAAGGCTCCCTAAAACCGGGGCAGCAAGCGCTGCCCCAGACTGTAGTTAGAATTTCAACGCTTTGGCGATGTCTTCTTCGCTTTCCGTTGCCTGATCAATCTGGCTCTGCGCCTTGTTGGAGATCATCACAAACGGCAGGTAAATCAAGGTCGCGACGCCCAGGTTGAAGAAGCTCAACAACATGGCGACGATACTGCCGTTAGTGTTGAAGAACGCCCCCAGCCCCACCGGCATGGTCCACGGCGCAATATTGGTGATTGGCGGGATCAGCCCAGTGTAATAAGCCACCGTGGTGATGATCGTCAGCACCGGCTGAACCAGGATAAAGGGAATAAACATCACCGGGTTCATAATCACCGGCAGACCGAACAGAATAGGTTCGTTGATCTGGAAGATGCCCGATGGCGTCGCCAGCTTGGCAACCTGACGATAATCTTCGCGGCGTGAAGCGATAAAGATGGCAATAATCAGCCCCAGCGTCGATCCCGTCCCACCCAGATAGATGTAGGAGTCAACGAACGGCTTCGCCCACATGTGGAACTCTTTACCGGCAGCCACCGCGGCTTCGACAGAACCATACTTGTTGTACAGCTCTACGTTCTCCAGCGCGAATGGCGTCATGATGCCGCTGTCCAGCGCGGCCAGTGCCATCGAACCATGCACCCCAAAGAACCACAGCAGTGAGGAGAACATCACATACACCCAGCCCACTACGCTGCCCATTTTCGCCAGCGGTGCCGAGATGCTGTCCATAATGATTTGGTGGAAGTTGGTTCCCCACAGCGTCAGGCAATAGGCCAGTACGCCCATGATCGATAGGATCAGGAAGCCGGGGATCAGGGCCGAGAACGAACGTGACACTGAAGAAGGTACGCTGTCCGGCAGGCTGATCACCCAGTTGCGGCGCACCACAAAGGTAAACATCTCCGCCACCACCAGACCGATCACCATGCCTGAAATGATGTTGGCACCGCCCAGCCAGTTAGCGCCTACGGCATAGGCCTCACCGACGCTGAACGGGGTCACCGTCATAAAGGCGGCAACCGCCAGCAGAGCCGCGGCCAGTGGGTCGACCTTGCGCTCTTCCGCTAACGCCATACTGATAAAGAAGGGCGTCATCAGGGACATAATCCCCAGGGTGCCGTTATAAACGCTGCCACCGATGGCCTTCAGGCCATTCAGCGTCTCAATGGTGGACGCATCCAGCCGCACCCCCATTGAAAAGAAGAACGAGCCTTCACCGAAGCTGAGGAACACGTTGTTGATCAGTACGAACATCGCCCCGGTCAACGTCAGCGGCATTAATCGAATGAACCCGTTTTTGATGGCATTAACATGGGGCTGTTTACCAATTTTCACAGCAAAAGGCAGTATGACCTTTTCCAACGAGGCAATTAACGTATTCACGGCAGACCCCTTTATTGGTTAGCTTTTTTTATAGTGGCGACTGCGGCCTTCAATACCCCAAGGCCATCGAGCTTGCCGTATAAAGCGGAGTCGATCACTTCGACGGGCTTATTGGGCAGTTGCTTCTGTACTTCAGCCAGCGTGTAGGCAATCTGTGGCCCCAGCAGGATCAAATCTGCCTCAGCGCCCTTTTCTGCAGCCAGCGCCTCTGGATAAGCGGCAATGATTACCGGCACTTCGTACTTCTCGGCTTGCGCTTTCATTTTGGAAACCAGCAGGGAAGTCGACATACCGGCAGAACAAAACAGATAGATTTTTTTCTTTTCCATACCCAATCCCTCAAGATAATCAAAAAAGCCCCGTGTCATTTGTTTGCCAGATGCAATAGCCATTGCCTCACGCACATTCCTTATGAAAATTTCCGTCACTTTGCCCTGGTTGCAGACAGTATACGGAGGCATGGCAGCGGATCGGTAAGCCATCAGCATAGAGAACCGTCTCTGCTTGACCTATCTGATTGACCCTCTTCACATTTCACATAAAAAAATAGTGTGATCGACGTCGCAAATAACCTTAAATTACTGAATAAATTCGATAAAAATAACTAAAAAACAATTATAAACAACAAGTTATAAACATGCAGGGTATTTATGGATTATTCAACGCGCGGGGCCATCCATAGGTCGATAGATGAACAAAAAATCGTTCGCCCTTGATTAGTTTACGTCGACAAGACGGGACGATTCGACAGAGGAAAACCAGAGGTAAAATGGCAGGGATTTTGAGCAGACGGCGTTTGCTGGGTGAGATCTGGACTCGGTGCTATGACTCCGCGGGATTGTTCGCCTGGCTGGGATAACGTATGACATTGATCACCGTGGTCAGTGCCACTGGATGGTTTCTGCGGTTTGGGTAATAAAGATAAAAACCAGGGAACGGCGCGCACCAGTCGGCCATCACTCGCTCCAGCCGCCCGGTTGCCAGATGTTCACTCACTTCTTCCTCGATAGCGAACGCAATGCCTGCGTGAGCTAACGCAGCCTGTAACATCAGTCTCGCGTCATCCAGTATCAGCGGGCTGTTCACCGAGACGGAAAGCGCCTGAGTCCCTTTTTGGAATGTCCACTTGTAGAGCTCTCCTGAGGCAATCTTTCGCCATCCGATACAGCGATGACTCAACAGATCTTCAGGATGATTCGGCTTGCCGTACTGTTGGAAGTATTCAGGCGTTGCCACAATGGCCAGCCGCAAATCAGGGGTAACGCGCACCGCCCGCATGTCGTTGTGCAGATCCTTTCCGAGCCTGATGCCGGCATCAAAACCTTGTTCAACGATATTGGCAAAGCCCTCTTGCGCCACGATTTCCAGCGTAATTCCTGGGTAATCACGGGCCAGTCGCCCCAAATGGGGGACCAGCGCAAGTTCTATTGCCGTTCGCGGCGCATTGATCCGCACCAGCCCCTGGGGCTGTTCGCGGAAGGTATTCAGGCTTTCCAGTGCGGTACCTATATCCGTAAACGCCGGTACCAGCTGCGCCAACAGATGTTCACCGGCTTCGGTCGGCGCTACATTACGGGTAGTCCGATTCAACAGACGAATACCGACCTGCGCCTCCAGCTCACGCATAGTATGACTGAGCGTTGGCGGCGTCACGCCAAGCCGGGCGGCAGCCCGCCTGAAACTGCGTTCCTGAGCAATGGCGACGAAAGCCACCAGCCCTGACAAGTCGGTTTTTTTCATTGGATTGATATAAATAATCTAATAGTGAAGTGAATTTTTAACGGATAGTTATCCTTTTAGCAACAACATAGCATGGTGAGGTGTTCAATTACTGAGTATTAATGCCATGACTCACTACGCCGATGCTGTACAAACTCACTCCCATAAACGTCTGGAGGGCAAAGTCGCTCTGGTTACCGGCGGGGGCACCGGTATCGGGCGCGCCGCCGTACTGGCCTATGCTCGCGAGGGGGCGAAAGTCGTGCTGGCCGGGCGCCGCGCTGCAGAGATAGAAGCCACCGCTCAGGAGGTTGTGCTGGCCGGCGGAGAAGCGCTGGCCGTGGTAGCGGACGTTTCGCAGGAAGAAGATGTTCGCCGTTTGCTCGCCAGAGTCAACGCGCACTACGGACGACTGGATATCGCCTTCAACAACGCCGGTATTCTCGGCAACTTTGTGCCGATTCATCAGCAAACCAGTGCGGATTTCGACTCGGTGATCGCCATCAACCTCAGGGGCGTGTGGCTCTCTATTAAATACCAGGTCGAAACTTTCCTGGCACAAAACTCGGGCGGCGTGATCGTCAACACCTCTTCCTGGCTCGCCAAAGGCGCACTTGCCGGATCATCAAGTTATTCCGCCAGCAAGGGAGCACTTGATTCGCTGATCCGTGCGGTAGCGCTTGAGTATGGCAATCAGGCCATCCGTATCAACAACATCAATCCCGGCATCATCGACACGCCGATGGCCCACAGCAGCATATCCGACGTATCCGCCTTCACGCCTTTCATCGCACATACGCCCGCCCAACGTCTGGGTCAGCCTGAAGATATCGGTGATGTCGCCGTCTGGCTTTCGACGGATGACGCCCGCTTTATCACCGGACAAAGCATTTTGGTGGACGGCGGCTACACCATCGCCGGTATGCGCTGAGAGATAACCCTGTCGACACCCAGTTCGACGAGTCCCCGGAGGGAAGATGATGAACTATGTGCGCCTTGGAAATAGCGGTCTGAAAGTCTCCCAGCTTTGTCTGGGCTGTATGACCTATGGCGATCCCGGTTGGCGTCCCTGGGTATTGCCAGAGGATCAAGCCCGCCCCTTCATCCGGGAAGCGCTGGAAGCCGGAATTAACTTTTTCGATACCGCCAATATCTATTCTTCAGGCGAGAGTGAACGCATTCTCGGGCGTGCGTTGAAGGATTTTGCCCACCGCGATGACATGGTGATCGCCACCAAGGCGTTCTTCCCGATGGGCGAACAACCCAACAATCGCGGCCTGTCACGCAAACATATCATTCAAAGCGTTGAGGCCTCGCTGCAACGTCTGGGGACCGATTATCTCGATCTGTTCGTCATGCACCGTTTCGATGAGGAAACCCCGATTGAGGAAACGGCCGAAACGCTCGATGCGCTGGTGCGGGCTGGCAAGATCCGCTATCTCGGCGCATCCTCGATGCAGGCCTGGCATTTTATGAAAATGTTGGCGTTTCAACGCCATAACAAATTGGCCGCCTTTATTTCCATGCAAAGCCAATACAATCTGGTCACGCGGGAGGATGAAGAGGATCTCATCCCGCTCTGCCTGGAGGAAGGAGTCAGCCTGACTCCGTGGTCGCCATTGGCGAGGGGGTTACTGGCAGGGGCAAAAGGAGCCGGGACGCTACGCGCCGAAACCGACGAACAAGCACCCCGTTGGTACGGCGGCAGAAAAGAAGTCGAACAATCCATTATGGCCGTTGAAAGCATCGCCGCCGAGAGAGGCGTTCCGGCGGCCCAGGTCTCTCTGGCATGGGTGCTGGCCAAAACGGCGGTTGCCGCGCCGATTGTCGGTATGTCCAAGTCACATCACCTCCAGGATGCGCTCAAGGCGCTCTCTCTCACGCTGTCCCATGAGGAAATCGCACAACTTGAAGCACCGATGAAAGAACAGACCCGCCCCCAGCGTTGGTAGGACTTCGCCCCATCATCAATCACAGGAGAGGCTCAATGTTATACGCTATAAAATATCGCCCGGCACAGGCTGCGCTGGTGGCCTTAATGCTCGCCATGACAACGCCTGCGGTTTCCGCTGCCGTCACCGCTGCGCCGAACGTCGCCTGCAACTCATCCAGCCTGACATTACCGCCAGGCGCGCTCTACCCTAATGGCATTGCCCGCGCATCCGATGGCACCCTGTATGTTGGCCTGGTGACCAGTGGCCGCATCCTGCGCAAACGCCCGAACGAAGATTGGGAGACCTTCTTTGCCGGCGCCGATACCGTTTTCGCCTCAACCACGCTGAGGCTGGATGAACAACATGGTCTGTTATGGGGAAACTCGCCGGATTTCCTGCCCACAGGAAAAACTCGTCCCCATCGCGTTTTTGCCCTGAATGTCTCCAGTGCCACGATTAACCGCAGTTTGACCTTACCAGAGGGGGGAATGGGCAATGACCTGGTTCTCGCCAAAGACGGCACGGTTTATCTGACGGAGACCAAAGCGGGCAGCATCATGAGGCTGCGCCCGGGTGAAGACAACTTTCAGATCCTCTTCCGCGATAAACGTCTGGCTGGTCCCGAGGGTATCGGTGCCGCAGGCATTGTTCTGCTGAATGACCGGATAATGGCGGTTGCCAACTTTGGCAGCGGAAAGCTCTATACCCTGAGCTATGGGGAGGCGACGCCGCAACTGGCTGAAATCCTGCTGCCTCGCACTATCGAAAACCCGGATGGGATGGGATTGGCACCAGACGGTTCGCTGATTGTGCTCGAAAATGGCATTAAAAGCGGTCAGGGCAGGATCCTGCGAATTACCGATCCCGGTGTTACAGGCATGCATTCTATTGAAGTTATTCGTGAGGGAATGGAGTCGCCGGTCAATCTGGACATCACGCCACAGGGCTGCGCCTTTGTCACTGAAGCACGCATTCGCCACCGCCTGCTGCCCGGCCACGAAGCAGAAGTGCCCGACAGCTTTCGTATTTACCAACTTCCACTGCCTTTATCTGCTGTTGACTGACACTTCAACCGTTCTGGGCTTGCTGGAGAATGAACGCCACAAGTCCAGCGCCCTATTTTTGGGCCTTCTTCATTTTCGCATAACCGTAAAAACGATATGGTTTATAAAACACCGCACAGTGACACTCAGAGTGAATGTACAGTTAAAATGATAAACTACCCTATCCACCCGGCAAGTGTCTCCTCAAGCTTCACCAAAGCCTGAATGTGTTTCTCTTTTGGCATACGACCAATATTTTGGAGCTTCCACCTCACCGCAGGTAAATACTGAATCTGGTTTTCGGGAGCAAGGCTCCAATCTGGCTCACCGCGCTTGAAAGACATCAGAAAATCACAATCCCGCTGAGTGAATTGTACTTTGAGAGCCGTCACCATTAATTCGGGTATCGCATTGAGTTCTTCCAGAGAAACCATATCGAACGTCATTCCGTTAAATTCATTCGCATACAGTTCAGAGATATTTTTCCAGCGGGGGTTCAGTACCTCTGATAATGGACGTGGATGTCCCAGCAGATAGGTGATAAATCCATTAAAGATTTGGCGATCAATACCTTGTGTTTCGAGTAGCATTTTGACGTCATAGAAATCGCGAGGATGTTGCCTATCCAACGCAGCGCAAAGCTTGCCACCATAGAGATCGGCAAGTGAGACAACCTGAATGGTAGCAAAACCGAACTCGTTTTCGACCGCTTCAACAACATCACGTTCTTCTGAAGGATACAGTGTGCCTCGTGCGACAGGAGAAACTTCAATCTTAATCTGTGCCTGCTGAGAATAAACAACAATGCGCATTTCATCAGGGTTATTCGTTTGTAGCACCGCCGAAATACCCGCCTGTTGTTGCAGTATTTCAGCGATACGTGTCAAGGCCGCCCGAACATTTGGCAATGCCACATCTCTGTTTTCCAGCGGAATGTAAGCCAAATCAATATCAACTGATAAACGTGGAAAATTGCGAACAAACAAGTTAATCGCCGTCCCACCCTTTAGTGCAAAGCAGCGCTCTGATGCTACGACAGGTAATGTACTGAGCAGCAACGCCACTTGGCGATAATAGGGTGAATGCTTATCCATGTGAGATCTCTTCGTTAACAAAACTCTCTGGAACCGTGATCTGATATTTTTGGTCCAGCTTGCCACCCGATACGATCTGTCGCTTTCCTGCCCCTAAATCAATGTTGGTTTTATCTATTCGTTTAACCCATGCATGAGCATAGTGATCGGCCAAAAACAGATAAAGGCGGTTAGTTTGCACTGCTCGACTGGATTGCAACAATGCTTCGACTTTACGTGGACTCAGATTTACCAGGCCCTGAAACAGCTCCGCTGCGTGCTCAAATGAAAGCGAACCTGGAACCGCGTTAACAACCTCGTAAGCCGCCAACTCAGGCACACTCGCCTTCAACCGCTCGCCCTTAATTTCTACCTCGGTCAGATATTTTCCGTCATGTATATTGAGCTTCTGATTTGAAAGTAAAAGCCACTCAACATTGGGAAATTCTTTGAACCACTTTGGCAACGAAGCTTTATTTTCAACACAGAGCCAAATCACCTGGCGCGTTAGCTGAAGATAATGAGAGCGTCCTCGATAGGTCAGACTAGTAAGCCCTGCCAGATGTACAGAAACCCCAAGTTGATGTTGCAGACATAGAACTGCATCACTCCACTGAGGCTCACGCCCACTCCTCACGTATACTCCAGCACGTAGTTTTTGCAACCAGTCGCTGTGCATATACTTATTGGCTAAAGAAGGACTGATGCCATTTTTCGTCAGCCAGGACTGCAAAACCAAGGATCCCGGTGCCGTATTCTGCAAAAGCCAGTTTAACTTTGATGACATAGATTCACCTTTAGTTTAACAATAATGAAAATAGTAAACTCCCGAGTGAGTATCATGTCAATGTTGGACATAATTAATACAACGACCACAGGATATGAATGTACGGGCATTGGGTCTGCGGTAATCATCAGATCGCTAAATAGCCAAACGAAGATCTGCGGATTCCTCATGCGGAGTTTTAACCGAGGTTCCGATCGGTATAGGCCCTTGCAACCTCATCCCCGTCTTACAAACCGACTTTGCGTAAAGCTTCCCATTTTTACCTGTGACAGCCGATTGCCCGCTGGGCTAGTATAGCGACAGTATTAAGGGCTTATTGATCCTTAACGCCGTTAACCACAGCCTATTGAGTGGTTTTTTTATGCCGCGGCGTGACCCTGATGATGACAATCAAAATCGCAACCAACTTTAAATTCAATGGATTGGAAACAGTAATCTTATGAATAGTACCGACAAGCTCGATTCACATACGCCAATGATGCAGCAGTACCTGCGCCTCAAGGCTCAGCATCCCGAGATCCTGCTGTTCTACCGCATGGGCGACTTTTACGAGCTGTTCTATGACGACGCCAAACGCGCTTCCCAACTGCTGGATATCTCGCTGACCAAACGCGGTGCCTCAGCGGGGGAACCTATCCCGATGGCCGGCGTCCCCCACCACGCGGTGGAGAACTACCTGGCCAAGCTGGTGCAGCTCGGTGAATCTGTCGCCCTGTGTGAACAAATCGGCGATCCGGCCACCAGTAAAGGCCCGGTGGAGCGCAAAGTGGTGCGTATCGTCACACCAGGCACCATCACCGACGAAGCGCTGTTGCAAGAACGTCAGGACAACCTGTTAGCGGCCATCTGGCAGGACGCGCGCGGCTTCGGCTACGCCACGCTGGACATCAGCTCCGGTCGTTTCCGCGTGGCCGAGCCAGCAGATATCGAAACCATGGCGGCAGAGTTGCAGCGCACCAACCCCGCCGAGTTGCTGTACCCCGAAACCTTTGAACAGATGTCGCTGATTGAACAGCGCCATGGCCTGCGCCGTCGTCCACTGTGGGAATTTGAACCTGAAACGGCACGCCAGCAGCTTAATCTGCAGTTCGGCACCCGCGATCTCACCGGTTTCGGCGTTGAACAGGCTCATCAGGCGCTGCGCGCTGCCGGCTGTCTGTTGCAGTACGTTAAAGATACCCAACGCACCTCATTACCGCATATCCGCGGGATCACCATGGAACGCCAACAAGACGGCATTATCATGGATGCCGCCACGCGGCGTAACCTTGAGCTGACCCAGAACCTGTCCGGCGGCAGCGAAAATACCCTGGCGGCGATCCTCGACTGTAGCGTAACGGCGATGGGCAGCCGCATGCTTAAGCGCTGGCTGCACATGCCCACCCGTGACATCAAGGTGCTGAATAACCGCCAGCAGGCAATTGGTTCCCTGCAGGATCTGTATGCCGATTTGCAGCCTTCGCTGCGCCAGGTCGGCGACCTGGAACGCATACTGGCTCGTTTGGCGTTGCGCAGTGCCCGTCCACGCGATCTGGCGCGCATGCGCCATGCTTTCCAACAATTACCGGATATCCATGCGTTGCTGAAAGGGGTAGAAACCCCCTATGTGCAACAATTGCTATCACAGGTCGGTCAGTTTGATGAACTGCAGGATTTGCTGGAACGCGCAGTGGTTGAAGCCCCGCCGGTGCTGGTACGTGACGGCGGCGTGATCGCTCCCGGCTACAACAGCGAACTGGATGAATGGCGCGCGCTGGCCGATGGTGCCACCGACTATCTCGACCGTCTTGAGATCCGCGAGCGTGAAAAGCTGGGGCTGGATACGCTGAAGGTGGGCTTCAATGGCGTGCATGGCTATTACATCCAGGTCAGCCGCGGGCAAAGCCATCTGGTGCCGATCCACTACGTGCGCCGCCAGACGCTGAAAAACGCCGAACGCTACATCATTCCAGAACTGAAAGAATATGAAGATAAGGTGCTGACCTCGAAAGGGAAAGCGCTGGCGATCGAGAAAGGGCTGTACGAAGAGCTGTTCGACCTGTTGCTGCCGCACCTGGGTGAATTGCAACAAAGCGCCGGTGCACTGGCCGAACTGGACGTGCTGGCCAACCTGTCTGAACGTGCGGAGACGCTGAACTACGCCTGCCCGACCATGAGCGAGCAACCCGGCGTGCGCATCACCGAAGGCCGCCACCCGGTCGTCGAGCAGGTGCTGAGTGAGCCGTTTATTTCCAACCCGCTGTCGCTGTCACCTCAGCGTCGGATGTTGATCATTACCGGTCCAAATATGGGCGGTAAAAGTACCTATATGCGCCAAACGGCGCTGATCGTACTGATGGCACATATCGGCAGTTATGTGCCGGCGAGCAAGGCAGTCATCGGCCCGGTAGACCGCATTTTCACCCGCGTGGGTGCGGCGGACGATCTGGCCTCCGGGCGTTCTACCTTTATGGTGGAGATGACCGAAACCGCTAATATCCTGCATAACGCCACCGAAAACAGCCTGGTGCTGATGGATGAGATTGGCCGCGGGACCTCAACTTATGACGGTTTATCCCTGGCCTGGGCCTGCGCCGAGAACCTGGCCAGCCGCATTAAAGCCATGACGCTGTTCGCCACCCATTACTTTGAGCTCACCACCCTGCCGGAAAAAATGGAAGGCGTGGTTAACGTGCATCTGGATGCGCTGGAACACGGCGACACTATCGCCTTTATGCACAGCGTGCAGGACGGCGCGGCCAGCAAGAGTTATGGTCTGGCAGTTGCTGCACTGGCCGGCGTGCCGCGTGAGGTGATCAAGCGCGCGCGTCAGAAACTGCGTGAACTGGAGGCCATTTCCAGCCATACCGCTACCGGTACCGTTGATGCCACCCAGATGACGCTGCTGAATGAGGAAACCTCACCGGCGGTTGAAGCACTCGAAGCATTGGATCCGGATTCACTGTCGCCACGTCAGGCGCTGGAGTGGATTTACCGTCTGAAGAATATGGTCTGACCCTGCACAAGCTGCAGGCATAAAAAAACGGTGAGCATGATGCTCACCGTTTTTATTTTGATGCGATTCAACTGTCGACGTTACTCGCGGAACAGTGCCTCAATGCTCAGGCCCTGCATTTGCAGAATTTCACGCAAACGGCGTAAACCTTCAACCTGGATCTGACGAACTCGCTCGCGAGTCAGGCCAATTTCACGGCCCACATCTTCAAGCGTTGCCGCTTCGTAGCCCAACAGGCCAAAACGACGCGCCAGCACTTCACGCTGTTTGGCGTTCAGTTCGAACAGCCATTTAACGATGCTCTGTTTCATGTCATCGTCTTGCGTGGTGTCTTCCGGTCCGTTGTCTTTCTCGTCTGCCAGAATGTCCAGCAAAGCTTTCTCTGAATCCCCGCCCAACGGCGTATCGACAGAAGTGATACGTTCGTTCAGACGCAGCATACGACTGACGTCATCGACCGGCTTGTCGAGTTGCTCTGCAATCTCTTCAGCGCTCGGTTCATGATCCAGTTTATGAGAAAGCTCGCGCGCGGTGCGCAAATAGACATTCAGTTCTTTAACAATATGGATAGGCAAGCGGATGGTACGGGTTTGGTTCATGATCGCCCGTTCAATCGTCTGCCGGATCCACCAGGTTGCGTAAGTCGAGAAACGGAAACCGCGTTCTGGGTCAAACTTTTCCACTGCCCGGATCAGACCGAGGTTACCCTCTTCAATCAGATCCAGCAGCGCCAGGCCGCGATTGCTGTAACGGCGGGCGATTTTCACCACCAACCGCAGGTTACTTTCAATCATTCGGCGGCGGGACGGCACGTCACCGCGCAGTGCACGCCGCGCAAAATAAACTTCTTCCTCTGCGGTCAGCAGCGGAGAATAACCGATTTCGCCAAGATAGAGCTGCGTCGCATCCAATACGCGTTGGGTCACGCCTTGTGACAACAACTCTTCTTCCGCTAGATCACTCTCACTGGCCTCTTCTTCAACCAGTGCTTTTTCGTCGAATGATTCCGCTTCCGTTGCGTTCTCGTCGAAATCCGCATCGTCATGTAACTCGTTAACTTTCAGCGTATTTTGGCTCATATGCTGCTCCTACCCGTGATACCGCGAGCAGAATACAGCGTATTCTGCCCAATCTATCGCTGCGGAAGATAACGCAGCGGGTTTACGGATTTCCCCTTGTAACGAATTTCAAAATGCAAACGTACTGAACTGGTTCCGGTGCTACCCATGGTGGCTATTTTTTGACCCGCCTTCACTTCTTGTTGTTCCCGGACCAGCATTGTGTCGTTGTGAGCGTAGGCGCTCAGGTAATCATCATTGTGTTTGATGATGATTAGATTACCGTAACCCCGTAAAGCGTTGCCTGCGTACACTACACGACCATCGGCGGTAGCGAAGATTGGCTGCCCACGAGTCCCGGCGATATCGACACCTTTATTCCCACCTTCTGATGAGGAAAAGTTATCAATAATCTTACCGTCAGTCGGCCATCTCCAGGTACTTACTGGGGCGCTGTTGCTGACGGTGCTGCTCACTGGTGGAGCAACTACCGGTGCGGTAACAGGGGCTGTTGCGGTAGTTGCCGCCACTGCGCCTGCTGTAGGTAACATCTTACCTACATTCTGTTTACCCGAATTATCAGAATACGCGTTAGTTGATGGAGAATCAACCGTTGCAGTTTGTATCTGAGAGGTCGATGGCGGCTTCGGAACACCGCCGCTGGTTGCGTCTGTTGCCGCCAGCATGCCACCGTTTCCGTTGGCAGAACCATTACCAAGCTGAATGCTTTGGCCCACATTCAGGCTGTATGGCTCAGGAATATTATTGCGCTGGGCCAGGTCACGGTAATCGTTTCCGGTGATCCAGGCGATGTAAAACAGCGTGTCTCCGCGCTTAACCGTATAGCTATTACCGCTGTAGCTCCCTTTGGGGATCGAAGTGTAACTGCGGTTGTAAACAATGTGCCCTTCAGCGTTAGCCTGTGCTCCAGCATTGCCGGATGCAGCGGCCCCGCCACCGTCCACACTACTAATAGGGGCCGATGTCGACGCAGTGTTCGTACAACCTGCCAACCACAAACTTACCATCGTACACACCGCAACCCGGCGTAATGTAATCATTGGGCTTCCCGTGCTCATGCTTCCCCCATGACAGCAATATCAGCGATATATCCAAATACCCTTTACATGGTAGCTGAGCTTTTAACATTCTCTCGATTTCTACCCTGAAAGGTGCCCACGGCCGATCCCTGAACGTCAGGAAATCCTCATGCCGGAGCCTCAAAACAGCGCGCCAATGCTAACCACATTAGCGCCGCTGCACCATAAGACAACTACGCAGAAAGGCAATTGTATTGAAAATTAGTTTTATTGAAACGTTAAAACATTAACCGGAGGTGATGAAAGTGCAACAGATTTCGTTTCCTGTCGAAAATTCAGACAATCGCTAGGCTAACTCACCCTTCACCAGGGGAACAAAACGCACCGCTTCGACCGTATCGATAACAAATTCGCTTCCCTGGCGCCGAATGTACTTCAGCGTTTGGGCCTGCTCACCGACCGGCAACACCAGAATACCTCCGTCGTCCAACTGCTCCATCAGCGCCGGGGGGATCTCCGGTGGCGCCGCCGTGACAATGATGGCATCAAACGGCCCGCGCGATGCCCAGCCCTGCCAGCCATCGCCGTGACGGGTGGAAACATTGTGAAGATCGAGTTGCTTCAAGCGACGCTTGGCCTGCCATTGCAGCCCTTTGATGCGTTCAACAGAGCAAACATGTTGCACCAGATGCGCCAGGATGGCGGTTTGATAGCCGGAACCGGTGCCGATCTCCAATACCCTGGAGGTTGGTGTCAGGTTCAGCAGTTCGGTCATGCGTGCAACCATATAAGGCTGGGAGATCGTTTGGCCGGAGCCAATGGGTAATGCGGTATTCTCATAGGCCTTGTGTTCAAGCGCTTCATCAACAAAACGTTCCCGCGGCACCGCTTCGATCGCCTGCAGCAACCGCTCGTCCCGGATCCCCTGTTGACGCAGCTGCGTCAGCAATGTTTGCATACGCTTGTTCACCATTCCCCGCCGACCCCTGCTTTGGTTAACCACGTTTTTACCACGTCCTGAGCCGCATAGGCGGTTAAATCCACCTGCAGTGGCGTGATGGCCACATAACCCTGTTCTACCGCAGCGAAATCCGTGTCTGGCCCGGCATCAAACTTATCACCCGGCGGCCCGATCCAATAGAGATTTTGCCCGCGTGGATCTTGTTGGCAGAACACCTTGTCGGCCGGATGGCGACTGCCGCAGCGGGTCACACGAATGCCCTTAATCTGGTCCAGCGGCAAATCCGGCACGTTGATATTCAGAATTTTACCGGTTCGCAACGGTTCCCGCAGTAACGCACGCAGTATCCGACAGGTGATCGCCGCAGCGGTCGCATAATGCTGGTGGCCGTTCAGCGACACGGCCAGCGCAGGCAACCCCAAATGACGCCCTTCCATAGCTGCCGCTACGGTGCCGGAATAGATAACGTCATCCCCCAGATTAGGCCCGGCATTAATACCGGAAACCACGATATCCGGCGCAGGTTGCATCAGGGCATTCACGCCAAGATACACACAGTCGGTCGGCGTTCCCTGCTGTACGGCGATATCGCCATTGGGCATTGTCAGGGTGCGCAATGGGGATTCCAGCGTCAGCGCATTGGATGAACCACTGCGGTTACGATCCGGTGCCACAACTTGAACTTCGGCGAACTCTCGCAATGCCGCCGCCAGCACCTGGATGCCCGGGGCGGTCACGCCGTCGTCATTACTCAGCAATATCCGCATAAGAGGTTGTCTTCTTTTTTATCTCTCAACCAAGCCCTTTTTAACCGGACCAGGCATTTAACTACTCGGAATGAACGCCCAAAAGGAGGGGCTTAACCAGCAGATATTATGTTTACTCCCCCCGACATGTCCAGTCACCAAGGGAAAAGACGATTTTTCGACCTGCCTCGGCACACTTCGTAACACCGAAAACCGCAGGCTGGGCCAACACACTTCATGGCGTCGTCATACTCCAGACGAAAAAAAACCTGCCTAAGCAGGTTTTCTATTACTCGCTAATATCCGCATCACTGCTGTCCTGCCGCATAATTTCGCGCACCACGCTGGTGGCGAAACTGCCGGCCGGTAGCCAAAAACGCAGTTCAACGGTGGCATCATCCCACCAGTCCCACTGCATATTTTTTGGCTGTAACAACAGCGCACGGCGGGCCGGATCAACACGTTCACGCTTTAACAGCGCCATCAGTTCCGGTTGCTCCAGCAAACATTGCTGTTCAAAATCTAACGCTTTACCGGCGGTGCCGGGTTCGCCGTCACCCGGCAAGGGAGCGGTAATCATCAGTTCGCCGGCATCCAGCCGCTGTTGCAGCGCTTCCAACTCTTCAGGCTGGGCAACAAACCAGCTGCCACGACCACTAAGCTGCAAAGCATCTCCTTCCAGCACGGTATGTTGCTGCTGATTGGCCAGACGTCGGCTGGCAATCAGATTAAACAGCGCACTGCGGCTGGCAGAAAGATAAAAACTGCGCTTGCTACGCTCTTTAACCCGGATCTCATCATTTGCCCAGCGGCGCGCCATCACCAGGTTATTGCCGCCGCGACCAAAGCGCTGGCTGCCAAAATAGTTCGGTACACCGCCGGCGGCAATTGCCTGCAGACGCGGTTCGACATCCTGACGATCGGAGATATGACGCAGTACCAGCGTGAAGGCATTGCCTTTCAGCGTGCCAATACGCATTTTGCGCAAGTGGCGGGCGCTGGCCAGCACTTCGCAGCCCTCCAGTGAGAACTGAGTAAAATCGGGTGTTTCTTTACCCGGCAAATGCAGGCAGAACCACTGCTCGGTCACCGCATGACGATCTTTCAGACCGGCATAGCTGACAGAGCGGGCGTGAATACCGGCAAAGCGCGCCAGATAATCGGCGACAAACTGGGTGTTACAGCCATTTTTGCGGATGTTCACCAGCACATGTTCGCCTTCGCCGTCCGGCTCAAAACCCAGGTCTTCCACCACCACGAAATCTTCCGGGTTGGCTTTTAACACGCCGGTGCTCTGCGGCTGGCCATGCAGCCAGGTCAGGTTAGCCATATCCATGCGCTTATTCCTTGATCAACAAGGCAACCGCTTCGCAGGCAATGCCTTCGCCGCGCCCGGTGAATCCGAGCTGTTCGGTGGTGGTAGCCTTAACGTTAACGTCATCCATATGGCATTGCAGGTCTTCCGCCAGGAAAACGCGCATTTGCGGGATGTGCGGCGCCATTTTAGGGGCCTGGGCAATAATGGTGATATCCAGATTCCCCAGACGATAGCCTTTGGCGCGGATACGCTTCCAGGCCTCACGCAGCAGCACGCGGCTGTCGGCGCCTTTGAAAGCGGGGTCTGTGTCCGGGAACAGCTTGCCAATATCCCCCAACGCCGCCGCACCCAGCAGGGCATCGGTCGCCGCGTGCAGCGCCACATCACCGTCGGAGTGGGCCAGCAAACCTTTTTCATAAGGGATACGAACACCACCGATCACCAGCGGCCCTTCGCCACCAAATTTATGTACGTCAAAACCGTGACCGATACGCATGATGCGCTCCTTAATTGTCCAACTGAGTTAAATAGAAGGCCGCCAGCGCCAAATCTTCCGGGCGCGTGACTTTAATATTGTCCGAGCGTCCGCTGACCAGCAACGGATGATAGCCGCAATGCTCCAGCGCAGAGGCCTCATCGGTGACCGTCGCGCCGTCGTCCAACGCGCGCTGCAGGCAAAGTTTAAGCAAGGCCAGCGGGAATAGCTGCGGCGTTAACGCATGCCACAGGTCCTGACGCTCAACGGTATGGGAGATTGCACTGTGACCCGGCTCGGCACGCTTCATAGTGTCACGCACCGGTGCAGCCAAAATCCCCCCCACCTCGCTGTGTTCGGTGATCGCCAGCAGTCGTTCCAGATCATCGGCATGCAGACAAGGCCGCGCAGCGTCGTGTACCAGCACCCATTTTGCCTCGCCGGCCAGTTGCAGCCCGGCCATCACCGAATCGGCGCGTTGCTGACCGCCGACGGTGACCCGCACGCGGGGATCCCTGGCAATAGGTAATTGGTGGAACTGCTGGTCATCGGGGCCGATCGCCACAATCACCTGCTGAATACGCGGATGGCGCAATAGCGCGTGGATCGCATGCTCAAGAATGGTTTGGTGGCCGATGGTTAAATACTGCTTCGGGCAATCCGTCTGCATACGGCTGCCGATACCGGCAGCGGGCAGGACAGCAATCACCGGTGGAAAGGTTCCTGCGGAGTGATTCATGCGTTACTTTTGTAGGTTATTTTGCGAGGAGGACGCCGCGTTGCGTCTGGATTGATCAGGAACCAGACGATAGAAAGTTTCACCGGGCTTAATCATGCTCAGTTCATTGCGCGCACGCTCTTCGATCGCTTCCTGACCGCCGTTCAAATCGTCGATTTCGGCGAACAGCTGATCGTTACGCGCTTTCAATTTCGCATTGCTGCCCTGTTGGACTGCAACGTCATCATTGACCCGCACGTAATCGTGAACACCATTTTTGCCCAGCCACAGTGAATACTGTAACCAACCGAGCAATACCAGCAATAACAGCGTAAGTTTTCCCATCTCCGCCCCCTGAAAAACCGCCTAATCATCCCACAACTTTTCGTTGGACTCCACACTGAGAACGGCATTTCACCGCCAAATTCAGAGTAGGATGAGAATTTCTTGAGTTTATAACCTAAATTCGCGCCGAAAGCGGCAAAAAAAACCACTTTCACCCGATAAGACACAGATCGACAGCGCCGCCCTCCCTCAATCAGAGTTTTTCTCGGTTATGCAGCAAGAAAAACTGGCTGCCCCACCGTTTTGCCAACGCTTCCGCCGACCACGAACGAAAAGTGCATATTTAACACCATTGAAAATTCCATCATCAGGTAGGAGTTGTGTTTTTATTCATTAAGGATTATTTTTATGCATTCATAGTGCATAAATAAATCCAATGGATAACTTTTAATTACCGGGGATAGTGATGTTAAAACGCTTAGTTCTGATTGGCGCCTGCCTGGCCGCCACCCTGTCGGCCTCGGCCCTGGCAGCCGAACCTACTTACGTCGTCGGCTCCGGCGGCACCTATCGTCCGTTCGAATTCGAAAACAGCAACAAACAGCTGGAAGGCTTTGATATTGATATCATCAAGGCCGTGGCCAAGGCCGAAGGTTTCCAGGTCAAGCTGGTGAATACGCCGTGGGAAGGGATCTTCGCCACGCTGAATTCCGGCGATCGCGACATCATTATCTCCGGCATCACCATCACCGATAAACGCAAGCAAATGGTTGATTTCTCTGCACCTTACTTCCCGGCAGAGCAGACTATCGTGGTGCCTAAAGACTCTACCGTGAACTCCATTGCCGCGCTTAAAGCGCTGAAGGTCGGTGTGGTGAATTCCAGCACCGGCGACATCGTGGTATCCGACGTGCTGGGTAAAAACAGCACCGCCATCAAACGCTTCGACAACACCCCGCTGCTGCTGCAGGAGCTGTACGAAGATGGCATCGGCGCCGCCGTGGGCGACATTGGCGTGGCCAAGTTCTACATCAAAACTCACCCGGAAAAAGAATTCAAGCTGGTGTCCGACGCCAAATTCGAACGCCAGTATTTCGGCATTGCCGTTGCCAAGGGTAATGATGAACTGCGCGGCAAGATCAACGCCGGCCTGAAGAAAATCATCGCCGACGGCACCTACGCCAAAATTTACCAGACCTGGTTTGACAGCAACGTGCCGACTCTGCCTGCCGAGTAAACCTTAAATGACCGGAGCTCGCCCGAGCTCCGGTGCAACAATCGCTTTGAGTACACCGAGAAGGAACACCCATTGAATTTCCGTTGGGAGATTATCCAGGAATACGCCCCGCTGTTTATGGAAGGCGCCTGGATGACCATCAAATGCACCATTATCTGCGTGATATTGGGCACCACCTGGGGGCTGATCCTGGGATTAGGCCGTCTGGCGCAAGCGCCTCACGGCATCTGGAAACCGATACTGCATTACGGCGTACAGTGGCCGGTGCGCATTTATATCAGTGCCTTCCGCGGTACGCCGTTGTTTGTGCAGATCATGGTGGTGCACTTCGCGCTGGTACCGCTGTTTATCAACCCGCGCGACGGTCTACTGGTCACCAACGGCCTGATGAGCAGTGACTTCGCCCGTGCGCTGCGCTCCGACTACGGTGCGTTTCTCTCCTGCGTCGTGGCGATTACGCTCAACGCCGGTGCCTACGTCTCGGAAATCTTCCGTGCCGGCATTCAGTCAATCGATCGCGGCCAGATGGAGGCTTCACGCTCACTGGGCATGAGCTACGGCAAAACCATGCGCAAGGTGATCCTGCCACAGGCATTCCGTCGCATGCTACCACCGCTGGGCAACAACGCCATTGCCATCGTCAAGGATTCCTCACTGGCCTCCGCCATCGGCCTGGCCGATCTGGCTTATGCCGCCCGGACGGTTTCCGGCGCCTATGCCACCTATTGGGAGCCCTACCTGACCATTTCGCTGGTCTATTGGGTCCTCACCTTCCTGCTTTCGCTGATGGTGCAACACATGGAAAAGAGGTTCGGGAAAAGTGATTCGCGTACATAATCTGCAAAAACAATTCGGCGAAAGCCACGTTCTGCGTGGCATCTCCTGCGAAATCGCGACCAACGAAGTGGTCTGCGTCATCGGCCCGTCCGGCTCTGGTAAAAGTACCTTCCTGCGCTGTATCAACGCGCTGGAAACGCTTTCTGGCGGCGAGGTTCTGGTTAATGGTTTTGCCATACACAGCCAGAAAACCGATCTCAATAAAATGCGTGAGAGCGTGGGGATGGTGTTCCAGCGCTTTAACCTGTTCCCGCATATGACGGTGCTGGAAAACATCATTATGGCGCCGATGGGGGTGAAAAAGCTGTCGCGCGCCGATGCCATCCTGCGTGCGGAAGCGCTGTTACGTAAGGTGGGTCTGTTGGACAAGATTGACGCCTATCCCAGCAGCCTGTCCGGCGGCCAACAACAGCGGGTGGCGATTGCCCGGGCGCTGGCGATGGAACCGAAAATCATGCTGTTCGACGAACCCACCTCAGCGCTTGATCCTGAGTTGGTCGGCGAAGTGCTGGCGGTCATGAAGTCGTTGGCACACGAAGGTATGACCATGGTGGTGGTCACCCATGAGATGGGCTTTGCCCGCGAAGTGGCCGATAGAGTGTTGTTTATCGATCAGGGGATCATTCAGGAAGAAGGCACGCCGCAGCAAATTTTCAGCAACCCTGCCAACCCGCGAACTCAGGCTTTTCTAAGCAAAGTTTTGTAACCTTCGGCACGGCTTTGCAATGCTTCGGGCGCAGACGACTGCGCCCGCTCTCTCACCAACCGGTCAGAAAACTGAATACCAGCCAGAACAGGCACAGCACGATAGCACCAGTCAGCAGCAGCGTCAGGATCAGACGGCCACGCAGCAGCATGCTGAGCGTGATGCCAATCAGCACCGAAACCGGCATCAGGGCCAGGAAGAACGGCCAGGTGTAGAGCAGGAAGAAGAGGGTGTTGGAGCCATAGACCACAAACGGCACTGCGAACGCCAGCCAGTAGAAAACAAAGCCACAGACGCCGCCCAGGAAAGAATAAGAGGGTTCCTCTTTCTCCTGGTTTGAGTCAATCAAGATAGGCGAGACATTTTGCATAGTGATCCCTGGTTATTCGGCACGCTCTTCGGCGGGCTTAGCGTAAAAAGCGTATGACGCAAAAACGCCACACGCTTTTCTGAATTCAGGGTTTGATAATAGCCCGACCACGCAGCACGTCTAACAATTGCGCAATCAAATTTGTTACCAATTGTTGGCCATCAAGATGAATATCCGGCCGTTGCGGTGCCTCGTAAACCGAGTCGATTCCGGTGAAATTACGCAGTTCGCCGGCGCGGGCTTTTTTGTACAATCCCTTCGGATCACGCTCCTCACAAATCGCCAACGGCGTGTCGACAAACACCTCGATAAACCGATCTTCATCAAGCAGTTCGCGCACCATCTGCCGTTCTGCGCGGTGCGGTGAAATAAACGCAGTCAGCACCACCAGCCCGGCATCCACCATCAGTTTGGACACTTCACCCACGCGGCGAATGTTCTCGCGCCGATCGTCGTCGGAAAAACCCAGATCGCGACACAGGCCATGGCGCACGTTATCGCCATCCAACAGATAGGTGCTGACGCCAAGGGCGTGCAGCGCCTGCTCCAGTGCACCGGCGACGGTGGATTTACCTGAGCCGGAAAGCCCGGTAAACCACAGCACCACGCCTTTATGGCCATTACGGGCTTCGCGATCCGCACGCGCTACCGCGTGCGGGTGCCAGACCACGTTATCGTCCTCCGGCCCGGTTGGCCGTTGCTCTGCATCGGCCACGTTATTTGCCCCCGATCAGGTCACGCGCGCCCCAATGCGGGAAGTGTTTGCGCACCAGAGCATTCAGTTCCAGCTCGAACGCGCTGAACTCCCCTGCCGCCACCGGAGCGTCCTGCAAGGTTTCGCGGATCAATCCGGCGCCGACCGTGACGTTACTCAGGCGATCAATAAAGATCAGCCCGCCGGTGTCATGGTTACGCTGATAGCTGTCCAGCACCAGCGGCTCGTCGAAGGTCAGCTCCACCAGGCCAATACCGTTCAGCGGCAAGGTGTCGGCCTGATGTTGGGCCAGCGAGTTAATTTCTACCTGGTGGCGAATACCTTCCACCCGGGCGCGGGTCTTTTTACCGGCGACCTTGATGTCGTAGCTCTGCCCTGGCAACAGCGGCTTCTCGGCCATCCACACCACGTCGACCAGCGCGCTTTGCGCCGCCTGCAGAGTTTCCCCGGCATCGACCAGCAAATCACCACGGCTGATGTCCACTTCATCCTTCAGCACCAGTGTGATCGCCTCACCCGGTACCGCTTCCTGCAAATCGCCATCAAAGGTAACAATGCGTGCAACGGTAGATTCCACACCGGAAGGCAACACCTTCACGCGTTGGCCCACGTGCACCACACCGGCCGACAGGGTGCCGGCATAGCCACGAAAATCCAGGTTCGGACGGTTAACATATTGCACCGGGAAACGCAGCGGCTGCGTTTCGCGCTCGCTGATCACATCTACGCTTTCCAGCACCTGCAGCAACGTTGGCCCGTTATACCAAGGCATCTGGGTGCTTTCGCTGGCCACGTTATCGCCGTCCAGCGCCGACAGCGGGACAAACTTGATGTCCAGATCGTTCGGCAACTGCTGGGCGAAGGTCAGATAATCCTGTTTGAACTGCTCGAATACCGACTCTTGATAATCGACCAGGTCCATTTTATTGACCGCGACCACCAGATGGCGGATCCCCAGCAATGTAGCGATAAAGCTGTGTCGGCGAGTTTGATCCAGCACCCCTTTGCGTGCGTCGATCAGCAGGATCGCCAAATCACAGGTAGAGGCGCCGGTCGCCATATTACGGGTGTACTGCTCATGCCCTGGCGTATCGGCGATAATAAATTTGCGCTTTTCAGTCGAGAAATAACGATAGGCCACATCGATAGTGATGCCCTGCTCGCGCTCGGCCTGCAGACCGTCGACCAGCAATGCCAGATCGAGCTTTTCGCCCTGGGTACCGATACGCTTGCTGTCACTGTGCAGCGTTGACAGCTGATCTTCGTAGATCTGGCGGGTATCGTGCAGCAGGCGGCCAATCAGGGTGCTTTTACCGTCGTCGACGCTGCCGCAGGTCAGGAACCGTAACAGACTTTTATGTTGCTGCGCGTGCAGGTAAGACTCGACCCCGCCCTGTTCAGCGATTTGTTGTGCAATTGCGTTGTTCATCCGGCGGCTCCTTAGAAATACCCTTGACGCTTTTTCAGCTCCATCGAGCCGGACTGATCGCGATCGATCATCCGTCCCTGGCGCTCACTGGTGGTGGACACCAACATCTCTTCGATGATTTCCGGCAGCGTTTCGGCCTCGGACTCCACCGCACCGGTCAGCGGCCAGCAACCCAGCGTGCGGAAACGCACCATGCGCTGGCTGATCACTTCACCCGGCTGCAGATCGATGCGATCGTCATCCACCATCAACAGCATGCCGTCGCGCTCTACCACCGGGCGTGGTTTCGCCAGATACAACGGGATAATGTCGATCTTTTCCAGGAAGATGTATTGCCAGATATCCAGCTCGGTCCAGTTCGACAGCGGGAACACACGAATGCTCTCACCCTTGTTGATCTGGCCGTTGTAGTTGTGCCACAGCTCCGGACGCTGGTTCTTCGGATCCCAGCGGTGGAAACGGTCGCGGAAAGAATAGATACGCTCTTTGGCGCGTGACTTCTCTTCGTCACGGCGAGCACCACCAAAGGCGGCATCAAAACCGTATTTGTTCAGCGCCTGCTTCAGGCCTTCGGTTTTCATGATATCGGTGTGCTTGGCACTGCCGTGAACGAACGGGTTGATGCCCATCGCCACGCCTTCCGGGTTTTTGTGGATCAGCAGTTCAAAACCGTATTCCTTCGCGGTGCGATCACGGAATTGGTACATTTCGCTGAATTTCCAGCCGGTATCCACGTGCAGCAGAGGGAACGGCAGCGTGCCCGGGTAAAAGGCCTTACGCGCCAGGTGCAGCATCACGGAAGAGTCTTTACCGATGGAATAGAGCATCACCGGGTTGCCAAATTCAGCGGCGACTTCACGGATGATATGGATACTCTCCGCCTCCAATTGCCGCAAATGAGTGAGTCGTTTTTCGTCCATAACAGATCCTTAAGCCAAATTCACGACGGCTGGGCGTGATACCCCTTCCGTCTGCGGTTGATGCCCAAACCAGGCGATTTGGTGATGTAATTCCACCACTTCGCCGATCACCAGCAGCGCCGGTAACGGTGCCTGTTGAGCCAATTGTTCGAGTTGTTCCAGCGTGCCGGTTTGCACCAGTTGGTCCGCACGCGTACCGCGGCTGATGACCGCTACTGGCGTAGTGGCCGCACGGCCGTGAGCTATCAGGCGCTGGCTGATATCCGCCGCCTTCATGGTGCCCATATAGATAGCCAGAGTCTGGCGCGCACGCGCCAAATCGGCCCAGTCCAGTCCATCACCGTCGGGACGACAGTGACCGGTAATAAAGGTGACACTCTGTGCGTGATCGCGGTGCGTCAGCGGGATACCTGCATAGGCGGTTGCCCCGGCGGCGGCAGTCACACCCGGCACCACCTGGAACGGAATGCCCGCCGCCGCGGCCACCTGCAATTCTTCGCCACCCCGGCCAAAGATAAAGGGATCGCCCCCCTTTAACCGCACCACGCGCTTGCCCTGTTGCGCCAGTTCCACCAGCAGACGGTTGGTTTCTTCCTGGATCACCAAATGCGCGCCAGCGCGTTTGCCCACACAGATACGTTCGGCATCGCGACGAACCAAATCGAGGATTTCATCACTGACCAGATGGTCGTACAGCACCACGTCGGCTTGCTGCATCACCTGCAGCCCGCGCAGAGTCAGTAACCCCACGTCACCTGGCCCAGCGCCCACCAGCGAGATTTCGCCCTGAGTGCCCTCGCTGCCCTGGGCAAACTGCTGTAAGTCCTGCTCCAGTTGCCGTTCCGCCTCGGCGGTTTGGCCATTGGCCACCAGCGTTGCGAAGCGACCACCAAAGGTTTTTTCCCAAAAACGACGGCGTTCACCCATCACATTCAGCCGTTGTTTAACCTGCCCGCGCCAGCGTCCGGCCACTTCGGCCATCTGCCCCAGGCGGGCGGGCAACAAGGCTTCGAGTTTTTCACGCAGCATACGTGTCAACACCGGCGCCTGGCCGCTGGAAGAGACGGCCACCACCAAGGGTGAACGGTCGATTATCGACGGGAAGATGAATGAGCAGCGCGGCTGATCGTCCACCACGTTGGCCAGCACCCGGCGTTTGTCCGCTTCGGCAAACACCTCGGCGTTCAGCGCACTGTCATCGGTGGCGGCAATCACCAGGAAAACCTCGTCCAGTTGCTGAGCAGCAAAAGCCTGACCCAGCCAGTGGACTTGCCCCTGCTGATGCAAATGTTCGAGTATCGGTGAGAGTGACTGCGCAACTATCCGTATTTCAGCCCCGGCGCGCAGGAGAAGATCAACTTTGCGCGCAGCCACTTCACCGCCGCCAACGACCAGCACCGGACGTTGTTTTAGGTCGGCAAATATAGGTAGATAGTCCACAACAGCCTTTTCATCTATGCAGGAAGATAGTGTGACTATACGGGCTGAGATTTAGCCTCTGAAATGACGAAAAGGAATGACTAGTGCAATAATGGAATAAGGCACGCCACGTCAGGGTTTGCGGCGGTTTCACGCCCGGTAAGGCTGCGGCGATGAGCCAGCCCAGGCAGGCGCAAGGAGGCGGAAGTTAAAACCAAAACTTCGCGGCGGTCATGCACAATCCGGCTACAACCAATATGGTGCTAACCATCCATTTGGTTTGATTAGCCATCTCTTTATGAACCAAACCGATCTCCCGGTGCAGCAATCCCACTTCCTTATGCAAATCGCCTTTGGTAACAAACTCGACTGAACGCATGGTCAGCGTCGCCAAATCAGTTTTAACCTGAGTGAGAGTATGTTCCACATACTCAGCCTTCTTCTCTATCAGGCCAAACCTGTTATCACAGTTGTCCAACATCAGGGTTTCTCCTTCAGTCCGTATGAACCTTATCGCTGAATAATAAACCACACTCTGGTCATGGTTAAATACCGATTCCCGTAATATGCCCAGCATTTCGCAAAATGTGTTGCACGAACCCGGGATCGATATCAATAGTTGCGCACAGCGCCGAAATTTTGCCTGTGCAGCGTAAATTTCAGAGCGGAGGAAATTGTTTAATCTGCCGCCGAGTCTCATACTGAGAGCCGCAAAAAGAATCGGTATTACCGACATTAAAAAGAAGGATTTTTCGGTATGTTTTCCCGCTCTTATCTGAAGACCGGTCTGCTGGTGGCAGTGCTCGGCAGTATTTTCAGCGTTTCGGCCGCCACTCAGCCCGCGAAAGAGGCCCCGATGGGCAAATTCGCCGCAGAGCAAATTCGTCATATTGCCACCTATTTCCCCGGCCGTATGGCAGGCAGCCCAGCCGAATTACTCACCGCCGACTATCTGAACCAGCAGTTCAGCAAGATGGGGTATCAGAGCGATATCCGCAGTTTCAATACCCGTTATATCTACACCAGCAAAGACGGTAAGAAGAACTGGAATAACGTCACCGCCAGCTCGGTGATCGCCGCCAAAAATGGCAGCAATCCGCAGCAAATCCTGATCGTGGCGCATTTTGATACCTACACGCCGAAGAGCGACGCCGATCTGGACAATAATCTCGGTGGCTTGACGCTACAGGGCGTCGACGACAATGCCTCTGGCGTTGGTGTGATGTTGGAATTGGCGGAACGCCTGAAGAATATCCCCACGAATTACGGCCTGCGCTTTGTCGCCACCAGCGCCGAAGAGATCGGTTCGCTGGGTGCACAGAACTATTTGCAGCGCATGAGCGCGGAAGAGAAACGCAATACGCTGCTGGTGATTAACCTCGACAGCCTGATTACCGGCGATCGCCTGTACTTCAACGCCGGTCTCAACACACCGCCGAAACTGGCGAAACAGAGCCGCGATCGCGCGCTGGATATTGCCCATCGCTACGGTATCGCCGCCGCCACTAACCCGGGCACTAAAGCGCACCCAAAAGGCACCGGCTGCTGCTCCGATCAGGAAGTGTTTGATAAAGCCGGTCTTCCGGTACTGGCCGTCGAAGCCACCAATTGGTCACTGGGTGATAAAGACGGCTATCAACAACGCGCCGTCAGCCCGCATTTCCCGCAGGGCATCAGTTGGCACCGCCCGCAGTACGATAACCTGCAATACCTGGAGCGTAATCTGCCAGGGCGGATCGACAAACGCAGCCGCGAGAGCGTGCAGATCCTGTTGCCGCTGATCAAAGAGCTGGCACAGGCACACCCGGTGAAAGCACCCAAGAAGAAGTAGTCGTATCGGGGGCAAAATTCAGTACAAATTTTGTACCCCAGTGCTCGACTGAGTATACTGTTGCCAGGAATACGCAGCAGGAGCCCCACTGATGAGCACGCAAAAGACCCTGTCGCAGAAAGCGACGCGGGAAAGCCTCGGCTCTCCCGAAAATTTCGAGGGAGGTGTTTGGGTGACGAGAAATGGAACCGCTGAATTATTCGTTCAAACTGCAGCCGAGCGCCAGGAAGAGCTCGCCGCTTGGGAACGAGAACGGCAAACGCATGCGTTGCTGAAACTGACCTTGAAGGCAAAACAGGATGTCACCGAAGGCAGAACACTTTCTGCTGAAGAGGCATTACAAAGGTTACGCGCATCACGGGGGTAAGGATCACCACCATGTATGATGTTCACCTTACGAATACAGCATTGCAGTGCCTCAGCGATATTGAATCCTTTAAGGCCTCCACTCTTGGCCCACAAGGCTCAGCAAGATTCGTTGACTCACTGTTTGCCGATACTCTCCAACATTTACGCCTTAATCCGCTACGCTGCCGGTATAACGTTCAGTTAGCTGAATTTGGGCTGGCGGTGCGTGAGCGACTGGATCGTCACGACTACCGAACGCTGTATGAAGTGACAGAAAATCGCGTAGATATTCTACTTATTTTGCATACCCGCCAAGATATCGGTGCGGCGCTTTGGCGGCACATGCTGCTGAATTAACAAGGGCCCAGCAAATGCTGAGCCCCTGGCCGGTTTAATAGGGTATTAGCCTTCGTGCAGGCCGCACTCGCGTTTCAGACCGAAGAAGCGGGTTTCTTCTTCGCTCATGCCCGGTTCCCATTTCTGCGTGGTATGGGTATCCCCTACCGACAGATAGCCTTGCTCCCACAGCGGGTGGTAACTCAGGCCGTGCTCGGTCAGGTATTGATAAATCTTGCGGTTGTCCCAGTCGATAATCGGCAGGATCTTGAACACCCCACGTTGTACCGCCAACACCGGTAAATGAGCACGACTGCCGGATTGCTCGCGACGCAGGCCGGCGAACCAGGTCTGTCCGCCCAGGGTTTCCAGCGCGCGGTTCATCGGTTCAACCTTGTTAATTTGGTTGTACTTCTCGATGCCCTCAACGCCCTGCTCCCACAGTTTGCCATAGCGCGCCTCCTGCCAGGCAGGCGACTGCTCGGCGCGGAACACCTGCAGGTTCAGCTTCAATTTGTCAGCCAACTGATCGATAAACTGATAGGTTTCCGGGAACAGATAACCGGTATCGGTGAGGATCACCGGGATATCCGGCTTGATCCTGGTGACCAAATGCAGGCACACCGCCGCCTGAATGCCAAAGCTTGAAGAGAGCACAAACTCACCCGGCAGATGTTCCAGCGCCCATTCCACACGTTGCTCGGCGGAAAGGGTTTCCAACTGACCATTAACCACTGCCAGTGCCAACGCCTGCCCAGACTTGGGCAGCGCATTCAGCTCTGCCAGATTGAATTCAGCCATATTGCCTGCCTCCTGATACTTGAATCATACCGCGCAGATCCAGCCCCCTGTGGCAGCGGGGCCAAAAGGCGTCAGTCCCAGAAATCCTGTGCCGGATCAACCACCGGCCTGACCACACCGGCGCGGATGGTGAAATCACCAAAGCCTTCGCCTGCCGTGCGCTCTGTGGCCCAACGGCCCACCAGTTGGTCAATCTCTCGCAGAATTTCTTCTTCGTTAATATTTTCGCGATACATGCGCGGAATACGCGTGCCTTCCCGGTTACCGCCAAGATGCAGGTTATAGCGGCCAACCGCTTTACCTACCAGGCCAATCTCCGCCAGCAGCGCGCGACCACAGCCGTTCGGGCAACCGGTGATACGCAGCACAATGTGCTCGTCGCCTACCCCGTGCCGGTGCAGGATCCCTTCCACCTTGGTGACAAACTCCGGCAGAAAACGCTCGGCCTCCGCCATTGCCAATGGGCAGGTTGGGAAAGATACGCAGGCCATCGAGTTTTGACGCTGTACGCTGACACCGTCGTCGATCAAACCATGATCCCGTGCCAGAGCTTCGATCTTCGCCTTCTCGCTTTCCGGCACGCCGGCGACGATCAGGTTCTGGTTGGCGGTCAGGCGGAAATCCCCTTTGTGGATCCGCGCGATCTCGGCAACGCCGGTTTTCAGCGGACGCCCTGGGTAATCCAACAACCGGCCATTCTCGATAAACAGCGTCAGGTGCCATTGATCATCAATGCCTTTCACCCAACCGATACGATCGCCACGACCGGTGAATTCATACGGGCGGATTGGCTCGAAAGTGATGCCTGCCCGTTTTTCCACTTCAGCACGGAAGGTGTCCACCCCAACGCGCTCCAGCGTATATTTGGTTTTGGCGTTCTTGCGATCGGTACGATTGCCCCAGTCGCGTTGAGTGGTCACTACCGCTTCTGCGACGGCCAGCGTGTGTTCCAGCGGGATATAGCCGAATTCACTGGCCTGGCGGGCATAAGTTTTCTTGTTGCCGTGCTCAATCGACAAACCACCGCCCACCAGCAGGTTGAAGCCCACCAGCTTGCCGTTTTTGGCAATCGCAACGAAGTTCATGTCGTTAGCGTGCAGATCAACGTCATTCTGCGGCGGGATCACCACCGTGGTTTTAAACTTGCGCGGCAGATAGGTAGCACCGAGGATTGGCTCTTCGTCGGTGGTCGCCACTTTTTCCTGATCCAGCCACACTTCTGCATAAGCGCGGGTACGCGGCAACAGATGTTCAGAAATCTTCTTCGCCCACTCGTAGGCTTCCTGATGCAGCTCGGACTCTACCGGGTTGGAGGTACAAAGCACGTTGCGGTTGACGTCGTTGGCGGTGGCCAGCGCGTCCAGCCCCAGTCGGCCCAGCAGTTGGTGAACCGGCTTCACGTTGCCCTTCAAAATGCCATGGAACTGGAAGGTCTGACGGTTGGTGATACGAATGCTGCCGTAAAGCGTGCTTTCCTGCGCAAACTTATCAATGCCCAACCACTGCTGAGGAGAGATAATCCCCCCCGGCAGACGGCAACGCAGCATCATCGCGTGACGCGGCTCCAGCTTCTGCTCGGCGCGTTCGGCACGGATATCACGGTCGTCCTGCTGGTACATGCCGTGAAAACGGATCAGCAGGAAGTTGTCACCGGTAAAACCGCCGGTCAGGCCGTCCTTCAAATCTTCAGCGATGGTGCCGCGCAGGAAGTTACTTTCTTTCTTCAAACGCTCGGCATCGGCCAATTTGCCTTCAACCACCAGAGGCCCCGGGTGTTTATCACTCATCAGTAAACATCTCGCTGATAACGGCGCTCAAGGCGCAGCTCACTTAAAAATTCATCCGCCAGCTCGGCATCCATACCACCGTGCTCGGCCACCAGTTCCAGTAATGTGTTTTCCACGTCCTTGGCCATGCGGTTTGCATCGCCACAGACATAAATATGCGCGCCTTCCTGGATCCAACGCCACACTTCCGCGCCCTGTTCGCGCAGTTTGTCTTGCACGTAGACTTTATGTTGCTGGTCGCGTGACCAGGCCAGATCGATGCGGGTCAACAGACCCTCCTTCACATAACGCTGCCATTCGACCTGATACAGGAAATCTTCGGTAAAGTGTGGGTTGCCGAAGAACAGCCAGTTCTTGCCACCGGCACCGTCAGCATCACGCTGCTGCATAAAGGCACGGAACGGCGCAATGCCGGTACCCGGACCAATCATGATCACCGGCGTTTCCGGGTTGGCCGGCAAACGGAAGTTGTCGTTATGTTCGATGAAGACCCGCAGGTCGCCGTCCTCTTCCAGGCGATCGGCCAGGAAACTGGAGGCGCCACCGGCACGATCGCGGCCGTCGATGTCGTAACGCACCACACCGACGGTAACGTGCACTTCGTTTTCGTTCTCAGCCTGCGAGGAAGCGATGGAATACAGACGCGGCGTCAGCGGACGCAGCAAAGCAATCAACTGTTCGGCGTTGAGATCGGCCGGGGCCTGACGCACCATGTCGACAATCGGCGTGTTGTGCGCGTAATGCTGCAGCGCCGCTTTATCCGCCAGCAGGCCGATCAACTTCTCATCACGCGACAGGGCCGCGTATTGGTCGACAATCAGCGTGGTGTTCTGTGTCAGCTCAAAATGGCTGCGCAACGCTTGCGCCAGCGGCAAGGTTTTGCCTTCCACTTCCACCGACTCGTCGCCTTTCAGCCACAGCAGCTGCACCAGCTCATCCACCAGCGCAGGATCGTTATCGAACCATACGCCCAGCGCGTCACCCGGTCGGTAACGCAAGCCAGAATCACCCAGGTCGATCTCGATGTGGCGCACGTCTTTGTCTGACGCACGGCCGGTAATTTTTTGCTTCACCGCCAGTTGCGCGGTCAGCGGCTGTTCTTTGCTGTATGGGCTGCTGTCGAGCAGGTCAACCGCGCCGCTGGCAAGCTGGCCTGGTGCAGCGTTTTCAGCCGGTGCCCGTGCTTTCAGCACTTCCACAACCTGTTTACGCCAGGCCTTGGCCAGTTCCTGGTATTCCACGTCGGCGTCAACCCGCTCGACCAGGCGCTCGGCACCCAGTTCGGCCAGTTTGCCGTCGAAGTCTTTCCCCGACTGACAGAAGTTTTCGTAGGAAGTATCCCCCAACCCGAATACCGCAAACGCGGTCTCATTGAGTTTGGGTGCTTTCTTCGAGAACAGGAATTTATGCAGCGCAACCGCTTCTTCCGCCGGGTCACCTTCCCCCTGCGTGGAAGCGACGATCACCAGCAAACGTTCCTGGGCAATTTGCTTGAACTTGTAGTCGCCGGCGTTCACCAGGGTGACGCTCAATTGGGCGGCCAACAGATCGTCACGCAGCTGTTCTGCCAGACGGCGTGCATTACCGGTTTGCGAGGCGGAGATCAGCGTGATGCTGGCGGCAGCAGAGGCCACCGGCGCAATGGCTACGGCGCCAGGCTGTTGATTAACCATTCCCCAGAAATAACCTGACAGCCACGCCAGCTGCGTTGGTGAATATTCACCAATCGCCGCCTGCAGGCGTGCCAGCTGTTCGGGCGTCAGCGGGAGCAAAGATGTTGGAGGTGCCTGAGTCGTCATTGCAGTACTTATTTCCTATACTTGGCACCTATCCAGCCAGGTGCTCGCCAATGTCAGTCGCTGTCTTTTCCTTCAGTTCGCGGTGCTGAAAAGATCAGGATAGTTTGTAAGGTTACCGAGCAGATTAGCAACGATTAAATAAGGGATAGCCATAAATAATAACTAAAATGACTAAGCGGTTTTTCTGGTAAGGGTTAGCAGTTAAATCGTTAAATCGTGTTTTTTATCCCTATGAAAATAAACCTGTTTTTTTGACGTTTATTGAATGACTCGCATTTACCACTCATTACCCCAACCGATAGGTCTATCAATGACCAAGCAAAAAAAGTGTTAAGACCGCTTTGCGGCGGCTGGCGGTAGACCAAAGCGGTATAAATGGCAAGCAGGCTCTATTTCCGGTAAACTTCGGCGGTTTTTGAGTCAATGAGGCCGTAATAATGGCAACCACGCTGTTTAAAGATTTTCAGTTTGAAGCCGCACACCGCTTGCCGAACGTCGCGGAGGGCCATAAATGTGGTCGTCTACACGGGCATTCGTTTATGGTGCGTCTGGAAGTGACCGGTGAAGTGGATGCACACACCGGTTGGGTGATGGATTTCGCCGAGCTTAAAGCCGTGTTCTCCCCTATCTGGGAGCGCCTGGATCACAATTATCTAAACGATATTCCAGGATTGGAAAATCCCACCAGCGAAGTTCTTGCCGCCTGGATTTGGCAGCAGCTCAAACCCCAGTTGCCGGAACTGACTGCGGTGATGGTGAAAGAAACCTGTACCGCGGGATGCGTGTATAAAGGTTAAAGACAGGGCGCCGATGGCGCCCTTAATTTTAGGCAATATTCAGATACTTATGGGTCTGCATCGACAGGCGCCAGTTGCGCGCAATGCAGGTTTCAATACACAGGCGGGTCGCCTCTTCCTTTTGACTGATCGGCTGCAACGCGATAATCCGCGGTTTCTCATCATGCAGCGTCGCCAGCAGCGCATCCAGCGCTTCAATATCACGCTCGCGTCCGACCGGATGCTTCACCTCATCAGCACGTTGCAAAGCCTGACTCAACACCTTCATGCCGCCGCGCATATTCACCTTGGGTGAAACCGTCACCCAGGTTTTCGCCGAGCATTGAATTTCGTGAGTACCACTGGTTTCAATTTGGCAACCGTAGCCGTGATCTTCCAGTAATTCGGTCAGCGGGGTCAGATCGTAAATGCAGGGCTCACCGCCGGTGATCACCACGTGGCGCGCGGTATAACCTTGCTGGCGCATGACGGCCAACAACTGCTCGGCACTGGCGCTGCCCCAGGCATCGCTCTCTTCGGTTTTAACCAGAATCCGTTGCATATCAACTTCCCGATTGGCTTCCTTTTCCCAGGTATGTTTGGTATCGCACCAGCTGCATCCTACCGGGCAGCCCTGCAGGCGGATAAAAATGGCCGGAACGCCGGTAAAAAAGCCTTCGCCCTGCAAGGTTTGGAACATTTCATTAATCGGGTACTGCATCGGTTTCTCAATCTGGAAAGGTAAAAAGGGATTATCGCAGATTCCGGCCCGGTGACCAAACAGGCGAAATTGTATTAAATTTTATCCTCCGCGCTACCAGCAGCTTATCTCACCGGCTATCGGCTTCATTTAATTCGCTTACTGTGTCATCCCCTTGCATTGACGGTGTAATCTGCTTCGCAAAAACAACATTTAATTAACGTATAAGATAAATATATTTGACATAAACCGCCCACGCGCAGATGTATATACAGGCAAACACAAGCCGGACGTCAGTTCCGGCGGTTCATTCACCACAATCATATCTGCGTTTAGAGGGTGCCATGGCTCATTCCACCGAGTTGAATATTCAGCAGGCCATCGACGACAGCAAATTCTCGCTGTTTCACTGGACCTTGATCATTTTGGGATTCCTGATCCTGGCCATTGATGGCTTTGACACTGCGGCAATGGGGTATATCGCCCCTTCGGTCGCCAAAGACTGGGGCATCGTGAAACAGGATCTCGGCCCGGTACTGAGCGCCGCCCTGTTGGGGCTGTCCCTCGGTGCGCTGGTTGCCGGGCCGATCTCCGACCGCATCGGCCGCAAACGAGTACTGGTATTTTCGTGCCTGTTCTTCGGCCTGTCGAGCCTGGCCACCGCCTATGCCGGATCGCTCAACAGTCTGACGCTATGGCGTTTTCTCACCGGCCTGGGGCTGGGAGCGGCAATGCCGAACGCCATCACGCTGATTTCCGAATATGCACCGCAACGCTGCCGCTCAATGGCAATTAACACCATGTACTGCGGTTTCCCATTGGGTGCGGCCGGCGGCGGTGCCATTTCGTCGTGGTTGATCCCGGCCTATGGCTGGCACAGTGTGCTGCTGCTGGGGGCTATAGCTCCGCTGGTGCTGACGGTATTGTTGATCCTGTTCCTGCCGGAGTCGGTGAAGTACATGGTTAACCGCGGCAAAGAGACGATAAAAATCAAACGCATCGCCCAGCGCTTTGTCAGCCAGGAGCTCGATAACGTCTCGCGGTTTTATCTATATGAAGAGCCACTGGCGAAGTCAAAAACCAGCGTCGGCTTGTTGTTCACCCGGCCTTATCTGACCGGCACGCTGATGCTGTGGCTGACCTACTTTATGGGTCTGGTGATTTATTACGTCTTGCTGAGCTGGATGCCGATCCTGATGCAGGGTCTGGGTTATCAGTTGGAGCAATCGGCGATCCTGACCTCGTTGTTCACCTTTGGCGGGACCCTCGGCATTCTGGTGGCCGGCTGGCTGATGGACCGCTGGAACGCCCATAAGGTGGTGTCGAGCGGCTTTGTCATTACCGCGCTGCTGATTGTGGCGATGGCGACCGAAGACAGCCATATCGTGCTGCTGGGCACCTTTATCTTCCTGATGGGGATCACCATGAACGGGGCGCAGTCCGGCCTGCAAACGCTGGCAGCGACCTTTTACCCGACCCACAGTCGTGCAACCGGCATTGCCTGGATGCAGGGCATCGGCCGCTTTGGTGGCGTGGCGGGCACCATGATGGGGGCGCAACTGCTGGCTATGCAGTGGGAAGTGCAGAGTATTTTGATGTTCCTGTGCGTACCGGCGTTGATCGCCGCTATCGCCACGGTATTCAAAATGACCCGCCGAGCGGTGTTACAGCCTGCGGCATAACGAAAAATGCCCGCCCTCTGGCGGGCGTTTTGCTTCCAGCGATAGGACTTTTTTATCACAGCGCCTAACTTGTAATGGGTATGTAAAATTATTGTGATTGGACGCTCAAAATTGACCCATTTTTAATTCATTTTTGTTGAATAGCTCACTGTTCTCCCCTGTCTGGCTTATGGGCATAACGCCAAATAAAATACTATAAGATTGATTAATAACAAAAATAACTTTCTCTTATGCCATTTTTGGCATCCACTGGTCGGTGTTGCATATGCTTGTACATACAAGTATATGTTAATAAACCCTACGCATTGTTATGGCGTGGTGATTCACCCCACCGCGTTATGGGATCTGCTCCAATACTGTTTGAGGAAAATGCTGTGACTGCAAATAACAAAGTTCGCAATGTCGAAGTACGCGCGCCACGCGGCACAAAATTAAATGCAAAAAGCTGGCTGACCGAAGCGCCGTTGCGCATGCTGATGAACAACCTCGATCCTGAAGTGGCGGAGAACCCGCACGAGCTGGTGGTGTACGGTGGTATCGGCCGCGCTGCGCGTGACTGGGATTGCTACGACAAAATTGTCGCCACCCTGAAAACCCTGGAAGACGACGAAACGCTGCTGGTGCAGTCCGGCAAGCCAGTTGGGGTATTCAAAACCCACAGCAACGCGCCACGCGTACTGATCGCCAACTCCAACCTGGTGCCTCACTGGGCAACCTGGGAACACTTTAACGAACTGGACGCCAAAGGCCTGGCCATGTACGGCCAGATGACCGCCGGCAGCTGGATCTACATCGGCAGCCAGGGCATCGTCCAGGGCACCTACGAGACCTTCGTGGAAGCGGGTCGCCAGCATTATGACGGCAGCCTGCAGGGCCGCTGGGTACTGACCGCCGGTCTGGGTGGCATGGGTGGCGCACAGCCGCTGGCCGCGACATTGGCAGGCGCTTGCTCGCTGAACATCGAATGCCAGCAGAGCCGCATCGATTTTCGTCTGAAAACCCGCTATGTCGATGAACAAGCGGTGGATCTGGACGACGCGCTGGCCCGCATCAAGAAATACACCGCCGAAGGTAAAGCCATCTCCATTGCCCTGTGCGGTAACGCGGCGGATGTTCTGCCGGAACTGGTACGCCGTGGCGTGCGCCCGGATATGGTCACCGACCAGACCAGCGCCCACGATCCGCTGAACGGCTACCTGCCAAAAGGCTGGAGCTGGGAAGAATACCGTCAGCGTGCGCTGAGCGAACCGGCTCAGGTGGTAATCGCCGCCAAGCAGTCGATGGCCGAACACGTCGAAGCCATGCTGGCGTTCCAGAAAATGGGCGTACCGACCTTCGACTACGGCAACAACATTCGTCAGATGGCGAAAGAAATGGGCGTCAGCAACGCCTTTGATTTCCCGGGCTTCGTACCGGCTTACATCCGCCCGCTATTCTGCCGCGGTGTTGGCCCGTTCCGCTGGGCCGCGCTGTCCGGCGATCCGCAAGACATCTACAAAACCGACGCCATGGTTAAAGAGCTGATCCCGGATGACGAGCATCTGCACCGCTGGCTGGATATGGCGCGCGAGCGCATCAGCTTCCAGGGCCTGCCGGCACGTATCTGCTGGGTGGGCCTGGGCCAGCGCGCCAAGCTGGGTCTGGCGTTCAACGAAATGGTCCGCAGCGGCGAACTGTCCGCACCTATCGTCATCGGCCGTGACCATCTGGACTCCGGCTCCGTTGCCAGCCCGAACCGTGAAACCGAATCGATGAAAGACGGTTCTGACGCTGTCTCCGACTGGCCACTGCTGAACGCCCTGCTCAATACCGCCAGTGGCGCGACCTGGGTTTCTCTTCACCACGGTGGTGGCGTCGGCATGGGCTTCTCCCAGCACTCCGGGATGGTTATCGTTTGTGACGGCACCGATGAAGCCGCAGAACGCATCGCCCGCGTATTGCATAATGACCCGGCCACCGGCGTGATGCGTCATGCCGATGCCGGTTACGACATCGCCATTGAATGCGCCCGCGAGCAAGGGTTGAACCTGCCGATGGTGGCTGCGACTCAAGGAGACAAAGCATGAAAGCGCTGACTATTCGCCCTGGCCACCTGACGCTGGCGCAACTGCGTGAAGTTTACCTACACCCGGTCACCCTGACACTGGACGATAACGCCTACGCCGACATCCAGCAGAGCGTCGCCCTGGTTGAGCGTATCGTTGAGGAAGATCGCACCACTTACGGTATCAACACCGGTTTCGGCCTGTTGGCATCCACCCGCATCGCCCGTGAAGATCTGGAAAATCTGCAGCGTTCGATCGTGCTGTCCCACGCTGCCGGTGTCGGTGCACCCACCGACGACAGTCTGGTACGTCTGATTATGGTGTTGAAGATCAATAGCCTGTCGCGCGGTTTCTCCGGCATCCGTCTGGAAGTGATCCAGGCGCTGATGGCGCTGGTCAACGCCGAAGTCTACCCGCATATCCCGCTGAAAGGCTCCGTCGGCGCCTCCGGCGACCTGGCACCGCTGGCGCACATGAGCCTGGTGCTGCTGGGTGAAGGCAAGGCCCGTTATCAGGGTGAATGGCTGCCTGCCACCGAAGCACTGGCCAAAGCGGGCCTGAAACCGCTGACGCTGGCGGCCAAAGAAGGCCTGGCGCTGCTGAACGGCACCCAGGTTTCTGCCGCCTTCGCCCTGCGTGGCCTGTTTGATGTGGAAGATCTGTACGCCGCAGCAACGGTCACCGGTAGCCTGACGGTGGAAGCCGCGCTGGGCTCACGCAGCCCGTTTGATGAGCGTATTCATGCCGTGCGTGGCCAGCGCGGCCAGATTGACGCCGCCGCCGCTTACCGCCACCTGCTGGGTGAGCGCAGCGAAGTCTCTGATTCACACCGCAACTGCGACAAGGTGCAGGATCCGTATTCCCTGCGCTGCCAACCGCAGGTGATGGGTGCCTGCCTGACCCAAATCCGCCAGGCCGCCGAAGTGCTGGAAATCGAAGCCAACGCCGTCTCCGACAACCCACTGGTGTTCGCAGAGCAGGGTGACGTGCTGTCCGGCGGTAACTTCCACGCCGAGCCGGTCGCGATGGCTGCCGACAACCTGGCACTGGCATTTGCCGAAATTGGCTCGCTGTCCGAACGTCGCATCTCGCTGATGATGGATAAGCACATGTCGCAGTTGCCGCCGTTCCTGGTGGACAACGGCGGGGTGAACTCCGGCTTTATGATTGCTCAGGTTACCGCCGCGGCGCTGACCAGCGAAAACAAAGCACTGGCGCACCCGGCCAGCGTCGACAGCATCCCAACTTCCGCCAACCAGGAAGACCATGTTTCCATGGCACCAGCCGCCGGTCGTCGCCTGTGGGAAATGGCAGATAACGTACGCGGCATTCTGGCCGTTGAGTGGCTGGCTGCCTGCCAGGGGCTGGATCTGCGTAAAGGGCTGAAAACCACCGAAAGTCTGGAGCAGGCCCGCCGCGTACTGCGCGAGCAAGTCAGCTACTACGACAAGGATCGTTTCTTCGCCCCCGACATTGAAGCCGCCAGCCTGCTGTTGGCGGCCGGTCATCTGACCTCGTTGATGCCTGCAGCGCTGCTGCCTAGCCAGGCATAAATAAACCCTACCACGCAGTTTGTTCTGTCCCACCGGGCGTGTTCCGCCCGGTGCGGATAGCGCGTGCCTGTTCTGCCGTAAAAACTCGACGGGAAGCAACATGCATAACGAAACAACACAACTCAGACGCGGATTAAACGCGCGACATATTCGTTTTATGGCGCTCGGCTCCGCTATCGGCACCGGCCTGTTCTATGGCTCCGCCGGGGCGATCCAACTGGCCGGCCCTGCGGTGCTGCTGGCCTATCTGGTGGGCGGCGCGGCGGTATTCATGGTGATGCGCGCGCTGGGTGAAATGGCCGTACATCAGCCGGTCTCCGGCTCGTTCGGTCACTACGCCAGCCACTATCTCGGTCCACTGGCCGGTTTCCTCACCGGCTGGACCTATACCTTCGAAATGGTGATCGTCGCCCTGGCTGACGTGACCGCTTTCGGCATCTATATGGGGCTGTGGTTCCCGGACGTCGCCCAATGGGTGTGGGTACTCAGCATCATTATGTTTATCGGCGCGCTCAATCTGTGCAGCGTGAAAGTGTTCGGCGAAATGGAGTTTTGGCTGTCGCTGATCAAGGTTGCGGCCATTGTGGCGATGATCATCGGCGGTGCAGCGGTGATGCTATTTGGTTTCGGCCAGGCTCAGCACGCCACCGGTATCAGCAACCTGTGGGAACACGGCGGCTTTATGCCTAACGGCTTCAGCGGCGTGGTCGCTTCATTGGCGGTCGTGATGTTCGCCTTTGGCGGCATTGAGATCATCGGTATCACCGCCAGCGAGGCAAAAGACCCCGCAAAGGTCCTGCCGAAGGCGATCAATGCGGTTCCGATTCGTATCCTGCTGTTCTATGTGCTGACGCTGCTGGTACTGATGGCTATCTATCCGTGGAACAGTATCGGTCAGAACGGCAGCCCCTTTGTTGAGATCTTCAGCAATCTGGGGATCAGCTCCGCCGCCAACGTGTTGAACGTGGTGGTGATCACCGCCGCGATTTCTGCCATCAACAGCGATATTTTCGGTGCGGGCCGCATGATGTACGGCATGGCGCAGGATGGCCAGGCACCAAAAAGCTTTACCCGGTTGACCAACAACGGCGTGCCCTGGATGACGGTGCTGGTGATGTCAGTGGCCCTGCTGCTGGGCGTGGTGCTCAACTACCTGATGCCTAAACAGGTGTTTATGATCATCGCCTCCATTGCCACCTTCGCCACCGTCTGGGTATGGCTGATGATCTTGCTGTCGCAGATCGCCATGCGCCGCACGCTGACGCCGCAAGAGGTCAGCAAACTGAGTTTCCCGGTGCCGTGGTGGCCGGTCGCACCAGCGTTGGCAACCCTATTTATGCTGTTCGTTATCGGCCTGCTCGGTTACTTCGAAGACAGCCGCATCGCCCTGTACGTTGGGCTGGTGTGGGTGGCCTTCCTTACCCTGGCTTACTGGTTGTGGGTACGTAAAAAAGGCGGGGGTTCACCCGTCACGTCCTCACCCCAGTATTAACCTCACGAGCCCGCCGTTCCCGGGCTCTTCGTCATTACAGTGGAGTATCACTATGCAAACACGACACAAACTATGGATACCGCTCATTGCGCTCGGGTTGATGACAGGCAGCCTGTCCGCGCGCGCAGCGGGCTGGTGCGAATCCGGTAAGCCGGTCAAGTTCGCCGGACTGAACTGGGAAAGCGGCATGTTGCTGACTGACGTCATGCAATATGTGCTGCAAAAGGGTTACGACTGCAAAACCGACGCGCTGCCGGGTAACTCCATCACCATGGAGCAGGCGGTCGGCACCAATGATATTCAGGTGTTCGCCGAAGAGTGGATTGGGCGTAGCGAAGTCTGGAACAAGGCCGAAAAAGCCGGTAAAGCGGTCAGCGTCGGCGCGCCGATTGTCGGGGCGGTTGAAGGCTGGTACGTACCACGCTACGTGATTGAAGGCGATGCCAAACGCAACCTGAAACCGCTGGCGCCGGATCTGAAAAGCATCCCGGATCTGGTCAAATATGCCCAGGTGTTCCGCGATCAGGAGGAGCCGGACAAAGGCCGTTTCTACAACTGCCCGGCCGGCTGGACCTGCGAGTTGGACAACACCGCAATCCTGAAGAAATTCAAGTTGGACGACAAATTCACCAACTTCCGCCCAGGCACCGGTCCGGCGCTGGATACCGCGATCCTCTCCAGCTACCGTCGTGGCGAACCTATCCTGTTCTACTACTGGTCACCGACCCCGATCATGGGCCAGCTCGATCTGGTGAAACTGGACGAACCGGGTGTGAACAAGAACATTCACATCAAGGTCGGTCTTTCCAGCGTGTTTAACCAGCAGGCACCTGAACTGGTGCAGGTGCTGTCAAAAGTGAACCTGCCGCTCGATCTGGTTAACCAGAATCTGGCGCGCATGAGCAAGGAACGCATCAGCTCACAGAAGCTGGCGCTGGAGTTCTTCAAGCAGCACCCGGATATCTGGAAACAGTGGGTCAGCGAAGACGCAGCGAAAAAAATTCAAGCCTCCTTGTAATCGCTTTGGCATTCAGTAAACACCAACCCGAAGCCTGCGCGCTTCGGGCCTGACAGGGGTAATACTTATGTTTCCAGATCGCTTTACCTTCTCCATCGCCGATTGGATCAATCGCTGGGTCGATGTCCTGGTCAACAACTATGGCGATATGTTCCGCAAGATTTCCGACACCCTGCTGTGGGCGGTGATCCACCTCGAAAGCCTGCTGCGTGCTACGCCCTGGTGGCTGATGTTGGCAGTAGTTGGCCTCCTGGCCTGGCATGCTACCCGCCGCTGGCTGCCGACGGTGGTGATCGTCGGCCTGCTGCTGCTGGTCGGTACCGCCGGTATGTGGGACAAATTAATGCAGACCCTGGCACTGGTGCTGGTCGCCACGCTGCTGGCGGTGATTATCGGTATTCCGCAGGGCGTGCTGGCGGCGCGTAACGATCGGGTGCGGGCAGTGATGATGCCGTTGATGGACGTGATGCAAACCATGCCAAGCTTCGTGTATCTGATCCCGGTATTAATGCTGTTCGGCCTGGGCAAGGTGCCGGCGATCCTGGCGACGGTGATCTACGCCACGCCACCGCTGATCCGCCTGACCGATTTGGGTATCCGCCAGGTAGACAAAGAAGTGATGGAGTCCGTCACCGCCTTTGGTGCCAACCGCTGGCAGAAACTGTTCGGCGTGCAGTTACCGCTGGCGCTGCCAAGCATTATGGCCGGGATCAACCAGACCACCATGATGTCGCTGTCGATGGTGGTTGTGGCCTCGATGATCGGCGCACGTGGGCTGGGCGAAGACGTGCTGATAGGTATTCAGACGCTGAACGTCGGTCTGGGACTGGAGGCGGGTCTGGCGATAGTTATCCTGGCCGTGGTCATTGACCGTATCACTCAGGCTTATGGCCGCTCCGCCGTTGCGAGGTAACCCCGATGAACAAAATCGAAATCAAGAACGTCTACAAGATTTTCGGCCACAAAACTGCGGCGGCGCTGGCTATGAGCCAGCAGGGCAAAACCAAGCAGGAAGTCCAGTCTGCGACCGACTGTGTAATCGGCGTGCACGATCTGTCGATGTCGATCGAGGCCGGTGAGATCTTTGTGATCATGGGCCTGTCAGGATCGGGTAAATCTACGCTGGTGCGCCACTTCAACCGGCTGATCGATCCCACCAGCGGCCAGATCCTGGTGGATGGTGAAGATATTCTGCGTTACGACGAAAAGCAGCTCGAGCACTTCCGCCGTCATAAGATCAGTATGGTGTTCCAGAGCTTTGGCCTGCTGCCGCACAAAACGGTGCTGGACAACGTGGCCTACGGTCTGAAAGTTCGCGGTGAGACAAAAGAAGTCTATCAGGAGCGCGCACTGCACTGGATCAACACCGTCGGGCTGAAGGGCTATGAGAAATCGTACCCGCATCAGCTCTCTGGCGGCATGCGTCAACGTGTCGGGCTGGCGCGAGCGCTGGCCACCGATACCGATATCATTTTGCTGGATGAGGCCTTCAGCGCGCTCGATCCGTTGATCCGCGCCGAGATGCAGGATCAACTGCTGGCACTGCAAAAAGAGCTGCACAAGACGCTGGTGTTTATCACCCACGATCTGGATGAAGCCGTGCGTATCGGTAACCGGATCGCGATCCTCAAAGACGGCAAACTGATCCAGGTCGGTACGCCACAAGAAATTCTTAACAACCCGGCCGATGAGTATGTTAACCGCTTCGTGCAACGCCGTCTGGCGCTGGATGAAAACGTACAGAAACCGCGCCCGATGATCGCAGCCCGCGCCTGAGGAGAGCCACATGCACTATCCTTCTTCGGTCACCCTCGATACCCTGCCGTTACGCTGGCAAGACGTGGTGGCGGTGGCTCGGTATCAGGCCCCGCTCAGCCTGTCTGATGCCGCCTGGGCGCGTATCGACAATGCGCAAGCTATCGTCCAGAAAATTGTCGTCAGTGAACAACGCGCCTATGGCGTCAACACCGGTCTGGGGGCGTTATGCAACCAGGCGCTGCACGGCGAACAGCTGTCGCAGTTGTCACGCAACACGCTGATGAGTCACGCCTGCGGCGTGGGTACACCACTGAGTGATGAACAGACCCGTGCCATTATCTGTTGTGCCATCGTCAACTATTGCCACGGCAAATCCGGTATTCAACGCCCGGTAGTCGAAACCCTGTTGGCACTGCTTAACCGGGGGATAACCCCACAGGTGCCGTCGCAGGGTTCCGTCGGCTACCTGACCCATATGGCGCACGTCGGCGTCGCGCTGCTTGGGCTGGGCAAAGTCAGCTACCGCGGTCAACTCGTCACCGCAGCCCAGGCTTTGGCGGAGGAAGGCATTGTGCCACCGCAGTTGGGTGCCAAAGATGGCCTGTGCCTGGTCAACGGCACGCCGTGCATGACCGGCTTAAGCTGTCTGGCGCTGGCCGATGTCTGGCGGTTGACCCGCTGGGCGGACGTGCTCGCGGCGATGAGCTTTGAAGCTCTTGGTGGGCAGATCGCCGCCTTTGACAGCGAAATTTTGGCGCTGAAACCGCACCCGGGAATGCAACGGGTGGGCAGTAATTTGCGGATGCTATTGAACGGCAGTGAGATGATAGCCGCCAGCGAGGGCATTCGTACCCAGGATGCGCTGAGTATCCGTTCGATCCCACAGGTGCACGGTGCCTGCCGCGATCAAATTGCTCATGCTGAACGACAGATTGAAACCGAGCTGAATGGCACTACGGATAATCCCCTGTTGCTCGGCACGCCGGACAACTATCGCGTGATGTCGCAGGCCAATCCACACGGAGAATCTGTAGCCATGGCCGCCGATCTGCTGGCGATCGCCATCGCCGAACTCGGCGGTATCGCAGAGCGGCGCATCGATCGGCTGATTAACCCGCTGGTCAGTGGCTTGCCGGCATTTCTGGTCAGCGAGCCTGGGGTAAACTCGGGCATGATGATTGCTCAATACGTGGCGGCGTCGCTGTGTGCGGAGAACCGCCAACTGGCTCAGCCTTGCGTGGTGGATAACTATGTGACTTCGGCGCTGCAGGAAGATCACCTCAGCCTGGGCACCGGGGCGGCGTTAAGGCTGCATAAAGCGCTGGCCAACGTGAACCAGATCCTGGCGATTGAATACCTGTTGGCGGCGCAGGCCTTCGAGTTCCTGCAGCAGCACCGTTTCGGTGACGGCACCCAGCGTGCCTGGCAGCGGCTACGGCAAGTGGTGGCCCCCTATCATCAGGACCGCTGGCTGGCACCGGACATCGCCAGCAGCGCCGCGCTGTTGCAAGATGAGCAGGCGCTGGCGGAGATTGCCCCGGCATTACTGTAACCCCCGTCCCTGCCCGCCGGGCGGGGGCACCAAGGTTAGCGCTGAGCCAGAGCCTGACGGATATCTGCCTGTAGATCGCTCAGGTCTTCCAGCCCGGCAGACAGCCGCACCAAACCGTCGCTGATATGGTGACGCTGTCGCTCCTCGGCGCTGTAGGCCGAGTGCGTCATGCTGGCCGGGTGTTGGGCCAGAGATTCACAATCCCCCAGACTGACCGCGCGCAAGATGAGGCCTAGCCCATTGAGGAAACGGATCCCCGCGGCCATACCGCCTTTCAGTTCAAATGCCAGCATGCCGCCCGGCCGCGCCATTTGCCGCTGCGCCAATGCATACTGCGGGAAATCCTCCAGACCGGGATAATAAACCCGTTCCACCGCCGAATGCTGCGCCAGCATTTCCGCCAGGCGCTGAGCGTTATCGCAGTGGCGCTCCATACGCAGCGGCAAGGTTTTCAGCCCACGCAGCAACAGCGCAGCATCCTGTGCCGACAGTACCGCACCGTTCATGTCTTTCAGCCCAACCAAACGGATATCCTGCGCCAGATCCTGACGCGTCACCGCCAGTCCCGCCAGTAAGTCACCGTGCCCTCCGATGTATTTGGTGGCGGAATGCACCACAATATCCGCCCCCAACTCCAGCGGCCGTTGCAGATAAGGCGTGCAGTAGGTGTTGTCCACCAGCAACAGCGCCCCCTGACGGTGAGCAATTTCAGCGACCGCTGCAATATCGACCAGGCGCATATTCGGGTTAGCCGGCGTTTCGCAATACACCAGCCGGGTACGCGGCCCTATCGCCGCCGCCAACCGCTCTGGCCGGGTCAGGTCAACGTGGGTGACTTTCACACCGTAACGTGCCAGCCCATGATGGAAGTAGCTGAAGGTGCAGCCATAAATAGTTTCATCGACGATCAGCTCATCCCCCGGGCTGAGCAGCGTCCAGCAGCAGGCGGTAATCGCCCCCATGCCGGAGGCAAAAGCCACCGCCGCCTCCCCGCCTTCCAGATCGGCAATTCGCTGTTCCAGCAGGTTGACCGTTGGGTTGGCAATGCGTGAATAAAAATAACCCGGCTCAGTGCCGGCAAAACAGGCACCGCCGTATTCGGCCGTCGGGAAGGTAAAGGTCGAACTCATAAACACCGGTGGGCAGAGCGCCCCCAGATATTGCTGGGGATCGTAGCCGTGGTGGATCGCACGCGTGGCAAAGCCGTGCCTGAGGATGGCAGACATAACAACTCCTTTCCTGAGTGAGTGAAAGCAATTCCAATGATTCCGATTAAACCTCTGGGGGCAGTGCTCCGCTGCGCACCCGCTGGCCGATAATTTGCAGGGTGCGCAGCACCAGCATCAGGCCTAGCAAGGTATCTGGCTGACGCAACAAGGCATACAGCGAGCGAAAATTAGCGGGTGAGGGATCTGACTGCAGCTCGGTATGCGCCATCTTTAACGCCATTCCCCCTTCCCACCCCGCAGCCACCAGGCCTTCAAACACGCCGGACAATTTTTCCACCAGCGCGTTATCGGCGATATCCACCAGATCCGACAGCAGCGACAGCAGATCGACCACGTTATCGAGCCGCCCACCGGCCAGCAGTGGCTGTAACTTCTCCAGCAAGGGTGCCAGGGATTGTTGTTCAGATGCGTTCATAGGCCCTCCGTTAGATCAGCCCGCGTACCGTTGCCCAATAGAGCCCGCGATTAAAGCCGTTGCGCAGCATGCCGCCCACTTTGGTTGACGGTGTCGGCAGCACATCGTGGCGATAGTCATAGACCAGCGGCATACCGGCTTGCAGCCCCATTTGGGCGATCGCCTGTACTTTGCCGTCGTAGTGGCTGACAGTCTGGCCCAGTCGCAGTTCAGCCACGATATTGTCAGCGATCACCGGAGCCTGATTGTGGCAAGAGCCACCGGCCTTGCTGACCGGCAGATCCACCGTATCGCCGATAACATAAACCCCCTGCTGACCATAAACCTGTAACGTCTGGTGGTCGGTCGGCAGCCAGCCTTCGCCGCTGTTACCCTCACTGAGATCGGTATTGCGCACCGCCTCCACCGCGCGGATCGGCGGCGTGGCCATCAGGATATCGAACGGCTGCTCCTCACCCTCGGCGGAATAAGCGATTTTCTGCTGTGCATCTACCCGGCTGAGAGTAAACCCACGCTGATGGCGGATATCACGCGCCGCGAAGATGCCGGGCAAGGCCTCGGCGGTCGGGCGTTGTAAAAACAGACAGTTACGCAGCAGCTGCGAGACGCTGGGGTAGGTATAAACAATTTCGACCGCCTTACGCACCCCACGCCGACGCAGGTAATCATCGAGCATCAGCGTGGTTTCTATCGGTGCAATACCGCACTGATGCGGCACGTTAGGCGTTTCGGGGAAGGAGACGGTAATAAAAATTCGGCCTTTTTCAATTGTCGCCAGCTTTTGCGCCAGCTGCCGGGCAGCCTGATATTGGTAGAAGTGATCGCCCGCCTGCGCCAGCCCGTCGATACGTTCCGGCCAGGGCACACAGCCAGTAGCAAACACCAAAAAATCATAGGGGTACTGTTTACCGCTGTGGCAATGGATCACCCGTTGAGATAAATCGAACCGCTCTGCCTTATCGACAATAAACTTTATTTCTGGGCGTAACAGGCTTTGTTGAGAACGGGTTAACTCCTGCTTGAAGAAGGCGTTAAAAGCCACATACATAAATGCCGGTTTATAATAGTGCAACGGGGAGTCCGATATCATTAATAACTCAACTTTATTATTCAATATCTCCCGGTGTAATTTCGCGGCCAGTAAATTAGCCAATATAGTCCCGCCAGTGCCACCACCGACAATCACAATCCTGTTTCGCATCAAGCCCTCGCCCAGCCGGCCTGTGGGTCGGCAAATTGATAGGGGAACGAATTGAGGCAGGTTTACTGCTATCCGAATTCTGCCTTACTGGCAGTCTAGTAACTAAAAATTATAAAGCAATTAAAAAGGGTATTTATAAATAGGAATTTTATTACTATAATTAAATTATAGAGTTAAAAACACCAAAAAAACAATTAATAATATACCAATGAATAACAAACTATAAATTACTGGAATTATAAATCGCTGGATAACACCTATAAAAAAACCCGCCGTAGCGGGTTTTTATTTAGCAACGAACCAAGCCGTTATTACTGACCTTTAACTTCTTTCAGGCCGTTGAACGGTGCGCGTGAACCCAGCGCTTCTTCGATACGGATCAGTTGGTTGTATTTAGCAACGCGGTCAGAACGGCTCATGGAACCGGTTTTGATCTGGCCAGCCGCAGTCCCTACCGCAAGATCGGCGATAGTTGCGTCTTCGGTTTCACCTGAACGGTGAGAGATCACCGCGGTGTAGCCTGCGTCTTTCGCCATCTTGATAGCAGCCAGAGTTTCGGTCAGAGAACCGATCTGGTTGAATTTGATCAGGATGGAGTTAGCGATGCCTTTATCGATACCTTCTTTCAGGATCTTGGTGTTGGTGACGAACAGGTCGTCGCCCACCAGCTGGATTTTGTCGCCCAGCACTTTGGTCTGGTATGCGAAACCATCCCAGTCAGATTCGTCCAGGCCGTCTTCGATAGACACGATTGGGTACTGTTTGGTCAGGTCTTCCAGGAAGTGAGTGAACTCTTCGGAAGTGAAGGCTTTGTTGCCTTCGCCGGCCAGTACGTATTTACCGTCTTTGTAGAACTCGGAAGCCGCACAGTCCATAGCCAGGGTCACATCTTTGCCCAGCTCGTAGCCTGCTGCTTTTACCGCTTCAGCGATAACTGCCAGCGCTTCAGCGTTGGAACCCAGGTTTGGTGCGTAGCCGCCTTCGTCACCGACAGCCGTGCTCATGCCTTTGGCTTTCAGCACTTTTGCCAGGTGATGGAATACTTCAGAACCGATGCGAACGGCTTCTTTCAGGGATTTAGCGCCAACCGGCTGAATCATAAATTCCTGAATATCGACGTTGTTGTCAGCGTGCTCGCCGCCGTTGATGATGTTCATCATAGGCAGTGGCATAGAGAATTTGCCTGGGGTGCCGTTCAGCTCAGCGATGTGCTCATACAGCGGCATACCTTTGGAAGCTGCAGCCGCTTTGGCAGCAGCCAGGGAAACCGCCAGAATGGCGTTAGCGCCGAATTGGGATTTGTTTTCGGTGCCGTCCAGGTCGATCATGATCTTGTCGATGTTAGCCTGGTCTTTCGCATCTTTACCCAGTACTGCCTGAGCAATCGGGCCGTTTACAGCAGCAACGGCTTTCAGTACGCCCTTACCCAGGAAACGAGACTTGTCACCGTCACGCAGTTCCAGTGCTTCACGGGAACCGGTAGAAGCACCTGACGGCGCAGCAGCCAGACCTACGAAACCGCCTTCCAGATGCACTTCGGCTTCAACAGTCGGGTTACCGCGGGAGTCGATGATTTCACGACCGATGACTTTAACGATTTTGGACATTAGGTTTTCCTCAGTACAAGTTAAACTAAAACTCCAGACAAACAGCGCGCGGTTCTCACCGCGCGCCGCCTACCAAATATTTTATTTCACCTGGCGCTTCTGATACTCACCAGCGGCCTTCACAAAGCCGGCGAACAACGGATGACCATCACGCGGCGTCGAAGTAAATTCCGGGTGGAACTGACAAGCTACAAACCACGGATGATTCGGCAGTTCAATAATCTCAACCAGCTTGTTGTCTGCAGAACGGCCGGCAACACGCAGCCCGGCGGCTTCGATCTGCTTCAACAGCATGTTGTTAACTTCATAGCGGTGACGATGACGTTCAACAATGGTCGGTTCGCCGTACATCTGGCGCACCAGGCTGTTGTCGGTCAGGTGGCATTGCTGGCCACCGACACGCATCGTGCCACCCAAATCGCTTTCTTCAGTACGCACTTCGACGTTGCCGTCTTCGTCACGCCATTCGGTGATCAACGCCACCACCGGGTACTTACAGTCTGGCACAAACTCGGTAGAGTTGGCGTTCTCCATACCCACCACGTTGCGGGCGAACTCCATCAGTGCCACCTGCATACCCAGACAGATGCCCAGGTAAGGGATGTTATTTTCACGCGCAAAACGCGCGGTCATCACCTTGCCTTCCACACCACGGTAGCCGAAGCCGCCTGGGATCAGGATCGCATCCAGACCTTTCAGCACTTCTACGCCGCGGGTTTCCACATCCTGCGAGTCGATCAGCTTGATGTTCACGGTCAGACGATTTTTCAGGCCGCCGTGTTTCAAGGCTTCAATCACTGACTTATAGGCATCCGGCAATTCGACATATTTGCCGACCATGCCAATAGTCACTTCGCCGCCCGGATTGGCTTCTTCGTAAATCACCTGCTCCCATTCGGCCAGGTTGGCTTCCGGCGCGTTGAGGCTGAATCGTTTACAAATATAATCATCAAGGCCCTGAGATTTCAAGAGGCCTGGGATTTTATAAATAGAATCAACGTCTTTCAGGGAGATAACCGCTTTTTCCGGCACGTTACAGAAAAGTGCGATTTTCGCGCGTTCGTTAGCAGGAACGGCGCGATCGGAACGGCAAATCAGCACATCAGGCTGAATACCGATAGAAAGCAGCTCTTTTACGGAATGCTGAGTCGGTTTGGTTTTCACTTCACCGGCAGCGGCCAGGTACGGCACCAGCGTCAGATGCATGTACAGGGTGTGCTCACGGCCCACTTCCACAGCCATCTGACGAATGGCTTCCAGGAACGGCAGCGATTCGATATCGCCCACGGTACCGCCGATTTCCACCAATACCACGTCGTGACCTTCGCCACCTTCGAGGATACGCTCTTTGATCGCGTTGGTGATGTGCGGGATAACCTGTACGGTTGCGCCCAGATAGTCGCCACGGCGTTCTTTACGCAGAACGTCGGAGTAGATACGGCCAGTGGTGAAGTTATTGCGGCGCGACATTTTGGTACGGATGTAGCGCTCGTAGTGACCCAAATCCAGATCGGTTTCTGCGCCGTCTTCGGTGACGAAAACTTCCCCATGCTGAATCGGGCTCATGGTGCCCGGATCCACGTTGATGTACGGGTCCAGTTTCATGATGGTAACGTTGAGGCCACGGGCTTCAAGAATAGCCGCCAGAGAGGCTGCGGCAATGCCTTTACCCAGAGAGGATACGACCCCGCCGGTCACAAAAATATAATTAGTTGTCATGCTGAACCTGAGAGTTTAGGTTTAAAGACGATGGAAGAACCAAGACGGGAAAGTAGTATACCCGAACCTCTTCAGACCTACAAACGATCGTTTTACTGTCCATCATCTCTGTCACCCTCAGGAGTTCATCCGGGTTTACCTTATCGGCACACCCTCGGTGGTCTTTTTAAAACAATGAGTTAGCACGGAAAATCTCAATTTACCGCCCTTTCACAACAATAAAACGCCTTAGATTTCAGTTTGTTGGCGTTTTACTGTCGGGACGTCGCGGTTCAGCAAACCATGCCCCAAAGCTTAACCGTTTCAGCTTGAGTAAATCTTGTCGCCGATCAACATTGCGACATTCATAGGACAGCACCGCAGCGGATTAGTTTTCCTGGCGTTTAACCTGCTGCCACGCCTCTTCCATCTGCTCCAGCGTGGCTTCGCCCATCTGCAGTCCACGCTGTTTGACGATCTCTTCCACCTGACGGAAGCGACGCTCGAACTTGCGATTGGCGGCCTGCAGCGCGTTTTCTGCCTTGTGGCCAAGATGACGGGATAAATTCACCGTGGCGAACAGCAGATCGCCGATTTCTTCTTCCAGCTTCTGCTCATCGACCACCGCCTGCCGCGCTTCGTGCATCACTTCTTCGATCTCTTCGTACACTTTGTCCAGCACCGGGCCCAGGGTGTGCCAGTCAAAACCGACCGAGGCACAACGTTTCTGAATTTTATGCGCCTTCATCAGTGCCGGCAACGCCTGAGGAATGTCATCCAGCGCCGAATGCAGCTCTTTCTCGGCGCGTTCACCGGCCTTCAGTTGCTCCCAGCGCGCCGCAACGACTTCACTGTCCGCAGCATCGGCTTCGCCAAAGATATGCGGGTGACGGCGCTCCAGCTTGTCACTGATGGCATTGCACACCTCGTCGAAGTCAAAGAGCCCCTGCTCCTGGCCCATTTGGGCGTAAAACACCACCTGGAACAGTAAATCACCCAGTTCGTCACGCAGATCGCCATAGTCCTGGCGCTCAATGGCATCCAGCACCTCATAGGTTTCTTCCAGCGTGTAAGGGGCAATAGTGGCGAAAGTTTGCTTGCGATCCCACGGGCAACCGGCCTGCGGATCGCGCAGCGTTCTCATGATGTTCAGCAAGCGTTGCAGCGGAGAAGATTGGGTCATGACAGAGTCTCTGAAAGGTGTGGGGCCCAATATATGGGCCCCGATAAAAATGTAAGGTTAGCTGCCGTGCAGTCGTTTGGCATCTATCACATCCGGCAGTTGATTTAGCTTGGCCAATACCCGGCCCAGCACCTGCTGGTTATAGATTTCAATGTCCATATCGATGGTTGCCAACTGCTTTTTGGTGTCGCTGCGGCTGGCCACGCCCAGCACGTTGACCTTTTCGTTGGCCAAAATAGTGGTGATGTCGCGCAGCAGACCGCTGCGATCGTTGGCCATCACGCGCACCACCAGCGAATAGCCGCTGGAGTAGCTCTCGCCCCACACCGCGTCCACGATGCGTTCCGGCGCGTGCGACTGCAGATCCACCAGTTGGTCACAGTCTGCCCGGTGGATCGAGATACCGCGTCCCTGGGTGATAAAGCCGACAATGTCGTCGCCCGGGATCGGCTGGCAGCAACGGGCAATGTGGTGCATCAGGTTGCCTACCCCTTCCACCACCACCCGGCCGTTGTCCTTGCTGCGGGTTGCCGCCGGCGCCTTGTGCTGAACCAGTTGGCGCAGCGCTTCGCGATCCTGCTCTTCGGCGCTCGGTTTGTTGAACTTGCCCTGCAGGAAGTTCACCATCTGATTCAGGCGAATATCCCCGCCGCCAATCGCCGCCAGGATTTCATCCAGCGAATTCATGTTGTAACGCGGGATCAACAGCTTCTCGGCCTCTTTCAGGCTGATGCCGAGGTGTTCCAGCTCGCTGTCCAGCATTTGGCGGCCGGCCAGGATGTTCTTGTCACGATCCTGCTTACGGAACCAGTTGTGGATCTTGGAGCGTCCGCGGCTGGTGGTGACATAGCCCAGGTTCGGGTTCAGCCAGTCGCGGCTCGGGTTCGGCTGCTTCTGGGTGATGATTTCAATCTGATCGCCCATCCGCAGCTGGTAGGTAAAGGGCACAATGCGGCCGCCAATTTTGGCGCCGATGCAGCGGTGGCCGACGTCGCTGTGAATATGGTAGGCAAAGTCGAGCGGCGTAGAGCCGGCCGGCAGATCCACCACATCGCCTTTCGGGGTAAACACGTAAACCCGATCGTCGAACACCTGGCTGCGAACCTCGTCGAGCATCTCGCCGGAGTCCGCCATCTCTTCCTGCCAGGCAATCAGTTTGCGTAGCCAGGCAATGCGTTCTTCATAACCGGAGCGCACCGTCGCAACCGCACCTTCTTTGTATTTCCAGTGCGCCGCTACGCCCAGTTCGGCGTCTTCATGCATCTGGCGGGTACGGATCTGGATCTCCAGCGTTTTCCCACGCGGCCCCAGCACCACGGTGTGGATCGACTGATAACCGTTGGGTTTCGGGTTGGCGACATAGTCGTCGAACTCATCCGGCAGATGGCGGAAGTGGGTATGCACAATCCCCAGCGCCGCATAGCAGTCCTGCAAGCGCTCGACCACCACGCGCACCGCACGCACGTCAAACAGCTCGTCAAATGCCAGCGCCTTCTTCTGCATCTTGCGCCAGATGCTGTAAATATGTTTCGGGCGACCGTAAATATCCGCCTTGATGCCCTCGTCGCCCATAGCACCGCGCAGCGAAGCGACGAAGTCATCAATAAATTGCTCGCGATCGATGCGGCGTTCATGCAAAAGCTTGGCGATGCGCTTGTATTCGTCCGGGTGCAGGTAGCGGAAGCAGAAATCTTCCAACTCCCATTTCAGTTGCCCGATACCGAGGCGGTTGGCCAGCGGTGCATAGATATTCGAACACTCTTTGGCCGCCAGTACGCGTTCATCTTCCGGTGCGTCTTTCACTTCACGCAAGTGAGCGATACGCTCCGCCAGCTTGATCACCACGCAGCGGAAATCCTCCACCATCGCCAACAGCATGCGGCGCACGTTGTCGACCTGCTCGGAGGCCATCGAATCATTTTGAGTGGCTTTCAGTTGGCGGATGGCGTCCATATCGCGCACGCCATGTACCAGGTAAGTGATGCCCTTGCCGAAGGCTTCGGTCAGGGTTTCTTCATCCACGATACCGGCATCCACCAGCGGGAACAGCAGCGCGGCGCGCATGCTGTCGTTGTCCATGCTCAGGGTCGAGAGGATTTCAACCATTTCCAGCCCGCGCCACAGTAACAGCGACGCGTTGGGATGGTTCTGAGTCTGTTGCTCACAGTAGCGCCAGGTTGCGGCTAATCGCTCACATGACTGCGGGTTAGGTAGCCCCAAGCTGGCTATCCACTCGTCGAGAGCAAATTCACCAGCTGTGTTCAGATGTGCACTTCTTACCGCAACCATAACCTCTCCCTACTTTGCAGCGACCTCTGGCGCAAACCGTTAATCAACAGCGCCATTGACTCAAGATGCCCCGTATGCGGAAACATTTCCAACATCCACACACGCGCAAGACGATAAGAAGCTGGCGTGACTCAGCCTATTCTTATGTGCATTATATTGCCCATTCGCTCCCGGTGTGGCAACACCTTCTATGCCTGCCACCGCAGCGGCGCGTTGCGCCAACGGCAGGGTAAAAAGCCCAGGCCGCAGAACAGATCCAATACCCGATCATTGGGTTGAATAGCCTGCCATTCAAGGGCAGGCCCCATCATTAACTGATTTAATAAGCTATTTATCTGAATAAAGTCACACCAACCAAAGTCTAAGCGTAGCCCGTCGCTCTGATAACACGGCGTTTCAGCGCACAGTTTTTCGAGGCTCTCACTGACCGGTACCGAATAAAGAAGTGCGCCATAGTTTGTCGATCGAGTGCCGGTTCATTTAAAGTAGAGCCTGTCCGGCAATTTTCCCACATTGGAATCCCATGACCAAATACAGCCTGCGGGCGCGCATGATGATCCTGATTCTGGCCCCAACGCTGTTGATTGGTCTGTTGCTCAGCACTTTCTTCGTAGTGCATCGCTACAATGAATTGCAGGAACAGCTGGTTGACGCTGGCGCCAGCATTATCGAACCGCTGGCGGTGGCCAGCGAGTACGGCATGACGTTCCGCAGCCGTGAATCGGTCAGGCAATTGGTCAGCCTGTTGCACCGCCGTCATTCAGACATCGTGCGATCCATTACGGTGTTCGACGCGCAGAATAATCTGTTTGTCACCTCCAATTATCATCACAACTTTACCCAATTGCAGCTGCCAAAAGGGGTGCCTATCCCCACCGATCTGATGCTGACACGGCGTGGCGACTCGCTGATCCTGCGCACCCCGATCCTGGCAGAGAGCCAATATCCGGACCAGGCCGTCAACAGCGATCCCCAGCAGGATAACCGCCTGGGCTATGTGGCGATCGAGCTGGATCTGCAGTCGGTCCGGTTGCAGCAATACAAAGAGGTGTTTGTCTCCACCCTGCTGCTGCTGTTGTGCATGTGTATCGCCATTCTGTTTGCTTACCGCCTGATGCGTGACGTTACCGGCCCGATCCGCAATATGGTGAACACCGTTGACCGCATCCGCCGTGGCCAGCTCGACAGCCGCGTCGAAGGCTTTATGCTCGGCGAACTGCACATGCTGAAGAACGGCATCAACTCGATGGCAATGTCACTGACCGCCTACCACGAAGAGATGCAGCAGAATATCGATCAGGCCACCTCCGACCTGCGCGAAACGCTGGAGCAGATGGAGATCCAGAACGTTGAGCTGGATCTGGCAAAAAAACGCGCCCAGGAAGCGGCGCGTATCAAATCCGAATTCCTGGCGAACATGTCGCACGAGCTGCGTACCCCGCTCAACGGCGTGATCGGCTTTACCCGCCAGATGCTGAAAACCGAGATGAGCGTCACCCAGACCGACTATCTGCAAACCATCGAGCGTTCAGCCAACAACCTGCTGACCATCATCAACGACGTGCTGGACTTCTCCAAGCTGGAGGCCGGCAAGCTGGTGCTGGAGCATATTCCGTTCTCGCTGCGTGAAACACTGGACGAAGTGATAGTGCTGCTGGCCCCCAGCGCCCATGAGAAAGGGCTGGAACTGACGCTGGATGTGCACAACGACGTGCCGGAACAGGTGATTGGCGATTCATTGCGACTGCAGCAGATCATTACCAACCTGTTGGGCAACGCGATCAAATTTACCGAGACCGGCAACATCGATATCCGCGTCGAGCTACGTGGCCAGCAGGATCGCCAGATGGAGCTGGAAGTGCAAATTCATGATACCGGCATTGGTATCTCCGAACGGCAGCAGTCGCAGCTGTTCCAGGCGTTTCGTCAGGCAGATGCCAGTATTTCACGCCGTCACGGCGGTACCGGCCTGGGGTTGGTGATCACCCAGAAGCTGGTGAAAGAGATGGGGGGCGATATCTGCTTCCACAGCCAGTTAAATCGCGGCTCGACCTTCTGGTTCCATATCACTCTTGATCTGCATGAGGGCATGCTGTCGCTGCCGTCAAACCTGCCGGACCTGCAAGGCAAGACCCTGGGCTATATCGAAGCCAACCCGATGGCGGCACAGGCGACGCTGAACATGCTGAGCGTCACTCATTTGGTGATCACCCATTCGCCAACGCTGGCCCAGTTGCCGAAGAAAAATTACGACTTCCTGCTGGTAGGAGTACCGATCCCGTTCCGCGAGAATATGGCACAGCACGAAAGCAAGCTGTTGGCGGCATTGAAGATCGCCGACCGGGTAATTCTGGCGCTGCCCTGCCAGTCGCAAATCAATGCCGAACAGCTTAAACAGCAGGGTGCGGCCGGCTGCCTGATCAAGCCGATCACCAGCAACCGCCTGTTCCCTCTGCTGCGCATGGAAACACCGCTGCGCCTCGCCGCCCTGCCGGAACATAAACGCCTGCCGCTGACGGTGATGGCGGTCGACGATAACCCGGCCAACCTGAAGCTGATTGGCACTCTGCTGGCCGAACAGGTGGAAAAGACCCTGCTGTGTGAAAGCGGGGAAGAAGCGCTGCTGCTGGCGCGCGACAACGTGCTGGATCTGATCCTGATGGATATCCAGATGCCCAATATTGACGGCATTCGTACCAGCGAGCTGATCCGTCAACTGCCGCACCACAATTCGACGCCAATCGTCGCCGTCACCGCCCATGCGGTCAGTGGCGAGCGCGAACATTTGTTACAGGCCGGTATGGATGACTATCTGGCCAAGCCGATTGACGAAGCGATGCTGACCCGGGTACTGGCGCGTTATTATAGTGGCGAACCGGAGCCGGAAGCGCCGCTTAATCAACCGCTGCTGTCGCTCGACTGGCCGTTGGCGCTACGTCAGGCCGCGAACAAGCCCGATCTGGCGCATGACCTGCTACAGATGCTGCTCGATTTCCTGCCGCAGGTCAGCGGACGGGTGCAAGCGATGTTGGACGGTACGCCGGATGACGGCATTCTCGATTTGATCCACAAACTGCACGGCAGTTGCAGCTACAGCGGCGTACCCCGCCTGAAACAGCTGTGTTTCTACCTTGAGCAGCAGTTGCGTCAGGGGGTCAGCAACGATGAGCTGGAGCCAGAGTGGCTGGAACTGTTGGATGAGATTGAGCTGGTCAGCCAGGCGGCTCGCGCGCATCTGGCCTGATGCCGTACGCAGTAAAAAAGGCACGCCGAAGCGTGCCTTTTTATTGGGACGATGGAGCTATTACTGCATCAGCAGATAAAGCGTGGTGTCGCCACGCAGAATATTCAGCGCCAGTACCGACGGCTTGCTGTCGAGGATTTTACGCAGTTCGCCCAAATTCTGGATCGGCTGCTGGTTAACCCCCAGGATAAAGTCGCCTTTTTTCAGGCCGATACGTGCAGCCGCGCTGCCGGCCTTGACGTTATCCACCTTAACGCCTTTCTGGCTGCCTGTCTGGCCATTGCTCAGTTCGGCGCCTTCGATACCGGTGTAGATATTGCCGGATTCAACCTGAGTCTGTGAGCTTTGCTCCAACGTGACGTCCACGGTAATCGGTTTGCCGTCGCGGATAATGCCCAGCGACATTTTGCTGCCAACCGGCAAAGTACCGATTTCCGCACGGAACGACGCGAAGCTGGAGATGGCTTTACCGTTCATGGTGACAATCACGTCACCGGCCTTGATGCCCGCCTTGGCGGCAGAAGATTTCGGCATCACCTGGCTGACAAATGCCCCGCGCTGTGCGTCCACTTTCATCGCTTTCGCCAGCTCAGAGTTCAGCTCGGTGCCCATAATGCCCAATTCGCCGCGTTTCACCTGGCCGAACTCGACCATTTGCGCCGTCAGGTTTTTCACCATGTTGCTCGGGATAGCGAAGCCGATACCGATGTTGCCGCCGTCCGGTGCCAAAATGGCGGTGTTAATACCGATCAGTTCGCCGTTCAGGTTAACCAACGCACCGCCGGAGTTACCGCGGTTAATCGCCGCATCCGTCTGGATAAAGTTCTCGTAATTCTCGATATTCAAGCCGCTGCGGCCCAGCGCAGAAACAATGCCGGAAGTGGCAGTCTCACCCAACCCATACGGGTTGCCGATCGCCACGGTGTAATCACCCACACGCAGTTGCTCGGAGTCAGCCATTTTGATCGCTGTCAGATTTTTAAAGTCTTTCAGCTGGATCAGCGCGATATCAGAACGTGGATCCTTGCCGATCACCTTGGCGTCAAATTTACGGCCGTCGTTCAGTTGGACCTGAATTTTATTGGCGTTCTCTACCACGTGGTTGTTGGTCACCACATAGCCTTTAGCGGCATCAATCACCACCCCAGCGCCCAGCGCCTGGAATTTCTGCTGAGTCCCCTGGCCAGGTGCACCCTGCCCACCGCCCTGACACATCGGCGAAGCCTGGAACGGTGAACCGTCCTGGCAGAACGGTGAATCTTCACCGAAGAACTGTTGGAACTGCGGCGGCATCTTCGCCGTGTTGACGGTGGTGCTGCCTTCAACATTAATGCTCACCACGGAAGGCATCACTTTTTCCAGCATCGGTGCCAGGCTTGGCAATTGCTGAGTGCTGGAAGAAGCGGTTTCTGCGGCGCTGGCCGTCATCGGGCCCATCGCCATACCAATACTGAAAGCCAATGCGCTCAGAACTAATGCGGTTTTTTTCATCTGTGTGTCTCTTATAAAGTCGTTCAGAAAGTATTACGGTCTTTGTGCATAGTCAGAACGTATTAATACCCCTAAGTTCCGGCGCAGGTTATTGGTAATAGTAAACAAATATTGTCCGCCTTTACAAAACTCGAAATAGATGACGCGCCGTCCAGCAAAGTGCTTAAAATAATATTTATTAGCTGAATGAATTATTCAGCAGCCATTAATCGCCGGTATTCGTCATAGGCATAAAGATCGGTCATACCGCTGATATAATCCTGCAGCAAACGCGCACGGAAATAATACTCGCGGATCGCCAACTGCTCGGACGACAGGTGTTGCAGGCCTTCAATCGCTTCTATGTAAGCCAGTCGATGTTTGGTAGACAGCTTATGAAACAGACGCGTTTCGATCGGATAGGCGCGATGGCTGTCTTCCTGCACCAACAGGGTAAAATCCGCCAGCGGCATCGCCAACAGCGGGCTGTAAATATCCAGCAGGCCGCTGATCACCCGGTATCCCTGCAGTTCAAGCTGCTCGACTTCCGGGTGATTGAACACGTGCTTGAACGCGACATTTTTGAATATTTTCAGCAATTGGTAAGCCGGGCTGGAGTCCTCCAGCAGCGCCTGATTAAAGTTCCCCTGATAGACCGCCTCCAGGTTATCAATAAACCGCTGCGCCGCATGCGGGACCAACCGCGCTACGGTGAATACCCGTAAATACATGAAGAACTGGTCTTCGCTGCTGCGTCGCGCGCCACCGCGATCGATCTTGCGAAAAGCGCTGGCCACGGTTTTATCAAACAAATCGCCCGGCGACACCGCCCCCCATTCCTGGGTTAAGTGCTGATAAAGCTGCTCGACGGTGAAAATGTTTTTTTCTACCGCATCTTCCAGATCGGCCACGCAGTAGGAAATATCGTCAGCGGCCTCCATTATATAAGTCAATGGGAAACGGTCGAACTCACCCATATTCAGCTCACGCCGCAGCCGATCGACAAATGCCTCTTCCGCCAGATAGAAGCCCGGTTTTTTCATCAGGTAGTTATGGCTGGCGGGAATGTCGCTGGCCCAATAAGCCGGGCGGGTATATTTCAGGATACAACCCACCTGCGCATAGGTCAGGTTAAGCTTCAGCAGGCTGTGCACCAGCCGGATCGCCTGGGCATTGCCTTCGAAATGACTGAGATCGTGACGGATGCGGCTGCGCAGGCGGTTAAGATCGCTCTCGCCTTCGTGCAGGCGTAGCGCGCTGACCTGACAACGATCGTTACTGACCGGCTCACTGCCGCAGCTGGCGGGATCGAGCCGCTGGGAAAACCAGTTGTTAATCGCCGACTCACCAAAGTGTCCAAAGGGCGGGTTGCCGATGTCGTGCATCAGACAGGCCATTTCAACAATGCTTTCAAAGGGATCCAGCAGTTTCGTCAGGCCGAGTTCATCGATTCGCCCGTCCTGTTTAAAACGATTGAGGATCTCTTTGGCGATATGCCTTCCAACCTGCTGCACCTCCATCGAGTGCGTCAGGCGACTGCGAACCGCCGCGTTACGCTCGAGAGGAAACACCTGGGTTTTTTGCTGCAAACGGCGAATGGCGGCGGAATTGACTATGCGCCCGCGATCGCTCTCGAACTGTCGGACAATGTCGTATTCTTCCTCGGCTTCAATTGGCTTGCTGAATGGCCGTTGGAAGCTGATTTTCTGCTTAAAGTCGATCCCGGACATCTGTTTCTCCGCCGTTGTACCCTGCCCCCGTGATAACAATTCCCGACGGCATATGCAACGGATTATCTCTCTATGAGAGCCATGATAGACTATGGCGAAATTCCCACACCCAATCAGTGAGTGTTATTTATGAAAGTAGGCATCATCGGCGCAATGGAGCAGGAAGTCACCCTGCTGCGCGATCAAATCGAAAACCGTCAGACCCTTCAACGCGCGGGCTGTGAAATCTATACCGGCCAGATCGGCGGCGTTGACGTGGCGCTGTTGAAATCTGGCATCGGCAAGGTTTCTGCCGCCATGGGCACCACCCTGCTGCTGGAACACTGCAAGCCGGATCTGGTGATCAATACCGGTTCCGCCGGTGGCCTGGCCAGCACGCTGAAGGTCGGTGATATCGTGGTGTCCGAAGAAGTGCGCTACCACGATGCCGACGTGACCGCTTTTGGCTATGAGCCAGGCCAGATGGCCGGCTGCCCGGCAGCGTTCGTGGCAGACGACGCGCTGATTGCGCTGGCGGAAGATTGCATCAAACAGCTGAACCTGAATGCCGTACGCGGCCTGATCTGCAGCGGTGATGCTTTCATTAACGGCGCCGAGCCGCTGGCCCGCATCCGCGCCACCTTCCCAACCGTGGCCGCGGTAGAAATGGAAGCGGCGGCCGTCGGGCACGTTTGCCACCTGTTCGCTACGCCGTTTGTCGTCGTGCGCGCTATCTCTGACGTGGCCGACAGTGAATCGCACATGAGTTTTGACGAGTTCCTTACCGTGGCTGCCAAGCAATCTACGCTGATGGTCAACGCCATGCTGCAAACCCTGGCTAAGCGCGGTTGATGTGACACGACGCTTTTCAGCCCTGCTGTGGCTGCTGGCCTTATGGATGGCGCTGCCTGCCGGCGCCGCCCAACGGGTGATCAGCCTGGCTCCCAACACCACTGAACTTGCCTATGCTGCCGGCATGGGCGAGACCCTGCTGGCAGTCAGTGCTTATTCCGACTACCCACCAGAGGCCAGGAAGCTGGAACAAGTCGCCTCCTGGCAAGGGATCAACCTGGAGCGAGTGCTGGCGCTGAAGCCGGATCTGATCCTGGCCTGGCGCGGCGGCAACCCGCAGCGGGTGCTGGATCAGCTCGCCGCTTTTGGTATCCCGATCTTTTATGCCGATGCCACCACCATTGATGACATCGCCCAGCGGCTGGATGACCTGGCTCAATACAGCCCGCACCCTGAGCAAGCGCATCGGGCGGCAGACGCGATCCGTCAGCAAATTGCTGCGCTGAAAGCAAAATATCCGCACAGTCAGCCACGACGGGTGCTGCTGCAATTCGGTACCCAACCGCTGTTCACCAGCTCCGGCGCCACCTTGCAAAGCCAGGTGCTGTCGTTGTGTGGCGCAGAGAATATCTTTGCCGACAGCCGTATGCCGTGGCCGCAAATCAGCCGCGAACAGGTACTGGCTCGCCAACCGCAGGCCATCGTCATTACCGGCGACCAAAAAGAAATCGCCAGCGTGAAAGCCTTCTGGGCACCGCAATTACAGGTACCGGTGCTTGCGGTGAATGGCGACTGGTTCAACCGCGCCGGCCCACGCATCATGCTCGCGGCGCAGCAACTGTGCAGCCAACTGGCGGAGATCCATTAATGCTGGTGTTCTGGCTGGATATTCTCGGCACCGCGGTTTTCGCCATCTCCGGCGTCTTGCTGGCGGGCAAGCTGCGGATGGATCCGTTCGGCGTGCTGGTACTGGGCGTGGTCACGGCAGTCGGTGGCGGCACCATTCGCGATATGGCGTTGGCCAACGGGCCGGTATTCTGGGTGAAAGACCCGACCGACCTGGTGGTCGCCATGATCACCTGCGTGCTGACGCTGCTGCTGGTACGCCAGCCGCGCCGTCTGCCCAAGTGGATCCTGCCGGTGCTTGATGCCGTTGGGCTGGCCGTGTTCGTCGGTATCGGGGTCAATAAAGCCTTCGCCGCCGGCGCCAGTCCGCTGGTGGCGATCTGTATGGGCGTGATCACCGGGGTTGGCGGCGGCATTATCCGTGATGTGCTGGCGCGGGAAATCCCGATGATCCTGCGAACTGAAATTTACGCCACCGCCTGCATCATCGGCGGCATTGTGCATGCTACGGCCTATGCCACCTTCGGTATGCCGCTGCAGCAGGCGATGATGCTCGGCATGGGCATCACGCTGGCGATACGCCTGGCGGCCATTCGCTGGCACCTGAAACTGCCCGCCTTTATCCTCGAACGCTAATCCCTCCGCCCGATCTACGGGCGGAGCCTTATCAGACAGTCACATTTTAAAACAGAATTTTCGACTAAAAAATAAGCAAAGTGTTATTATCAACGTCTGAAAAATGCAGGGAAAACAATGTAATAAACTTTTTAACGTCAAGTTAATTATTTCCCCACCCTGTTAAATCTTATTAACTTTTTGCCGATAAGCCATTATGTGATTGCTTACGGATGGCTATTCCCCAAATTATGAAAAATATTCTCTTTTTATTCAGTGTGCTGCTGTGCAGCCCCCTCGTTTACGCCGGCGCCACCAGCGGACAAATCGGCGTCAGCCTGACCATCGTCCCAAAGTGCAGCGTGCATATCGACGATTCCGTACCCCAGGTAAAATGCGGCGGCACGGCCGATACCCAGCCTAAAATCACCCGCAGCCCGTTGCAGGCCGAGAGTGAAAACGAGTCCCACCAGGAACTGGTGACCGTAGAATGGTAGCGACAAAAAAACCCGCAAACCGGTGAGGTTGGCGGGTTTTATACTGCTGCTGGCAGGATCAGACGCTGAACGAGGAGCCGCAGCCGCAGGTAGTTTTGGCGTTCGGGTTGGTCACCACGAAGCGTGAGCCTTCCAGCCCTTCGGTATAATCGACCGAACCGCCGACCAGATATTGCAGGCTCATCGGGTCTACCACCAGCGCAACACCCTGCTTCTCGATGGTCATGTCACCATCGTTGACCTTGTCGTCAAAAGTGAAGCCGTACTGGAATCCGCTGCAACCGCCACCGGTAATGTAAACCCGCAACTTCAGATTCGGATTTTCTTCGTCAGAAATCAGGACTTTAACCTTGCTTGCTGCTGCCTCGGTAAATTGCAGTGGCAGTGCTGTTTCATCACTCATACTCTTTACTCCCAACATTGTTCTGCATCAGGTCGCTACAATGGCGGCCGGATTAATGTTAATGATTATCCAATACCTGAGTGTTCCGTTCAAGTATTCACCGCATTTGTTGTATTTTCTTTACCTGTTTTATCTGCCGCTTCGCGCGTCTGCAACGCTTCCTGACGCTGTAAGGTACGGGCCAATATTGAGGAATACAACGGCTTACCCCCGAGGAACTGCGCTACCAGCGTAGCACCGAGGCAGGTAATGATCATTGGCAGTATGAGCTGGTAGTTATCGGTCATTTCCAGCACCAGCACGATCCCGGTCAGGGGCGCACGTACCGTGGCAGCAAACAGGGCACCCATCCCGGCAATGGCAAAGGTACCGGCCTCAATGCCGTACGCCGGGAACAGGTGGGCACCGGCCAGACCAAAGGCAGTACCAAACAACGTGCCCAATGCCAGCATAGGGGCAAAAATCCCGCCCGGTGCGCCGGAGCCGAAGCATAACAGTGTGGTGATCACCCGGGTGATAAAAATAAACATCAGCATGCCGACGCTGTAATTACCTGCCGCTGCGATCGGGATCAGTCCAAAGCCCCCGCCTGCCGCTTCTGGCTGGATCAGCCCCAGAATGCCGCAGATGCCGCCAAGCAAGCCGCCCATCAGCAAAACCTTGCGCATTTTGCCGCCGTGCAGACGAGCGAACATGTCCTGAGTGCGGAAAATCAACGCATTGAACATGACGCCCACCGCGCCAAAGATCGCCCCGAGCACCAGATACAACCAAAGGGTGTTAATCGGCGCCGAGGAGAGCTTGCCCACCGCAATCACCGAACCTTCACCGTTAAACAGCTGGAATACCACGCTCGACATAATAACGCCGATAAACACCGCTTTAATCGAGATCAGGTTATAGCGGAACTGCGGACGCATCTCTTCAATGATAAACAGAATACCGGCCAGCGGCGCGTTGAAGGCAGCAGAAAGCCCAGCCGCCGCCCCCGTGGCCAATAACGAATGACGCGCTTCGGCGCCACGCATGCGGAAGATATCCAGCACCATGCGCCCGACATTACCGCCCATTTGTACCGTCGGCCCTTCACGGCCCAGTACCATGCCTGCCCCCAGCGTACCCATGCCACCGATAAACTTCACCGGGATCACGCGCCACCAGCGCACCGGACGCAGCTCTTCCAACGCCCCCTCGATCTCCGGGATACCCGAACCGCCCGCCTCCGGGGCAAAGCGATGTACCAGGTAGTACCCCAGCACCGCCAGCAGGGCAGAAATAATAAAGGCCAGCGGCCAAACCAGGATCCAATAATCGGCGACCTGTGCCAGCCCGGACAAACGCTGCTGCTGCACCCAATCCACCGCTTTATCGAACGCCACGCCGAGCAAGCCCGCCAGGGCTCCCACCACAGCCGCCATTAGCAGGATCGCTATCGGCGTTTTATCACGGCGCATAAGCTGACGCACCGCGTCACTGCGTTTCAGACGTGGAGCTCGCGCTAGCGGCGGCTGTTGCTGTAATTCAGTCATAATGGGTTATTCATTAATGGAATTAAATGTAATACAAATAGGCCAGCTGATTATTCTAGCCTACCCGTTGCCTGACCGCCCCTCAAAATAGGTATCTGACTGTGATCGTTTCATATCGGCGAACACTTCACTAGAATAGCGCGGTCAAATCATTCAAAACAGAATCCAGGAGCCGATTTATGAGCTTACACAGCAAGTCCGAAAGTCTGTATGCCCAGGCAAAACAGGTAATCCCAGGCGGGGTTAACTCTCCAGTGCGTGCATTCAACGGCGTTGGCGGTGTGCCACTGTTTATCGAACGGGCGGACGGGGCTTACCTGTTCGACGTCGACGGCAAAGCCTATATCGACTACGTCGGTTCCTGGGGCCCAATGGTACTGGGGCACAACCACCCGGCGATCCGCAACGCGGTCATCGAAGCGGCGCAGCGCGGTCTGAGCTTTGGCGCCCCCACCGAGATGGAAGTCAAAATGGCGGAGCTGGTCACCGAACTGGTGCCGACCATGGATATGGTGCGGATGGTGAACTCGGGTACCGAAGCCACCATGAGTGCCATTCGCCTAGCGCGCGGCTATACCAACCGCGATAAAATCATCAAGTTTGAAGGCTGCTACCATGGTCATGCCGACTGCCTGCTGGTGAAAGCCGGCTCCGGCGCGCTGACCCTGGGCCAGCCAAACTCACCGGGCGTGCCGGCCGACTTCGCCAAACACACCCTGACCTGCACCTTTAACGATCTCGATTCGGTACGCACCGCATTTGAACAGTACCCTTCCGAGATCGCCTGCATCATCGTCGAGCCGGTTGCTGGCAACATGAACTGCGTGCCACCTCTGCCAGAATTCCTGCCGGGCCTGCGCGCTTTGTGCGACAAGTACGGTGCGCTGCTGATTATCGACGAAGTCATGACCGGCTTCCGTGTGGCGCTGGCCGGGGCACAGGCCTATTACGATGTGGAGCCTGACCTCACCTGTCTGGGTAAAATCATCGGTGGCGGCATGCCTGTTGGCGCGTTCGGCGGCCGTCGTGAAGTGATGGCGGCGCTGGCACCTACCGGCCCGGTCTATCAGGCGGGCACGCTGTCCGGTAACCCGATTGCCATGGCGGCTGGCTTTGCCTGTCTGACCGAAGTTTCACAAGTCGGTGTCCACCAGACGCTGACCGAACTGACCGATATGCTGGCAACCGGCCTGCTGCACGCGGCGAAAGAAGAAAATGTCGCGCTGGTGGTGAACCACGTTGGCGGCATGTTCGGCCTGTTCTTTACCGATGCGCCGTCTGTCACCAGCTACCAGGACGTGATGCAGTGCGATGTAGAGCGCTTTAAGCGCTTCTTCCATCTGATGCTGGAGGAAGGGGTTTATCTGGCGCCTTCGGCCTTCGAAGCCGGCTTTATGTCTATTGCGCACAGCAAGGAAGACATTCAGCGCACTGTCGATGCTGCACGCCGCTGCTTCGCCAAGCTGTAAGTTTCGACCATCCAATAAAAAACGGGCGCTGAGCGCCCGTTTTTTATTTTCAAATTTTGCCGTCAAAGCAAGGTGCCGTAAATCGTCAGCAGTGCCACCACCACCACGATAATCATGGTCACCTTGCGGGCCAGGGTTACCGCCGCCCGCGGAGTCTGCACCGGATCCATATGCGGATCGCGAGCCAGTGAGAACTGTGCCAGCCGTGTCAGCACCTGATACTGAGAAGAATGGAGATCGCCCAGCGACGCAAACCACGCCGGTAGCGCTCTCTCACCATGCCCAAACAGAGCGTAAGCCACGCCTGCCAGCCTCACCGGGATCCAGTCCAACCAGTTCAACAGATGATCGATACCCGACTGCGAACGCTCCAGCGGGGTATTGTGGCGCGCCAGCCAGGTCTGGTAAGCACGCAGGAAGGAGTAGCCCGCCAGCGCAATCGGTCCGTAAGGCCCACAGACCACGAACCAGAACAGCGGTGCCAGATAATAACGGAAGTTAATCCACAGCAACGCATTTTGCAGTTCGCGCAGGCGCAGCTCTTCGCTGCAATCCACCGGCAAACCGTGGATCAATGCCAGCTCCTCCGCCATCTGGTCGCTGGCATGAACATCCCCCTGCCGCGCCGCCTTCAGATAGGCGCGATAGTGTTTGCGCTTGATGCCAGCCCCCACGCACAGCAAATCAATAACAATCCACAGCAACAACGTCACTACGCCGAAAAACAGCCCTTGAGCCAGCCACAGGATCCCGCCGACCACCACCATCCAGGCCAGGGTCATCAGCAACGTCTGTGCCAGCGAAAAGCGGTGCAACCGATGAAACACCACCTCCAGCCGATGGTCCAACTGCCAATGCTCACCCAGCTTGAACAAACGTTCCCACGCCAGAACCAGTAACAGCGTAAACAGCGTCATTAGCGACTCCTCTCCCTTTCCATTGTTCCAAGCATAGCGTCATCGGGCTTGCCGGGTTGTTCTAGAGATGCCAGATTTAAATCCCGATCAAATATCGGACCTGGATCGGTTTTATGCCAGATTAGTTACGCGGCCACCGCGCTGCGGTGGTACTTATCATGGCAACAGAGTAGCATGTTCCCCCTACGATATTACCGTCCATTTCGGAGTTTTCTATGCCGACACGCCGCTACAGTGCCGACAGTCGCCGCACCGAGCTTCTTGAACGAATTGAAAGCGATATCCCCTATGCCGTTGCCCAGGCGCTGCGTGAAGACCTGGGTGGTGAAGTCGATGCCGAACGCGATATTACCGCGCAATTATTACCGGCCGACACCCAGGCCGAAGCCACCATTATCACCCGCGAGCCCGGTATATTTTGCGGCCAACGCTGGCTGAACGAAGTCTTCATCCAACTGGGTAACCAGGTGAAGGTGGAATGGCTGGTGGCGGACGGCGATAGCCTGGTCCCCGACCAACCGCTCTGCAAACTGACCGGCCCGGCGCGGGTGTTGTTGACCGGTGAGCGCACCGCATTGAATTTTGTACAGACGCTTTCCGGCGTCGCGACCGAAGTCAGCCGCTATGTGGCGCTATTACAGGGCACGCAAACTCGCCTGCTGGATACCCGCAAAACCCTGCCGGGACTGCGTACCGCGCTGAAATATGCCGTACTCTGCGGTGGCGGCAGTAACCACCGTCTGGGGCTTTCCGATGCCTTCCTGATCAAGGAAAACCACATCATTGCCTCCGGTTCGATTAAACAGGCGGTCGAGAAGGCTTTCTGGCTGCATGCCGACGTACCGGTCGAAGTAGAAGTCGAATCGCTGGATGAACTGCAGCAGGCGCTGGACGCCGGTGCCGACATCGTCATGCTGGATAACTTCAGCGTCGAGATGATGCGTACCGCCGTGGCACAAACGCAGGGCCGTGCTCAACTGGAAGTTTCAGGTAACGTGACCAGCGAAACCCTGCGTACCTTCGCCGAAACCGGCGTGGACTACATCTCGGTGGGGGCCCTGACCAAGCACGTAACCGCGCTCGATCTGTCAATGCGCTTTAAATAATCTCCGCCATCCAGACCTCCCTGGCCAGCCGGGGAGGTATTTTCTCGTCAGAATTGTGCAGCTCGCCCCATCTTTTCTCCTTCCTCTGCAATGCTAATAAATTGCTGTGGAACTGCGCCCCAAAACCGCCATAACCCGCTCGAAGCCCACGCCCTGTGCGCTTACCTTTGCCTCCACATTCACATGGAGGCAACAACAAATGGAAACACAGCGCGGTTTTACCCTGATCGAACTGATGGTGGTGATCGCCATTATCGCGATCCTCAGCGCCATAGGCATTCCCGCCTACCAGCGCTATATCCAAAAAGCAGCGATGACCGACATGCTGCAAACCATGACGCCGTATAAGCTGGCCGTTGAGCTGTGCGTGCTCGACAGTGGCGCACCAACCGGTTGTAACGCCGGCAGCCAAGGTATCCCGACCGGTGACGCCTCACGTTACGTCAGTGCCGTCCAGGTCAGCCAGGGGGTGATCTCGCTGACCGGTACGCAAACGCTGCTGGGGCTAACGGTCGCACTGACCCCCACCCAAAACACCGGCGGGCTGACACGCTGGACACGCCAATGCACCAGCGCCAACGCCAATCTGCAGGAAACCTGTCAGGAAGTTTTCCGTTTTGACACCACCGCAACGGCACCAACACCATGAGTACGACAATCAGCGACGAAATCCATGCGCTGTGCCGCCGTTATCAGGCGCTGGCTCTCAGCGAAGACCAGCACAGCCTGAGCGTAGCCCTGACGGAGGAGGCACCACAGGCGCTGCTGTCGGCACTGCGTTTCGCCACCGGCAAGCGCATTCATTTGGAACAGTGGCCGGCAGCCCGGCTGGAGCTGGAACTGAATCAGCGTCAAATACAGGACGATCGCCCTGCGCAAGACGCTCCAGAAGTTGGGCCTGACACGCCATCCTTAGACGATGACAGTGACGCGCCCGTAGTCCAGTTTATCAATCAGGCGCTGCGCATCGCCATTCAACGGCGTGCCTCGGATATCCATTTCGAGCCCTACCAACAGGCTCTGCGTATCCGGCTGCGGATCGACGGGGTACTGCAGACGATAACCTCACCGCCTTTCGCGCTCGCCGCTCGCCTCTGCGCCCGGCTGAAGGTTATGGGACAGTTGGATATCGCCGAGCGTCGCCTGCCGCAAGATGGCCAGCTCAGTGTGCAATTGGATAACGCCAGTTACTCAATGCGCATCGCCACCCTGCCCACGCTGCACGGCGAAAAAGTGGTGCTGCGGATCCTGCAAACCGAGCGCCAGGAGCTGCCGCTGGATCGGTTGGGGATGGATGCGACGGCACTGGCACAGTTTGCCGCCGCGTTGTCCTGCCCACAGGGTATGATCCTGGTTACCGGTCCGACCGGTAGCGGAAAAACCGTCACGCTGTACAGCGGGTTACGCCAGTTGAATGACGCACAAAGTAATTTATGCAGCGTCGAGGATCCGATCGAGATCCCACTATTCGGCGTTAACCAGACGCAGATTAATGCCAAAACCGATCTGGATTTTTCCCGCGTTTTACGCGCGCTACTACGACAAGATCCGGACGTGATCATGATCGGTGAGATCCGCGATCGGGAAACCGCAGAGATCGCGGTGAAAGCCGCACAAACCGGTCATCTGGTGCTATCCACCTTGCATACCAACTCCACCAGCGAAACCCTGACACGGCTGACCCATATGGGCATTCCCGGCTATCTGATTGCCGCTTGCCTGAAGCTGGTGATCGCCCAACGGCTGGTGCGTAAACTTTGCAGCCACTGCCGCCATCAGCAAAGCCAGACGATACGCTTCCCCACAGCGATTTGGGCCACGCCCTTGCTGCCCTGGCAGGCTGACGGCTGCGAGCACTGCTTTGGCGGCTACTACGGCCGCACCGGGGTGTATGAATTGCTAACCATCACCCCGGAAGTGCAGAGCGGTCTGTTGCAGGGGGCGGCTCCCGGTCAACTGGCCGAGATCGCCCGGCAGCAAGGGCAAATCACGCTGCTGCAGGCTGGGTTAACGCTGGTTTCACAAGGCGTCACCTCGCTGGAGGAGGTGTACCGCATTGTCGGCAACATTGCCGGTGAGAAGCCCGTGTGAAAGCGCTGCGCCTTTTCCTCTGGCAGGCGATTGACCCGCAGGGCCAACTACGCCAGGGCGAGCTGATGAGCAGCGAAAAAAACAGGGTTAGTCAGTGGCTGATCGAACAAGGGTTACAACCCTGCCAAATTAACAGCGGGAAACGCATTGCTCCCAGCCAGTGGCGCGGAGAGCCCTTGATCCAGTTCACCCGCCAGCTTGCCACCCTGCTGCAGGCCGGGTTGCCGCTGGTCAGCGGCTTGCAGTTGCTGGCGACCGAACACCCGTCCGCAGCCTGGCGTTGCCTGCTGCGCGAGGTAGGCGAACAGGTGCAGCAAGGGCAGCCGTTTTCAGAGGTTATCGCCGGGCAACACGCCATCTTCCCTCTGATCTACCGCCAGTTGATCGCCATCGGAGAACTGACCGGCCACCTGGATGAGTGCTGCCTGCAACTGGCCCAGCAACAGGAAGCGCAGCAAAAATTGCAGAAGAAAGTGGTTAAAGCGCTGCGTTATCCCTTGTTCATCTGCGCAGTGGCGCTGTTGGTGAGTATTCTGATGTTGGTCATGGTGCTGCCGGAATTTGCCGGCGTCTACCAGTCTTTCGATGCCCCACTGCCGTGGTTTACCCAGGGGCTGCTGAACCTTTCCACTCTGTTGATTCATGGCGGCCCCTGGCTGGCGGCGATACTGGGCTGCACGCTATTTGCCTATTTTCGCCGACTGCACCCGCAACCACACTGGCGCAGACGCGAACAGGCCGTATTGCTGCGCCTGCCGCTGATTGCACAATTGATCAAAGGCGGCTGCCTGAGCCAAATATTTCGTATTTTGGCCATGACTCAGCAGGCCGGGCTCACGCTGATTGAAGGGCTGAACGCCGCAGCGCTGTCGGTAGATAATTTATTTTACCGCCAGGCGATTGAGAGGGTGCAGCAACAGATTGCGCAAGGCCAGACTTTCCACAGCGCATTGGGGCAGCAGGCGCTTTTCCCCACCTTGTGTCAGCAGTTGGTGCGGGTGGGCGAAGAGTCTGGTTCGTTGGATACGCTGTTAGGCAAACTGGCGCTGTGGCATGAGCAGCAAACTTTTGAGTTAGCCGATACGCTGGCACAAACGCTGGAACCGATATTGATGCTGATGGTGGGTGGGATCGTCGGCACGCTGGTGATCGCCATGTACCTGCCGATATTTCAATTGGGGAACGTATTGGGATAACGCCTGGAGAACCTTGAGTGCAGCACCGAACGGCACCCAAGGTTTGGTCAGACTAAATCAGTTGCTGCCGAACACACGGTTTTCCTGCTCCGCTACGCGGATAAAGGTGGTGCGTTTGGTCAGCTCTTTCAGACGCTCTGCACCGACATAAGTGCAAGCGGAGCGCAGGCCACCGAGAATGTCACGGACGGTAAACTCAACCTCGCCACGCAATGGCAACTTGACGGTTTTACCTTCGGCCGCACGGTACTGGGCAACACCGCCGACGTGGCGTTTCATCGCTGACTCGGAACTCATGCCGTAAAACAGCATGAATTTCTCGCCGTTCTCTTCCACTACGGTGCCTTCGCACTCGTCATGACCGGCCAGCATTCCACCCAACATGACGAAGTCTGCGCCACCACCAAAGGCTTTCGCTACGTCGCCCGGTACCGAGCAGCCGCCATCACTGACAATCTGGCCGCCCAGGCCATGTGCCGCATCGGCACACTCGATCACCGCAGACAGCTGCGGGTAACCCACGCCGGTTTTCACCCGGGTGGTGCAGACGGACCCAGGGCCAATACCCACTTTAACGATATCGGCACCGGACAGGATAAGCTCTTCCACCATTTCACCGGTGACCACGTTACCGGCACAGATCACATGGTTTGGGCAGGCCTCGCGCGCTTTCTGCAAGAAGGCGACAAAATGCTCGGAGTAACCGTTAGCGACGTCGATACAGATAAACTTCAGCCCCGGCGACAAGGCCAGAATTTGCTGCATCTTCACAAAATCAGCTTCGGAGGTGCCGGTTGATACCATCACGTGACGCAGCACCGATGCCGGTACACGCTGCACAAATGCGGCCCATTGTTCAACGGTGTAGTGTTTGTGTACGGCGGTGAGTACGTCGAAGGAAGCCAGGGCCTCTGCCATGCTGAAGGTGCCGACCGAGTCCATGTTGGCAGCGATAATCGGTACGCCGGACCAGCTCAAGCCAGAATGTTTGAAGGTAAACTGACGCTCCAGTTCAACTTCTGAACGGCTTTTCAATGTGGAGCGTTTAGGGCGAATCAGCACATCTTTAAAGCCTAACTTCAAATCTTCTTCAATACGCATGACTTATGATTTCCTGGTTTATGGCGACGGATCGCAGGATAGTATTCGAACCTATACCCTATGAATTTCAAGTTGCAGCTAGGCAGCCAGCTTGCTCACCCCAGGAGCTTACTTAAGTAAGTAACTGGGGTGAGCAAGTGCAGTCAACAACGCTGCGGCTTGAAAGGCGACGGGTAGATTAATGCCAGTTCCAGTGTCGTTATCATACTCGCTAATAATCGCCGGACAAGACTGCGAATTCTCCTTTATTTACGCTACAATCCGACAAATTTACCTGCGAATACGCAGTGTGACCTCCCGCTCATTTTCCCTTTCCGGCTGCGCTTTTTATCACCGTACGGTGCCAGCAACCAGACAAGCGCCGCCTGCTGACTTGCACTTCTGCGCGATCGCTTTATGATTCGTCTATTATTTTTTTATGAACATCAGGTGCATTCCCTACCATGGCCTACATTGTTGCGTTGACAGGGGGTATCGGCAGCGGTAAGTCAACCGTGGCAGACACCTTTGCCCGCCACGGCGTGATGGTGGTCGACGCGGACATCATCGCCCGGCAGGTTGTCGAGCCTGGTGCCCCTGCATTGGCTGCCATCGTCGAACGATTTGGTAATGAAATGTTGCAGTCAGACGGCAGGCTTAACCGTGCCGCACTGCGCCAGCGTATCTTCAGTAACCCTGATGAAAAGCGCTGGCTGAACCAACTGCTGCACCCGCTGATTCATCAGGAAACCCAACGCCAACTGGCGCAAGTCACCAGTCCCTATGCACTTTGGGTGGTTCCCCTGCTGGTGGAAAACAACCTGCAGGCGCGCGCCGATCGCGTGCTGGTGGTCGATGTTGACAGCGAGACTCAGTTGGCCAGAACCATCGCCCGCGACGGTATCAGTCGTCAGCAGGCACAGAACATACTGTCCGCGCAGGTCACGCGCGAGCAGCGCTTGGCCGCTGCAGATGACATAATTGATAATAGCGGCACCGCTCAGGGGATAGAGCCATTGGTTGCCGCACTGCATCGCCGTTACCTTGAGCTGGCGGCATCAGCGACCCGACAGGATTAAACTGAATGAGTGATGTTTCCCCAAGCGTTCTTTTTGAACACCCGTTGAATGAAAAAATGCGCACCTGGTTGCGTATGGAGTTTTTACTGCAGCAGTTGCATGGCCAGCGGGCATTGAGCGAAACAGCTATCGCCCTGACCTTCTTCCGCGCCGTCGCCGATCTGCTCGACGTACTGGAACGCGGTGAAGTGCGTACCGAGTTACTGAAAGAGCTGGAACGTCAGCAACAAAAGTTGCTGGCATGGGCCGATGTGCCAGGCGTCGATATGTCGCTGGTGGATCAGTTGCGCAACCAGTTGAAACAACGCGCGGCAGCACTGATGTCTGCTCCCCGCCTCGGCCAATCGCTGCGTGAAGACCGGCTGATTAGCCTGGTGCGTCAACGTCTGAGTATTCCGGGCGGGTGTTGCAGCTTTGATTTACCGACGCTGCACATGTGGATGCATGCCCCACAGCAAGAGCGAGATGATGACGTCAGCAAATGGCAGCAAACGCTGGAGCCCCTGAACCAGGCGCTGATCATGGTGCTGGATCTGATCCGTCAGTCCGGTCCGTTTCGCAATCAGATCAGTTTGAACGGTTTCTTCCAGGATAACGCGGAAGGCGCCGATCTGTTGCGCTTGCGCATCAATCTGGCCCATCAGCTTTACCCGCAGATTTCCGGCCATAAGACGCGCTATGCGATCCGCTTCCTGCCGCTGGACAGTGAGCTTGGTGTGGTACCGGAACGATTAACCTTTGAGTTGGCCTGTTGCTAACCCAATGACATAAAAACCTTTCACGTGTTGGAAGGGAGTAAGGAACAGATATGACGACCGTAGTGAAATGCCCAACCTGTGGCAAAGGCGTGGTTTGGGGTGAAGTCAGCCCGTTCCGCCCGTTTTGCAGCAAGCGCTGTCAGTTAATTGATTTAGGCGAATGGGCCGATGAAGAGAAGCGCATTCCCAGCAACAGCGATCTGACGGAAAGCGAAGAATGGAGTGAACAAGACGATCGTTGATCGATCGTCTTTTGTCGGCCTGGTCTCTGCCAGGCCGCTCGTTTTACTGTGCAGCGCTCGCCTGTGCCACCAACAGTTTGATAATACTGACATTGGCCTCCGGGAATTCCTCCTCCCGTAAATCGGCCTGCTTCACCCAACGCATAGGCTGGCCTTCTCGACCAAACGGCTCGCCCGCCCAGCCTTCCACCAGATAAAAATTCAGCGTCACAATACGATCGCTAAACCGGTGTTCAAGCACTTCCAGTAGCTCTGCGCGCTCGGTTTCAATCCCGGTTTCTTCCTGCAGTTCACGGTTGAGTGCCTGTTCCGGTGTCTCCCCCTGCTCAATCTTACCGCCTGGAAACTCCCAGAAGCCGGCCATATGCGAATCGGCGGCGCGACGCGTAATAAAGATTTCCTGCTGGGCGTTACGAATAATGCCAACGGCGATGTTCAGATGTTTCATCACATCCTCCTGATAGATTTGTCGGGCGCGGCAAACGCCCCAAAAAACAGGGGCTCAGCATGCTGAACCCCTGGGTTTTATTGGTTAAACACTGCCGGTCTTAGTTCTGCAGACGACCGTGGCACTGTTTGTATTTTTTACCGGAACCGCATGGGCACGGATCGTTGCGCCCTACTTTACGTTCCGCCGTTGCCGGCGCATTCGGATCTTCGGTGACCAGAGCATTTTCTTCATAGTGGCTCAGCTGTTGCTGTTTGGCCAGGCGCTCAGCTTCTTCACGACGTTGCAGCTCCAGCGCTTCAACCTCTTCCGGCATCCGCACCTGTACCTTGCTCAGTACGCTGATCACTTCATGCTTCAATGATTCCAGCATGGTGGCGAACATGTTGAAAGACTCGCGCTTGTACTCCTGCTTAGGATCCTTCTGCGCATAACCACGCAGATGGATGCCCTGGCGCAGGTAGTCCATCGCCGCCAAATGCTCTTTCCACAGGGAATCCAGCGTCTGCAGCATCACGCCTTTCTCGAAGTTGCGCATCATCTCGGTGCCAACCACTTCTTCTTTGCGCAGGTATTCTTCCTTCGCTTTTTCGAGAATGCGCTCACGCAGCGTTTCTTCGTGCAGCTCAGGCTCTTTATCCAGCCATTCAGCGATTGGCATATCCAGATCGAAGTCGTTTTTCAGGCGCTCTGTCAGCCCCTGAATGTCCCACTCTTCTTCCAGCGACTGCGGCTGAATGTAGCCATCGATGGTGGTCTTGAACACGTCTTCACGGATGCTGGTGATAGTTTCGCTAACGTCAGACACGTCCAGCAGTTCGTTACGCTGGCTGTAGATGGCGCGGCGCTGATCGTTGGCCACGTCATCGTATTCCAGCAATTGCTTACGAATGTCGAAGTTGCGACTTTCCACTTTACGCTGTGCGTTGGCAATCGCCTTGGTGACCCATGGGTGCTCAATGGCCTCCCCCTCTTTCATACCCAGTTTACGCATCATGCTGGAAACGCGATCCGAGGCGAAAATACGCATCAGGGCATCTTCCATAGACAGGTAGAAGCGGGATGAACCGGCGTCACCCTGACGACCTGAACGGCCGCGCAGCTGGTTATCGATACGACGTGATTCATGGCGCTCGGTACCAATGATGTGCAGGCCGCCCGCAGCCAATACCTCATCATGGCGGATTTTCCAGGCTTCTTTAATTTCAGCAATTTGCTGTTCAGTCGGATCTTCCAACTGTTCAATTTCGGCCTGCCAGCTGCCACCCAACACGATATCGGTACCACGGCCCGCCATGTTGGTGGCGATAGTGACCGCACGGCTTTGGCCGGCCTGAGCTACGATGTCCGCTTCCATGGCGTGGAATTTGGCGTTCAGTACCTTGTGCTCGATGCCGGCTTTGGTCAGCTCGCGAGAAACCACTTCGGATTTTTCAATCGAGATAGTCCCCACCAACACCGGTTGCCCGTTGACGGTACGCTCACGGATGTCTTCAATGATTGCACCAATCTTTTCCAGCTCGGTCATGTAGACCAGATCCGGCATGTCTTTACGGATCATCGGACGGTTAGTCGGCACCACGATGGTATCCAGCTTGTAGATAGAGCTGAATTCAAAGGCTTCGGTGTCGGCGGTACCGGTCATCCCGGCCAGTTTTTCGTACAGACGGAAGTAGTTCTGGAAGGTGATGGAGGCCAGCGTCTGGTTCTCGTTCTGGATCTCCACGCCTTCTTTGGCTTCTACCGCCTGATGCAGACCATCAGACCAGCGACGCCCCTGCATGGTACGACCGGTGTGTTCGTCAACGATAATGACTTCACCGTCTTTTACGATGTAGTCAACGTCACGGGTAAACAGCACATGGGCACGCAGTGCGGCGGTCACATGGTGCATCAACATGATGTTAGTCGGTGAGTACAGTGACTCGCCTTCATCCATGATGTCGGCTTCCATCAACATTTCTTCGATCAGGATCAGGCCGCGTTCAGTCAGGTGCACCTGGCGCGCTTTCTCATCAACCGAGAAGTGGCCTTCGCCCTGGAAGGAATCGGAATCTTCTTTTTCCTGACGGATCAGCTTAGGGATCAGCTTGTTGACCTTGATGTACATCTCGGAGCTGTCTTCGGCCGGGCCGGAGATGATCAACGGAGTACGTGCTTCATCGATCAGGATGGAGTCAACCTCATCCACCAACGCATAGTGCAGCTTACGTTGAACACGCTCTTCCGGGCTGAATGCCATGTTGTCGCGCAGGTAGTCAAAACCGTATTCGTTGTTGGTACCGTAGGTAATGTCAGCGGCATAGGCTTCACGCTTGGCCGGCGCAGGCATACCTGGCAGGTTAATACCGATGCTCAGACCGAGGAACTCGAACAGTGGACGGTTGTTTTCGGCGTCACGCTGTGCCAAATAATCGTTCACTGTTACCACGTGCACACCACGGCCGCTCAAGGCGTTCAGGTAGGCAGGCAGGGTTGCGGTCAGGGTTTTACCTTCACCGGTACGCATCTCTGCGATACAGCGATCGTTCAGCACCATACCACCCAGCAACTGCACGTCGAAGTGACGCATGCCGAATACGCGCTTGCTCGCCTCACGCACTACGGCAAAGGCTTCCGGCAACAGGTTTTCCAGCACCTCGCCCTTTTCCAGGCGCGCGCGGAATTCGTTGGTCTTGGCTTTCAGTTCATCATCGGACAGTTTTTCCATGTCCGGTTCCATCAGACCGATCTGCTCAACCGATTTACGCATGCGGCGAAGTGTACGATCGTTACGGCTACCAAAAACTTTGGTCAATAATTTCACTAACATGATGTTTGATATCTCTGTCATGACAGCCAACACAGGCCGTCAATTTGCTGTTATTTTTTAGGTTTTTTGTCGCCCGACGGGCAAAAAATCAGCTTACGACTGCGGGCCCAGCACGGATGCCCTGCACCTGTGCGAGCCACAACCCTGTCTGATGCTGCGCAATGGCAGGCAGCACGGCATGGTGGGTATCACGAATGATGGTCGGCGGCTTCGGCTCATGCGTCAGCAGCGCGTTGAGAGTAGAAAGCAGCGCCAGTTGCGCTACCTGTGATGGGGGTTCGGTCGCTTCCGCTTCGCGTTCCTGTATCCGCGCATAAACTGCCTGCGGAGCGAGAGCAAAAGAAAGGTGACGAATGACGGTGCGAAGCGCATGCTGGTGCCAATAATCGACACTGAAATTTGGGCGGCGATGCGCTTCCTGCAGCAATGCCAGACTGTTAAAGGCACCGCTGGCGGAATTTTGCCGGTTAAGGCTGGACGAGGTGCTCGGCAGAGCGGCTTGATCAGGTGCGCCGGACAGATTTGTAGGTACGCCAAGCGTGGCCGCGACCATCCCTAACAGGAGATGGGGCCAGAAATAACGTCTGCCAAATTGTCGCCAACGATTTAGAATACCGATCACGAGTTTATTATCCGCCGGAGCCCATTATGCGCGATAGCCGTCCACAATTATTAGATTCCCTGTTTGACGACGCTCACACAGAAGACAAAGGCCCGCTGTATAACGTCCAGCAACGCGCAGTTGCGCTGCTTAAGCTTAACCGTGCAGTGAAAGGCGTATTGCCGGTTCAACTGCATCCCTGGTGCCGCGTCGCTAATTTCCGACAGGGTATTTTAGTGCTAGAAACGGCAAATGCCAGCTGGATGATGCGTCTACGCTACGAACAACCGGCTTTATTATCTGCACTACGAGCGCAAATTCTACCATCATTGTCGTCGATCGACATCAGGATTAATCCTGCCTTGATGGCAAAAGGAAGCAACCTTGTGCAGAACGCCGCAAAAACCACAGGAAATACGCAGGCGAAAGTGCCCATGCGTCATCTGAGCCAGGAAAGCGCTGAGGAATTAAGGGGATTGGCAAGTCGCAGCCCAGAAAAACTGCGCAAGATATTGGAACGACTGGCATCGTTGGCCGGAGAAGGAGCCAACGCTACCAGTCGCGATAAGTAATCAGCGGTATCAGCTTATGCCAATACGGTGGACGGGGCTTTGAATGCCAATGGCATTTCGGCTTCGTCCTGGAAGGTGACAAATTCCCACGCTTCCTGTTTTGCCAGAACCGCTTGCAGCAGTTTGTTGTTCAGCGCATGACCAGATTTGTACGCGGTGAACGCGCCAATAATGTTATGGCCGCACATGAACAGGTCGCCGATGGCGTCCAGCATTTTGTGGCGTACGAATTCGTCTTCAAAGCGCAGGCCGTCTTCGTTCAGCACGCGGTAATCATCTACCACGATGGCGCAGTCAAAACTGCCGCCCAGGGCCAGGCCACGTGACTGTAAATACTCGATGTCACGCATAAAACCGAAGGTACGCGCACGGCTGATTTGACGCACGAACGAGTCGGCAGAGAAATCAAGGCGGTAGCGTTGCGTACTGGCATCGATTGCCGGGTGGTTGAAGTCGATAGTGAAGTCCAGGCGGAACCCGTTATGCGGGGACAGCTCGGCCCACTTGTCGCCATCTTCAACACGCACGGTGTCTTTCAGACGCAGGAATTTCTTCGCAGAGTTCAGTTCTTCAATGCCGGCATCCAGCAACAGGAAGACGAACGGACTGGCACTGCCGTCCATGATAGGGATTTCGGCGGCGTCAACTTCGATAACGATGTTGTCGATGCCCAATCCAGCCAGTGCGGCATTAAGATGCTCAACGGTAGAAATACGCACGTCATGCTCATTCACCAGGCAAGTACAGAGCATGGTATCACGCACGGATTTTGCATCAGCCGGGAAATCAACCGGGGGATTCAAGTCAGTGCGACGATAGATGACCCCGGTATTAGCCGCCGCGGGGCGCATTGTCAGCGTGACTTTCTTGCCGGTATGCAAACCGACACCCGTCGCCTGAACAATACGTTTTAATGTCCTTTGTTTGATCATCGTTTTATCTCGCAATGTTATCAATCCTACCGACCCAGCATACAGCAAGGTCGGCGGGACAGTTTAGCACAAAGAGCGGAGATTCCAAATTCTCAGGATATTCTTAGTCTGCCTGCTTGCGCAGGAAGGCCGGAATATCAAGATAGTCGGGCTCTTTATTAGGCTGCGCAGTCGGATCGTTAACTACCTTGGCGGCAGGTTTCACTTCCTGCGGCAACGGCGACATGCCGTGCTGCTGGTAGCGATGATCCATCACTGGCTGGCTGGCCTGTTTGTTGGTCACCAGAGTGATTTCCGGACGTTTGTCCATGCCGATACCGGTCGCAACCACGGTCACGCGCAGTTCGTCGTTCATTTCCGGATCCAGCGAGGTACCGATAACTACGGTCGCATTGTCGGAAGCGAAAGCACGAATGGTGTTACCCACGGTTTCGAACTCATCCAAACGCAGGTCGAAGCCGGCGGTGATGTTGACCAGAACGCCGCGAGCGCCGGACAGGTCGATGTCTTCCAGCAGTGGGCTGGAGATCGCCATTTCCGCTGCTTCTTCAGCACGGTCTTCACCACAGGCAACGCCGGAACCCATCATCGCGTAGCCCATTTCGGACATTACGGTGCGCACGTCGGCGAAGTCGACGTTCATCAGGCCCGGACGGGTGATCAGCTCGGCAATACCCTGCACCGCGCCTTTCAGCACGTCGTTAGCCGCGCCGAACGCGTCCAGCAGAGAAATACCGCGACCCAGAACTTTCAACAGTTTGTCGTTCGGGATAGTGATCAGTGAGTCCACATGTTTGGACAATTCTGCAATACCCTGCTCAGCGAACGCCATGCGTTTCTTGCCTTCAAAATTGAAAGGCTTGGTAACCACGGCCACTGTCAGAATACCCAGATCTTTAGCAACTTCTGCGACGACTGGCGCTGCACCGGTACCGGTACCGCCGCCCATGCCGGCTGCAATGAAGACCATGTCTGCACCATCCAGTGCGGCGCGCAGGGCTTCACGGTCTTCTTCCGCTGAATTGCGACCCACTTCAGGGTTCGCGCCTGCACCCAGACCTTTGGTAATACCGCTACCGATCTGGATGGTTTGGCCAACTGCCGTTTTACGAAGCGCCTGAGCGTCTGTATTAACGGCGAAGAATTCAACACCTTCGATGCGCTCGCGCACCATGTGTTCAACGGCGTTGCCACCGCCACCGCCGACGCCGATGACTTTAATCACCGCGTCATTGGTTAGTTCCATTGGTTCAAACATAGTTTCTCTCCGTTTTGTGCCTGTCGCTGCGAGATCATAAAAAGATTACTCAGCATGATCTCTTTGTTGAAACATTAAAACTCTTTTCTCAGCCAGCTATTGATACGTTTAAACCAATTGCCCACCGAGGCGCGTTTTTCTACTTCTGCCTCACCACTCAGGTGAGACTCTTTTCCATAGTGCAGCAGACCTACCGCTGTAGAGTAGTAAGGCTCCTGCGCATAATCCGTCAGACCCGTGATGTTCAAGGGTTGGCCGATGCGTACCTGGGTATGGAACACCCGTTGCGCACAAGCTGCCAGGCCATCAATCTGGGCGGCGCCACCGGTCAGCACAATACCCGCTGCCAGATGATGCTTAACCCCTTGCTGACGCAGTTGCTCCTGCAATTGCAAAATCTCATCGTTAACCAGATTCAACAGTTCGGTGTAGCGTGGCTCAATAACTTCAGCCAGTGTCTGTCTTTGCAGACTACGAGGAGGACGCCCCCCAACGCTTGGCACCTCTACACTTTCATCCTTGCTAACAATCGACCCAAGCGCACAGCCGTGTCGAACTTTGATCGCTTCCGCATCTGTCGGCGGTGTGCCGAAGGCGTAGGCGATATCGCTGGTGACCACGTTCCCGGCGTAAGGGATCACTTTGGTGTGGCGCAACGCACCGCCGGTGTACACCGCCATATCCATGGTGCCCCCGCCGATATCCACCACACAAACGCCGAGTTCGCGCTCATCTTCGGTCAGTACCGCATAGCTGGCGGCCAGACCGGCGAAAATAAGTTGGTCTACTTTCAGACCGCAACGTTCTACTGCCTTAACAATGTTCTTCGCCATATCGTTATGACAGGTAATCAGGTGCACCTTGGCTTGCATACGCACGCCGGACAACCCAACCGGGTTTTTGATGCCTTCCTGATAATCGATGGCGTATTCCTGAGGGATAACGTGCAGGATGCGGTGTTCATCACGTACGCGTACCGATTTAGCGGTATGCACCACGTTCTCCACATCTTCCTGTGTCACTTCCTCTTCGGAAATAGGAACCATCCCTATTTCGTTCTGGCAACTGATGTGTTTCCCCGATAATGCGAGGTAAACCGAAGAAATCTGGCAATCAGCCATCAGTTCGGCCTGATCGATAGCGCGCTGTACGCACTTCACTACCGACTCCAGGTCGTTAACGCCACCCTTATCCATGCCGCGAGACGGGCAGCTGCCCACCCCGATAATGTTGACCATGCCATCGGGCAGAACTTCCCCTACCAATGCGGAGACTTTTGCAGTACCGATCTCCAGTCCAACTACCAGTTTTCTGTCCGTCGACTTGATCATTGTTGTTTTGCCTGTGCCTGATTCTGTTGCTGATTACTGTTTTGCTGATCGCCTGCTGCCTGCGGGTCGATTAACACTGGGGCCCAACCTACCGATGCACCGGCCTCATAGCGTAAGTCGACATAGCTGACTCGCTTGCTTTCTGCCTGCCCCTGCTGCTGCAATACCGGATAAAGCTCGATAAAGCGCTGCAGGCGTCCGGTGCGATCGTCGCGTCCCAGCTCCAGCCGAACATCATTATCCAAAGCCAGCTGCCAGGAGTGGCGGGCACTCATAGCCGCCATTTTCAGCGTATATTTGCTGGCCGCTAACATGCTGCTCATGGTCCGATATCCATCCAGAACATCCTGTTCGCTCCCTTCCGGGCCATAAAGCAACGGCAATTTCTGTTTGCCAATTCGTTCTGCCGGCACGCTGAAGGATTTGCCTTCGGCGTCCACCATGTGCAAATCATTCCAGCGCGCTACCGGGACATACTCCACCAGGTGGATTTTCAGCTCATCCGGCCACTGCTTGCGTACGCTGGCCTGCTTGATCCACGGCAGGCGTTCAATCTGTTGCTGGATGATGTCCACATCCTGCGTCATGAAAGTCCCCGGCGATCCCAGCGCCAGGATCGCCTGGCGAATATCGTCGTTGGTGGTGTAGTGACGTTCACCGGTCACCACCAGTCGTGACAGCGGCAGGCGGCTGGCGTCTTTCATCCAGCCAATCACCGCCCAGCCACTCCACAGGACCGTTCCCAACACCATCAGCAGGAAAACCATTCCCGCCAACTGGGTTCCATTGCTACGGCGCGGGTTGTTATCCACCTCGCGTTCACGTGCATTCAGGGCAGCTTGCGACATATCAGTCGGCCAATTCCAAAATTCTCGCTACCAGCTGCGAGAAGCTTAAACCAGACTGGCGCGCGGCCATCGGCACCAGGCTATGACTGGTCATGCCTGGCGAGGTATTCACCTCAAGCAGATAGAAGCTGCCATCGCTATCCTGCATCACATCCACACGGCCCCAGCCGCTGCAGTCCAGCCCACGGTAGGCGCGTAACGCCAGGGCAGCCATCTCGGCTTCCTGTTCCGCACCCAGGCCACTCGGACAGAAATACTGGGTATCGTCCGAAATGTACTTGGCCTGATAGTCGTAAAACACGCCGGCCGGCTGAATGCGGATCGAGGGCAGAACCTGGTCACCCAGCATCGCCACCGTGTATTCCGGGCCACTCAGCCATTTCTCGACCAGGACGTCGTCGTCATGGCGGAAACCTTCTTCCAATGCTGCTTCAAGCGCGTCACGCTCTGTGACCTTGCTCATCCCGACGCTGGAACCTTCACGGCTTGGCTTGACGATCAGCGGCAGGCCCAGGGCCTCCACGCGAGCAATCAGCGTCGCTTTCTCTGCACCGGCATACTGCTTACGGTTCAGCGCTACATAAGGGGCAACCGGTAAGCCCATCGACTGCCACACCATCTTGGTACGCCATTTGTCCATGGTCAGCGCCGAAGCCATCACACCGCTGCCGGTATAAGGCAGTTCGAGGAACTCCAGCATCCCTTGCAGGGTACCGTCTTCACCGCCGCGACCGTGCAGCGCGATAAATACCTTGGTAAACCCATGCTCTTTCAACTGGGTTACCGGGAAGTCACGGATATCAATGCCGTGGGCATCGATACCGGCTTCTCGCAACCCGGCCAGTACGGCAGCGCCGGATTGCAATGACACTTCACGTTCAGCGGAGGTACCACCCAGCAGTACGGCAACTTTATCGGCCATGATGTTCCTCCTCTTTTTTCTGTGGCTGCAGTTTCAGCTCAGCCAGTTTGCGGGCAACTTTTCCCACGTTACCGGCGCCCTGCACCAGTACCAAATCGTCGGCTTGCAGCAACTGCGCCAGGGTTTCCGGCACGGTGTCCGCATCGGAAACCAGAATCGGATCCAGCTTGCCGCGGCTGCGAATGGTCCGGCACAGCGAGCGGCTGTCCGCCCCCGGGATTGCCGTCTCACCCGCGGAATACACATCCAGCATCAGCAGCACATCGACCTGCGACAACACGTTGGCGAAGTCGTCGTACAGATCGCGAGTACGTGTGTAACGGTGCGGCTGGAAAATCATCACCAGACGTTTGTCCGGCCAACCGGCGCGCGCGGCTTTCAGCGTTGCGTCAACTTCGGTCGGATGGTGGCCATAATCATCCACCAGCATCGCACTGCCACTTTTGCCGTTTACCGGCTCCAGCGGGAATTCGCCGAGGAAATCAAAGCGGCGACCGGTGCCCTGGAAATTCGCCAGCGCACGCAGGATATCTGCGTCGTCAATGCCTTCTTCTGTTGCTACCGCCACTGCCGCCGCGGCGTTCAACGCGTTATGGCGGCCCGGTGCGTTCAGGGTCACCGTCATCAACGGCTTATCCTGACGGCTCAGGGTAAAGTGGCCCTGTGGCCCAACCTGACGGTAGTTCTCGATGCGAACATCGGCATCATCGCTAAAACCGTAGGTGGTGATATGGCGGCCCACGCGTGGCAGCAATTCGCGCACCACCGGGTCATCAACACACATCACCGCACGGCCGTAGAACGGCAGGTTGTGCAAAAAGTTAATAAACGTCTGCTTCAGAATCTCGAAGTCGCCCTGGTAGGTTTCCATATGGTCGGCTTCGATATTGGTGACAATCGCCACCATCGGCTGCAAATGCAGGAACGACGCATCGCTCTCATCCGCTTCCGCAATCAGGTAACGGCTGGAACCCAAACGTGCATGAGTGCCCGCCGCTTTCACCAGTCCGCCGTTCACAAAGGTCGGATCCAGACCGGCCTCGGCATAAATGTTCGACACCATCGCCGTGGTCGTAGTCTTGCCATGCGTACCGGCAACGGCGATACCGTGGCGGAAGCGCATCAGTTCCGCCAGCATCTCTGCGCGACGAATCACCGGGATACGCGCCTCACGGGCGGCGACAATTTCCGGGTTGTCGGCAGAAATGGCGGTAGAAACCACCACTACGCTGGCATCCAGCACGTTTTCCGGGCGGTGATGGAAGTAAATCGTCGCCCCGAGCGCGCTCAACTGTTGGGTTACCGGGTTCGGTGCCAGATCGGAACCGCTGATTTGATAACCTTCGTTAGCCAACACTTCGGCGATACCACCCATGCCGGCGCCACCGATGCCGACAAAGTGAATGTGCCGGACGCGTCGCATCTCGGGCACGATAGTACGTAGTTTCGCCAGTTGTTGTGTATTCATCACTCTCTCTAATCCGGGTCCGGCTTGCCGAGCCCCTGTATGACATTCTTTAATTCAGGTCCGGCGTACCGAACCCCTGCAAATTATTTAGCGACCCGCACCAGCTCCGCCGCCACACGTTCGGTAGCATCCGGGATAGCGACTGCACGTGCCTTTTCAGCCATCGCCAACAACGTTGGGCGATCCCAGCTGGCCAGCAGTTCTGCCACGACATCGGCGTTAAACTGCGGCTGTTCGATAATCTTCGCCGCGCCGGCTTCTTCCAGCGGACGAGCATTCCAATACTGCTGACGGTCTTTGTGCTGGAACGGCACAAATATCGCCGGCAGGCCCGCGGCAGCAATCTCGCTGACGGTCAGCGCGCCGGAGCGACACACCACCACATCAGCCCAGGCGTAGGCGGCAGCCATGTCATCAATAAATTCGGTCACCTTGTGCTGTGTCTGCCCTACCCTCTCGTAGTCGCGTAACACGTTTTCCAGTGCGCCTTTACCGACCTGGTGCCAGAGCGTTATTTTATCGCCCAATCTCGCCGCGACTTCAGGAACTGTCTGATTCAGCACCCGGGCGCCCTGACTTCCGCCAATCACCAGCACGCGGGTCGGCCCTTCACGGCCAATCAATCGCTCTGCCGGCAACGGTAGCGCCAGTACGTCGGTTCGCACCGGGTTGCCCACCACTTCCGCGTTCGGGAACGCGCCGGGGAAGGCTTGCAGCACGGTTTTGGCAATGCGCGCCAGCCAGCGGTTGGTCAAGCCGGCAATGCCGTTTTGCTCGTGCAATACCACCGGGATACCGCACAGCCATGCCGCCAAACCACCAGGGCCGGAAACATAACCGCCCATGCCCAACACCACGTCCGGCTGGTAGCTGCGCATAATCGCCTTCGCCTGACGAACGGCGTGCCAGATACGCAGCGGTGCGCTCAACTGGGCCTTCAGCCCTTTGCCGCGCAGGCCGGAAATACGGATAAAATCAATCTCGATCCCGTGCTTTGGCACCAGATCGGCTTCCATTCGGTCTGCGGTTCCAAGCCAGCGCACCTGCCAGCCCTGCGCCATCAGATGATGTGCGACCGCCAGTCCCGGGAACACATGTCCGCCGGTACCGCCTGCCATCACCATTAAACGCTTAGGTTTCCCGCTCATCCCTTACCTCTTCACAAACGCCTGGGCTTTAGCCAGACGCGTTTCATAATCAATACGCAGTAACAGCACGATCGCCGTCGACATAATCAACAGGCTCGAGCCGCCGTAACTTATCAGCGGCAGCGTCAGGCCCTTGGTCGGCAACATACCGGCGGCAGCACCGACGTTAACCAGCGCCTGGAAGCTAAACCAGACGCCAATTGAGCAGGCCAAAAAGCCGGAAAAGCGTTGATCGAGCTCCAGCGCACGGCGGCCAATCGACATAGCACGAAAAGCGACGCAGAATACCATTAACAATGCGAAAACCACACCGATATAGCCCAGTTCTTCGCCTAAAATCGAGAAGATAAAGTCGGTGTGTGCCTCCGGCAAATACTCGAGTTTCTGCACCGAGTTGCCCAACCCCTGTCCCCAGAACTCACCGCGCCCAAAGGCCATCAGCGACTGGGTCAACTGGTAGCCGCTGCCGAACGGATCGGCCCACGGATTCCAGAACGAAGTCACACGGCGCATACGGTAAGGTTCGGCAATGATCAACAGCACCACGGCGAAGCCACCAGAGCCGATAATTGCCAGGAACTGCCACATTTTGGCGCCGGCCAGGAACAGCATCGCCAGCGTTGTGATAAACAGCACCACCACGGTACCGAGGTCCGGCTGTGCCAACAGCAATACCGCCAGCACCACCATCACACCCATCGGCTTACAGAAGCCCCAGAAGTTGGTACGCACTTCTTCTACCTTGCGCACCAGATAGCTCGCCAGGTAACAGAACAGCGACAGCTTGGACAGCTCCGCCGGCTGAATACGCAGTGGCCCCAATGCGATCCAGCGCGATGCCCCGTTTACCGAACTACCGACCACCAGCACGATCAGCAGCATCACAATCGACATCAGTAGCATGACATTGCTGTAGCGCTGCCAGACTTCCATCGGAATACGCAGCGTCACCATCGACAGGCCAAATGCCAACCCGAGGTACAGCGCGTCACGCTTGGCGAACAGGAAAGGATCGTCTGCCAAACGCTGGCCGATCGGCATCGATGCCGAAGTCACCATCACAAAGCCGACAATGGCCAACCCAAAGGTCAGCCACAGCAGGGTACGGTCGTACAGCACCATATTGACCGAATCGTTATCCCGCGATCCCGCCACCCAGTTTTTAAACAGTTCGGTCAGCCCGAAGTTCGGCAAGCGTAGTCTCATCCGCCGAGCTCCTGTGCCAAGCGGGCGAACTCATCGCCGCGCACTTCAAAATTACGGAACTGATCCAGGCTGGCGCATGCCGGTGACAGCAACACCATATCGCCGGACTGCACCCGACCAGCTATCGCCTGCATCGCCTGTTCCATGGTTTCGGTCAGCGTAGCCACCTCCGGCCGCAGCTGCGCCAGTTGTTCGCCATCACGGCCGAAGCAGTAAAGGCGGACATTATCGCCTTGCAGATACTGCGCCAGCGGAGAAAAGTCGGCAGATTTTCCGTCGCCGCCCAGTAGCAGGTGCAGAGTGCCGTCAACCTGCAGGCCATTTAACGCCGCTTCGGTGCTGCCGACGTTGGTGGCTTTAGAGTCGTTAATCCAGCGTACGCCGTTATGTTCCCAGGCCAGTTGGAAGCGGTGTGCCAACCCGGTAAAGGTGGTTAACGCTTTCAGGCTGGAAGCACGCGGGATATTCACCGCATCGGCCAGTGCCAACGCCGCCAGCGCATTGGTGTAGTTGTGGCGGCCGGTCAGTTTCATCTCGCGGGTGTTGAGGATTTTCTCGCCGCGCACGCGCAGCCAGGTTTCACCCAGTTGACGGTTCAGGTGGTAGTCACCCACATCGGCACCGAAACTGATGCAGCGCTGGTCTGCGCCGCGTACCGGCATGGTCAGCGCATCATCTGCATTCACCACGCACAGGTTGGCATTTTCATAAACGCGCAGTTTGGCCGCACGGTACTGCTGCAGGCCAAACGGATAGCGGTCCATGTGATCTTCGGTGACGTTCAAAATGGTGGCCGCGGCCGCATGCAGGCTGAAGGTGGTTTCCAGTTGGAAACTGGACAGCTCCAGCACGTACAGCTGGCATTCCTGGCGCAACAGGCTCAGCGCAGGCAGGCCGATATTGCCGCCAACCCCCACCGCCCATCCGGCCGCTTTCGCCATCTCACCCACCAGGGTGGTGACGGTGCTTTTGCCGTTAGAGCCGGTGATGGCCACGATCGGTGCCTGGGCTTCGCGGCAGAACAGCTCGACGTCGCCGACAATCTCCACGCCAGCCTCTGCAGCCGCGCTTAATGCCGGGGTTGCCAACGCCATGCCCGGGCTGGCGACGATCAAATCAGCCGCCAACAGCCAGTCCAGATTCAAATCGCCCAAATGACGCTCAACGCTTTCAGGCAGCTTGTCCAGCCCTGGCGGTGAGATGCGGGTATCCATAACGCGTGGCGTCACGCCGCGCGCCATAAAGAAATCAACACAGGACAGGCCGGTGAGGCCCAGCCCGATGATGACCACTTTTTTACCCTGATAATCCGTCATAATTACCGCACCTTCAGCGTCGCCAGGCCAATCAGCACCAGCATCAGCGAAATAATCCAGAAGCGCACGATCACGCGCGGTTCTGGCCAGCCCTTCAATTCATAGTGGTGGTGAATCGGTGCCATGCGGAAGATACGTTGCCCGCGCAGCTTGAACGACCCCACCTGCAAAATCACCGACAGCGTTTCAACCACGAACACGCCGCCCATAATCAACAGTAAAAATTCTTGGCGCAGCAGTACCGCGATGGTGCCCAACGCGCCGCCCAGTGCCAGGGAGCCCACATCGCCCATGAAGACCTGAGCCGGATAGGTGTTGAACCACAGGAAGCCCAGACCGGCACCGACGATGGCGGTACAGACGATCACCAGCTCACCGGCATGGCGCAGATACGGAATGTGCAGGTAGTTGGCGAAGTTCATGTTACCGGTCGCCCAGGCCACCAGCGCAAAGCCCGCGGCCACAAACACCGTTGGCATAATCGCCAGGCCATCCAGCCCGTCGGTCAGGTTGACCGCGTTGCTGGTGCCCACAATCACAAAGTACGCCAGTAGCACGTATAACAGGCCGAGCTGCGGCATGATGTCCTTAAAGAACGGCACAACCAGCTCGGTGGCTGGCGTGTCTTTTCCTATGGCATACATGGCGAAGGCAACCACCAACGCAATCACCGACTGCCAGAAGTATTTCCAGCGGGCAATCAGCCCTTTGGTGTCTTTGCGCACCACCTTGCGGTAATCATCAACGAAGCCAACTATGCCGTAACCCACCAGCACGAACAGTACGCACCACACATAAGGATTCGACGGATAGGCCCACATCAATACCGAAACGGTGATGGAGGTCAGGATCATGATGCCGCCCATGGTCGGCGTGCCGCGCTTGCTGAAATGCGACTCCGGACCGTCGTTACGCACCACCTGGCCGAAGGACATTTCCTGCAGGCGTTTAATCACCCGCGGCCCCATCCACAAGGAGAGGAACAGCGCGGTCAGCAGGCTGACAATGGCTCGGAACGTCAGGTAGGAAAAGACGTTGAAGCCGGAATAATATTTGACCAAATGTTCGGCCAGCCAAACTAACATGGTGCTTTCTCCTGTAACGCGCGTACTACCTGCTCCATTGCGGCACTACGTGAACCCTTGATTAACACGGTAATTACCGCATGTTCTGACAGTAATTCCGCCACGCGCGCGATCACTGCTGCCTTATCCTGAAAATGTTCGCCATGACCCGAGGCTGCAACCAGCACCTGGCTTAACGGGCCGACGCCCAACACTTTATCCACCCCTGCCAGCCGGGCGGCTTCGCCCACCTGACGGTGACATTCTTCGGCTTCTGCCCCTAACTCTGCCATGTCGCCCACCACCATCACGCGGTAGCCCGGCATTTCCGCCAGCACCTGTGCGGCAGCTGTCATTGAACCGACGTTGGCGTTATAGCTGTCATCCAGCAGCAGCTGGTGGTCAGAAAGCGCAATCGGGAACAAACGCCCCGGTACCGCCTGTAACTGTTTCAATCCCTGACGCACGGCTTCGAGCGAGGCACCCGCCGACATTGCCAGCGCAGCAGCAGCCAACGCATTGGCCACGTTATGACGGCCCGGCAGCGGCAGCGCGATCGGTGCAGTACCGAACGGGCTGTGCAGCGTAAACTGCGTGCCCTTGCCATTCACCCGCACATCGCTGGCGAAGAAATCGACGTTTTCTGCCGCTTGCGGCGAGAAACGCCAGACGGTTTTGCCGTCCAGCATGCTCTGCCAGTGCGGCCAGTCGTTATTGTCGGCGTTGAGGATCGCCACGCCGTCAGCCGGCAAACCGGCAAAAATTTCGCCTTTTGCCTGAGCGACACCGGCCAAAGAGCCAAAGCCTTCCAGGTGGGCGGCCGCCAGGTTATTCACCAGTGCGGTCTGCGGACAGGTTAAAGCCGTGGTGTAAGCAATTTCGCCAATATGGTTGGCGCCCAGCTCAATCACGGCAAAGTCGTGCTGCGGCTGCAAACGCAACAACGTCAGCGGCACGCCGATATCGTTGTTGAAGTTACCGGCGGTATACAACACTTCACCGCACTCACGCAGAATGGCCGCGGCCATTTCTTTCACCGAGGTCTTGCCCGATGAACCGGTTAACGCCACTACGCGAGTCGGCACCTGCTGACGAACCCAGGCAGCAAGCTGTCCCAGTGCCAGACGGGTATCTTTCACCACCAGTTGCGGAACCTCCACCAATAAGCGCTTACTTACCAGCAGTGCCCCGGCGCCAGCGGCTACCGCATCAACAGCAAAATCGTGAGCGTCGAAACGCTCGCCTTTCAATGCCACAAACAGGCAACCTGCGGTTACCTGACGGGTATCTGTCGTCACCTCAACGATTTGGCAATCGGCGCCGATCAACTCAGCGCTCAATACATCGGCCAGTGTCCGAAGGGAGACAGGGATCATGCTACTACCCCCAGCAGACGCGCTACGGTGGTGCGATCGGAGTAATCCAGGCGGCGATTCCCCACCAGTTGGTAGTCCTCGTGGCCTTTACCTGCCACCAGTACCACATCTTGTTCTTTAGCTTGCATGATGGCGCTGGTTACCGCTTCCGCACGGCCGTGGATCACCAGAGCGCGTCCGGCGTCCAGCAGGCCGGTCAGGATATCGGCGATGATCGCCTGCGGCTCTTCGGTACGAGGGTTATCGTCGGTCACGACCACGCGATCGGCGAACTGTTCGGCGATACCGCCCATCAACGGACGCTTGCCTTTGTCACGATCGCCACCACAGCCAAACACGCACCACAACTGCCCCAGGCAGTGCAAGCGTGCGGCTTCCAAGGCTTTTTCCAGCGCGTCCGGGGTGTGGGCGTAATCGACCACTACCGTCGGTTTACCCGGCGCGTTGAACACTTCCATTCGGCCACAAACCGGCTGCAGCTGATTGCCGGTGGCGACCAATTTGTCCAGCGGATACCCCAGCGACAGCAGCGTCGCCAGTGCCAGCAGCAGATTGCTGACGTTGAAGGCCCCCATCAGACGGCTTTCAATCTCACCATCACCCCAGCTTGAGCTGAAGTGGATAGTGGCACCGTTATCGTGATAGTTAACCGCAGTGGTTTTCAGCCAGCGACCATGGCAGCCCGGTTGCAGGTTATCCTGCATGGTAACGGCCACGGCATCCGGTAATTTGCTCAACCAGCGCTGACCGACTTCATCATCAGCATTGATAATCGCCTGGCCCACTTCGTGACCGGCGAACAGCGACCATTTGGCCGCTTCGTAATTGGCCATGTCACCGTGGTAATCCAGGTGATCCCGGCTCAGGTTGGTAAATACGGCAGCGGCAAACGGCAACGCCGCCACGCGGTGCTGCACCAGCCCATGGGAAGAGACTTCCATCGCGGCAAAGGTCGCACCGCTGTCGACCAATTCGTTCAACACGTGCTGAATATCCACCGCAGAACCGGTGGTATTCTCCGTTGGGCATACCTGGCCCAGCAGACCGTTGCCCACGGTGCCCATCACGGCGCTGGTTTCGCCCAGCAGTTGGCCCCATTGCGCCAGCAGTTGAGTGGTGGTGGTCTTGCCGTTAGTCCCGGTGACGCCAACCAGACGCAGGCGCTCCGCCGGCTGATGGTAAAAACGGCCGGCCAACGCGGAAAGACGCTGATTGAGCTGGCTCAGATAAATCACCGGCACGCCGTGCATTTCAGTGATGGCACCGTCTTCAGCCTGACCTTCAGCTTCGGCAATCACAGCGGCAACGCCCTGCGCGATGGCCTGCGGAATATAGCGGCGTCCATCCGTCTGATGGCCGACAACGGCGACAAACAGATCCCCGGCAGCCGCAATACGGCTGTCTAATGTCATTTCCCGCAGCGCGCGCCCGGGCGCCGTTGGCACCCACGGAGCGAGTAAGTCGCGCAAATTACGATCGGCCACCTGAACCCTCTTTTCTGTTAATTACAAAATCGCTTTTCTCACCGGTAGGTAACGCATCCGGCTCGACGTTCATGGTGCGCAATACGCCGCCCATGATGGCGCCAAACACCGGTGCGGAGATTGCACCACCGTAGTATTTCCCACCCTGCGGGTCATTGATGACCACCACCAGAGCAAAACGGGGATTACTCGCCGGCGCAACGCCAGCGGTATAAGCGATGTATCGGTTGACGTATTTGCCGTCCGGGCCCACCTTTTTGGCAGTACCGGTTTTGATGGCAATACGGTAGCCCTTGATCGCGGCTTTCACCCCACCGCCGCCCGGCAGGGCAACGCTTTCCATCATGTGCACCACAGTGCGCACCAGAGGTTCAGGGAACACGCGCTCACCGGCAACCGGTGGGTCAACCTTGGTAATCGACAGCGGGCGATAAACGCCCAGACTGCCGATCGTTGCGTAGACTCGCGCTAACTGTAACGGGGTTACCATTAGCCCATAGCCGAAAGAGAAGGTGGCCCTCTCTATGTCAGACCACCGTTGTTTTTTTGGGTATATGCCACTGCTTTCTCCGACCAGCCCCAAATTGGTCGCTTTTCCCAATCCAAAACGAGAGTAAGTGTCTACTAACGCTGAGGACGGCATCGATAACGCCAGTCGTGAAACACCGACGTTACTCGACTTCTGCAAGATCCCGGTCAGGGAGAGTTCCGCATAGCGCGCAACGTCCCTGATTTCCTTGCCGTTGATACGGTAAGGGACGGTATTCAGCACGCTGTTTTCTTTCACAATGCCGTGCTGCAATGCCGTCATGACCACCATAGGTTTCACGGTGGAGCCGGGTTCAAAAATATCGGTGATAGCACGGTTACGCATGGTTTCTTTCGGCGTACCGGCCATATTGTTCGGGTTGTAAGACGGGCTGTTGGCCATGGCCAACACTTCGCCGGTGTTCACGTCCACCAGTACTGCGGTACCGGATTCGGCCTTGTTGAACGCCACGGCGTTGTTCAGTTCGCGATAAACCAGCGCCTGCAGACGTTCGTCTACGCTCAGCACCAGGTTATGCGCCGCCTGGCTGTCGACCGAGGAGATATCCTCAATCACCCGGCCATAGCGGTCTTTACGCACGGTTCTTTCGCCCGGTTGCCCGGTCAGCCAGCGATCAAAGCTCTTCTCGACGCCTTCAATCCCCTGGCCATCAATGTTGGTCACGCCGATGATATGCGAGGTCACCTGGCCGGATGGATAGTAACGGCGAGACTCCTGACGCAGGTAAATCCCCGGCAGTTTCAACTTGTGGATGTAATCGCCAATCGCCGGATTCACCTGGCGTGCCAGGTAGACGAAGCGCCCTTTCGGGTTGGCGTTAATGCGGGTAGAAAGCTGATCCAGTGGGATATTCAACGCATCAGACAGTGCCTTCCAGCGGGTGTCCAGGGTGATGCCACCACGCTCATTCAGCTCTTTCGGGTCAGCCCAAATGGCGTTGACCGGCACGCTCACCGCCAACGGGCGTCCTGAGCGATCGCTGATCATGCCGCGAGAGGTTGGCACTTCCTGCACGCGCAGTGAACGCATGTCGCCTTCTTTCACCAGGCGGTCCGGGTTAATCACCTGCAGATAAGCCACCCGCAGCATCAACCCCACCAACGCCAGCAAAATACAGCCGCACAGCAACGCAAAACGCCAGCTTACAAAGCTGGCCTGATCTTCCTGGCGTTTCAACTTACCGGGGCGTGCTGCTTTCATGCGTTCCCTTTCTACTCCGTGTAGTGATTTCAGTTAAACCATTCATTGTTTAACGATGATATTTTCCTGCGATGGATCAACATGTTGCATCTGCAGTTTTTCTGTAGCGATGCGCTCTACCCGACTGTGATCCCCAAGAGCATTCTCTTCCAGAATCAGGTTGCGCCACTCAATGTCCAGAGCATCTCGCTCTAAAACCAGCTGCTCGCGCTCGGCGGTCAGCAAACGGGTACGGTGCGCGGTGGTCACCACAAAAACCGCAGACACCAGCGAGGCAATCAGCAAAATCAATGGGATTTTGGCGTTACGCAGCAGATCGCCGCCAATCACCCCGACTAAGCCATGACGCTCATTACCAATCACGCGGGCATCCTCTCGGCAATACGCAGCACCGAGCTACGCGCACGTGGGTTTTCCGCCACTTCGGCATCCCCAGGCATCATCTTGCCCAGCGCTTTCAGCGTGCGTCCGCCCATACTGCGCAATTGCGCTTCGGTCAGCGGAATACCGGCCGGCACCTGAGCACCGCGGCTGTGATGGCGCATAAAGCGTTTAACAATACGGTCTTCCAGCGAGTGGAAGCTGATCACCGACAGGCGACCCTGCGGGGCCAGCACTTCCAGCGCGCCGTCCAGCGCACGTTCGATCTCTTCCAACTCACTGTTGATGTAGATACGGATCGCCTGGAAACTGCGGGTTGCCGGGTGTTTGTGTTTATCCCGGAACGGGCTGGCGTTGGCGATCAAATCGGCCAGCTGTTTGGTGCGAGTCATCGGATCGACCAGGTTTCTTTCTACGATGGCGCGAGCGATACGCTTGGCGAAACGCTCTTCGCCAAAGGTTTTCAGCACCCAGGCAATGTCGTCGGCTTCCGCTTTCATCAGCCACTCGGAGGCTGACTGACCGCTTGAGGAGTCCATACGCATATCCAGCGGCCCGTCACGCATGAAGGAGAAACCGCGTTCCGCGTCATCCAGCTGCGGCGAAGAAACGCCCAGATCGAGTAAAATGCCATCTATCTGCCCCACCAATTCGCGTTCCCGCACATAGTGTGACAAATCTGAAAATGGGCCGTGTACGATGCTAAAACGAGGATCTTCAATAGACTTGGCGGCTGCAATCGCCTGTGGGTCGCGGTCAATTGCCAGCAAACGCCCTTCCGGCCCCAACTGGGACAGAATCAGACGCGAATGGCCACCGCGGCCAAAAGTACCGTCGATATATATGCCGTTACTGCGAATATTGAGACCTTTTACCGCCTCATCCAACAGTACGGTGGTGTGTTTATAATTTTCCAACATGCTTATAGCGACAAGTCCTGTAGCCGCTCAGACAACGGTTCCTGAGTCGACTGTTCTGCGTCAATATCATCCTTGACTTGTTGATACCAGGTCTGTTCATCCCACAGTTCAAACTTGTTGAACTGCCCGACCAGCATCACTTCTTTTGTGAGCCCGGCGTGTTGGCGTAGCGTTGTCGCTAACAGCAACCGACCGGCGCTATCCATCTGACACTCACTGGCATGCCCCAACAGCAAACGCTGAACGCGGCGCTCGGCGGGATTCATACTCGACAGACGGGATAACTTTTGCTCAATAATTTCCCATTCGGGCAGTGGGTAAAGCAGTAGGCAGGGCTGATGGAGGTCAATGGTACAAACCATTTGGCCTAGCGATTGCTCGTTCAGCAAATCCCGGTATCGGGTAGGTACGGCAAGCCGCCCTTTGCTGTCGAGATTGACCATCGTTGCTCCACGGAACATGCCTGAGCTACCCCTCCACGACCATTTTCACCACTTTACCCCACAAATTCCCACATAATGGAGTTTACGGAGGGTATGAAAACCTTGTCAAGCCAGAGCGCCGGCGCTTTGGCAATATTTCTTCGGTCATTTTGGGAGCTGGCTCGCGAAAGGAACGCTATTTATTAGATGATTAAAAATTAACATCATGATAAACGGGGAGAAATTTCTAAGCGGAAAGAGCGTGATTAAAAACCTGACAAATTGGCGATTAATTAACTCAATACTTCCTTCTGCAATCGATGTCTCATTTTTTAGCTCGGCAATCACATCCCTGTAACCCGTTGGGACCCGCACCGGACAAGGCCCGGCGTAAACTTGCCTTACCGCCGAAATAGGGCTTAAGCCATTGAGTTAATAACGCTCAACGGTTATTACGTCCCAAGCCGGCCGCTATTTTACTTCAATTAAAGCCTCAGTGATAAGTTCGCTGAAAAAATAAATGACTCGGATATTACGAGGGGAGCTAATTTCGATTTAAATCAATTTAGTAAGATTATTCTCAAAATACCTGTTTACAATTATGGTTTCATTTCCTTACATCATTTATTCCCACAATTTTTACTGTGAAAAAGCAGCTCGCCGCAGCAAATAATGCAACTCATTGTTTTTTATTGAATAGTTGCAATTCATCCATTTTTAATCTCTTTGCGCCATATTCCTCTGCCTGAGCTCAGCACAAAAACCACGCAACGCCTTAAAATAAAAATATTTAGCTACTTAGTGAATTTATGGCGGAAGTGTAAACTACAAAAAGAATAAAAATCCAGATTTAACAACCACAAATTAATGCATTAACAGAATATTAACCAATAACTACGGAGATTGCATCATGCTTTCGCCTGTCCCTCATTGGCGCAGCGCCGCTGCCGATACCTTTGCACTGGTGGTGTACTGTTTTATCGCCGGTATGGCGATAGAAATCCTGGTGTCCGGCATGAGCTTTCAACAATCACTCTCGTCCCGTTTGCTGTCGATCCCGGTGAACATCCTGATCGCCTGGCCCTATGGGCGCTATCGCGATCTGTTTATCCGTGTCGCCAGGCGCTTTCACCGCCAACCCTTTTTACTGCGCAACCTGGCCGATCTGTTGGCCTATGTCAGTTTCCAATCCCCCGTCTATGCCGCCATCTTGTGGAGCGTCGGTGCCGATGGCCAACAAATCATGACGGCGGTGACCAGCAACGCGGTGGTGTCGATGGCAATGGGCGTGGTGTACGGTTATTTTCTCGAATACTGCAGAAGATTGTTCAGAGTGGCAGGCTACGTGTGAAGCATGAAGCAGGAGCGCAACGGGGCGCTCCTGTTAAGGATTATTTCCGGCTCAGACTGCCGCGGCGGAACAGATTACGCCGGATGCGCGTCAGACCCGGTTTGGGTTTACGCGGTTCATCCAGGCTGGCCAGCACCAGTTCCAGCACGCGCTCGGCCACGTCACGGTGACGCTGGGCAACCGCCAGAACCGGACACTCAAGGAAGTCCAACAACTCGTGATCGCCAAAGGTGGCGATCGCCAGATCGGTCGGCAAACGGCCACGTTGCTTCAGCGTCACGTCCATCACCCCTTGCAGCAACGAGAATGAGGTGGTGAACAGCGCCTGCGGCATCGGGTGGGTTTTCAACCATTCGGCAAACAACACGCCGGCAGCCTCACGCTCATAACTGTTGGCATACAGATAATCGACATGCCGCTCGTCATCCTGCCATGCCTCGCGGAACCCCTGCTCACGCAGGAAGCTGACGGAAAGCTCCGGCAAGGCCCCCAGATACAGCACCGATTCAGCCGGGAAGGTACGAAGCTCCTGCGCCAACGCGAAGGAATCCTCTTGGTCAGCCCCCACCACGCTGATGAAATGCTCGCGATCCAGTGCCCGGTCCAGTGCGATAATCGGCAGTGGATCGTTGGCCCAGCGCTGATAGAACGGGTGCTCCGGCGGTAAGGCGGTGGAAACGATCAGCGCGTCGACCTGGCGTTGCAACAGGTGCTCAATGCAGCGCATTTCGTTATCCGGCTGATCTTCCGAACAGGCAATCAACAACTGGTAGCCGCGTTGGCGAGCCTGACGTTCCAGATAGTTGGCAATACGGGTGTAGCTGGTGTTTTCCAGATCCGGTATCACCAGACCGATTGAACGAGTCCGCCCGGCGCGCAGCCCTGCCGCGACGGCATTCGGATGATAGTTGTGCTCCCTGACCACGGCCATCACTTTTTCGACGGTTTTATCGCTGACACGATACTGCTTCGCCTTGCCGTTGATGACATAACTGGCCGTAGTGCGCGAAACGCCTGCGAGACGCGCGATTTCATCCAGTTTCACGTTAACCCCTTAATGACGCTGAAAATAGAAGTGAAAACCATGCCCGGATTAACCATCGCATCCTGTGCGGTTATTCAATCCAGCCTCTGCGATCTAACAGCAGAAAACACTGCCTAGCAACCGCTTTTGCCGAAAGGTGCCAGCAAACGGGCAAAAAATGCCGAAAAACAAAGGGCGCAGCCTGGCCGCGCCCTTAGATTATGCCAATATCACGCCTCAGCGCATGATTTTATCGCCGCGCGACACGCCGACTACACCGGAACGCGCCACCTCGACAATTTCAGCCACTTCACGCACCGCACTCAGGAACGCATCCAGCTTGTCGCTGGTACCCGCCAGCTGAACGGTGTACAGCGTGGCGGTGACGTCGACAATCTGACCGCGGAAAATGTCGGCGCAGCGTTTCACCTCTTCGCGACCATAGCCACTGGCCTGCAGTTTCACCAGCATGATTTCACGCTCAACGTGCGCGCCCTGCACCAGTTCGCTGACGCGCAGCACGTCCACCAACTTATGCAGCTGCTTTTCGATCTGCTCCAGCACTTTCTCATCGCCGACGGTTTGAATCGTCATTCGTGACAACGTGGGATCGTCGGTCGGTGCTACCGTCAGGCTTTCAATGTTGTATCCGCGCTGAGAGAACAAGCCCACCACACGCGATAACGCACCGGATTCGTTTTCCAGCAATACAGATAAAATACGGCGCATGATCAGGTCCTCTCCGTTTTGCTTAACCACATTTCGTCCATGCTTCCACCCCGGATTTGCATCGGGTAAACATGTTCGGTCTCATCGACGGTGACGTCGACAAATACCAGACGCTCCTTCTCGGCCAGCGCCTGTGCCAGTTTGCTTTCCAGCTCATCCGGCGTGCGAATGGCGATGCCTACGTGGCCATAAGCCTCCGCCAGTTTGACGAAGTCCGGCAGGGAATCCATATAAGACTGGGAGTGGCGGCCAGAATAAATCATGTCCTGCCACTGCTTCACCATCCCCAGATAGCGGTTGTTCAGGTTCACCACGATCACCGGCAGGTTGTACTGCAGCGCGGTGGACAGCTCCTGAATGTTCATCTGGATACTGCCGTCCCCGGTGACACACACCACGGTTTCATCAGGCAGTGCCAACTTCACGCCCAGCGCCGCCGGCAGACCAAAGCCCATGGTGCCCAAGCCGCCGGAGTTGATCCAACGGCGTGGTTTGTCGAACGGGTAGTAGAGTGCGGCGAACATCTGGTGCTGGCCGACATCGGAGGTGACATAAGCGTCGCCCTTGGTCAGCCGGTGCAGGGTTTCGATCACCGCCTGCGGCTTAATGGTGCCGCTGTTTTTGTCGTAGCTCAGGCAATCGCGCGCGCGCCACTGCTCAATGGACTGCCACCAGTCACGCAACGCATCATGGTCCTGCGCCTTGTCTTCCTGTGCCAGTAGCTCCAGCATCTGCGTAAGCACCTGTTTGGCATCGCCAACAATTGGAATATCAGCGTCTACCGTCTTGGAAATTGAGGTAGGGTCAATGTCGATATGCAGTACGGTAGCGTCCGGGCAGTATTTGGCCAGGTTGTTGGTGGTACGATCGTCAAAACGCACGCCGACGGCAAAAATCACGTCAGAGTTGTGCATGGTTTTGTTGGCTTCATAAGTACCGTGCATGCCGAGCATGCCGACGCTCTGGCGGTGCGTACCGGGAAAAGCGCCCAACCCCATCAGGGTGCAGGTCACCGGCAGGTTCAGCTTCTCCGCCAATTCCAGCAGCTCTGCTTCACAGGCCGAGTTTATCGCCCCGCCGCCAACGTACATAACGGGTTTTTTAGCCGACAGCACGGTGTGTAACGCACGTTTAATCTGCCCGCGATGCCCTTGCACCGTCGGGTTATAGGAGCGCATGCTCACTTCTTGTGGGTAGGCGTAAGGCATTCTCACCGCCGGACCCACGATGTCTTTCGGCAGGTCGATCACCACCGGACCAGGGCGACCGGTAGAGGCCAGGTAAAAAGCCTTCTTCAGGATGCCGGGAATATCTTCGGTGCGTTTGACCAGGAAGCTGTGCTTCACTACCGGGCGAGAAATCCCCACCATGTCGCACTCCTGGAAGGCATCATAGCCAATCAGCGAGCTGGGAACCTGACCGGAAAGCACCACCATTGGGATGGAGTCCATATAAGCAGTCGCAATGCCGGTTATCGCATTGGTCGCTCCGGGACCTGAGGTCACCAGCACCACCCCCACTTCGCCAGTCGCACGCGCATAGCCATCGGCCATATGCACGGCACCTTGCTCGTGGCGTACCAATATGTGATCGATTCCTCCGACCGTATGCAGGGCATCGTAGATATCGAGTACCGCCCCGCCCGGATAACCGAATACATGCTTAACGCCCTGATCGATCAACGATCGGACGACCATCTCGGCTCCTGACAACATCTCCATGGGTTTGCCTCCAGGCTAACTTATTCTTATCTGGTGCCGGAACGTGGCACCTGTTGTGGGGCAATACCCCAAACTTTTTATGGATTGACTATAACCCATTAACATAACGTCAGAATATAAGGCAGGCAAACGGCAAAATGGCACAATAACAGAATGGTTACTGGCAACGGGCTGGGGATCGGGGGTTTACAGAAACAATGCACTAGCCGCTGGCAAATCGGGCTAGGCATTATTTCAGTCAGGCAATGAATTACAGAACTATATCAGGCAAGAAGGATGCCGTTTTTTTAACCAGGCAAGCTGCCCGGCGGCGTGGCTAAGCCTTATCCTGGTACATCGAGTCAATTTCACTCTGATAGCGCTGCAAAATCACTTTACGACGCAGCTTCAGCGTCGGCGTCAGTTCCCCCAACTCCATCGAAAAGGCCGCCGGCAACAGGGTAAACTTTTTCACCTGTTCGAAACGCGCCAACTCTTTTTGCATCTCACGCAGGCGGTTGTCGAACATTTCCAGAATATGGCTGTGGCGCAGCAGTTCAAGTCGATCCTGGTATTTCAGGTTGATGGACTTGGCATACTCTTCCAGCGACTCAAAACTGGGCACAATCAAGGCAGAGACAAATTTACGTGCGTCGGCAATGATCGCCACCTGTTCGATAAAGCGATCCTGCGCCAGCGTGCCCTCAAGCATCTGCGGAGCAATGTACTTGCCACCGGAGGTTTTCATCAGATCCTTGAGACGCTCGGTGATAAACAGGTTGCCGCCTTCGTCAATGGCACCGGCATCGCCGGTCTTCAACCAGCCATCTTCGGTAAATGAGGCGGCGGTTTCCAGCGGCTTATTGAAATAACCGCGCATCACCACCGGGCCACGCACCTGGATTTCATTCTCCTCACCAATACGCACCTCGACCCCCGGCAGGGGTTTGCCAATCGAGCCAAAGCGGAAATTGCCCTCTTCCCAGCAGGAGACGGTGGCGCAGGTCTCGGTCATGCCATAACCATATTTGATGTTGATGCCCATCGCCTGGAAAAACAGGATGACATTGTCGTCCAGTTTGGCACCGGCAGCCGGCAAGAAGCGCACCCGCCCGCCGAGAATGCCACGCAGTTTACTCAACACCAGCTTGTCGGCCCAACGGTGGGAAAGATCAAACAACTTGCCCAGTGGCTTACCGGCGCGCTCTTGCAGAAACTTACGCTCACCGCAGACAATTGCCCAGTGGAACAGTGCACGGCGCAGCCAGGGGGCACGGGCAACTTTCTCGTGCACCGCGCTGAAGATTTTTTCGTAGAACCGCGGCACCGCGCACATCAGTGTCGGGCGTACCGCCGTCATGGCCTCACGCACCCAGTCGGTATTCGGTAAAAACACGTTTTGCGCACCGGAGTGCATGATGAAGAAGCTCCAGGCACGTTCAAACACATGCGACATCGGCAGGAAACTGAGAGAAACATCGTCTTCCGTTACCGTTAATCGCTCATCGTGCAGATAAAGTTGTGCCGCCAGGTTGCGATAATCCAGCATCACCCCTTTAGGTTCGCCGGTGGTGCCGGAGGTGTAGATCAGCGTGAACAGATCCCGCAAATCGCAATCGGCAATCCGTTGTTGTAATTGCGATTCGAACGCCGCCGGATCGGCTTCACGCTCAAAGGCGCTCAGGTGCTGAGCAATCTCACAACCGCGCAGATCAACGCCATCATCAAACACAATAATGTGGTTCAGCTGTGGACAGACGCCGCGTAACGCGATGGCGGCATCCAGTTGAGCCTGTTCACCAACAAACAGAATGCGGATATCGGCGTCATTAATGATAAAAGCCGCCTGCGCCGGTGTATTGGTGGCATACAGCGGCACGCTGACCCCACGTAACCGCAGGATCGCCAAATCCGCCAGCGACCAGGCCATGCTGTTATTGGCAAAGATCGCGATACGTTCTTGCACGTCGGTACCCAGCGCCAGCAGCGCACTCGCGATGTGGTTGATATGCGTATCGACCTGCTGCCAGGTCAGTTGGGTCTCGCCGGTGGGAGACCATTGGCGAAAAGCTGTGCGATCGGCACGCTGGGAAATTTGGTGCTGTATACGGTGAGTCAAATGGTATTGCAGCAGATTATTGATCATAGTGCCCTGAGCCTGAAATGAATCAAACAGTTAGCGTTGAGCAGGACATCTTGCTCTGCATCTCAGCTTACACGTGTTTACTTTTTTTCGCGCAGTCTACCTACTCTCTGGCAGCGGGAAAAGAGATTTCAGCGTAGAAGTGTGAGCTAAAACCCAGGTTAATTTCACCGCGACCTATCATTGGACAGAAGGGGGAGGAAAAGGTTTTATCCAGGTCACAAAACACGGGTTCGGCAGGCGCCATAGAAAACAGATAGAAACACCAACTGTAATTAATATTTCAGAACATTATTTTATAATGATAATTTTTAATGAAACTATCGAAGTCATTCGGAAGCCGTTAATTTAGAACACTTAAGCCAAGATATATCTTATATAAACCCAAGATAATTCCTAACCAACGGAGGGAACGAATTATTCCCCCAACGGGAAACTACCACCTCGGGGGTAATAATCGGCTGATTTACTCAGGCATATCAGACTGGCCAAGCATGACTTTCATCCATTGATGCCCCTTATCTCTTTCAGCGGACTCATGCCAGGACAGATAACAGGTCACCTTATTTTCATTGCAGGGAAACGGTATGAAACGTAGCTGTAATGCTTCAACCTGCTGCTGAGCCAACCAGGCCGGAACAATGGCAATCATGTCAGTATTGGACACCATACTCAGCACACTGTATAAATCGGTACATTGTTGAACCACGACTCGCTGCATCGCTTCCTCTATATAGTAAGGTTTACTGAAAGAATTAAAAATATCCAGTGAAACTACCGTATGCTGCTCTGAAAGGATTTGTTCCGGCGTGATATTTTTTCCAATTCTCGGATGTTTCTTGGCAACAACCAACACCAGCTCGTCCTCAAAAAGCGCCACACTTTTAAACTCTGCAGATTCGAAACAGTCATAGCCAATCACGAACTCAACCTCTTGGTAGCGCAATTGACTATCGATGTTGTTAGTTATATATGATTTTATTTTCAAATGGGTCTGAGGCGCTATTTCTTTCATGTGATTGATTAGCTTGGCCCCCAAGCGTAAATCAAGTGGACTGCAAATGGCGATGGAGAAGACTCGCTCACTGGTAAAGGGTTCAAACTCTGCACCAGGCAGCTCATTTTGCACCAACTGCAATGCCTGTCTCACCGGCCCAAAAAGCTGCCTGGCCCTTACGGTAGGCTGGATCCCTCGGCCACAACGCACGAACAACTCGTCATTGAACATCAGCTTTAAGCGTGCCACGGCATTGCTCACTGCCGGTTGCGACATCCCCAAAAAGCTCGCCGCCCGGGTAATATTTTGCATCTGCATAACGGCATCAAACACGGTGAGCAAATTCAGATCGACGCTGCGTAAATGCAAATCGCTGGTTTCTTTCTCAGTGATAACTTCTGAATTATATTCCGACATATCCCACTCCACTAAGTCCTGTGTAGATAATCCCCAAAGTGCAATTAACGAGTGATAATTCATCACTGTTCTAATCGCACAAAGCAGGATTAGTTATCTTTCGCTCCGTTCATTTAAACCGAGCTCAAGCAACGTCCTATATACAAACATGGTTAAAAGTTAATACCTGCCGCACATCACATCAATTTTTCTTACGGGAAGAGTCACACACACCATTTAAATCGATTGACTTCACAAACCTCTCTTTGCACCTTCATTTAACTTCTGTTCCTTACCCTTACTTACTCCGATGAAAATACGGTTAATAACCACTTCCTTTAATAAAACCACCTCATTAATTACTGACAGCCATTAACTCTATGAATAATTCATAAAAAACATAACAAACCACAAACATATTGATGGAAAAAATATAAAAACCCCTGCTTTTCTTTTGGCTAGCATGCCTTCTGTCGTTTTGCATCTTTAATTTTAACCTAATGAACATCAGAAGCAATTGCGACGATATATATTCATTTCATTTATGCTAACAGGCCCGCAAATCCTTCATTGCCTTTTATCTGACAATGTCATTTTTTACCGAACTATCTTCTGTTCTCCGCGGAACGTTAATCAGGAGGTCAGTGAGTACCCTCATTTTCAATCAGGTGTTGACATGACCAAGCCAATAACGTATCAAATTAGGCAACGAAACTATTTTAGAGAAGCTGAACCGCCATGAACCGTACTTACCGTCTACTAGGCCTACTACTTAACGCATCTTGTTTGCGCGGTATGCCGGTGGACGCAGTTCAGAGCTGATTTAGCCCACCCTCATAACAAACCCGCGCTACTGCGCGGGTTTTTTTTTACCCGCTTAGCGTGAAATAAACACGATAAGGAACGCCCTGATGAGCCAACAAGTCATTATTTTCGATACAACGCTGCGTGATGGCGAACAAGCGCTGCAAGCCAGCCTGAGCGTGAAAGAGAAGATTCAGATAGCGATGGCGCTGGAGAGAATGGGGGTCGACGTCATGGAAGTCGGCTTCCCGGTATCCTCACCGGGTGATTTCGAATCCGTACAAACCATCGCCCGCCAGATTAAAAACAGCCGCGTATGTGGCCTGGCCCGTTGCGTGGATAAAGACATCGACGTTGCAGCTGAAGCGTTGCGCGTGGCCGAAGCCTTCCGTATTCACGTGTTCCTGGCCACTTCTACCCTGCATATTGAATCCAAACTGAAGCGCTCGTTCGACGAAGTGCTGGAGATGGCAATCCGCTCGGTGAAGCGTGCCCGTAACTACACTGACGACGTAGAGTTCTCCTGTGAAGATGCAGGCCGTACGCCGATCGATAACCTGTGTCGTGTGGTAGAAGCCGCCATCAACGCCGGTGCCACCACCATCAATATTCCAGACACCGTGGGCTACACCACGCCGAATCAGTTTGGCGGCATTATCACCACCCTGTATGACCGCGTACCGAATATCGACAAGGCCATTATCTCTGTGCACTGCCACGACGATCTGGGGATGGCAGTAGGCAACTCCATCGCCGCAGTGCAGGCCGGCGCACGCCAGGTAGAAGGCACCTTGAACGGCATTGGTGAGCGCGCAGGCAACACCTCGCTGGAAGAAGTGATCATGGCGATCAAAGTGCGCCAGGACATCATGAACGTGCACACCAACATCAACCATCAGGAAATTTTCCGCACCAGCCAAATTGTCAGCCAGCTGTGTAATATGCCGATCCCTGCCAACAAGGCGATCGTTGGTTCCAATGCCTTCGCCCACTCCTCCGGCATTCATCAGGACGGCGTGCTGAAAAATCGTGAAAACTACGAAATCATGTCTCCGCAGACCATAGGTCTGAAAGATGTGCAGTTGAACCTGACCTCCCGTTCCGGCCGCGCCGCGGTGAAACACCGTATGGAAGAGATGGGTTACAAGGAACAGGACTACAACCTGGACAATCTGTACGCCGCCTTCCTGAAGCTGGCCGATAAGAAAGGTCAGGTGTTCGATTACGATCTGGAAGCCCTGGCCTTCATTAATAAGCAGCAGGAAGAGCCCGAGCATTTCAGCCTGGACTACTTCAGCGTGCAATCAGGCAGCAGCATCATGGCCACCGCATCGGTGAAATTGATCTGTGGCGAAGAAGAGAAAGCCGAAGCGGCCACCGGCAATGGGCCGGTTGACGCGGTCTATCAGGCCATCAATCGCATTACCGGTTACCCCATCGAACTGGTGAAATACCAGTTGACCGCCAAAGGCCAGGGCCGCGACGCACTGGGCCAGGTTGATATCGTGGTGTCCTACAACGGCCGCCGCTTCCACGGCGTGGGTCTGGCGACCGACATCGTGGAATCCTCCGCCAAGGCGATGGTTCACGTATTAAATAATATTTGGCGCTCCCAGCAGGTAGAAAAAGAAAAACAGCGTCTGCAGCAAAGCAAACATCAAAATAATCAGGAAACGGTGTGAACATGACGAAGACTTACCACATTGCCGTCTTGCCCGGAGACGGAATCGGCCCGGAAGTAATGGCCCAAGCGCGTAAAGTGTTGGACGCAGTGCGTCAACGCTTTGATATCCGTATCACCGAAGCCGAATACGACGTCGGTGGCATCGCCATCGATCGCCATGGCAGCCCGCTGCCACAGGCCACCCTCGCCGGTTGTGAGCAAGCTGACGCCATCCTGTTCGGCTCAGTAGGTGGCCCGAAGTGGGAACACCTGCCGCCGGCAGAGCAGCCTGAACGTGGCGCTTTGCTGCCGTTGCGTAAACACTTCAAACTGTTCAGCAACCTGCGCCCTGCTCGTTTGTACCAGGGGCTGGAAGAGTTCTGTCCACTGCGTGCCGACATCGCCGCCCGCGGTTTCGATATTTTGTGCGTGCGTGAACTGACCGGCGGCATCTACTTCGGTCAGCCAAAAGGCCGCGAAGGCCAGGGCATGCAAGAACGCGCCTTCGATACCGAGGTTTATCACCGCTTCGAGATCGAGCGCATTGCCCGCATCGCCTTCGAGTCCGCCCGTAAGCGTCGCAACAAAGTGACCTCGATTGATAAGGCCAACGTATTGCAGAGCTCCATTCTGTGGCGCGAAGTGGTCAATCAGGTCGCCAAGGATTACCCGGATGTGTCGCTGTCGCATATGTACATCGACAACGCCACCATGCAGTTGATCAAAGACCCGTCGCAATTCGACGTGCTGCTGTGCTCCAACCTGTTCGGCGACATTCTGTCCGACGAATGTGCGATGATCACCGGTTCGATGGGCATGCTGCCTTCCGCCAGCCTGAACGAACAAGGCTTTGGTCTGTACGAGCCGGCCGGTGGTTCCGCGCCGGATATTGCGGGTAAAGGCATTGCCAACCCGATCGCCCAGATCCTGTCTGCCACCCTGCTGCTGCGTTACAGCCTGGGTGCCAGCGAAGCGGCCGATGCCGTTGAACGCGCCATCAATCAGGCGCTGGAACAGGGTTACCGCACCGCCGATCTGGCCGGTGTTGGTCCAGCCATCAGCACCGATGAAATGGGTGACATCATCGCCCGCTTTGTTGCTCAGGGGGCATAACATGTCTAAAACGTTATATCAGAAATTATATGATGCCCACGTGGTCTACTCAGCACCGGAAGAAACCCCGCTGCTGTATATCGATCGCCACCTGGTGCACGAAGTGACTTCCCCGCAGGCGTTCGACGGCCTGCGCGCCATGGGCCGTAAAGTGCGCCAACCGGGCAAGACTTTTGCCACCATGGACCACAACGTGTCCACCCAAACCAAAGACATCAACGCCAGTGGCGAGATGGCGCGCATTCAGATGCAAGAGCTGATCAAGAACTGCGAAGAGTTTGGCGTATTGCTGTATGACCTGAACCACCCGTATCAAGGCATTGTGCACGTGATCGGCCCAGAGCAGGGCATGACGCTGCCTGGCATGACCATCGTCTGTGGCGACTCCCACACCGCAACTCACGGCGCTTTCGGTTCACTGGCATTTGGTATCGGCACCTCCGAAGTGGAGCACGTGCTGGCGACCCAGACCCTGAAACAGGGCCGTGCCAAGACCATGAAAATTGAAGTGACCGGCGACGCCGCCGTTGGCATCACCGCGAAAGACATCGTACTGGCGGTGATTGGTAAAACCGGCAGCGCCGGTGGTACCGGCCACGTGGTGGAATTCTGTGGCACAGCCATTCAGGCGCTGAGCATGGAAGGCCGCATGACGCTGTGCAACATGGCGATCGAAATGGGTGCCAAAGCCGGGCTGGTTGCGCCGGACGACACCACCTTTGATTACCTGAAGGGCCGTCAGTTTGCACCAACCGGCGATAACTGGGAACAGGCCGTTGCCTACTGGCGCACGCTGAAATCCGACGACGATGCCAAATTCGACACCATTGTCACCCTGCGTGCAGAAGATATCGCGCCACAGGTGACCTGGGGCACCAACCCGGGTCAGGTTATCGCCGTCAACCAGACCATCCCCGCACCAGAATCGTTCAGCGATCCAGGTGAGCGCGCCTCGGCCGAAAAAGCCCTGGCCTATATGGATCTGAAACCGGGCATCAAGCTGACAGACGTGCCGATCGACAAGGTGTTTATCGGTTCCTGCACCAACTCACGCATTGAAGATCTGCGCGCAGCGGCTGCCATCGCCAAGGGCCGCAAGGTCGCCAGCGGTGTTCAGGCCATCGTGGTGCCAGGCTCCGGTCCGGTGAAAGCCCAGGCGGAAGCCGAAGGTCTGGATAAAATCTTTATCGATGCCGGTTTTGAATGGCGTCTGCCGGGCTGCTCGATGTGCCTGGCGATGAACAACGACCGCCTGAACCCGGGCGAACGCTGTGCATCCACCAGCAACCGTAACTTCGAAGGGCGTCAGGGCCGCGGTGGACGTACTCACCTGGTCAGCCCGGCAATGGCCGCTGCGGCCGCTATTGCCGGCCATTTCGCCGATATCCGTGATATTCACTAAGGGACGCAACCGTGGCTAAATTTACTCAACATACCGGTTTAGTGGTGCCTTTGGATGCGGCTAACGTCGATACCGATGCCATTATTCCAAAACAGTTTTTACAGAAGGTAACGCGTACTGGCTTTGGCCAGCACTTGTTTAATGACTGGCGTTTTCTGGACGATGCCGGCCAGCAGCCAAATCCGGAGTTTGTACTGAACCAACCGCGTTACAAAGGTGCCAGCATTTTGCTGGCGCGTGAAAACTTCGGTTGCGGCTCATCGCGTGAGCATGCCCCTTGGGCGCTGACCGACTACGGCTTTAGAGTGGTGATTGCCCCCAGCTTCGCCGATATCTTCTACGGCAACTCGCTCAACAACCAGCTGCTGCCGGTTAAGCTGAGTGAGCAGGACGTGGAAACGCTGTTCCAACTGGTCGCGGCCAACGAAGGCATTGAATTTGAAGTTGATCTGGAAAACCAGACGGTGAAAGCCGGTGACAAAAGCTATCCGTTCGAGATCGACAGCTTCCGCCGCCACTGCATGATTAACGGGTTGGACAGCATCGGTCTGACGCTGCAACACGAAGCGGATATTTCCCGCTACGAGGCGCAGCAGCCGGCCTTCCTGAACTGATATTAAATCACCCGCCGCCAGGCGGGTTTTTTCTATTATCAACAGCCGATTACCAATACCCGAGCCACTTCCACCACGCCCCACCAATCAACATCCAAATCAGCAAGTTAACGATGCTCATCACCAAACCGGTTTTCCACCACTCACCCAACGTCGCATAACCGGAGCCAAAGACAATCGGTGCCGTGCCGGTACCATAGTGGGTCAGCGACATCATCAGTGAAGAAGAGAAGGCCAGAATCAAGCCCAGCAGCGCGGGCGGCGCACCGAGCGCAATACCAGCAGCAAAGAAGGCGGCAAACATGGCGGTAACGTGCGCGGTGGTGCTGGCGAAGAAGTAATGCGAATACAGATAGATGATGGTCAGCAGTACCGTGCCGCCAACCCAACTCATTCCCATATGATCAATACCGTTGCCCACGGTTTGCGACAGCCAACTGATTAACCCCAACTTGCCGAGGAAGCTGGCCATCATCACCAGCGCGGAGAACCACACCACCGTGTCCCAGGCTCCCTTGTGCCTGAGCACATCTTCCCAACTCAACACGCCGGTCGCCAGCAATACCGCCAGACCAATCAACGCGGCAGTGGTCGGGTTGACCGCCAGTGCCGGGCCGAAGATCATCGCCGGAATACCGGCCCACAGCACTAATAGCAGCGCAAACACCGCCAGCGTGATTTTCTCCGGCAGCGTCACCGGCCCCAGGGCCTGCAGCTTGTCGCGTGCGAAACGCGGGGCATCCGGGGTACTTTTCACCTCCGGCGGATACAACAGATAAATCACCAACGGCATGACGATCAGCGAACACAGCCCCGGCACCAGCGCGGCCACCGCCCACATGGACCAGGACAGCTCGAAGTTGCCATGCGTGCCTTTGGCGATCAGGCTGACGATCAACGGGTTAGGCGCGGTCGCGGTGATAAACATCGCCGAAGTGATCGGGTTGATATTGTAATTCACCAGCGACAGATAGCGGCCAATCTTGCCGGAGGTGTTCAACTCGGGTTTGGAGCCAAAGCTGTCGGCGATCGACTTCATGATCGGATGGATAATCCCGCCACCACGGGCGGTGTTACTTGGGGTCACCGGCGCCAGGGTGGTTTCCGCCAGCGTTAGCGCATAGGCAATGCCCAGCGTCTTCTTACCGAACAGCGAGATAAAGTAATAGCCGATACGCGCCCCCAGCCCGGTTTTGTTCAGGCTAAGGGAGATCATGATCGAAAAACCGATCAGCCAAATCAACTGGTTGGAAAATCCGCTGAGCGCATCATTCAACGCAGCACCGGGTTTACCGGGATTGGTGACGCCCGTGACGGCCACCAGCGCAATCGCCACCACCGAAACGGCACCGATAGGCATAGCTTTGCCGATGATGGCGATGATGGTGCCGATAAACAGCGCGAGCAAATGCCAGGCATTGGGTTCCACCCCTTCTGGCACGGGGATCACAAACCAGATAAGCAAGGCGGCAAGGACGGCACACAGAGAAGGGACGGGCTTGAGCGGCGTTAGTTTATCCATAACATACCCACTTTTCTAAACGGATCGGCATCTCAGCAGCAAGATGGGCGGGAACGCGCTCATCGCGTTCCGGGTCCGTTCAGCTTGGGGGGCTGGCGTCATGTTCTCAATGACATGCGTCAAGGTTGGTGACGTTTAAGCTCACACTTCCCGCACGCGGGCACTCATCCACAACGCCACCACCGCCAGAAGGGTCGCCAACCAGTAAACTGCATAGTGCCCCAGGTTTTCCACCAGCGCCCCCTGCAGTACCCCTGCCAGGATCACCCCGGTGGAAATACTGTTGGTAAACAGCGTGGTCGCCGCGCCCGGTCGGCCCGGCATCAGGTCCTGGAAATAGAGCATACCGATACCGGCGATGATGCCGATAAATATGGCGTTGAACAGCTGTAGCACCATCAGCGCCAGCTTAAATTTAAACATCACCAACCCGGCATAAAACAGGATGCCGGCCGCCACGGCGAACAGCATCATGTTACGCTTACCGAACCGTTTGACGTAATAACCGGCCAGCAACATTGCCGGGATCTCCAGCCCCGCGGCGGTCCCCATCAGCAGCCCCGCCAAATCCTCCGGCAGGCCCAGATCGGCAGTGATATACAGCGGCATGTCGATGATATACAGGGTGTTGCAGGTCCACATCAGCATCGAGGCAATAAACAAGCGTCGTACATCGCGGTTGCGCCAGGCGCCGACAGGGACAATAGGAGCCGAAGGGATCGCCGCCAGTGCATTCCCCGGCTCGACCGGAGCCGCACGGGGCACCGAAGGCAGGGTAAACCACACCAGCAATGCACAAATCGCGAAGGTCGCCGCGGCAATCATGAACATCACGGTAAATCCGTAGTTCAGCGCCAGCGTAAACGACAGCGGCGGACCAATCACCCAGGCCAGCGACAGTTGCGCACGCATCACCGAGCTGAACATCACCACTTCACGCGCCGAACTGTCGGCATATTCCCGCGCCAGCGCGAAAATCTGCGGCATCGCAGTATTAGCAATCGCCGACAGCAACACCCCGGCGGTGATCAATGTCAGGTAGTCACGGTTAAAGGCAAACAGCAGACAGTTGCCAATCGCCATCAGGCAACACAGCAGGATCAACTTGCGCCGATCGCCGCGCATATCCGAGCGCTTGGCCAACAGGAAACTGACCGCAATACCAACAATGGCGTTAACGGTATAAAACAGGCCAACCCACAGCGGCCGCACCTTGACCTCGGTGGTCAGGAACAGGCTCAGCGTCGGCGCCAAGAGCGCGCCGGCAATGCCGGAAAGAAACGCAATCAGCAGGAATGCGGCAAAGATCGGATTAAAGCGGCGTGGCAGCCAGCGCTGGCGTTTCATTTCTTTGTTCCTGACCCTAAAGCGGAAGACAGAACCTTAGGCTACGGTGGCAAAATTGCAAGAACATCACCGCGGTCCATAATAAAAAAACCAGTGGGTATGACCCCACTGGCTGGTGAACAACACCATTACTCAGAAACCTTTTCTACCCCGAGCCTCACAGGTGCTCGCGATATTGCTTATCTGTCATGCTATGGATATCCCATTGGGTTAAATGCGCCAGCATCTCCAGCCGCGCCTGTTCAGGCACCAGCTCCAACCAGTCGGCCCGCTGGCGGCGTACCGCTGTGAAATACCGCTGATAGAACTGTTTTGACAAGAAAACTTTCATCCGTCGCCCTCCCCCTTTCATTGAGGAAAATTATCGGCGTAATATAGGGAAAGATAAATTGATGAGTTGATGCCGGAGCGTTCCTCTTTTATGTCCACCTCCAGATTGCAACAGCAGTTTATTCGCCTGTGGCAGCGCTGCCACGGCGAGCCGACAGAAACTACGCTACAGGAACTGGCCGAAGTGCTCACCTGCTCGCGCCGCCACGTACGTTCGTTACTGGGTGCCATGCAGCAGCAGGGCTGGCTAACCTGGCAGGCAGAGTCGGGGCGCGGCAAGCGTTCGCGGCTCACCTTCCACTACACCGGTCTGGCGCTGCAACAGCAGCGGGCGGAGGAATTGCTGGAACAGGACCGCATCGATCAACTGGTGCAACTGGTCGGCGATAAAAACGTGGTACGCCAGATGCTGCTGTCCCAACTGGGGCGCAGCTTTCGTCAGGGGAAACACATTCTGCGGGTGCTCTATTATCGCCAGTTGTACAACCTGTTGCCCGGTTCGGCGCTGCGGCGCTCGGAAACCCATCTGGCACGGCAAATTTTCAGCGGCCTGACGCGGATAAATGAGGAAAACGGGGAACTGGAGTCTGACCTTTCACATCACTGGCAGCCATTAACTCCACGGCATTGGCGTTTTTATCTGCGCCCGGCGATTCATTTTCACCATGGCCGAGAGCTGGAAATGGAGGATGTCATCAGTTCGCTGACCCGCTTGATGCCACAGCCGTTGTTTTCCCATATCGAACGCGTGACTTCACCGACGCCTTACGTGATCGACGTCCATCTGCACAGTCCCGATTACTGGCTGCCGTGGCTGCTGGGCAGCGTGCCAGCGATGATCCTGCCGCGTGAATGGCAGAGTCTGCCGGAGTTCTCACGCCACCCTGTGGGCACCGGGCCGTATAGCGTAGTGCGCAACCACCGCAGCCAGATGAAAATTCACGCCTTTGACGATTACTTTGGCTACCGCGCGCTGATCGATGAGGTAAATATCTGGGTGCTGCCGGAAGTGACTGAGGAACTGGTGCATTCCGGTGTCCAACTGCAGGCGGACGATACCGGTAAAAATGAGCTGGAAAGCCGACAGGAAGAAGGCTGCTATTTCCTGCTGTTCGATCAGCGTTCGCCGCTGGCGGCCGATCCGGCCATTCGCAGCTGGCTGTGCGAATTGATCAACCCCATTTCGCTGCTGAGCAATGCCGGCCCGGTCTATCAACGCTATTGGTCACCGGCCTACGGTCTTCTGCCGCGCTGGCACCACAATCGCGCGCTGGCGCAGCAGCCCAAACCGACCGAATTGACCGAGCTGACGCTGACCTACTACAGCGAGCACTCGGAATTCCACGCCATCCAGTTGGCGATCGAACCCCTGCTGGCGCAGCAGGGTATCAAGCTGAAGATCCAGGTTGTGGATTACGACACCTGGCATAAAGGCGAAGCCATCAGCGATTTGTGGCTCGGCAGCGCCAACTTCTATCTGCCGCTGGAGTTTTCGCTGTTCGCCACTCTGTATGAACTGCCGCTGATGCAGCACTGCATGAATGAAGATCTCGCTGAGGACGCCGCGCTGTGGCGTGCCAATGCCTTACCGCTGGCCGATTTTGGCCAACGCCTGGTCAGCAATCATCAGTTACACCCGCTGTTCCACCACTGGTTGCAACTGCACGGCCAGCGCAGCATGCGCGGTGTACGGATGAACACCCTCGGCTGGTTTGATTTTAAATCCGCCTGGTTTGCGCCGCCGGAAGCATAAGCGCCTTTCACCGGCGCCCGTTAGTCTTTACAATGGCGCCGTCTCAACGGGGTGCAAAATGCGGCGTGCCGATTTTGCTGAGAACAAACCCGTCGAACCTGATCCGGTCAATACCGGCGGAGGGATTTGAGCCCAGCGAACCGGCAGCAGCCGATCGCCCCCTCAGATACCCTTGCCCCCCTAAATTTTCAGGAGTGCAAAGTGGTCAAAAAAAGCCTGCCCTTATTACTGTTGTTGTGCGCCGCACCTGTGTTCGCCAAGCCCACGCTGACGGTCTACACCTATGATTCCTTCGCTGCCGACTGGGGCCCGGGTCCGGCGGTCAAAAAAGCCTTTGAGGCCCAGTGCGATTGTGAGCTGAAGTTCGTCGCGCTGGAAGATGGTGTATCGCTACTTAACCGCCTGCGCATGGAAGGAAAAAACAGTGCCGCCGACGTCGTGCTCGGGCTGGACAACAACCTGCTGCAGGCCGCGCAACAAACCGGTTTATTCGCGCCAAGCGATGTCGACAACGCTAAGTTAAGCGTCCCCGGCGGCTGGCAGGATAAAACCTTTGTGCCTTATGACTACGGCTATTTTGCCTTCGTTTACAACAAAGAAAAGCTGAAGAACCCGCCAAAAAGCCTGCAGGAGCTGGTCGACAGTGACCAGAACTGGAAGGTAATTTACGAAGATCCGCGCACCAGCACCCCGGGCCTCGGCCTGTTGCTGTGGATGCAGAAAGTCTATGGCGACAAGGCCCCCGAAGCCTGGCAAAAGCTGGCGAAGAAAACCGTCACCGTGACCAAGGGCTGGAGTGAAGCCTACGGCCTGTTCCTGAAAGGCGAAGGTGACCTGGTGCTCAGCTATACCACCTCCCCCGCCTACCATCTGATCGAAGAGAAGAAAGACAGCTACGCCGCCGCTAACTTTAGCGAAGGCCATTACCTGCAGGTCGAAGTGGCGGGCAAACTCAAGGCCAGCAAACAACCTGAGCTGGCAGAGCGCTTTATGCAATTTATGGTGACTCCGGCGTTCCAGAACAACATTCCCACCGGAAACTGGATGTATCCGGTGATCAAAACCCAGCTGCCGGCCGGGTTTGAGCAAATGACCGTCCCGCAGACCGCGTTGCAATACAGCGCTGAAGAAGTAGCCAAACAACGCGGCAACTGGATCCGGGCATGGCAAACCGCCGTCAGCCACTGATCCCACGCTGGCTATGGCCGGGGCTACTGGCTGCCGGTCTGATCCTGACCATCGCCGCACTGGCGATGGGTTCGCTGTGGCGGCACGCGCCGGAAAGCGACTGGCAAGGTCTATGGCAGGACAGCTACCTGTGGCATGTGGTGCGTTTCACCTTCTGGCAGGCGTTGCTGTCTGCGCTGATCTCAGTGCTGCCCGCCATTTTGCTGGCACGCGCGCTGTACCGCCGCCGTTTCCCCGGACGTCAATTACTGCTGCGGTTGTGCGCCATGACATTGGTGCTGCCGGTGCTGGTGGCGGTGTTCGGCCTGCTCAGCGTTTATGGTCGACAGGGCTGGCTGGCCGTGCTGTGCGGTTGGTTAGGCATTAATTACAGCTTCTCGCCTTATGGCCTGCAGGGCATCCTGTTGGCCCACATGTTCTTCAACCTGCCGCTGGCGACCCGTCTGCTGTTGCAGGCGCTGGAAAATATTCCGGTCGAACAGCGCCAACTGGCAGCGCAACTCGGTATGAGCGGCTGGCAGCAGTTTCGTTTTGTCGAGTGGCCAGCGCTACGCCGCCAGATCCTGCCGAGCGGCGCACTGATCTTTATGCTGTGCTTTGCCAGCTTCGCCACCGTATTGTCACTGGGCGGCGGGCCGCAGGCCACCACCATCGAACTGGCGATCTACCAGGCGCTCAGCTATGACTACGATCTCAGCCGCGCCGCGCTGTTGGCGCTGATCCAACTGGCCTGTTGTCTGGGGTTGGTGGTACTCAGCCAGCGCTTGAGTCAGGCCTTGCCGGTCGGCAACACCCAGGCCCACGTCTGGCGTAACCCGGAAGACAGCCTGTGGCGCCGCACCAGCGACTTTTTGCTGATCGTCGCCGCCCTGCTACTGCTGTTACCCCCGCTGCTGGCGGTGATTGCCGACGGTGCCAACCAAACCCTGGTCAGCGTGCTGCAACAGCAGGTGCTGTGGCAGGCGTTGTTTACCTCATTGCGTATTGCGCTCGGTGCTGGCGCACTGTGCGTGGTGCTGACCATGATGCTGCTGTGGAGCAGCCGTGAGCTGAAGCTGCAACAGCGGCTGCGCTGGGGCCATGCACTGGAACTGAGCGGCATGGTGATCCTGGCGATGCCGGGCATCGTATTGGCGACCGGCTTCTTCCTGCTGCTGAGCGATACCGTCGGGCTGCCACAGTCGCCGTATGCATTGGTGATCCTCACCAATGCACTGATGGCGGTGCCCTACGCGCTGAAAGTGCTGGAAAACCCGATGCGCGACCTGGCCGAACGCTACAACCCACTGTGTCTGTCGCTGGATATCCACGGCTGGCAGCGGCTGCGGCTTATCGAGCTGAAAGCGTTGCGCCGCCCGCTGGCCCAGGCGCTGGCCTTTGCCTGCGTGCTGTCGATCGGCGATTTCGGCGTGGTGGCCCTGTTTGGCAACGAGCACTTCCGCACCCTGCCTTTCTACCTGTATCAGCAGATTGGCGCCTATCGTAGTAATGACGGCGCGGTCACCGCACTGTTGCTGCTACTGCTGTGCTTCCTGCTGTTTACCCTGATCGAACGCTTACCGGGCCGCCATGATAGAGCTTGAAAAACTGACCTACCTGTATGAACACCTGCCGATGCGCTTTGACCTGCGTATTGAGCCGGGCGAACGTGTCGCGGTGCTTGGCCCCAGCGGAGCCGGTAAAAGCACCCTGCTCAGCCTGATAGCCGGGTTCCTGCCGGCCGCCAGCGGCAAGCTGCTGCTGAACGGCAGCGATCACACCGCCACGCCACCGGCCAAACGCCCGGTCTCGATGCTGTTTCAGGAAAACAACCTGTTTGCCCACCTGACGGTGGCGCAGAACATCGGATTGGGCCTGGATCCGGGACTGCGGCTGAATGAGCAACAAAAGCAGCAGTTGGCACAGATTGCCCGGCAAGTGGGGCTGGAAGAGCATCTGCCACGTCTGCCGTCCCAGCTTTCCGGTGGCCAACGCCAGCGTGCCGCCCTGGCGCGCTGTCTGATCCGCCAGCAACCCATCTTGCTGCTCGACGAACCCTTTTCGGCGCTCGATCCGGCGTTACGCAGTGAGATGCTGCAGCTGCTGCAAGAGGTGTGTGACCAGCGCAACCTGATGCTGCTGATGGTATCGCACAATCTGGATGACGCCGCGCGCATCGCGCCACGTACCCTGTTGGTGGTCGATGGCCGCATTTATTACGACGGTCCAACCCAGGCATTGCTGGACGGCAGTGCGCCGGAAGCCCGGGTGTTGGGCATTTCACACAAACCGTGATCTGCCGCGCGTTTTTTATGCTGCGTAAATAAACCTGTTGTGCGAATTTTTCGCCTGTGGTTTTATAAAAACCTGACTTTTTTACTGATGATAAGGTTCCCTGTGATCGCATCCTCGCTGACTTCGACCCTACTAGTTACCGCGCTACCAGCCGCGGTGATGGTCGTCGTGCGTGTGGTGGTGGTCGTCGGCAATGCGCCGTAGGGTCCGAATCAACGCATCGATTCCCAAACCCCGCCGGCGCAACCGGGCGGGGTTTTTAGTTTCAGCCCCCTGCCCAGAAAAGCGAACCGGCCTTGAGAAAGGATAGGAACATGGCAATTTCGGGCACGCCACAGCAAGGCAACCGCTTCACCGGCGCACAGTTGATCGTTCATCTGCTGGAACGTCAGGGCATCACCACCGTCGCCGGCATTCCCGGTGGCGCGGCGCTGCCGCTGTATGACGCACTGAGCCAAAGCACCCGCATTCATCACGTACTGGCACGCCACGAACAGGGCGCGGGCTTTATGGCGCAGGGCATGGCACGCGCCAACGGTAAAGCTGCGGTGTGCATCGCCTCCAGCGGGCCGGGCGCCACCAACCTGGTGACCGCCATCGCCGACGCCAAGCTCGATTCCATTCCGCTGGTGTGCATCACCGGCCAGGTGCCGTCTTCGATGATCGGCACCGATGCCTTCCAGGAAGTCGACACCTACGGCATCTCGATCCCTATCACCAAGCACAACCATTTGGTGCGCGATATCCGTGAACTGCCACAGGTGATCTGCGACGCATTCCGTATCGCCGAGTCCGGCCGTCCTGGCCCGGTGTGGATCGACGTACCGAAGGACGTACAAACCGCGGTGATCGATTGGGATGAACTGCCGCCGATCGCCGTTCCCGACGCCGCCCCCACCTTCGAGGCCACTGCCGTAGCGCAGGCCGCGGCGATGATCAACCAGGCCAAGCGCCCGGTGCTGTACCTGGGCGGCGGCATCATCTGCGCCAATGCTCACCAACAGGCGATTGAGTTGGCGGAACGCGCCAACCTGCCGACCACCATGACGCTGATGGCGTTGGGTGCCATGCCGGTGCAGCACCCGCTGTCGCTGGGCATGCTGGGAATGCACGCGGCGCGCAGTACCAACTTCATTCTGCAAGAGGCCGACCTGCTGATCGTACTGGGCGCACGCTTTGACGATCGGGCAATTGGCAAAACCGAACAGTTCTGCCCGAACGCCAGCATTATTCACGTGGATATCGACCGTGCCGAACTGGGCAAGGTGAAACAGGCCAACATTGCCATTCATGCCGACGTCGGCCAGGTGCTGCAGCAACTGCTGCCACAGATTGAGGCGCAGCCGCGCAGCGAATGGCTGGACACCGTCAACGGCCTGAAGCGCGAGTTCCCGTTCAGCATGCCGAACGCCGAAGATCCACTGAGTCACTACGGGTTGGTGCTGGCCGCTGCACGCTGCGTGGACGAAAGCGCCATCATCACCACCGATGTGGGCCAGCATCAGATGTGGGTGGCGCAGGCCTATCCACTGAGCCGTCCGCGCCAGTGGCTGACCTCCGGCGGCCTGGGCACCATGGGCTTCGGCCTGCCGGCGGCGATCGGCGCAGCCCTGGCCGAGCCGCAGCGCAAGGTATTGTGCTTCTCCGGTGACGGCAGTCTGATGATGAACATTCAGGAAATGGCCACTGCCGTCGAGCAGGATCTGGACGTGAAAATTATCCTGATGAACAACCAGGCGCTGGGACTGGTGCATCAGCAGCAAACGCTGTTCTATCAGCAGCGCATCTTTGCCGCCGCCTATCCCAAGCGTACCGACTTTATCAAGATTGCCGCCGGTTTCGGGCTGGATACCTGTGATTTGAACGCCGCAGAAGATCCGCAAGCCGCGCTGGCCGAGGCGATCCAACGGCCCGGCCCTTGCCTGATCCACGCGCTGATTGATATCAATGAAAAAGTTTTCCCGATGGTACCGCCGGGTGCCGCCAACATCGACATGATTGGAGAATAAGCCATGTCAGAACAACACAATAACCCACAGGTGATCCTGGAGCTGACGGTACGTAACCATCCCGGCGTGATGTCGCACGTGTGCGGCCTGTTTGCCCGCCGCGCCTTCAACGTAGAGGGCATTCTGTGTCTGCCGCTGAAAGACGGCAAGCAGAGCCGTATCTGGCTATTGGTGGCGGACGATCAACGGCTGATGCAGATGATCAGCCAGGTGGAAAAACTCGAAGATGTGCTGCAGGTAAAACGCCACAGCGAAGACGTGCGGGTGTTCGAACAGTTAGAGGCTTTCTTCCAGTAATGCACCGAGGGGCGTTACGCCCCCTGGTTACTGCCCGGCCAGCACCTTCCACAGCAAATGCCGGTAAACCGGCATCAACGGCTGCTGGTGCAGATAATAAAAGGTGCCGAGCGCGAGGATCCAGCTCAGTACGCAGGCCATTCGCAGGCGCATCGGTGACAGCCAATTGCTTAGCCGATCGGCGCTGCGCTTGCCTTCACGCCACCAGCGCCAGCTCAGCCAGGCGGCCAGCCAGACCAGCACCGCCACCGCAAACAGCAGCCATTTGAATAAAGCACTGTTGGCGCTGGCGGGAATGTCGATCGCCACCCCGGCCAGAATCCCCGGGAAGAAATAGACCGGCGGCCAGGTGATACAACCGATAATGTTCGGCAGTGCGAATTTGTACGGCGGTAAGTCCAGCATCCCTGCCACCATCGGTACCAGCGGGCGGGTCGGGCCGACAAAACGGCCAATCAGAACGGTCGCCATACTGTGTTGATGCAGTGCGTGCTCGGTCTTGTCGAGCATCGCCTTGTTCTTTTTCAGGAATGACCAGCGGTGCAACGGCCCCTTGAAAGCGCGGCCGATAAAATAAGAGATCCAGTCCCCCAGCAGGCAACCGACAATCCCCGCAGCCCAGGCATAATAGAAGTCTACCTGACCACTGCCGATCAGCGCACCGATGCTGGCCATCATCACCGTACCGGGCAACAGCAGCCCGACCAGCGCCAGCGACTCCAGAAACGCGACAAACATGACGACCATCAGAGTGAAAGCCAAAGACTGGGTGATCAAATGCTGTAAATAGGCTTCCATTAAACCTCTGTTGGTTATCCAAAGCGCGTGGGCGTGGGATTGTCAGGTGCCGCCGGAAACGAGTCAACCGGTGAATTGTATGCGTTTTTGGCAGAACTGTGCGGTAATGGACAATCACTGTATAAAAACCCATACTATAATTTATCTATTCCCCCCTTTAGCTTAGCTTGTCAGGAACAGCGTGATGTCACTCCAACAGGGTTTCTTGCTCACCCGCCACTGGCGTGATACGCCCGCCGGCACCGAGGTGGAGTTTTGGCTGGCGACCGAAAACGGCCCGCAGCAACTTCGCCTGTCGCCGCAGACCTCCGTCGCCTTTATCCCAGCCGAACAGCGCCAACGCGCTGAGCAATTGCTGCGTGAAGAACGCCAATGGGAGCTAAAACCGCTGCCGCTGACCGATTTTCATCATCGCCCGGTATTAGGGCTCTATTGCCGCCAGCACCGTCAGTTGATCAAACTGGAAAGGCTGTTGAAAGACGGCGGCGTCAATCTCTACGAGGCCGATATCCGCCCGCCGGAACGCTACCTGATGGAACGCTTTATCACCGCACCCGTGTGGTTCAGCGGCCAGGCCAACGGCAATGGCCCGCTGATCAACGGTCAGATGAAGCCAGCTCCGGAATATCGTCCCACGTTGAAACTGGTCTCGCTGGACATTGAAACCACCGCCCATGGCGAGCTCTACTCGATCGCGCTGGAAGGCTGCGGTCAGCGTCAGGTGTACATGCTCGGGCCGGCTAACGGTGGCAATGAGCCGCTGGATTTTGATCTGGAGTACTGTGTCAGCCGCCCACAAATGTTGGAACGGCTGAATCAGTGGCTGGAACAACACGATCCCGACGCCATCATTGGCTGGAATCTGGTGCAGTTCGATTTACGAGTCCTGCAAAAACATGCCGAGCGTTACCAAATCCCGCTAAAACTGGGCCGCGGTGGCAACCTGCTCGAGTGGCGTGAACACGGCTTCAAACAGAATCATTTTTTTGCCTCCGCTGCCGGGCGGTTGATTATTGACGGTATCGAGGCACTGAAGTCCGCCACCTGGAACTTCCCTTCCTTCAGCCTCGAGCATGTGTCGCAGACATTGCTGGGGGAAGGCAAGTCGATCGACAATCCTTACCAGCGAATGGCGGAAATCGACCGGCGCTTTGCCGAAGACAAACCGGCGCTGGCACGCTACAACCTGAAGGACTGCGAGCTGGTGACGCGAATCTTTGCCAAGACCGATCTGCTGACCTTCCTGCTGGAACGCGCCACGGTGACCGGACTGGCCGCCGACCGCAGTGGGGGTTCGGTGGCCGCGTTCAGCAATCTGTATATGCCGCGCATGCACCGGCTGGGCTTTGTCGCCCCCAACCTCGGCGAGCAACCGGAAGAACACAGCCCTGGCGGCTTTGTGATGGATTCACAGCCCGGCCTGTATGACTCGGTGCTGGTGCTGGATTACAAGAGCCTGTACCCGTCGATCATCCGCACCTTCCTGATCGATCCCGTCGGGTTGGTAGAAGGTATGCAGCACCCGGGCGATGCCGATTCGGTGCCCGGTTTCCGCCAGGCACGTTTCTCGCGCAGCAAACACTGCCTGCCGGCGATCGTCGAGCAGATCTGGCAGGGGCGTGAGGCGGCCAAACGTCAGCAGAACAAAGCGTTGTCCCAGGCATTAAAGATCATTATGAACGCGCTGTACGGCGTACTGGGATCGAGCGGCTGCCGCTTCTTCGATCCCCGTCTGGCCTCGTCGATCACCCTGCGTGGCCATGAGATCATGCGCCAGACGCGCGAACTGATCGAGGCTCAGGGTTACCAGGTGATCTACGGGGATACCGATTCCACCTTCGTCTGGCTCAAGCAACCGCATGACGAGCAGCAGGCGGCGCAAATAGGCCGGACCCTGGTGCAACAGGTGAACCAATGGTGGCAACAGCATTTACAGCAACAGTACGGGCTGGAAAATGCGCTGGAGCTGGAGTTCGAAACCCATTATTCGCGCTTCCTGATGCCCACCATTCGCGGTGCCGAACAGGGCAGTAAAAAACGCTATGCCGGGCTGTTCGCCAAACCGGACGGCAGCGAAGAGATGGTGTACAAAGGGCTGGAAACGGTGCGTACCGACTGGACACCGCTGGCGCAGCAGTTCCAACAGCTGCTTTACCAACGTATTTTCAAGCGACAGCCATATCAGGATTTTGTGCGTGAATACGTTAGCCAAACGCTTAACGGCGACTTCGACGATCGGCTGGTCTATCGCAAGCGCCTGCGCAGAAAGCTGGACGAATATCAACGTAACGTCCCGCCACATGTTCGCGCAGCCCGCATCGCCGACGACTATAATCGTCAGCAGGGGCGACCGCTGCAATACCAGAACGGCGGCTGGATCAGCTATGTGATGACCGTGGCCGGGCCAGAGCCGCTGGAAACTCAGCAGTCGGCAATTGATTACCCCCATTATCTCGAGCGCCAGTTGGAACCGGTGGCTGACGCCATACTGCCATTTTTGCATGACGATTTTACCACTCTGGTGACCGGACAGATGGGCCTGTTTTAACATTCCGCCCGCCCTGCGGGCTTTGGCGAAGGGTTAAGAAAAATCATCGGGTTTTGCAGGTGACGAACGCGCCGCCTTCCATTACCATAGCGCCCTTCCCAAATTCTGGACCACACTCCACCCATGACATCGATGATGTATGCATGGGGTGAATAGCTATTGCCCGCCATATTAAAATAAATCGGGATTAGCAGACGTTTGATACGGGTGCCGCGGCCCTCTCGCCCGGTAACAAGACTTACTTAAAGAATCGAGCCGACAATATATGCCTTTTACACTTGGTCAACGCTGGATCAGCGACACGGAAAGCGAATTAGGACTGGGTACCGTCGTGGCGCTGGATACGCGCATGATTACCCTGCTTTTCCCCGCAACCGGCGAAAACCGCCTCTATGCCAGAAATGACTCGCCAATCACCCGCGTGATGTTCAACCCGGGCGACACCATCAGCAACCACGAAGGCTGGGAGCTGCAGGTGGAAGAGGTCAAAGAGGATAACGGCCTGCTGACCTATATTGGTACCCGCCTGGATACCCAGGAGAGCGGTGTGGCAATGCGCGAAGTGCTGCTGGACAGCAAGCTGACCTTCAGCAAGCCGCAGGACCGTCTGTTTGCTGGCCAGATCGACCGTATGGACCGTTTCGCCCTGCGCTTCCGTGCGCGTAAATACCAGAGCGAGCAGTACCGTCTGCCGTTTGCCGGCCTGCGCGGCATGCGCGCCAGCCTGATCCCACACCAGTTACACATCGCCTATGAAGTCGGCCAGCGCCATGCGCCGCGCGTGCTGTTGGCGGATGAAGTCGGCCTGGGTAAAACCATCGAAGCCGGGATGATCATTCACCAGCAATTGCTGGCAGGCCGCGCCGAGCGCGTACTGATCGTGGTGCCGGAAACCCTGCAGCACCAGTGGCTGGTCGAAATGATGCGCCGCTTCAACCTGTATTTCTCACTGTTCGACGACAGCCGTTACTCAGAAGCCAAGCTCGACAGCAGCAACCCGTTTGAAACCGAACAACTGGTGATCTGCTCGCTGGACTTCGTGCGCCGCAACAAGCAGCGTCTGGAAGAGATGGCCGACGCCCAGTGGGATCTGCTGGTGGTCGATGAAGCCCACCACCTGGCCTGGAGCGAAGACGCGCCAAGCCGCGAGTATCAGGTGATTGAGCAACTGGCTGAGCACATTCCCGGAGTGTTGTTGCTGACCGCAACCCCGGAACAGCTTGGCCAGCAGAGCCACTTCGCCCGTCTGCGCCTGCTGGATCCGAACCGTTTCCACGACTACCACGACTTTGTCGCCGAACAGCAGAAATATCGCCCGGTGGCCGACGCCGTCACCCTGCTGTTGAGCGGTGAACGTCTGACCGATGACAAGCTGAACCTGCTGGGCGAACTGATCGACGAACAGGACATCGAGCCGCTGTTGAAAGCGGCCAACAGCGACAGCGACAACAGTGAGCAGGCGCGTCAGGAACTGGTCACCATGCTGATGGACCGCCACGGCACCAGCCGCGTGCTGTTCCGTAACACCCGTAACGGCGTCAAAGGCTTCCCGCACCGTAACCTGCACCAGATCAAGCTGCCGCTGCCGACCCAGTATCAAACCGCGATTAAAGTGTCCGGCATCATGGGCGCGAAGAAAACCGTCGAGGCCCGCGCACGCGACATGCTGTATCCGGAGCAAATCTATCAGGAGTTTGAAGGCGAAAACGCCACCTGGTGGAACTTCGATCCACGCGTTGAGTGGCTGCTAAATTACCTGGTGGCCAACCGTCACGAGAAAGTACTGGTGATCTGCGCCCACGCCGCCACCGCGCTGCAACTGGAACAGGTGCTGCGTGAACGTGAAGCGATCCGCGCCGCCGTCTTCCACGAAGGCTTGTCGATTATCGAACGCGACCGTGCCGCCGCCTACTTCGCCTCAGAAGAAGACGGCGCTCAGGTGCTGCTGTGCTCGGAGATCGGTTCTGAAGGCCGTAACTTCCAGTTCGCCAGCCATCTGGTGATGTTCGATCTGCCGTTCAACCCGGATCTGCTGGAACAGCGTATCGGCCGTCTGGACCGTATTGGCCAGATGCATGACATTCAAATCATGGTGCCTTACCTGGAAAACACCGCTCAGGCGGTACTGGGCCGTTGGTTCCACGAAGGGCTGGATGCCTTCGAGCATACCTGCCCGACCGGCCGCACCATTTATGACAGCGGCTACGAGCAACTGATCGGTTTCCTGGCGTCGCCGACCGAGCAGGAAGGGTTGGATGAATTCATTCACACCTGCCGTCAGCAGCACGACCACCTGAAGGTGCAACTGGAGCAGGGCCGTGACCGCCTGCTGGAAATGCACTCCAACGGCGGTGAGAAAGCACAAGCGCTGGCAGAGGCCATCGCCAATCAGGACAACGACGTCAATCTGGTGGGCTTTGCGCTGAACCTGTTCGATATCGTCGGTATCAACCAGGACGATCGCAGCGATAACCTGATTGTCCTGACGCCGTCCGACCACATGCTGGTGCCGGACTTCCCGGGCCTGCCGCAGGACGGCTGCACCGTCACCTTCGATCGCGAACAGGCCCTGTCGCGTGAAGATGCGCAGTTCGTCAGTTGGGAACACCCGATTATCCGTAACGGCCTGGATCTGATCCTGTCCGGCGATACCGGTAGCTGTGCGGTCTCCCTGTTGAAAAACAAGGCGCTGCCGGTCGGTACCCTGCTGGTCGAACTGGTGTACGTGGTTGAGGCACAGGCGCCGAAACACCTGCAACTGACCCGCTTCCTGCCCCCGACGCCAATCCGCATGCTGATGGACCGCAAAGGCACTAATCTGGCGGCACAGGTTGAATTCGAAAGCTTCAACCGCCAGTTGAACGCGGTCAATCGCCACACCTCCAGCAAGCTAGTCAACGCGGTGCAGCAGGATGTGCATGCTATGCTGCAACAGGCGGAAAGTCTGGTTGAAGAGCAGGCCCGTGCGCTGATTGAACTGGCGAAACAGGAAGCGGATGACAAGCTGAGCACCGAATTGGCACGTCTGGAAGCCCTGAAGGCGGTCAACCCGAACATCCGTGATGACGAAGTCGAAACGTTGGAGTTCAACCGCAAGCAGGTACTGGTTAACCTGAATGAAGCGGGATGGCGTCTGGATGCGATCCGTCTGGTAGTCGTGACTCACCAGTAACCTGTGCGACGGGGAACTGCGGTTCCCCGTACCGTCACTTTCAGCGGAGTCCACAAGATGGAACCTTACAATCCCCCGCAGGGCCCGATGCATATTCTGTATCAGGATGAGCACATTATTGTGGTCAACAAACCGAGCGGCCTGCTGTCGGTACCTGGCCGTGCGCCGGAAAACAAAGACAGCCTGATGACACGCATTCAGGCGGACTTTCCAGCGGCAGAATCGGTACATCGCCTGGATATGGCAACCAGCGGCGTGATTGTAGTGGCGCTGAACAAGGCTGCCGAGCGCGAGCTTAAACGCCAGTTCCGCGAGCGTGAGCCGAAGAAGTCTTATATCGCCCGCGTATGGGGCCATCTGGAGCAGGATGAAGGCTTGGTTGATTTGCCACTGATTTGTGACTGGCCGAACCGGCCGTTGCAGAAGGTGTGTTTCGAAACCGGCAAAGCGGCGCAAACCGAGTATCTGGTGCTGTCACGCGATGCCGATGGCAGCACGCGGGTAAAACTCATGCCGATTACCGGCCGCTCACATCAGTTACGCGTGCATATGCTGGCGCTGGGCCACCCAATCCTCGGTGACGGTTTCTACGCCCCTCCAGAAGCCAAAGCCATGGCAGCCAGATTACAGCTGCATGCACAGGAACTGCGTATTACCCACCCGGCATTCCAGACGCCAATGCACTTTCGCGTCGAACCTGATTTTTGACGGGTATAAAGAAAGGCCCAGCATTGAACTGGGCCCCTGTCAGGTATTCAAAACCCGCTGTTACTTAAAGCCTTTCTCACGCTTGATCAGATCGTACGCTGCCTGAATTTCCTGCGCTTTCTGCTTGGCCATTTCCATCATTTGCGGCGGCAAACCTTTCGCCACCAGCTTATCCGGATGGTGCTCGCTCATCAGCTTGCGATAAGCGCGCTTGATGGTGGTGGCATCGTCGCTGCTGCTGACACCCAGCACTTTGCAGGCATCTTCCAACGTAGGCCCACGTTGCGCCTGCTGGTAACCACCGTGCGAATAACCGCCCTGCTGACCACCGCCAAACTGACGCCCGCCTTCCATCATGCTGAGGAACTGATCGAACTGCGCACGCGAAATGCCCAGCTCTTCAGCGATCACATACAGCACCTGACGCTCGTTCGGGTGCAGCGAGCCATCGGCAAATGCCGCCTGGATTTGAATTTCCAGAAACATCCGAATCAGGTCAAAACGGCCGAAACAAATGCTGCGGAACTGCTGCAGCGTTTCTCTCAGCGGAAACTGGCTCTGTTTACCTTCACGAAACGCCTGCTGCGCCGCCGTACGGGCTTCCCCGTGCAGTTGCAGACGATCCATAAACAGGCTGGCGATCTGAATATCCGCCTCGGTAACGCGTCCTTTTGATTTGGTCAGGTGACCCATCACCTGAAAAGTGGTGCGGAAAAACAGCGTTTGCCGCGTTTGCTGGCCGGCGAAAAAGCCCCGGCTGCGCTTATTGCTGCGCGCAGTGTCGATCATATGACCAACAATCAGCCCCAAAACTACACCCCAGAATCCCGCGCCAGCCCAAATGGCCACGATGACCCCGAGCAGTTTTCCCCAATACTGCATATACTCCTCAATTATCATGCCGAAAGCCGACTGCTCCCTCCCGTCTTAGGTGAGGGTTAAGGCGATTTTTCTCAGGATTTGGATTATCATACCTGTCATTTATCTTTGCGCCTATCGACGACGCAAGTAAACGGCCGGATTTAACACTAGCGCAACGCAGATGAGTAATATAGTCTCTGACCGTTTGCCGGACATGACGCCTCTGATGACGGAACACCAAAACCGCGTATGAAAAAAAGTTTCCCAACACTGCTGGCCACACTGATTTGGACGGCACTCTACAGCCAGCATGCCCTGGCTGACCTGGCCGAGCAATGTATGCTTGGCGTTCCTGTTTATGACAAACCGCTGGTCAGCGGCGACCCCAACAGCCTGCCTGTCACCATCAATGCTGATGACTCCCGCACGGATTATCCGAAAAGCGCGCTGTTCACCGGTAACGTAAATATTGAACAAGGCAACAGCACCCTGACCGCCAAGCAGGTGGAACTGACCCAGACGCAAAATCCGGGGCAGACCGATCCGGTGCGCACCGTGACCGCTACCGGTGATGTGCACTACAGCGACAATCAGATCAAGCTGAAAGGCCCGAAGGCCTGGTCCAATCTGAACAACAAAGATACCGACGTCTATGAGGGTGACTACCAAATGGTAGGCCGTCAGGGGCGTGGCGACGCCGACAAGATGAAGATGCGCGGCGCCAACCGTTACACCATTTTGGAAAACGGCAGCTTTACCTCCTGTTTGCCGGGTGACGACAGCTGGAGCGTAGTCGGCTCCGAAGTGATCCACGACCGTGAAGAACAGGTAGCGGAAATCTGGAACGCCCGCTTTAAGATTGGCGGTGTGCCGGTGTTTTACAGCCCATACCTGCAATTGCCGGTCGGTGATAAACGTCGCTCCGGTTTCCTGATCCCGAACGCAAAATATGGCAGCAGCAATGGTTTTGAATTTGTGCTGCCGTATTACTGGAACATTGCGCCGAACTTCGACGCCACCATCACACCGCACTACATGTCCCGACGCGGCCTGCAGTTGCAGAACGAATTCCGCTATCTGGTGCAGCCTGGCCTGGGCCTGATGGAATTTGACTGGTTGCCGAACGACAAGGAATACAGCAAGGATAACCCTGACGACAGTAAACGTTGGTTGTTCTACTGGAACCACAATGGCGTGATGGATCAGGTGTGGCGCTTCAACGTCGACTACACCAAGGTCAGCGATTCCAAATACTTTACCGATCTGGATTCAAAATACGGTTCCACCACCGACGGTTATGCCACGCAGAAATTCAGCCTTGGTTACGCCATTGATAACTGGGACGCGACCTTAAGCTCCAAACAGTTCCAAATCTACGACGATACCGATCGCAGCCGGTCAGACTCCTACAAAGTTCAGCCGCAGCTGGACCTGAACTACTATAAAGACGATCTCGGCCCGTTCGATTTCCGCATCTATGGCCAGGCGGCCAAATTTATCAGCGTCAACCCGTACAGCCCGGACGCCACTCGTCTGCATATGGAGCCGACGCTGAGCCTGCCGCTAACCAATGGCTGGGGCAGTCTGAACACCGAAGCCAAGTTGCTGGCGACCCATTATCAGCAGGATATTCCTGACGGTTTCGCCGCCAACTACAAGACCCGTACCGGCAACAACGCGCCAGGCCTTGAAGACTCGGTTAACCGCGTATTGCCGCAGTTCAAGGTCGACGGCAAGATGGTGTTCGATCGTCCGATGAACTGGTCCGAGGGCTATACCCAAACCCTCGAACCCCGCGTGCAGTACCTGTATGTGCCGTATCGCGACCAGAGCAACATCTACACCTACGACACCACGCTGCTGCAAACCGACTACTCCGGTCTGTTCCGTGACCGTACTTACAGCGGCCTGGATCGCATCGCTTCACAGAACCGCGTGTCTACCGGTTTGACCACGCGAATTTATGATGACGCGCTGGTTGAACGTTTTAATGCTTCCGTGGGTCAAATCTACTACTTCAGCCGTTCCCGTACCGGTGACCAAACCACGGGTTACGATAACAATGATGACACCGGCAGCCTGGCCTGGGCCGGCGACACCTATTGGAAGATCGACGATCGTTGGGGCCTGCGCGGCGGCCTTCAGTATGATACGCGCCTCAATAGCGTCTCACTGGGCAACGGCGTGCTGGAATACCGTCAGGATTCTGAACGCGTAGTGCAGTTGAACTACCGTTACGCTACGCCGGAGTATATTGAGACGGCGCTGAACACCACGCAGATCCCGGCCTATCAGGACGGCATCTCGCAGGTGGGTATCACCGGCAGTTGGCCAATTGTCGATCGCTGGTCCGTCGTAGGCGCTTATTACTACGATACCCGTGCAAAACAGTCCGCCGATCAGTTGCTCGGTGTGAAGTACAACACCTGCTGCTGGGCAGTGACCTTGGGCTATGAGCGTAAGATCACCGACTGGAACAACAGCAACAATACCAGCGTTTATGACAACAAAGTTTCATTCAACGTCGAACTGCGTGGCCTGAGCAGCGATCACAGTCTGGGCTCCGCGGAAATGTTGCGTACCGGCATTCTGCCTTACCAGCGTGCATTTTGATGCTTTGTAACACTTTGAAAACGAGAACTTTCACCCGCATTTGCGGATTACATAATGGGAAATGTATGAAGAACTGGAGAACGCTTATTCTCGGATTGGTGGTTTGTGCCAATACCGCGTTCGCAGCACCCCAAGAAGTGGATAAAGTCGCCGCCGTCGTGGATAACGGCGTGGTCCTTGAGAGCGACGTAAGCACCCTGTTGCAGTCGGTGAAGCTCAATGCGCAGCAGGCCGGCCAGCAATTGCCGGATGACAAAACGCTTCGTCACCAGATCCTTGAGCGTCTGATTATGGATAACATCCAGCTGCAGATGGCCAAGAAAATGGGCATCAACGTTTCTGACGCCGATCTGGACAAAGCCATCGGCAACATCGCCGCACAGAACAAAATGAGCATCGATCAGATGCGCAGCCGTCTGGCGTATGAAGGCTTGAACTACAACACCTACCGTTCGCAGATCCGCAAGGAAATGCTGATTTCTGAGGTGCGTAACAATGAAGTGCGCCGCCGCGTCACTATCCTGCCTCAGGAAGTTGACTCTCTGGCCACTCAGGTTGGCGCTCAGAACGGTAGCGATACCGAAATGAACATCAGCCACATCCTGATCCCACTGCCGGAAAACCCGTCGCAGGCGCAGGTGGACGACGCGGAAGCCCTGGCTAAAAAACTGATGGGTGAAATCAACGGCGGCGCCGACTTCGGCAAGCTGGCGATCTCCTACTCTGCCGACTCCCAGGCGCTGAAAGGCGGCAACATGGGCTGGGGCAAGCTGCAGGAAATCCCTACCCTGTTCGCCGAAAGACTGGTTAACGCCAAAAAAGGCGACGTGGTTGGGCCGATCCGTTCCGGCGTAGGCTTCCACATCCTGAAAGTGAATGACATCCGTGGCTCCACCCAGTCGGTATCCGTTACCGAGGTTCATGCACGTCACATTCTGCTGAAACCTTCTGTGGTGCTGACCGACGATCAAGCACGCGCCAAGCTGCAAGCGGTAGCCGAAGAAATCAAGAGCGGCCGCGCCAAGTTTGCTGACGAAGCCAAACAGCTTTCTCAGGATCCGGGTTCTGCACTGCAGGGCGGCGATCTGGGCTGGGCTTCTCCAGACATCTACGATCCGGCCTTCCGCGACGCGTTGATGAAGCTGAGCAAAGGCGAAGTCAGCCAACCGGTGCATTCTTCCTTCGGCTGGCACCTGATTCAGTTGCTGGATACGCGTCAGGTAGACAAAACCGATGCAGCGCAGAAAGATCGCGCTTACCGCATGCTGTTCAACCGCAAGTTTGCTGAAGAAGCGCAAACCTGGATGCAGGAACAACGTGCTCAGGCTTACGTGAAGATCCTTGACGGTAATGCACAACAATAATCGCATCGTAATCACCCCCGGCGAGCCTGCCGGGGTTGGGCCGGATTTGGTGGCAGCGCTGGCGCAACAGGATTGGCCTGTTGAACTGGTGGTGTGCGCGGATCCGGCCTTGTTGCTTGAACGCGCCCGGCAGTTAAACCTGCCGCTGCAACTGCGCACCTATCAGCCACAGCAGCCTGCTCAACCGCAGCGCGCCGGTACGCTGACGGTGTTGCCGGTCGCTACCGCTCATCCGGTGGTGGCAGGCGAGTTGAACGTGGGCAATAGCGCCTACGTGGTGGAAACTCTGGCACGCGCCTGTGACGGTTGTCTGCACGGTGAATTCGCCGCGCTGATCACCGGCCCGGTGAACAAGGCGGTGATCAACGACGCTGGCGTGCCGTTTATTGGCCATACCGAATTCTTTGCCGATCGCAGCGGTTGCGATCGCGTGGTGATGATGTTGGCGACCGAAGAGCTGCGCGTGGCGCTGGCGACTACCCACCTGCCTTTACTGGCGGTGCCTGGCGCTATCACCCGGCAAAGCCTGCATGAAGTCATCCACATTCTCGACCATGACCTGAAAACCAAATTTGGCCTCGCCCAACCGCAGATCTATGTCTGTGGCCTGAACCCGCATGCCGGGGAAGGCGGCCATATGGGGCATGAAGAGATAGACACCATCATCCCGGCGCTCGACGCGCTGCGTGCTGAAGGCATCCATCTGATCGGCCCACTGCCGGCGGACACCCTGTTCCAGCCCAAGTATCTGCAACATGCCGATGCGGTGCTGGCGATGTATCACGATCAGGGTCTGCCGGTGCTAAAATACCAAGGGTTCGGCCGGGCGGTAAATATTACCCTCGGTTTGCCTTTTATCCGTACCTCGGTCGACCACGGTACCGCTTTGGAACTGGCCGGCACCGGCACCGCCGATGCAGGCAGTTTTAAAACGGCCTTGAATCTCGCCATTAAAATGATAATTAATTGTAATGAATAATAAAGTCCACCAAGGGCACTTTGCCCGCAAACGCTTTGGACAGAACTTTTTAACCGATCAGTTTGTCATCGATAGCATTGTCTCCGCCATTCACCCGATGCCGGGTGAAGCGGTAGTTGAAATCGGCCCCGGCCTGGGTGCACTGACCGAGCCGGTCGGCGCACGTATGGACCGCATGACGGTGATTGAGCTGGACCGCGATTTGGCAGCCCGCCTGGCGAATCACCCGCAGTTGAAAGACAAACTGACCATTCACCAGCAAGATGCCATGACGGTGAACTTTGCCGAAATGGCCGAGCAGGCTGGTCAACCGCTGCGCGTGTTTGGTAACCTGCCGTATAACATTTCGACGCCGCTGATGTTCCACCTTTTCAGCTATACTCAGGCCATTCGCGACATGCACTTTATGTTGCAGAAAGAGGTAGTTAACCGTCTGGTTGCCGGCCCGAACAGCAAGGCCTACGGGCGTTTGACCGTAATGGCGCAGTACTACTGCAACGTTATCCCGGTGCTGGAAGTGCCACCGACCTCCTTCACCCCGGCGCCGAAAGTGGATTCCGCCGTGGTGCGTCTGGTGCCGCACCTGGTGAACCCGAATCCGGTGGGCGACGTGCGCATGCTGAGCCGTATCACCACTCAGGCGTTCAACCAACGCCGGAAGACCGTCCGTAACAGCCTGGGCGACCTGTTCACCCCAGAGCAACTGACGGAGTTGGGTATCGATCCGATACTGAGAGCAGAGAATATTTCTGTGGCGCAATACTGTAAGCTGGCCAACTGGCTTTCAGCCAATCCCACGCCGCAGCAATAAGGAGTAGTGGTCATGATTGATTCGCCCCGCGTATGTATTCAGGTACAAAGTGTCTATGTGGAATCACAGTCGATACCTGAGGAAGAACGTTACGTCTTCGCTTATACCATCACCATCCGCAATTTGGGACGTTTCAATGTGCAACTGCTGGGCCGTTACTGGCTGATCACCAACAGTAATGGCCGTCAGACCGAAGTTCAGGGCGAAGGCGTCGTCGGCGAACAGCCACTCATCCCGCCCGGCGGCGAATTCCAATACACCAGCGGCGCGATCCTTGAAACACCGCTGGGTACCATGGAAGGCCATTACGAAATGGTTGATCATCAGGGTCAGCCATTCCAGACCGCTATTCCGGTGTTCCGCTTAGCCATTCCAACGCTGATCCACTAATTATGTCGACATACCTTATCGGCGACGTTCATGGCTGTTTCGATGAACTGAAATCGCTATTGGCCCAGGTGGCTTTCGATCCTCAGCATGACCAACTGTGGCTGACCGGCGATCTGGTCGCCCGCGGCCCCGGCTCGCTGGACGTTTTGCGCTACGTGCGTTCACTGGGTCCGGCGGTACGTATGGTGCTGGGCAACCACGATCTGCATCTGCTGGCGGTCTACGCCGGTATCAGCCGCAATAAACCTAAAGATCGTATCACCCCGCTGCTGGAAGCCCCGGACGCCGATGAATTGATCAACTGGCTGCGCCGCCAACCGGTGCTGCAGGTAGATGAACAACTCAAACTGGTGATGGCACATGCCGGCATTACGCCGCAGTGGGACATTGAAACCGCACAGCTCTGCGCCCGTGAAGTGGAAGCGGTACTGAGCAGCGACAGCTACCCGCTGTTCCTCGACGCCATGTACGGCGATATGCCGAACAACTGGAGTCCGGAACTGAGTGGACTGGCACGCCTGCGTTTCAGCACCAATGCCCTGACGCGCATGCGTTACTGCTTCCCGAACGGCCAGCTCGACATGATCTGCAAAGATGCGCCAGGCACCGCGCCTGCGCCGCTGAAACCCTGGTTTGAATTGCCACGATTGGTCGATGCCGATTACACCATTATCTTTGGTCATTGGGCATCACTGGAAGGCAAAGGCACACCGGCAGGCATTATTGGCCTCGATACCGGCTGTTGCTGGGGAGGCGATCTGACCATGTTGCGCTGGGAAGACCAGCAGTACTTTACCCAACCGGCCCACCGCCGCGATCTGCTGGATGGCGTGCACCAACAGGTCGCGTCATAATCAAGTCGGGGCGGTCAACGCCGCCCCACTGTTTTCGTCTTAAGCGCCAATCACCCCACCGTCTTCACGCGTAATCATCAATACTGACGAGCGCGGACGCGGACTGTTGTTCGGAAAATGAGAATCGCCCTCTTCACCCGGGTGCTGGACGTTGACGAACATCGTCTTGTAATCCGGGGTGAAGGTAATACCGGTCAGTTCACAGGATTTTGGTCCGACCATAAAGCGGCGGATCTCCCCGCTCTGCGGATCGCCCACCAGCATCTGGTTGTTCCCCTGCCCGGCATAGTCGCCCTTGTTACTGTATTTACCGTCGGTGAGGATCCACAGACGGCCGGCCTTATCAAAGCCCAAGCCGTCCGGGCTGTTAAAAGTATTGTCTGCCGTGATATTTGGCGTGCCACGATTGACCCCTTCCGGGTGCGCAATCGGGTTGCCGCACAGGGCATAAATATCCCAGGAGAATGACGCTGCGGTCGCATCGCCGCCCTCATCCCAACGAATAATCTGGCCATAGACATTGTTCGGGCGTGGGTTCGCCGCGTTCAATGGCATGCCTTCTTCACCACGTTTGCTGTTGTTGGTCAATGTGCAGTAGGCGCGGCCATCGTGCGGATTGACCGCGATCCACTCCGGACGATCCATCTTGGTGGCACCCACCTGCGCCGCGGCCTTACGGGCGAAGATCAGCACTTCTGCCTCATCGCGGAAGCCGTTTTCCGGCGTCAGGCCATTTTTGCCGAACTCCAGGGCAATCCAGCGCCCGGTGCCTTTCAGTGGCGTACCGGCGGCATCACCGTCAAACTGCGCCACATACAGCGTGCCTTCGTCCAACAGGCTGCGGTTATTGGCCGGATTAGCTACGTCCACCACGCCTTTGGAAACGTACTTGTAGATGTGCTCGCCGCGCTCATCGTCACCCATGTAAACCACCAGGCGACCGTCCTTGGCGACGGTCACGGCAGCATTTTCATGTTTGAAGCGGCCCAGTGCCGTATGTTTAATTGGCGTCGAGGTAGGATTCATCGGGTCGATTTCGACGATCCAGCCGTGACGGTTAAATTCATTCGGGTTCTTCGCCACGTCAAAACGTTCGTCGTAATCCGGCCAGTTGCGTTCCGGCTCGCTGACTTTCAGCGTGTAGCGCTTTTGATCCGCCGTGGTCTTATAGTCGGCCTGATGGGTGCCGAAATAGGTATCGAAGTTCTCTTCGCAGGTCAGGTAAGTGCCCCAGGGGGTTTTACCGTTAGCGCAGTTGCCGAAGGTGCCCAGAACCTTGCGACCGGTAGGATCGGCCGCGGTTTGCAGCAATGCATGACCGGCAGCCGGGCCGCTGAACTGCATCTCGGTGTTGGCCGTAATGCGGCGGTTATAGCGCGAAGGACGTTCTACTTCCCAACGCTGGCTATCACCGGCGCGGCGCACCGCGACGATGGAAACCCCGTGTGCGGCCTGAGATTTACGCACGTCTTCCAGACTGGTGGCTTTGCTGCCGCCGTGGGCAAACAGATACTGCTCGTTTACGTATTCATTGTTGATGGCCATCACGCCGTGATTGTCATCAATCGGGAAGAAGCTCATGCCATCGTTGTTGTCACCGAACTGTTTTTCCTGATCGGCGGCGCTGTTGTTGCCCTGTGGGTCAAAAGCGACGGCGCCCTCCACCAGAGGCTCGCCCCAGGAGATCAGCACCTCGGCGCGGTATCCCGGTGCAATCACCACCTCATCGGCGGTTGAGGCCGCAATGCCTTTAAAACCCAGCAGCTTGTTCGGCGGTAAATCTTCGGCCAGCGCCTGGGCGGAAACCGTCCAGATGCCGCCACCGAGGAAGCCGGCCAGGCCAACGGCACCGGCGCTGCCCAGCAGCAGTTTACGACGGGTGGGATCGGTCAGGCGGTCAGCATCTAATTGCTCAATTTTGCTCGTCATTGCTTTGCTTCCTTTTTAAATGGCGCCGCGATCGAGATTCACCAGAGTTTGCCAGGCGCTCAGAGTTGGGCTTCATACTAATCAGGAAGTGTGACGAAAATGTTACAATTAAAAGTCAGCGGAAGTTTTGCCGCAGAAACGACAAAGGGCGCAATCTCTTGCGCCCTCAGGAAAATATAACTCACACCCGGCAATCAGCGGTGTTCTAAAATCTCGAAGCAATAGCTGTGAGAATTCAGTTCGTCAGCATCGTGGAACTCACTGAACGAGGTTTCCCATTCGTCCGGCTCATAGTCCGGGAAGTGGGCATCGCCACCGACTTCGGCATCGATATGCGTCAGGTACATGCGGTTGGCGTGAGCCAGGAACTGGCTGTAAATACGCCCGCCACCTATCACCATCACTTCTTCCACATCACCGGCAGCGGCCAGCGCTTCGTCAATCGACGTGGCCCAGGTCACCCCGGTATCCGTGCCCGGACGGCTGCTTAAAACGATGTTATGACGACCCGGTAACGGACGGCCAATGGATTCGAAAGTTTTACGGCCCATAATAACCGGTTTATTCAGCGTGTTACGTTTAAACCACGCTAAGTCCGCCGGCAGGTGCCACGGCATGGCGTTTTCCATGCCAATAACGCGATCCGCCGCCAAGGCAGCGATCAGGCTGATAATCATTGTTAAACCCTGTGTAGGCAGCAAAATTGCTCACACTATACGTAAAGCCCCAACTGCCGTCGATAGGCTAATCAAGCAATATGAATATATAAGATAGCTCTTATCAGAATATCTAATACCCGTTTTTCCGCCCCTTGATTCTCAGACGCCGGGACGTTTGCGATACAGCCACAGCCCAGGCAGTGATAGTCCGATCGATAACGCACCGACGATAAAACAGGCCTTGAGGAAGTTGCTCATCAGGGTGGCCATCAGCGCCTCGCTGTATCCCAGATGCGAGATTTCCACCACCGAGATCATCGCGGTATAGGCCGAGATACCCGGGAACATTGGGATCACCGCCGCCACGGTAAACACCTTCGGGTGCGCCAGCAGCCAGCGCGACCAGTAAATACCGATCATGCCGATCAAAATCGCCGCCAAAAGCGTGGCCCATTCGATGTTCATGCCTGCATGCATCATCAGCATCCGCGAACCATGGCCCACCGCCCCCAACAGTGCACAATAGCGCAGTGCGCGCACCGGCACGTTGAAGACCATGGCGAAGCCCAGCGCCGGTACCGCCGCCAGCAGCATGTCCTGCAGCAAAGCCCAAAGCAGGTTCATGACCACCCCCGCAGATCCCACAGCGACATCGCCATCACCACGCCAATACAGGTGGCCAGCGTCAACAAGCTGGCCATCGCCCAGCGCGCCAGCCCGGTATTGATATGGCCTTTGAACATGTCGGCCACCGCGTTAATCAGCGGAAACCCCGGCACCAGCAGCAGCACGCTGGCAGCCATCGCCACCGTAGAGGTTTGGCTGAATACCGGCAGCCGCAGCAGCAGGCCGGAAACCGAGGTGGCGACAAACGCCGTCAGGCAAAAGTTGATCAGTGGATTCATGTGGCGGGCGGTCAGCATTTGGCGCACCGACATGGCCAGACCGCTGGCGATAAAGGTCACGGCAAAGGCTTTCTGATCGCCGCCGTTCAGCATGCTGAAGCAGCCACAGGACAGCGCCACCATCAGCACCACCAGCCAACGCGGGTAGCGCAGCGGACGAATTTTCTCAAAACGCCGGGCCACATCATGCGCATCCGCCAGCCGGTGCTCGGCCAAAATAACGATGTGCTGCACCTCGGTCACCATCTGCATATTGATGCCGCGATCGACGTTTTTGCGCGTGGTGGTCAGGCATTCACCGTTGCTGAGGGTGGTCAGCACCACCGCATTGGCCGAGATCGAACTTTCCACGCTGTCCATGCCCAACGCCAGCCCCAGCCGGGTGGATAATTGCTCCACCACCATGCTTTCGGCACCGTGCTGTAACAACAGCAAAGCGCATTGAATGCACAGGCGGGTGATTTCACGCTGTTGCCGCTGCGGTGGCGGTAGGTCGGTGGTTGTCAGTTGCTGCATAGGGCCCCGGGGTTTGTTCAGACTGAGGATCCATCATAGGGTTAAACATTACCTCATTTGGTTGATGCGCATCAGGGGAAGCGGCGTTATTATCAGCGCAATTAGGCCTTTTGTGCAGAGAGTCAAATCATGCTTGAAACTTCGCTGTTCGTTGCTGGTATTGCCGCCCTGGGGATGCTGTCGCCCGGCCCGGATTTTTTCCTGGTGATCAAGAATGCCGCCCGTTATCCGCGCCTGGCCGCCATGATGACCGCCTTCGGTGTGATCTGTGGCGTCGCAACCCATATGTCTTACTGCGTGGCCGGACTGGCAGTGGTGATCACCACCACCCCATGGCTGTTCAACGTGCTGAAGTACGCCGGGGCGGTCTATCTGATCTGGGTAGGTATTCAGGCGCTGCTGTCACGCGGTGGCAGCAAGATGAACGTCAGCAATCTGCCGCAGCAACAGGTGAGTCTGAAAAGTGCCTTTGTGCAGGGTTATCTGTGTAATCTGCTCAACCCGAAAGCCACACTGTTCTTCCTGGCGGTGTTTACTCAGGTATTGCAGATCAACTCCGGGCTGGGTGAAAAACTGTGGTATGCGGGGATTATCCTTGGCCTGTCCGCCCTGTGGTGGCCGGTGCTGGTGTTCCTGATCCAAAGCGGGCCGGTGCGTCGCGGGCTGGAGAAGACTCAGAAGGTAGTGGATAAATTGCTGGGTGGCATGCTGATTGCCCTGGGTATCAAGGTGGCGCTGAGCTAACCCCTCTCGTGTGGGGCGCAGTCTGACGCTGCGCCCACCGGGTTTAGCCCTTGGCTTCTACCACCTCATCCTCCGGTGCTTTGCCATCGATACTGCCGCGCCAGCCACTCTGCTGTACCCTCGCCAACCGATTCTGATCCTGCTCGATAGCCGCACTGAGCATCTCTTTGGCCCGTTGCAGACCGGCGAGACGGAATTCGGTGTCCTGATAATTCTCCAGCGTTTCCTCGAGCATTTTCAGGTTGTAGCGTCGGAAGGTATCTGCTTTTTCACGTGCCTCGTAAGCATCCAGCCCCAACAGTTCCAGCGTTTCGCGGCCAATGCGCAACGAGCTTTCAAAGGTTTCACGTTCCGGGCTTTCCACCCCTAACTGGCGCAACTGATACCAGTGGTCAACATCGCGCGCACGCGCCACCACCTTCAGGTGCGGGAAGTGCCGCTTGGCCAACTCGGTCAATTGTAAATTGGCCTCCACGTCGTCGATGGCGTTAATCAGCACCTTGGCGTGCTCGGCACCTGCCGCCTCCAGCAGATCGGCTCGCGTGGCATCACCATAAAACACCTTGGTGTCGAACTTGCGCAGCGTTTCGATATGGTCCGGATCGTGATCCAACACCACGGTATGCACGCCGTTGGCCAGTAGCAAACGGCCGGCAATCTGACCAAAACGCCCAAACCCGGCAATGATCACGCTGGCGTTTTCATCATCAATTTCATCCGCGGGACGCTCGTCCTTCGGCGCGTTTTTCTCGATGCGAGCCGCCACCACCAACAGCACTGGTGTCACCGCCATTGATAAAGCCACCGCCAGCGTCAGCGATTTAGCCCATTCCGGCGGCAACACCCCAGCCAGTTGGGCGGCCCCGAAAATCACGAAGGCAAACTCACTGCCCTGCCCTAACAAAATGGCAAACATGCCGCGCTGACGCTTCGGTACGCCAAGCCAGGGCCCGATCACCCACAATAGCGCCGCCTTGATCAGCATAAAGCCCAGCAGCAGCGAGGCAATCAACAACGGATGGTGGAACAGGGTACCAAAGTCGATCGACATGCCAACACCGATAAAGAACAACCCGAGCAGCAGCCCCTTGAACGGCTGAATATCACTTTCCAACGCATGACGGTATTCGGAACTCGCCAGCATCACCCCGGCAAGGAAGGCCCCCATCGCCATCGACAGCCCGGCCATTTCCAGCAGAATGCCAAAACCGAATACCAGGAACAGCGCCACGGCACTAAAGACTTCGCGCATGCCGGAGCGGGCGACAAAGTGCAGTAACGGCCGGGTCACATAACGACCGAGCAGTACCACCACCACCAGGGCACCCACCACCTTGGCCGCCGACAGGGCAAAGGTCGCCAGGGTAGTGACGGCACCGCTGCTGGCCAGCAAGGGGATCATCGCCACCAGCGGGATCGCCGCAATATCCTGGAACAGCAAGGCAGCAAACGCGCTACGGCCAATCGGCGACGGCGTCAGGTTGCGTTCGCTCATCGCCTGCATGGCAATGGCGGTGGAGGACAGAGCCAGCGTCAGGCCGATCAGCAGCGCCACCTTCCAGTCCAGCCCGAGGAAATAGCAAAAGGCACTCAGCGCCAGCCCGCAAGCCGCCATCTGGATAATGCCGCCGCCAAATACCGAGGCGCGCAACGTCCACAGTCGTTTCGGATCCAGCTCCAGCCCGATGATAAACAGCATCAGCACCACGCCGATCTCGGCAAAGGTCAAGATCGACTCCGCGTCAGAGACCAGTTTCAGCCCCCAGGGACCAATAATACAGCCGGCGATCAGATAGCCCAGTACCGAGCCCAACCCCAGTCGCACCGCTATGGGCACGAACAACGCGGCCGATCCCAGATAGATCAGCCCCTCAATCATCATATGGTGATTATCCATGCTCGACTCCCTGATCCGCCGGTTCACTGTGTTCCATCAGATACGCCACCAGCCGCTGGCGGTAGGCCTCTCCGGCGGCAATCAGCGCCGGTTCATTGCAGGTAAAGGTATTGTGCACGGCAAAGTAGGGCTGCCAGTTCATACCGCAATACAGCGCCGTGGCCTGCAGCGGCTGCCCCAGTGCGGCAAAATTGGGGTAATCACCCAGTTCGAAATGGTGCTCATCCCCCCCGCTGGTCACCGCCCACAGGACATCTTTACCCACCAAAGCATCGCCTTCATGACCATAGGCCCAACCGTGCTCCAGCACTTTGTCGATCCACAGTTTCAGCAACGGCGGTTGGCTGTACCACTGCATCGGATGCTGCAACACCACCAGATCGGCACGCTCCAGCGCTTGCTGTTCGGCGTTGATATCAATATTGAAATCGGGATACAGCTCGTACAGCGAACGGACTTCCACCTCGGGAAGGTCCTTGACCGCCTGTAACAGGCGATGGTTGGCATGAGAATGCCGGGGATAAGGATGGGCGTAAATTATCAGGATCATGGTTGTCGTCGTTCCTTCGTTCCTTGCCAATATATCAAGCATATACCAATCACACAGAGTGACAGTTTACTGAATGATTGATAGCGGAAATTTTTAACACGAGACAACAAATTGGCTGAAGGAGATAAAAAAAGGGCACTGCATTCAACTGCAGCGCCCTGATGTTACGGCATAGAGAGATTACTTACCGATGCGTGCGTGCATCTCCTGCACCGAGGTCACCTGTTCGGTCGGATCGGCCTTCAACGCCATCGCGGTGGCAAAGCCGCCGTTCAGGGTGGTGTCGTAATGCACCTTGTACTGCAGCGCGCTGCGGCGAATCAGCTTGGAATCCTCAATCGCCTGGCGGCCGGCCGTGGTGTTAACGATGTAGGTGTACTCGCCATTCTTGATGCGGTCCTGAATGTGCGGACGACCTTCATGCACCTTGTTGACCAGGCGTGGGTTAATCCCCGCCTCGCCCAGCACCACGGCGGTACCGTGGGTGGCATCCAGCTCAAAGCCCTGTTTCAGCAGGCTTGCCGCCAGATCCACCACCCGGGCTTTATCGCCTTCACGCACCGACAGCAGTGCACGACCCTGCTTCTTCATGCCTGACTGGCTGCCGAGCATCGCTTTGGAGAAGGCTTCCGCGAAGGTACGACCTACGCCCATCACTTCCCCGGTAGAGCGCATTTCCGGCCCTAAAATCGGGTCGACGCCTGGGAACTTGTTGAACGGCAGCACCACTTCTTTCACCGAATAGTAAGGCGGAATAACTTCTTCCGTTACGCCCTGCTCGGCCAGCGTTTTACCCGCCATCACGCGTGCCGCTACCTTGGCCAACTGGACGCCGGTCGCCTTGGAGACGAAGGGTACGGTACGCGCAGCACGTGGGTTGACTTCAATCAGGTAGACTTCGTTGTTCTTCACCGCAAACTGCACGTTCATCAGGCCGCGAACCTGCAGCTCGAACGCCAGTTTCTCAACCTGCTGACGCATCACGTCCTGAATTTCTTTGCTCAGGGTGTAGGCCGGCAGTGAGCAAGCGGAGTCACCGGAGTGCACGCCCGCCTGTTCGATGTGTTCCATGATGCCGCCAATCAGCACCCGCTCGCCGTCGCAAATGGCATCGACGTCGACTTCTACCGCGTCATCCAGGAAGCGATCCAGCAGCACTGGCGCGTCGTTGGAAACGCTGACCGCGTTCTGGAAGTAACGGCGCAGGTCGATATCGTCATAAACGATTTCCATCGCGCGGCCGCCCAGTACGTAGGAAGGACGTACCACCAGCGGGTAGCCGAGGCCAGCCGCTTTCTCTACCGCCTGTTCGATGGTGGAGACGGTGGCGTTGGCCGGCTGTTTCAGGCCCAGACGGTGCACCGCCTGTTGGAAACGCTCACGGTCTTCGGCGCGGTCAATCGCATCCGGGCTGGTCCCGATAATCGGCACGCCTGCGGCTTCCAGCTCACGCGCCAGCTTCAGCGGGGTCTGGCCGCCGTACTGGACGATCACGCCTTTCGGCTTCTCGATACGCACAATTTCCAGCACGTCTTCCAGCGTCACCGGCTCGAAGTACAGACGGTCGGAAGTGTCGTAGTCGGTAGACACGGTTTCCGGGTTACAGTTGACCATAATGGTTTCGTAACCGTCTTCGCGCAGCGCCAGCGAGGCGTGTACGCAGCAGTAGTCGAACTCAATGCCCTGGCCGATACGGTTCGGACCGCCGCCCAGCACCATGATTTTCGGACGGTCATTGGTCGGATTGGACTCGCACTCTTCTTCATAGGTGGAGTACATATAAGCGGTGTCGGTGGCGAATTCTGCCGCGCAGGTATCCACACGCTTATAAACCGGGTGCAGGCCATAACCGTGGCGCAGTTTGCGGATTTCGCTCTCTGCAACACCGGCCAGGATAGCCAGGCGCGCATCGGCGAAGCCTTTACGCTTCAGGGTACGCAGGAATTCCGACGTCAAACCGTTGATGCCGGTTTCGGCAACCTGCTCTTCCAGGCGCACCAGCTCTTCAATTTGCACCAGGAACCAGCGGTCCACGTTGGTCAGATTGAAGACACCGTCAACCGACAGACCGGCACGGAAGGCGTCAGCGATGTACCAGATGCGGTCAGAACCGGCATCTTTCAACTCACGGCGGATTTTGGTCAGCGCTTCCGGGTCGTCCAGGCTCACTTTCGGGTCAAAGCCGGTAGCACCCACTTCCAGGCCACGCAGCGCTTTCTGCAGTGACTCTTGCTGAGTACGACCAATCGCCATCACTTCGCCGACGGATTTCATTTGGGTGGTCAGACGGTCGTTGGCACCGGCAAATTTCTCGAAGTTGAAACGAGGAATTTTGGTCACGACGTAGTCGATGGACGGTTCGAACGAGGCTGGCGTGCGACCACCGGTGATGTCGTTCATCAGTTCGTCGAGGGTGTAACCCACCGCCAGCTTGGCGGCGATTTTGGCAATCGGGAAGCCGGTGGCTTTCGACGCCAGCGCCGAAGAGCGGGATACACGCGGGTTCATTTCGATGACAATCAGACGGCCGGTTTTCGGGTTAACCGAGAACTGCACGTTGGAGCCGCCGGTTTCCACGCCGATTTCACGCAGCACCGCCATCGAGGCGTTACGCATGATTTGGTATTCTTTGTCGGTCAGGGTCTGCGCCGGCGCTACGGTGATCGAGTCACCGGTATGGATACCCATGGCGTCGAAGTTTTCGATCGAGCAGACGATGATGCAGTTATCATTCTTATCGCGCACCACCTCCATCTCGTACTCTTTCCAGCCGATCAGCGACTCGTCAATCAACAGCTCTTTGGTCGGTGACAGGTCCAGACCGCGTTCGCAGATCTCTTCGAACTCTTCGCGGTTATAGGCGATACCGCCGCCGCTGCCGCCCATGGTAAAGGAAGGACGGATGATGCACGGGAAACCGACGTCAGCGGCAACCGCCAGCGCTTCTTCCATATTGTGCGCAATGCCGGAGCGCGCGGTGTCCAGACCGATTTTCTTCATCGCTACGTCGAAACGGCGACGGTCTTCAGCTTTATCGATCGCGTCAGCGGTAGCGCCAATCATGGTCACGCCAAACTCGGCCAGCACGCCCTGACGTTCCAGTTCCAGCGCACAGTTCAGTGCGGTCTGGCCGCCCATGGTCGGCAGCACGGCATCCGGACGCTCTTTTTCGATGATTTTGCGCACCACTTTCCAGTGAATCGGCTCGATGTAGGTCGCATCCGCCATTTCCGGGTCAGTCATGATGGTAGCCGGGTTGGAGTTCACCAAAATAACGCGGTAACCCTCTTCGCGCAGCGCTTTACACGCCTGAGCACCCGAGTAGTCGAACTCACACGCCTGGCCGATAACAATCGGGCCAGCGCCGAGGATCAGGATGCTTTTTATGTCTGTACGTTTTGGCATTTTTTACTGCTCCTGATTATTTGGCGTTAGAACGGTAAGTCTCGATCAGTTCGATAAAGTGATCGAACAGCGGCGCGGCATCGTGTGGGCCCGGGCTGGCTTCAGGGTGCCCCTGGAAGCTGAACGCAGCCTTGTCGGTGCGGTGAATGCCTTGCACCGTGTGGTCAAACAAGGATTTGTGCGTTACGCGCAGTTCTGCCGGCAGGTTGTTTTCATCCACGGCAAAACCGTGGTTCTGCGCGGTGATCATGACGCAGTCTTTATCCAGGTCTTTTACCGGATGGTTACCGCCGTGGTGGCCGAGCTTCATCTTCACGGTTTTCGCGCCGCTGGCCAGTGCCAGCAACTGGTGGCCGAGGCAGATGCCAAATACCGGAATGTCGGTTTCCAGGAACTGTTTGATGGCGGTAATGGCGTAATCACAAGGCTCCGGGTCACCCGGGCCGTTGGACAGGAAAATGCCGTCCGGACTCATCTTCAATACTTCATCTGCCGGGGTTTGCGCCGGCACTACCGTCAGGCGACAGCCGCGATCCACCAGCATGCGCAGGATGTTGCGCTTGGCGCCGAAGTCGTAAGCCACCACGTGGAACGGCAGCTCGGAGGCCGCTTTGGCTTCCGGCAGTTCGCCTTCAAGCGTCCAGCTACCTTGCTGCCAGCTGTAAGCTTCCTGAGTGGTCACTTCTTTCGCCAGGTCCATACCTTTCAGGCCCGGGAAACCTTTGGCCTTCGCCAAGGCCAGAGCAGCATCCGGTGTGTCCGCGGCGATGATGCAGCCGTTCTGTGCACCCTTCTCACGCAGCAAACGAGTCAGCTTGCGGGTATCAATGTCGGAGATCGCCACGATGTTGTGACGCTTCAGGTAGTCAGACAGGCCTTCTTCGTTGCGGTAGTTGCTGGCAATCAGTGGGAGGTCGCGAATGACGAGGCCTTGGGCGTGTACTGCGGAGGATTCTTCGTCAGCAGCATTGGTGCCGACATTGCCGATATGAGGATAAGTAAGAGTAACGATCTGGCGGGAGTAGGAAGGATCAGTGAGGATTTCTTGATAACCGGTCATCGACGTATTGAAGACCACTTCCCCCACTGCCGTACCCTCTGCCCCGATGGCCCGACCGTGGAATTGGGTTCCGTCTTCGAGAACCAATAGCGCTGACTTAATCAAAACACCCTCCAAGGAATAATCAATCACAATATCTGCATATTAATTCAGATATCACGATCTAAATCAATGCAAAAACCGCCCTCAAGGTCAATTTTTGGCAAATTGGGCGCATTTTAATGATGGGAGCTCCGCTTGTCTACCCAAAGCGCCATTTTTTCTCTTATTTTTGCACTTCTCAACGTTTAATAGGGTTAGCAGCCATAAAAACACCGCTAAACTCGGGCTGGTAAACGGTTGCGGGGAGGAATGACAAAAAAGCGCAATGATAAAGGCAAAATATCGGGCCAAAAACATCATCAATGGTATTTTTCGAAAAAAAAACCAAACAAAACATACATAAATGACCATCAGAGTGGAAATTCTATCAATAACCACTGTTTTTAATGTTAAAAAAAAGGACAATAAAATTATCGTCCTTTAATCATAGCACTATGATCAATACAACCACATCACGATGGTATATAAATCAATTATAACTGGTCAAGATTGAGCACATCCCGCATATCAAACAGCCCTTTATCACGCTTATATAGCCATGATGCCGCGCGCACTGCTCCACTGGCGAAAGTCATGCGGCTGGAGGCTTTATGGGTAATCTCTACCCGCTCGCCGATGTCGGCAAACATGGCGGTATGCTCACCGACGATATCGCCGGCACGAATAGTGGCAAAGCCAATACTCTTCGGATCGCGCTCACCGGTATAACCTTCACGCGCATACACCGCGCACTCTTTAAGATCGCGCCCCAGTGCGCCGGCAATCGCCTCGCCCATCGCCAACGCCGTGCCCGAAGGGGCATCCACTTTATGGCGGTGATGCGCTTCAATAATCTCGATATCGGTATAGTCGCCCATCACCTGAGCGGCTTTTTCCAACAGTTTCAGCACCAGATTGACGCCGACGCTGAAGTTGGCGGCAAAGACGATACCAATCTGCTGCCCGGCGGCACGGATGGCCTCTTTGCCGGCATCATCAAAGCCGGTAGTGCCAATCACCATGGCTTTTTTATGCTCGACGCAGAAAGCCAGGTAGCCCAGGGAGCTTTCCGGGCGGGTGAAATCGATCAGAATATCGAAATCGCCGACCACCTTCTCCAGGCTGTCGCTAACGGTCACGCCCAGCGTGCCAACGCCCGCCAGTTCACCGGCATCGGTGCTAATCAGGCTTGAGCCTGGCCGTGAAATCGCCGCCCCCAGCACCACACCCGGTGCCTGCTGTACCGCCTGGATCAATTGACGGCCCATACGGCCGCTGGCACCCGCAACCGCAATGCGGATTTGTGAATCAGTCATGCTTGCTCTCTTGTTGATTTGGCGCCTATCCCATTAGGCTATCGGTTCAGGGTAACTGCCCCACCTTACCACCGCCAGAGGATTCATTTCATAATTAGAAAATTATGATATCCCACGCATTTCATCAGCAATGCTGTCAATGGGATAACATTTGACCAAAAAAATGCCCATGCCTTGATTTACATAATCATGCAGTTTTAACCGGTATAATCTGCATGAAAACCGCTTTTTAGCTGGGGATTCAATGGGTCAAAACGGCCACCTCATCGGCAATTGCCGCCAGTGCATCATGGCGAGCGTAATCGGCCTGAACCAGCGCAGCACGCTGTCGATACATCGGCTGCGTCAAAATTTGCTGCACGGCTTGCCGCAACTGCGCCGGATCCGGGTTACTGGTATGCAGGTTAACGCCACATCCCGCAGCCACCACCCGCGTGGCGGCCTCAAGTTTATCTTCACCGGTACCGGCGACAATCAATGGCACCCCCTGATCCAGGGCGTAGTTGATTGAACCGTAACCGCCGTTGGTGATCAACAGCGCGGCCTGCGGCAGCCAGTGTTCGAAAGAGATAAACTCCTGCACCCTGGCATTCGCGGGCAATAGCGCCAACAACTCATCAATCGGGCGGCCCCCCGTGGTCGCTAACACCCGAACCGGCAATTCAGCCAGCGCCTTCAGCGTCGGGACAATCAGCTGATGCAGATCGACATTTGCCAGCGTGCCCTGCGTGATAATCACCAGAGGCCGCCGGTCAGCCTCATCCCACTCATCGGCAGTTTCAAGCGCCGCCGCCGCGCTACGCAGCGGACCAATAAAGCGCACGCTGGCCGGCAAATCTTCACGCGAATACTCCAGTGCCGGGGTTGCCAGTTGCAAAAAGCGATCGCAGCCGCCAATTAACGCATCGGTAAATGGCTGTTGCAGTGGCTGGCCGCCAGATTGTGCCATCGCCGCATCAAAACTCTGTTGTACCTCCTCGATTAACCCGCGGGTGCCTTCATCCACCAACTGCTCGCGCTGCAGCTCACGGGGCAATAACGCCGGAGGGATCCGCGGCCCATAGAAGATCGAATCCGTAGAGGAGAACGATAACGGCGTCACGCCAATACCGATCACCGGCGGGCGATCTCGGCTCTGCAACAGCGGCAACACCCCATAGAAACAGTTCTCTACAATCAACAGATCTGTGCTCTCGGCGGCCATCACGCTTCGCAACTGCTGATCCAGCAACGGGATCGGGGCAGCGAAGAAGTCTTTCAGCGCCAGCGCCATCTGTGCATTGCCCGGCGGCAGCGCAGCCCGTTCGGGAAAGTGCTGCTCAAGATAGCGATAGTCAAAATCGACCCGCTGATCAAAGGCAATAAATTGCGCACCGACGGCCTCAGCACGTTGGCGAAACAGCGCACCGGTCATCACCCGAACCTGGTGCCCTTGTGCAATCAGGTGCCGGGCAATGCTCAGCATCGGATAAACGTGGCCGGGCGTGGCCACCGCAGTCATCAGAATACGTGCCATAGCGAGTTAAGCCTCTGTGTTTGCCGGCTTCAACGCCTGATTGGCGCACACCGGGTTGCTCTGAATATGGACCCGCTGCAAATGGCGAGCAGAGCGTGCAGTGAATCCCTCACGCCCGTGCAACAGCGAGAAGTTGTCCGCTACCACTACGTCGCCCTGCTGCCACTGGTGGGCGTAGTAATGGCGCGGGTCGTAGAGATGCTGTTGCAGGGTCTGGTAGAATACCTCTTGCTTGTCTTGCGGCACACCGTGATATTCCAGCGCGTGCTGGTTAAGGAACTTTTTGCCCTCGGTCGGCGGTTCGTTGTAGCGCATGATCTGCCCACGGCCGCTCGGATGCGTCACCACCAACGGTGAACAAACCTCACCGCCGTAGTGCACGACCTGCTTAATGCGATAAGAGATCGACACCTTCAACCACTGGGCCAATAGCGCCTCATCGGCATTGGCCAGCAGGCACGTGGTGTCAACAAAGGTGGTGCACCCGCCTTCATCCCGCGAAGGCGCGGCCACACAGTGGAATAGCTGGAATTCCGGGATGGTCGGCTTGTACATGCCGTCCCAGTGCAACGGCACATAGCTGCTGTCGAAAATATGGTCCTTGGCATCCGGATGTTCTTTCACATCCAGCACCGCACCGAATGGCCACATCATGATCTCGCCCCAGCCTTCGGCATAGCCGGTCAGCACCTGAGGATCGGTAAAGCCGGAGTCGAAGCCACGCAGCACCAGCAGGTGATGCTGTTGAGCCAACGCCCGCAGCGTCGCTACCGGCAGTTCGCTGATCGGTTGCCCAGGATATTGCGGGGTCAGCACCGCGCCAAAAGGAGTATTCAGTTCAATACGGCAGTTCAGTGTTTGGTGGTCCATAGGTCACTCTCCTTGAATCGAATTTTCTGCTCACACGGCAACCGGGCCGTTAAAAGACGCCCGCCAAAGCGACGGGCGTAAGGTGATGCATCAGGCCATCTGTGGCTGTTCGATCAGGTAATGGCTGGGCGTGCCGCGGATCGCCACCAGTTCCCCCGCCAACTGCTGAGCGTCTTTGCGTTTCATCAGCACAAACTGTCCGTTGACCTTGGCCGCTACGCCATGCCACGGCGTTAGCCAGTCGTCTTTGGTTGGCATCATATGAATGCCCATTTTCAGGCTGTCGGCGGGCTGCGGATGGATCGACAGACGTATCGCCAGCGGGAAATGCTGGGCCAGCAGGTTACCCCAGGCCCAGCTGCGCTGGATCACGCCACAGGCGCGCTGTTTGGCATCTTTTTGCAATGCGGCGTTGGAGCCGCTGTAGCCTGGCAGTTGGCTGTCTTCATACAGGAACCTGGTGATGGCGCGATACAACTGCAGCCCCTGTTCGTCCTGCATCAGTTGCTGTTTGATTGTTACCTCCGGCTCGGCATAACCGTCGACCAACAACTGGCGCAGCAGGTCATAGTCGCCGGTATGCTCGGCCAGCCCTTCCACGTCCCCCAGGTTGAACACGCTCAGGTGCGTCGCCCCAACCTCATGCAACAGGTTTTCGATTTCGTGCTGGTAGTGGTTGATAGCCTCGTCACTGACACGGATCAAATCACCGAAGACATGGCCATCCGAGCAAATGACGATATGGGCACCCGGCGGGTAATAAAGTTGAATGCGTTGGCAGAGAGAATTAAGAAATATTAACGACAGTCGTTCAGCCATATCGGGTACCGAACCAATCACCTTATTAGTATTGGGTGATTTTGTCGGGAAGGCGGGCAAAACAAATTCAATCCGCTGTTCATTTTCAATGAATGCCCGGATACGCGGTAATTGCACCTGAGAAACGGCCTGTTCTTCGTCAGCATTTGAGGCTTCCAATCCCGGGAATCGACGCCGATATTGCAATAGCTCATGAAGGATTTTTAACGATATTTGTTCAATACGGGCACTATCCACAATTAACTCCTGTTCAGATGTGGCGCAGGCAACTTATTCGCAAACGCAATAAGACTTATCAAAAAGAGAGGTGTCGCGTGGGAAATAAGCCTCGCCTCGCGATTTATCTGCTTCAGGCAATATAGAAGAGATAATGCTATATTATTAGCCCGTATAATTAACAATCTTGGTTAAGTTGAACTTAACAAACTATGAGTAATATTCTAAAACGCATGGCCATTTTTTCTAAAGTTGTCGATTGCGGCGCATTCAGCATGGCAGCCAAAGAATTAGGCATTACGACCTCCGCCGTCAGCCAGCATATCCGCCAGCTGGAAAACGAGCTGGGCATTCAATTACTTCTGCGTTCTACTCGTTCACTGAGCCTGACCGAAGCCGGGCTGTGCTTTTATGAGGACTGTGTTCTGATGATCCATGCCGCCGAGCGAGGTCAACAGCGTATTGCCGCGCTGCGCGGCGAACTGGCCGGTGAGTTGCGCGTCGCCACCTCGACGGAATTTGCCACCCATTATCTGGTGCCGGCGCTACAGAGCTTCCTTGATGAACACCCACGCATCACGCTGAGGCTGGAAATTCATGATGAAAAGATCGACCTGATAGGCCAGCGTATCGATCTGGCGATCCGCGGTGGCGTAATGGCAGATTCCAGCTATGTCTCTACCCGTCTGGCACGCTTTCGTGAAGTGTTGTGCGCCTCACCGGCCTACCTTGCCGGACACGGCGTACCTGACACCCCACAGGCATTAACTCACCACCAATGGGTCACTTTTACCCCGTTGGGGAACCCGCAGTTTGTTCGCCTGCTCCACCCTAACGGCGACGAGCATCGATTGCGTATGACCGGACGTTTATTTACCAATAACGGTATGGCGATGAAAGAATTGGCGCTGGCCGGTAAGGGGATCATCCGTAATTTCTTCGTCAACGTTGAAAATGAATTGTGCCGGGGCGACCTGGTCGAGGTACTGCCGGGCTGGCGATTACCGGATATTAATTGCTATGCGATTATGCCGCGGCGGGACAGCCAGCCATTAAAGGTTCGCCGTTTACTCGAGCATATGAAAATCCATTTACAGAAAAAAGAACAGAATTCCGTAGGCCAGTTACGGACTTAATGAAATAAGAAACGTCTGTAACGACACTTTATTTAGCTATTTAACTTTTCAGCCGATTGCTGACCAGCACCAGAGTTTATTTAGATTGCAGACTAATGATATTAACCTTAATAACTTCTTCATTGCTTATATAAGCATTTACTCCGCCATTAATTCAAATTGTCAGAACGAATTTGACTTTAAGTAACAGAAAATTTGAATCAGTTCTCTCTCCCGCGCCTTTTAATACTTTCATTGCCCGGTACCGCTCCCTAAAAATAACGGGAAGCCAAAGCTCCCCGTTATTTTATTTATGCCCGATGCTTAATCGACCTGTTTGATATCAACCCGCAGCTCTTTCGGCACTTCGAACACGATGTTCTCTTCACGGCCGCTGACTTCCTGCACGTTGACACCGCCCAGCGCTTTCAGGCGACTGATCACGTCCTGCACCAATACGTCTGGTGCCGATGCCCCGGCGGTAACACCGATATTGCGAGCATCCTTCAGCCAGGCTTCCTGAATGTCAGCCGCAGAGTCGATCAGGTACGCCGGCTTACCCACGCGTTGAGCCAGCTCCGCCAGACGGTTGGAGTTAGAAGAGTTCTTCGACCCCACCACCAGAACCACGTCCGCATCCCCGGCCAGGTTACGCACCGCTTCCTGTCGGTTGGTGGTGGCGTAGCAGATGTCGTCCTTACGCGGCCCGATGATGCTCGGGAAACGCTTGCGCAGAGCATCAATCACGTCAGAAGTGTCGTCCACCGACAGCGTGGTTTGTGTCATAAAGCACAGGTTGCTTTCATCTTTCACCTGTAGCTTACCCACGTCGTCCGGTGACTCCACCAGATACATGCCGCCCTTCGGATTGCTGTACTGGCCCATGGTGCCTTCCACTTCAGGGTGGCCCGCATGGCCGATCAGGATCGCCTCGGTACCACGGCGGCTGGCTCGCGCCACCTCCATATGCACTTTGGTGACCAGCGGGCAGGTGGCGTCAAACAGCATGGTCAAATCACGCGCTTTGGCTTCGGCCCGAACGGCCTGGGAAACCCCGTGCGCCGAGAAGATCAGAATTGACCCGTCCGGCACTTCGGTAATTTCCTCGATAAATACCGCCCCACGCTCACGCAGGCTGTCCACCACGTAGCGGTTATGCACCACTTCGTGACGCACGTAGATAGGCGCGCCGTAAATTTCCAGCGCGCGTTCAACGATACTGATCGCACGATCAACCCCGGCGCAAAAGCCACGTGGGTTAGCCAGCAATATTTGCATGCGTCTCCTCCTGCTGCGGGTCAATCTCCAGCACTTCAATATCGAAGGTCACCGGATGGCCCGCCAGCGGATGGTTGAAATCAACGGTAATCGAATCTTCCGCCACTTCACGCACCACACCCGGCATTTCGCTGCCGTTGACGGCGGTAAACAGCATGATGGTGCCCGCGTCCGGTACCCCGGTTTCCGCGAAGTCACGGCGTGAGAAGAACTGGACCAGGTCCGGGTTTTCTTCACCGAATGCCGCTTCCGGTTGCAGGGTAAAGGCGCACTTGTCGCCCGCACTCAGACCAAGCAACTGTGCTTCCAGCGGCTCGGACAGGCTGCCGTCACCCAGTCGGAACAGCGCCGGTTTGCCGTTGCTGCGGGTGGATTCTGCAGTTGAACCGTCTTCCAGTTTCAACGTGAAGTGAACCAGCACTTCGCTATCGCCCTTAATCTGAGCCGTCATATTACTCACCTTTGCTCTTTGCACTTTTGTTCGCCGGCGATAAAAAGCCTTCCAGTACGATCATCGCCGCCCCCACGCAGATAAAGCTATCCGCCAGGTTGAAGGTCGGGTAGTGCCAGCCGCCCACGTAGAAGTCGATAAAATCGACCACGAAGCCGTGCCACAAGCGATCGAACAGGTTGCCGAGCGCACCGCCAATGATAAAGGCATAGGCAATGTTGTTCAGCTTTTGCTGCGCCGAACTGCGGTACATCATCACCAGCAGCACCGCCACGATAGCAACGGCGATACCGGCGAAGAACCAGCGTTGCCAGCCGCCGTGATCGGCCAGGAAGCTGAACGCGGCACCGTAGTTACGCGCATAGAACAGATTGAACGACGGGATCAGCGGCTGGGACTGGCCCAGCACAAAGTTTCCGAGGATCCACTGCTTGCTGGCAAAATCCAGCACCAGCACCACCACTACCAACCACAGCCAGCGCAAGCCGGTCGAACAAATAGGTTTACTCATTAGGCAAACTTACGCTTTTCGCCGTCACCGGCTACGTTGATCACACAGCGGCCGCAGAGATCTGCGTGTTCCGCCACCAGGCCGATATCGGTGGTGTAATGCCAGCAGCGCGGACACTTCTCACCTTCTGCGGTGCTGAAGGCGATTTTCAGACCTTTCACCTGTTCTGACGCTTGAGCATCCGCCGGCGCATCGGCCAGAGGCGCAACGCGCGCCGCCGAGGTCAGCAGCACAAAGCGCAGCTCATCCTGCAGGCTGTTGAGGCGTTCAGCCAGTTCGCTATCGGCATACAGCGTTACCGCGGCCTCCAGCGAGCCACCGAGGCGTTTGTCGGCACGCGCCTGCTCCAGTACCTTGTTTACTTCGCCGCGCACTTTCAGCAGCTCAGCCCAGAAGCTATCGTTCATGCCCTCGCCTTCCGCCAGACCGAACAGGCCGTCGTACCACTCTTCAGTGAACACGTACTGCGCGCGTTTGCCCGGCAGGAAAGCCCAGATCTCATCGGCAGTGAACGACATGATAGGTGCCATCCAGCGCACCAGCGCTTCTGCGATATGGAACAAGGCAGTCTGGCAACTGCGACGGGCGACGCTGTCGCTCTTCGCGGTGTACTGACGGTCCTTGATGATATCCAGATAGAAGGAGCCCATCTCGACCGAACAGAACTGCATCAGGCGCTGTACCACTTCATGGAAATCATAGTTGGCGTAAGCCTTTTCGATATCCTGCTGCGCCGCCAGTGCACGACCCACTGCCCAGCGATCCAGTACTACCATCTCTTCCGGTGCCACGCAGTCGGTGCTCGGCTCAAACCCGTTCAGGTTGGCCAGCAGGAAGCGCGCGGTGTTACGGATGCGACGATAAGAATCGGCAGAGCGTTTCAGGATCTCGTCCGACACCGCGATCTCGCCGGTGTAGTCGGTAGAGGCTACCCACAGACGCAGGATGTCGCCGCCCAGCTTGTTCATCACGTCTTGTGGACTGATGGTGTTGCCGATCGACTTGGACATCTTGCGGCCCTGACCGTCCACGGTGAAACCGTGGGTCAGAACTTCTTTATACGGCGCCTTGCCTTTCATCGCGGTGGAGATCATCAGTGATGACATAAACCAGCCGCGGTGTTGGTCAGAACCTTCCAGATACATGTCGGCGCCATGACCATTGAACTCAGGGCGCACGTCGACCACGGAAGAGTGGGTCGAACCGGAGTCGAACCATACGTCCAGGGTGTCTGGTACTTTCACGTAGTCGGCAGCATCCGCACCGAGAATATCGGCCGCGTCCAGATCCCACCAGGCCTGAATACCGTCCTGCTCAACGCGCTTGGCCACTTCTTCCATCAGCTCGACGCTGCGTGGGTGCAGTTGCTCAGTGTCTTTGTGCACAAACAGTGACATCGGCACGCCCCAGGTACGCTGACGCGAAATACACCAGTCCGGACGGTTGGCAACCATGGTTTCGATACGAGCCTGGCCCCACTCAGGGATCCACTGCACGCCTTTGATCTCTTCCAGCGACTGCTTGCGCAGGCCTTTCTGATCCATGCTGATGAACCACTGAGGGGTAGCGCGGAAGATGATCGGCGTTTTGTGGCGCCAGCAGCATGGGTAGCTGTGAACCAGTTTTTCCACGTGCAGCAGTGCGCCTTTCTCACGCAGCAGCTCAACGATCAGATCGTTGGCCTTGAAAACAAACTTGCCATCCAGCAGCGGGTAAGTGCCGGTCAGATAGCAGCCGTTTGGCCCTACCGGATTGGCCACTTCCAGGCCGTACTTCTGGCCGATGACGAAGTCATCCGGGCCGTGGCCTGGCGCGGTGTGTACCGCACCGGTACCGGCATCCAGCGTCACGTGTTCGCCGAGGATTGCCGGCACGTCGAAGCCCATAAACGGGTGTTCGAAACGCATCAGTTCCAGATCGGCACCTTTGCAGCTGCCCAGAACTTCCCAATGGGTAATGCCGGCGCGTTTCATCACGCTTTCCACCAGTTCGGCGGCCAGGATCAGGCATTGGCCTTCAACCTGTACCAACTGATACGCAAATTCAGGGTGCAGGGAGATGGCGCGGTTAGCCGGCAGCGTCCACGGGGTGGTGGTCCAGATAACCAGAGAAACCGGACCGTTAAAGTTGGCCACATCAAACTTGGCCGCCACGGCAGCCGCGTCAACCGCGTGGAAAGCCACATCGATAGACGGCGAAGTTTTGTCGTAATACTCAACTTCCGCTTCCGCCAGTGAAGAACGGCAATCGGTACACCAGTGCACCGGCTTGGCACCTTTCAACAGGTGGCCATTGCTGATGATTTTACCCAGCGCGCGGATGATATTGGCTTCGGTTTTGAAGTCCATGGTCAGGTACGGGTGATCCCAGTCTCCCAGCACGCCCAGACGGATGAAGTCTTTCTTCTGACCTTCAACCTGTTCTGCGGCGTACTCACGGCACTTGATACGGAATTCCGCCGCGGTGAGTTTTTCACCCGGCTTACCGTACAGTTGCTCGACCTTCAGTTCGATCGGCAGGCCGTGGCAGTCCCAACCCGGAATGTAAGGCGAGTCGAAGCCGGACATCCCTTTCGACTTGATAATAATGTCTTTGAGAATCTTGTTAACCGAGTGACCAATGTGAATGCTGCCATTCGCATACGGAGGGCCGTCATGCAGAATGAAGGATTTTTTGCCCTTTTTGGCAGTACGAATAATCCCGTACAGATCCTGTTCATACCAACGTTGCAGCATGCCAGGTTCACGCTTGGCCAGATCGCCACGCATCGGGAACCCTGTTTCCGGTAAGTTCAGGGTATTCTTGTAGTCACTCATTAGATTCTCGGTTCCGTTTTCGGCTATAGAGATTAAACCGGTGTCTGTAGCCCGAAGAACTTCCGGGCCGTCACCACATCATTGGCGATTTGCTGCTTCAGCGCATCGAGCGAAGCAAAACGCTGTTCATTGCGCAATTTCGCGCGGAGCACCACGTCAATATGGCGCCCGTAAAGATCCATTGTGACATCCAGCAGATGGACTTCCAGCTGCTGTCGCACGCCGGCAACGGTTGGGCGTGTGCCAATGTTGGCCACGCCGGGGAGCGGTTCAGGCCCCAGGCCATAAACTTCTACCGCATAGACCCCTTTCACCGGGGCAACCAGGCGTTTTAGCGGCAGGTTGGCGGTGGGAAAGCCGATGGTACGGCCCAGTTCATCGCCGTGCACCACCCGACCAGAAATACTGTACGGGTGGCCCAGCAGCGTTTCGGCCAGTGCCAGGTCGTCATCGCGCAGCGCATTGCGAATCGCCGTGCTGCTGATACGTTGATCGCCCTCGCGGAAGGTCGGCGTGCTGATCACTTCAAAACCGTATTCTTTACCGGCTTTTTGCAATAGCGGAAAATCGCCCTGGCGGGTAGCTCCAAAGCGAAAATCATCCCCGACCATCAGGAATTTCACCCCCAGTTTCTCCACCAGCAGTTCGGCAACGAATGCCTGCGCCGTGTTGGCAGCGAAACGCGGGTCGAACTTGACGCACAACAGGTAGTCAACACCCGCCTGCGCCAGGTATTTGGCCTTGTCACGCAAACGCGTAAGACGGGCCGGTGCCTTGTCCGCTGCAAACATCTCCAGCGGTTGCGGCTCAAAGATCATGACCATCACTGGCAGCCCGAGGCGATGCCCCTCTTGTTTCAGCTGCTCCAGCAACGCTTGGTGACCGCGGTGTACGCCGTCAAAGTTGCCGATGGTGAGCACGCAACCATGGTGGCGTGCCCGGATATTGTGAATGCCGCGAATTAGCTCCATAGCTGGCTCAAAACAGTGGAAATCGCCGGATTATACCTTGTACAGCGGTTAAGGTTAACCCGCGATTGGTGCCTTTATGTAATAGACATACCATACCGGAGATAATCTGCAGGTGAAACGCCCTAACCGCAGTTTATCCGGCGACACAAAGCTGATTATCGACCGCGGCCAACAGCTTGCGGCCAATACGGCAACTCATTGGCGAATTTTCTCGCGAAACACTGTATTCCCATGACCGAAGCTGGTAAAATCCTGCCCCATCACAACGTAGCAAGTGCCGCCAGTACAAACGGCGCTTATTTGCACAAATCCGTTGACAAACGAAGACTAAAAGGGGATATTCCTCGGCCTTCGAATTGTCCTCAATAGAATATATTTGGGAGTTGGACCTTGGCTAATATCAAATCAGCTAAGAAACGCGCCGTACAGTCTGAGAAACGTCGTAAGCACAATGCTAGCGGCCGCTCAATGATGCGTACCTACATCAAGAAAGTAGAAGTTGCTATCGCAACTGGCGACAAAGAAGCTGCAAAAAATGCATTCCTCGTGATGCAACCAATCGTGGACCGCAAGGCAGCTAAAGGCCTGATCCACAAAAACAAAGCTGCACGCCATAAGTCAAACCTGACTGCGCGTATCAACGCAATGCAATAAGCATTACGTTATCAGCTTGATAAAAAAACCGGCTTAGGCCGGTTTTTTTACGTCTGCAATACCGCTCTGGTAAGCAAACAGCGCAGAGAAGTCCTTGTTGCACACCCGCTGTACCGCTGGATGCTGGATCATGCGCTCGGCAAAAATGATGTAGTACTCTTCCTGCACGCTATCAATACGCCCAATCTCCACCACGTCATCATCGTTATAGGTATCCTGCGCATACAGCGTCGGTGCAACGAAGATCGCGTTGTGGTACATGCCGAAGGTCTTCATCAGGGCCGCGTCATCAAATTCGCCCAGGATCTCCACCTGAATGCCCTGGGTGTTAAACCAGTTCAGTAGTTTACGGCCCAGCATCGAACGCCGACCGGGGATCAGCAATTTTCGCTGCTCCAGGCAGGCGGGGAACGGCAGGTCCGGCGCAGGCTGGCGGCAAAAGAAGCTGATGCCACATTCACCCAGCTTGAGCGAGAATAATCCTTCCTGCTGGCTGGAATCCACCGGGCAGTCTGACAGGATCATGTCGAGCTTATGTTGGCTGAGCTGTTCCAGCAGCATCTCGTGCGTCGACTCGAAGCAACGCAGGTGAATTTGCTCATTATCTACCACTACCGCCGTCTCCAGCACCTGACTCACCAAACGTTTGGACAGCGCATCCGCGACCCCGACGTCGAACAGCAGGTTAGATTCCTTGCGGTAATTAACGATATCCAGCATTTCCTGGCTGAGCATAAACATCTTGTCGGCATAGCGGAAAACCAGTTGCCCCAACTCGGATGGCACCAGCCCGCGCCCCTGACGCTTGAACAGCTTGCCGTCCAAACGTTCTTCCAGCGCTTTGATCTGGCCGGTGATGGTCTGCGGTGTCAGAAATAAGGCTTCGGCGGCGCCGACCACCGAACCTTCCTTGCAGACCTGCCAGAAGTAGTAAAGGTGATTAAAGTTGATATGCGACATCCTCACGAGGTGCTCTCCTTAACATTTCGTCATGGCGGCGATCGGCCGTGACGAGCGACTAATGTCCTTTCCCTGTTTCAGACAACCTGTTGCTGCATTCGTCCCAAACAGAATGGCCGAAGCTGTGCATATTTTATCCTGCACAGCTCCGACCAGCTATTGTAGAGTGTCCCCACGAACAGGGGATCCCCTAAAAGGGTTATCTGACTCGCGGTAACGACATGCGCAACAGACCGTACCCGACCACCGCCGCCGTGGTTGACCCAATCAGGATGCCCAGCCGCGAATAAGTACTTAGTACAACATCTGCATCGCCAAAGGCCAGCGAAGCGATGAAAATCGACATGGTAAAACCAATACCACAGAGCACCGAAACGGCAAACACCTGTTTGAAACCAATTCCTTCAGGCAGCTTGGCAATGCCCAGTTTCACCGCCAACAGGCTGAAAGTGAAGATGCCCAATGGCTTACCGATAAACAGGCCCGCTGCGATACCCACCGGCAACAGTGAGGTCAGCCCGCTCAGCGACACGCCTTGTAATGAAACCCCGGCGTTGGCAAAAGCAAACAGCGGCAGTATCAGGAACGCTACCCACGGATGCAGCTCATGCTCCAGCGTCTCTGACGGTGATGGCCCCTTCTTCACGTTTAGCGGGATCATAAAGCCGATGATGACCCCAGCCAGCGTCGCATGTACCCCGGACTTGAGGATAGCCACCCACAATACCAGGCCGACAATCATATAAAGCGAGGTTTTGCCCACGCCGCGCCAGTTCATAAACGCCAGCACGGCGATAGAGGCTGCCGCCACGCCCAACGCCGCCATCGAGACTTCGTGGGTATAGAACAGCGCGATAATCACGATCACACCCAGGTCGTCGATGATCGCCAGCGCCAACAGGAACACCTTCAGGCTGGTTGGCACGCGATTACCCAACAGTGCCATCACCCCGAGAGCAAAGGCAATATCGGTCGCCGCCGGGATCGCCCATCCCTGACGGGCCACCTCGTCCGCCCCGTTGAACATCAGGTAAATCAACGCCGGTGCCAGCATGCCGCCCAATGCGGCAATCGCCGGGAACACCGCCTTGTCACGCCCGGCCAATGATCCCTGCATCAACTCACGCTTGACCTCCAGCCCGACCACCAGGAAAAAGATCGCCATCAGGCCATCGTTAATCCACAACAGCAACGGCTTGGCAATCTCCAGTGAGGACACCTTTACCATCACAGGTAAATTGAGGAAGGCGTGATAAATCCCCTGAGCTTGGGTATTGGCCATGATCAGCGCGATAATCGCGGCTACGATCAGGATAATGCCGCCCGCGGCTTCCTGACGTAAAAATTGACGAATGATGTTGGTCACAATACGTCTCTCCAGAGCAGCGCAAGGCACAGACGGCCCTGCAGACAAAGTAATGGAATGAGTATAGACGGCGAATCACTTCGATAAAATACGTTTATAAATGCTTAAAGCATCGTAAAAACCGATCAATAAGAGATATATGTCACGTTTTAACTAGGGTTATTAGACGAGTCAGAGCCAATAAAAAACCCCGGTTTTGACGCCGGGGTTATGCAGTACGCTAACGGAAACAGCAGCTTAACGCGTCAGGTCATCAAAAAACTTTTTTACCCCGTCGAAGAAGCTCTTCGAACGCGGGCTGTTTTTGTCACCGGAAGGACCACCCAGGCTCTCCTCCAGTTCCTTCAGCAATTGCTTCTGCTTGTCGTTCAGGTTAACCGGAGTTTCTACCACCACACGGCACAGCAGGTCGCCCTGGCTGCCACCACGTACCGATTTAACACCCTTGCCGCGCATGCGGAACAGTTTACCTGTCTGCGTCTCTGCCGGTACTTTCAGCTTCACGCGGCCATCCAGCGTCGGGACTTCAATCTCGCCGCCCAATGCCGCCATCGCGAAGTTAATCGGCACTTCACAGTACAGGTTATTACCTTCACGCTCGAAGATCGGGTGCGCTTTCACCTGAACCTGAACGTACAGATCGCCTGCTGGCGCGCCGTGCTCACCCGCTTCACCCTCACCTGCCAGGCGAATGCGGTCACCGGTATCAACGCCGGCCGGGATTTTCACCGACAGCGTTTTGGCTTTCTCTACCCGGCCGTGGCCGTGGCAGCTATTGCAAGGGTCTTTGATAATCTGACCGCGACCATGACAGTGCGGACAAGCCTGCTGCACGGTAAAGAAGCCCTGGCGCATCTGCACCTGGCCCTGCCCGTGACAGGTTGGACAGGTCACCGGCGAGCTGCCCGGCTTCGCGCCGCTGCCGTGGCAAACGCCACACTCTTCCAGCGTCGGAATACGGATCTCTTTGGTCACGCCACGAACCGCTTCCTCGAGGGACAGCTCCATGTTGTAGCGCAGATCGGAACCACGGCTGGCGCGCTGACGGCGGCCACCACCGAAGATGTCGCCAAATACGTCGCCAAAGATATCGCTGAACTCAGCACCGCCGCCACCAAACCCGCCGCCGCCGCCCATACCGCCCTGTTCAAAGGCAGCATGACCATATTGATCGTAAGCCGCACGCTTTTGACCGTCGGTCAGGATTTCGTACGCTTCCTTAATCTCTTTAAACTTGGCTTCGGCGTCTTGCTCCTGATTGCGGTCAGGATGGTATTTCATCGCCAGGCGTTTATACGCCTTTTTGATCTCACGTTCTTCCGCCGTCTTGGAGACGCCGAGAATCTCGTAATAGTCTTTCTTCGCCATTATTTCTGTAACCCTTAACATGCGTGCACGGGCGTAGAGTTGCCTCGACGCCCGTGCTGGTTTGCGGTAACGACCTCTCAGCCGTTCCGTGCCCGCTTAAGGGCGATTATTTTTTGTCTTTAACTTCTTCGAACTCAGCGTCAACCACGTCGTCGTCTTTCTGCGCCGCGTTGTCAGCACCGGCATCAGCACCTTGCTGAGCCTGCTGCGCCTGAGCCATTTCCAGCAGCTTGCCGGAAACCTGCACCAGAGCCTGGGTCTTCGCTTCGATCTCGGCTTTATCTTCGCCTTTAACCGCCACTTCCAGATCTTTCAGCGCCGCTTCGATAGCCGTTTTGTCTTCTGCCGGCAGTTTGTCGCCCGCTTCTTCCAACTGCTTACGGGTGCCGTGGATCAGGTGGTCGGCCTGGTTACGGGTCTGCACCAGCTCTTCGAACTTACGGTCCGCTTCGGCGTTCAGTTCGGCATCACGCACCATTTTCTGGATTTCTTCTTCGTTCAGACCAGAAGAAGCCTTGATGGTGATTTTCTGCTCACGGCCAGTATTCTTGTCTTTGGCAGACACGTGCAGAATACCGTCGGCGTCGATGTCGAAGGTGACTTCGATCTGCGCCATACCGCGTGCAGCAGCCTGGATGCCGTCCAGGTTGAACTGGCCCAGTGACTTGTTATCGTTAGCGCGTTTACGCTCACCCTGCAGCACATGGATGGTTACCGCAGACTGGTTGTCTTCAGCGGTAGAGAACACCTGGCTGTGCTTGGTCGGGATAGTGGTGTTTTTGGTGATCAGCGGAGTCATCACGCTGCCCATGGTTTCGATACCCAGCGACAGCGGGGTAACGTCCAGCAGCAGAACGTCCTTCACATCACCGGCCAACACGCCGCCCTGTACCGCAGCACCCACCGCAACGGCTTCGTCCGGGTTAACGTCTTTACGTGGTTCTTTACCGAAGAAGTCAGCAACTTTCTTCTGAACCATTGGCATACGGGTCTGGCCGCCCACCAGGATCACGTCCTGAATGTCGGAAACCGACAGGCCTGCGTCTGTCAGGGCCACTTTCAGCGGCTCGATAGAACGTGCAACCAGATCTTCTACCAGCGACTCGAGTTTTGCACGGGTCACTTTGATGTTCATGTGTTTTGGACCGCTCGCATCTGCAGTGATGTACGGCAGGTTAACGTCGGTCTGCTGAGCGGAAGACAGTTCAATCTTCGCTTTCTCAGCGGCTTCTTTCAGACGCTGCATCGCCAACGGATCTTTGCGCAGATCGAAACCTTGTTCTTTCTTGAATTCGTCCACCAGGTAGTTGATCAGGCGGCTGTCGAAGTCTTCACCACCCAGGTGGGTATCACCGTTGGTTGCCAGAACTTCGAAGGTTTTTTCGCCGTCAACTTCGTCGATTTCGATAATAGAGATATCGAAAGTACCGCCACCCAGGTCATAAACCGCGATGGTACGGTTACCGACTTCTTTGTCCAGGCCGTAAGCCAGGGCTGCAGCGGTCGGTTCGTTGATGATACGTTTTACTTCCAGACCTGCGATACGGCCGGCGTCTTTGGTCGCCTGACGCTGAGCATCGTTGAAGTAAGCAGGTACGGTGATAACCGCTTCAGTTACCGGTTCGCCCAGGTAATCTTCAGCCGTTTTCTTCATTTTCTTCAACACTTCAGCAGAGATCTGCGGAGGTGCTACACGCTGGCCTTTCACTTCGACCCATGCGTCGCCGTTATCAGCAGCCACAATTTTGTACGGCATGATGTCTTTGTCACGCTGTGCTTCTTCATCCTGGAAGCGACGGCCAATCAGGCGCTTGATCGCAAACAGGGTGTTTTGTGGGTTAGTCACAGCCTGACGCTTAGCAGGCTGGCCAACCAGAATTTCACCATCCTGGGTATATGCGATGATCGAAGGTGTAGTACGGTCGCCTTCGCTGTTCTCCAGCACGCGCGCTTTACCACCATCCATAATTGCTACACAAGAGTTGGTAGTACCCAGGTCGATACCAATAATTTTGCCCATCTAAACGTCTCCACTAATAAATTCATATTCGGTCAGGTTGCTAACCTATATGTGGGCAATTTTTTGTTTTTCAACTGCCCGACATTTCAGTCTTAGCCGCGGTCAGCAACTGCGGTTGCAAATAAGATGGGGCCATACCATCCAGCATCAAGGGGCAGGGCAAAAAAAAATTCGTTTTTATCGTCACTCAGATCATTGTTTCCTGTTCTGGGGATCATTATGATGCCGCGCGCTCTGATGGAAGTTAGGGTTTTTTCGGCCATTCAGACCATTTATGAATTTACCTATCCATTTTCGTTAAAATTCTGTTATCGCAGAGGACATATGCACACCAACAAGTTGGCAAATCCCGGCCCTCTCGGCCTGATGGGCTTCGGGATGACCACCGTCTTGCTGAACCTGCACAACGCGGGCTTTTTCCCATTGAACTCCACCATCATCAGCATGGGGATTTTCTTCGGTGGACTGGCCCAGATTATGGCTGGCCTGCTGGAATACAAGAAAGGCAACACCTTCGGCATGACGGCCTTTATCTCTTACGGCAGCTTCTGGCTGAGCCTGGTCGGGCTGCTGCTGCTGCCACGCCTGGGGTTGGCTGAACCGACCGATGCCGGCGTACTGGGCATCTACCTGGCACTGTGGGGCGTCTTCACGCTGTTCATGTTCTTCGGCACCTTGCGCGCCAACCGCGTGCTGCAGTTCGTGTTCGGCAGCCTGACGCTGCTGTTCGCCCTGCTGGCCATCGGCAACATCACCGGCAACCATGCGCTGCTGAACTTTGCCGGTTACGAAGGCATTATATGCGGAGCCAGCGCCATTTATTTGGCCATGGCAGAAGTGCTCAACGAGCAGTTTGGCCGTACGGTGCTGCCGATTGGCGAGCCAAAGGTCGACAATGTTGAACCTATTCGGGCCGTGGCATAATTGCCGTTAGCCTGAAACAAGAAGCCCTGCGATTGCAGGGCTTTTTTTTAGCTGTAGGAACCGGCTCGCTGCGCCTTGGTCTCGCTGTTCAGATCGCGATGCAGGTAAATTCCCAGCAGCAGTCCGATACCTGACAGCGCCAACACATAGTAAGCGGGTGCTAACGGGGTTAACTTCATGATCAACGTCACAAATATTGGGGTTAAACCACCAAAAATAGCGTATGCAACATTATATGAGAACGAAATCCCGGTAAACCGAACTTCCGCTGGAAAAGCCCGTACCATCACGTAGGGTACCGCACCCACTATGCCTACGCTGAAGCCCACCAGCGCATAGCAAGCGAACAACATTTCCGGGTGTTCACCCACCGTCCGATAAAATAACCAACTGCAACCGGCCAGCAGCAGGCTACCGACGATAAAGGTTTTGCTGGCACCAAAACGATCCGCCGACAACCCGGCGATGATGCAGCCGGCAATCAGCATGATGGTAGCAATGCTATTGGCCTGCAGCGACAGCGCCGGGGCGATAGCAAACTGTTTTTGCAGATAGGTCGGGGTCATCAGGATCACCACCACAATACCGGCGGACAGTAGCCAGGTCAGCAGCATCGACACCACCACTTCCTTGCGATGATTGAGCACCACCGATTTCAACGGCAGCTCTTCTGCCAGGGCCTTACGCGCCTGCATCTCGATGAAGATCGGTGTTTCCTGCAGCCAGCGGCGCAGGTACATCGCCACCAGGCCGAAAATGCCGCCAAGCAGGAACGGGATGCGCCAGCCCCCGTCAATAATGGTCTGTTGGCTGAGGGTGGTGTTGATCACCGTCGCCACCAGCGAGCCCAACAGGATGCCGACGGTCAGCCCAGCAGTCAGCGTGCCGCAGGCGAAACCAATGCGTCGGCGCGGTACGTGTTCTGCAACAAACACCCAGGCCCCCGGCACCTCACCGCCGATCGCCGCCCCTTGCAGCACGCGCATCAGCAACAGCAACAGCGGTGCAGCAATGCCGATGCTGGCATAGGTCGGTAACAGACCCATCGCCAACGTCGGCAGCGCCATCAGTAAAATACTCAGGCTGAACATTTTCTTGCGACCGACCAGATCGCCGAAGTGCGCCATCACGATGCCGCCCAGCGGTCGAGCCAGATAACCGGCGGCAAAAATGCCGAAGGTTTGCACCTGACGTAGCCATTCCGGCATATCCGCCGGGAAGAACAGCTCGCCCATCACCGCCGCAAAGAAGACAAAAATGATGAAATCATAGAACTCCAACGCACCGCCCAGGGCAGCCAACGTCAGAGTTTTGTAGTCTTGCCGGTTTAACCGGCGATTATTATCGTGAGGCATAGGGTACCGTCGGAGGAAACTGTGAAAATAAAAGCCATCGGCTTTCTGTAAACGAATCCTTACTATAACGGCAAATTATTTTCACACCAGATCGGCTAGCGCTTATCTCACAAAAGGCTGAAATTTAGAGGTTTATCTCGCGACGCGCATTCTTCGGGCGAAATGCTGCTACCACTGCCGCCTCGGTTTCCACGTAGGGCCCCTCAAGCAACTGAATGCAGTACGGCACGCTGGCAAAGATGCCATGCACCACCACCTTGCCCTGCTCGTCCTTAACCCCTTCCAGCGTCTCCTTGATCGACTTGGGCTGCCCCGGCAGGTTGATGATCAACGCCTGCTTGCGGACTGCCCCCACCTGACGTGAAAGAATTGCCGTTGGCACATAGTGTAGGCTGATCTGACGCATTTGCTCGCCGAAGCCAGGCATCACGCGATCGGCGATCGCCAGCGTAGCGTCAGGGGTCACGTCGCGGCGAGCCGGGCCGGTGCCCCCAGTGGTCAGCACCAAATGGCAGCCCATTTCATCCACCAGCTCACACAGGGTTTGTTCGATCAACGTCTGCTCATCGGGGATCAGACGGGTTTCCAGTTTGAACGGGGTGGTCAGCGCGCCGCTCAGCCACTCTTCCAGCGCCGGGATGCCTTTGTCCTGGTAAACGCCGCCGGAAGCGCGGTCAGAAACAGAAACCAAACCAATACGTAATATGTCCATGCGTAACCTCTACAGCCTGATGGGGTTCGGACGGGTTCGCTTCCCGCCCTATTTTGAATCTTGAGAGTATAAAGTGTCTGCCCGCCGTCGGGATCTGCGGGCATAAAAAAAGGCGGCCTAAGCCACCTTTTTCCGCGCTGATTGCCGCAATTACAGCAGATCGGCGATCATTTTTTCCAGCTTGCCCTGGTCTACGGCAAACTTGCGGATACCATCGGTCAGTTTCTCAACGGCCATTGGATCCTGGTTGTGCTGCCAGTAGAACTCAGGTTCGGTCAAGGCTGCAGGACGCGCTTGCACTTCGCCGGTGTAGGCCAGTTTACGCTCCAGGGTCCCTTCGCTCTCTGCCAGCTCTTTCAGCAGCGCAGGGGCGATGGTCAGACGGTCACAACCGGCCAGCTCGATGATTTCGCCGACGTTACGGAAGCTGGCGCCCATCACCACGGTTTTGAAGCCGTGCTGTTTGTAATACTGATAGATTTCGGTAACGGAAACCACACCCGGGTCTTCGTTTGGCGCGAACTCTTTCTTGTCGCCATTGGCTTTGTACCAGTCGAGGATACGGCCAACAAACGGAGAAATCAGGAATACGCCGGCTTCGGCACAGGCACGAGCCTGAGCGAAGGAGAACAGCAGCGTCAGGTTACAGTTGATGCCTTCTTTTTCCAGCTGCTCCGCAGCGCGGATGCCCTGCCAGGTAGAAGCCAGTTTGATCAGGATGCGATCGTTGCTGATGCCGGCATCGTTGTACAGTTTGATCAGGCGCTTGGCCTTGGCAACGCTGGCCACGGTGTCGTAAGACAGACGTGCATCCACTTCGGTAGAGATGCGGCCCGGAACCAACTTCAGGATTTCCAGACCAATGTTAACGGCCAGCTTGTCGGCGGCATCGGCGATCTGCTGTTCGCGATCGCTGCTCTGCTCGCGCGCCCAGGCAATGGCTTCGTCAATCAGTTTGCGGTATTCAGGAATTTGGGCTGCATTGAGGATCAGCGAAGGGTTGGTCGTAGCATCTTGCGGTTGATACAGCTTCATAGCCGCGATATCGCCCGTATCTGCAACCACGGTGGTCAGTTGGCGCAGGGAAGTTAATTTATCGGTCATGTTGGCATTATCTCATCGTTTGTGCATGAACTTTTGGCATCGTTCAACCATGCCCTGCCCTGATAATAACATGCGCAAGGCCCGGTGCAAGGCTGGAAAATCGCGGCCCGGCGGCGCTGGTTTTATCCTTGAGCGAGCAACCGTTTACGCTGGTATCTTTCGTCATTCCCGAGCGGATGAAAAGGCAATAACGTGCTATCGATTGAATAAATTATGTTAAATTCGCGAAAATTAATGCAATGAGTCCCGGAATCTGAGAAAAATCTCAATTGCTTTGAACCGGGCTGATTTCAGCTAAGCTCTTGTAAAAATTCAATCAATGTATTTTCACCCGCGGTGGATGCGGCGTGGTGCGCGACAAATTTCAACAAGGAGGGATCCGTGACGGACCTGATGAATTTTATTAATAATATTTTGTGGGGTTCAGTACTGATTTATTTGCTGCTCGGTACCGGCATTTATTTCACCCTGCGCACCCGTTTTATCCAGGTCCGCCATTTCAGCCATATGTTCTCGGTGCTCAAGCACAGTAACAAGAGCGACAGCGCGGGGATCTCCTCCTTTCAAGCCTTGTGCACCACGCTGGCCGCACGGGTCGGCACCGGCAACCTGACCGGCGTGGCAATTGCCCTTACCGCCGGTGGCCCGGGTGCCATCTTCTGGATGTGGGTAGTGGCGTTTATCGGCATGGCCACCTCCTTTGTTGAAAGTACCCTGGCGCAGCTCTATAAAACCAAAGACCAACAAGGTAACTACCGCGGCGGCCCGGCTTACTATATGGAGAAAGGGTTGGGCATGCGCTGGATGGGCGTGCTGTTTTCCATCTTCCTGATCATCGCCTTCGGCCTGGTGTTCAACGCCGTCCAGGCCAACTCCATTGCCCAGGCCTCCGCCGTCGCCTTCCACGCGAAACCGCTATATGTCGGTCTCGGTCTGGTAGTCCTGAGCGGTATCGTGATCTTCGGCGGCATTCGCTCCGTGGCCCGCGTGGCTGAACTGGTGGTGCCCGTGATGGCCGCAGCTTATTTACTGCTGGCCCTCTGGGTGATTGGTCATAACATTGAGCATATGCCGGCGATCCTCTCGCTGGTGGTTAAAAGCGCCTTCGGGCTGCAGGAAGCGGCAGCCGGTGCCGTCGGTTACGGCATTTCGCAGGCGATGACCCAGGGTGTTCAGCGCGGCCTGTTTTCCAACGAGGCTGGCATGGGTTCGGCACCTAATGCGGCGGCCTCTGCCTCACCCTACCCGCCGCATCCGGCCTCGCAGGGCTATGTGCAGATGCTCGGGGTATTTATCGATACCATCGTGATTTGCAGTGCAACCGCCGCGATTATTCTTTCTTCCGGCGTATTGGATCAGCCGGTGGCCAACGTCAGCGGTATCGACATGACCCAGCGAGCGCTTTCCGCCGCCGTCGGCAGTTGGGGCTCGCCGTTTGTCGCCATCGCCATTTTCTTCTTCGCCTTTACCTCGATTATCGCCAACTATGCCTATGCCGAGAGCAATCTGGTGTTCCTGGAGCGAAACCACCCGGCCGGCCTGCTGATTTTCCGTTGCGCCGCACTGGGCATGGTGATGTTTGGCGCGCTGGCCGAACTGCCAGTGGTATGGAAAATGGCCGATACCTCAATGGCTTTGATGGCCATCACCAACCTGACGGCAATCCTGCTGTTGTCACGCGTGGCGCTGAAGTTGGCTAACGATTACCACCGCCAGAGAACGCTGGGAAGATTGCCCACTTTCGACGCCAATCGCTTCCCCGAGTTGAAATCCCAGCTTGAACCGGGCGTGTGGGACAAAAATTAACTTTTGCGGGCGCGGCTGGCACGCGCCCTGCCTATCAGACCCATTGACCCTTTTTCCCGCGCTTTTTGCTACAGTATCCGCTCTTGGATAAACAGGATCTGGCCATGCTCGTTATTATTTCACCTGCAAAAACTCTTGATTACGAAAGCCCGCTGGCAACCGAACGCTTCACCCAGCCGGAGCTGCTGGACAAATCGAAGCAGTTGATCAAAATCTGCCGCGACCTGACGCCGGTGCAAATCGCCAGCCTGATGGGTATCAGCGATAAACTGGCCGGTCTGAACGCCGCGCGCTTTGGCGACTGGAAACCGAAATTTACCCCGGACAATGCCCGCCAGGCACTGTTGGCGTTTAAAGGCGACGTTTATACCGGCCTGCACGCGCAGGATTTTAGCGAAGATGACTTTGATTTCGCCCAACAGCATCTGCGCATGCTGTCCGGACTGTACGGCGTGCTGCGTCCGCTTGATCTGATGATGCCTTACCGCCTGGAGATGGGTATCAAGCTGGAGAATACCAAGGGCAAGGATTTGTACAGTTTCTGGGACGAGCAGATCACCAGGAAGCTCAACGAGGCGCTGGAGCAACAGGGGGACGACGTGGTGGTCAACCTGGCTTCCGACGAATACTTCAAATCGGTGAAGCCGGCCAAACTGCATGGCACGCTGATTAAACCGGTGTTCCTCGACGAGAAGAACGGCAAATACAAAGTGATCAGCTTCTACGCCAAGAAAGCGCGCGGACTGATGAGCCGCTTTATCATTAAGAATCGCCTGACCCAGCGCGAGCAACTGCTTGACTTTAATCTGGAAGGCTATGCTTTCGACCCGGCTAATTCCAAAGATAACGAGTTGGTGTTCAAGCGCCCCGAGCAGTGAAATACCCACCCATAAAAAAGCCGTCGTAATGACGGCTTTTTGCTTTTATACCAGGGCCTAAGCCAAACCGAATCAGGCAGGCAGTGCCATCAGGAACTTACGCAGTTCGCCAAAGCCGGCCGGCAAGCTGTGGGACAGCAGCGGCAAATCGGCACGCAGCGCCAGTGCCTTCGGCAACGGCAGCTCCTGACCGAGGATTTCCTCTACGCTCTCTTTGAACTTGGCCGGATGTGCCGTGCCGAGGAACAAACCAAACTCCCCTTCCTGCAACTGGTCACGCAGCGCGCGATAAGCGATTGCCGCGTGCGGTTCGGAGAGATAGCCCAACTTCGCCAGCTCACGCATGCTGTCCTTGGTGGTTTCGTCACTGACCGTGGCGTGACCCAGCTCTTTCAACTGCCAGATCTTACGACGGAACAGTTCCTCTACCCGCGGCCAGTTATTCGGCTGGCTAACATCCATGGCATTGGACAGCGTAGCCACCGTGGCATGCGGCTGCCACTGACCGTTAGTCAGGAAGCGCGGCACGGTATCGTTGGCATTGGTCGCGGCGATAAAACGCTTCACCGGCAGGCCCAATGATTTGGCCAGCAGACCGGCGGTCAGATCGCCGAAGTTACCGCTGGGTACCGAGATCACCAACTGATTACGGGCTTCCTGCGGCAGTTGCGCTACCGCCTCAAAGTAGTAGCAAATCTGCGCCAACAGGCGACTGATGTTGATCGAGTTGGCCGAGTTCAGATGCAGCGCTTCTTTCAGTTCCTGATCGTCAAATGCCTGTTTCACCAATGCCTGGCAGGCGTCGAAGTCGCCGTCGATCGCCACGGTGTGGATATTGCCACCCAGGGTGCAGAACAGTTTTTCCTGCAGCGGGCTGATTTTGCCCTGCGGATACAAGATCACCACTCGCACATTCTTCAGGCCGTAGAAAGCATGGGCCACTGCCGCACCGGTATCGCCGGAGGTCGCGGTCAGGATAGTCACCGGCTCATCGCCCGCCACTTCCGCCAGCATTTGTGCCATAAAGCGGCCGCCGAAGTCTTTGAACGCCAGCGTTGGGCCGTGGAACAGTTCCAGGCAGGCAATGTCGTCTTCCACTTGCGCCACCGGCGCCGGGAACTCAAAGGCTGCCGCGACACGCTTATGCAACGCTTCCTCAGAGACTTCATCGCCAATAAACGCCGACAGAATGCGGCTACTGCGAGTGACAAAATCCTGTTCCAGCAGATGGTCGATTTCAGTCAGCTCAAACTCAGGCAGCTCCAGCGGGAAAAACAGCCCCTGCTGTTTGCCCAGGCCCTGTTTGATCGCCTGTGTAAAGCTGACCTGCTCGTTGTGATCCTTAAGGTTGTACAGTTTCATGCGTTATCCCAGTAGTCGTGCGCCTGCGGTATCCAGGCGGCAAATATGAACAAAACCTTCGTCGTTTTGCAGATAGTGATTAGTCAGCCAGTCGGCCATGCGTTGTGCGGTCGCGCCGTCATCACAGACGGCGAATAGCGTCGGCCCGGAACCGGAAATACCGCAAGCCAGCGCACCGATATCCTGGGAGGCCTTGCGCGCGTCGGCAAAGCCCGGCAACAGGCGGGTGCGGTACGGCTCGGCAATCACGTCCTGCATCAGTTTGGCGGCCAGCTGCGGCTGTTGGGTATGGCAGGCGTGGATAAAGCCCGCCAGATAGCGACCGTGGCTGATACAGTCCTGACGACGATACTGCGCGGGCAGGATCGCGCGCGCTTCGGCGGTGGATACCTTGATGCCCGGGTAAGCCATCACCCACAACCAGTCTTTAAAGCAGGGCACTTCCTGGCTGATGAAGCCTTCTTCTTCCAGCATCAGTTGCAGGCCGCCGAGATAGCAAGGCGCCACATTATCGTAATGCACGCTGCCGGAGATGCGGCCTTCAAGCTCGCCCATCAGGCCCAGCAGCGTCATTTTATCCAGCGGACGGTTGCAGAACTCGTTCATCGCCATCAATCC